>Ga0067045_1002360_pt1 | contig 396067 bp, 370 predicted proteins | sample TerdegcTABiofilm_FD_59184 | JGI IMG/M metagenome (GOLD analysis project Ga0067045, IMG submission 59184) | Combined Assembly of (Gp0054472, Gp0054536) Wastewater bioreactor microbial communities from Singapore -Terephthalate degrading...
AGCCTCTTCAGCCGGACGATATTGGTCGCGGAAAGTCCCGATGCATTCTTTCCCAATATGGATTCCAGTACTTTGCTGAAGTCTCCCGTGGAGATTCCCTTAAGATAAAGTGCCGGAATTAAGGCATCAATCGAAGGTATCCGGCGCATGTACCTTGGAAGAATACTGCTCGTAAAATGTTGTCCTTCTCTGTTGTCATGAATCCGGGGCTGTTTTAACCTCAAGGCTCCAATCCCTGTTACAATCTCTCTTGCTGGCAAGGAACCGTTTCTCACGACTAACCGCCTGTTCCGGGAGTCCTTTTCATTCTTGAAGAAATCAATATACTCGGCAATCTCGTTCTCGATTGCCGCCTGCAACATCCGGCAGGCTCCTTCTCGAATAATCAGTTCCAAGGCGCTCTTTGATTCTTCTTTAACTTGCTTTTCCAAACAATCGCAGTCATTATTTTCCTCGGGCGTATCCTTTCCTCCCCCTCAGCTAAAGGGGCTCGTTTTTTGGTTTAAACGTTTGGAGGATACGCCTTCTTTCTATACTGTCCACAACTTTGGATTATATCTCTGGTGCTACTTGCAGTCTGTGAGTACTCCGGAACCTACAGGAACAGATTAAAGAAAAGATATGCCGGACAAGTTGAAAAAGTTTCTTGGGGCTGATAGATAACCATCACCCAACGAGGCGTTCCACCGGATCGGCGAGGAAAGGCGCTCGCCTCCCGGTGAACTTCATGTTAGCGCTATGTAAGAATTTACATATGCATCAGATGTTGGATAGAATAAAGGACGAATACTTCGATGAGAACAATTCATAAGATCATTCACGGTGACTCGAGGCAAATGAATCTTGTTCCCAATGAATCGGTACATTTGGTGATAACCTCACCCCCATACTGGCAACTAAAAGATTACGGCACTGATACTCAAATAGGATACAATGAGTCCTACGAAAGCTATATCAATAATCTGAATCTCGTTTGGAAGGAGTGTCATCGTGTTTTGTATCCCGGATGCCGACTTTGCATAAACATTGGAGATCAATTTGCTCGCTCGGTCTATTATGGAAGATACAAGGTTATTCCAATCAGAACGGAGATCATCAAGTTCTGTGAAACAATGGGCTTTGATTACATGGGTGCCATTATTTGGCAGAAGGTAACTACAACAAATACTACCGGGGGGGCAACGATAATGGGCAGCTTCCCGTATCCTCGTAACGGCATACTAAAACTCGATTATGAGTTCATCTTATTTTTTAAGAAACAAGGTAATGCACCCAAACCTACACGGGAACAGAAAGAGCGTTCTGTGATATCAAAGGAAGACTGGAATACATATTTTTCCGGGCACTGGTATTTTTCCGGTGTGAAACAGGAAGGACATATCGCGATGTTCCCCGAAGAGCTGCCTGCTCGCCTAATCAAGATGTTCGCCTTTGTCGGTGACACTGTTCTTGATCCTTTCCTTGGAAGTGGAACAACATCGATGGCCGCTAGAAATCTGGAGAGAAACTCAATTGGTTATGAAATCAATCAAGATTTTATCCCCGCGATTCGGCAAAAGCTCAATGTTTGTCAAATGGATATTTATGGCGCAGAATACAGTTTTTTAGAAGATTCAGCGACCATCGACTGTGAGCAAGAGATTGAGAAGCTACCCTATGTTTTCAAAGACCCTCATAAACTCGATAAAAAGATTGACCCCAAGAAACTTCTTTTCGGCTCTAGAATTGACCGCAACAGCGCAGACCGGGAAGAATACTTTTCGGTTAAAGAAGTGATCAGCCCTGAGGTTATAAGGCTAAGCAACGGACTACTGATTCGTCTGATGGGTGTTCGAGAAAATACGGCGATGAATGGCTTAGCTGTCAATTTTATAACCGAAAAAACAAAAGGGCAAAAAATCTTTCTCAAATTCGATCTTCAAAAACACGATAGCCAAAATCGTTTGCTTTGCTATGTTTATCTGAAAAATAAAACATTTCTCAATGCACACCTGATCAAAGAAGGTTTGGCAATAGTGGACCGCTCTGTTGATTTTCGATACAAAGACAAATTCATGAAACTGGAGGCACAGTGTGGCTAAGGAATGGATTCTAAACAGTGCGATGAACCGTTTCCAATTGAATTTCAAGAGAAATGTCGGCCCTACCTCGGAAAGCATCAGGCAGTGTGCGCCTAAAACATTGAATGAATGGCGAGATTATTACTTTAGTAACGTCCGCACAAAAGAGCATATAGAAGACCTTGGCAAGAAACTCTACGTTAAAATCACCGAAGTCATTAGCGCTGAGGTGGAGGACGTTACCGAGCAAGACTGCATTGATTATATGTTGCAGCTGGTCATAGACCGTTCATTTGATGGTTATATTACCGAGATCAGAACTGTTTACGGGCAATTGGAAAAAGAGCTTATGGTAAAAATCGAACCAGCACCAGATGAATGGGACAGGCTTTTCAATGTGGATTTTTTCATCAAAATTCAAGATAAGTATATAGGCATACAGATAAAACCGGTCAATCAGGGGATACAGTTATCGCAAATCTTCAAGAAAAAAGACTTGCAAGCCAAAACTCATGAAGCATTTACTAAGCAATATGGCGGAAGGGTTTTCTATGTTTATTCATCCAAGGTTGGGGAACGAAAAGAAATACGCAACAAAGAAGTCACCATTGAAATAAGACAAGAAATTGAACGTCTCAAGACTGACATGACCCGCTAATCGGGTAAGGGGGAGTTTTTCTCTCCCCCTCTCCCCTCTCCCCACACCACCTGGCATTCGGGTCCGCACCGGGGTTTTCACTGAATATGACAGCTATTCTCGATTTCATTTAGAAATCAAGTGAGTGATCAAAATTTGTTTTCGACGCTTCGTAGATGAAACACGTGAAATTCTGCATTCACAAAATTTTGAAAAGCTTGCCTGACGAAATCCGCAAATACCTTCCTGTATTCGACAAAAGTTGATTTTGCGGATTAGTGGAATATTTCAATCCGTAATTGTCCGCACAGGCAGAAACAAGGCTTATTCTATACAACAATCCGGTGCGATGTATCCCATTGTCCTGTCTATTTTGGTATACACTCGAGAAATGCCTTCATCTCTTTCATCACCGGCGCCTGACCTCGATCCTCCAGATGCAAAAGATGGCCGACACTGTTGATCTGGGCATAGTGCACATTGCTGAAATTCTCTTTCAGCCAGGAGATTTCCTCATCCGTCATCACCGCACCGAGCTGCATCTCGCCCCGAATAAATAAAATGGGACATTTAACCTTCGTCATTATCTCTTTGGCGTCATATCCCTTGGTGAAGCCGTTAAAATCATAAAGCAGTGCGTTGAAGTAAGTGGGATCAAGCTGCCACAGGCATCCGGAAAAGAAAAGGATCCATTGACTGGTGACACCCGGATAATCCTTATATTTGTCTGCCAGTGAAAGGGATAACTCTTTTTCAGATCGAACTGATTTCTTCAAATCAAGCCAGAGCATAAACATGTCCTGGCTTGAATCGATGATTTTCTTATAGTTGTCCATGGTCAGAGGTGAATCCTCAATAATGAGGGCTTTCACCTTTTCCGGAGAGCGCACGGCTGCCATGAGCGCTATCACACCGCCAAGTGAGTGTCCTATGAGTACAGCCGGCGCATCCAATTGTCCTATAAATGCCACGGTGTCCTCAGTAAAATCTTCCAGACGATAGTGCTCGGAAACCCAGCCTGATTTGCCATTTCCTCTCAAATCCATAGCGTAGACATGCCACCTTTGAGACAGGCTTGGAATGAGGGAAAGATATTCCTGCCAGCGCCAGGCTCCCCCATGGAGCATGACCAGAGGTTCGGCCGATGGAGAACCATAATCCAGATAATTAATTTTCACCTTGCCAGTGTCAAAGATTTTTTCCTGTGGCATATCTCCCCCATGGCCCTCATCGCTACTATTAAGAATTCCCAACCTTTCCACGGGCGCATTTACCGGGTAGTTACAGAGGCGGCCGCAGCCGGCTGTCCAGAACAGCATCACAACAAGGCAAGCAGCACAGAGGACTCGCCCATGGTGTGTCTTCATTTATCACCTCTTAAGAGAAGTGTTTTACGTGAACATTTTATATCACAATCAACACGATCGACTTAAATAGAATTTCATGAGTCGCAGATGCAAGGGCCAATGTGGCATAACGAAATGTATTTACAGGCATATTTATTTTACGACACTGGCCGTCCATTTTTCATCCTCAGTTGGAATCTCCTCGCAGAATCGCCTCTGCATTAACCGATGAAATCGTCATTGCGGTCCTTTAGTCAAAGCTGATCAGACCGTGGAAACGAAAGTGGCAAGCAGAAAGTTACGGAAAGAAAGGTGTCAACTTAGAGGCGAGAAAATTGATGTTTCTAAACCGTTTATCAAGATTGTCTTTGTCATTTCCGAAAACTTCTTCCTGTATCAGAGGATTAGATCATTTTGAAAAAGTGCTCGATTTCAAGTGGTATTCATGATCTTGTTTAGTGAATTTCCTGGAAACTTAGATGGCGAATCAAAAGCTTGGAAAAGTGTTCCGAAAAAATTGCATAAAAAAGAGTTGACACTACCTGGCAGGCGGTGATTTATGGATGCGGACAGTCCTCCAGGATAATGCTTCTATATCGCTTCATTATTTCAAGCATACCGTTTCCGGCTGACTTCAAAAGCTTTATGCGGCATCTACATTAGTTTTTGGGATTGGAGAATAATCCTTTGCTGAAAAAATATCGGTATGCCCTTATAGGTCTGATCCAAGGTGTCCTTTACCGCCTTGTTCGATGTTACAGTTTGACCTTCCGGTTTCATATTGAAAACGAGAGCCCCTGGCTCGCTTTTTATCATGGCGGCGGCCGGGTCCTTTTGTGCGGATGGCATCAGCAGTTCTTTGCAGCCATCCGTCATTTCAAGACCTACTCAATTTATTCCCCCTCCCTGATGATCAGTCAGAGTAAGGATGGTGACATCATAGCTGGAATCGCAAAAAGGGCCGGCTGGAATCCTGTGCGCGGGTCATCCTCCCGCAACGGAGGACGGGCACTGAGAGAAATGGTGGAGCAGCTTAAAGCCACCGGTCTTGCCGCACACATTGTCGACGGACCGACAGGACCTGCCGGAATCATTAAAGCAGGAGGGCTCAGCCTGGCCCGTTCCGCCGGGGCTGTCATCGTCCCCTTTTATATATCTGCTGACCGGGCTTGGTATTTCCATAGCTGGGACCGCTTTATGCTGCCGAAACCGTTCGCGAGGGTTTACCTGAGATTTGGTAATATGCTGGATTTTTCGTCGGGTGAGAGCCATGAAGCCTTCGAGGACCACCGGGCAGAGCTTCAGCAGATTATGCTGCCCGGTCTGATTTCCTGACTGTTAGATTCTACACCGGACAGATTGCAGTCAATTTATCGATTTTTCCTTTATAAAATATTAATGTAAAAACACATTGCATTTTCAGAAAGAATCAGTTATTAGCTGTACCAACAAGTGCAGTACATTATTGTAGTTAACAAAATACGAGAAGTTAGCCGCACATCCGGACTGAGGATTGTGCGGTTTTTTGTTTATACGAAAATACTGCAAGTCGATTCAGTTCGACAAAATTAAAAAGGTTCCCGGAAGGAACCAGGAAAAAGGAGCAGGGAAAAATGCCAGAAGGAACAGTGAAATGGTTTAACGATTCAAAAGGATTCGGCTTTATCGAACAAGATGGCGGGAAGGATGTCTTCGTGCATCATTCAGCCATCCAGGCAGAGGGGTTCAAATCGTTGTCAGAGGGAGATAGAGTGAGCTTTGATGTTGTCGTCGGAAAGAAAGGCCCATCTGCTGAGAATGTTCGTAAGGTGTAAGCCTTTAATCTCATTTTGATTGTAAAAGAACTCCTGTCAAGGAAACTTTATAATCAACTCAGATCAAGTTTTTAGATTTGGTTTTGGCTGTTAACTCCACCCCAGAGCCTGTGAAAAGGCTTCTGGGGTATATTGTTTTTCGAAGGCGCTCATCATGTATGAGATTGCAGCAAAGAAGGAGGACGACTATGTCGAGGAAAAGTCCGCAACAATTCGTCAAAAGACAGAAAGAGATGGAACGTGCAAGAAAGGCCAGAGAGAAAATGGCTAAACGACAGGAAAAGAAAGAATGTCTGGTGACCGAAAAGGATTTGTCTGAAAATTCGGATCAACTGATCAGCAATGAAACCTGATTGCTTTTAAACAGATCCAATTTCGCAACAGTTGAACGCTCGGAGACGGGCTGCCACGCCGGGGGGTAACCCGGCTGAATATATATATGAACTAAGGAAAATGAATGAGTTTTACTCAATTTAATCTTCACCCGCAGATCAATGCCGGTATCGAGGCCCTGGGCTATAAAACGCCGACACCAATTCAGATGCAATCCATTCCCGCGATTCTCCAGGGAAGGGATGTTATGGGGCTTGCACAGACCGGAACGGGGAAAACGGCTGCCTTTGCACTTCCGATTTTGCAACGGCTGATGAACGGTCCCGGCAAAATGGTTCGCGCCCTGATTGTCGCGCCGACGCGGGAGTTAGCTGAACAGATAAATGAATCCATTAATGAAATGAGTCGGTCAACTACATTGAAGAGCGTTGCTCTTTACGGGGGGGTGAGCAAGAATCCCCAGATCGAGAAACTCCGGCAAGGGGCCGAAATTATCGTCGCCTGTCCGGGTCGTCTTCTTGATCTTGTGGCCCAGGGCGTTGCCGACTTGTCTGGTATCGAAGTTTTCGTTTTGGATGAAGCGGACCGGATGTTTGATATGGGTTTCCTTCCTGACATCCGGAAAATCACAAAGCAGCTGCCCGAAAAGCGGCAGACGCTGCTTTTCTCTGCCACCATGCCGGCCGACATCCGCAGCCTGGCAAAGGATATCCTGCACGACCCTCTAACCATCAGGATTGGCAACGATATTCCTGTCTCTACGGTTTCCCACACTCTTTATCCCGTTGAACAGCATCTCAAAACGGCGCTTCTGATAAAGCTTCTCAAGGAAACAGACACTGAGTCAGTCCTCGTCTTCGCGCGGACGAAGCATCGTACAACGCGGGTGGCCATGCAGATGAAAAAAGCCGGTTTCCCCGTGAGTTCCCTCCAGGGAGATCTGTCGCAGAATCAACGTCAGACAGCACTGAATGGGTTCCGGGAAGGGAAGTATCGGATTCTGATCGCTACGGACATCGCGGCTCGCGGGATCGATGTGACCCGCATTTCTCACGTGATCAATTATGACATGCCCGACACTGTCGAGGCTTACACACATCGGATCGGGCGCACTGGTCGTGCGACAAAGTCAGGGGACGCCTTTTCGTTTGTAACCTCAGAGGAAAGGGATTTGGTGGATTCCATCGAGTATGTGCTTGGAAAACAGATCGCAAGGCGTACCCTTGAGGATTTCGATTACTCAAGACCGGCTCCTGCTGGAAGTGGCAGGGTCCGCCATCCCATGCGAATGCCGGCAATAAGCGAACTCCCGACACGGTTTCGGAGTTCAACCCCGGTAAAGAAAACAGCATCTTATCACATGAGCCCTGGAGCTTCCGGCCGCCGAAGCCGTTAGACATCGCTGATCAATTCTTTCTCCGCGGAATCGCTCATAAAGATTCCTCCGATTCATCAATGGTTGGAGGGATTATTTATGAGCATCCAGAATGTGCATTCTTTCATAAGTACTGTAGTTGTTCAAATCAGCCCGTCTGCATCCATCCAGAAATTCAATCGTTAGCCAATAGCCTCAAGGAAAGATGGATTAATCCTAACCCTTACCCGCTTATTCAACTTTTAACCGATAGTAAGAACTTTAGAAACAATCAAATAAGGTTGCTTAACTTTAAATAGTCTTATATTGATTTTTACAGTTACTGTTTTTGAAAAAACCGATATTTAACCTGAATATTCGACATGCTTAAATTACCGATTATTCGAACAGGCAGGGCCTCTGGTACAGGGAAGTCATCTGTAGTCATTAAGTCAGATCAACTAAATTATCTGATAATGGGTGAGTGCATATGAAGAGGATAGTTTTGTCAATTTTTTCTTTGTTTCCAGCAATCATAACAGGTTGCGCCAAAGAGTATCCTTACGGTTCGGGGCCTGGCTGGGGCCATATGAGGTACTATGGTTACGGAGGCTGGTTTATGTGGATTCTGTTTCTGATTGTGATCGGCATCTTGCTCTACTTTGTGGTCCAGACTGCCAAAGCAAAAGGAGGAGCGGGAGTGTCGGAGGAGACTCCCCTCGACATTCTGAAAAAGCGTTACGCCAGGGGTGAACTAACGAAAGAAGACTTTGACCGGATGAAACGGGAGCTTTCAGAGTAGTTAACACGAAGGCCCCGAAAATCCATGATAAAGGAGGAAAAGATGAAACGAAAAATGCTGTTCATCGGGGTCTTTATTCTTGTTTTGCTTATGGCTCTGCCGGCAATGTCCCAGCCCCGCTACGGCTACGGCCCTGGCTATGACGATGATTACGATTCCAGTGGACAATGGACGGGGCGGGGATGGGGTCCTGGATATGGAATGGGGCGAGGCGGGATGATGGGTTACGGGATTTATACTTATGTGCCGCAGAAACTGCCGGTTCCCAAGAACAAGGAGTGGATCGGAAAATTGCGAGAGATCCTGGCGCTGGAAAAACTTTCGTTAGAGCAGTACGCCACAGACGCGGAGAAGTACAATACCTACATGCCTTACCATATGGTCATTCCTCAGGAGCAGGACCATGTCATGACCATCGAGCGGCTTTTCACCGCCTACGGCATCACAACGGATGGGAAGCCCCCGGCGGTGAAAGATACGAAGACCCTTGAGGAAGCTTATCAACTGTGCGTAAAAATGGAACGCGACCTCATTCCACGTTATGAATGGCTGATCAGGAACGCCGAAGATCGCGACACCGCAGGGATTCTCAACAACCTTCTGATTCAGACACGCTACCATCTTGCCATGTTCGAACACGTTTTACAGGTTGGCGGTTGGCATGGAGGAGCTCCCTGGGGCTCGCGAGGTCGAGGCCCTGGCATGATGTGGGGTTGGTAAAGAATTACTCACTGCCGAGCCCCTTCATCATCTCTGACAGACGGAAAATGGGTGATGAGATAAGAAAAGGCAGAGCCACAAATGGCTCTGCCTTTTTCGAACATTTTAATCAAAAGTCATTATATAAAGCACACATCCATCATAAAACAATTATAGATGGAGTGCGGGATTTTCAGTATCAACTCATCTCGAAAAATTCTTCATGACAATATCCGATGATACCTTCTGTAATCTATTGGGATGTCCGCGTCAACCCAGATACCAGAACAGGTAAATCAACAAAAAAGCCATGACCACCAGCCCAGCGAAGATTGTCCATACCACGGCAGCGACACTGTTTTTCTCTGCCTGAGTCTGGCCGGAAGAAACATGTATTTTCAATCGATGACGCGCCAATATGGAAGATACATGGAATATCAATATTCCGGAGATGCCCTGCAGGGCATACGGGACAACCTCCTGCCATGATGAGCTCGGGCGTCTCGTCGTAATCCAGATGACTGCCGGTATGCCGATGACCGCCATCATGGCGCCCAAAAGTTTTCCCAGCGTAAAAGGGAGCTGCTTTATTTCCTGTTTCAAAGATTCCCGGATGATGCTCATTCCCGCCTCAGTAAGGAAAAGAGCTTGATATTATTGGGATAATCCACTGGCTTTCACCGTTCATTCCAACGAACCCTTCTCTTACAGTATAAACCTCCCCATTCAATGACAGTAAAACCTTTCCTGACAGGCTGAAAGATATCAGGCGTTTTCAGCAATATGCTTTTTTTCAAAGGTCTGAAATGATCCCTTTTCCGGAATTTTAGCGCCCCCCTTTACCATCGGAGATGTCATGCTGAATATACTGAAAGGAAGGTGAAATCTCGGAATATGGAATCTTAAAGTCTTCAAGGACAGCGTTTTTAATGACCCATCTGTTTTTCTTTTTTACCATGAGGACAAAGTACCCCGTCATTGGCGCTCCATTCTGAGAAACATAGAACAGAGCCGTGTCTTTCTGTTCGTTGAATCCGATCCGGGAGAGAAAAACCTCATCAGGAAAAACCGTTAAAGGCTGCTCCATGCCACGCCCCCCCTCGCGGTTGGGTTCATTGGTCTGCAGAATTTCAAGCCATGGAACCACCATTCTGTCCCTGAGTATACGGACTCTTTTGTTTTTCTCCCTGTAATCCTCCATGATGGATTTATCCAATGCACCAAAACTCTCCATGAGATGTGTCAGCGTCTGCTTGTCCGAATTCTTCCCGGCTGACGTCTCATGATAAACGTGCCGCGCTCTATAAGTATTGGAGAAATATGGAGGAATTTCAAAACCGCGCACTTCTTCCGCACTGAAGAAATCAGCATAGACCTCGTATTCGTCATCACTGACTTCCGCGACGGGTTCAGGCTTCGAATTCAGGCTAACCATTGGTTGAAATGAACTCAGGATTTTGTCGAACACCCATTTGTTTTCCTTGAACAACGCTTCCGGCGCATCGTACACCAGCACATAAAAACCCGTATGGGCAGGTATAACCACATATCGCTCTATTGCCTTCACGGGCTTGGCGTTCATCCCCTGAAAGGGCTGTCTGACTTTTTTTATTTCCAGCGTCTTGGCTTCCGGCCCGGTTAACGGTAAAACTTTTGCGTCCGCTCTTCGAGAACTGAAACGGGGATTCAACAGGTCATATATGAACCGTTCAGGGGTTCCGCATGCGTCCCGATGCCAGGCAACCCTCACACTCAGATATTCCAGACCCTCCTGACCCGGCGCCCGGACAGTCAATTCATATTTATTGTTTCCGCTCAGGAGGCTGGATCGCTGGATGTCATATTCTTCTCGCGGCCATCCTGCTGGAATCTGCAGGGTGAAGTGTTTACTCGACGGCGTAAATTCTTCGAAATTTATATTCTTGAGTGTGGAAGAAGCGCCGCCGTCCTTCTCACACAGCGCCACACATTCTTCTTTTGTTTCAAAGGGCACCGTTCCCTCGCACCCGCCGTAAACGAATTTCTCGCATTTTTGGGTTTCCGGATTGAAAAAGTAACGCCAGAAAATCGCTTTGCATGGCCCTGAATCGGGCTTCAACCTGCACCTTTCCTTGAGATCCTTTACATTTTCTTCCATGGGAAAAAGCCATGGACTGCCCCATGCCTCTTCCACATGCCCTATGGCATACGGAACCGCTTGACCGAAGTCTCCCAGGAGATCCTGGTCAAACTCGTAGTCCCCCTGATATCTCATCAGTTGGATGAACATGTTCTGATTTTTGGAAAATTGCCCGATACCCGGAAAAATTCCTTTCATTTCATCATTTTCAAGCTGTGACGATGTCGTGGCCCTCATTTCTTGAAATCCGAAACATCCGCCATAATAAGATTGAAGAGGTTCACAGAAAGTCCCGGGTGTAATGAGAATAAGGTCGATCATTCCAGAGCCGCCAAACGTGTTGGAAGTTTTCAGAGGATAATAGAGTTCCTTCGTTTTAAACCTGTACTGGATCGGCTCAACGAAACGGATCTGTTCGTTCACCGTGACGAAGTCGAAAACAAACCAGACAAAGCCCCGCCGGGTGTAATCACGAACGACAGCCTCGATCTTCGGATCTTCACGCTTCAGTTGCAAACCCTTCTGCCTGAGGAATTCCCTGACCCACCCATTGAATTCCGCCGCATCATTGATCCTGATCACCGTCACATCGTGAGAGCCAAGCCGCTGATTGAACCGCATCTCTACCGCTCGCGCCGCGGCACGGCCGCCCTTGGTCTGCTCAATGAATTTCAACCCGTGCTTTTTGATCAAATCCATTGCGGACTCGAAGGAAGCCGGTGAGGCCAACTGCACCTTTGGTTCCTCAGGAAATGGAATAAACCGGATGATGCGTGCAGATTTATCCGCCTTGAGATCCGTCCCGAGAATCAGCACTTCTTCTTCGCGGTTGTGCAGGATAATGGCTTTCTGGCTGTCTTCCGACACCTGCGCCTCTGTGGCCACGACTCTGCCCATATCCGCCTGAATCGGCGTCGGCAGGATGATCATGATCAAAAATGCAATCCATAATAGAATAATTTGCGTGGGAATGACTGACAACATGGGCATCTGATGGCTTGTATCAGACTTTTTCATGGAACCTCTCTGTCAAAAAGAATTATTTTGTTGCACAAATCCTCGTTTACTTACCAGCGCTGCGCCGCCCTGTTTTCGCCCAACCCGCTCATTCTGCTTATTTCCAACTTCAGGGTCCGATTTTCGATTGGACTTCGACGGTTCAGATTCTGCTGCAATTCTTAGACAAAGGATGATGCCAAAAAGTTCCCGCAAGGCAGATCTTTCTGGGGTATGAATATCTGTGGGGTTAATGGATTCTTGTTTAAGGAAGACTCAAGCAATACGAACCGGTAAGCCGGCCGGCAAATAATGCCTGCGCAGGCCGGCTTACCGGTTGGTTTCTCCGTTTCTACTCAGCCGTGACGGTGCAGCTGTTGGCACAGATGTCGCGGCAGGTGCGATCACACTCGCCGGCACAACTGCCTGTACATCCGGTGCATCCCTGGCAGGTTTCGGAGCATCCCCCGGAGCAGGTATCGGCACAGTCAGCCGCTGCCGGCTTTGGTGAAAGCTGCATCAAACTCAAGCCAAGAATGCCGAGAGTGGGAATGATGGCCTTGCCGACCGTCGTAAAAAACCCACGCCTGTCAACCTTTTCCGTCTTGCCGTATACCGTTTCCATCTTTTTCCTGAATGAGTCCTCGCCATCCATGGGAACATTCTCCTTTCGCGAAGTAAAAGCTGAAAAACATTAGGAACTGACTTAATGAGGTCGGTCGCTGAAAATAAAAGCATCCAAAGACTTTATCTATCCGGGATTCTACCTTGCCGTGACGGTGCAGCTGTCAGCGCAGATGTCGTGGCAGGTGCGGTTACATGTACCGGAACAGTTGCCCGAACATCCACCAGTACACCCACGACAGGTTTCGTAACACCCCCCCGAACAGGTATTTGCACAATCGGCCGCGGCTGGCCGCGGAGAAAGCGGCATCAAGCTCAAACCGATTATTCCGAGAGTGGGAATGATGACCTTGCCGACTTTCGCAAAAAAACCGCGTCTGTCGACCTTTTCCGTCTTCCCGTATAATTTTTCCACCTTTTCCCCGAACGGCAGTTCATCATTCATTTCCGGACTCTCCTTTCACGAATTCTTATTGAGGATCATAGGCCTCTGCGGGGTGTTTTTATGAAGAATACTCTTTATATTTTCCGCAAATATATATTGCAGGTTTCAAAATCGATTTCCCAGATGCAGCCACTGACCCGCTCCCATTGATATCGCTGTGCACATCGGTCCCACCACTGCTGGTGCAACGTTGTCGTTTTTCCCAGGTCGGCGACGATTTTTTCGTAAAAATAGCTGTTTGTGAGAATTTCATCGCCGGACTCCACCAGCGCTTTGATGAGTTCGGTCAATCCGTTTTTGCGTTCAAAAAGTGCGGATATTTCATCGCGCTCCCGGGGAGTCACCTTCCCGATCTTACTGCGCTCGTCTTTGCCGTTGCAGACTCCGGCCTTATCGTCCATCGTGTTCGTCCTCAATCCAGTTCTAATTTCCGCAGGATTTTCTTCTGCATCTCGTATATCTGCTGCAGGCAGTTATCGGCATCCTGCGACGTCGCGCTGACTGCTGCAGGCTCCTCCCTTTTCCAGGTCTCCCCCACGATCAGATCGAACGGATCGTCATAGGTTAGACTGGCAATGGCAGGGAACTGGTCAAACGGTCTGACCGTCCGGAGACTTTGCAGCAGAAGCCTCGAAACCTCCCGCTCGACATGTGACGCCAGACACTGCTCCCGGGAAGGCACATTGACTTCCAGTGTGGTCTTCTTGTTCAGATAGACGCAGCGTTTGCAGTGGAACGCGTCGCAGCGTGAACAGATCGGCGCACAGCCGAGATCCAGCAGCTGGTGATTGGCATGCGTTGTTTCAATAATGTCCGACCAATAACCGACCGTATCCGCTTCATCGTCATAATAAAATGCCGGACAGATATAGGCGTTCCCGTCGGGAGCTATGGTCAGGTGTTTGATTCCGGCATCACAATTGTTCATCTGGTTCAAAAGCAGCCGGTCTGAAATGACATTGATCTCGATTTCCCTGCCGGTCCGGTAAAGCTGGGCAAGCCGGTCCGCTATTTTTTTCAATTCGCTTTGGTAAACATCCAATTGTGCGGAGGAAATAGTCTCAACTCCCACCAGGTGCAGATTCAGCCGTTTGAATTTTCCCCAAAGCGACGCGACCATGTCGGACAGATGAGGAAGATCCGTCGGCGTGACCGACAAAACGAGGTTGCGCTCAGAATCGGCTTCGAGCTCCGAGAACCGCATGCTTTCATCCGCTTCCAGCACCGGCACGCCATCGGGATAGATGTCCTTCAGGACCACCGGGATCATTTTGACATGTCCGATCGTGCCAATCAGGCTTTCATACTCTAGGGACAACGGGTGTCTTCCAAAGAGGAAATTGAGGAACAAGCCGTTTTCCCGGGCATATTCGACTATCTTCCCGAGGATTTCCAACGGCATGAATTCCGGTTCTGCCGAGGAATAATAAAAAGGATTGCTGTAGTGGCAAAACGGGACTGCGCCTTTTTCCAGAATCACCAGCAGATATCTGTACATGTCATCTCGCCTCAACAGGTCGTTCGCGGCCGAGCCTGTCCGCTAATTTTTCCCCAAAATACCGGTTTGCCCGCACCCTGGCCTTGTGCATGGCACAGGTATAAACAGCGCGCTGGTAGATGGTGTCGGTCGCCGCAAGGTCGTAATTGTTACCCTGACACCAGGCACAGCCGCTGGCGACATCGCACGCGATACATTCCTCTGGACTCTGCATGCTCCTGTTCAGCACCAGGAAAGGCCTGACCCTGTTCATGTCGAGGCCATCGAAGCAGTTGCCGATCGATCTCGCCGGTTTATACCGCATGGAATAGGGAGCGAACCGCACGCAGGGATAAAAGACGCCGTCACCGTCAATCGCCAGCATTTTTCCGCTTCCGCACCAGTTTCCGTTGTCCGTCTTGCAGTCGAGCGGCTTTCCAATGGATTTGGAAAAAAACGAACAGTTGTGGGTGTCGTACAGATCGTTTTCGACAATGTAATCCGCCAGCTCACGCAACTGCGTCTCATAAATGATGTCATCGCCGGGTTCCCAGATGTTCTCGTTGACCAGGTTGATCGTCACATTTTTCAGGCCGAGCTGCCAGAGATGGATCACGCTTTCTTTGAGCAGCGGCAGGTCATCATGCGCGACCGTGGCTTTGGTGGACGCGTTTGGAAATTGTTTCAGCCATAACGGCACATTTTTCACGACCGCGTCATAAGACCCGCTGCCGTCAGGGAAAACCCGTTGCGCGTCATGCTTTTTTCTGGTGCCGTCGATGCTGATCGATATGCTCAGGTGGTGGGCATTCTTTCTGATAAAACGCTGCACCTTTTCAGTGCCGTACAGGAGACCATTGGTGGAAAAACTGAACCGGTAGCTGTTGAACCAGGGATGATCCAACTCATACATCCGGCGCTTGATGTAATCGCAGATCCGGTCGATCAATTCGATCTCAAGCAGCGGCTCACCGCCGATAAAATCCCAGATAACCGAATCTTCCCAGAACAGGGCTCGATTATGCAGGATATAGTCAACCGCCGTTCTGGCTATCGTAAACGACATTCTGTTGAATTTGTTTTTCCCGATGATGTAGCAGTAACCGCAACGCAACTGGCAATCTTCGGTGACAATAAAGGTAATCGATTTCGCCATTCCCGATCGCCAGGTTGGCTCGTATTCCCCCATCTTTACATCGCTATAAGAGTCCAATCACATTTCTCCTTGGAGAGGGTATGATCGGGATGGAATGGCATCGGAAGTTTTTATGCATGGCCGGGTTGATACGAATCGCCCCCGACGTGACCTGATCCCCGAGGGGGTGAAGAAAGAAAAAAGATTCCTTTGCAATGCCCTGAAGTTCCTTTATCTGCAAACACATCTAAAACATATGTCCTTCGCATCCGCCTTTGCACGTTCCGTCACAGCCGCCGCAGACATGGGCACAGCCGCCGGAGCATGACGAGCCGCAATCGTCGGCGCAGGTTCTCACACAAGTGCTTCCACAGCCGCTGCTGCATCCATCTTGACAAGTGCCGTCACACCGGCCGCTGCATGAGAGGCTGCAGCTGCTGGCACACATACTGTTACAATTGGCGGATACGCTCTGCGGCCGACCCGCCAAAGTCAAACCAATAATGCCGAGCGTGGGAATAACGATTTTGCCCGCCATGGACAAGAAGCCCCGTCGATCGATATTTTCCGTTTTTTCCTCGGAGGGTCTTGCCACTGTTACATTTCCATCCTTGTCGTCTTTCATGAAACGCACCCCATTTTTATGAAGATCCACCAGGTTTTTCTTTTGCCCATGTCAATGATGATCCGGGACGATATTTTCAACGTCTTTCTGTCATGCCGCTGCAGGTATCTTTGCACGTGTCGGAACAGGCCCAGTGACAAGTGCCTGAGCAGGAACCCGTGCACCCTGTACAAGCGCCCTGACATCCCCCCGTACAGATGCTGTTGCAGTCTGCAGCCAAGGCTCTTGCCCCGGACATTGAAAGGCTTATCCCCAAAAGTCCAAGGGTAGGAACGATGATCCTCGCTGCCGTGATCAGAAACTCGCGCCGGTCTTTCTTTCCATCGTCTGTAAGGGCAGAATTTATCTCAGGTTTTTTATAAGAATCCGTCTTCATGTTGCCTCCCTCGCGGCACACGTGCCGTATACAGCAAACAGCATCACATGTAAATGGAGAAAGTTGGATCATCCGGCAAAAAATATCTTTATCTTTTCATAGAGTCACTCTCTTGCTCATGCCCGGATGTTTTATTTGTTTTCAAAGCAGCATTCCATCCGTCGACATGACTTTGCGAAATTTTTTCCCGGGGTTTGATGGGGCATTGAGGACTTGCGGATAACAACAGGAATTACCGGAACTCGATTTTGTAAAAGATGTCCGCGCCGCTCACGGTTCCGCCGTGTGTTTCCACCTCCCACTTTTCGGAAAATTTGTATCGCAGCTTGACGACGCTCTGCTCCGAAAAGAGGTAGCGACCGAAACTGACATAAAGCCTGGGGGTCAGATACTTGCCGATGGAGACCATGGAACCGGCCATCAGACCGTTCTGCGTCGCCGCCGTGCCGGGCTGGCCCGCAACAGCCGACGTATCCCTGGTGAATTTGACTTCCACGCCTTCAAGTCCCAGTCGGCTCTTCAGCTGGGTGATAACGGAAGGAGATTCGGATTTCGTCAGAATGGAGCCGGCCGCGCGCAGCAGCAGGGACAGATCCGGTTCGTTTCCCTCTCCCTGAAGGGCGCGGCCGAGCACGAGATAGGAAAGAATTTCCGGCTCCTGCATGGCAGGACGGGAGTAGAGGCGGATGCGGGGCGAAGAGATCGTCCCGCCGACAAACACTCCCGCCGTGACATCCTCGACCTTGCGGGCGGCGGTGATATCGAGTTGCGGGGTGTCGGCCGGCCCGGCAAAGATGATGCGGCCGCTCTCCACCTTCAATGTTACACCGTACACACTGTAACTGCCATCCACGATCCGGACAGTCCCCTGCGCCCTGATATTTTCCGGGCCCGTCGCCGCGGTTGCAACCGTTCCGCCAAGCTGGAGATTGGCGCCGTCGGCCTTGACGCGAACATCGTCACCAAGAATGACGGCAACCCGGACATCGAGAGCGAAGGGCATCTTTCTTCCCCTTGAGGGCGGCGCATCCACGACAACCACGTCCCTGCTCGGCGTGATCACGGACGGCCCCTGTCCTGCAAGAGCCAGCATCCGGGGCACCGAAACGCTGCCGCGCACGGCCAGTTTTTCCAGATTGCCTTCAAAACGGAGATCGGGACTTGTCAGCAACTGCAATTCCGGCAGATTGACGGTCTGAAACCGGTCTCCCTTGACTGTACCGGAATAGGATGACACCTGGCTGCCACTCAAGACGATTTCCGCCTGAAGGTCGATGCTGCCGGGGCCGGAATTCGCCCTCAGGGAATCGATCAGGATCTTTGTCCCCTCCATGCGCGCCTTCAAGCTCACATCCTTCAGCTCGATCCCGGCGGCCGGGAGGTAGGCCCCCGCTTTCGCCATGTCGACACGCCCCTCCACCCTGGGATCGCCCCAGGCGCCGCCGACCGTGACAGCGAGATCGAGTTCCCCCTTCCCCACTTCGACAAACCCCGGAAAGGCGGCATTCAGCATGCCCGCTTCCCGGATTCGGCCGCGGATCGATGCGGCCACGGTTCCCGACGGGTCCGGGACGACGGGAATCCGCGCCGGAAGAGGAATTCTGAAAGCCGCCTGCAGGCTGCCGTAATCGACAAACTCAGCGCTCGCCCTGCCTCTCAGATCAGCGTCCCTCCAGGAAAAGTCAACGGCGGCGCTTCGAAATCCGATGGAAATCTGCCCCTCTTCGTCCTTCCGGGTTGCCGATCCCGATAAGACATTCAACTTTCCGGACAGTTCAAAGGCGCTGCCGGGCAGCAGCCTCCCCTCGACTTTACCCGCCGCGCGGCCGGCAACCGTTACGCCGGAAGGCAGCCAGGCATGGAACAGGCCAGGATCGAGATCCCGGACATCCATTTCGAATTTCCCCTGGTCGGGAAGAGCCAGGCGAACGGGAGCCGGTGAAGAGGCACGTCCGTTAATCACCCCTTCGCCCGCAAGGGAAACTTCCAGCCGAGCGTCCAACCCTTCCCGTCCCCAATTAAGCAAAGCCTCCGCCCGGTTGAAGGAAACGGGCCGCCCCCCGATTGCAGCCTTCCCCGAGGAGCTGAATTTGCCGGCAAGGAGAGCCACATCTCCTCGGGCAAAACGGGTTTCCAGATTTCCCGATGTCTTCCCGGAAAGACCGCTATCGGGAATCCAGGAGGAAATGCGCTCCAGCCGGATTCCAGCCCAGGAGGCGTTCAGACGTCCCTGCAGGGGATTCAGAAACATATCCGCCGCCAGGTCCAGACGCTCCCCGGCGTTGCCGGCGAGAACCAGAGGGGAGACGGATACGGCACGCCGGGAGATCATCAGCTCAGCCGGCGACAGGAGCCGCCAGGGGCCGGATCTGTCCCGGCCGGAGAGTTTTTCGATCGTTCCCCGCCATGTCCCGGACGCGTAGGAACCGGCAAGAGAGGCATCCGCCGTTGCCCGCGGCGCCCGCGCTTCTATGGAAATCCGGTGGCGCGAAAGGGCGCCCCGCGCCCGCACGACAGCGGCAGAGAGCTCGACCGAATCGTACCTCAGGCTCTTTGCGTTCACAGCCGCATCCAGCAGCCGGTCTTTTTCCGCGGCGAGCGTCATCCGGTAGGAAAGGGAACCGGCCGCGAAGCGGTCAACCGAAACATTTCTCCCGCTTCCTTCCGCGGAAAACGCGGTCAGCCCGTCCCGCAGGCGGACCCAGCCCTGGGCGGAAAGCCGCCCCCGGGCGGAAGGAATCAGTTCCCCGAGATCGCCGGTGACAGCCCGGAAGTCGATCCGTTCTTTCAGCGCCCCGGAAGCGCGCACGGCGAACTGCCGCCCCCTGACATCCAGTAGAGCGATATCGAGATCATCGCCGCGCAGGCGCACGTCCGCTTCGCCCGTAAGATCTCTGCCGAGCAGTTGACTGCGTGATATCCAGGCCTGGACGCGGGCATCGGGGGGCGCATCCGCTTTCATGCCGAGCTGTCCGCGGGCCGTTACATTCAACGCCCCTTTCCATTGGGGATCGAATACCGCCGGATTCAAACCGGTTCCTTCCACCGCTGCCGTCAGGCGCACGCCTTCTTTCCAGTTGACCGCGACGTCGCCCGAAACGCGTCCGGCCAGCCATTTCCCTTCCGAAAGCGTCAGTTTGAGCCTCTCCAGGTCGCCGCCAAAGGACCCTCTGAGGACAGTCGAAGCCCACGTTTTCCCCGTGTTGGTCAGAGAATACGACCCTGTGTAATCCGTGGGAACGCCCTTCAGATCGATCTCACCGCTGATGTCCGTGGGAAAGGAAATTTCCGGGGAAAGATCGAGATGGGACGCCTTCACCCGAATACTGTAAAATGGCTCTCCTTCCGGAAACGTCACGACGGCGCTGCCAGCCATATCTCCTTTCAGTCCGGGCCTGAGCAGACGGACATCCCTCAGATGGACGGAATGTTTCGCCAGCCCAATGATGCCCGTCAATCCCGTCTTTCTGCCGCCGATGTCAGCGGCTGTGAGAGAGACTTCCCCAGCGATCGGCTCGGGGGCCGCGGTTTTCCTCAAGCCGGCTTTCAAGGAAAATTTCCCGACACCGTCCCCACCCCCGCTTTGCAGGTCAAGGGCCGTTTCCAGATTCAGAAAGGGGATGATAAAGCCCGCCGAAGCGTCCCCGCGAAGCTCCCCCCAGGGAGACTCGATGCGGATATTTTTCAAATCGAGGATGCCGGCATTCCACTCCAGACTCCCCTGAATGCGGTCGATCCGGACCGGCGGCTCTTCAAGTCGGCGGTATTCGATATTGCTGATGTCGAGAGAAGCGATTCCGCCTCTCAGGGAACCGAGAAAGCCCGGTACGGAAGGCCAGCTCAAGTCCGGCGGCTCTTTCTCTTCCGGCCTCCGGTCGTGCACGGCGACGCCCTCCATCCGCAATTCTTCCACAGACAGGAAGCCCGCCGGAAGCGATCGAGGGGAAGGCTTGATGAAGATGGAGGAGATCCGCGCATCGAAGGATTCTGTGGACAGCTCCAGGTTTCGAAGCGCCAGACCGTCCATCAGGTTGCCCTCGGAGCGCCCGATTTTCATCTGAACGCCGGCCTGGCTTCCGAGAAATTTCAACAGCCGGAGGGACCCCTCGGGTGTTTTCAGAACATGATAGAGCGCTGCCGACAGGAGCAGAACGACCAGCAGAATCCCCGCGAGAAAGAACAGGCCGTATTTGACTCTTTTTGACGTCACAATTGAAACCCCAGAGAGAAATGGATGCGGTAATCAGAATCGGGATAGTCGATCGGATGAGCGACATCCAGCCGGATAGCTCCGACGGGTGTATAATACCGGACTCCGATGCCGACGCTGCGATAAAGTTCCAGATCCGACAGATTGTTGAAGGCGTTTCCCGTATCGTAAAAGACCGCCGCGCTGAAATTCTTCGGGAAAGCCTTTTCCAGCTCGACACTTCCGACGATCAGATTCTTGCCTCCGACGACCGTACCTGTCGAGTCCGTCGGTCCGAGAGAGTTATAAGAGAAGCCGCGCACGCTGTTGTCGCCACCGGTGAAAAAACGCAGGGACGCGGGCATGTCGCTGAGGGGATCTTTTTCATACGACGCGGCTCCCTGCGCACGGAACGTCGCCATAAGATCCCAGGGCAGGGGCAGCAGGTATCTTCCGTTGGCCAGCACCTGCGCAACTCCGACGTCGGAGCCGAGAAACGCATCCGTTCCCCTCAGTTCGAGAGCATAGTTGTAGCCTCTTCGGGGACGGATCAGATTGTCGTAACGCTGCCTTGAATAACGAACACCGGGCAGGACAAGGGTAGCGGTTACATCCTGCTCCCCCACCTCCGAATCTTCCCTCTGCAGGCGGAGATAGGCCGTACCGAGCCTCCCCCTTCCGAAATCCCAGGTCCGGTTTGCTTCGAGGGATGCAAACCGGCTCGTGTAGGAGGAGATGTCCTCATTCTGAAGTCTGAATTGAAAACCCGTAAAGCTTTCTATCCGACGTCCCGGCAGTCGAAAATCGGCGACAAACGCCTGAAGACGCTCAGAGACGACCAGGTCGGCGGAAAGCTCCCGTCCTTCTCCCGAAATGTTCAAATCCCGGTAGTGGGCGGATGCCCGAGGACCTGTATCCGTTCCGTATCCGATCCCGAACCGAAGCCGTTTTGGGAGGGCAGGTTCCAGTCGGATTGTTATGGGGACCATGAAATTTTCCGCTGTTTCCTTGTCCGGCTCGACAACGGCTTCCCGGAAGCGCTCGGAATTGATGAAATTCAGCTGGGTCCGATAGATTCTATTATAGGAAAAAGGCTCGCCTTTCCTGAAGGCCATATGCCTTCGAAGAAAGGCGTCGCTGTAAGCCTCTCCCCCCAGGATTTTCCAGTCGCCGAAAACATAAAAGGGCCCCGTATCGAGAAGGATTTCGATCCGGGCGGAATAATCCCGAAGGGAAACTTCAACCCGGCTGACGGAGAAGTCCGCATCGAGATAGCCCCGGGCAAATGCGGCCTCCCGGAGCTGTGTCTTGCCCGCTTCGTAGGCCGTATGGTCGAAAACATCTCCTTTTTTCAGGGGAAAGGAGTCGACGGCCCTGTTCAGACGGTTTTCCTTCGCCCCAGGCCCCTCGATCGCGAGGCTCACGTCCGCTACGAGAGTTGGCCGGCCGGGGGAAACATCCACTATGACGACGTAACCGTCCGTCGTCTTTTCGATCCGGGTTTTTGTGCGGACATCGTAATGGCCGAAGGGTTCCAGCGCGCGTTTCACCTTATCCGGAACCTGCTTTTCAAACCGTTCCAGCCAGGGCATATTGACGTCTCCGTTACGAACAATACCGGAAGGAATATCCAGAGCTGCCCGAACGTTGTCCAGCTTTTCGCCTTCGATCCCGGTTACGGCGACCTCAACGGGAGACGGCGCGGCGCCTGCGGAATAATTGAAGGCAAAAAGAATTACCGCCGACAGGATGACGGCACAGAAATTCTTCCATGGGACTCGGACGGGCTTTTTCTTCATGAGGTCACAATCCCCGGCCAAAACGATATTTGGCGCCTGTTAAAAAATCCTCTTTTTCGCGGACAGCGTTTCCGCTTCAAAATCAAGATTCACCCCGGTAAAGCCCAAAAATAACGCAAGGCCGCTTGTGAAATCAACAGAATGGAGAATGAAAGGCCGACAGATAATGTTCCGCTGCCGGTGATGACCGGAGAAATCAATCCTGTCGGCCTTCTTTTCGAAGATATACAGATGAGCTGATTTGCGCAAAGGAATATCCGATGAAGTTCTGCAGGCACCCACGACGCATTCGACTCATTTCCGGAAGTTCCTGTCGATTTTGTCTTTGTTCAATAGATACAAAATCAGCATGATGAAAAGAATGATGAAAATCCACTTTGGAAACTCAGCGGAGCCACCTATGAGGCTGCCTGCAACGGCTATAATGAAGAAAAAGCAGGCATAAATTATTTTATCCCATCTATTCACAGCTAACCACCTTGACAGACATATCCGGATTTGATCAGGAGGATGCCCTTCCCATCAGCAGGACAGGAGACCATCCCAGGACGGTCTTGAGCGTCACATTATCACAGGTCAGGCTTCCCGTTAAGGCACAGGAGAGACAGACCTCCTGCAGTTGGTTTTTCCTCTCTCTCAGAAATGCCAGGGGAACTTCGAAAAGTCCTTGGGGCGCTTCTCCAGGAAGGCGCTGCGCCCTTCCAACGCCTCGGGTGTGCCGTAAGCGAGCCGGGTGGCCTCCCCGGCGAAGAGCTGCTGCCCCACCATGCCGTCATCCAGCAGGTTGAACCCATACTTCAGCATCCGCATGGCCGTGGGCGATTTGGCATTCATGATTCCGGCCCATTCGAGGGCGACCGTCTCCAGTTCAGCGTGAGGGACGACCTTGTTGACCATGCCCATTTCGAAAGCATCCTGGGCGGAATAATCCAACCCGAGGAAGAAGATCTCCCGGGCGCGCTTCTGCCCGATGTGCTTGGCCAGATAAGCGGAGCCGTAGCCGCTGTCGAAGCTGGCCACATCCGGGTCGGTCTGCTTGAAGACGGCGTGTTCCTTCGAGGCGATCGTGAGATCGCAGACCACATGGAGGCTGTGGCCGCCGCCGACCGCCCAGCCGGGAACCACGGCCACGACGATCTTGGGCATGAACCGGATCAGGCGCTGAACTTCCAGGATGTGGAGCCGTCCAAGGCGGGAGGGATCGACGCCGCCCCCCTGCCCGGAGTATTGATAACCGTCTCTGCCGCGGACCTGCTGATCGCCTCCGGAACAGAAGGCCCAGCCCCCATCCTTTGGAGACGGGCCGTTGCCGGTCAGTAGCACCACGCCGACATCGGGAGTCATGCGGGCATGGTCCAGGGCGATGTAAAGCTCATCGACCGTCTTCGGCCGGAAAGCGTTGCGCACCTCCGGCCGGTTGAATGCGATCCGCACTGTGCCCTGCTCCCGGGCGCGATGATAGGTAATGTCGGTAAATTCAAAGCCGGGGACGGCAAGCCAGCGTTCGGGATCGAATATTTCTGAAATCATGGGGGTCTCCCTTTCTTTATTAAAATCGTTTATGGCAGGCGAACGTTCTGAAATGTCTGGAACGTTCGCAGATCCTCTTCCGGGTCCAGGGTGACCTCCAGCACGGCGGAACGTTCCGCATCCAGGGCCGATTCGTAAGCCTTTCTCAACTCGTCCGGCGTTGCCGCCCTGAAATAGGGCAGGTCGAACTGGGCAGCCAGCAGGTCGAAGGTCATCCCATGAGGCGTAGTCATGTACGGTTCGAGAATTTCAGGGAAGTCGCGGATCGGAAGGCGCTCGAAAATCCGTCCTCCGCCGTTGTTGATGATGATCAGGACAACGGGAGTTGCGCTCTGAGCAAGCAGCAGGAGCGAATTCAGATCATGGAGGAAGGAGATGTCGCCGATGACCGCCGTCACCCGCCGCCGGGAGGCCTCGGCAAAGCCGACACTCGTGGCGATGTTCCCCTCGATGCCGCTGACCCCCCGGTTGGAAATCACGGATATTTTCCGAGGGAAAGGCGACCGGAATTTATCGAAGGCACGGATAACCAGGGAATTGCCCAGAAAAAGGCCTTCCCCGTCAGGCACCGCACCGAGGAGATCGGAGGCGATCCGGGAAAAGCTCAAAGTTTCTTCCGGAATCCGCCGTTGCAGGGCCTGGTAGAGGGTCTCCAGCGAATCGAGGAACCGGCAGCAGTCCGCCGCGTCCAGCGAGGGATTCTCCTGGAGGTGCAAGCCTTCGACAAAAGCAAAGGCGGGCATCGAAAGGCGGACATTCACCCGGTGGGCCGGATCGCGCAGGCCGGTCCGGGGGCTGATCTGAACCACCGTCGCCTCGCTGTGCGGAAGCAGGGAAGCGAAATAATGCTTGGAAACGAGGCCGGAACCGAACTGCAGGATCGTCTCCGGGGCATAGGCGCTGACCAGCCGGAGGGCTTCGGGGTGATCGAGACTGAAGATCTGTCTGTCTGAAGGAATCCTTCCCTTCATGGAAGAAGCGATGTCACAGAAAACCGGCCAGCCGAGCTTCTTCGCCAACTCTTCGAGTGCCGGGGCATCCCGGGGTCCATCAAGGCGGCCGATGACGATCAGCCCTCTGGCGGTCCGGTTGAGAATCGCCTCAACGTCTTCAAGGCCGATGTGCAGGGTTCCCGGTGAGGGATACGTTGTATACGCTCCTTCCCGAGCATACAGACGCCCTGCCGTCGCCAGCAGCTCGTCCGGAATCGGTCGGGAATCGGGAATTCCCGGAACCAGTGGATCCCGAAAGGCGCAGTTGATATGCACAGGTCCCACAGGGCGGGCAATCAGGGAATCGATCCTGGCCAGCAGGGCCTCCAGGGGATAATCGGCGGAGGGACAGGGAATCAGAAGGGAATCGCGGCAATAGCGGCCATAAAGGTCCGGCTGGACAATCGTCTGGTTGGCGTCGCTGCCGATCAGTTCCGGGGGGCGGTCGGCGCTCAGAATCACCAGCGGGATCTCGTCCCGGAAGGCCTCGATCACCGCCGGATAATAATTGGCCGGCGCCGTGCCGGAAGTGCAGACCAGAACGCCGGGGCGGCCGGCGGCCTTCGCGTGACCAAGCGCCCGATATCCGGCTGCCCGCTCATCCACGCAGATCTTCTTTACGGAGCGCTCTTCGTGAATCAGGGCGGAGATCAGCGGCGCGTTACGGTTTCCGGGAGAAATAAAGAAGGTATCCAGCCCGTTCTTGACCAGTTCGGCGACGATCAGCGAGGACCACAGCAGATTCAGGTTATCGGACAGCGGCATTCTGGGCATCAGCGCTCCTTCATGATGGCGGCGAAATTGTCCATTTTCTTTTCCGTTTCACTCCATTCGGCATGGGCGTTCGATTGCGAGACGATGCCCGCTCCGGCAAAAATATGCAACGCCTTCCCGTTGACCAGGGCCGAGCGGATGCCGACGGCAAATTCGGCGTTCCGGCGGTTCATCCAGCCGATGGGAGCCGAGTACCATCCCCGCCGGAAGGGTTCATGACGCCGAAGGCATGAGCGAATCTCCTCCTGGGGAAGACCGCCCACCGCCGGTGTGGGATGAAAAGCCGCGGCAACGGAAAGGGGCGAAAAACTCGAATGCGCCCTACCGGAAAACCGGGTAACGATGTGCTGGACGTTCTGCAGCTTCAGGATTTCTTCCCGGGATTCCATCCGCACATCCGCACAGAGCCGGTTCATCCCGGCCTCAATGAACCCCGCGACGAAGCGGTGTTCTTCCAGTTCCTTAGGCGAACTTAACAGTTCCGCTTCGAGGCGCTGATCGTCGAAGGGGGTTTTCCCCCGGGGACGCGTTCCGGCGATGGCCTCGGTCAGAATCTGTCCGTTCTGCATGCGGAACAGCCTTTCCGGAGAACGGCCCAGAAACGCGATGCCGTCATCAACCTGGTAAAAAAACGTGAATGAATTTTCCTGAATTCTCGACAGGGACGCGATAATCTGCGCCGGGTTCCACAAATCCCTGTGGGTGATGACCTTTTTACGGGCCAGAACGATCTTTTTCAGCTCGCCCTCCCGAATCGTCCGCAGCGCCTTTTTGATCATCCGGTTCCATTGCGGCTTGTCCGGTATGAGCTGCCTGTCCGCGATCGCCGGCTGAAACTCTTTCGGAAAGTTCCGGGTCAGGGCGTCCAGGGATTGCAGGGCATCGGCCAGTTCCCGGCAAACCTGCGCCCTGGACATTTCCTTTTTGTTGACGCAATTCACGCTGATCCGGACACCTTCAGGAGATCGCCGGATTTCCACCAGCGGAAGGGTAAACCGGAAGCGGCCGAAGGGCTCCCATTCAGGAGAAGAGGGTTCCTCATCAAAGGAAAAGCCTCCGAAGACGGGAATCGTTTCATCCGCATCCCACAACCAGCTAAATCCGTTCAGGATTTCATCCTCGCCGGCGGCCTCGATGTTCAGGGCACTCCCCAATCCCCCAAGTTCAAACAGATCGTCCCTGGCGCTGTAATAGAACTTTTCCGGGATCTGACAGGAAAGGATGATGTCGAGGATCGGATCACTCAACTCCGTCCGGTTCTCGATGCGCAGAAGATAACCGGCCTCTTTCCTTCCGGAATTTCGGGACAACCGGTCAATCTCTTCCCGAAAGAGGGGATAAAACAGAAAATCGGACTTCATGGGACGGATAATGATGAATTTCCTCTTTTAATAAACATCTTTCCGGAAGGAGACGTATTACAAGAACGACCCGATGTCAATGAAAGATCGAATCTTTTTTCCTTCCCACTTCCTTGATACATTCCATCTTGACACTCCCGTCTGCCTGCTCTACATTGTTTTTTACTTTCATTTCAATCCTGCCTGGGAACGTTAAGATTCAACAGGTCTCTTCATGATTTTTCGCGAAATAACATTGGGTAAGCAAGGCAAAGCATGGACCCCTTAGAGGAAAAAATCGCCGCCTTTGAGACGGCCTGCCGCAAAGCCGGCCTCAAGGTCACCCGTCAGCGCCGGGAGATCTACCGCGAACTCCTGCTGTCGACCGATCATCCCTCTGCGGAGGCCCTGCATCAGCGTCTCCGTGGCATACTTCCCGGAATTTCCCTGGACACGGTCTACAGAACCCTCGCGACCCTTGCAAACGCGGGATTGATCAAGAAGGTGGAAACCTCGGAAAGTCTCTCCCGTTTTGAGGCAACGTTCAGCCGGCATCACCATCTCATCTGTCGCCAGTGTGGTCAGATTCAGGATTTTACATGGTCTTTTCTCGACGAGGTCTCTCTTCCCGATGAAATCGGAGACTGGGGCCGCATCGATTCCAAAAACGTCGTGGTTTATGGCATCTGCAGTACCTGTCTCAATCAAACTCACAAAAAGAATTTCTGAAATAAACATTGTTTTTGCCATCTAAATAAGATATTTTCTTATTTAGAAAATCGTCAGCGGCCATTGTTGATAGTTCAGCCAACCTTTCCCGGCTTTCTGCCGGGACAACGCAAAATAAGGGAGGAGAAAGCAATGAGCAAGGAAAAGAAATTAACGACCCGGGCCGGCGCCCCCGTCGTCGACAACAACAACATCATGACTGCCGGGCCACGAGGGCCACAGCTTCTGCAGGATGTCTGGTACCTGGAGAAAATGGCCCACTTTGACCGGGAGGTGATTCCCGAACGGCGGATGCATGCCAAGGGCTCCGGCGCCTACGGCACCTTCACCATCACCCAGGACATCACCAGGTACACGAAGGCAAAGATCTTTTCCGAGATTGGGAAAAAAACAGAGATGTTCGCGCGCTTTTCCACGGTGGCCGGAGAACGCGGCGCTGCCGACGCCGAGCGGGACATTCGCGGTTTTGCGCTTAAATTCTACACCGAGGAGGGTAACTGGGATCTGGTGGGCAACAACACGCCCGTCTTCTTCCTCCGCGACCCGCTCAAATTTCCGGACCTCAACCATGTCGTCCATCGCGATCCGCGCACCAATCTGCGCAACGCCAACAGCATGTGGGACTTCTGGACGTCCCTGCCTGAGGCCCTGCATCAGGTGACCGTGGTAATGAGTGACCGCGGGATCCCGGCAAGCTATCGTCACATGCACGGCTTCGGCAGCCACACCTTCAGCTTCATCAGCCCCAAAAACGAGCGCTACTGGGTCAAGTTCCACTTCCGCGCCCAGCAGGGGATCAAAAATCTCACCGACGCGGAGGCTGAGGCTGCAATCGGCCAATGCAGGGAAAGCCATCAGCGGGATCTCTACTACAGCATCGAGAACGGCGATTTTCCGCGCTGGACCATGTACGTCCAGATCATGACTGAAGAGCAGGCCCTGAACCATCCCTACAACCCCTTCGACCTGACCAAGGTCTGGTATCACAGCGATTATCCCCTCATCGAGGTCGGAGTCATGGAGCTGAACAGGAACCCGGAAAACTACTTCGCCGAGGTCGAACAGTCCGCCTTCAATCCGGCCCACGTCGTGCCCGGCATTGGTTTTTCACCCGACAAGATGCTCCAGGGTCGCCTCTTCTCCTACGGCGACGCCCAGCGCTACCGGCTCGGCGTAAACCATCTCTCGATCCCCGTAAACGCACCCCGCTGTCCCTTCCACAGTTATCACCGCGACGGCCAGATGCGGGTAGACGGCAACTACGGTTCGACCATCGGCTACGAACCCAACAGCTACGGCGAGTGGCAGGAGCAGCTCGACTTCGCCGAACCGCCCCTTAAGCTCTATGGCGACGCCAAGAACTGGAACTTCCGCGAGGACGATGACGACTACTACACTCAGCCCGGCAAACTCTTCCGCCTGATGAGTCCGGAGCAGCAGCAGGCCCTTTTCGGGAACACCGCCCGCGCCATCACAGAAGCTGCAAAAGAGATCAAGATGCGCCACATCGGCAACTGCATGAAGGCCGACCCGGCCTACGGCAAAGGAGTGGCCGACGCCCTGGGCCTTCCTCCGTATCCCATGAGCGATATCTGCGCGTAAGCCTTGTTTGTCTCTGCTCACACCGACCTGAGCAGGCGGCGGCTCCAAAGAAGATCGGGCAGCCGCCTGCTTTTTTCGTCAGACCGATCCCTGTCGGCAGAGACTCCCCCAATAATCAACTCTCTTTGCCAAACCTTTTTCTGTGCATCGCGGCCACTATCTCATTGACAGACTCGCCGGCTTTCCTTAAGCTCTCTGTCCCGGAAAGGATTTACAAATTTACTCAAAGCCGTTTCCCTCATTCCCCGGAATGACAGGATACCGCTTTGTCAGGAGATTTTTTATTGAAGAAACACCACCTCCGACATGCTCTGCTTGTTCTTTCAGCCGCAATCCTTCTCGCGGTTTCATGCTCCTTTTCCGCTGCCTCCGCTTCTGCGTCCCCGCCCGCGTCCGAGAAAAAAATCGCCGTATGGGAGGCCGCGATCCTGGGAGTTGTCGAAGGCATCACGGAATATCTGCCCATCTCTTCCACAGGACACCTGATCCTTGCCAGCCACGCCCTGGGTATGACGCAGTTCAGTGAAACGCGCGGCCCCCTGGGCACTCTCATGGTTAAAAACGACGCCATGGACTCTTACAACATTGTCATTCAGCTCGGGGCGATCCTTGCCGTCCTGGGACTTTATCGCAAGCGGGTGAAACAGATGCTGAAAGGATTGAGCGGGGCTTTGGCTGCCCTTGCAGCCCGCAGGTCGGTCACGGCACTGGAGGATTCTGAGCGGCAGGGGCTCAAGCTCCTTGGACTGCTGCTGCTCGCCTTCCTGCCGGCCGCCGTGTTCGGAAAACTGTTTCATGAAGTCATCGAGACGTATCTTTTCGGCCCGCTGCCCGTGGTGTATGCCCTGGTGGCCGGCGGGGTCCTGATGATCGGGGTGGAGTATTTCTTCTGGCTGAGGGATCGCAACCGGCTGCGCATATCCGATGTCAATTCGATGCTCTACCGGCAGGCCCTGTTCATCGGGATGATGCAGGTGGTGTCGATGTGGCCGGGAACGAGCCGGAGCATGATCACCATGATCGCCGGGCTGATCGTCGGCCTCGACATGATCGCGGCCGCCGAGTTCAGTTTTCTCCTGGCCCTGCCGACCCTCGGCGCGGCGACGCTGTATTCCGGATACAAAAACTGGCATGCCCTGGATGATTCCGCCGGAATGCTGGCCCTGGCAGTGGGACTGGCCGTGAGCTGGCTGACCGCCGTGATTGCCGTTAAAGCCCTGGTCAAATGGCTGACCCATCACGGCCTCATCCCCTTCGGTGTATATAGAATCCTGCTGGCAGGGGTTCTGCTCATCTACTTCTGGCAGTGGAGATGACTGCACAGTTTATTCACTTCTACCTCAGTCAACTTTCACCCCCTTTAAACCCATTACAACAGTTGCAGGAAAGAATCGGAAATTAACGCATAGATTTCCGTATAACGAACGTTCAAAAAAAATATTGACATAAGTTTTGTAATGACTTAAATTTTTAGCCGATCCTAAACAACATAAATTCGTGAGGTGAAAAAATGACATTCTCCGATACCCTCACAGCCAGTTTAGAGGACTATCTGGAAGCCATTTTCCAGATCATAGCGGAGAAACAGGCGGTGAGGCCCAAGGACATTGCCAGGCGGCTGAAGGTCAGCAACGCGTCGGTAACGGGCGCCCTTCGCTCCCTTGCCGAGAAAAAACTCATCAATTACGCGCCTTATGATGTGATTTCGCTGACGACCGCAGGAAAGGCCGCCGCCAAGGATGTTGTCCGCCGCCATGAGGTCCTTCGCGATTTTTTCGTCAAGGTTCTTACCATAGAGGAAACCAATGCCGACAAGGCAGCCTGCCAGATGGAACATTCGATTCCCAGGGACATTCTGGAACGGTTCATTCAGTTCGCCGAATTCATTGAAGTCTGTCCCCGGGGCGGTTCCAAGTGGATCGCGGGATTCGGTTATCACTGCGATCAGGGAAGTACGGCGGAGAATTGCGAAAAATGTATTTCCGTGAGCCTCGATGAGGTCAGAAAGCGAAAAATGAATGGAGGTCGGAAAACAATGGAAATATTGAATCTGAAGGACCTGAAACCGGGCCAGAAAGGAAAAGTGTTGAAAATCAAAGTTCGGGGAGAAACGAATAAACGGATTGTTGAAATGGGAGTCACTCCGGGAGCTGTCGTTGAAGTGGAGCGTGTTGCTCCGCTGGGTGATCCCATTGATATCAAGGTGAAAGGCTATCATCTTTCCCTGCGTAAAGAGGAAGCCGAGGGGGTTGAAATTGAAGCATTGTAGGTTGCAGTCAAGTTTGTTTGTGAGGTGTTGCTGATGCCATTAACCATCGTACAGCCGGGAAGGCGCGTGCGGCTCGTGGCCGTGAATGCGGGCCAGGGTCTCCATGGTCAATTGGCAGCCATGGGACTGGTCCCGGGCGTAGAGATTGATGTAATCCGAAATTCTCTCCACGGACCGTTCATCATCGCGGTCAAGGGCACCCGGATTATGCTTGGCCGGGGCATGGCCCAGAAAATCATGGTCGCATAATTTTTTTTGCAATATATCTTAGGCGTACCTAAATTTATACGGATATCCAAAATTCAAGCAGGAGGAACTCTGAAATCCATGAAATCAAAGATAGTCGTTGCCCTTGCGGGCAACCCGAACTCCGGAAAGACAACCATATTCAACAAGTTAACCGGGGCTCGCCAGCATGTCGGCAATTATCCCGGTGTGACGGTGGAACGCAAGGAAGGTTTCCGCCGTCATGGCAATGCCGAACTACAGATCGTCGACCTGCCGGGAACGTACAGTCTGACCGCCTATTCGGCGGAGGAATTGGTGGCCAGAAACTTCATCATCGACGAAAAGCCGGATGTCGTTGTGGACATTCTCGACACCTCGAATCTGGAGAGAAATCTGTATCTCGCGGTTCAACTCATGGAACTCGGCGTTCCGCTCGTGCTGGCCTTCAATATGAGCGATATGGCCAAAGCGCTGGGTTACGAATTCGACATCGAAAAGCTTTCCCGGTTCTTCGGAGCCCAAATTGTTCAAACCACGGGAAACAAAGGAGTGGGGATGGAAGAACTTCTTGATGCCGTTCTGCTAACCGCAAAAGAGAGGGCGGCGGGGATAGGTGAAGCTGAAGAAAGCCGAGCCACGGTGATACACTATGGGCGGGAAATAGAGGAAGAGATTGATAAAATAGAACCCCTCATCAAAAAACATGTTTCGCTCAATGGCAAATACGACGCGCGATGGCTGGCTGTAAAGCTTCTCGAAAATGACAAGGAGTTGCGGGCTGCGGTCTCATCCCCTGGAGTGCATCATCAGATTGAAAAAAGCGCTGCCCATATAGAGAATATACTCGGTGAACAGCCGGAGACCACCATCGCCGGTCGGAGGTATGGATTCATCTCCGGCGTCTGCCACGAAGCAGCACGTTCCACCATCGAGATCCGCCATACGATCTCGGATAGAATAGACGCCGTTGTCACGAACCGTATTCTCGGCATTCCGGTATTCCTGGGCCTGATGTATCTCGTCTTCCAACTGACCTTCACCCTGGGCGATCCGCCCATGGGATGGATTGAAACGTTCTTCGGGTGGTTGGGAGAAACGATCACAGGTTGGTGGCCGGAAGGATCAGAAAGCCTGCTGAAGTCTCTCCTGGTGGACGGCATCATCGGAGGCGTCGGCGGCGTTGTTGTGTTCCTGCCAAACATTCTGCTGCTGTTTCTGGCCATCGCGGTTCTCGAAGATACGGGCTACATGGCCCGGGCGGCTTTCATCATGGATCGGCTGATGCACAAGATCGGGTTGCACGGCAAGAGCTTCATTCCCATGCTCATCGGGCTCGGCTGTTCCGTTCCGGCGATTCTGGCCACCCGCACCCTGGAAAACCGTCGGGACAGACTGACGACAATGATGGTCATCCCGCTCATGAGCTGCGGCGCCCGGCTTCCGATCTACGCGCTTATCATCCCGGCTTTCTTCCCAAAGGCGTGGCACGCCCCCATGCTCTGGATCATTTATGTCATCGGCATTCTGCTTGCCGTCGCCGGCGCGAAGCTTCTCCGCAGCACGATTCTCAAAGGCGAGCCCATCCCGTTCATCATGGAACTGCCCCCCTACCGGATGCCGACGCTGAAAGGCATCCTGATCCACATGTGGGAGCGGGGGTGGCTCTATCTGAAAAAGGCCGGGACTATCATCCTGGGGATTTCCATCCTGTTGTGGGCGATGACGACCTTTCCCGGCTTGCCCGATGACGTATCCTCACGTTTTCAGACGGCGCGCCATGCCATCCAGGCAATTAATATCGGGGAGGAGGAACAGGCGGTGCAACTCGCCTCTATCCACAACAAAGAGAGAGAAACCGCTCTTCTCCACAGCATTGCCGGCCGGATCGGATATGCTCTGGAGCCTGTACTGAAGCCTATGGGGTTCGACTGGAGAATCGGCACCGCACTCATCGGCGCATTCGCCGCCAAGGAGGTTTTTGTCGCTCAGTTGGGCATCGCATACTCCCTTGGCGAAGCCGATGAAGACTCCGAAACGCTTCGGGACAAGCTACAGAGCAACTATTCCCCGCTGGCCGGGTTCTGCATCATGCTTTTCTGCCTCATCAGCGCTCCTTGCATGGCCACCATCGCCGTAACCAGACGGGAGAGCAATTCCTGGCGTTGGGCGCTGTTCCAGCTCGGGGGGCTCACTCTGCTGGCCTACGTGTTGACCGTGTTCGTTTTTCAAGCGGGAAGTCTGCTGGGTGTCGGGCTTGGATAGGAGGCGGGCATGTCTGAGATTGTCCTTGTTTTTGCAATCTTAGCCATTGTGGCTGTCCTGACGGGAAGGTCTCTTTACCGGACCATGACGGACAGGAACGGCGGATGCGGATGCTGCAACCACTGTCACGGCTGCCTCCGTAAAGATATCGCGAAAGCAGATCCGATCAGGGACACCGACGAATGACGGCATACGAATTATTAACAAAACATATTGAGGATATACAGGCAATTCTCAAGGACCATGGAGAGTCTCTGAAACGTCCGAAGGAAGGGGGTGATCCCAAAGCTTTCCGCCAGTGTATCCCATCATGCCCCTACAGGCAGAAACTGAAGGAAACACTTCTGGAAACCATCCAGGTACTGGAGGATTCAAGGAAAGCTTTCAAGTCGAAACAAATTGAGACATTGAGAAAGAAGCTGATTCAGGTCCTGGCGGAAACTGCCTGACCCTGAAAGTCACGGCACAGGTTCTACGGCCCGGCGCGCGGAGTCGGGAAGTGAGAGCGTAATGAAGATCGGCTGGTGATGCCGAACTTGTTACGCTTTTTTTATTCTCAAAAATCGGAAGGGGAAAAAACAATGCGTCAATTGGGAATGGTGGTGGGAGGAATGCTGATGCTGCTGGCATCCGGCTCCGCGCTCGGACAGGAATCCGGCGTCTTGAGGGAAGAACTGGATATGATGAAGCACAAACTCGAACATTTGGAAAAGACCGTCGAGCAGCAGGCCGGACCTGCTGTGAAAGAAGGAAACGAAAAACAATGGTACGAAAAAATTGATGTTGGTTTCGGTGCAACCGGCGTGCTCCAGGGATCGTCGGGAGCAAAAGAGCGACTGAGCTCGGAAGGGGATGTTTCCGATGGCTCGATGTCTTTCGATTTGGAACTGACCGCACCGGTTGGCAAGCACGGAAAATTCTTCACGCATTTTGAAGCTGGAGAAGGAGACGGCATTGACGGCGACATCTCGATCCTTTCCGGCTTCAACGACGACGCCGACAACGAACATAACGTCAGACTCACGGAGATCTGGTATGAGAATGCCTGGTTCGGTGAGCTCTTGCGGTTTCGGAGCGGCAAGATTGATCTCTCGATGGATTTCGATACTAACTCACTCGCCAACAGTGAGACCGACCAGTTTCTGTCAAGTGGATTCGTGAACAGCCTCGCCGCGGAATTTCCGGATGACAATGGTCTGGGGGCAATGCTCTGGTTCTCCCCCCACGAAATTTTGAGCATCGGTGCCGGAGTTGCCGACGCTGACGGGGATTGGGAAAATGTTTTCGACAACGTCTTTTCCATCTTAGAGCTGGATTTCAAGCCGAAAATCGGGGGGCGCAAGGGAAACTACCGCCTCTATGGATGGTTGAACGACAAAGATCACCAGAATCTGAAAGACCCGACAGAGACAAGGGAACGCAACTACGGGTTCGGGATCTCTCTTGATCAGCAAATTACTGAAATTGTTACATTATTTGGAAGATATGGAACGCAGAGGGAACTTGTCTCACAAATTGGACAGGCTTGGAGCGCCGGATTACAGTTTTCGGGGAAACTCTTCAATCGGGATGATGATGCTTTTGGCTTGGCCTATGGTGAAGCCGTGATCGGAGAGCACCAGAAAGATCTGGATCTGGCCGGCGGCATTAACTCAGGGAACGAGCAACACGTGGAATTTTATTATAACTGGAAAATCAATGACAACCTGAATATCTCGCCCGACATCCAGTGGGTAAAAAATGCCAATGGGGACAAGGCCAACGATGACATCTGGGCTTTCGCGCTGCGCGCCCAGTTGTCCTTCTAAAAGGAAAAAAGAGAAAGAGCTATGCGGGTGACTGCATGCATTCAGATACTCTTTTCCCGGCCGGCAACGGTTCGGGAAAAGAGTATCCTGGGCTCAATAATCCCAATCCTGGAAGGTCTGGTTTTGGCGGATTCAACAACTGCTTTCCTTTGAATTAAACTTCGGTTTGATATTGGAAATCAAAGTGCGCGAATATTGCCGAGAAGGATGATTTCTCTCGTTCAAGCTCAAGCGGAGATTTTCAGGAAGAACAGGAAGGAAGCTCCGGTTCCTGCTGGCTGAGACAGTGCCAGCTTCCCAGGCCCCAGATGATCTCCACGGAGTCGATGCCGATGACGGGTTGGTCGGGAAAACAGCGGCTCAGCAGGTCGATGGCCTTCTGGTCTTCGGCGCACTGAAAGGTTGGAACGATCACGCCGGCATTGCAGATGTAGAAATTGGCATAGGAGGCGGGAAGACGCTGCCCGTCGTAAAAGACCGGATGCGGCATGGGAATTTCAATGATGTTCAGTTGCCTGCCGTTAAGTAAACGCATTTTTTCCAGCGCCTTCAGGTTGTCCCGCAGGGGCTGGAAGTTGGCGTCCTTCCGGTTGGGTTCCACCATGGTGATCACCGTGTCGGGCGCCACAAAACGTGTCATATCGTCGATGTGACCGTCGGTATCATCCCCTTCGATTCCCTCGCCCAGCCAGAGCACCTGCTCCACTCCGTAATAATCCTGCAGAAACTTTTCGATCTGCCCCTGATTCAACCCGGGATTCCGGTTTTCGTGCAGCAGGCAGGACCTCGTCGTCAGAACGGTCCCCTCGCCGTTGAAATCCACGGCTCCTCCCTCCATGACGATCCCCGGGGAAAAAACGGGGAGACCGAGGGATAAGGCGACGCGCCGTGGTATCGCATTGTCCAGGTCATGGGGATATTTGTTTCCCCAGGCGTTGTACTCCCAGTTAACGATCACTTTTCCCGGCCTTAGGTCCGGCCGTTGCGCGATCAGGAAAGCCGGGCCATGATCCCGACACCAGGCGTCATTGGTGGGATGTTCATAAAGAGAAATCTGTGTCAGGTTTACGCCGATTTTCTCCAGCGCCTCCCGGACCTGTCGGCCCATGGCCTCGTCGGCCACGTTGATGTTGACCCTCTCGCCGCGGCTGATCTCCCGGATAAACTGGTGGTAGAAGGGAAAAATCGTGGCAATCTTCCCCGGCCAGGAAGCCTCGTTATGGGGATAGCTCAGCCAGGTCGCGGCGTGGCGATGCCATTCGGGCGGGAAAAAGTAACCCAGGTCTTTCGGTGTCTTCATAGAATCGGCGGAAGGCTCAGTCAAGGAAACGCTTTTGAAGGTCCCCGTAGGATTCGATCCGGCGGTCACGCAGAAAAGGCCAGTGAATCCGGTAGAAGTTGGTGAGGGACAGATCGATACTCTGCACATGCACGACCTCTTCATGGTGCGGGGCCTGCCAGAGAACGGTTCCCAGGGGATTGGAGACAAAGGAACCGCCCCAGTACTGCATTTCCCCTTCCCGACCCGTACGGTTCACCGCCACGACATGCAATCCGTTGGCGATGGCGTGCCCCCGCTGGATTGTCTGCCAGGCATCGAACTGTTCCCGGTTGGCCTCTTCGTTTTGCGCCGTTGCCCAGCCGATCGCCGTGGGATAGAAGAGGATTTCAGCGCCCATCAGGGCGGTGATCCGGGCCGCTTCAGGATACCACTGATCCCAGCAGATAAGCGTCCCGATTTTCGCGTAACGGGTCGTAAAGACGCGGTATCCCAGGTCGCCCGGCGTAAAGTAGAACTTTTCATAGTAGCCGGGGTCGTCGGGGATGTGCATCTTGCGGTACTTACCCAAGTATTCTCCTCCCGCGTCGATCACGGCCACGGTGTTGTGATACAGACCCTCCGCCCGCTTCTCGAAGAGAGAGGCGACGATCGCCACATCCCGTTTCCGGGCCAGCGCCTGCAGGCGTTCGGTGGTAGGTCCGGGAACGGCTTCGGCAAGCCGGAAGCAGTCATAGCTTTCCACATCACAGAAATAAAGGGACGTAAAGAGCTCCTGAAAACAGAGAATCTGCGCCCCCTGCCCAGCGGCGATTTCGGCCTTTTCCAATGCCCCGGCCAGATTTTGCTCCATGTCCGGTCCGCAGGCCATCTGGATCAGGCCGACCGAGACCTTTCTTTTTTTTCCGTTCATGCCCTGCTCGATCCTCTGTCGGTTTCTGGTCTTTCTTGAAGTACACCGATATACATACCGGCTTTACAATTGTCAATTACTGAATCCTGAGAGGAGCTGCCGTTGTAATCAATTGGTTAGCCGAACTGGATCAGGTCATTCTCTGTATTTGTAACCGGTTTTCTCAAAAATTGCATCTCCCGGTCTACAAGGATTTCCTATGTTTGAATACAAAGAGTTTGCTTCCCATAAAATTGATTACTGTGCCTCCGAGAATGCCCATGAAGGCCGCCGTGAGATAATGCGTATTGAAGAAGTGAATATGTTCATATAGATAGACAGAGACAAGCCAGTTTATAGTAAAGCCGATCAACGACACCAAGAAAAAAGACAGGTATTGTCGATAGATATTCCCCTGTTCCGCTCTTGAGAATGTAAACCTCCTGTTCAATAGGAAATTGGAGGTAACGGCAAAAATAAATCCGATCACCCGTGCAATGCGAAATTGGAATAGTTTCGAAACGATGCCGAAAATTACAAAAATCTGCATTGATAAATAGACAAATGTGAGATCAACCATCATGCCGAAGCCGCCGATGAGGCAAAATTTTGTGAACTCGGCAAGGGTTTTGTATTTATATTCAAACAGCCTTGTGATGTGTATAAGATAGTATATCTGTTCCTTTAGCGACAGTTTGCTTTCACCGAACAGTCTCTCCTGAAATTGAATAGGAACTTCCGATATTCTCTTTGGAGAAGCCTTGACAATCATTTCCAAGCCTATTTTGAACCCAAGGGGATTCAATGCAGGTAATGGATTAAGCATCTTTCCAGGAAAAGCGAAAAAACCTGCCATCGGATCGGAAACACGGGTAAGGGGTCTGGCTATCATCTTCGATAACCAGGCATTCAACTTGCGATACCAGTTGAAATGGTGTGCAGAGCCGCCTTTAACGAACCTGCTGCCGATCATAAAATCACAGCTGCCATCCAATATCGGGGCGACGAGTTCCGGTATTTTTGCGGGAGGATGACTCAAATCCGCATCCATAACGACGACAACCTCTCCCGTAACCAGTCCAAACCCGGAAATCACAGCGGAAGACAGGCCCTTCTCGGATTTTCTGACCTTCAGTTCTATGTTGTATCTATCTTTGATCTTCTCAATGGCTTCGATGATGCCGTCTTTTGAATCATCATCCACAACTATGATTTCATAAGTAAGGTTCGCATCCTTCATAGCCCGATCAATCTGTTCCGACAGAGGGGTTATGTTCTTTGCTTCTTTATAGGTTGGGACAATGATGGAAACATTCATGGCATTCATTCTTAATCCTCAGTAATCCTTCGATTCTATTGCTCCGGAAATAACTATATCAAAGTACGATCGCCTTCTTCGAAAATTATGAGCGTCCCCTGATTTTTTATTGGTAGTATAAAACATTTTGTGTAAAATTCATTGCGCTGAAGAGGTAGTAAAAAAGGCGCTTTTCCTTTAAAGAGGTTTTAGTCCAAAACCATAGATTAAAGGAGAAAGCGCCACGAAACTGGAAGTTACGGTACCTGAGATTGTGGATATTATCAAGCCGATTCAGGAGAAACGGGGGGATTGTTTGAGATGATGCGCCTGGATGTTCGCGGGAGTGTCGGTAAATATCTTTCCCGGATGATGGACGCTGAACTCTGCCATTTACTGAAAAGGGAATATTATGAGTACGGCAAGGGGGAAGTGAATCATCGGAATGGTCATTATTCCCGTCATTTCACCCTCAAAAGGATTGGGAAGGTCGATGTGGAAGTTCCGCAAAACCGATGGGGCGATTTCCGGAGCCAAGTTCTCCCAAAAAGTAAGCGGTACGAAGAGGAACCGGCCTCATCCTGGCGGGAATTTTTCAAGGATCTGAAGTCCCGGGGCATGGACCGCCGAAAGGTGGAATTAGGAATTATGGATGGCCTGCCTGTCTTCAAGAAACTGGTCCAGGAAAATTTTACACAAAATAGTTGACACTACCTCTTTAACATTTCTGCATATGCGGATGGATAAATGTCTCGAGATCAGCACACCATACAAAAAATGATTCCCCGCATCGGACTTCCCGGCACGGCATTGCGGTACGCCGGACTGAGGTGGCAATGGGTTGGTATCTTCGCACTGTTGCTCGTCTTGGCACTGGGGCTTCGTCTGCTGGCAATGGCAAACGTGCCATTGATTCCCGAGGAGGCGTACTACTGGATGTACGCGCAACACGCTGAACTCAGCTACTTCGATCATCCACCGATGATCGCCTGGGTGATCGGTCTGGGAACGGCGGTTTTCGGCCATACGGAGTTTGGTGTCCGCATCGTCGGGAACCTGTTGATGCTTGGCGCGAGTTTGCTGATGTACCGATTCGGACGGGCCTGGTTCAGTCAGGCGGCCGGTGCGGTGGCAGCTTTGCTTCTGCAAGTCTTGCCGGTGTTTTTCGGTGTCGGGTTTATTGCGACGATGGACGCGGCGTTGGTTTTTTTCTGGATGCTCGGTCTGGTCGGCGTAACTGCCGCGTTGCGTGACAACCGAGCGTGGGGCTGGTATTTGGCCGGATTCGCCCTCGGTTCGGCCATGCTCAGTAAGTATACTGGCTTGTTCCTGGCTGTGGGGACAGGATTGGCGGTTGTTGCACATCGACCATGGCGGCGGCATCTGCAAACCATCCACCCATACCTATCGATCCTGTTCGCGGTGGCCCTTTTCAGCCCGGTCATCATCTGGAATGCACAGCACGACTGGGCCAGTTTCCGTTTCCAGTTCCTGGATCGCTTCACCGCTGAGCCGATTAGAGTTAGCACGATGCTGACGTTCATAGGATTTCAACTCCTGATCGCAACACCGATCATTTTCTGGGTTTACGGTCGACTCACTGTCCAACTGCTTCACAAACCGCTGCAGGCGTTGCCCCCGCAATCTACCCTCACGTTTGCATTCAGCTTGCCCCTGTTTTCGATAATGGCATATAAGTCGCTCCGGTATGGCGTCCACATCAACTGGACGCTCCCCGCATTTCTCAGTCTTTTGCCCGCCGTATCGCAATGGTTTATTGATCATGGACTTGCCGATTTCAAACGCCGGCTGTGGACACGCGGATTTGCGTGGACGATCATACTCTGCGTTCTTTTCAATATCAGTTCGGCCGCATACCTGCTGATCCTCCAGCCACGCGTGCAATGGATCTCGGCATTCGGGCCGTGGAAGCAGTTAGCCTCTATCGTCGAGCAGTACGAAGATCAACTTGAGTCAGAGACCGGGCGTGAGCCCCTGATCATCGCGGAGGGCGCGTACCGCCTGGCCAGTGTCCTGGCCTTTTACCGCAGGCCAGTAGAACACCACGTGAACACAGCCTGCTACACAACCAGCCAGTGGGTTCTCGGAGGTAACGGCCTGGGTTATCCCTACTGGAGCGACCGTAATCGCTGGCAAGGGAGTGTCGCCATCTTTATCGACGACGACGAAGGCGCTCTCGCAAGAACGCGGGATCACTTCGATGAAGTCCGGCTGGTAACAGACGCGCGTCTGCTTGAACTCGGACGGCATAAATACCAGCTCGTTATGGGCAAAAACCTGAAGTTAGGCAATGATTCGGTTTCCAGTAAATAATGATCGAGACGATGCAGAATGCCGTTTCAAACGTTGGCTGTCCTTTTTTCATCCCCAACCTTAATCTCCTCGCAAAATCGACTCTGTATCAACGGCTGAAAGTCTCATGCCAAGCTTCTCATAAAGGCTGATCATACAGCAGAAGCGAAATTGAGACACTTGGCAGGGTGGTGTTAGTCAACTCTGGGGGTTGCTTCCTGTAACAGCATATCAGCCAATTACTGAGGGAGTGCAGCCTTTCGAGTGGCAATCAATAAAACCTCAGCCTCTCAATTAATGGATACAAACCCTCTGATTATTTCAAGAAAAGAACCGATAGATAGATAGATAGATAGAATTAAAGCCGTATTAAATCTTTATGTTCCCCCTCAGGTTCGTGCGGATTGACGTGAATCGTGACATCCCCGACATTGGTAAACTTTTCAAATAAGCGCTTTTTAACTAAAACCGTTGCTTCATGTGAATCCTTAACTGTCATATTGGGGTCCATCTCCAGTTTGAGGGTCATGATGAGGTACTGGCCAGAACGGCGACAGCGAACCTCGTGGACACGTTCAACCGCCGGAATTTTATCCACCTCTGCAGCTATCTCACAGATTAGTTCCTCTGGAGCCTGGCCATCCATCAGGTCATGGGCCGCGTTATGGAAGGTTTCCCAAGCAATATAAAAAATGAAGAAAGCTGTAAGGACTGCGGCGAGAGGATCCATAACTGATATACCCAAATATGCCCCTCCTACTCCAATCAGCGTTGCTATAGAGGTAAGGGCATCCTTGCGATGATCTTTTGCAATGGCATCCACGGCCGGACTCTCAAGCCGTTTCGCTACACTTCGGGTATAATGGAAGAGGGCTTCTTTAATGATGACAGTTGACACAGCAGCAAGAATAGCGATCAGATGCGGTTCCAGATATGATCCGTTCATGATAGTCTGGACTGCTCTGAAGAGAATGCCGCCACCGGCGGAAAAAATAACGAGAGAAACCAGGATCGCAGATATGCTTTCTGCTTTGCCATGACCAAAGGGATGCTTCTCGTCAAGTGGTTTACGGCCGATTTTGAGTGCGATCATCGTGGAAATAATTGCTACAAAATCGCAGGCGCTTTCCATGCCGTCAGCAAAAACAGCTTCCGAATTGCCAAAATGACCAGCCAGAAGTTTCATGGTCATCAGGACCGCATTGACCCAGAAGCCAATGGAGATAATGCGGTCCGCCATCCCGAATCGTTCGTCTCTATCCATTATCCATGGCTTTCCCAGTTACGAACTCTCATGAATCAATCTATGACGTTTCGCATGAATCAGTCTTTTTCTTCTGATGAATCCTCATCATCGGAATCTTTCTCAGACTTTTCCTCACCCGACTTGGCAACGCCCTTCTCATTTTCTTTCTGCTCGTTACCGGTACCTGGAATTACCTGATCAAGCTGCTTTTTTATTTCCTCTTTCGTTTTGGCAACCTCGCCCTCAACCGACTTTTTAGCTGCATTGGTAAGTTCCTTTGCCGTTTCGCTATCACCGCACCCTGTTAAAAAAAATGTCGCCATGATGAATATGGCAATCAAGGTTCCATTTAAGATTTTCTTTGCCAGGTTATTCATATCATTTCTCCTTATTTATTATAGACATTAGATTATGCGCTACACGGCCTGAATCACCTTGATATTAATCGAATAAATCATGGAGAAAGCCTCGTTTCTTTTTGTGATGATCTTCGTAATGATCATCGCGATGCTTATCATAATGATGATCATCCCGCCTCTCCGGATTGGGCCGGGAAGGCATTCCCGATGTTGACCGTTCGATTATCTTGTCCAGCTCGCCCCTGTCCAGCCATACACCGCGACATTTCGGACAATAGTCAATTTCTATACCCTGACGTTCTGTGATGGCCAATGGGATATTACAAATGGGACAATTCATGATTCTTTCTCCTATGGGTTGAAGTGTTTTTTGATAATTAAGCTGCTCGAACACCTATAAAACCAACAGATAGGGCTTCGATAACTTTCATCTTCTTGATAAAAATTCAGTGGTTTGTTGAATTAAAACCTGGATGGGGGAGCTTTATTGGGATAAGTGCCTGCTATCTGAGAATGGATGAGGAGTGTTTTTTTGTCACGTAAAATTCCGGATAAAAACAGAAATATTGCAATCATCAAAAGATGAAGACTCGCGACGGCAGGAGCGGAACTACCCTCTATTTTACTGAAGGACCCATTGAGGGAGGCCTTAAGCTTGCAGATAGAGCAAGTGGGCGAACCAAACGAGTTGTCATGATGATGCAACGAGACGACCAGAACTGCCAGGAAAAAGCCCATAAGCGAAATAAAAACAATTTTTTTGACCATGGGATGAAGCATTGTTCGATGGCGCCTTGTCGTCTTTATGAACGGTGTAAGAAATACATTATACCAGAAAGCTTGTCAATGATATTAACAAGAAGAATAGAAAAACACAGTCAAAGAGTGATTGTAGTTGTTGTGAATAAGACTTTACTTACAAACGAAATCACGCGGTCAACTGAAACCTCGGTGTGATCGACATCAATCCGGAGCGGATAAAAATGGCTGACCGGGTCTTCGATATGGGTCGAATGGCCGCCGGGATCAAGCATTTCCTTATGCAGCAAACCGGCAATAAGTAGCTGGCCGAACCCTTGATCGGATATTTTCTCTGAAATTATGCCTGCCACTTCCCTGATCGCCTCTTTAAATTAATGTACCTGACGGCTTGGCAGCATTAATATCGTGTCGCGATATTGGAACTGGTCGATTCAACCGCGCTGAATTAGAAAATATTCCTGACTCCCTCACCATTTAACACCAGCAAGAACGCCAGGTTTGTTTAAGTCACTGCCCATCCTTCCGTTGCATTCCGGACACCTTCCTTACTTTAGATTATGTATTTATTGACATATGTTTTTGCTTGCCATATACTCCTTTCCCGCAAAGCAAATATAGCAATAATTATCATATAGTTGCACGATATTTTAAATTTAAGGGAAGCATCTTCATGTTGAAAGTTCAAATACAGAAAAAAAGGCCGTCTCGATATGCAGATTGATTTTCATATCGAAAAGCCATGAATCACAATCCTGTAAGGAGAGATGATCATGTTTTACATTCCCGACCACTATATTGAAACCCTGATTAACGAAGATCTCCAACTGATGGACGTGACCACCCTCAGTATGGGGATCGAAGACCTACCGGGCCGGTTGACATGTTACCCCAAAAGGGAATGCGTCATCGCCGGAGTGGAGGAAGCAGCCTGCATCTTCACAAAAATCGGCGCCGAAGCTGAAATCATGATCCCCAGCGGCCGGCGCGTGGAGGAAGGGAAGATCTGTCTTGCTGTCGTCGGTACCGCCGGAATGCTCCATGCCGGCTGGAAGGTCGCCCAAAATGTGATGGAATACGCCTCCGGCATCGCAACCCGGACCGCAGAGATGGTCCGTAATGCCCGAGCGGTCAAACCGGACATCAAGATAGCGGTCACACGGAAACATTTTCCCGGCGCCAAGGCGCTTTCCCTCAAGGCGGCACTGGCGGGAGGCGCCAGCATCCACAGGCTCGGCCTCTCGGACTCCATCCTGGCCTTCGAGCAGCACCGGGTATTTGCCGGTACCGATGATGACTTTCTCTCTCTGATTCCTGCCATGGCCCGTGAATTTCCAGAGAAAAAGATCGCCGTGGAAACGGATTCCCCGGAAGAGGGACTGTCTTTCGTCCGGGCGGGCGCCCATGTGGTGCAGTGCGAAAGGTTCACATTCGAAGAGCTTGCAGAGTTCGTTTCTGCAGCAAAGCAGCTCAATCCGTCCCTGGAAATATCCGCCGCGGGGGGAATCAACGCATCCAACGCTGCAGAATACGCGGGCACAGGGGTCGATTTCCTGGTGACTTCATGGATTTATTTTGGAAAACCGGAAGATGTAAAAGTGCGGATGACGTGCGAGAGATATGAAGGAGAGAGAGAAAAGGTTCTGAAGTTCTCTTCGGGTCATTACAATACGGTTCAGTGCAATGGATGATCCGAGTAGATTTCGAATAAAAATCGTGATAGTCAGCATAAGCATGGGCACTGGCGAAAGTTTCTTTGATCTGCCGGAGAACATGGTCCCGAATTTTTGAAAGGGTTATATGCTGAAAGCCATTTTTTCCCCATTTCGGGGCAAAGGATTACTATGAAAGACAGTTTTGGACGTGAGATTAATTATCTGCGGATTTCGGTCACGGATCGCTGCAACTTGAGGTGCCGCTACTGCATGCCAGAGGAAGGCATTGAAAGCAAACTGGGACATGAAGGAGTATTGAGCCTGGAAGCGTTCGCGCGCGTCGTTCGGCTTGCAGCCCAGGTCGGAATCCGCAAGGTGCGACTGACGGGGGGAGAGCCGCTGGTCCGCAGAAACATCCCGCAATTGATTCGCTACATCGCCGATGTTCCACAGATCGACGATATTGCATTGACAACCAACGGGATTCTGTTTGCCCCTATGGCGGAAGAATTAAAAGCTGCAGGACTCAACCGCGTCAACATCAGCCTGGACAGTTTCAAGGAGGACCGGTTCCGTTTTATCACCCGGGTTGGAAATCTGGATCAGGCGAAAAAGGCGATTTTCAAGGCGTTGGAGCTGAAGATGAATCCGGTGAAAATAAATACGGTAGTCATCAGGGGATTTAACGATGATGAGATTCTGGATTTTGCCCGCCTCGCTTATGATTATCCTCTGCACGTCCGTTTCATCGAGTTTATGCCGGTTGGAGACCTTCTTTACTGGAAAAAGGACCGTTTGATGAAAACAGATGAGATCCTGGAGATGGTGAAAAAGCAGTTTCTCCTGACCCGCTTCAAAGATATCCGAGGCAGTGGCCCGGCAAGATATTATAAAGCGGAAGGCGGCAAGGGTTCGATCGGTTTCATCAGCCCCATGAGCAACCACTTCTGCGCTCAATGCAATCGGATTCGAATGACAGCCGACGGGATGATTCGAGGTTGTCTGTACGACAAAAGGGAAGTTAATTTAAGACCTTCGCTGGAAAACGGCAGTGATGAAGAAATCCTGAATCTCCTTATTGAAACCATTACGCAAAAACCGGCCCGGCACATGATGGACAGCGGCTGGGGAGCGAAAAATGAACGCAAGATGTTTCAAATAGGCGGTTAGCATCCTGTCGGACCTGACCGGGAAATGACTTCATTATGTCGATTGCTCAATCCTTTTCCGTCATCCCAATCAATAAGATCCTCTGAAGACATCTGAAAATTATTCGCGGACAACTTCCACCAGGACCTGATTCCGGTCATCTCTCCTGATTCATGCATAACAGTTATTATCAGTCGCCAACTATTCAATATATTAATTTTACGAATTCCCATACGTTTCATATAGGTTGCCACGTTCCAGAAAATTCTGGACGAATTTCAAACCACACCAGGAATCAATGGAAGGAGAAACGGAATGAAGGAAATAAAGAATGGTTGTGCTAACCTAAAATTGATCAGGGGCGTGGACTTGCGCTAGCCCAAAATTGACCACCCCAGAGCACCAGAGACCTGCTAAGAGGATGTGGTATTCCAGATCTTTCAAAGCAGGAAGAAGCGAACCGGGCAAGGAAAAAGCAAAAACCTCCAATGGATCGCCCAAAGTCTTCGTCTCTTGCCCGATCCGGTGGTCGGCGTTATGGATAGGCCGCAAAGCAAACCGGCTGACTTCTATCGTGAATTGGGAGAACTCTTCGGAGTGGGATTGACGCCCTTGAATCGCTATGACGGCTTCAAGGCCCTGCAAACAAAATGCAAAAATCACTGCCTATCCACGCTGGGCCGTCTGGTGCTGCTCATCAACGAAGCTCAGGAAGTATCGTCATCCTGTCTGACCGAACTGCGACTGCTGCAAAGCGCCACCTTCGATTCGGAAAGCATCCTATATACCATCCTTTGCGGCGGCGAATGTCTACCGGAACGGTTCCGCACCCCGGAACTTCTCCCCCTGGGAAGCCGTATCCGAGTCCGACTCCAACTGGCGCCCGCTAACTCCGGAACAACTCCGGGAATACATCAGCTTCTCCCTGGAGCAGGCCGGAAACCCACACCTGATGACCCGGGAGCTGATTCAATCCTTGATCGAACGTTTTCTTAAGGAACTTCCGCCCATTGATGGGGCACGTTGGCTGCTTGAGCGGAAATATGGCACCGTTTCTTGTTAAAGAACAAATAGTTAAGTACATTTAGGCTTGTGCGAAAGTTAAGCTTATATGCATAAGGCGGTTAAGTACAAATTATTGCCGCCCCCACTGCACCCATGATAGGATGGCGAAAAATTCATAAAGAGGGACGGCATATGCTCAAGGTGAACCTCAATGCGGGTAATCTTCGAATATGAATATGCAGAAGATCCTCCTGTTTGTGAAGTATCCGGAACCGGGAAAAGTCAAAACGAGACTGGAATCCCTTCTGGATCAAGCCGATATAGCCCGCCTTTATTTCTGCTTCGTTATGGATTTACTGGAAACTCTGGGCGGTACGGGTTGTCTTGTGGATATCATCTATGATCCACCGGAAAAGGAAAGAGAAATGGCACGCCTGTTCGGGGACGGTTATGTTTATCGGCCGCAGGAAGGAACCGATTTAGGGGAGCGTATGAAAAATGCCTTTCAGAGTTCTTTTGCCGAGGGGATGACTTCGGTCGTGCTGATCGGGTCCGATCTGCCGGACCTGCCACGCTCTGTCTTGCGAGAGGCTTTTTCTTCCCTGGAAACGAAGGATGGCGTTCTCGGACCATCCGTCGATGGCGGGTATTATCTGGTCGGCTTCCGGAAGGGAGGGTTCTTCCCTGCGGTTTTTGACGGTATTCCGTGGAGTACGGATTTGGTCCTTTCAGAAACGATAAGGCGCTTCTCTGCCGCCGGACGAAGCATCTCTCTTCTTCCCTCGGGACGAGATCTGGATAATCCCGAGGATCTACAGGACTTTCGACGGCGGAATATGGCATCTCACTTCGCCCGTTTCCGGACGATGAATTTCCTGAATCAACTCGAATTTCCTGATTGAGCCCATGTGATCGATCCAGCTGAAAGATCCTGTAATTTTTCGAATCCGTTCATGGTCCATTATTCATCGGGCATCCATAAGCGCTGGCTCCTGTCTTGATGATGCCGTTGTCCCGAAGACGAGGGGAAACCCCCATCTTGTCTTTATACGGCCAAGTCCTTTCTGCAATTTACCAAGGAGGGTCAGGAACGGTCCCATAATGCCGTTGTTTTCCAGGCCCATGTGGCGTACTGCCGTTTCATAATACTGACCCTTTCCAAGCGGACAAACCCCGCACCCTTGCGTATTCGTAGCAAATCTTTTATAAAGGGCTCAACATCATCATGATGATGAAAGCGATATCCATGATCCTGCCATACTCAGTGATTATTCCTGTTTTCCGTGAATCGTCCTGCATAAAAGATACGATCAGACATGTCCTTGATGTGGCGGCAGGTGCTGTCATCGAGATTATCGTGGTAGACGGGGATCTTTCTGGAGGAACGATCCGGGAAATTCGCGACATCCGGAACGGCAGGGTGCGGAAGGTCCTGTCGGAAAAGGGGCGCGGGATGCAGCTCAACCGGGGGGCATCCCTGGCGCAGGGGGAAATTTTACTCTTTCTTCATGCCGACACCCGCCTTCCTGAAGGGGCCTTCGATAAAATCGCCGTTTCCATGAAAGACCAGCGGATTGTGGGAGGCGCCTTCCGGCTGGCTATCGACTCCCCGCGTCTTCCCTTCCGGCTCATCGAAAAATTTGTCGCCTGTCGATCCCGTATCCTGGGAATTCCTTACGGCGATCAGGGGATCTTTGTTCGGAAGGCCGCTTTTCAGACCCTCGAAGGATTCCGGAATGTCCCTATCATGGAGGACCTGGATCTCATGCGCCGCATTCGAAGGTGCAAAGGCCGCATCGTCATCCTTGATGATCCTGTCGTCACCTCCGCCCGCCGCTGGGAACAGGAAGGGATCCTTTACTGTACCCTGCGAAACTGGTGTCTTGTCCTGTTCTTTCTGCTAGGCGTTCCTCCGGAAAAACTTCTCAAATTTTATCCCTCCTCACGCACTGCGCCTCCCCGCGCCCGGTAAAGGTAGCTCCTTTCGCCTCTTCTATACTCATACCGTGAAGATTTTAGCGGCATCTCTTCCAGTCATTCCCTGCGGATTCATGCCATACGGTTATTTTAGACCGCTAACTATTCAATATAGTGATTTGACGCATTTCCTCTAATCTCGTATAGATTACCACGTTTCCGATCATCGGGAGCGAAAAAAGACCTCGGAAAAAGAAGGAGCAAGTTCGAAATTGTGGAATAGCATCGTCAGACTGCTTTCCTCCCTTTGGATCTACCGGGGAGTCCGCCTTGCCCTTGCAGTTCTGTTCATCTATGGCGGCATCGTCAAACTCCTGGATCCCCATGCCTTTGCCCGCACCATTTCCGCCTATGATCTCGTTCCGGACGCCCTATTGCCCGTTGTGGCCATTGGATTGCCCATTGTGGAACTCCTTGCGGGGCTTGCCCTCGTCTTTGACCTTCGGGGTAGTCTCGCAACGATTGCCGGGCTTTTTTTCCTTTTTCTGGCGGTCCTGGGTTACGGCATTCTCCAGAATCTGGACGTGGACTGCGGCTGCTTCGGAGCTGAGGAGCTGGACAAGCAAGCAGGTTTGCGGCTCGCCTTCTATCGGGACCTGGCTATGGCGGGTATCGTGATCCCTTATCTCTATCTTTCCCGTTGGATGCGCCTCAAAAAAGAGAAAGCCCCGGAAATTGGGCCGACAGAAAAAAATAAATTGTAAAGGAGAAGAAAGATGTTCAAAAAGAGAAGTGTATGGATACTGGCAACCCTCGCGGTCTTTTTGCTGGGGATTACAGGCAACGCCCTGGCGGCGTGGGGAACGAAGGAACTGCAGACGGAAAAGAGCGCCGTGGCGCTGGCCCGGGAAATGGACCGGGGAAATTACAAGCTCGTCACCACGGAAGAACTGAAAAGCTGGATGGACAAAAAGACCCCGATGCTGATCGTCGATACCATGCCTTATGAGGCAAGTTACAAGAAACAGCATGTTCCGGGAGCGGTGCAGATGGAATTTCCCATTCCGGAGATGACCACCCTGGATGACGGCAAGAAGGCCGCCTTGGAAAAGCTCCTGGGGCCGGACAAGAATCGCCTCGTCGTTTTCTACTGCGGCTTTGTGAAATGCACCCGGAGCCACAACGGCGCCATGTGGGCCGTGAAGCTGGGCTACAAGAACGTTTATCGCCACCCCGGCGGAATCATGGCCTGGGATCAGGCGGGCTATCCTGTGGAAAAAGTCAAATAGGGTAATGTCCTCGAATTTTAAGGGAGTTAAAACGATATGAGAGAACGGATTTCATCTATCCCCTGTCAGGATTTCTCCCGGCGGGATTTTCTTCGTTCTCTGCTGATCGCCAGTGGGGCTGTTCTTCTCGGACCGCAGGGTCTCCTGGAGGCAGCCCCCCTCCTTGCCGGAGGAAGGGACTGGCCTGGAGACTGGCCGACGTCCGGCAACCCCGTCATGGTGGACACGGCAAGGCGAATTGTTAAACTTTACACGAAGCTTCAGCTGCGTCACCTTACGGAGACGACTCCCCACTGGGGAATCGGTTATTCCGGGGGAAAGTTAGCCGACAAGTTCATTCTCGTGTCTCCGGCGGGACCAGTGGCCTTGCATGACGCCCTGGTCCGGATCAGAGCCAGAGCGGGGAACAATCTTCCCCTTGACGGTTACGGCAAATTTGTCGACGGGGATCGCCTGATCCTGTCTGCCCAATGGCCGGGCCTTCCGACACCGGTCGGCCTTAACGAGATCTTTTATGATTCGGCGGGGAAGGGGTTCGATATCCGTTTTGGCGGAAACAGGGCCATTGCGGCGGAAAAGAAAACGGGTTGCCTCACCTGCCTGGAATCCTGCCCGATCGGCATATCGAGCAATGCCGTCTATCCCCACCTCAGCACGCTGCAGCGGATGCTGCGCCCCACTTCTTCCTTCCGTGGGAAACCGGAGAGGCTTCCGAACAAAGAGGCCGTTCCGATCGTTGTCTTTTATCAGTTGGCTCCATAATCCGTCCCCCCTCGAAGTTCACGAAAATCTACAGAAATACCATACTTTCCCAGTCTGCCGCCCCCTGCAGCATTCCAACCACTGTTTCCTGCTGGTCCATGGCAATCCGGAGACAGACCCCGCAATCCGCGCTGATGTGCCGGGGAACGGGGATCAGTTTATGATCAATTTCCCAGTCCTTGAGGATCTTTTCCGCCTTCAGGACGTAGCTGACGGAAGGAAAGAGAAAAACGCAGTACTGTGGCGCATTCATTTCGGGTCTTCCTCCCTGTGCGGCCAGAGAGGGCATCGATTCAAGATGCACTCCTTGTTTTGGGGAAACTGTTCACAGGCGAGTGCTCGATCCGCTTTCAAGAATTTCCCCAGCTTTTCTTCGAGTATGCGCGAAGCCGCCTGAATGGCCAGCCAGGAATCCCTCTGGCAGCAGCGGGGCGCATCATAGGAGGCGATCTCCCCGAGCGCCTTCCGGGTCACCTGCTGAACAGTCTGTCTCTTTTCTCCATCGTAGGGGGTCGCCGCAGTCAGGACGGAAAAGGCGATCCCGACGCCAATCGCTGCGCCGCATGCCCCGAGGAAGGCGCAGGCCCCCCCGGCAATCGTTTGTCCCCGTTGGATTCCCGTGAGAATCTGTTCATCCGAAATATCGTCTCCGGAGTTTCGCAAGGCCGTCAAAATGACGGCGGGAACCAGTGAATGATGCTCGGGACCGTGGATCCGGAAATGAGGGTGGGACCGGATCGTCTGCATCAGTACGACAGCATCGGCTTCCCGGCTGTTCAGACAGACCTGCCGGATAATTCCCACGGCATCGGCGCTGTGGCAGGAATCGCAGACAAAATGACCGTTGACGCATTGGGTGTTGGCCGGCAGGGAGCGTCCGCAGTAAAAGCACGACAGGCTTCGGTCCACGTCAAAATAGAGAAGTTCAGCGCCGCAAAGCAGGCAGCCGGACCTGTGGGGGGCATCGTTCAAAACCGGCTTTTGAGAGGGCTGTTCCGGCGCCGCAAAGCAGGCGCAGGTCGGTTCGGTTTCAACCTCTTTCATAAGGGATTCAAAATCGGGAAAGTCATAGAGAACCGGCCGCTGGTTTTCCGCGGGCTTGACCGCCGAATAGGTGATGGAATGGAAATCGTACCCTTTCACCGTCCGGTAGGGGTATCCCGAGACGATCCTGCTGTGCGAAAATCCGAGGTCATTGAGCAGACCGAAAAGATCCAGGTAGCGCAGCGCACCGCCGATGCATTCCCCCCGCAGTTTCTCATTGTATTTGATTTCGAGGGGGATGTCCTGATTGCAGGTGATATCGGAGATGATCAGACGGCCTCCAGGTTTCAAAACCCGGAATATTTCCTGAAATACCCGGCGTTTGTCCGGAGAGAGGTTCAAAACGCAGTTGGAGATCACTAAATCCACGGATCGGTCGTCCAGGGGCAGGCTTTCCAGGAAAGCCTTTTTGAAGATGATGTTATCGTAGGAAAGACTTTCCGTCACCCGCACTTTGGTCTTTTCGGCAACGTCGAGCATGGCATCGCCCATATCGATGCCGATGACCCTTCCCTGAGGCCCGGTCAATCTGCCGGCAATAAAGCATTCGATTCCCGTGCCGCTTCCCAGATCGACGACGGATTCTCCTGGCTGTATATTGGCTTCCAGCACCGGTGATCCGCAGCCGTAACTCCGATAGCGCTTCTCTTCCGGAATGTGTGCAATCAGGCTTTCCTCATAGCAGATCGGGTTGAGGATATCTTCCTGGAGAGTTTCAGCCGCTCCGGAATAGAAGCGATTGACCTGGGTGTGGATATCGTGCCCCGGCAGGGTGAGCACGCAATTGGAATGGGTGAAGAACACGGCGCTGCCTTCGACAGGGCATTCCCCCAGCTTTTCCCCCATTTTCAGTTTGAAGGCGGGATAGCCGACCGTTTCGTATTGCCGGGCCTCGCGCACGATGAGCTCTTTGGCGATACTTGTGTAGAGTTCCCCATAGGGATCGTCCCCGGCAATTTGTCCGGAAGAAAGATAGCTGTGATCGATGTCGCCGCCGCCGATAATATATCGGAAAGGATTAGCCCGATAGACCTCGCTGGTATCCAGGGAGGCGTTGCGGACTGCTTTTAGAACGGGGCTGTTTTCCCATACCTCCTTCAGTCCTTCAGAGACAGGACCGCAGCGCATACCCTCCGTATAGACGAGCGCCGGCGTCGGGTAAACCTGGCCATCCGGCCCGATGGCCAGCGATTGCCAACCCGCATTGCTCAAATCATACCGCGTTCCGGGGCAGGAAAAGACCTGTGACCGGATACTTTCGATGTTGTCGATCTTTACTCCCAACCGATCCGCCCGTTCCCAGGCGGCTTTCAGGTGAAGGAAAATCTTGTCCGGATCGACAAAAAAACCCTCGTTTGCGTTACCTTTTCTGAAAAGCCAGAGGAAATGGACGTTGGAAACGCACTGACTGGAGGCAAAATCGATGATCCCTGCCATTTCCCCGACATTGGAACGGTTCACAGTCATGGAAAGGGTGATGGGAAAACCGAGTTCCCGGAGCATCGCAAGATTTTCGTTCAACCGCCGGAAAGACTGCGGTCCCCGTAAGGCGTCATGATTGGATTCCAGACCGTCGACGCTCACCTGAAAGTGGAGACGCTCCTGGGGAAGAGTTTGGAAAAAATCTTTTGATCCGGGCAGAAGGGACAGGTTGGTCAAGACCGCAATATGGGTATCGGGACGTTGAAGAATTTCCTGTACGCTTGAAAAAAAGGCCTCGGCCAGAAGGGGCTCGCCGCCGGTGAAGAAAAAAAGCCGGCATCCCAGCGCATAGACCTCACGAATGATCCGGTTGCAATCCTCCGGCTCAAGTTCATCCCGCTCCCGGGGGGAAGACTGAAACATGCAATGCCTGCATTCCAGATTGCAGCGGTTGGTGATATGAAGCCAGCATTCCTTGAGGCCATCCAGATTCAGGTGTCCGGAGCGGGAGAAATAGCTAGTCCCTGCCGGGCCCTCGATCCGTTTCAGCAGGTTCGAAATATCCCCGGAAATTTGCCCTTTTTCCTCAAACTCAACCAGGGCTTCATCCGCCGCCTGATTGGGTACGAACCAGTCCGGAATATCGGGACGAACATAGATCGGAATAGAGTCGTATTCAATGCGCTGCCAGTCTGTTATCTTTGTCATCATATTTCTATCCGTTCACAATCGGGGGAAATCGGCAAGAAAAAAAACCGGCGCCGATGTTGTTATAACGCGCTCAACGCGGCCCCGACCGCCCCCACGATCTGCGGATCGGAGGGGACAAAGACGGTGCTGGCCATCTCCTCTTCGAGAAGGACCCGGACGCATTCGTTCAAGGCAACGCCTCCGGCGAAAAAGATTTTCCCCGGTACGGGCACCTTTTTCAGGAGACCCACCGAGCGGCTCACGATGGCCTTGTGAATGCCCAGGGCCACCTCATTGCGCGGCACACCCTTGGCGGTCAGGGAAACCACCTCGGATTCGGCAAAGACGGTACAGGTGCTGTTGATTTTGACCGCCTTTTCGGCCGAAAGGGCCGCCTGGGCGAATTCTTCCAGAGAAAAGCCCAGGGCGGTCGCCATGACCTCCAGGAAACGGCCCGTGCCCGCGGCACACTTGTCGTTCATCTCGAACTTCCGCATATTCCCGTCGCTGTCCAGGGAAATGGCCTTCGTGTCCTGTCCGCCGATGTCCAGGATGGACGAACAATCCTGCGAAAAAAAGCGGGAGCCCACGGCAAAGGCCTTGATCTCGCTGATCACCGGGCAGTCCAGATGCCCCTTGATGAGATGGCGGCCGTATCCGGTGGCGGTGAGCGCGTCGAATACGGTATCCCCGATCAGTTCCTGTGCCGTTTCCAGGGGATTGTAAGACGTGAGCGTCTTACGGGAGAGGACGAGCTTTCCCTCTTCGAGGATGGCCAGCTTGACGGTCCGTGATCCGATGTCTATTCCGGCGATTCTCATTTGTTCTCCAACCGCTCGACAAAGGCTTCGATCCGCGTCTTGAGCTGTCCCGCGTCTTCCTGGCTGTAGTCGGTCTCCAGGCGCAGCGTCGGGATGCCCGACTTTTCCAGTTCCTTCTCGACGGGACCGCTTTCCACCATGTGAGGCTGGCAGAATTGGAGGCTGTAATGGATCACGCCTTGGGCATTCAGTTTCTTCGTCATTTCCTTCACGTAGTCCACCCGGGAGGGATTCGGCGTAAAGACGGCGCAGTCGATGCTGAAATACCGCTCCGTGAGGGCGTCGAGGAGGTCCTCCTCCGTTTCGCCCCTGAATTCCGTCAGCCAGCGCGTTCCCCGCTCACCCACGCAGGATTCCTCGCCGACGATGACCGCATTGCTCGATTCGATCAGCATGGGGAGTTTCCAGTTGGGAACGGCCATGGGACACCCGGAAACAATGACCCGCGTTGTCCCCTGCGCAAAAACGCCAATCCCTTGTTTCACGCGTTCTTCCAGCTCATCACAGAGCTGGTTGACCGAATGGGTAAAGCGAACCGGGTCGTCATAGAAAAACACCTGGTTTACCAGGAGGGCGTCCAGACCGGATATCGGCGCCGGATCGGCCGCGCGAATCGCCGCCAGCCTTTTTACCGCCATCCGCTTCGCATTGACGACTTCAATGCCCTTCTTGAGCGAGTCGGGGGTGATCTTCTTTCCGCTGACACTTTCCAGCTTCGCGGCGAACCTGCGGTATTCCTCCTTCAGTAAGGCCCGTCCCATGTCGGATTTTGTCTGGTGAAGATCGATGACGTACAGATCCGTGACCAGCGGGCCCAGGATTTCATAAGCCTTCTTCTTGCCGTCGCAGGTGTTCTCTCCCACGACCACGTCGCAGGCTTCCAGGTAGGGGCAGACCTTGCCGAACTTGAACCCGAAGGCGGACTTGATGAGCGCGCAGGTGTTTCTCGGCAGAACCTCTTCGGCGCCCTCGAAATTGAACTCCGCCCCGGCGCACAATCCCACGGATACCCCGTCCACGGCCAGGATCAGTTCTTCCGGGACGAAGACGCAGTACGAGCCGACGACGATCCTTCCCCGGGCTTTTGCCTCCATCAGCTCCTGGATGCGCAGTCCGTGCACCTCGCTCATGACAAAGTCGAAATACTTCATTCCTTCGGGACGGTCTTTCTGGGAAAGAAAGATGTCTCCATAGGCGCTGCCCAGAATGGACAGCAGCGCGTCGTGACTTTTCAGGTCAAGGCCGAGTTCCGACCACATTTTTGTATAATCCGCCATGACATATCTCCTTATCTTTATTTTCTGGTTTCCAGGCTTTCAAAGAGGGCCTCCACCCTGGTCCGGATCTGTTCGATGTCGCCGTCGGAGTAGTCCGTTTCGATCTTCAGACAGGGCAAACCGTGCCGATCCTGGATATGATTGCGAATCTTGTAGGACTCCACGTTGTAGGCGTGACAGGCATGCAGAACGACGTCGATGACGGCATCCGGTTGAAACCGGGTGATCATTTTGTCCAGCAGGTCCAGGCGGCGGCGATTCGGCGTCATGCAGGAACAGGGGATGCTCAGGGTGCTTTCCGCCACGGCCCTCAGGGGATCGCCGCTATTCTCCTCGATCCTGATGAAATAGTTCTTCATTCCGCTGCATGCCTCCAGGGCCACAATCACCCCGCCGGCTTCCTCGATGATCTGCAGGACCTTGCAGGCATCCCCTCCAACGGGACAGCCGCTGACCAGGACCCGCGGGGAAGAAAAAGTACCGAAACATTGCCCCAGGGCAATCCGCTGATCAATACTGGAGGAGATCTTTTCGATCAGGTCCTGAAATTCAACGCTGTTCGCCACATGTTCAAGGGTGATGACATTGTAGATCTCACGCCAGGAGACCGGGATCGGGCGGCAGGTCAGATAGGCGAAAAAGCGGCCCATGAGGCGGTTCTTGCGATTGGTCTCCCGGATCTCCGCCTCCAGCCGATCTGCGGCAAGGGAAGTCTGAAGGGTCTTTTCCAGAAAGTACTGAAGCTTGAGGACACTTTCTCTCCAGCGGTCCAATACCGCCGAGTCATCGGGAAGTTGCGGGAGATCCATGATGAATGTCGGCTTGAGATGGGCGATCAACTCGAACATCTTCTTCTTGCCGTCGCAGGTCGTTTCCCCGATGACGGCATCGGAAGAAGCAAAGAAAAAGCAGGAATTGGTCTGGATGAATCCGAAGCTGGATTTGATCATTGGGCAGAGGTTGGCGGGCAGGACCGCTTCCGCCGCGGGAACGGTCCGTTGCGAGGCGGCGCAGAGGGAGACGGGAACGGCGCCCATGGCCCTGATCATTTCAACCGGTGCATAGCCGCAATAGACGCCGACGACGGGATTCCCCTGCTCCCTTTTGTTCAAAACATATTCAAGGAAGCGGCGAACGGGGTCCGCAACCTGGGCATTCTCAACTAGAGGTGGGAATGTTGCCACTGCTGTCTGCATGACTTTGACTTTCCTTTTCTCTTCACAATATTCCCTTACATCTTGGCAGCAGAAATCAAATGCTTTCCAGCAGAGCCTCAACCCTTGTCCGGATCTGTTCAACGTCCCCCTCGGAATAGTCCGTTACGATTTTCAGATAGGGCAGATTGTGCTTCTCTTTCAAGTAGTTCATGATTTTGATGGCTTCGATGTTGTAGGAGTGGCAGGCATGAAGGACCACTTCGACGACCGCGTCGGGCTGAAAAGCGGCAAGGGCCTTGTCCAGCTCGGTCAGGCGTCGCGTATTGGGGGTCATGCAGGAGCAGGGGATCTCGAGATAGTGGCGTGCCACGGAGTCAATAGGATTCCCCGTTTTTTCCTCGATGTCGGCAATAAAAGGTTTCATGCCCGAGCAGGAGTCCATGGCCACGACAACGCCCCCCGCCTCTTCGATGATCCGGAACACCTTGGTCGAATCCCCTCCCACAGGACAGCCCGTGACCAGCACCCGGGGAGAGGACGGGGCTCCGTAATAAATGCCCTTTGCCTCCCGCTCTTCGAGCCTTTCGAAGACTTCCTTGAAGACGGGCAGAAGATCCTCCGTCGTTGCCACCTGGGCAAGAAAGCACAGTTCATAGAGTTCACTCCAGCTCAGAAGCGGCGGCTTCTTTTCTGCGTATCCAAAGACGCGCCGCATCAGGCGGTTCTTAATATTGGTTGCCTGAATCTCCGCCTCGATGCCCTCCGATGTTCCGAACGTGCCAAAGGTATTCTCCAGGAACCCCTTGAGTTTGGAAATCATCGTCGCCCAGTTGGCCCTCGCCTCCACCTCGTCGGGGAGCTGGGGCAGGTCCATGACGAACATGGGCCTGTGGGAAAAGATCAGCTCAAACATCTTCTTCTTGCCGTCACAGGTCGTTTCCGCCACGACCGCATCGGAAAGGGCGAAAAAGGGGCAGGTATCGGTAAGGATGAAGCCGTAGCTCGATTTGATCAGAGGGCAGAGATTGGCGGGAAGCACCGCCTCCGCCGCCGGGATCGTCTTGTTGGCAAAGGCGCACAGAACGGCCGGAACGGCCCCGACGGCACGGATCACCTCCATGGGGGCGTAGCCGCAGTAGGTCCCCGCCACGGGCATGCCCGCCGAGCGCTTGTTCGCGATATACGAGAGGGCCCGTTTGGGCGCCTCTCCGGCAAACTCGTCATTGATCAAAGGTTTTACATCCGGTACATTAAAGGTCATTCTTCTTCCCTCCCTTATCCGTTCTTTCCAGTCGCGGAAAAAGCAGCCTCCCGTTCCAGGATCGAGAGGATGTGCTCTGCCAGTTGTCCATAGGTCGGATGGGCCCGGTCCCGCGGGCGTTCCATCCCTACATTGAAAATTTCCAGGATGCGACCAGGGCGGGCGGACATGACCAGAATGCGATCCGCCAGATAGATGGCTTCGTCGACGCCGTGGGTCACAAACAGGATGGTTTTGCGGAAATTTTCCCAGACGCGCAGCAGTTCCTTCTGCAGCAGGATCCTCGTATGGGCGTCAAGGGCCCCGAAGGGTTCGTCCATGAGCAGGACATCCGGGTCGTTGGCAAGGGCCCGGACAATGGCCACCCGCTGTCTCATCCCCCCGGAAAGCTCATGGGGAAAGGCCCCGGAGAAATCCTCCATCCCCACGAGACGCAGGTACTCTTTTGCCTTTGCTTCACGTTCTTCCCGGGGCGCTCCGCCGAACTCCGGACCAAGGGCCACATTGTCCAGCACCGTTCTCCAGGGGAGCAGGGAATATTCCTGGAAAACCATACCGATCTCTTTCTGCGGCCGAGAGACCGGCTCTCCCCGGTAGCCGATCCGGCCGGCAGAGATCGTTTCGAGGCCCGCTATCATCCGCAGCAGGGTCGATTTGCCGCATCCCGAAGGACCCACAATGCACACAAAGTCGTTTTCGGAAACATTGAAGCTGGTCTCCGCCAGGGCTTCCAAGGTCCCGCCGTTGTTTGTCCGAAAGGTTTTGCGCAGTCCTTCGATGCGGAGAATGGGCCCAGGTGTCATCGGGTCAATCTCGTCCAGACGAATTTACGATCTTCAATCAGGCGAAAGAAGAGATCCAGAACGGCGCCGACGATGCCGATGCTGATCATTCCGGCAATGACGATGTCCGTCCGGGCCAGCGTATAGGCATGGGTGATCAGGTAGCCCACGCCGGAGATGCTCCCCGGCAGCATTTCGGCGGACACGAGGCACATCCAGGCGACCCCAAGCCCGATCCGCATGCCGTTGACGATGGAGGGTGCGGCGGCAGGCAGCAGGATCTTCCGGAAGATATCCCACTCGCCGGCCCCCAGAACACGGGCCGAATCCAGCAGGGTGCTCCGCACGCCCATCACTCCGTGGATGGCGCTGGTCAAAACCGGGTAGAAGGCCCCGATGAAGATGATAAAGATCATCGACAACTTGAGGTTGTTGAGATACAGGTATGCCTTACCCTCTTCCACCCCGAACATCGAGGCGAGACTGGCCACCCCGAACCACGCCAGCACCAGCGGCACCCAGGCAAGGGGGGGAATGGGCCGGAACAGGGCGAGGAAGCCGTTTAGGAGCCTGTAGACCGTTCCGTAATAACCCATCAGGATTCCCAGGGGGATGGCGAGGCAGACGGCAAGCAGATAGCCCGCCAGGACCCGGACGAGACTGATGACCACGTTGGTGACGAGAGACCCCATGGCGATCAGGCTCTCCGTCGGCTGGAGGAAGAGGGCGGCAACCTGTCCGACGCCGGGCAGGATCACCTCATTGTCCAATTGCCGGTCGATTGCGCCCCAGAGGACGAGAAAAAGAACAGGAATCAGCAGATAAGCACCGATCCGGACGAGGATGCTTTGAAACCCCATGCTACAATTTCACTTTGTCGATAAAGCGCAGATCGAAAAGGACCGGTTTGACTTCATTGATCGTTTTTCCTTTCAGACGGCTCGTGAAGTTGCCCATCGAATTCAGTATGGTCATGTACTTGTCGGCGCCGTGCATCCAGCTTTTGGTGAACTTCGGCAGGAAAACGAGCTTCGAGGCCTTTGCGGTATCGGCCGGCAGACCAATCCACTCGGCGGTCAGGGTCCCCGCTTCGATCCTGTGCTTGTTGCACCAGGCGTTTGTTTTGGCGATAAGCTCCACAAATTTCTGCACAACGTCGGGATGTTTGGCAATGGTCTGCTCGCTCGCCACCGTGACGCAGCAGGGGAAGTCGTGCCAGTAGCCCTTTGGCGGAAGATCCCGAAGATCGACAATGATCTTGCCCACCCCCCGGCTGACGGCCACTTCGGGAAAGGGCGAGGGACCGACGATGGCCTCAACCTGTTTGCTTGCCAGGGCGGGGATCATGTTCGTCGTTTCCTTCAGATCGACGAGGAGAACCTGTGCCGACATGTTGGTCGGATCTTCCGTGACCCTGATCCCGGAGGACTTCAGGGCGCCCTCCAGGACGATCTTCGGTGCACTCGTGGGTGAGTGATAGCCCACTTTGACGGGCTTCTTCGCCTTTTTCGCATGGGCCAGGAAAGCATTCCAATCCTTGAGCTGGGAGTCCTTGGGAACCACAAGGCCCATGCCTTCCGTCTGGAGGGGAGAGAGAATCTTCATCGGCGTACCCTTATCGACCCCGGCCATGATGGCGGTCACCGAGGCCATGGCGAGATCGAGCTGATTCCGTGCGAAGAGCGACGCTGTTTCCGCACCGCTTTTTGCCACGATCAACTGGAGCGTGGCGATCGGCTTTCCGTTGCTCACCAGTTCATACTTGTCCTTGGCAACAACCGGTCGCAGGTAAACGCCCATGGATTTGAAGGCCTCTCCCTTCTGCAATGCGACCATAAAGGGGGTATGATGGGTCGTGAAGATATAGCCCACTTTCAGATTGGGAATCTCCGCCGCCCAAGCGGTGTGAACCAGGAACAAGGCTGCAAAGAATAAAATGAGAAGAGCCCATTTCGAATTTTTCATCATGAATTTCTACGCCTCCTTAATGTCTGTCTCCGGTCTGATTTTTCCGATTCCTTATATACCAAGTGGTTATATGTCAAATTAATAATAGTTATAGATATCCGGGTTGTATCAACTTCTCGAATTCAACCTGTGATGGGTGACTGATGATCCCCGATTCTGCCTGTAAAGAATAATCCCAGCTGTTTTATTCTTTTTATCAATTGGACTTATTCGAGGGAAAAAATATATTGGCAGGCTAACTCACAAAAAGAAGGAAAAGACCGTGGTCGAAGACAACGGATCCTATGCGATTCCTGGCGCCAATGTAATGACCGGCCCCCAGGGCAAGTTCTCCGACGGCAGTACATTTACCTTCGAACATGCCATAAGGATGGCAGGTAAAACTGAGATGACGGTTTACGGATTTCATCGAGATTTGGGTTGAGAGTTGGCCTTAAGAGGATGGGATGAATTCGGGAAAAACGGGAGCAGATCCTTTCGCCGCACGAGAAGTCGGGGCTGCGCTATCGGAGAAAATAAGGGAAATTTCCGAAGGCTGCGCTCGATGCGGGGCCTGCCGGAAGGAATGCGCCTTCTTGAGAAAGTACGGCACACCAGGAGAGATTGCCGACGCCTACGATCCGGTGGATGATCTTTCTTTGTCCATGGTCTTCGAGTGCAGTCTCTGCCGTCTGTGTGCAGCCGTGTGTCCCGCGAAGCTCAATCCGGCGGAGATGTTTCTGGAGATGCGCCGGGAGAGAATGCGGCGAGATCCCCGGCCCTTCCCGGAGCACAGAGGTCTTCTGGCCTACGAAAAAACGGGGAACTCGAAACTCTTTGCTTGTTATGCCCTGCCCACCGGCTGCGATACGGTTTTTTTCACCGGTTGTGCCCTGCCGGGAACGAGACCAGAGCAGACCTTCCAGCTTTACCGGAAAATGCAACGGGCAATCCCTGGATTAGGCGTCGTTATGGAATGCTGCAACAAGATTTCCCATGACCTCGGGAGGCAGGTGCATTTTCAGGCCGTGTTCGAGAAGATGAGAACTTGCCTGGTCAGCCGGGGCGTGAAAAAAATTATCGCAGCCTGTCCCAATTGTTACCGCATGTTTGATGAGTATGGGAGGGGACTTTCCGTGATCACCGCCTATGAAGTCCTGGCGGAACATGCGGGTTCGGAAACTCTTCCCGGAAATCAAATCATTGCCGTCCACGATCCCTGCGGACTTCGATTCAAAGAGCAGGCTCAGGCGGCGGTCCGGCGTCTGGTGACTCGGCAGGGCGCGCAGATCGAAGAATTGCGTCACTCCGGCCGAAGAACGAGCTGCTGCGGCGAAGGGGGAGGCGTCAGATGCCTTTCGCCGGAATTAGCCGGCCATTGGGGGAAAGAAATCAGGGAAGAAGCAAAAGGAAGAAGAATCCTGACCTATTGCGCCGGTTGCGCCAATTCTCTGAACGGGTTGACCCCGACCAGCCATATCGTCGATTTTGTCTGTGATCCCGAAGCAACCCTGGCCGGGCGGGCCAAGGTCTCCAAGCCCCCCGTAACGTATCTGAACCGGCTGATCCTGAAGTGGCGCTTCAGGAAGGCAATGGATGCACACGTAATCCGTAATCGAGGGCGTGTGACCGTCTAATTGGACTTTGATTCCCCAGTCTTCTCAGTTAAGCAATAATTGCCAACGGAATTGAACTCAAAAAGGTTTACAGCCGATGGACAGACATCAGAAAAAATTACTGGTAAGGAGTGTTGCGGTTCTAGCGGGTTTGGTCCTGCTTTATTTTCTTGTACCGGCCATCAATTCCTTCATCAATAACGCCTTCGAGATTCTTTCCAAAGCGGATGTCCCAGCCCTTAAGGCTTACTTTTTATCCTTCGGCCCCTGGGCGCCTGTTACCTCGGCCCTTCTGATGATCTTCCAGTCAGTAATCGCTCCCCTGCCGGCCTTTGTGATTACCTTCACCAACGGACTTGTATTCGGTGCGTGGTGGGGCTCGCTCCTGTCATGGAGCAGCGCGATGGCAGGCGCTGTGTTGTGCTTCTATCTCTCCCGGGTTTTTGGGCGGCCGTTGGTGGAGAAGCTGGCAGGTGCGCACAGTCTTGAGCTGGCTGACAAGTTCTTTGAGAAGTATGGCAAGCATGCGATTGTCGTCGCGCGCCTCCTTCCCTTCGTGCCTTTTGATCCGATAAGTTACGGGGCCGGACTGACAAGCATGTCCTTCCGGGGATTCTTTTTGGCCACGGGGATCGGCCAGTTGCCGGCAACCATTATTTACTCCTACCTTGGCCAAAGCGCGACCGGTACGGTCAAGGTTCTTTTCTTTGTCTTTGCGGTGGTGACTTCGCTGGTCATTATCAGCGCGGCATTGAAGAAGCGCTTCGAACGACGCCTGATGGAAGACAAGCAGTGAAGAGAAGATTCTCCACCATCATCCTGAAGGTTCTCATAAGTCTAACTTTATTGACGGTCATTTTTTTCAAGCTGGACTGGTCGAAGGCGGCTGAACTGTTCCGTTTTTCCGATCCTGCCTGGTGGGCCGTGGCGTTACTGACTACATTTTGCGCTGTTGTGATCAGTGCATACAAATGGCAACTGATTTTGAAATCACAGAGGGTCAGGATCACGGTTTCAAGACTCACTTCATCTTACCTGATCGGCCTGTTTCTGAATAATTTCCTGCCGACCAGTATGGGCGGCGATGTGTTTCGAGCCTATGACGTAGCCCGTATTTCCGGCGAGACGCCGAAAGCAATAGCCTCCGTCATCGCCGAACGGGTTCTGGCGATGGCAACTCTTGCTGTCTCTGCCATTGCCGGATTGCTGTTCGGATATGGCCTGACCGGCAGGTTTGCCTGGATGGTCGTATTTTTTTGTTTTGGATGCGGATTGCTTGTCTGGGCGTCCTTGGACATCCGCTGGGTCGGTTATCTAACCCGCCGAATTTCCTTTATCGATACGGACAAAATAAGATGGAAGGTGGAAGAGGCAAGATCGGCGCTGCAGGCGCCCGTCCGCGACAGACAAACACTGGTCAGCGTTCTGCTGCTGTCTGTGGTCTTCCAGGCAGTGGTTGTGGCGGTGCATTTGGCCGTCTTTAAAGCTCTGGGGATTGACGTGGATCTGCTTCTCCTGATGATCTTCGTCCCAATTGTCAGCGCAGCGGCCATGCTGCCGATCTCCATCAATGGCATCGGGGTGCATCAGGGGACGTCCATCCTATTGTACGGAGCGGTTGGGATCTCGGTGACTCAGGCGACGGCGCAATCGCTGGGATTTCTGTTCATTGTTATGCTGGCCAGCCTGCCGGGAAGCCTGCTGCTCATTTTAAGAAAATCGTACAAAGAGAGACCCATTTCATGAAGAAGGAGAGAAAGGTGGAAAAGAAAGAGAGCGGAATTGAGAGAAGGGCGTTTCTGAAGACGGCCATGGCCGGAACAACATCAAAATGACCGCGCCAGGGAAAGAAAGAACACGACGGTCAGCAGGATCACCACGGATAAAAAGACCCTGTCCAAACGGGCAACACAGCGGCTGAGCCGCGCATCCCAATCGGAGCTCTCAATGTAGCGCTGAAAGCCTCGGATCGGTCTTTCAAAGTCAAAAGCGTCACCGGCTGTGGCTTCTTTTGCATTTAAATACTCGACGTTTCGAGCTGTCATCGTTTGCATCTTCAAATCCTCTCTTCCTGAAAAATAGGCTCCCGCCTTGTTTCCTTGTTTATAGAACCTTCCCGCCGCCTAGAGGTGATATTTCCGGACAACGCCCGTGACCACCCCCGCCAGTTTCAATTCCTGCCGAGGCCGAATGATCGGATATTTCGGATTGGCCGCTTCCAGATAAACTTCCCCTTTTTCTTTCCGGAAGGTTTTCATGGTCCACTCTCCATCCACTTCGGCAATCACCACATCGCCGTTTTTCGGTTCCCGACCCTTTTCCACAATCACCAGATCCCCCGGCAGAATCCCCGCCCCGGTCATGGAATCACCGGACACCTGAAGGAGAAAGGACGCATCCGGTCTGGCCACCAGGTATTCGTCAAGGGAAAGAATATCCCGAAGCTCCTCTTCCTCCGGAGACGGAAAACCCGCGGCGACCTCCCCGACCATGGGGATGGAGAAAGGCCGCTCCTTCCAGGCCAGATGTCCGCCCCGATCCTTCTCCAGGATTTTCGCCTCAACGAGTTTGTTTATCCAGAAATGCACGACGCTCTTGGACCTCACCCCAAGAAGCGCCACCATTTCCTCATAAGTCGGCATCCGCTTTCTCTCGCGGAAGAAGCCCGCAATCTGTTTCTTTACACTCGGGATCGTTCGTTTTTCTTTCATGGCTTCTCCTTATAGAACAATCGTTCTATTGTCAAGAAATTTTTCTCTGTCGAAGGAAGCACAGGATAAAGGGGAACGAGGGGACTCATAAAGTAAGGATTGGCTTCCTGAGGACGGGATATGCAGGAAAAATTTTCCATGGTCGGCTGCTTGGTCGGTATCGGCAAGTTTCTTCAGTATTACGGGAATTAGAGACAAGCTCCGCCTTTATCCTGAAACTGCGAGAGATGGACGTTGGCAATATGCACTTGATAAAAACTCTCTCAATGGATATTGTTCGGGTTGTTTTTTCCCAAACAAGGAGCCCCCTCATGATGAAAATCCTTCTTGCCGGCTATAATCTGGATTATGAAACGATCCGGGAGTTGCAGGCAGCCCGGCCTGAATTGCGCAACCTGACCCCGGAAACGATCTCTGCCGCCTATGCCCGCATCAGCCGCGATCCCCGGCCTGTCCATGAGCTGCGGGCCGTTGCCCGGGAGGAAGTAGAAAAGGCGCGGCAGTCCAACCGGACTATCGTTTTCGGTCTGGGGCACAGCTCCGTCGCCGAACATGCCGTTTTCAATATCGATATTCTGGGAATTTCCCGACTGCTCGTGGAGGAAATCCAGCGGTTCCGCCTCTGCTCCTACACGGAGAAATCCCAACGATACATCCTGCTGACCGATGATTTCGTGATTCCGGAAGAGATCCGGGATACGGGGCTGGAAGAAATCTTTCGAGAGACCGTCCGGGAGCAGAATTCCCTTTATCATACCTTATATGCCCGGCTCCTGCCTCACGTTCTGGAAAAAAATCCGGAAATGGCCGCTGTCCCGGAAAAGCGGTCCACCCTGGAAGGCTGGGCCAAGGAGGATGCCCGCTACATCGTTTCCCTGGCGACGGAGGCCCAGTTGGGGATGACCCTCAACGCTCGCGGTCTGGAACTCCTGCTGAGGCGGTTCGCCGCTCATCCCCTGGAGGAGTGCCGGGCTTTCAGTCAACATCTTTATGAAAAGACGTTTGAGATTGCGCCGTCACTGATCCGCTATACCGAACCCACCCCCTTCGATCGGGACACCCCGACGGCGCTGCGCCGGATGACAGACGAGCTGATCGCCCGCCATGCCGCCGGGCCGGAAGAGGAGGAAAGGAACAGTGAAAACCGGAAAGACTGGCAACGAGGTGACGTCCGTCTGATCGACGCCTCGCCCGATGCCGATGACCGCATCCTGGCGGCACTGCTCCATACCTCTTCCAGGGCGCCTCTTGACCGCTGTCGGAATCTTCTGCACCGGATGGATACCGTCGAGAAGATCGCTCTTCTCAAGGAGGCCTTCCGGTTTCTTTCGGAACATGACGCAGTTCAACGGGAATTTGAATACGCTGACCTCACCTTTGAGCTGACCCTCTCCGCGAGCTGCTTCGCCCAGCTCAAACGGCACCGGATGGCCACCCTCACCGTCCAGGATTACAACCCCGATCTCAGTGTCACAATCCCCCCCGCCATTATCGAAGTCGGCATGGAATCTGCCTTCCGCGAAGTCATCGACCGGACGGAAGCCATCTACCGGCAAATCGCGCAAACCGTTCCTCAGGCCGCTCCCTACATTCTTACCAACGCTCACCGCCGCCGGGCTATCCTCAAGGTCAACGCCCGGGAGCTCTACCACATGGCCCGCCTGCGTCTCGACGCTCACGCCCAGTGGGATATCCGCCGGCTCACCGGCAACATGCTGACACTGGCCCGGAAGGTCATGCCCCTGACCCTTCTGCTGGCCACGGGAAAGGATGGCTTCGCAGCGGCATACGGGACCCTTTTTTCGGACCGGCAGCAAGAATAGATTTTCGGTGCAACCCCCTATTTCTCATATTCCTTCCGGAGACGCTCCAGTCCCTTTCGATAGCTTTCGCCATCGCCGTACTCAAAAAATTTTGGATAGCGGTCATGGGCGGCAAGAATGCGGCGGGCGTGCTTGATGGGGCACCAGTACTGTTCCGTGCGGGCCGCGATTTCCCGGAAATAGGCAGCCAGACCATTGGCATAGGAACAGTAGAAGCAGTTGAACTTCTCAATGGCATTGAGATAAGGGAGGTCCCCGCGGTCAAAGACGAGATAATCGGACCGCCGTGCTTTCGGGATTCCGTAGACGGGAAAGCAGATCCCCTGGTAGAGGAACAGAAACAGGTCCAGCAGCATGAATATCGGGAAACCGGAATAGATCAACGGCGCTGTCAGGATGTTGAGCAGTCGCGCCTCGATCAGGTAGCGAACCACCCCCTTCTTGAAGCGACGCTGCTGGGCGGCCACCTCTTCACTGAGGCGGAGCCGCTTCTTATCGATGACAGAAAGGAAATCTTCCCGCTTTTTCTGAAATTCGACCTCCATTTCCTCTTCCAGTTCCTTGATCCGGGCAATCAATTCGTCGATCTGATGTGTCGTCATGGCGGTCTCCTCGATATCCCAGTAGTTGGCGCTTTGTTTTTAATGCGGAAAGACCTCCTTTTTGGCTGGCCGAATTACAGCCCTTTCTTTTCGAACCAGATGAACAGGGAAATCGTCCCCGCCCAGAAGATAGCAATCAGTATCCACGGGGAGAGGCCGGTCACTTCCGCCAGCCCGATCTTGCCGAAGTTTTTCCACGCCAGAACCGTGGATTTGAAAAAGGGATAGAGTTCCGCATACAGAGCGGCACCCGTTATCATTCCCAGGACGGCGAAAAGGGCATGCCAGCGCCCTTCCCCCAGCGCGCCGACGGACGTTCCGGGGCAGAATCCCATGATCGCCCATCCGGCACCGAACAGGGCGCCACCCAGCACCACAGCGCCGACATTCATAGGTTTGTGGCTCAAGGTGATGATCCCCGCATTCGACAGCAGCGTGATCCCCACCATGCCGACAAGAATCGAGGAAAGCATGAATTTGAAGATCGTCATGTCCTTCAGCAAAAGGGCGCCGAGCTGTTTGTCGAAACGCAGAACGCGGCCTTTCTGCAGAAGGAAACCGAACACCGCCCCGGTAATCAGTCCCAGCAATTGTTCCGTACTCATGACGCCCTCCTTCCATACACGATCGCGGCAACGATAACGCCAACGCAGAAGAACATCGCCAGCGCCACGAATGAACTGACCGACAGCTGCATCATCCCGCTGAGACCATGGCCGCTGGGACAGCCGTCCGCCATCCGGGCGCCGACCATGGCGACAATGCCTCCCAGGAACGCCCCGACGGCCCGCTTCCCGATCGATGGTCCGAATCGCTTTTCCCAAGTGGGCGGAACGCTCTCCAGTTTGAAGCTCTTATCCGAGAGAGAAGAAATCAACGCCCCCAGGAAAATGCCGCAAACCAGCATGAACTGCCAATCGACGCGGACCTTTTCCTTTGTGAAGTACTCGTTTAACGACACATGCTCTCCGGCAACAGTTCGCTCCAGAAGGCCGGCAGCGCGGACGAAAGTCGTCGATGCGCCCAGGTAGGTCGATTTGCCCAGCAACTGGGTTGTTGCGCATACGGAGACGATGGCCAGGATTCCTAAAAGGGCGCCGGCAAGGTAAGGGTTCCATCCACCATCCGCTGTTTTCCATTTCATCGTTATTTCCTCCTTTCTCCATGAAATTTATTTCAGACTCATTTCCCAGGAAGAACTTTATGGAATCCGCCTCATCTTTTTCCTCATTTCACCAGCCACTGGTGAACGCAGGCGGCACAGGACCAGGCAGAAAAGCTCGCGATCAGGACCCAGGGCAAAGAACACTCTTTTTTTAGACACAGGAAAGCAACAAAGAAGAACAGGAGGGTCGGGAAAATCCCCCAGAAGGCGCCGCTGGCAAAGCTCTGCATGATCCGTGGATCGCCCTTGTTTTCAAGATAGACCCAGACCAGAATGAGGGCGCCGGTCAGCGGCATGACGCCGATGAGCCCGGCCAGAGAAGGAAACCTTCGGGCGAGAGCGGTTGCGAAAAGAATAACGCCGGCAGTGAGTGCCAGTTTGATCAGCGTCTGCATGAATTGCCCTCCCAGGATGGCCTCCTGTGATCTGGTGATCCGGCAGCCCGCGCGGTTTCAGAACTCTTTATACTTTTGAGGCGGTTGCCTCAACAGCAGCAGGATGAAGAGCCGCCGCCCTTTTCATCGCCGTCATCCAGGGAGCAGCAGCATTCCCCCCTGCGTCCCAGCATGGAATTGATCACCGCTGTGGCGCAGCCCGGCCCTGTCCCGACGGCAAAGGCGTCCACGGGACAATTCCGGCTGCAGGCGCCGCATTCGATGCAGGCATCGCGGTTTGAAATCCTGGCCCTCCCCTTCTCCAGGCTCAGAACAGTGCGAGGGCAAACTTCCAGACACATGCCGCAACCGATACACTTTTCTTCATCGAGTCGCAAGGTGACGACATTATCCAGATACATTAACGTTTCCATAATGAACCTCTTCTCTCTCCCGTGAGGAATTTCGATTTTTATAATACTCTCAGCAGTTTCGCGGCAGCCCAGCACCCCAGGCCGATCAGCGCGCCGGCAATCTGCAGCGGTAACGCCCGGCGCATTTCTTTCCGGACCCCCGAAAGGGAAGTGATCGGCGTGGAACCGGTGAATTTCATGGCCCAGTAAGAAGCCGCGGCAGGGACCAGGAAGAGAACGGAGAACGACTCCAGCACGCGTGGCAGTGATAAGGGAAAAGTGAGACGGGATTCCAGCAGGATCAGGACCACGATCCAGGCAGGGCAAAGTCCCTTGGCGGAAAACGCCCGGCCGGGCAGCCAGGGCAGAAAGGCCGGCGTAAATATCGTCCCGGCAAAAAACGCCCCCAGCAGGGCAAAGGTCATAAAAATTCCTGAATTCAAGGTCGGCTCCACCGTCCAACGGGGTCCCTGGACTATGCCTCCAGCAATGAGAAAGAAAAGCGTCAACAGAAACAGGGGCTTCAAGGCGGGAAGGCATTCCATGGGAATAAGTACAAGCCGGTCCCGAAAGGGGAAGTTTTTCCGGCGCATGGCCTCCGTGGCCTTCATCCCGGCATCCAGATAAGCGGGGAGGTCCCGTGCCTCCACCGGCCCGTAGGATACAGCAAAACCGGTTTGTTTCCTGACCTCATGGGCGGCGACTCCGGAAGCTCCAAGCTGAGGCAGGATCAGCCGGCGATGTTTCACCAGCTTTTCCAGCCCGCTGGAACGCAGGCGCCGGACCACTTCCTCCGTTCCGAAGGCGCCTTTGCCGGCGGCACACCAGACATTGATCCCGTTCGTATCCAGGACAAGAATCCAGGCGGTTCTGCCGGGAAGGGCCTCCCGAAGGCAGTCAAAGCTCAGTTTATAGTTGGCGGACACCAGAACAGGGGCGGATTCATCGGGTCTGCCCAAGGCATACAGGCCGGGATCGACACGATAATTCATCCGGCCGATGCCGAAACGGGCCTTCAGGGATCCGACATGATCCTGGCGTGTCAGCCGGGAATCCACAACAGGAACCATACCGACAGCCGTGGACAGGGTATCGACGACAAAGGATTGCGTGATCGCTGGAAGGTTCAAAGGAACCTCTCTTCCCATTCTTCCTGCGGTAAAGCCGGGCTGGATCATGGGAAAAATCATCACAGGCTTCCGTTGTTCCGACATGTCGGATTTTCCAGGTTTTTCCGAATCCTTCATCATTCTTCCCTGACATTCAGACCAATTTTCAATTTATTATGAGGAAATTCTTTTTTGAATAAAAGCAAAAATTTACCGATCAAAGTTTTTCCAGAATCTGTTCGCTTCCAAATTGAGCATGCCGGAGGAAGGGTCGTTCGCCTTGGATCTCCATCAGCGTTTACCAACTCAAGCCCGGACGTTCTGTTGAACAACCCGGCGGGTGGGAGAAGAGACGATCGCCATGCCGCTTCATGGTGATACATGGAGTGTGAATAATGAAAAAATTTCCCTCCTCAGGACTTGCTCCCCCGGAGATCCGCTTCACTGAGATCCACCCCGGTGAAATCCGCGTCACTGAGGTCTGTCTCGTTCAGCTTAGCGCCCTGGAGCCGCGCCCCGCGGAGACAGGTTTTGCCGAGATTCGCCTCTCTGAGATCCGCACCAGCTAAATTTGCATTCCCGAGATCCGCACCGCGGAGATCAGTTCCCCTGAGATTTGCTCTGTTGAGATTTGCGTCGACCAGATTCGCCCTGCTGAGATTCGCTTTTCTGAGATCCGCCCTTTTAAGGTATGCCTCGGAGAGGTCGGCTCCGCTAAGATTTGCCTCCCTGAGGCGTGTCCAGTTGAGATTTGCCTTGCTGAGGTTTGACTTTTGGAGATCCGCCCCGGTAAGATTCGCGTCGCTGAGATCTGCACCATGAAGATCAGCCTCTCTGAGATCCGTATTGCTGAGGTTGGCCTCGCTGAGATTCGCACCAATGAGTTTTGTCCGCCTCAGATTCTGTCCGCGGAGCTCAACCTCGTCGAGGTCCGTGTTGCTGAGATTGGCCTCTATGAGTTTCGTACCCCGAAGGTTCACTTTACTGAGGCATGTCCTTCGCAGATCCGCTTTGCCGAGATCCGCCTCACTGAGATCCGCTCCGTTGAGATCAGCCCCGTTGAGACATGCTTCCGAGAGGTCCGCTCCGACTAAATTCACACCTTTGAGATTAGCCCCGTTCAGATCCGCCCTGTGAAGGTTTGCCCCACTGAGGTCCGTCTCCTGGAGGTTCGCTTCACTCAGGTCGGCTTTCCCAAGGTCGGCATTGCAAAGGTCCATTCCGCCGAGGTCGGCCCGCCTGAGGTCAGGTACCTGCTCTGGATTCTGGAACCGCCATTGATTCCAAACCTTTCCCCCTTCTTTCAGAATTTCAGAATGATTCTTTTTCTTCACGGGACGCATTGCCAAAAGTGAGATATCGGATACTTCTCGTTTCCCATTCTTACCATCAAATCATCAAAACCCATGTGCATCCTCAATTACGCTGCGGAAGAAGGACTGGCATGGATTGTTGGAACTGCCACAGCCAGTTTTCAAACCAGCTAATTCCCTTTAATGCTGCAGAACCTTCGGACCAACCGGTTAACACAAATGCCTCCAGCATTTCATCCACGGCCTGCGGCAAGCCCACATCAACTGCTCTTGAAAAGATCGAACGTCCTATGTGCACTTCTTCCAGACACCTGGCAAATAAAACAGGGATAACATTCTTGTAGTTCAGACCGTGGCGGGCACTGAGCTTTATGCCAGTTTTCATGGCACGAAACGCTGCATCGTATATCCTTTGAATTTCACGATCAATTTCATCTTTTTCGGTTGCATTGCAATATGTTCCGGTTTGGAGTTCCATTAAATCAGCCCCCACAGTCTTTCACGATGGCAACGGTCTCTGCATCAGGTTCAACCAGGATAGATACCCCTATGTTCTGGTCATGAAATAATTTAACGGCATCCTTGATTTCAGACGCATGTTGTCCGATATCAAATCGGCCTCCGAAAGAACTACCCGCAGATATTCAGTTTCTTTATATCATCGAGCTTTTTTACATCCTCCCGGAATACGGGAAATTCGGTGAACTGTTGCTTCATAAAAATAAGCTGCGCATTCATCGCACTGCCCAGCGGCTCTCGAAGAGAATAATGCATCCACGTTCCCACGCGTCTGCTTTGGACCATGCCGGAATTCTTAAGATAAGCCAGATGCCTTGATACTTTCGACTGACTTTCATCAAAGATTGACATCAATTCACACACACAGAGCTCACCATGAGTAAGAAGCATCACGATTCTCAGTCTCATCTCTTCGGAAAGGGCTTTATACATGCGGGTAAATTGTTCCATAATTTCATCCTTTTTATTTGTATATCCGCCTATGCGTATATAAATAGACCTGAATCGGCTACAATGTCAAGATCGACTCAATTTGCCTGCAATTCGATGTATCAATTCTGCTTATGCTTTCCTAAAAAAAATCGGCCGAAACGATTTGCATATCCGCAAACGAAACCGGCCGATCATCATCTTTTCCGTCCCTGGAGCCATGCCCCTGTCGACAGGAAGCATAAACTATCGATATTCCCTAAGCTATTACTTTTCCTCCGAGGACTCTCTTTCTTTTTTACGCTTCTCCATTAATTCGTAATACTCTTGATACATTTTCAGAACGGCATATTCGTAATCTCTGACACTGTTCGGAGGAATGTAATTGACTTCTCCTAATTGGCTTATCAGATATTTTCCCGTTTCCGAATCAGGGATTTTACCTTCCTTGTAGGCATGTTCGAAAATGTTGTTCAAGCCTGTTACACTGACCTTGGAACCATCAGGAAAGAATACGGCACGGTATTCTTGAGGTTCTCCCGGTCATCAGAAACAGGAGCCTAAATTTATTTGTGGCGACATGGCTCAACCTCCTAAAATTCAATTTGTTTTATTTTTTACTGCTTTCTCCCGGCTGTCAACCTGAAAAAAGTTCAGCCGCAGCCCGAAGGCCCGCCTGAATAACCAGGTTTTCCGGTATTTCCTCGTACGTATTATTCCCGATGGAAAGGGTTCTGCACTCGGAATCCGCACAGGCACCGCAGCATGGACTTTGACCGACCGTTGCCCCAATCCATTCTTCCAAAGGTTTTTCTCCAATCCAGATGCGATTGGATTCAAGAGGCTCCCGGCTGAACATGGGAAAGTCGAGAGCTTCTGTTTTCACCGTGACTTCAATGCCAAGTTCCACCAGGGCTTTTTTGAGCTTGTTGACGGCGCTCTGAATCGTTTCACCGGTCAAACCGCAACGCTCGCAGGTCCGCCCCTGCTCGTTGACAAGCCTTTTCCAGCGAACCGTCAGTGTTTTCATTAAATCACCCCCTGCCTTGAATTACAAAACTATTTTACCACATCATGCTGCAAATTCCGACAGGCTCTCGGGATTCAACAAGTGAATTGCCATGGCTAATAGATAAAAATATCAACAAGATAGCCTGCAACGACGGCGATCAGAAAAACGTTCAGGGCAAAAGCGATAATCAGTTTCTTCCTGAACATGGAGGAGAGAATGATCAACTCCGGAATGCTTGCCCCGGCTCCTCCGATGACGAGCGCCAGGACCGTACCCACCCCCATGCCTTTGCCGACAAGGGCCGCGCTGATGGGGATCACCGTCTCGGCACGGATGTACATGGGAACGCCAATGAACGCCGCAATGGGAATGGACCAGGGATTTCCCGGTCCGGCCAGGCGGACGACGAGGTCCTGCGGGAAAAAGCCGTAGATGAAAGCGCCGATGCCCGCGCCGAGCAAGAGATACCAGAACACGCCCTTGAATGTGTCCACGGCAGAGGCAGCAGCTCTTTTGATTTTTTCCTTTAACGGCGCTTTCGCCGACTCGCCGGCCTCGAAGCTGACGGAACAGCAGGACGACGAAGACGAATTCTGCACGGTCGCAACAGTCTCCCCGCAGCAGCAGCTTCCCTGAGACTGAAAAGAAGGCAGCGTAACGAGAGGCAAAGGCTGAACAGAGGGTTGAGTGCCTTCGGAAGAACAGCAGCCGGACGCCATGGGAAGGATTTTCAGGGGTGTCGCTTCAGATTTTTTTTCTTCCGGACAGCATGAGGACTGAAAATTCACAAGGGGCTTGACCTCTCCCTCCAACCCCAACTTCGACAACAGGGCTGCCGTAGCCATGGAACCCAGGTAGGTGACCGCGACATAGATTCCTGTTACCTGATAGCCAAAGAGCGAGAGCAGCAGTGCGATGATGATCGGGTTGAGAACCGGCGAAGCGAACAGGAATGCCATGGTGGGACCGAAGGGAACACCGCCGCGGAGCAAACCCGCCGTAATGGGCACGGTGGAACAGGAGCAGAACGGCGTGACCGCACCCAACCCGGAACCCAGGAGATATTGCACCCAGGAGAGCCGATTGGAGAGGAAATCCCTGATTCGGGATGGAGGAAGATATTCCATCAGCAGCCCTATGATAAAGGAAACCGCGATAAAGATCATGATCAGCTCGCCGGCGATCACCAGAAAAAATTTCCCCGCCACGACAAAATTATTCAGTCCCAACATGTTTGAATCCTCCTCACAGCCTTGACTTTCTTATTCCCTTTATGGTTGCGCGTATCAACCATTTCCCGGCAGATTTTTCTTTTCCGTCAAACAGCAACGCACTTCTCCTTTCTGACCTTCATCAACTCTTTGCCGTTCTGCGGACTGAACAAAGGAACTCAGACTGAGTATCAGGATTTCACGAACAGTCGTATCCATATTGACAAGGATCTTCCGCATTTTATTTAAAAGCCGGTCTTCGATCCGCTTCAGAAGCGTCCGGCCCTCTTCCGTCAAGGTAACACAGCAAATCCGTCCATCTTTCCGATCCTGTTGACGCTTCGCCAGTCCTTTGCCTTCAAGGCGTTTCGCAATGCGGGTCGCACCGCTCTTCGTAACGCCCGCGCTCTTTGCAATGTCCTGCATGGAGCAGATATCGCAATCCAATGCGGCCTGCAGGGCGCGGTACTCTGCATGGGAAATGTTTTCGCTGCAGCATTGTTCCTCCATGCTTTGCATCCCGAAAGTGTACGTTATTTTTTCTATTAATCCGATAAGTTGTCCCGCATGCGCATCCATCGGCGACATATCTTCCCCCTGAATTCAAAACTCTGAGATGAAACGATTTTGTTGCAGTCTGCAATTTTCTTCTTCCATATTTAGTTGACCATGTCAACTTTTTTTAAAGATCAGCGAAAATGGAAGATTTTGCCTTGACATAGGAATTACAGCTCAATATATTTCCAGAAAAGAATATGGAGCTTCCATCATGAACGACTTTCTGAAAGTGACCAAGGCTCTCTCCGACCCGAACCGGGTCAAAATTCTGAAGATGCTGCAGCACAAGGTCATGTGCGTCTGTGAAATCGAGGCCGCCCTGGGCATTGCCCAGCCGACGGCTTCCAAGCATTTGAAAAGACTGGAAGATGCCGGATTGATCGATTCCCGGCGTGAAGGCAAATGGATCAACCACTATCCAGCCGACGGCAAGGACAGCCCCTATGCCGCGACTCTGTTGGGCAATCTCCGGCACTGGCTGGAAGACGACGCCGAGATACGTCAACTCATCGAAAAGATCCCCTGTATCAGACGGGAGGAAATCTCATGCCGCAAGGAAGAGGTCTGCGAAGAATCAGGGAACTGAACACATTCCCAAGCGGAAATATGATTTGACGCAGATTTCAGCGTTAAGATGATTATTGCTTCGATGCGGTTCGAGGCGGTCATATTCTCAGACAGTAAGGAGGAACGGAAAAAAATGGCAAAAGCTGCAGAAAAACGACTTTCTTTTTTGGACCGGTTTTTAACCCTGTGGATTTTTCTGGCCATGTTCATCGGCGTGATGGGGGGATACCTCTATCCCGAAATTCGGAACGTCATCAACATCTTCCAGGTCGGCACAACCAATATCCCCATCGCCATCGGTCTGATCCTGATGATGTATCCTCCCCTGGCCAAGGTGAAGTATGAAAAACTGGGGCAGGTTTTCACTAACGGCAAGGTTCTGGCCCTTTCGCTTGTTCAGAACTGGATTATTGGTCCCATTCTGATGTTCCTGCTGGCGATCACCTTTCTTTCCGGCTATCATGAATACATGGTGGGCCTCATCCTCATCGGCCTGGCCCGGTGCATCGCCATGGTCATCGTCTGGAACGATCTGGCCGAAGGCGACCGGGAATACTGCGCGGGACTCGTCGCCTTCAACTCGATATTCCAGGTTCTGTTCTTCTCCGTTTACGCCTACATCTTCATTACGATTCTTCCAACGTGGGTCGGGCTTAAAGGGGCCGTCGTCGACATCTCCATCGGGCAGATCGCGGAAAGCGTCTTCATTTATCTGGGCATTCCCTTCATCGCGGGGATCATTTCCCGATTCGTCGGCCTTAAAATAAAGGGGGTGGTCTGGTACGAAGAGAAGTTTGTCCCGAAGATCAGCCCCATCACCCTGATCGCCCTGCTCTTCACCATCCTTGTCATGTTTTCTCTGAAAGGGGAGTACATCGTTGAGTTGCCCATGGATGTCGTCCGTGTGGCCGTCCCTCTTTTCATTTACTTTGTGGCCATGTTCTTCGTGTCCTTCTTTCTGTCCATGAAAGTCGGGGCTACCTACGAGGAATCCACAACCCTGAGTTTCACCGCGGCCTCCAACAACTTCGAGCTGGCCATCGCCGTTGCCATCGCCGTTTTCGGTATCAATTCCGGAGAGGCCTTTGCCTGCGTCATCGGCCCGCTGCTGGAAGTGCCGGTTCTTATTTCTCTGGTTAACGTGGCCCTCTGGTTCAAGAGAAAATACTTCCCCTATACCAAGGCGACACCTACCGGGGTTTGCCATGTAACTTGTGAGAATTAGTATGGCTTGAAAGGAGAAAGGGCTTGAAAGAGCGATATAAACTTTTAATTATTGTACTGGCCTTTCTGGGAGCCTACTTCATCCCCTGGACCGATCCCGTCATCCGCCAATCCGGCCTGGAGGCCTTTCTGATGCTCCAGGAATATGCCCAACAACATGTCCTGACCTGCCTGATCCCGGCGTTTTTTATTGCCGGGGCTATCGCCGTATTTGTCTCCCAGGCATCGGTGCTGAAATACTTCGGGTCAACAGCCAATAAAATCCTGTCCTATTCCGTTGCCTCGGTATCCGGGACGGTGCTCGCCGTGTGCTCCTGCACAGTGCTTCCTCTCTTTGCCGGGATTTACGTACGTGGCGCCGGCATCGGTCCCGCGACGGCCTTTCTCTATTCCGGCCCGGCCATCAACGTCATGGCGATCGTGCTGACAGCGAGGGTGCTCGGCTGGCAACTGGGATTGGCCAGGGCGATCGGGGCGGTTATTTTCGCCGTCATCGCCGGCCTGCTGATGGCCGTGATTTTTCGGCGGGACGACGCCAACCGGGTCCAGGGAGCCGTCTATATCCCGGACATGCATTCCAACTCCCGCACCCTTGCCCAGGATGGCATTTATCTGTTTACCCTGGTGTTCATCCTGATCTTCGCCGCCTTTGCCCGGCCGGCACCCGGTATTACCGGCATATGGGCGGTCCTGTTTGCCGCAAAATGGTTCATCACAGCGGGTCTTCTGATCCTGCTCGGGTTCATGCTGAAGGCCTGGTTCACCCGGGAAGAACTGACCAGCTGGGTGGACGCGACCTGGGGGTTCGCAAAGCAGATCTTTCCGCTCCTGCTGGGCGGCGTTCTGGTAGCGGGCTTTCTACTGGGGCGTCCCGGTCATCCGGCGCTGATTCCGGAACACTACATTCAGGCCCTGGTGGGCGGAAATTCCCTCTGGGCGAACTTCTTCGCCTCGATCGTCGGCGCTTTCATGTATTTCGCCACCCTGACGGAAGTGCCCATCCTTCAGGGACTGATCGGCTCGGGTATGGGACAGGGCCCTGCTCTTGCCCTCCTTCTTGCCGGACCGGCGCTCTCCCTGCCCAGCATGATCGTGATTTCTCAAGTGATGGGGGTGAAAAAGACGGTCGTTTATTGCGCTATCGTTGTTCTGCTTTCCACCCTGGCGGGATACGGCTACGGATGGTTGGTTTCCTGCTGAGAAATGAATCTTCATCAGGTCGAACATGTAAGATGTAATCAGTTTTAAAGGGAGGTTAATTGCCATGAAAATCAAAGTGTTGGGCTCGGGATGCGCCCGTTGCAATCAAACGGAAAAGCTCATCCGGGAAACCGTCGCCGAGGCCGGTGTGGATGCGGAAATCGAAAAGGTGACCGAGGTCATGAAGATCGCTCAATACGGCGTCTTCGGCACACCGGCGGTGGTGATCGACGAGGAAGTGAAGTCCGTGGGGAAAATCCCCAGGAAGGAAGAAATCCTGGCCTGGATCAAGGAAAAATCAGCAGCATGACGTCACGGATAGCCGATATCTCCTGGCGCAAACAGCCTCATAAGACTTAAAAAGCCGGAAAAGGGGAAACTCATGAAGAACAACCTGTCAGAAGAGGCGCCTTGTTGCTGCGTCTCCGATCCGGAAAAGGCTGCAAGGGTGAGACCATGATCGAAGTCACAGAAAAGGCGGCGCAGGCGCTCAAGGAGCTTCTGAAAAACCGGAAAGCTCCCGGCACAATCAGAATCCGTTCGCAGAGGGGATGCTGAGGGGCTTCTCTGGTCATGGCCCTGGATGAGCCGAAGGAAAACGATACAGTATTTACGGAACGGGGCATCACCTTCGCGATAGACAAGGATCTTCTGGAAGCTATCAAGCCTGTTTGGATCGATTTCGTTGACTTGGGAGGGCAGTCAGGATTTCTATTGACCCCTAAGGATGAGCTGCCTTCTCTGACCGGTCTTCAGGATTTCAAGTAATCAGCCATGTGAGCGAAAGGAGGACCATCATGGGAGAAAAGATCAGGATCTACGGAACGGAAACGTGTCCCTTCTGCAGAAAGGCACGTGAGGCCTACGGGGAGAAGGCCGTTTTCATCAATGTCGGAGGCGATCCGGAAAAGCTTGCAGAGATGCTCGCCTATTCCGGCGGCAACAGGACCGTGCCTGTCATCGTGGACGGCGATAAGGTGACGGTCGGCTTTCTCGGGGATTCCTCTTCACAGGGGAACGTCCCGCTTTTCGGGGGCGGATGAGCGGTCTGAACAGGGCTCTCGGTGAGAGACCCACTATTTTTTATTATGGAGGAAGAAATCATGATAGAAGTCACGGAAAAAGCGGCGCAGATGATCAAGGAGTTTATGGAAAACCAGCAGGGACCAGGCACGGTGAGAATCCTTCTCCAATCCTGTTGAGGCCCGCCTTCTCTGGCAATGGCTCTGGATGAGCCTAAAGAAAACGATACGGTCTTCACGGAAAAGGATATCAACTTCGCGATAGACAGAGATCTCCTGGAAAAGGCCAAACCGATCCGGTTGGATTTTGTCGAAGCGTGTGGGCAATCAGGATTTCAATTGACCTCGAATCTTCCGGAGGAAGGCGGCGGAGGCGGCTGCTGTTCCTGAGGAGACGGCAAACCGCAAGAAACAATGGAAATAATACCCCGCCGTTCGCAGCGGGGTATTATTTCAGGGATGCGTGATATGAAAGATTGCGGCGTATAAACGAACTGCGAAAATGCGGTGACAAATTGCACCCCGTGAATCTCCTTGGAAAAAGGATAGAGCAACCCCTTTAATCGATCGGAAATAATTTCCAGAAATCATATGGAAAATCAAAAGGTTTAATTACATGAAATTTAATTCCATTGCCACAAAAGCCTTGCTTTTCATTGTGCTGTCGTTGTTTGTTTTTCTCAGAAGCAACGCGCCGGGACAGGAGCAAATCTTCCCGGCTTACGGAGTCGGGAAGATTGAGGTGCGTCTTTACACGGACTATTTCTGCCCGCCCTGCCGGAATATGGAACCGGCGGTGGAGCCGATCCTGAAAGATCTGATCAAAAATAACGTTATCCGGCTGACTCTGGTGGATGTTCCCTTAAGCCGCCAGAGCATTCTGTACACCCGATATTTTCTCTATGCCCTGAAAAGTAAAAATGATCCGGAACATGCCATCAAGATCAGGAAGATCCTGTTCGAGACCGCCGAAGCCGGCAGCGTCACAACACAGGAACAGATTGAAAAGCATTTGAGAAGCAAGGAGATACCATTTCATCCCTTTGACCTGAAATCCGCCTTCGACCGCTTCAACGTCCTGATCCGGGAAGATCATATCAATGCAACACCGACCTGCGTCATCATAAAAAGCGGTAAGAAGGAAGTTTTCAGCGGAGGGGAAGACATCGTCAACGCCCTCAGACGCTTGCGATGAATGAGAAAGGAAATAAAAAAACGGCTCATAATCAAGGAATAAGGCAATGACATGGGATAAAGTTTTAAAAGCCATCAATATTATTTTTCCTTTGATCGGAATGGGACTGATGATCTTCTATGATGCCTGCGACACGTCCTGCTCCTATCTTCAGGGCACATTACTGGGTATCGATCTGAAAATTGTAGGGATCCTCTTTATGGCCGGTCTTCTGGCAGCGGCTTTGCCTCCCTTTTCCCGCTACCCGATCCCCATCGACCATCTGCGCACCATGATGCTTTCCGCCGCCATTGGAGGGGAAATTCTACTGGTTCGTTTTCAGATCGCGGAGGGCACCTACTGCCCCTTCTGTCTGGCCTTCGGGATGTGCCTTCTGGTCCTGTTTGCAGCAAATTTCATCATGATGAACAAGTATCTGGCGCTGGGCTCCTTCCTGGCTGGAATCGGCGCCTTTGTCCTTTTTTTTGAAGGTTCTGTTCTGCCTCTTTACGGGTAGGGCAGGTTCATCCCTGACGCACGTGTCGAAAAAAAACAAAAATACAGTCCGTCTTCTCAAAACGACGCACGAGAACTGCTCAGGGAACAGGTTAAGGGGTGAGAATTGGAATCAGTCACGCAAGGATGAATTAAGCAGAATGGGCTTGAATACTAAAAACAGATGCGAATGGTGCGGTACGGATCCGCTGTATGTAGAATACCACGACAACGAATGGGGAGTGCCTCTGCACGATGACCGCGGGCTTTTCGAGTTGCTCACCCTGGAGGGCGCTCAGGCAGGCCTGAGCTGGCTGACTATTCTCAGAAAACGTGAGCACTACCGCAATGCTTTCCACGGGTTCGATCCGCAGAAGGTTGCCGGATACTCGAAAAAGGAAGTTGAGAAGCTGCTTGGAAATCCCGGCATTGTGCGGAATCGCCGGAAGATTGAATCGACTGTCGGCAACGCGCGATGCGTGCTCGCCATCCAGGAAGAGTTTGGTTCTTTCGACGCTTTTCTCTGGCGTTATGTCGACCATCAGCCTCTTCAGAACGCACGGAAATCGCTGACCGAACTGCCTGCAAAAACAGCTTTATCTGATACAATAAGCAAAGATCTGAAGAAACAGGGTTTCAACTTTGTGGGCTCGACCATTTGTTATGCCTTCATGCAGGCGGTCGGCATGGTGAATGACCACGTCGTTACGTGCTTCCGCCATGAACAGGTTAAGAAGATCGCCCGGCAAGGGGCTTGAAAGCGGAAATCAATCGATTCGTCACAATATCGTTCGATTCAGTCTCTCAGGATTCATCTCGCGGGACCATAGGCAATGCGCCTGATCAGCTTTCATAAAGTCTCTCCCGATCATCATCCCGACAACATGTTCTGCAGTTCATCCAGACCCTTAAAGATAAACGAATTCATGGAAATGAAGTCATTTTTGTGTGAAAATGACACATAAGAAGTTGTCTATCCAATCCCACCCTATTTGATTAAGAGGAGGCACGAAATGCTGTTTAAAAACGTGGCGGATGCCGACAAAAAGCTGAGGGACGTCGGGTACATTTCCTCGCAGGAAATCGCCACCGTGGTTTATCTGGCGGGGGTGACAAAAAAACCGGTCCTCGTGGAAGGACCGGCGGGCGTGGGAAAAACCGAACTGGCCAAGGCCGTGGCGAAGGCACTGAAGCGGGAGCTGATCCGTCTCCAGTGTTACGAAGGGCTCGACGAAAGCAAGGCCCTCTATGACTGGGAGTATTCGAAGCAGCTCCTCTACACCCAGATGCTGAAAGAAAAGATCCAGGACATCATCGCCGATACAAAAACACTCCCGGAGGCGATGGACCGGATCGCCCTTCAGGAAAACGCTTTTTTCTCCGAGCGGTTCGTTCATCCCCGTCCGCTCCTTCAGGCCATCTCCTCGGAAAAGCCCGTTGTTCTCCTCATTGACGAAATCGACAAATCCGATCCGGAGTTCGAGGCCTTTCTTCTGGAAATCCTCAGCGACTACCAGGTGACGATCCCTGAAATCGGGACGCAGAGCGCCCAGCACATCCCCTTCGTGTTCCTCACGTCCAACAACTTCCGTGAACTGAGCGACACCCTCAAGCGCCGCTGCCTCCATCTCCACATCGACTATCCCGATATGAACCGGGAACTGGGAATCCTCCTGGTCAAGTTCCCCGGCATCGACCGGGTCTTCGCCGAAAAGATCGTGGAGGCGGTCCGGACGATCCGGGATCTCGATCTGAAGAAAAAGCCCTGCGTTTCAGAAACGGTGGACTGGACGCGGTCGCTCATCGCCCTGCAGATGTTCGAGATCAAGCCCGAGGTGATCATGGGAACCCTGAATGTCCTGTGCAAGAGCGAAGCGGACGCGCAGAAAGTCCGGGAACATTATTCCCGGCCGCCGAAAGGCGGTTTCTCCTGCGCCTGAAAGGGAAATTATCATGATTCAAGCCCTTCTGCAGTTTGCCGCCCTGTGCCGGGCCGGAGGGTTGAGGATCTCCACGTCGGAAGTCCTGGACGCCGTCCGCTGTCTGGAGCTGATCGATCTGGCCCCCGAAGAGCCCTTTCGTGCGGCCCTGCGGGCCAACTTCGTCAAAGAGATGAAGGATGAGGAGCTTTTTGACAGAATCTTCGATCTGTATTTCCATGCCCTGCAGATCGGCGCGGACGACATGCGCGCCAGGGCCCTTTCCAGCCGCCTCGTCGATCTGGTCGAGACCTTTGGCCGGGAAGCTCAAGACTCTGAGTCAGCCCTGGCCTTCTTCGATTTTCTTGCCGGCAACCGGGCCGCTTTTTTACAGGAGCTTCAGAAGATTCTGGAGCTGGAGGCGGACATGCCGGAACTTCCCTTCTCCGACATCCTCTCCCCATTACAGCAGAAAATTCTGCGGAAAAGGATGGATAAACTCCTGCCGGAAAGCGCTCTTGAAGGCGCCGATATCGAGCGGCGCAGTCTTGACGATCTCCTGCTTGAACGTCTGGGGCTTGCCGGTCACATGCAGGCCGAGCTTCCCCCCGGCTTGAATCTGCCGGGGCCGGATGCCGAACAGGCCCCCGGACGGCCGCGCGATCTCGGGGAACTTCCCTTTTCCCAGCTCAGCCGCCAGGAGGCCCGGGAGGTGCACCTGGCCATTGAACGTCTGGCCCGCCAACTGCGAGATCTCGTAGCGAGGCAGTATCGCAGAAAACGAAGCGGCGTTGTCGATATCAAAAAAACGCTCCGCCGCGCCGCCTGTTACCAGGGGATTCCCCTGGAGCTCTACTTTCGCCGGAGGCAGAAAAGGAAGTCGAAGGTCGTGGCCCTCTGCGACGTCTCCTATTCCGTCTGGACGGCGGTCCCCTTCATGCTCAATATCCTCTACTCCGTCCAGGACTGCCTGAGCCGTGTCCGGAGTTTCGTCTTCATCGCCAGGGTGACGGACGTCAGCGAAACGATGAAAGATCACGAAATCATGGACGCCATCGATCGGATCATGACCCGGTTCAAACTTGAATCGCCGCAATACGCCGTTTATGGCGGAGAAGAGGAACGGGACCACGTCGATGCCGACCTGGAGATTTCCGACTACGGCGCAGCCTTTTCCCAGTTCAAGGAAGAGTTTATCAGTGTGCTCGACAAGAAAACGACCCTGATTATCCTGGGCGACGGCCGGACGAATTTTCTCGACCCCGGGGTGCAGTTTCTGGAGACGATGCGGGATCACTGCCGCCGGGTGATCTGGCTCAATCCGGAGCCGGAACGCCTCTGGGGCGTCGGAGACAGCGCCATCGAAACCTACCGCCCCTTCTGCGACGACGTCCGCCCCTGCCGGAATCTCAACGAACTGAGGGCTTTCATAACCGGCCTGGTTCTTTGAACTTCAAAAGGCACAACCAATGGATATAATTCCCGGCCCTCGAAATCACAAAAAGGTTATTGCATGGAAAGAGTATCGGAATTTGAAGACGAAAAGCTGCGCATCCGGGAATTGATGATCGATGATTTTCCCGAGGTTTTCCACATCGGCGAAGAGATTTTCACGGCCGAGTTCTCCCAGAGTCTTTACCGCACGTGGGATGAATTTGAAATCACGACCCTTTTCAACTCGGATACCGAACTGTGTCTGGTGGCGGAGGCAGGCGGAAAGATTCAGGGCTTCGCCCTGGGGACCACCGTGGAGAAACGCAACTCTCCCTGGAAGTACGGATATCTGATCTGGCTTGGAGTACGGGAGGAAGCTCAGAAAAGCGACGTGGGCACCCGGCTGTTCAATGAAATAAAGCGCCGGATGAAAGACCAGGGGGCGAGGATGATCATCATCGATACTTCCGCCGACAACGAAGCGGCTCTCTCCTTCTTTCAGAAGATGGGATTCAAGGACAGGCAGGAACACGTATTCCTGTCCCTCAACCTCACCCGCAGAACCAAAAAGCCCAGGAAAAAGAAGCCATGACCAGCGACCTGAAACGCGTCGAGAGGGCGATCTATCCAGCCAGACTGCGGAAAACGCTTCTGGATCTCCTCGATATCTATTCCCCGTCCGGAAAGGAAGAGGATATGCAGCTCTACCTGACCGAGATCCTCGAAAGAGGGGGGGCGGTCGTGAAACGTCAGGAGGTGGAGGAGGAACGCTACAACCTCCTTGTCACCATGGGAAAGGGCGAGCCCCTGCTCTATCTCGTCGGCCACGTGGATACCATCCCCGCCTGGGATCTGGAGTCCTCCGGACCAAACGAAGAAAACGGCATCTTTTACGGTCTGGGAAGCGCGGACATGAAAGGAGGCTGCGCGGCGATGGTGGAAACCTGGCTGGCCCTTTCCGAGGCCCTTCCTTCCGCTGAACGGCCGCCGGTCGGTCTGCTGCTGGTCGTCGGCGAGGAAGAAAATGGAGACGGCAGCGCCGCTTTTCTTGAATCCCGCCGCCCTCCCTGGGTCATCATCGGTGAACCGACCGGCCTGGCGCCCTGTTTTGCCCATTACGGTTATCTGGAAGCCAGCTTTATCACGAGCGGCCTCAGGAGCCACTCGTCCCTTCCCGAACTGGGACACAACGCCGTGGAATCCATGCTGCGGCTCCTGCTGCATCTGGGGAAAAACGCCCTGTTCAACCGGGAGGAGTCGGATATCGTCTATTCGATCCGTGAAATGAGCTCTTCTCCCGCAGGGTTTGTCGTTCCTGACCGCTGCGAAACCTGGATCGATCTCCACCTTCCGCCCGGCAGGGAACCGGAAATCGTCCAGGAGGCGATCCGCCGGATCGTCGCGGAGGCGCACCGGTACATTCCTGATCTGGTCGTGGAGGTGAACTTTGATTTCACTTTCGGCGGTTATGATCTCGGCTCCGAAAACCGGATGGCAAGCTGCTTAAAAGAGATCTACGCCGAATTGAATTTGCCCTTTCGCCTTGATTCCTTCCGCTCCCATTCCGACGGCAACCTTTTCTTCGCGGCGGGAACGAACCCCTTGATTCTCGGTCCCGGCTCCCTGGAAACAGCCCATACGCCGGACGAGCAGGTTCTTTTCGAGGACGTATTGACGGCGGCCCGAATTTATGCCGCCCTCTGCCTGAAGTTTTCTGCGTGAACCACCCGCCTCCGGGGAAATGATCCTTTACCAAATTATTGCCCGGAAAGAAGGGCGTTTTGTAATTATCGGGCAGGGAAGAGAAAAACGATACGATTTCTGCAGCAGATAAAACAGCGCGGGGTTCCGCCGGGATTTGCAGCCAATCAGCGTAACCTCCGCGCTCCGTGTTTCTTCAGTTCATTCCATGATTTCTCTTTTCAAGATTTCAGGGGCTCCCGATGCCCAATTCAACGGAGGCCGTCTTCGTTATAAAGGGAGAAGACAGGCCCTACTTCAGCCAGTCTTTCATTTCTTCAGCCTGCCAGGATTCCTGTTGAACCGCGAGGTCCATCTTGATGACCAGGCCGGAGTGTTTTTTAAATTCCGCGTCGTCCTGCAGTCTGGTGTGACGCCCCAGCGATTCCAGAACATCCCCCAGGGCTTTGTGAAGAACCTGTACCATCCCCTGACCGGCGCCCACGTCCCCCGGCTTCATCCGCGGCGCCGCGCCATCCTCGGCAACAGCCTCGGCAAAAAGAGCCAGTTGCTTCATCTTTTCCATGGACTGGTCCATCAGGGCCCAGCCCCTGTTTGCCTCTTTCTGGGAAAGCCAGGACAGACGAAGATGCTGGAGCATTTCATTGTATTTGCTGTTCAGCTCCGCCTGGAGCGTTTCCAGGAAGGTGGGAGGCAGTTCAAATCCTCCTTTGGGAAGCCCCCTTGCATCTTCCGGGCTGAGCTTGTCGAGCAGGCGCTGAAAACGCCGGGCATGGATCTCCGATTCCCAGGCTTCCCGATGAAGAACCCTGCGTATATGGGGATCGTCCACTTTTTCCGCTTCGTCGTGGTAATGGGGGATCAGCTTTTTTTCATATTCAATGTAGGATTTCAGCAGGGTTGCGCGGCTGGTGGGATCAAAGGGATAAGGCCCCGGCACGAAAGTCGGTTCGCCGCCCAGCCGGCCGATAATCATGCCCAGCCAGTGCATATGCCACATCTCCTCGCGGGAACGGGAGAGTAGGCTGGCGCCCATGGGCGTATCCTCTCCCTCCTGATAGGCGTGAACCAGATAGCGGATGATGGCGGCGTGTTCGTCTGCGAAATCACGATTCAACATGTCGATCAATTCCTTGCTGTCCATGGCAATCCTCCTGATAAATTCGCTGAATGGCGTCTCCCGCAACCTGCTGTTCCGGATTGACGCTTCATGATGTGATGTTTGAGATGAACACCATAACACACCGTTCCGTTATGGCTTCATGTCCCGCAGTTCCAGTTTCAGGGACAGAAAACGCAGCATATCCTTGAGGGTGACAATGCCCACCAGTCGATCGCCTTCAACCACGAGCAGACGACTGTTTGTCGTCCGGCTCATTTTTGCCAGAGCGCGGACGGCATCTTCATCCGGTCCGACCGTGATATCCGGAGTGCACGCTCCGGCAATTTCTCCCACCGTGTGATCTCTCCACTCCTCCCGGGGGACCTCCGCCGCCTGACGGACGGTGATGCAGCCCACGAGGCGGTCAAAGGAAACCACAGGAAACATCTTGAAATGGTACCGATAGACGTAATCATTGACAAATTCTTCCAGGGTAAGGGCGCGGGATACCGTGATCGGGTCCGGCACCATGAAACGGCGGACCGTTTCCCCTTCCAGAACTTTCCGCGCCAGAACCTGGCTGTAAGACATCTGAGCGGCATTCCGCAGGAAGAGACCGATCATCAGCCACCACAGCCCGCCGATGAAGTTGCCCCGGAACAGGCCGAAAATGCCCATCACGATCAGCAGGATACCGAAAGTGGAACCAATCGAAGAAGAAATACGCGTCGCCCAGCGGAGATTACCCTTCCAGCCCCATAACATCGAACGCAGGACGCGCCCGCCGTCAAGGGGGAAGGCCGGCAGCAGATTGAAACCGGCAAGGACAAAATTGATCAGCCCCAGATAGGACGTCACCGTCGAAATCGATCCCGGCCAACCCAGGTTCCTTCCCGCATACGTGATTCCATGGAACGTCAGACCCAGGGCGAGACTGGAGAGGGGGCCGGCGATGGCCATGAGAAATTCCGCCCTGGCGCTGGGCGGCTCATCGTCCATTTCCGCAACACCACCAAAGATGAACAGCGTGATCCCTTTCATGGGAATTCCATAGCGGGTGGCAACCAGGGAATGACAGAGTTCATGAAAAATAATGGAGAGAAAGAGCCCCAGCGCCCCGAAAACCCCCATTGCCCAGTATGTACTTTCGGCAGCCTTATAGGAGCCCGGGAAAACGCCCTTAGCCAATGACCAGGTTACCAGAAGCGCCAGCAGCAGCCAACTGGCATCGATGCGCACTTCAAAACCCAGCAGTTTGAAAAGGGTGATGCGGTTTCCGAACATACCGTTTCCTTCAGATCCTGTTCAAATTTTCTACGGCCATTGCGGTTTTCCTCCGGAAGGGGCGCCGCCGACCTGTGTGGACGGCGACCCCGGGAAATATCCCCCTCTGCACCAACTCTATGAAATTTTAGAAAATAATGCCCTGATTCCCATGGAAAATCAAGAGAAATAAGCCGATCATGGCAGCAGGGGCAGTCAAAAATCTGTTGCCTATTTTCCCGATCCTCATTATAGGACAACAAAGAAATAACGGATTCCGTCATTTTTCCCGCGGAGGAGGTTTGCCGGCCCTTGATCGAAGAAATTGCCGGAAACTTTTACAGAATTACGCTTCCCATGCCTTTTCGGCTGAATCATATTCAGTCTTTCGCCCTGGTTCAAGACAGGCATGTGACACTCTTTGACACGGACCTGGATATTCCGGAAGGAATTTCAACTCTCGAGGACTGTCTTCAGCGTATTGGTCGCTCCATCGCCGACATCGACAGGATCTTCCTCACCCATTATCATGTCGATCATTGCGGTATGGCCGGACGTTTAAAGGAAATAAGCGGCGCCCGGATCTATCTTTCCGAAGTCGACTATGAAGCCCTCCGGAATCAGAACCGTGAAAAAGAGTTATTCCAGCACATACGGCACTTCTGTCAGGAGCATGATGTATCTGATTCCCTGATCGACACGCTGCAGGAAATTCACTTCTATTTCAGCCGAGCCACCTATCCCTTCGAAGTCGATGAACTTCTCCCTCCTTACGCGTGGTACACATCGGGCAATCGCGCCTTTCAGGCGATCCCCGCCCCCGGTCATACGCGGGGACAGGTCTGCTTTTATTTTCCCGGAGAGGCCATCCTCCTAGCCGGTGACCATGTTCTGCCGGAGATAACCCCCAATCTCAGCATCGATCTGTTTCATCCCGAATGGCATCCCCTGGGAGATTTCCTCGAATCTCTGAAACGGGTCAATACCTTGAAGGTCGATCGCGCGTTTCCATCTCACGGCAGCACCATGGACAATTTTCCCTCCCGGATTCATGAGATCGAAGTGCATCATGGAGAACGAAAGGAACTGATTTTGCAGGCAGTGCGCGGAGGTTACGACACCGTTCGGGAAGTATCCCTGAAAATCTTCGGGGAAGACCTGCCCGAATTCGATCAATATCTGGCACTCCATGAAACCTGCGTGCACCTGCTTGAACTGAAAAGTGAAGGTTTGATCAGGGAAATGCGGTCGGGCATGAAAAAGCGTTATCTTCCCCAGTGAGATCGGCACAGTCTATCCGTAATTTCCATGCCGCAAACCGATATTATTTCTGATTAATCTTTTAAAGAGGTTGCAATGAATGTTGAAGAAGTCCGAGAAACTTTAGGAGACTACCTGATCAGGGAAAGGGAATCTCGAAATATCACGACGGAAGATCTGGCCAGAGCTACTCATCTGAGTGTTCATTTCATTGAGGCCCTTGAACATAACGATTTTTCCCGATTTTCTCAAAAAGAATCGATCCCTGGTTTTTTAAAGCTTTATGCGAGGCATCTGCCTCTCAATTACGAGGGCGTACTGAAACGGTATCAGTTAGAAAATGAACGCATTCTGAAACAGCTGGTCCAAAAGGAATTGCCTTTATCACGAGACTATGGCTCTCCTGTCACACAGGCCCGGGGAAGCCGGTGGCCTGCCGGTCAGCTCGGCAGATGGATAATTCCGTCAGCCTGTGCCGTCATGGCCGTGGCCATCTCCCTGTCCATCTATCTGGCGCCGGAAAAAGCTCAGCCGCCGGTCGTTCCCAGCTCAGCGAAGTTTTACTCGACGGCACAGGATTTACAAAAGCCGCAGCCGGCGCCGATTCAGCCGAATCCTGTCGACGCAGATTATCCAGCCTCATCAACGCCGCTCCCTGAGAAACCAGCAGTCCCCGCATCCGCGGAACCTTTGATGCCTTTAGAGAAACCGCCCGCCCCGGCGACGGTTTCTGAAACGGAAAAGGTTGTGGTTGTCGGCAATCGGGACAGTAAGCGATACCATCTTCCCGGCATGAAATATTACAACGAGGTCAAGGCCTACCACCGGGTCCTGTTCGACTCGGAAGAAGAAGCACTGAAAGCCGGTTATTATCGAGCGAGAGAGTAGGAACAGACAGTTTTATCCCTGTCGCGTTTCTTCATCTGCCGGGGCCGATTTTGTCGACGGCTCCTTGACGGACTGTCTATGCCGTCGCGCCGGCTCCTCAACGCCACTTTCTTATCCTGATGAATTCAACAGGACTTCAAGCGTGTCTCCCATGGGATTTCCGAAGGCTAAATATAAGGGAATACGTGTTGGACAACCATCTCGAAGTTTCTTTTCACCTGTTCCCGACCGAGAACCATGCCCATGTGACCGGGAAAAAGGAACTCCGCACCCAGTTGCGACAGCCGGACAATACTCTGCTTCAATAAATTCCCGTCGCCGCCGGGAAAATCGGTCCTGCCCACATTCTGATCGAAGATGACATCTCCGGAAAAAAGCGCGCCGGTGCGAGGCCAGTACAGACCTATGGAACCGGGGGAATGGCCGGGAGCATGGACGATCTGGAAGGTTTCATCCCCCAGAGACAGTTCGCCTTCATGCAGGATCAGGTTGATGTCGATCCGGGGAACATCCTGGCCGAACATGCGGCAGAGCCGCGCATTCGCTTCACTGTTGTAAAAGGCTACATCCGCTTCGTGAAGGGCGATTTTAACGTCGGAACCATTGAACAGCAAGCTTCCTTCGATATGATCGGAATGGGCATGGGTATTGATGATGGTGCGGATGTCCTCGCGCCTGACGCCGTCCTTAGCCATATCATCGAGGAGGAGCGGCAGGTATCTGGCATGTCCCGGATCGATCAGGACCTGTGCCGTGCCGCCGATATAATAGCTGTTGCAGTTGTTGTCGTAATACTCCGTCCATTCATAAACGAAGATGTCGTCATTAAACTTCATTTTGTTGTTCTCCTTTAAATAAAATCCCCAAATGCGCCATCACGATCCCTTTTCCGATAAACAGCGCTTTTCATCGTTCCGAAAGGAGCAGCCGACGGATTTGCGGGGAAAAAACAAACAGCGGGATTGCCGTTAATGATTTGACTGCTGCCGATCCGCAACGGAAAATATCATTCCGGTTGCAGCAGTTTGAAGCCGAGAACCGGATCCGCCTCCCGATGAGCCGATGTATCGAGCAATTCAAAGACAATGACCTCAAGAATATGCCAGACCTTGACTCCTTTGCGGATGCAGCCCGTCACGGTCTGATTCTTCCGGCCCAGGGCGAAATGCATGTGAACCAGAGGGTGCCCCTCTTCATCGGGGAAGAGGGTGCCCGTGCCGGCCACTTCATGGACATTGTCCAGCAGGAGTTCCATGGGAGAAATCGGCATTGAACGGCCTTCCTCAGGACCGACGACAAGGCGGCTGCCTGCATCCGCACCGCCCACCGCGATCAGGGTGGCCGCGCGGATTGACTGTTCCTCCGCAAAGCGCTCAATCATTTCGTGTACAATTTCTCCGTCTTCAAGACGGAGGATAAAGATACGCCCTTGCCGGGCCCGGGAAAATTTCATGGGGATTCTGCTGATGCCTCCTTTTTTTCCAGCGCAGTCAGGGAAACATTTTACCTGGGTTCATGATTCCCCGGGGATCTAAAAGCGCCTTGATCTTTTTCATCGTTTCCAGGCTCTCGCCGTGTTCCATGGCCATGAAGCCCCTCTTTCCCAGCCCGACCCCGTGCTCCCCGGTGCAGGTTCCTTCCAAGGCCAGGGCCTGGCGGACAATTCGGCGATGAGCCTCCTCCACGTGCGCCCACCGCGTTTCGTCGTCGGGATTGTCCATCACCACCACATGAATATTGCCGTCCCCCGCGTGTCCGAAAACATAGGCCGTCAGATCCACCACCGTCTTCTTGATGAAGGCCACCAGCCCCGAATAGCGGGACAGGGGAACGGCGACATCCATGCTCAGCGAAAGAAGTCCCGGATGGGCGCGCCGGATGGATTCATGGGTCAGATGGCGGATTTCCCAGAGCCGCTTCCGCTCTTCGGGGCCGATTCCCCGATCCAGAAGAAGACAGGCGTTGGCCTGGCAGATTTCGGTAACAAAGTGCATTTCATCTTCCAGTCCCCTTTCGCTGTAACCGCTGAATTCCATGAGGAGAGTGGGACATTCTTCAAGCTGGAGACCTCGATCCCGGTTGAGGACCCTTACGATATCCGCATCGAGGAATTCCATCGCCCCGGGGGCCAGTCCAGAGCGCATGATTTCAAAGACCGTCCGGGTGGCATCGCCGACGGAGGGAAAGGTTGCGCGGACCGCCATGAACGCGGCCGGAAGTCCCATAAGTTTCACTGTAGCTTCGGTGATGATGCCCAGAGTACCCTCGGCGCCTGTGAACAGGCGGCAGAGGTCATAGCCGGAGGAAGACTTGCGGGAGCGGCTGCCCGTCCTGATCACCTGCCCATCAGGCAGAACCACGGTAAGCCGCATCACGTAATCCCGGGTTGCACCGTATCTCACACTCCGGATGCCGCTGGCGTTGTTTCCGATCATCCCGCCGATGGTCGCCGCCGCGCCGGGATCCGGGGGGAAAAAAAGCCCTTCCTTTTCCAGGATGCGGTTCAGTTCTTTATAAATCACCCCGGCTTCCACATCTGCCTGAAAATCCTCCGAACGAACGGCGAGGAGCCGGTTCATCCGCTGAAGATCCAGCACAATCCCCCCTCTTACAGGAATCGGATTGCCTTCCAGCGAGCTGCCCGCGCCCCAGGGGGTCACCGGAATCCCACGCTCGCAGGCATAAGCGACGATCCTGCTGACCTCGCCAGTATTTTCAGGCCAGAGAACGGCCTCCGGCAGACTGGGTCTGTGGAAGGATTCGTCATGGGAATGATGAGAGCGGATCGACTCCCCGCGGGAAAATCTTTCCGTACCCACAAGTCCGGTCAGATAAACGATATCCGCCTCTTCAAGATAAGGTTTTGTGGTCATATGCTCTCTCTTTCGACAGTCCTGCAGCGGTATCCTTTTCCGGGTCAACAGAAGCGGAATTCCTGTCTTTTTCTGCAGGCCTGTTTCGCTGCATATCACAAAAGCCGGGAAGAAAAAAGCACCATCCTGGATGAGACAGAGGAGCACAGCGGAGGAAGTTCACCCGTTTCCGGGAAAGAGGCTGTCGCAATTTCCTGTCCGGCAGGCCGATGTCATCATACGCATTGGCACAGCTTTCTGATCCTCTTGACAACACGCCCCGGAATTGTAATTCTGTGTAAAAATTCCCCATGGCACAGTAAAGGAGGAATCAAGGTCTCATGGATCGTTCATCTGCTGTCGAACTGCTTCATTCATACATTCAAAATGAAAGGATGCTTCAGCATTCCTACGCGGCGGAAGCCGTCATGCGGGCGCTGGCCAGGCGGCTGGGGCGGGACGAAGATCAATGGGGGCTGGCCGGCCTGCTTCATGACCTGGATGTGGAAAAGGTTCAGGCCGACCTGACCGTCCATGGTCTGGAAGCCGCGAAAATCCTTGAGGAGAAGGGTGTGGACCCGGAGATCATCGAGGCGATTGTCATGCACAACGAAATGGCGAGCGGCAAGCCTCGACAGCAGGAATTCCATTTCGCCCTGGCCGCAGGCGAAACATTGACCGGACTGATCATGGCGACCGCTCTTGTCTATCCGGATCGGAAACTGGCCAGCGTCAAACCCAAGTCCGTCGTCAAACGCATGAAAGAGAAAAATTTTGCAGCCTCGGTCAGTCGGGACTGTATCCTGGAATGTGAAAAGCTGGGGATTCCCCTTTCGGAATTCGTTGATCTTTCTTTAAAGGCCATGCAGGAGATCAGCGGGCACCTGGGGTTGTGATTCCCGGAAATCTATAATCTATATCTCGGAGGTGACGGTCATGTTCAAGCATATTCTTGTCCCTGTCGACTTTTCACCTAAAAACAGGCACGCACTGGACATTGCCCTGAAAATTGCCGAGTCGGACAAGTCCCGCATCAGTCTGCTCCACGTTGTGGAGATCATCGCTGACACGACCTTTGAAGAATATCGGGAATTTTATGCCGGCCTCGAAAAGAGGGCGCAAAAAAAAATGGCCAGCCTGACCGCCTTCTGCGAAGCTCAGGGCGTTCCGGCGGCAGACCGGATCGCCTTCGGCAACAGGGTGCAGGAAATCCTGAGTCACGCCGCTGAAACAGGGGTGGATCTGATTGTCATGAGCTCTCACAAGCTGCAGATTGAAGAACCGCCTCAGGATTGGGGAACCATCAGCTATAAAGTGGGCATCCTCTCTCAGTGTCCGGTCCTGCTGGTGAAATAAGCATTTCCGTCAATGCTCCCCGCCAGTCCCCGGCGATCAGATCCGCATGACGCCGCTGCTGCAGCTCCGTCGTCAAGGGCGCCTTTTCGAATCAGCCGGAAAGAACAGTTTCCATACCGGGGGGAAGCCTGAAGGACTGACAGGGGGAATCTGCTGCAGGAATGCTTGAAGGGACCTTCCGGGTGCGGAAAGAATCAGCAATTTTGGTGATTCTTTTTGATGACGGGGCTATCCAGGTCATCAATGGATAATTTCGACAGGATTTCCAGGGCGGTCAGGTCCAGCTTCAATTGCCGGATCTTCCTGTCATAGCGGGCAATTTTCCCATTCAACTTTTTCCTCTCCTCCCTGGACATAAAGGGCTGGGCTGATAATACCTTCTGAGTGTTGCGACGGTCCTCGATCATTGCGTCCAGCGTCTCCTTGAGCCTTTCCCGACGGTTCTTTGCATCCTGCTCCTGCTCTCCCTTTTCCGATCCAGAATTCAGAGCCGCGGCTTCTGTCACAATGGGACCGGGCGCCGGTTCCGCCGCAGTCTTTGGCAACAGCGGCGCAAACAGATCTGCTGTCCGGCGATTGACGACCTGATAAGTTTCCCGGGATCTGGCCCTGGCATCGGTGGTCCGGATGCAGACATCGACGAAAAAATTCCCCTTGTCGGTGGAAAAGGGAATCACGATGCTGGGGCTGTTCAGAATGTGCCGGAGGGTATGATTTTTCCCAAAAACGACGGACGGGATGGCTGCATAGACCTGCAGGCCCATCTTTTCAAGGTTTGTCCGGGCTACGCCGGAAATCATGTTGGTAAGTTCCCCTGCAGCATCCAGCACCTCCTTTGTCGTTTCGCTGCAGGTTTCCCCCAGCATGGACCCGACAATCCCGCAGATGCAGTCTTCACTGAAGCTGATGGCCAGCGATCCGGTGGCGTCCCCAGTGATGCCGATGATTCCGGATACGTCCCCCCGGGCCGTATCATCCTTCTTCAGATAGGGCTTCGCCGCAACGGCCTCCATGAAGGCCATCGTTCGGATAACCTCCAAAGCCCCGTTCAGAAAGGGATTGATAAATTTAACATCCATGAAATGAAGGTTCCCTCGTAAAAAGCTCCAGAAGGGCGGGGGCCGTATCGATCAGGAAATCCGGAGAAACGGACTCGAGGATTTCCCGGCTGTGCCATCCCCATGTGACGGCAATGGTTTTTATGCCGGCTCGGCGCGCTTCCCGGATGTCACCGGCCGTGTCGCCGATATAATAGACCGAATCTCTGGACATGCCGCTTTCGCTTTGAGCGCGAAGTATCTTTTCCGTTTTGTTCAGGAGGGCATCCGAACCCACAACAGCTTCAAAACACTCCTGAACGTTCATCCGGTTCAGCAGAACCGAGATGGTTTTTTCGGTATTGGAAGAGATGAGCATCAACCGGTGTCGTTTCGCCAGTTCAAGCAATACGGATGCCATCATGTCATAAGGTTGGATCAAAGAGATGTCGATATGCGGACGGATCTCAGCCAGAACGGCAATGAAGGCCTCAAGATCAATCCCCCGCTTCTCCACCTCCCGGTAGAAATTATCATGGTACAGGGCGAGGAAATCCTCCCGATTTCTGATAATCGGCCTGCCGAGTCTTTCCAGACACTGACGGACCACATCCTCATAGACCTCAAGGGAATCGACGAGAACGCCGTCAAAATCAAAGAGAAGCAGTTTCTGGTCGAAGGATTTCATGGGAAGGAAAGAAAAAGCCGCTCCAGGGAGGACTCGTAGGGGAACTCTGCAATGCCGGCTTCCGTGATAATGGCTGAAATGTAATGGCCGGGGGTCACATCGAAAGCCGGATTATACACTTCCACGCCGGCCGGGGCAATCGGCACCCCCCGGATGGTCAGAATTTCCTCCGCCGGCCGCTCTTCAATAGGAATCTCATTGCCGCTGGAAAGCTTTCTGTCAATCGTGGAAAGAGGCGCGGCGACATAAAGAGGGACCGAATGCGCCGCCGCTAAAACGGCCAGAGTGTACGTCCCGATTTTATTGGCGGTATCGCCGTTGGCGGCAATCCGGTCCGCCCCGACGAGGATGCAGTCAATGCGCCCCTGTTTCATGAGGAATCCGGCCATGCTGTCGGTGATCAGCGTGACCGGGATGTTTTCCTTCTGCAGCTCCCAGGCGGTCAAACGGGCTCCCTGCAGGACGGGCCGCGTTTCATCGGCGAAAACCTGCACCTGCTTCCCCGCTTCCCTGGCCGCCCTGATGACGCCCAGCGCCGTTCCGTAGCCGGCCGTGGCCAGGGCTCCGGCATTGCAGTGGGTGAGAATCCGATAGCCGTCGCGGATCAGAACCTGCCCATAATGCCCGATGCGCCTGTTGATCGCCACGTCCTCTTCCGCCATCCGCCGGGCCTCCGCCACCAGGGCCTTCCGGACAGCAGCCAGTGTTCGGGCGATTTCCTTCCCAGGTGCTGCTGAAGAGCATTCCGAAGATGTATCTGGGTGGAAATGCTCTCCAAAACAGCGTTTCATCCGTTCCACGGCCCAGAAAAGATTTCTCGCCGTGGGTCGTGCCTGGGCAAACCGGTCGCAGAGGGCCTCAAAGCCATTGCAAAAGGCCTCCGGAGAGTCGTCCGGCAGGGAAAGCGCCCCCAGGGCAATGCCCATGGCCGAGGCCACACCGATAGCTGGGGCGCCGCGTACGGTCAGATCCCTGATGGCCGTCAGCACCTCTTCGAAACGGGTGCAGGTCAGATAGCGCTCTTCTCCCGGCAGGGCCTGCTGATCCAGAAGAAGAACAGCATCATTCCGCCAGGCTATTGTAGTAAAACTCGCTGACATCCTGTATTCTCCAGTTCTTCCGACACTTATCCCGCCAGCATCTTCTTCAGGAGGTCATTGATGACCTGAGGATTGGCCTTGCCTCTGGTCGCCTTCATGACCTGGCCGACGAAATAGCCGAAGAGCTTGTCCCTGCCGGAGCGATACTGGGCCAGCTGGTTCGGATTCGCCTCCAGAATTCCGGTGATTACACCGGAAAGCGCGGCCTCGTCGGTGATCTGAACCATTCCCTTTTCTTCCACAACAGCCGGAGCCGTTTTGCCCGTCCGATACATCTCTTCGATGATTTCTTTGGCCATCTTGCCGCTGATCGTACCCTGATCGATGAGACGGATCAGTTCTCCCAGGGAAGCGGCGGAGATGGGACAATCCCGGATTTCCCGCTTCTCCTCGTTCAGGAAGCGCAGGAGATCTCCCATCACCCAGTTGCTGGCCGCCTTGGGATTTCCGGACTGCCGGGCGACTTCTTCATAGTAATCGGCCAGGGGACGGCTCGAAGACAGAACGCCGGCATCGTAAGGCGGGATGCCGTAATCCCGCACGAAGCGTTCGCGCTTTTCCAGGGGCAGTTCGGGCTGTTCCCGTAGCACGGCCTCCACCCAGTCCGCGGAAATCTTCACCGCCACGAGATCCGGATCGGGGAAGTAGCGGTAATCATGGGCCTCTTCCTTGCTGCGCATGGGGTGCGTCACCCCCTGGCTGTCGTCCCAGAGGCGGGTTTCCTGCACCACGCTCCCGCCCCCTTCCAGGATGTACTGCTGCCTCTTGATTTCATACTCCAGGGCGCGCTGGACATTGCGGAAGGAGTTCATATTTTTCAGTTCCGTCCGGGTCCCGAACTCGCTTTCTCCCCGGGGCCGGAGGGACACATTGGCGTCACAGCGGAAGCTGCCCTCCTCCATGTTGCCGTCGCAGATCTCGAGATAAACGAGAATTTCATGGAGCCGCCGCAGATAGGCCGCGGCCTCCTCGGCGCTGCGCATATCCGGTTCACTGACGATCTCGATCAGCGGCACGCCGGTCCGATTGAGATCCACGTAACTCGACGGATTATGGGGATCATGGATCAGCTTGCCCGCGTCCTCCTCCATGTGGATGCGGGTCAAACCGATCCGTTTCTTCCCGTCTTCCACTTCAATGTCCACATAGCCGAATTCCGCCAGGGGATAGGCATACTGGGAAATCTGGTATCCCTTGGGCAGGTCGGGGTAGAAGTAATTCTTCCGGGCGAAGCTGCATTCCTCGTTGATCCGGCAATGGGTCGCCAGGGCCATCTTCATCCCGAATTCCACCACTTTTTTGTTCAGAACAGGCAGCACGCCGGGCATTCCCAGGCATACCGGGCAGGTATGAGAATTGGGGGCTGCTCCGAATTTAGTGGAACAGCCGCAGAAGATCTTGGATTCCGTAAGCAGTTGGGCATGAACTTCCAGCCCGATTACAGGTTCGTATTCCATCAGAGGATTGGCCTCCTTTTTTCGATATGGGCATTCCTCTCATAGGCGGACGCGATCTGCAGGAGTTTGCCCTCTTCAAAATGTCCCGCCAGAAACTGGATGCCGACAGGCAGTCCGCTCTGCGTATACCCGCAGGGAACAGAAATCCCGGGAATGCCAGCAAGGTTTGCGGAAATGGTAAAGATGTCGGAGAGATACATCTGCATCGGATCGTCGGTTTTTTCACCGATCGTGAAGGCCGGCGTCGGCGTCGTGGGGGTCAGGATGACATTGCAGTCCTTCAGGGCTTCTTCAAAATCCCTCTTGATGAGCCCCCGGACCTGGGAGGCCTTCTTGTAATAGGCGTCATAATAACCGGAAGAAAGGGAGTAGGTTCCGAGCATGACGCGTCGCTTCACCTCGGCGCCGAAGCCGGCCGACCGCGTCTTTTTGTACATGTCGAGAAGATCCCGGCAGTCGGCGGCGCGGAACCCGTACTTGACGCCGTCGTACCGAGCCAGGTTGGAACTGGCCTCCGCCGGGGCGATGATGTAATAAACCGCCACGCAGTAGTCGGTATGCGGCAGGGAGATTTCCCGGCACCGGGCTCCCAGGCCTTCCACGGTCCTGATGGCCTGTTCGATGGCGCCCCGCACCTCGGGATCGATTCCTTCGATGAAGTATTCCTTCGGGATGCCCACCGTCCAGCCTTCGATCCCCCGATTCAGATAATCCCGGTAGTCCGGAACGTCCACCGGAACCGACGTGGAGTCCCGAAGGTCATAGCCTGCAATGACGTTCAATAAAATGGCGCAGTCCTCCACGTCCTTCGTGAAAGGACCGATCTGATCCAGGGATGAGGCAAAGGCGATGAGGCCGAAGCGGGAAACCCGGCCATAGGTGGGTTTCATTCCAACCACACCGCACAGGGCTGCGGGCTGGCGGATGGAACCGCCCGTATCCGATCCGAGAGCAGCGATGCACTCGTCCGCTGCGACCGCGGCGGCCGAGCCTCCGCTGGAACCGCCCGGTATCCGTTCCAGATCCCAGGGATTCCGTGTGAAGCCGTAATAGGACGTTTCCGTCGACGATCCCATGGCGAATTCATCCATATTCGTTTTTCCCGTGAAGACCGCTCCGGCTTCCCGCAGTTTGACAACAACCGTAGCGTCGTAAGGCGGAATGAAATTGTCAAGGATGAGAGAGCCGCAGGTTGTCCGGACGCCCCGGGTGCAGTAAATGTCCTTCAGAGCAACGGGAATGCCCGTCAACGCATTGATTTCTCCCGTCCGGATCTGTTCGTCGGCTTTCTGCGCCTCTTCAAGGGCCGATTCCCGCATCAGGGTGATGTAGGAATGAACGTTCTCCTCCACGGCGTCGATACGGCCGAAAACGGAATTAACAATGGCCGTCGAGGTGACTCCGCCCTGCCGGATTTTATTCTGTAACTCGTGAATGGTCAGTTGATAGAGTTCCATATTCTCCTCTTTGCGGAACAGCGGCCGGCTCAGGAAGCATCAAACGCTCCTGCCGCCGCCTTCCGTCCCGGAAACATCCTGTAAGGTTAATCGATCACCTTGGGCACCCGGAAAAATTCACCCCGGGGATCCGGTGCATTGGCCAGGGAGAGGTCCTGAGAGAGGGACTCCTGGACCTTGTCTTCCCGGAAGGCGTTGTGCAGGGCGATGGCATGGCTCAGGGGTTCCACCCCCGACGTGTCGACTTCATTGAGTTTATCCATGTACAGCAGAATTTCATTCATCTGAAACGTAAAGGTTTCCATTTCCGACTCGCTGAATTCCAACCGTGCCAGATGAGCGACATAGGCTACTTCTTCTTTTGAGATCTTCAATACGAATTACCTCGAATTTCTGAGTGAAGCCCGACGGACTGCTTCGACCGCGTCGGTTTTTTCACGCACCATAGCGATTTCTATAAGGAATGCCACCTACCATAAATATCCATGAAACGCAAAAATATTTCTCCTGACAATGATCAGAGGAATTATAGGAACGCATCAGTAAAAGTTCCTGTTATTCCAGTTCGCTTTCCGTCGCCCTTCGCGTGTCTCGACAGGACATGCTCCCGAATTCTGCCGTTTCAGCCGCTTATTCCGAGGGTTTCCATATCACGATAAATCCATTGACAATCTTCCATCTCCATATATATAAACGGCCATGAATTAACAGGAGTGAATGAAATCATGTTTAATATCGGCATGCCGGAACTCATCTTGATCGTCGTGATCGCGCTTCTCGTTGTCGGACCGAAGCGACTTCCCGACGTGGCAAAGTCTCTGGGGAAAGGCCTTTCTGAATTCCGCAAAACCGCGGAGGACGTAACCGACAGCCTGAAAGGCACCCTGCAGGAAGATGAGCCACAACCGGCGCAGAAAGAAGGGAAAAACGGGAAGAATCTGCTTCTCGATGAAAATAAGAATGCAGAAAGAAACTCCAGCGAACCCTTTCAATCATCCCGAAACGAGTCCCGGGAAATCAAACAGCCCCCTCCTTCCTCTTCCCCCGGACAAGATGCGTAATCTGAAACCTTCAGGATTCGAGAGCGAGGCTCTTCCCTCTCGTCAATCCAGGAAATGCCCATTCAGGAATTGCCCATGACTCTACCTGCTGATGAAAAACTGCCCTTGACGTCCCATCTGGAGGAATTGCGAAAACGTCTCATTCATGTTTTCATTGCCCTCGGAATCGGCTTCACTCTCTGCTACATGTTCAAAGACTGGCTTTTTTTTGTGGTGACCCGTCCCCTGATCGCAGTCATGCCCAAAAACAGTTTCATGATCTTCACCTCCCTGCCGGAGGCCTTTTTTACCTATATGAAGATCTCTTTCTTTTCATCGCTGATCCTGACGAGTCCTTACATTCTTTATGAGATCTGGAAATTTGTTTCACCCGGCCTCTATCCGAAAGAAAAGAGATACGTTCTTCCCTTTGTCTTTTTTTCGACCCTGCTGTTTGCCGGTGGCGTCCTTTTCGGATACTTTATCGCGTTGCCGCCAGCTTTTAAATTCTTCGTCTCCTTTTCCTCCGATTTCCTCAAACCCATGGTCTCCATGCGGGAATATCTCAGTCTTGCCCTGAAATTTCTGCTGGCCTTCGGACTCTGCTTTGAGTTGCCGGTCTTTGTTTTTTTCCTGACCAAGGTCGGCGTCATCAACGCCCGGATGCTTTCCTCACAGCGACGCTATGCCATCCTGATCATCTTCATTGTCGCGGCCGTGCTGACGCCGTCACCGGACGCGGTCAGCCAGATCCTCATGGCCCTTCCCCTCATGGTTCTCTATGAAGTCAGCATCCTGGTCTCCCGGTTAGCGGGGCGCAAGCGTCGCGGCACTCTGGAGGAAACCGGCAACGAGATCGACCGAAAAGAAGAAGAGGAAGACATCCCGGAAACGCCCAAGGCTGAATAAGATGGTCAAAACTTCTCAACATCCAGTGACAAGAAACCGGTGTTCTGCCGGCAGTATTCTGATCGTGCTTGTTTTCTTTCTCCTGCTGGCCCTGCTGGTGGGCAGCAGCATCCTCTATTATGTCGTTCTTCGGGATCTGCCCAGCATTGCCGCATTGAAGGAATACCGGCCAAGCATCACCACCCGGGTTTACGCGGACAATAATGAACTGATCGACGAATTCTACATGGAAAATCGTAAGCTGGTCAGATTCGAGGAAATCCCATCCCTGGTCATCAAAGCCTTTCTGGCCGCTGAGGATGCCCGGTTTTTTGAACACCGCGGTTTTGACGTGCAGAGCATTTCCCGGGCCTTTTTCAGAAATCTCAGGGCCGGAAGGATTGTCCAGGGGGGCAGCACCATTACGCAACAGGTCGCCAAGGCCCTCTATCTGTCCTCGGAAAAAAGTTACAGCCGCAAAATCAAGGAAGCCGTCCTGGCCTATAAGATCGACCGTTCCCTTTCGAAAAAGGAAATTCTGAATCTCTATCTCAATCATATTTATCTTGGCCACGGCGCTTATGGGATTGAAGCGGCCTCTCAGGTTTATTTCGGAAAAAGAACGCGGGATCTTAAACTTTCCGAAGCCTCTCTCCTGGCCGGACTGCCCAAGGCGCCCTCCAGTTATGATCCTTATACCAGTTATCAGCGGGCCCGGCAGCGTCAAACCTACGTCCTGAGCCGGATGGTGGAGGATGGCCACATCACCGAGGAAGAGAAGAACCATGTGCTGCAGACGCCTCTGCCCCTAAGATCGATCCGGCCCAGAGACCGGGTTGCCGCCTACTTTATCGAAAATATCCGCCGTTACATCCAGGGAAAGTACGGCAGTGACGCCTTGTATAAGGAGGGCCTTGAAGTATATACCACGCTGGACATCCGCACTCAGCAGGCAGCACGGGACGCCGTCGAACGGGGGCTCAAGGAACTGGAAAGTCGGCAGGGCTACTCAAGGGATATGGTTCAGGGCGCCCTCCTTTGCATGGACGCCCGCACAGGGGCCATCCGGGCCATGGTCGGCGGCCGGGACTTCAGCAAAAGCGAATTCAACCGTGCCACTCAGTCGCGAAGGCAGCCGGGTTCCGCCTTCAAACCCATTATCTATGCGGCGGCTTTCGATCGGGGAATGACCCCGGCCACGGAGATTGTCGATGCTCCGCTTGCTTTCGAGGATGGGATGGGACATGCCTGGACACCTCAAAACTATGACGAGGAATTTCTGGGACCGATCTCCCTGCGCACGGCCCTCGTTCAATCCCGCAACGTTGTCACGATCAAACTGCTGCAGGAAATCGGTGTGGATTACGCCATTGCCTATGCCGCCAACATGGGGATTTCTTCACGGCTGGCCCGGGACCTGTCGCTTGCCCTGGGTTCCTCGGCGGTCACCCTGCAGGAGCTGGTACGGTCCTATGCCGTCCTGGCCAATGGAGGGAAAATCGTGGAACCGTTCATGATCAAGAAGATCGTGGATCGGACGGGCTATGTCTTTGAAGAGCACACAATTAAAGTGGAGCAGGCCATCGATCCCCGCATCGCCTTTCTGACGACTTCCATTCTGCAGGATGCTGTGGAAAGCGGGACGGGGCAGCGCGTTAAAAGTATCGGCCGGCCTGTAGCAGGAAAAACAGGAACAACCAACGACGTGCATGATGCCTGGTTTGTCGGTTTCACCCCCTCTCTTGTCACCGGCGTCTGGGTCGGCTTTGACCAGCAGCGCCCTCTGGGCAACCAGGAAGTCGGTGGCCTGGCCGCTGCGCCGATCTGGCTCTACTGTATGGAAAGGGCTTTAGCCAACAAGCCGGTGGAGAGTTTTCCCGTTCCGGATGGAATTGTCTTTGTCCGGCGAAACGAAGGCGCGCTTCCCGAGCCTTTTATTGACGGGACCGCCCCTCCCGACGCGATCCCCGCCGACGCGGAGGGAAGCACCTCAACGGAGGAGGAGGGTGAAGAGGATCCCGGCTGGAAGTTCAGATTTCCTTTTTAGGAGTTAAAAAACGACAAGGAAGTGCTTATTTATTTCAAGAATTTTCTTGACAAGGGTTTTCTTTTTCGATAGAAAATACTGATAGTTTTTTGTGTGAACATAAGATTTTTAAAGGAAAATGTCGTCATGATTAAAGCGATTATTCTGATACTGGGCATCGTAACCGTAGTCACCGTACGGAAGGGGACTGTTGCTCGGTTTCTTTAGAAAAATGACATAAAGAAAGAAGAGCCGCAGGCCCCTTAAAGGAACTGCGGCTCTTCTTTTTATGGAAAAGAGCCGCATTGCAGACAGAACGTGCGGCTCTTTTGTTTTTCGATATCCGTAATGCTTTTATAAAAACTTAAAAAAATTTGCTTCCTCAAAAGGCTCCCCGCGGTGAAACGCCTTGCGTGGCCCTGAACAGGGAAGTGGTCCAGTCTGAAAGGAGTATTAAAAATCATGGAAACCATCGGTGCGGACATTGTCCTGCAAATCCTTCAGGAGGAAGGTGTGGAGGCCATTTTCGGCTATCCCGGGGGAAACTCTCTGCCTCTGCACGACCGGCTGCTGGGCAGCCCCGTCCGTCATTACCTGACGCGGCATGAACAGGCCGCCGCGCATGCCGCTGACGGCTATGCCCGGGCTACCGGCAGAGTAGGTGTCTGCCTTTCCACGTCAGGACCGGGAGCGACCAACCTGGTGACGGGCATCGCGACCGCCCATATGGATTCATCCCCCATTGTCGCTCTGACCTGCCAGGTCAACACCAGCCTCATGGGACGGGACGCTTTTCAGGAAACAGACATAATCGGGATTACACTGCCGATAACGAAGCACAGCTATCTGGTGCATGATGTGAACAATCTGGCCACCATCCTTCGCCAGTCCTTCAAACTGGCACGCTCGGGACGACCGGGACCGGTCCTGGTGGATATGCCCCGGGATATCCTGGCTGCACGGTGTGAACGGGCGGCTCCCCGACAGGAAACACCCGAAGCCACAGTGGAGCAGAGTCCCTCGGATCGGCAACAACTGGAAAAAATTGCCAGGGCTCTGAATCAGAGTGAACGTCCCGTGATCATCATGGGCGGCGGCGTCAAGTTGAGCAACTCCTGCGATCTCATGCTTGGACTCATTGAAAAAGGCGGTATTCCCTTTACCACCACGATGATGGGCGTGGGTTCGATCACTTCCGGAAACGGCTATGATCTGGGTTTCATCGGCACTCACGGCAATCAGCTGGCGAACAGCATCGTTCATCAGTCTGATTTCATTCTGGCTGTCGGCATGCGCTTCTCGGATCGCAGCACTTCCCTCATTGATGAATTCGCCCCTCTGGCCACCATTGCCCAGATTGACATCGATCCCACATCCATCGGCAAGAACGTTAAGGTTGCTTTCCCCTTTGTGGGTGAAATCCGGGAAACGATATCCGCCCTGGTAAAACTGGTGGAACGGAAAGAAAGGACGCCATGGATGGAGCGCATACAGCAGGAGCGGGAAACAACGGATAACTGCCTGCCCTACAAAGGGTGCGGAAAGGCAGGGCATTTTATCAGCCTGGTTCAGGACGCCATGCCCAGGGAAACCATCGCGATTTCCGATGTGGGCTTGAACCAGATCTGGACGATGAGAACCTGGAAGGCGCGCACCCCACGCAGCCTGATCACCAGCGGCGGCATGGGAACGATGGGATTCAGTGTACCGGCGGCAATGGGCGCCAAAATCGGCGCTCCTGATCGGTCGGTCGTAGCGATCTGTGGAGATGGTGGCTTCTACATGAATATTCAGGAACTGGCCACAATCAGCTATTACAATATCCCCGTGAAAATCATCGTCCTCAACAACGGCCACCTGGGGATGGTTCGTCAACTTCAGGATCTGTTTTATGAATCCCGTTTCAGCACCGTGGATCTCGGCACGCATGTCGATCTGGTGACGGTTGCCAAAGGTTTCGGCATCCCAGCCCGCAGAATTTCCGTGGACGACAGCCCCGAAGCGGCCCTTGCCGCCATGGCAGGCGCGGAAGGGCCTTATATGCTGGAGGTGATGGTGGACCCGAACGATTATGTGTTCCCCATCATCCCTCCCGGCCATCCGAATATATCGATGATCCACGGCAAGATCTGCTGAGAAGAAAGCGTCTGGTTTTCTTATCCGACAGGAACAAACCAGGCAGGGCGGTCACAGTGAAATCAATAGAGGAGAAAGATCAGAAATGAGCATTGAAGAACGTACCATCACGATCCTGGTTAAAAATGAACCGGGGGTGCTGTCGCGGGTCGCGGGAGTTTTCAGCGGACGGGGATATAACATCAAGACCCTGTGCGTCGCGGAAACGACGAATCCGGAAATCTCGCGGATCACTTTAACCAGCAATGCCGATGCGGATTTTACGGAAAAGATCAAAAAGCAGCTTGATAAACTGGTTGATGTCGTGGATGTCCTGGACTACACAGGCGAACGTTTTCTTAAAAGGGAAATGATGCTGATCGGTCTGAGAATTACCCCGGATCGCTATGCGGAACTTCTCCAGGCCGTGAACACTTTCGGATGCCGGATCATAGGTATGCAGCCGGATTATTACATCATCGAGACATCGGGCCGCCGGTCTGAAAATGATGCAGTTTTTAAGTATTTTCAAACTTTCGATGTCGAAATGATGAACCGGACCGGTTCCATCGCCCTTCCGCGGCACCCGCAGAAGTATTCCGCATGAGGACGAAGGACTCTGCAGATTCCTGGAAAGAAGAATTTTTATTTCATAAATTAACAGTCAGGGGGTATTTCTCGTGAAACTCACCGGATCACAAATCCTTTTTAAAGCCTTGCGGGAAGAAAAAGTAGATACTATTTTCGGTTATCCCGGGGGCTCCGTCATCGATCTTTATGATGAATTGTTCCATCAGGAAGGAATCAAACACTATCTGGTGCGGCATGAACAGGGGGCCGTCCACGCCGCGGACGGTTATGCGCGCGCTACCGGCAAAGTCGGGGTCTGCCTGGTGACTTCCGGTCCCGGCGCCACCAACACCGTAACCGGCATTGCCAATGCCTATGCGGATTCCATCCCGATCGTCATCCTGACCGGGCAGGTTCCCACCCATATGATCGGCAAGGATGCCTTTCAGGAAGTGGACATTACAGGCATTACCCGTCCCTGCAGTAAGCATAACTTTCTGGTCAGAAAAATCGATGACCTGGGCCGTACTATAAGAGAAGCCTTCTACATCGCGCACAGCGGGCGTCCCGGTCCCGTTCTGGTCGATATCCCTAAAGATATTCTACAGGGAACGCTGGAAGAAACAGAGCTTTTCATGGAAATTCATCTGCCTCCGGAGCCGCCCAAAGAGCCGATCGACGAGGCCTGCGCCGCAGCCCTGACCATGATCCGGACCGCACGCAAACCGGTTATTTTCGCCGGCGGCGGGGTTCTGCGGGGAAAAGCCGTTTCCGAGCTGATGACCTTTGCCAATTGCATCCATGCTCCGGTCACGGCATCGCTCATGGGACTGGGAGCTTTTCCCGGAACTCACCCGCGCTGGCTGGGCATGCTGGGCATGCACGGAACTTATTACGCCAACATGGCCGTCAGTCACTGTGACCTGTTGATTGCCGTGGGTGTGCGCTTTGACGACCGTGTCACCTCCAAGGTGGCGGAATTCGCGCCTCACGCCAAAATTATTCATATCGACATCGATCCCGTTTCAATCAACAAGATCGTCAAGTCTCATGTTTCTATCATCAGCGACTGCCGGGAAGCTCTGCATCGTCTTCTTTCCATGGCCGGTGGCGAAGTTCTGCTTTCCGCGGATCAAACCCGGGAATGGCTGGAGCAGATTGAAAAATGGAAGAAGGCGGTTCCTCTGAGCTATTGCCGCAGCGCGAAGATCAAGCCTCAGTATGTCATCGAAAAGCTCTACGAACTGACGCGGGGGGAGGCCATCATTACCACTGAAGTCGGTCAGAATCAGATGTGGGCAGCCCAGTTCTACCGGTTCGATCACCCCGATACCTTCATCTCCTCGGGCGGACTGGGAACGATGGGATTCGGGCTTCCGGCGGCGATTGGCGCCCAGGTAGCCTTTCCGGACCGGTTGGTCGTCGACATTGCCGGAGACGGCAGCATTCAGATGAACATCCAGGAACTGGCCACCGCCGTGCATTACAATCTGCCGGTCAAGGTCGTCATCCTGAACAACGGCTTCCTGGGAATGGTCCGGCAGTGGCAGGAAATGTTTTACGGCAGACGCTATTCTCAGACCGAGATGAAACAGGCGCTGGATTTCGTCAAACTGGCCGAGGCATTCGGTGCCGTCGGGTTAAGGGCCACAAAACCGGAAGAAGTGGAAGAGGTTCTGCGCAAGGGGCTGGAAACTCCGAGGGCCGTCATGATGGATTTCCACGTGGAACCGGAAGAGCAGGTATACCCCATGGTCAGCCCGGGTGCGGGACTGACGGACATGAAGCTGGGAAACCTGCGTCGGGATGCCGATTAAAGGAACTTCAACTCCGCCCATTCATTTTACTGACAGAAAGGTTTGCTGAAAAATGGAAATCAAGAAGAGTGTCATCTCAATTCTGGCCAGCAACAAGCCTGACGTCCTGGCCCGTATCGCCGGCACGTTCAGTGGACGCGGCTTCAATATCGACAGCATCACAGCCAATGTGACGGGCAATCCCCGGATTACCAGGATTATCATCACGACTCAAGGAAACCAGGACACCATCATCAAGATCGAAAAAGAACTCAACCGTCTCGTCGATGTTCATCAGGTCACGGATCTGACCAGCCTGGATCTGCCCCTCCGGGAGATGATCCTGATTCGTATGCCGATGACGGGAGAAAACCACGAAAAAATTATGGAAATCGTTGACAGATACCATGGGGAAGTGATAGAAACCGGCTCCGGATATGGCATCCTTGAGCTGACGGGCAAAAAGGAAGACATGGACAATGCCCTGTCGTCCCTGGAACTTCTGGGAATTGATGACTTTGTAAGAACGGGCAGTGTAACGCTTTAGTTATAAGGCTTTAGTTTTACGAATGGCTCGCGAAACACATTCGCAAACGAAAAGTGCGGGAAAGTCAACCAGATCCAGAGCACTGCGGCTCATCTCTTCACATCGGGACAATGGACCATTGCACCGATGTCTTATCATCCGGGAAGCAGCTCCGGATTCTGAGCAAAACGGCAGATCTGTACTTCAAAGCAACAAGATGAAAATCTCGGTTTTAATATAGAAGGAGGCTCATTATGGCAAAAATTGATTTCGGCGGTGTAGTGGAAGATGTCATCACTCTGGAAGAATTTACCCTGGAAAAGGCCAGGGAGGTATTGAAGAACGAAGTGATCGCCGTGGTCGGTTACGGAATTCAGGGGCGAGGCCAGTCCTTGAACATGCGCGACAACGGAATAAAGGTCATTGTCGGTGAAGGCACATACTCATGGAACCAGGCCGTAGAAGACGGCTTTGTCCCCGGCGAGACGCTCTTTTCTCCGGAAGAGGCGGCAAAACGGGCCACCATCATCCAGTATCTGCTTTCCGACGCAGGGCAGAAGGAGATGTGGCCGGTGATGAAAAACTGCCTTCAGCCGGGCAACGCTCTGTATTTCTCCCATGGATTTTCTATTGTTTACAAGGAACAGACCGGCGTGATTCCGCCGGCGGATATCGATGTCATTCTGGTGGCCCCAAAAGGATCCGGACGCACCGTGCGGACGAATTTTCTGGACGGCAGCGGCATCAATTCCAGTTATGCGGTATTTCAGGATGCAACGGGCAAGGCCCTGGAACGTACCCTGGCGGTAGGCATCGCCATTGGTTCCGGTTATCTTTTTCCCACCACCTTTGAAAAGGAGGTTTACAGCGATCTCACCGGCGAACGGGGTGTCCTTATGGGCTGCCTGGCTGGAGTGATGGAGGCTCAGTACAACGTACTCCGCAGGAACGGCCACAGCCCCAGCGAGGCCTTCAACGAAACCGTGGAGGAGCTGACCCAGAGCCTCATCCGCCTGGTAGCGGAAAACGGCATGGACTGGATGTATTCCAATTGCAGCGCCACCGCCCAGCGAGGCGCCCTGGACTGGAAGGATCGCTTCCGTGACGCGGTCGCCCCCGTGTTTGACGCCCTTTACGAAAGCGTGGTTACCGGCAAGGAAACCCAGATCGTGCTCGATGCCGGCAAAGATCCCAATTATCGGGAAAAGTTGCAGAAAGAGCTGGAAGTCATGCACAACAGCGAAATGTGGCGCGCCGGAGCCGCTGTGCGTGATCTGCGACCGGAACGACGCAAAAAATAGCATCGCCCCCTTCTGCAGGGCAGAATGGTGATGAACAAGGGTACGGATTAAATTTGATTTTTTTGACGGTACCAGGGGGATAAACCGGTTGCAACCAGCGGGTTTATCCCTTTTTTTAAGGGAGAAGATTCCCGGAAGGAGAGATTCATGCGCAGTGATATCATGAAAAAAGGACTTGAAAAGGCGCCTCATCGATCTCTGTTCAAGGCAATGGGCTATACGGATGAAGAAATTGCCCGCCCGCTGATCGGTGTTGTCAACGCCGCTAACGAAATCATCCCCGGTCATATCCATCTGGATCGGATCGTGGAGGATGTCAAGGCGGGCATCCGGATGGCAGGTGGAACGCCGGTGGAGTTTCCCGCCATCGGGATCTGCGACGGCATCGCCATGGGCCATCTGGGTATGAAATATTCCCTGGCCAGCCGAGAATTGATCGCCGACTCCACAGAAGCCATGGTCATGGCCCATCCCTTTGACGGCCTGGTTCTTGTTCCTAACTGTGACAAAATCATTCCCGGAATGCTCATGGCCGCCCTGCGCCTCAACATTCCATCAATTTTTGTCAGCGGCGGCCCCATGCTGGCCGGACGTCTCGATGGAAAGTCTGTGGATCTCATCAGCGTCTTCGAAGGAGTCGGCGCCGTGAAGGCTGGCAAGATGACGGAAGAGCAGCTGAAGGCCCTGGAGGACTGCGCCTGTCCCGGATGCGGATCCTGTTCCGGAATGTATACGGCCAATTCCATGAACTGCGTGACGGAGGCACTGGGCCTGGGTCTGCCGGGAAACGGAACGATTCCTGCGATTCATGCGGCGCGACGGCGCCTTGCTAAAGAGGCGGGAGTCCGAATCATGGATCTGGTCTCCAAAAACATCCGGCCTCGGGACATCGCCACGCTCGATGCCTTCAAGAATGCCCTCGCTGTGGATATGGCCCTGGGCTGCTCCACCAATACGGTGCTGCACATCCCGGCGATTGCCCACGAAGCGGGAATTCGACTGGATCTTGACCTTTTCAACGAAATCAGTGCAAGGACGCCGAATCTCTGTCATCTCAGTCCGGCCGGCCCCCACCATATCGAGGAACTTGATGCCGCCGGCGGGATTCAGGCGGTCATGAAAGTCATCAGTAAACTGGGGGTGATCCAGGAGTCGGCTTTAACCGTATCCGGCAGGACGGTTGGAGAAAATCTGGAAAAGGCACGTGTTCTCAATGAGGAGGTGATCCGCCCATTGGACCGTGCCTATCGGCAGGAGGGCGGCATCGCCATTCTCCGAGGAAATCTTGCTCCCGATGGCGCGGTGGTCAAACAGTCCGGAGTGCTGCCGGAAATGATGATCAATGAAGGAACGGCTCGCGTCTTCGATTCCGAGGATGAAGCGATTGCCGCAATCCTCGGCGGTAAAATTGTCGCGGGAGATATTGTGGTCATCCGCTACGAAGGTCCGAAAGGAGGTCCGGGAATGCGGGAAATGCTGAGCCCCACCTCGGCCATCGCGGGCATGGGTCTGGATACCTCGGTCGCTCTGCTTACGGATGGACGTTTCAGCGGAGGCACCCGCGGCGCCGCCATCGGGCACATTTCTCCGGAGGCCGCGGAAGGAGGCCCGATTGCCCTGATCCGGGAGGGAGACTGGATCGCCATCAACATCCCGGAAAAAACATTGACCTTGAAGGTTGACCCGGAAGAACTGGAAAAGAGAAAGCAGGAATGGAAACCCAAAGCATCACAGAACCTGACCGGTTATCTGGCCCGTTACGCAAGGCTTGTCACTTCCGCAAGCACGGGCGCCATCTTTAAGGATTAACAGCAGGCATCCATACGATCTCCGGCACCAGTCGTCTTTCCCAGGCTGATCCCGACAGTTTTGACGTCGGCTTCCTGACTGATCGAACATCAGACGAAGTTGCTATTTTCCTGCCGGCCTTCCCTGCTGTTCTTACTGAAGTTTGATAAGTTACAAAAAATTTACTTCCATCCTGCATGCCCTTTCGGAATCTGGAAAGGGCATGCAGGATCATCTCCCCTTCGCAAAATTCTCCTGCCGGGAGAAACTTTAAAAGTTAAAGGAAAACAACCTGTTCTGGTCATCCCGGGGGAAAAATAAAACATTAGCAACATCATTACATTTATGTTAGAGAAACCGATCAAATAAGAATCAGATTTGATATCGGGAGGTTTCAATGAAAAAGGAAAGTAAGAACAGAAATACGTTCATTATGTTTCTGTTAGCTTTTCTCGTAGCATTTTTTGTCGTATCCGTGATTGAAGTCCTGCGTTCCTCCTTTGCACCGGTTGCGCCCGATGTCCAGGTCGCATCGGCGATATCTCCCATAGACCCGAGAACTCCCGGATCCTTTGCGGACCTGGTCGACCGTTTAAAACCGGCTGTCGTGAATATCAGCACCACCAAGACCATCCGGTCCGGATCCAATCCTTTTTCCTCGCCTTTCAGCGGCGAAGGATCGCCTTTTGAACGGTATTTCTGGGGGGATGAATTCTTTGACCGGTTCTTTGGCGATGTTCCCAAGCGTGAGTTCAAGAAGAAAAGCCTCGGGTCCGGTTTCATCATCAGTCATGACGGTTACATTTTCACCAATAACCATGTCGTGGAGCAGGCAGACAAGATTCTGGTGAAGCTTTCGGACGGCAAGGAATTCGAGGCGCGCGTCATCGGAAAAGATGCCAAGACAGACATCGCCCTGATCAAGATCAAGCCAACTGTCAGTTTGCCCGTTGTTGAAATAGGCGATTCCGATAAGTTGCGGGTGGGGGAATGGGTCCTGGCGATCGGCAATCCTTTCGGACTCGAGCAGACTGTCACGGCTGGAATTGTCAGTGCGAAAGGTCGGGTGATCGGCGCGGGCCCCTATGATAATTTCATTCAGACGGATGCCTCCATCAATCCGGGAAACAGCGGCGGCCCTCTGTTCAGCATGGATGGACAAGTCATCGGGATTAATACCGCCATTGTCGCCCAGGGACAGGGGATCGGATTTGCAATCCCTGTAAATATGGCCAAAAATATTCTGCCCGACCTGAAAACAAAGGGAAAGGTTTCCCGCGGCTGGCTTGGGGTTTCCGTTCAGGACATCACCGAGGATATCGCCAAGAGCATGAAGCAGAAAGACAGGCAGGGCGCCCTGGTGGCTGAGGTTTTCAAAGGCGATCCGGCCAGCAACGCGGGAATCAAGCCGGGGGATATCATTACGGAAATCAACGGCAAGAAAGTCATCAACTCGCACGAACTGCTGCTGATGATTGCCAACTTTCACGTGGGGGATCGCATCAATATCACATTACTGCGAGGCAACCGCCCCATGAACGTGAATGTTCTCGTTGCGGAGCGAACAGACCGCGGCGAGTATGCGGCAAGAAAAACCTCCCGGGATGATTACGGCATGGTGGTGCACGACATCACGCCTGAGATCGCACAATATCTGGGATTGTCCAGTCGTACGGGAGTGATCGTGACGGACGTTCGCGAGGGAAGTCCAGCTGATGATGTGGGCATTCAACCCCAGGATGTCATCCTGCAGGTCAATCGCGCAAAAATTGCTTCCAAAAAAGACTATCTCAAAGAATTGTCCCGAAAAGAGGCAAAACAGAATCTCCTTCTGCTGGTCAAGCGAGGTCAATCCACCTTCTTTGTTGCCCTGCAACAGTAAATATTCAGGTCGTTCCGTCATGAAATCGAAGACAGAATCCTGCGAGCTGTCCGTTATATACAGCAGGCTCAACAGTCACTTTGGCGATCTTCACTGGTGGCCGGCGGATTCATCCTTTGAAGTGATCTTAGGCGCGATCCTCACACAAAACACAGCCTGGCAGAACGTGGAACGTGCCATCGAAAACCTGAAGGCTCTCAATCTGCTGGAGCCTCAATTACTGTATGAGATGGATCACCGCGTTCTCGAAGAACTGATTCGCCCCTCGGGTTACTTCCGCATCAAGGCGGCAAGAATAAAGAATTTTTTGAGTTTTCTGCAAAATCATTATGATTGGGACTTAAAAAAAATGTTCCAGGAGGATTTATGGAAACTCAGAGGGAGAATGCTGAAAATAAAGGGCATAGGAAAGGAAACGGCGGACAGTATTTTACTCTATGCCGGTCACAGGCCCGTGTTTGTTATAGATGCCTATACCAGAAGGATTCTCTCCCGGCACGGCATGATTGCTTCGAATATTTCCTATGATGAGCTCCAGGACTATTTTATGAGGAACCTTCCCCTGGATGTTTCTATCTATAACCAGTATCACGCCCTGATTGTCAATGCGGGGAAGACGTTTTGCCGTACCGTTCCGCTTTGCGAGATATGCCCCCTGAAGTCCGTCGGCCTTTGAAAACATGCATTTCGCGAGAAGGAACATCAGGGAGATCTGATTAGAGGAAAAGGGGTTTAGGGCCGTCACCGAGGCCATCCCTGAAGCAGGGAGTCGGGGGAAAGCAATTCCGCCTTACTTATTAAAAAGAATCCCCGGGAAAATGCTTCATCTTCACATGGAACAGCCGCAACGAGGTTTGAGTGTTCAAGAATTTCTCTCTTTTTACAATCAACCATGGCCTTATTCGCCAGCTTTACTATCTGTTCCGCTTTTACTTCCTCTTCTGCAAACTGACCATTACAAGTGACGCCCCGCTTCTGCAGAGTCTTTCCCTCGGGAAGCGGGCTATTGTCTCCATCTGGCATCAGAGAATCCTGGCCGTATTTCCTTATGCCCGCCGGTTTTCCCCTTATGGCCCTTCCGTGATGATCAGTCGGAGTCGCGATGGCGAAATGGTGTCTCAGCTGTTCTCCTGCATGCATTTCCGACCGGTTCGCGGTTCCAGTTCCCGGGGTGGGCCATCGGCGCTTTCTTCCCTGATCCTGGATCTCAAGACTCATCCCGTTGTCCATGTTGTGGATGGTCCACGCGGCCCGCGGGGAATCATCAAACCTGGCCTCATCACCCTGGGACAGATTTCCGGAGTTCCGATTTTCCCTATCTCCGTTTCCGCCAGCCGCGCATGGATATTAAACAGCTGGGACCGCTTCCTTGTTCCCAAACCCTTCAGTCGCATTGTTATTTCCTGGGATGCTCCCATTTCCATCCCTAAGGACCTTGACTCGGAAAATTTCGAACAGATCCGTCTTGAGATTCAGGATCGCATGCTTTCTTTTCAGCAGCATCAGGATGCCGCTCTGGGCTGGGGAAACCTCTTTGAATGAAGGAACGGCTATTTCTTTCTTAAATTATACTTCACCATCTTGATCTGCAGACCCTTTCTGCTGAAACCCAGGCGTTTGGCGGCATGGGTGATGTTGCCGCTGCACTCTTCGAGTATCTTTTCAATCATTTTTTTTTCGACTTCCGCCGTTTTACTTTTGATAAATTTCCGATACACGCCCTGATCTTTTTCCGTTGAATCCAATGAGTCCTCTTCAAGGCGATCTCCCGCCTCCCTTTTCTTTTCACTTCGCGCCATCAGGACAAGCCTCTCCGTAAAATTCTCCATTTCTCTCAAGAGATATTCTTCAAAGGGATTTTTTTCATGGACTTCATTTTCCGGAAGATCTTGATCCTCCTTTGTTTTTATTTCCTCGGGAACATCCTCTGGAGAAATCGTATTTCCCTTGGTTAACAGGATGATCCGTTCAATCAGGTTCTCAAGTTCCCGGATGTTGCCGGGCCAATTGTATTTCTTGAAACATTCCAGGACCTGTGGGTCTATTCCTTTAATATCCATGTTCAGCTTGTCATTGAATCGATCCAGAAAATAATGCGTCAGCGGGATGATATCCTCTTTTCTTTCCCGCAGGGGCGGCATCTTGATCGGAACGACATTTAATCGATAGTAAAGATCTTCGCGGAAATTCCCTTCCTTGATTTCTTTGATCAGGTCCCGGTTGGTCGCCGCGATGATTCGAACATCCACCTGGATCGTCTTGATTCCGCCGACTCTTTCGAAGGTTTGATCCTGCAGGACCTGCAGAAGCTTGACCTGCATATCCCTGGGGATTTCACCTATTTCGTCGAGAAAGATGGTCCCCTGGTCGGCCAGTTCAAATTTCCCCGGTTTTGCCGACGCAGCTCCGGTAAAGGCCCCCTTTTCATATCCGAACAATTCCGCTTCGATGAGATTTTTTGCGATGGCCCCGCAGTTGATTTTGATATAGGCGTTATCCTTTCTCGGGCTTCCCCGATGGATGGCATGGGCAATCAGTTCCTTTCCTGTTCCGGTCTCTCCTGTAATCAGGATCGTTGTCTTGGTCGAGGCCACTTTTTCTATCGTTTTGTATATCTCCCTGATCTTTTCGCTGCACCCGACGATTCCGTATTTATCGATTTCCTCTTCCGCCAGGATAACCTCGCCATGATTTTTAATCCGGGTTCGGATCGCCTTTTCAATGACACTGATCAGTTCATCCCGATCAAAGGGTTTGGTGATGTAATCGAATGCCCCTTTTTTTAGAGCATCGACCGCCGTTTCGATGGTTCCATGCGCGGTGATGATGATGACCGGCGTTTCGGGATAAGTTGACGTAACGTGTTCAAGCAGCCCTAGCCCGCTGAGTTTCGGCATTTTCAGATCCGTGACCACGACGTCGATCTGTTCCTTCTCAAGACACTCCAGCGCTTCCAGACCATCAGCGGCCTGAGCAACCTGGTAGCCCTTCTTCTTCAGCATGGCCTGAAGAACGACGCGCATGTTCAGTTCGTCGTCGACAATTAATACTTTCTCCATTTTTTCTTCTCTCTACACCTGCGATATATCGTTTCTTTATCTGTAAGCCTGATCCATAGGTGAATTCTTATCCTTCATCATCGGAGAGTCCCGGGAAGCGCTCTCTTCAATCCACCAGTCTTATTCTGAACGTACTTCCTTTATCCACGAAGGATTTCACCTTGATTTCTCCCCCATGGCTTCTCACGATTCGATTGCATATCGCCAATCCCAATCCGACCCCCCGTTCTTTTGTCGTGTAAAATGGCTTGAAGATATTTTTCAAATCTTCTCTGGCAATGCCCTTTCCCGTATCCCTGACCATAATTTCAATACCCTCACGGTTTTCTTTTTCGATCCTTCTGGCACCGAGCGTCAGCGTTCCTCCCTCCGGCATCGCCTCAATGGCGTTAAAGACGATGTTCAGAATAACCTGCATGATTTTCTCCGAGTCAATTCTTATGGCGGGAAGATTCTCCTGTATTTCTTTTTTGATGGCTACGCGATCAATAATCTGCCTGGCCTCGACGAGGGACAGAATTTTCTGCAGCATGGGTTCGACCTTCTGTTCCGTTTTTTCGTATCGGTAGGGTTTGGCATAATTTAAAAATTGGGACATAACCCCATTAAGGCGATCGGTTTCTTCGATGATGACATTCAGGATCTTTCTGTTTTCTTCACTGTCTATCTCTGTAGCAAGGTATTGCGCCGCCCCTTTGATGGAACCCAGGGGATTTTTTATTTCATGAGCAAGAACCGGCGCCATTTCCTCCAGCATCATGGACTTCTCCCGCTCCAATCGTTCGTCAAAGGCGTAAAGAGAGGTAAAGACATCCTGACTGCCTGGATAGAAATAACTGAATATTTTTTTCATGATCACTTTCAAAGGCGTTACAGATATCACAATGACAAATGCCGACACCAGTATGGGGGTGAAGGGTATCGTCGAGTCTGCGGTGAACAGAGTAATCACGAGATAGAAACATCCTGTTGCCAGAATAGTCTGAATCGTTATCACCAGGGTTCTGGCCATGAGTTCGTGTAGCCGGGTCAGATGAGGATAGGCGACGATCAGAAGAACAAAGTAAAGTAGCGCGGCAATAACGATATTCGATAAAGGCGGGAGCTCCATTTCCTTCTGCAGAGCGAAATCCAGCAGGCAGAATCCTGCTGCAATGGCGCAGGCAATCGCCAGGTAAATCAGTCTTCTTTTTTCCACACTCACGGCCTTTTTTATCGTATAGACCACGATCGATAAATAGATGGCAACGGCAACGCCGGCGATATAGACGGCCATCAGGAGATGGAATGTATGTTCCTGAATGATCCCCGTCAGTTCCGCCAGAAAAACCAGGATAGGAACAACGAACGCAGCGATCACCTGCTTTTTCTTTATGTAGTCCCCTTTGATGATCAGGGTTCGCGTAAAATTCAGGCTCACTGCAGGAAGAAGAAGCAACCCCAGTTCCCCCAGGGTTTTCCAGTATTCCGCACCCGCCACAAAAAACAGGAACGAAGCCGATCTCTGCAAAAAGATCCCCATACACAGGATGGCGAAGGTTATTTTTTTTTCATCCTTATTTTTGTTGATAAAGAGTGATATGGCGATGATCAGACTGACCGTTGCCAGTATGAAGGTTTCCATCATGGTGTATGAATTCCGTCCTTTTCCAGGGAGTTATTCCTTTCTCACAGGTTATGATTCCCGTACGTCGCCAGTGCGTAATTTAGTTCGCACCGCGAAGTGTCTTATACACTTTTTATTTCTTCCTGTCGCCTGCTGTTCTTCGCATCATTTTCAACTAATTGTTTTCATTTTATATTTATTTTTATATTTTAGAATTTGACTTTGGCACATGACATGCTAATAGTACTTCCGTTTAATTATGATTAGGGAGCCTGCCATGATTCATGAAAACTCTGCAGCCGTCGTATTCCCGGGCCAGGGATCTCAGCGGCCCGGTATGGGAAAAGATTTTTTTGATAATGTCCCCATATCCAGACAGACATTTGAGGAAGCATCAGATGCTCTGGGCTGGGATGTTGCCGCTCTGTGTTTTTCCGAGGATGAACGCCTCAACCTGACGGAATTTACTCAGCCCTGTATTGTTACCACTGAAATCGCGATGTTCCGGGCAGTGCAGACTCTTTTTTCCTTCTCTCCCTCCTTCTATGGCGGACACAGTCTCGGTGAATTTTCAGCTCTTGTTGCAGCCGGCGTTTTTCCATTTCAGGATACGCTGCGCATCGTTCACGAAAGAGGCCGTTTGATGCAGAACGCGGTCCCCGTCGGTGTTGGAGGAATGGCAGCCGTTATTTTAAACGATCTGGATGTCCAGCAGATCCGCAGCCTGCTTTCCGATCTCCCTGTGGATGTGGCCAATGAAAATTCTCTGCACCAGGTTGTGATCAGCGGAGATGCCAAAGCATTGCCCGTCGCGGAAAGCCGCCTGACAGAGCAGTTCACGGATTCCTCCTTCCGGGTGGTTCCGTTGCGGGTCAGCGCACCCTTTCACAGCCGGTTCATGAAATCCATTGAAGAGCCTTTTGAGCAGGTATTGCGCGCCTCTTCACCCCTCTGGAAGTCTCAGAACGCGGATAAGGTGACTTCCAACTATACGGGTGGCTATCACCTTCCCACGACTGAAGCTGTTTCCACGGCTCTCGTTCTGCAGCTCAGCCACGCCGTTCGATGGGTCGATAACATGAGAACCCTGTCTTCCTCAACAAAAAGTGTCTTTGAAGTCGGACCCGGTCGGCCGCTTCGTGACTTTTTCAAGACAATCGGCATAACCTGTTCTTCCGTCACCACCCTTTCGGCTGCTGAACGTCTTTTCCGTAATGAAAAGTGATTGACGGACTTTTATACTCCGACCGGTTTAAGAAAGGATAATAATAATATGGATCTGAGCCTGACCGATACTCAACAGATGTATGTGACTACAGTGCAGCGTTTTGTCAAGAACGACATCCTGCCCCATGTTCTGGAAATGGATCGCAGGCATGTCTTTCCCATGGATCTGATCAAGACTTCCTGGGAAATGGGCATCATGAATATCAGCATCCCGGAATCCATCAAAGGCTACCATGTTGACGTAGTCTCCGCCGCACTGATCATCAGGGAACTGGCTTATGGCGATTCCGGAATTGCGACTTCAGCCATGTGCAACGATCTGGCCAATGTGGTTATCGCCCAGCATGGAACAGATGAACAGAAGGAGGCCTTTCTTCGCCCCTTTGTCGATTCGCCGCTTCTTTCCGCCTTTTGTTTGACCGAACCCGGAGCAGGGTCGGATAACCTCTCCATGACATCTTTTATTTCAAAGCGCGACGATGGCAAGTATGTTCTCAACGGGTCTAAATGTTTTATCACCAATGCCTCTTACGCTTCGCAATTCACGGTTTTCTGCAAGGTGGGAAAACCTTCCAGTCAGTTGATGGCCTGTGTTGTGGTTCCTGTTCCCCCATTTGTCCTGGACAAAGCGTCTCCTGTCGATGGGATTCGGGAAATTGAACTGGCCTCCGGAGGAAAGATCACTGTCGGGAAGCCTGAGGATAAGCTGGGGCAGCGTCTATCCAATACCGCCAGTGTGACCTTCGAAGATGTGCTCATCGAACCGGGGCAGATTATCGGTGACCGCCGGCTTGGATTTAAGTACATCATCGACGTTCTCGATTTTGCCCGCCCCATGATCGCCGCGATCGGAGTCGGCGTGGCAAAAAAAGCCTTTGATCTGACCTTGTCTTATACAAAGGAACGCAAACAGTTCGGTCAGCGGCTCTGCGACATTCCCGTTGCCCGGGAAATGCTGGTTCAAATGTGGAAAAAAGTGGAGCTTTCCGAGCTGGCTTTGCTCAAATCCGCCATCAAGATACAGGAAAATGCCACAGATAAGGGCATGTATTCCTCCCTGGCTAAAAATGAAGCCGCGGAAGCCGCTCTGTTCTGTGCAAACGAGGGACTCCATCTTCACGGCGGCTACGGGTTCACGAATGAGTATGAGATTTCCAAGCTCGTTCGTGATGTTCATATAATTGACATTTACGAGGGAACCCGTGAAGTCCAGAACATGATCATCGGGCGGGAACTTGTATAATTATGTTATATCTACATGGCTTAGGACATTTTCACCCTGAAAATGTCATCAGCAATCAATTCCTGGAAGAACTCGATATCGGCACGAACGAAGAGTGGATTATCGAGCGGGTGGGTATTCTTTCTCGGCGAACAGTCCTGCCTCTGGATTACATCCGTTCGACCAGAAACCAGGATCAGCGGGCAGCTTTTGAGGCTGCTGAATACAACAACGCACAGACAGGCTCTTTTGCGGCCAGAATGGCCCTTGAGCGGGCAGGCATTTCCCCTGAAGACATCGGCATGGTCATTTCGGGAAGTTCCGCCCAGGACATGCTGACACCAGCGGAAGCATCGACGGTCGCCGGAGAGTTGAACATTGACGTTCCCTGTTTCGACATAAATTCCGCATGCAGCACCTTCGGTATGCATATCAATGTCCTTGGCATGATGAAACCGGAAGCTCTTCCTCCCTTTGTGCTGCTCGTCAACCCCGAAAATATGACACGAAACGTGAATTACGCGGATCGCAGCGTAGCCGTCCTCTGGGGTGACGGAAGTGCGGCCGCGGTGGTTTCCACACGGGAACGTTCCCGTGCCGTTTTTCTCTCCAGCCACTGCGATTCGAAACCTACCGCATGGGAAAAGGTCATGATTCCCCGGATGGGCTATTTTCAGCAGGATGGGCATGCGGTTCAGGGGTTTGCCATCCGCAAGACAACAGAATCGATTCGTGCCCTGCAATCTTTGTATCCGGTCAACCGTTTTGTCGGCCATCAGGCAAATCTCGGCATGCTTCGCACAGCTTGTGAGCGTACAGGAATCACGGAAGATCAGCATTGGCATAATGTTGAACTTTTTGGCAATACAGGCTGCTCAAGCGCTCCTGCCGTATTGAGTCAGCATTGGGATGACTTCACTCCCGGCGATCATATTGCGGTTTGCGTTGTGGGAGGCGGTCTGACTTGGGTGCACACCCTTTTAAAAATTGAGGATATTAAATGACTTACGAAGAATTTTGTAAGCAAGGAAGCTTCTCTCTCGAAGATTTGCTTGCCTTTGCATACGGCAATCTTGTAGATGATCGTCCCGATGGCTTTGACGCACGTCTTCCTGCCCCTCCTTTTCTCATGCTGGATCGGATTCTGACGATCACAAGTGAAGGCCGGCAGGGACGCATCGTAGCGGAGCAGGATATTCGTCTTGACGCCTGGTATTTCCAGTGCCATATGCCCGGCGACCCGGTCCAGCCGGGTTGCCTCTGCGTCGATGCCATCTGGCAGCTGCTCGGATTTTATTGCGTCTGGCGGGGTGCATTGGGTGCCGGAAGAGCGCTGGGATGCAAAAATGTTTCCTTCAACGGTCAGATTCGACCCTACAACCGTTGCGTTCGTTATGAAGTGGATATTCGTCGTTTTTCCCATTTGAAGGATTCCGGAGCCAGCATTGTGATCGGCGATGCGAAGGTCTTTGTGGATAATGAATTGATCACGGAAATTACCCAGGCCCAGACCGGTGTTTTCAGTGGCATTGTTTATCCGGATTATCCAAAACACTCCCGCAATTCAGTGGGAGGAATGATCAGGAGTTGAACATGAGTCAAGACAAACCAGTTGCCATCATCACCGGAGGAGGTACGGGAATCGGTGCGGCCTGTTCCAGAATTCTTTCCCGGGATGGTTTCCGTGTGGGAATCAATTATATAGATCCAGTAGAGGAGCAGTCCCGTCAGGTTCTTTCTGAGCTTGAAGACGGCTTTCTTCTTAAGGCGGATCTTTCCAATCCGGACGAGATCGAAACCATGATCGCGGAAATCAGAGAAAAGGCGCGTCGCGTGGATGTTCTGGTCAATGGCGCAGGCATATCCATCAATAAAGACATCAACAGCATGACACTCGATGATTTCGATCTTCAGAGGGCCATCGTCCGGGGAAGCTGGTATCTGACCAAAAGGATCCTCAGGCTTTTCATGCTCCGGAAAAACAGCGGACGCATCATCAACATCTCCAGTGTTGTCGGTCATACCGGCAACTCCGGCCAGATTCCCTACACAATGGAAAAAGCCGCCTTGGACGCCTTTACGAAGTCGCTATGCAAGGAACTTGCAGGGAGAAACATCCTGGTTAATTCCGTCGCCCCGGGGTTCATCGACACACCGATGACCCAGAATCTGCCGGATGAAGTTAAAAGCCGCATTCTGGGAAGCATTCCTCTGGGCCGTCTTGGATCGCCGGAAGAGATCGCCGATTTGGTTTCCTTTCTTGCCTGCAGGGCTTCGTATATTTCAGGAACGGTCATTCATGTGAACGGAGGCCTGTATGGTGGCTGATCAGGAAACAATGGACCTCATTCTCAACGCGGTTCCACAAAAACATCCCTTTCGATTCATCGATGAGATTATCGAACTGGACGATGATCACATTGTGGGTTCTTACCGCTATCGCGAGGATGAGTACTTCTATGAGGGACACTTTCCCGACCGCCCAATCACTCCGGGAGTGATTCTCATTGAAACCATGGCCCAGACGGGCGTCGTCGCTTTCGGACTTTACCTGACCATGCGGCAGAAGGATTATTCCCTTGAAGAAACCAAACAATTGACCACCCTGTTTACTTTTGTCGAGGGTGTCGAATTTAACAATATTGTATCACCTGGTGAGCGGGTGATTGTCCGTGGTGAAAAAATATATTTCCGGAGGGGAAGCCTGAAAACAAGGGTGAGTATGGAACGGGAAAATGGTGAGAATATCTGTTTTGGTGTATTAGCCGGGGCGGGGGTCATGTTAAATGAAGCATAGAGTCGTTATTACAGGCATGGGTGTTGTGGCACCCAACGGTCATGGATTGCAGGAATTTGAAGCGGCCCTTCGCGAGGGTCGGTCAGGCATCCGCTTTATTCAAGAGCTGAAGGATCTCAATTTCGCCTGTCAGGTAGGCGGCGTGCCTCAAGGTGTTGAAGCGATTCGCGAACGTTATTTTTTACCCGAACAGCTTGTTTCAATGAATGAGAACATCGGTTACGCGGCGATTTCCGCCGTTGACGCCTGGAAGGATGCCGGGTTTACCGTACCTCCTTTCGACTCCGATGAGGTGGATTGGGATTCAGGCATAATCGTGGGTTCCGGAATTGGAGGAATGGATACGATTGCCAATATCGTGGTTCCCATGGTCACTTCCGGTAAAGTGAAACGGATGGGCAGCAGCATTGTCGAACAGGTCATGAACAGCGGAACCAGCGCACGCGTCGGCGGACTGCTGGCCCTCGGAAACCAGGTGACCTCCAACTCCTCGGCATGCAGCACCGGAAATGAAGCCATATTTGAAGGCATGATGCGGATCCGGTTGGGATTAGCCAAGCGGATGCTTGCCGGCGGATGTGAGGGCTCATCACCATTCATCTGGGCGGGTTTTGACGCGATGAAAGTGCTTGCCCGGAAATATAACGATTGTCCCGAAGAAGCATCCCGCCCCCTGAGCGGATCAGCGGCCGGATTTATTCCCGGCGCCGGTGGGGCTCTTCTTCTTCTGGAGGATCTTGAAACAGCTCAAGCCAGGGGCGCCCGTATTTATGCGGAACTCCTCGGAGGAAACGTCAACTGCGGCGGTCACCGGATGGGAGGGTCCATGACCGCTCCCAATCCGGAAGGAGTCAAACGATGCGTCCGCTCAGCCATTGCCGATGCAGGCATTTCTTCAATGGACGTCGATGCGATTAATGGCCACCTGACGGCAACTTTCGCTGATCCCTACGAGGTCAGGAACTGGGCCGGGGCACTGGATCGGGAGCCGGATAATTTTCCCTATATCAATTCAACCAAATCCATGATCGGTCATTGTCTCGGTGCAGCAGGAGCCGTCGAGTGCGTTGCGGTTGTTCTGCAGCTCCATAAAGGGTTTCTCCATCCCTCCGTGAACTGCACGGATGTTCATCCGGAGATTGAGTCATTCTCCAAGAGTATTCCGCATCAGGCCCTGGAATGTCCTGATGTGAAGATTATCGCCAAAGCCGGCTTCGGGTTCGGCGATGTTAACAGTTGCTTGATTTTCAAGAAATGGGAAGAGTAAAATCAAATTATTTATTAAGGAATAAAGGAGCATAAAAAATGGACGAAAAAAAGATTTTTGATGAGTTGATCAACATCCTGAGGCTTTACGCCAAGGATCCTGCTCTTCTTGAAAAAGCCACGAAAGAAACGCATATTCTGAACGATCTCAAGGTCAATTCAGCGCGTCTTGTGGACGTCATCATTAAATGTGAGGATGTCTTTGGAATAGAAATCGATGATGATGACGCCGACAAGATCCGGACGATCGGAAACGCGATCGAAGTGATTCAGAGCAAATTAGCATAGGGTTCATCATGAATGAGATGGCGAAACATCATCTTCTTCTGCAGTATTATCTCGGCAGGATTGCTGTGTTTATCCTGGGTCCGTTGATTTATCTGGCGATACGCCTTGCGGGCTATCGGGTCCGGGACCTGCGTCAGATTCGCCGTAAATGCCACGAGCTCTTCAAAATCCATGAAGGGCCGTGGATTATTTGCGCAAATCATCTGACGATGATCGATTCCGCGATACTGGCTTATGTCATCGCCCCAACGCACCGCTTTATGTTCAACTACCGGATTCTCCCTTGGAATGTTCCGGAAAGGGCCAATTTTCAGCGTAATCTATTTCTCACGGTCCTTTGTTATCTCTCGAAGTGCATCCCCATCAGCCGCGGCGGAGACCGTCAAGAGGTTCGGTCCACACTGGATTCATGCCTTTCCGTGTTGAAAAGTAAACAGAACGTTCTAATTTTTCCGGAAGGTGGCCGTTCACGCACAGGACGGGTGGATACTGAAAATTTCTCCTATGGAATTGGACAATTAATCGATTCCTGCAAGGAATGTAAAGTGCTGTGCATTTACCTGCGGGGGGACAGCCAGCATACTTACAGCAATCTGCCCCGCTGGGGAGAGAAATTTTCCGTGCTCATCGATATCATGGAACCTGTTTCCACGGAATTGACCGGCCGTAGAGCACATCGTCATTATGCGGCACAGAGCATTCAGCAACTGGCCCTGTTGGAGGAAAGTTATTTTGCCTCATGTCGGCAACGACATCGTGGATCTGACCGATTCCGCGTCAAAAAAGAAGAGCAGGAATACTCGCTTTCTGAACCGCGTCTTCACGCCCGATGAAAAAAGCGTCATTTTATCTTCCGCTTTTCCCGATCTGCTACTCTGGGCCTTATGGGCTGCCAAGGAGGCAGCCTATAAGGCAATCAGCAAGGAATTCCCGGATATCCCTTCGATTCCCAGACTTTTTCCTGTTTTTTTAGATCCTCATGATTCTGCGGATTTCCCTCCAGAATCCAGAATTATTCCTTTTTCCGGCTACAGTACGGGTACCGTCCTGACGCCCGAAGGAACGTGCTGGATTCGAATCGATTATCGCCCTGCCTGTCTCCACTGCGTTGCTTTTACCGACGTCCCTGATCATCTCATTTCTTCCTGGCGCGTTCATTATCTTTTTGCACCACGTCAAACGGCTTCATCTCCCGAATCCGAGGCGGTCCGCCTGGCATCAAGGCTCCATCTCGCCGGTTTTCTTGAAAAAAAATTTGAAGACCTGGAGATCATTCGCGGGAATGACGGACATTCCCAAGCGCCGCCCCGCGTCATCTGTCAGGGTCGTCCTCTGGATGTCGACATCAGCCTGAGCCATCACGGATTGTTTATAGCTCATGCCTGCCTGAAGCACTACGGAGATTCTTCCTTATCCCCTTGACAAAAAAATGAACGGATTTGGGATTTGCACTCTTTACCGTCCTGTGATACGTATCAGGCTCATTCAAACTAAAGGTTTTTCACCGAAGTCCTCAATATTTAAAACGATTCCCCGGATGACACAATGCGGAGAAAATGATCCCTTTCGGCAGAAAATCCATGGTCACTTTCATTGAAGGAATCGGCACAAAGGCATTAGTGGTTGCCCGTTCCGTAATCAACACCCTCTTTTTCGCCTGGCGGGCGATCGTTCATCTGGCGGATCGCAAGACATACAACAATGCCACTAAAATGGTCATTGTAACCCAGTTGTATTTTACGGCGGTTCAGATATTGCCTCTGTTTATATCCATCTCCGTCATTCTGGGCCTGTTTCTGATGGGAATCGTGTTCGAGTCCATCAAGAACCTCGGTATGACCGGGTATCTGGGAAATATTCTGATGGGATTCATTGTGACGGAACTTTGCCCCTTCATGACGGTGCTCATGCTTGCGCTGCGCTCAGGCGCGGCGATCAACACGGAAATCGCGGTCATGAAAGTCAACAAAGAATTCGACGCATTGAGCGTCTTCAACATCGACATCTTTGATTATATCTATGTGCCGAGAATTTTGAACGGGGTCGTCTCCGTTGTCCTTCTCAATGGTGTTTTTACGCTCGTGCTGCTGACCAGCGGCGCTATTTTTTCGAGGGTGATCTTCGGCATCGGAATGGATGCTTACATCAGCATCCTGATCACCTCCGCTGAATTTCCGGATCTGGTGATCCTGCTCCTGAAATGCGCGACATTCGGTTTTTTCATCACCCTGCTTCCGATCCGTTACGGATTGACGGCATCGAATGAATTGACCAGCATCCCCATAGCGGTCTTGAATGGAATGATCAACGTCTTTATCGCAATCGTCATCATCGAGGTTATATCATTAATTCTAAGCTCCATTTAATCTTATTCGAAGATGAAAATCGCCTTACCGAGGCCCTGCTGGATTTGAAAGAAAGACATCAGCAGAACCTGGGACTCGTTTCTCTTGACATTCCTCTGATTTCCAACTTGAATGCATGGCTCAACATTGCTTTAATACGGCTCTACCATTTCAACGAAGGCAGCATGCGAACGAGAAAGCGCACGCTGGAACTTCTAAACCGTTTCCAGAAGATCGAGATAGCCGATCTGCGAATCGCAGCCCTGGACCAGTGGGAACTTTTCCTGGTCAAACTGCTCCGTGCGGCAATGGTTCAGGATGCCCTGATCGTGATCGATCGCCCTTTCAGGCTTGTTCCTGATCTGCCTGACGCGGAAATGATCCAGGATAGCCTGGATCGGATCGATGAATTTTATGAGTCTTGTCAAATTTATGATTATGTGTGGAATCGGGACAGGTACCAGATAGATGATGTTCAGGAGTCTTGAATTCAAGGTAGGGCTGTTTATTCTGATCACTTCCGTGATGATTGCCGCGGCCGTTGGCTATGTCGCCTTCAAAAAGGATGTGTTTTCCCGGGTGGACACCTACACGTTGACTTCCCGCTCCGGTGAGGAGCTGACTGAAGGAATGCCGGTTCTATTGTCGGGTTTCAAAGTAGGAAGGGTGGATGCTTTGGAACTGGGCAGCGACGGGCGTGTTCTGATCAAACTGAAAATACCCCACAGGTACGCAAAATGGATTCGTACGGACAGCGTGTTCATCATCAACAAACCCCTGATCGGCGCTCCACGAATCGTCATCTCCACAAGGAATATGAGCAGTCCGCCTTTATCGACGGACACGATCAGGGAAGTTGTTGTCGCCAATGACATCAACGAGACCATCAAAAAGCTGGAGCCTGTGGTGGAAAGACTCAACAGGATCACCATCAATATCGAAACCCTGACGGCGAACCTGGCTGATCCCCAGGGGAATGTCAATCAGATCTTACGCAATACGGCAAAGCTGTCGGAACGGGCTGCCCGTACGGAATCCCTGCTTGAACTGGCCCTCGCCGATCCGGAAAGCGTCCATGCAGTCCAGACCGCCTTGAAAAATACTGAGGACATTACCATCCAGCTGACTTCGATCCTGGAAAAAGTCGACGCAATAGCCGAAAAATCCGATGAATCGCTTTATGGCAAAAACGGCGTTTTCCCGTCTGTGAGAATACTGTTGATTGATCTCGTAGGAAAGCTGGCTAAACTGGATAAATTTGTCGATCATATCAACAACATCAGTGCCAATGCGGACGAATCTACGAAAGAACTGAAGGTTCTGCGATATGACATTGATGAAACAGTGAATTCCATCAATTCCCTGGTTAATGAGCTGAACAGAAAGATCCCTTTCAAAAAAGATCCACAGATAAAACTGCCATGAAAAGATATTTTGGTCTGATAAGTTGCCTGTTCCTGCTATGGGGGTGTGGATTAAAATCGATTCCGGAATGGAGAACGGCCAGCTTCAATCATCTGGAGCAGTATAAGAAATATTTCCTGACGGGACGGGAGCAACTGGCGGCAATCCATTTTCAGAAGGCCGTTAATGAACTTAAGGGCAGCGGTAATCTTTCCCTGCTCATGACGGTTTACCTCACCCGCTCCGCCCTGCATGTTGCCATTCTTGAAGCCCCACAAGGCGAAGAATATCTTGAGATCGCGAAAGTCTGGCCGAGCGATGATCACCAGGATTACTATTTCCTGCTGGAGGGAAGATTCGCAGAGATCCAAAAAAGCAGCCTTCCAACATCCTATCAGGACCTTGTAACCACCATCGAGGAAGGCAATGCGAAAAGGATAACCGAAACAATACGGAATATTCAGGACGACCTGTCCCGACTGATCGCCATTGGCGTTGTTGTCCGACATGGAGTGGTGAATGAAGCCATTCTGACTCAGGCTGTTGATCTTGCGTCGGTTAATGGCTGGCGGAAACCCCTGTTAATTTATCTGAATCGGCTGAAATCCTTTTACGAGACAACGGGCAAGAGAGATCAAGCAGAAATCATCCGCCTGAAGATCGAACTGCTCAAATCATGAGAAGCAGGCTGCCAGGTGAACCGCAAACAGTATTTTCAACGGCTGGCGGTTTTCCTGACAGTGTTAAGAGAGCAATGTGAGATGACTTTTGACGCGATTCTGACGAAAATGCTGCCGGTTTTCCAGCTATCCCTTTGTCCTGCGTCAGACATGGGGCGCAAGACGCATCCAGCTTCTGGAATTCCATTGAGCGTCACTGTCGGCAAGATCATCTTCAGGAGTGCAGCAGATCCCGCATTTATGGACGAAGTGCTTGTGGAAGACTATACAGGGCGTCAATTCCGGATGAAAAACGGTAACCAGCACCCGGTCATTTTCCGCAGCCACGATATAATCCTGAAGTTGAAGCAGGATCCGGACATCGCTTCCGACACGTCGGATTTTCGGGGCACGGATGAACGTCAGAGGAACGGGATCCGCAGATAACTCGGGGAGGGCGGCTTCGATGCAGAAACTGTCAAGTTGTGAACCGAAGCCGTTCCGTTCGATATCCATGTCAATTAACCCCAGATGGGGCCTTTCCCCCAGGATGCCAGTGGCAAGAAGAATGGCGCCGGCACATGTTCCCCAGATCTTCATTCCTTTCTGAAAAGCATCCAGAATACATCCCTCGAGGTGAAAGATGCGGATCAGCCTGGAGAGGCATGTGCTTTCCCCTCCAGGAAGAATCAATCCCGCGACCCCTTCAAAATCAAGAGGTTCCTTCACTCTTTTGCAGGCTATGCCCAGACGTTCCAGGTGCTCCAAATGCTCACATACCCCTCCCTGGAGATCTAGAACGCCGATTGTGTTTCTTCTACTGTCTTCTCTGTAAATCATGAATTGATGAAAATAAATATTTCATTTATCTGTCAAAGCGCACTCTTAGACGGCTTCGTCCTCTGCTCATCAAAGGTTTTCTTATGTATGCCCGCGTTGTCACCTCTTCCTTGCCGCCCGCCTTTATATCTCCTCAGATCTGGGATTGGAATTACCAGCCTCGCGTCGCCAGAATCTGATCTTCAGGAATCTGAGCGATTTCCAGACCCGGCATGGCTTCTCCCAGATCTAAGGACGCCTCCAGAACTTTTGCGGCGTCGTTGAAATAGGCCGTTGCTTTCACAATAGCACGGGCCCGCCTGTCTGGATTCGAGGACTTGAAGATACCCGATCCCACAAAAACGCCGTCGCAGCCGAGCTGCATCATCAGTGCCGCATCAGCCGGCGTCGCAATGCCTCCGGCAGCAAAATTGACAACAGGCAGACGGCCAAGCCCCCGGACCTGAAGGGCAAGTTCGTAGGGTATCCCGTTGCTTTTAGCAAATACGGTCACTTCCTCCACAGGCATGCCGACGAGCTGTCGAATTTCACGATTCATGGTCCTCATATGGCGAACCGCTTCCACCACGTTTCCCGTCCCTGCTTCACCTTTTGTCCGGATCATTGCAGCACCTTCAGCTATTCGACGAAGCGCCTCGCCAAGATTTCTGGCACCGCAGACAAAGGGTATGGAAAACCGGGTTTTATCGATATGGCATTCTTCGTCGGCCGGGGTAAGCACTTCACTTTCGTCTATATAATCGATTTTGAGGGCCTCCAGTATCTGAGCCTCCACAAAGTGGCCGATCCGCGCCTTCGCCATGACCGGAATTGAAACAGACTTTTTAATTTCTACGATCATCGATGGATCGGACATTCGGGCCACACCACCCTGTGCGCGAATGTCTGCCGGGACCCGTTCAAGGGCCATCACGGCCACTGCGCCTGCATCTTCTGCAATCCTGGCCTGCTCGACATTAGTGACGTCCATGATGACGCCCCCTTTGAGCATTTGTGCCAGTTGAACATTTAGTTCATATCTTTTCTTGTCCACGATATTTTACCTCTCCACTCCTTAAGATATTCTGAGATTAAAAGTTTTTCGGATTTTTATGATGATTTCACAGATACGTCAAGGATAAAGCTTGATATAAATTGCACCGGAAAGACAGGGAGTACTACCAGAACATGCGCATTTTCACACCCTTCGCATCCAGATATGTCTTGATATCCTTTATTGTATAAGTCTGATAATGGACCATGGAGGCAATCAGCGCCGCATCGGCCCTGCCCCGAGTCAGCACGTCCAGCAGGTGTTCCGGTTTACCTGCTCCTCCCGAGGCAATAACCGGAATCTGCACGCTGGTGGAGACCAGGGAAGTCAATTCGATCTCATAACCTTCCCGGGTGCCGTCCGCATCGATGGAATTGAGACATATCTCTCCCGCACCGAGTCTTTCCGCCTCTTTTGCCCACCACAAGGCATCTATCCCTGTATAAACCCGGCCGCCATGGATTACAATCTCGTAACCAGTTGGGATTGCATCGGATAAACCAACATTTTTAACGTCCATGCCCAGGACGATACACTGAGAGCCAAAGGCTTTGGCGCCTTCCGCAATCAGGAGGGGATTCTTAACAGCCTCCGAATTGATGCTGATTTTTTCAGCTCCGGCCAGAATAACTCGTCTCATGTCCTCGACCGTCCGAATTCCTCCTCCGACAGAAAAAGGGATCATAATCACCTCCGCCACCCGGCGGACGATATCCACCATTATATCCCGTCTGTCCGACGATGCTGTTATATCGTAAAATACAATTTCATCTGCCCCCTGCTCGTAATATTGGCGGGCGGCTTCGACCGGGTCGCCGATATCAATATTGTCCTTGAATTTTATTCCCTTGGTCAATTTTCCTGCACGAACGTCAAGGCAGGGGATGATCCGTTTACTCAGCATCTGTTCCCTTCCACCTGCAGAAATTTTCTAATATAGCCAGACCGGGCTTTCCACTTTTTTCCGGATGAAATTGTACGGCGATGACATTGTCTGCCACAACCGCGGAGGGGAACTCTATGCCATAGCGGGTCTGTCCCAGAATGTTTTCCTCTCGTTCCGGCATTGGGAAAAAAGAATGGACGAAATAAAACTCTGCCTGCCCCGGAATGCCTCTGAATACGGGATGGCTTCTGCGTAACGAAACTGAATTCCATCCCATATGAGGAATTTTAAGCTTTCGTTCATCACAGATCATGTTTTCCGGGAAATGTATCACTTTCCCGGGAATAATCCCTAAACAGGGGGTGTCGTTTTCTTCACTGTAGTCAAAGATGATCTGTGTCCCGAGACAAATCCCCAGAACAGGCTTCCCCTCCTGAACAAGCTGAAAAATGATTTTGTCCAGTCCGGTTTGCCTCAGATTGGACATGGCCTCACCCGCGGCGCCGACACCCGGAAAAATAATATGGGAAGCAGAGCACAATACTTTGTAATCACGGGTAATCTGACAATCCTGCTTCAGAAAGCTAAGCGCACGGAACACACTGGTCAAATTACCTGCCTGATAATCAATAATCGCAATCATAATCCGATCTTAATTATGTGTTAAAATTATATGATATGCATAACGGCATTGGCCGGAATGATATCGTTAATCATCAAGAGGTGTTTTATTATATGAAATACAGGTGAAACGCATTCAACTCATGAAGAAAATCCACATCTATATTACGAAAAGGAATTTTTCAACCATAATTCAAATATTTATCAGAGCGCCGACGAGGCGGGTAAATCCAATTTCACGGAATAAAATATGGCACAAAAGCCGTGTAAAAAAACGGATAAATAGTCTGACGGGACTCTTCTGTTCGTGAGATACAAAGGCCCCGTTTGAACTCAAATCAAACGGGGCCTTTAAACTGCTTCTCTGAATACAAATATTTTAACTCAAATCCCGATGTTTTCAATTTCCCGCAAATTAGGCAGGATTGAACACATAGGTTAACTGCCCGTTAGCCGTCTTGGCAGTCTTGGCAACCATTTCCATGCCGACTTTCAAGTTACTGTCGGGTTCGGCAACGGCCGGATCGATCCGCCCGAAAACCTTATAATCACCATAATCAACGAGGGCGATGGTATAGGGCAGTTCTTCTGTGAAGCCCGTCGGCCCATAACGGAGAGTGCTGAAGGAAACCAGTTTTCCCTTTCCTGTCACTTCAAACCATTCCATATTGCCGGACAGAGACTTGAAACAATGAGCGCGGGGCGGGAAAAATTTCAGCCCGCAGTCCTTGCACTTCGTACCCATCAGTTTACCCTGTTCCAGGTAATCAATAAAATCGTTAACCTGCGTTACACCCGTGAAGCTAACCGTCCCAAATTTACTGAAGCGAACGTCTTTTTCTGTCTTAGCCATGGTTATTCTCTCCCAAAAATAGTCACATTTCCGTACAAGCCAACACCGCCGATATTATGAACCAATCCGAACATCGGATCTTTTACCTGAATATTATCGGCCTCATCCCTCAACTGCCGCACGATGGTCCGAACCTGCGACCCGCCGGTTGCTCCAATGGGATGCCCCTTGGAAAGAAGCCCTCCATCGATATTAACGGGAATGCTTCCTTCTTTATAGGTTTCTTTCGCACGGACTAATTCAGGACCGCCACCCGCTTCGGCAAAGCCGAGATTTTCGATGGCCATCATTTCGGCAATGGTGAAACAGTCATGGACTTCAGCGACATCGATATGCTTTGGCGTAATGCCGGCCATTTTGTAAGCCTGACGTCCGGCTTCAATGCCAACCGCAAGTCCCGTCAGGGATTCGCGTCCGACCATGTTGACTGCCGCCGAAGCTGACCCGATGCCGAGAATCCAGACGGGTTTCTTGCAGAATGCCTTCGCTTTTTCTTCATTGGCAACGATGATACAGGAACTGCCATCGGCGTTTGCGCAGCAGTCACCCACGCGCAGAGGACTGGCGACCGGGCCGCCCATCTTCTGCGGATCCAGGAAATCCTCGAGAGCAACCGGTTTCCGATAAACAGCTCTCTCGTTTAGAACACCATAGGTGGCTGATTTTACACGAATGAGGGCAAGGTCTTCCGGTTTCGTTCCGTATTTCGCCATATGAGCCTGGGCATGAAGGGCATAGTAGGCGGGCATCATCGTGCCGAAGGGAGATTCCCACTGAATATCCGCGCCCCGGCCCATTCTTTCCTGGGATTCATTGGAGGTCAACTGAGACATGATCTGGAAACCAAGCACCATGACACAGTCATGGAGTCCGGATGCAACCAGGGAATAGGCCAGCTTCAACCCCGTGCTGCTGGATGAACAGAGAGTTTCAACATAGAACGTCGGTTGAGGATTCAAACCCAGGTACTCGGCGACGACACCGGCCGGGGATCTCTGCTTATCATACTCGGGGGCGGAGCACATCACTGTAGCGTCAATGTCCGCATTCTGTATATTTGCATCCTTCATCGCTTCACTATAAGCTTCAAACGCCAACTCCCTTATGGAACCGGGATAGCTTCGAACAAAGGTGCTTTGTCCAACGCCAATAACTGCAACTCGACTCATAAATCTCCTCCTGATCTTTTTGTTTAATTCCCGTCACACAACTCTCATTACCCGAGAAATCCTTAATTGGATGGTTGCTATCATAAAATAAAATGACTGTCAAATTCTAAAAGCGGTCATGAATCGATAAACAGGCGACAACCTTTTTACGAAGTTTCATCAGTTGTTGAAAATGCGCAGAGAATTGACTTGACAAAACAGAGTCAAGTTGCTATTGCGCTATGCTGTTAATTCCATTGGTTGCTCTAATAAAACACCATCGGTTAATGCATCATCCTGATGGACACCCGCTGATCAGAATGTTTTCCAATCAAGCGAATCATGCATTTGGAAAAAGATTCACATCCGACCATACCCTTATTGAATCAGTTATTGGGCGATGACATCAGGCTAAGTCGCCTTACGCTGGGAGATACAGAACAACAGATAAATAATTTCACAGGATCATCGAGCCAGTGAAAGCACCTCAATTGATTGATATCAACAATAATAACAACAGGGGGATTTAGAAATGGGAAAGTTAGATGGTAAGGTAGCTGTGGTAACCGGTGGAGGAAGAGGAGTTGGGCGGGCCATTTGTGTCGCCTATGCCGAGGAAGGCGCGGATGTCGTCGTGAATTACGCGGGTAACCATGCCGCTGCAAACGAAGTGGTTGCAATGATTGAAAAGATGGGACGGCGTGCCGTTGCTGTTCAGGGCCGTGTTGAAATCAAGGCTGAAGCGGAGAAAACTATTCAGACTGCCGTGGATAATTTCGGCAGAATTGACGTTCTTGTAAACAATGCCGGCGCTACAAAACCGGCAATGCTCCATAAAATGACGGAAGAACAGTGGGATGCGGTGGTTAATATCCATTTGAAAGGTCCCTTCCTGTGTGTCCAGGCGGCAGCGAAGTATTTTATGGAACAGAATTACGGAAAAATTATCAATGTGACCTCCGTAGCCGGTCTGGTGGGTACGACGGGACAGATTAATTACAGTGCGGCCAAGGGCGGCATTCTTTCCTTCACCATGTCAGCAGCAAGGGAACTTGCACGGTTTAACGTCACATCCAATGTGATTTCCCTGGGCATTGTAACCACGGATATGACGGAAAAGATCACCACTGATGATAAATTGAAAGAAATCTACATGAGGCGTATTCTGCTCAATCGTTATGCAGAGCCTTCCGAAGTCGCCCCGGCATTTGTTTTCTTCGGATGCGATGACTCAAAATATATAACAGGCCAGTTGCTTAAAGTTGACGGTGGTTATGGTTTGACCTAAACTTCCAGATTAAGGGATTAGGATCAACAAGTTTATATCCAGCTTTTAAAGCCCTCTGAACGGGATGTAGCGTTCAGAGGGCTTTAACCCCTCGAAGTGATCGTTTTTTAACTTTTTTTAATTCCAAAGATACTCTTCTGGCTGTCAAAAAAATTTTCATAAGGTGATTTTGATTGGACATAAGATATTTATTGACAAGATTTCAGTTACATTATAGCGTTGGGGTGGCTATTATGAGTAGGTCAAAAATCGGGAATAGAAATTATGCGCACACAGGAACCAGAGAAAAAAAATTCCGTATCGGACCCTTCACCATCCAGGAAACCGTCTGATCAGTCATCTGAAAAATTTTCCGAAATGTCGTCGCAAAAAACAGTAGATAAAACCGAAGAAAGCAGTGCCGAAAAACCGCCAGAGAGCAATATCTTTCAGAAAGTTAAATTTGAAATCTACGGGGAAGAAATGATATCCAAGGAAGTAAAGCAGAGCGGTAACAGCGGCCGGGTTTATCTACCTCCGGACTGGATCGGAAAACATATAAAAATTATTCGGATTGACTGAGTCAGGTTATGAAAAACGGAATAGAAATAAAAGAGCTTGCACTTGAATACTGCCCGGAAATTGTTGAGATTCACCGTGCGATCATGAAAGGCAACATCTCCGATACATGGAGAAAGAGCATCGAACTTCACCTTCAGAAAAAGGATGTTGTCGGCTATGTGGCACTGAAAGACGGCAAAGTGGTGGGGTTCATCATCGGCGAGGTTAAAGGGCCCAGCTTCGGACTGGAAAAAAGCGGGTGGATCATTGGTCTCGAGGCTCATCCTCAATTCATGGGAACGGGTATAGGCCGGGTTCTTATGGACAGTATTTTTAAATATTTCCGGGAAAAGGGCGTTCGGGATATTTTCACAGCGATTCGCTGGGATGCTGTGGATATGCTGTCTTTCTTCATAGCCACAGGATTTGATCGCTCTGAATTCGTCAATCTGGGAAAACAGCTTGATAATGTGAAGACGGAATAAAAAAGAAGCATTTCAGCGGTCTCGCCATGACGGAGCACGGTGTTCTATGCAAAGCGGATTTCTCAAGGAAGTGCAATTTACCCGGGCTGATGGAGAGTTAACACCCACAGGCGAAAGAGTCGTGAGAGAGAAGGCACTTTCCATGTTTGTGGATGGCAGGCACTTCGCCACTGCCATGATACTGGCCACGCTGGAAAAAGAATATATTACCGGATATCTGTATGTGCAGGGATTGATTCATGAGGCAACGGACATTGCCTCCCTTGAAATAACAAATGACATTGCCCGGGTCAGTCTCAAGACCGGTATTGAAAAACGTTCTTTTCCCCGGAACATCACCTCAAATCTTAAAATCTCCAAAGAAGATATTTTCCGGAGTGTCCGCGCCATCCTGAAGTCTCCGGTTTTCGAAGAAACCGAAGCCGTGCATTCCGCTGGCCTTTTTATCGCCGGCAGTAAAGCCATCTCCCTTGCTGAAGACCTGGGCCGCCACAACGCCATGGACAAGGTCATCGGTGCCGCATTACTCCAAAAGGTCGATTTTTCCAGGACGCTCGCCACTTCCACCGGTCGGCAGCCGGCTGAGATGATTTTCAAGTACCTCAGCGCAGGCATCCCGATCATCGCCACCAAGGGAGTACCTACCTCAAAGGCAGTGGAACTGGCGGAAAAATCAGGAATAACCATCGTCGGAATGGTCAGGGGAGATTTCATGATCGTGTACTCTCATCCGGAGAGAATACAATGATGGAACCGGCATCAAAAATCGTTCCAGTCCTCAAGCTGTCGGACGGTCGGTTTACGCCTTCTGAAGCCAGCATTGTTGTCGAAAAAGAATTGCCCGTCATCATCAACGGAGAACATCTGGCGATCGCATCCCTCACGCCATCAATGGAGAGGGAATTTGTAGCAGGCTATCTCTTCGGGCAGGGATTTATCGAAAGCGCCGGAGAGATCACCAGGCTGGATATCACAGACCAGGGCGCCGACGTTGTCCTGGCAACGGCGGATATCCTGTCAAGCCGCAGAATGAAGACCACCTATCGCATCGTCTCAGGAGGCGGTCGCACCGCCTACTTTGAAACCTCCGCCCTGCCACGCCTTACGTCCAACTTCAGTATCGCGAAAGAAGATATTTTTCGGGCCATGAACCTCCTCTTCGAACGCGCTTCTCTTTACCGCGAAACCGGAGGTGTGCATTCCGCCGCACTTTTCGATGGGGCTATGAATCTCCTCTGCGTCGTGGAAGATATCGGACGGCATAACACCCTGGATAAAGTGATCGGCTATGCGCTCCTGAATGGAATCGACTGTGCCGATAAACTCCTTGTCTCCACCGGCCGCATGGCCTCTGAAATGGTTATGAAAATCGGACGGGCCGGCATTCCCCTGGTCGCCACCAAGACCGCCGTCACAGATAAAGGCATTGAAATCGGTGAACAATGCGGGCTGACCCTCATCGGTTTCGTCCGGGACGTCGGTTCCAGGATGCACACGAACATGGAGGTCCGGGTTTTTCAGAAAGCTGAAATGAGGATTTACACCGGGGCGGAGAGAGTGCGTTGAATATCGGCGCTTCTCAAGTTGAATGAGAGAAACCCGGAAAGACATTACCCCGATCATGTGGGCTTTCGGAAAACAGCTTGGATATCGCCGAGAGCCCGCTCCCGGAAACCCGCCTCGCAACAGGCCAGGTAGTAGTTCCATTTTCGCTCGAACAATTCATCGAACCCCAGAGAACGAACACGATTCCTGTTCTTGTTGAATCGCTTCCGCCAGTCCTTGAGGGTGCGGGCATAATTAGGTCCGATATCCTCCAGATGCTCCATGACCAGACTGGAGTGCCGAGTGGCTGCTTCAACCACTGTGGTGACGGACAGCAGTTGCCCGCCGGGGAAGATATGCTTTTGAATCCAGTCCATTTCTCTCCTGTACTCATCGTAAACCTGATCGGCGACGGTGATGACCTGGATTAGAACCTTGCCACCGGGCTTGAGCAGTCGATCGCAGACAGCAAAGAAATCGCCCAGGTACTGATGCCCCACGGCTTCGAGCATCTCAATGGAAACGATCTTGTCAAAGATTCCGGACACATCGCAGCAATCGACAAAAAGAATGGAAACCCTGTCCTCAAGTCCCTTCCGCGCCACCATCTCCCGGGCAAAGGCATGCTGTTTTTCGGATACAGTGATCCCTGTCACGCGACAGCCGGTCTTTCTTGCCGCCTCTGCCGCAAAGGCGCCCCACCCGCACCCGATATCCAGGACAGAGTCTGAAGCCTGAATCTCCGCTTTTCTGATGATCTCTTCCATTTTACGCTTCTGGGCATCCTCGCAGGATTCCGATTCGTCCGCGTAGATGCCGCAGGAATACGCAAGCCTCGATCCAGGAAGGTCTGAAAGAGGTCATTGCTCAAATCATAGTCTGCCTCGATGTTTTTCCGTGCGCCCCTTGCGGTGTTGGCCCTGAGGGCATGGACGATACGGTTTTTCCGCCGGGCCAGCCAGGCCGTTACAAGGTAACCGTTGACCAGGGCGTGGAACTTTTCAAGAGCGCGCTTTTCCTGCTCCGAACCGGCAGTCGGCGGCGGAACGAGACAGGGATCGTTCTGCTTGAGAACCTGAAGTAATTTTTCATAAATGCCCCTTCCTTCCTGGGATCGACGGTAATTATACAGGTAAAGACAAGCGAAATGACGAATTTTCCGGCGCACATTTTTTAAACCTTAATGGCATTCTTTACATATCTATAAAAATTGGATGTAATCATTTTGTTCAGTCGGAATATCTGCTTTCCTTCTTTATTTTAAGGATGGAAAACCCAGCGCTTCATCCAATCCACACCTGTAGACAAATCCTTCCCCGGAAGCGCGAACCTCATTGACTTTGTTGAATGTTTTTCTTATAAAATAAATATCGAAAGGTGTCGCGAGCGGTTGATATGCGCTTTTCCGACACGGAAATATCCGGCCGTTTTATCGGCCAGGCAACGGCATCGGCAGCCGAATCGTTGTGATCGCGTTTTTTGGTTTTGGGATTGGGGAGTTCACGCATGAAAAAGATTCTTCTGGACATACTTATTTGTCCCCGCTGCCTGCCGGAGGAGATTCGTCTGAGCGACGTCGCACTGGAAACGTCTTCCACGGAAATTCTGAAGGGAAGACTGCACTGCGGAAACTGCGGCACCGATTACCCCATCGAAGAGGGAATTGCCTTCCTGGAACCTGATCCATCCCTTGAACTGCGGCAGAAAAACCGCTACGAGACGATGCCGGTCGTTTCCTCTTACCTCTGGAGCCACTTCGGTGACCTCATGAAAGATGATGAAGCATCCAACGCCTACAGAGAATGGGCGATTCTCATTGAACCCCATGGAGGCTTCTGTCTCGATGCGGGATCTGCTGTAGGCCGGTTTACCTTCGAAATGGCGCAGAAAGCCGACTTTGCCGTCGGCATCGACAACGCAGTCGCCTTCATCCGGACAGCGCGGGAGCTGATGCTCTCCCGGGGAGGTACGTTAGAACTGGCGGAAGAGGGACGGATCACCCGTTCCCAGCGGCTGATCTTCCCCGGAAACTGGAAGACGGACAACTGCGAATTCATCGTCGGCGACGCCCTGGCTCTCCCCTTTTCCACCGCCTCCTTCGCGTCTGTCTCCTCTCTCAACATTGTGGACAAAGTTTCCAAGCCCCTGAAACATCTCCAGGAGCTCAACCGTGTTGCCCGCCCCCGAGGGGCGCAGTGCCTGTTCTCCGATCCCTTTTCCTGGTCTCCGGAGGTTGCCGACCCGGCGGACTGGCTGGGTGGAACTCAGGAGGGCCTCTTTGCCGGGAGGGGACATGAGAACGTCCTTGCCCTCCTGGAAGGACGTCTTGACGGGCTGCATCCATTCTGGCATATTCAGGGCATGGGACGGATTCAGTGGAAAATCCGGACACACTGCAACCATTACGAATCGATTCGAAGCTGCTTTGTCAAGGCAGCGCGCTGAGCGAGCAAACCGATACACGCTTATCTTTGAGGAAAAAGGAGGGACATCATGCAATGCCATACGGTGTGCCGACTCTGTTCAGCCTGCTGCCCGGTCACGGTAACTGTGGAGGCCGGGAAAATGGTCCGCGCGGCAAGAAAATCCTTTCTGCCTGAAGAGAAGCGTCTCTCCTGCCCCAAACTTGCCGCGGCTCCGGAAATTGTTTATTCCCCGGCCCGTATACTCCGTCCCCTGATCAGATCCGGACCGGGCAACGGTTTTCACGAGGCCTCCTGGGATGAAGCACTAGGGCGGGTGGCGGAGCGGTTCAACTTCTTCAGGCGGACCGACGGCGCCCAGTCCATTGCCTGGCTGCGGGGCATGGCAGCCGACTGGGGCGCGCCCTGGGATTACGCCTGCCGACTCATGAACGCCTTCGGCTCCCCCAACACAATCGGCAACGGTTCCGTCTGCCATGTCGCCCGGGAGATGGCCCATGCCTTTACTTACGGCGCCATGACTATTCCCCAGCCCCGGAATTCCCGATGCATCCTCATCTGGGGAAAAAACGACCGCAACACCGCTCCAGGCGTCTGCGAACAGATCCTTCATGCCCGATCCCATGGCGCACGGCTTATCGTTGTCGATCCGATCAGGACATCCTTCGCGCAGATGGCCGACATCTGGCTGCAGATCAAGCCGGGCCATGACGGCCCGCTGGCGATGGCCATGCTGAACGAGATCATCATCAACAATCTATACGACGCCGCATTCGTCGATCAATACGGTATTGGATTCGACGAGCTGCGAGCGGCTGTCGCGCACTTTTCTCCGGACCTGGTTGCCGCGGATCTCTGGCTCGATCCAGAGGACATCCGCCGTGCAGCCCGGCTCTACGCCACAACCAGACCTGCCTGCATCATTGACGGCAACGGCCTGGACATGCAGCTTTCGACCTTCCAGGCGACCCGGGCGGTCTGTATGCTCCGGGCCGTTACAGGAAATATCGACCGGGAAGGCGGGGACTTGATTCCCCAGCCGATCCCTCTGAAGAATATCCAACTCAGAGAGCGGCTTCCCAAAGACGTTCAACCGGTTACCGCGGCCTATCCCATCTTCGACGCCTTCCACCCCACCTGGGGCCGCCACGCCCAGTCGTGTCTGATCGATGCCATTCTCGGGGAGCGACCCTATCCGATCCGGATGCTTGTCGTGCAGTCGGGAAATCCGGCGGTCACGATGACCGATGCAAAGCGGGTCCGGCGGGCGCTTCAGAAACTGGACTTTCTCGTGGTGATCGATCTCTTCCGGAACCGGACGGCAGAGATGGCCGACGTCATCCTACCGGCGGCAAGCTGCTTTGAGAAAACCCAGCTCAACCGCGCCTCGATGCGCAGCAGCCCCGTGATCCTACAGAATCAGGTCATCGACTGCCTGGGCGAGAGCCGTCCGGACTGGCAGATCGTTTTCGAACTGGGACGCCGCCTGGGACTGGAAGCTGATTTTCCCTGGGCGTCGGTGGAGGCGGCCATCGATGAACAGCTTTCCCCCTCTGGTCTGACGGTGGCCTTCCTGCGGGAAAATCCCGATGGTCTGTGGACCGAGCCAACGAAATTCGAAAAATACCGCAGCAAAGGGTTTGCCACGCCGTCCGGCAGGGTGGAGTTTCATTCAGACCGGCTTGCCCGGGCAGGGCATGCGCCGGTACCCTTTGCCGAGGGAACCTTTGAAGACCTGCCCGGTTCCGCAGACGCATGCAATGCCGACGTCGTGATCGGGATAAGCGGCGAGAGGACGAACCGCTTCACCCACACCCAGTTCCTGCGCATCCCGTCCCTGGCACGTCAGGAACCGGAAGGCTTCGTGGATATTCATCCCCGGGATGCGGCGGCAAGGGGAATCAGCGACGGGCAGGAAATCACGATCTCCAACGAACGGGGACAGGTGCGGATGAAGGCCCGGATCTCCGACGTCGTCCACCCCGGGTCGATCCGCATCGCCTGGGGGTGGGGAGAGATCGACCCGGATGCCAACGTCAACAATCTGACCGATGACAACCGGCGGGATCCCATCACTGCTACACCGTCAAATCGCAGTTTTTTATGTCGCATCGAGACCTGAGGCCATGAACGGCGATGGTCATTCCTGTTCCAATGAGCGAAGACATCGATGCGGCCGGGAGGCAATGCAGGAGAACCGCGCGGGAAGGTCGAGGAGTCGATAACGAAGCCAACGCAGGATCTCCTTGAGTAAGAAGTTGCTTTTTTTCATTGACATACCTCCGCGGTTTCCTTATCCTCTTCTGCCCTGAAAAGAATTTATGAAGAAGTTTATGAATAGAGGTGCACAATGGCCCAATATGACGCCGTGGTGACGAGTCTTCTTCCGAACGGCAGGGCCGAGATTGTTATCCGGCCGGACAAGCCCGGCATACCCGATGCGCCGGAAATATCCAGGCGGGTGTGCCACTGTGCGACCGACGGTTCAATGGTTCGGACCGAAGCGTTGAACCGGGCCGATGCCCAGGTCGGCGACTGGGTTTCCGTCTACCGCAAGCCCGGCGTCGTCATGAAGAACATCGCCGCCCTGATCGGCTTTCCTCTGGCTGGTGTAATCGCCGGCACGATGCTGGGGAGCGCGCTGGGCAAAGCTGCGATGGCAATCGCTGCCCTTGGAGGGGGTCTGCTCGGCATTGTACTGGGGGTTCGATATTACCGGCATCTATCCGAAGAGAATCTGATTGTCATCGACCGGGTAATCAGATCCCGGGAGGAATTAGCCGCCTTTTCCGGCGGTCGTGCCGGTTGCCGGGACGACTGCAGTCAATGTATTCCGTGGTCATCTTAACACCATCATTTTCCTTTGAATCCTCTCTGAGACCGGGTTTGGATACACTGATATGCCGCATTTAAAAAGTGCGGGACCGGCAGCGGTTCGGACTGTATCCTGCAATACCCGGGGAAGAGAGAACCCCATGGTCACAAATTCCGGAAACAGGGTTATCCCCCTGATGAATCTCTTCAACTTGATGATTGCCTGTTTCTATAAAAAAATACGAAATTTTATACCCTTGATGGTACATGATTAAATGAGATCCATGACAAAAACGACACAAAAAATGATCTTCGGTATTATTCTTACTGGATCGATGCTGGGCTTTTTCTGGATGGCATGGAGCCGAATCGCGAATGAACCGCTGGTTCGTTCACGGCTGATGATGGGGACGATTATCGAAATAACGGCCTACGATCGGGGAGCAGAAGCAGCCATTACAGCGGCTTTTGCACGAATGCAGCAGATCGAGGCCGCCATTGGACGGCAGGAATTTTCAGATCTGAACAGGTTGGCCGCTCAGGCCGGTGGACGTCCTCTGAAAGTCGGTGACGATACATGGCAGATCCTTTCCCTGGCTGCCGAATACTGGCAGAAGACGGACGGGGCCTTCGATGTAACCGTCAATCCCCTGCTGGAATTGTGGGGATTCGGTTATGACGGCGAGGGTAATTTCCCTGAGCCCGCAGCGATTCAAGCCGCCCTTCCCAAAGTCGGCGGTAACAAACTGCTCCTTTTCCCGGAAAAACGGGAAATCCAGCTGGTGAAACCCGGAATGTCCCTGACCGTAGGCGGCATCGCAAAGGGCTACGCCGTGGAGGAGGCCGCCAAGGTCCTCAAGAGGAACGGCATCAAGAACGCCATGATCAACGGAGGCAGCAGCATCAAGGTGATCGGGGACGGACCCGGCGGGCGCGGCTGGAGAATCGGTGTGGAAAACCCCCGTGAGGCAGGCAGGCTTGTCGGGGTGATAGTCCTGCATTCCGGGGACGCCATGGGCACTTCCGCGGACAACAAGCGTTTTTTTATCAGGGACAGTCACCGCTATTCCCATATCATCGATCCGCGTACCGGGTGGCCCGCTCCGGAAAAGATGACACTGGTAACTGTGGTGACCCGGAATGCCGCAACCGCGGATATCCTTACAAAAGCCCTTTTTTTAAACGATCTGAACTGGAGCATGAGATTCCTTGAACAGGAAAACCTGAAGGCGGTGCTGATCGATACCCAGGGGAAAATTCATACGACCCCGGGCTTTCAATTACTGAGGCAATCATGATCAGGGTCGAGGACGTCACCCATTCATTCAACAGCCATAAGGCCCTGAACAACCTGTCTTTTCATGTCGCACCGGGAGAATGCTTCGGTCTCCTCGGTCCAAACGGCGCCGGCAAATCGACCTTGATCAATATCCTGGTCACCCTGATGCAACCGGACAGCGGCACCGTCACGATCAACGGCTGGGCGCTGGAAAAAGAACCGGCAAAAATCCGCAGTGCCATCGGGGTTCTCTTCCAGGATCCAAGCTTGGACGAACGCCTTACAGCTTATGAAAATCTCTATTTTCATGCCATGTTTTACCATGTCCCGCCCCGGGATGTCACTCAGCGCATCAAGGCGTTCCTGGAAATGGTGGGCCTTGCCGACCGCGGCCACGACCTGGTCATCACCTTTTCCGGCGGACTGAAACGCCGCCTGGAGATCGCCCGCAGTATACTCCATCACCCTCAGATCCTGCTGCTGGACGAGGCAACCGTCGGCCTCGATCCCCAGGCCCGTCGCCGCATCTGGGACTACATCGCCGAACTGCGCCGGGATCGTGAACTCACCGTCCTCCTCACCACCCACTATCTGGAGGAGGCCGAAATCTGCGACCGCATCGCCATCCTCGATCACGGCGCCATCATTGCCTGCGATTCCCCGACCCGCTTGAAAGAAATCCACGGACAGAAAACCCTCGACGATCTTTTCCTCCACCTGACCGGACGCGATCTGCAGGATTCGGAAACCGGTGAACTGGAGCGGCTGAAGGCGACCCTGCGCGTGCGGAGGATCAAATGATTAGCGGTCTTCGGGACAGTTACTACATCATGAAACGCGATCTTATCCGGGCGCTGCGTCAGAAAAGTCCACTGGTCGGAGCAATCGTCCGCCCGGCGCTCTGGCTTTTCCTGCTTGGGACTGGACTCAAATTCGGTTTCGTCGCCCTGCCTCTGGTCGGAATCAACTGGCAGCAGTATATCTTCCCCGGCATTATCGCTATGAATGTCCTCTTCTCCGGGGTCATGTCCGGAGCCACCATTGTCTGGGACCGTGAATTCGGTTTTCTGAAAGAGATCACCGTTTCTCCGATTCCCCGCTGGTCCATCATCCTCGGCAAGGTCATGAGCGGCGCAATCATCGCCGGCTCTCAGGGAGTGATCGTGCTCGCAGTCTATCCGCTTCTCGGGCTTTCCCTTGGTCTCCTGCAGTTGCTCCAGACCCTGCTGGCCATTTTTTTCATTGCACTGGCCGTAACTGCAGTCGGCGTGCTCCTCGCAGCACGGATCCGCTCCCTGGAGGGGTTCGGCGCTGTCAATAATTTCGTGGTCATGCCGTGTTTTTTTCTCAGCGGCGCCCTCCATCCCCTCTCCAATATTCCGGACTGGCTGAAGATTCTGATTTATCTCAATCCGTTCAGTTACGCCGTGGATCTCCTGCGTGTCATTATCCTGGGACTGGACGGAGATCCCGCTTTCGATATCCTGGCCATCGCCCTATTCACCAATGTAATTTTCATGACGGCGCTCTATCTTTTCGCCCGACGGGGCAAGTATTATATCTGACGGAATAAGCTTAATTTATTCCCGTAGTTTACTGACAGCAAAATTCCCAGAAAATGTTCTTTCGTGCCAGTTTCTGGTCAACCGGGCTTTTTCAACCGCTATCGTCATTCTGTCCTTGCGGGCATATTTAAGCTTGACTTGAAATTTGTTATTTGGTTTCATCAAATAGTTCTTGACAAAAAAATAGTTACATAATATCCACATTGCGGCTACGGTAGACAGGCTAATGATCCGAAACATAGTGACCGGATCGTTAGGCTTGAAAAAGAAACTTTAATGAAATCATCGGGTTATTAACTATGACTGCATCATTGTTGACTTTCGCTAAAGGCGGAGTTCATCCTCCAGAGTCCAAGGAGATTACTGAACATCTGGCTATTGAAAAGATGCCCTTGCCGGCACAGGTTGAAATTCCGCTTCTTCAGCATTTTGGCGCTCCCTGCCAGCCCCTGGTGAACAAAAAGGACCGTGTGGAAGAAGGCGACCTGATCGGTCAGGTTCAGGGTCTGGGAGCAAATGTTCACGCCAGCATTACCGGCACGGTGACGAATGTCGGCACATCCATCGGACCGACCTCGCTCAACATTCCCTCCGTGACCATTGATCGGGATACTGAAGCGCCTGATAAAATCTACACTCCCTCGGACTGGAGAGGTCTGTCCCCTCAGGAACTGCTTCAGAAGATCAAGGATGGCGGCATCGTCGGGATTGGCGGTGCAGGTTTCCCGGCTCATGTCAAGCTGTCTCCACCGCCGGATGCCAAGGTTGACACCCTGGTTTTGAACGGCGCAGAATGTGAACCCTACCTGACTTGCGATCATCGCGTCATGCTCGAGAAACCTGAAGAGGTGGTTGAAGGCGCAAAGATTCTTCTGCATGTTCTGGGCATCAAAGATTGTTATATCGGTGTTGAATCGAATAAAAATGACGCCATCGACGCTCTTAGGAAAACCATTGAACAGCAGAAGCTTGACGGGGTAAAGATTCAGGTCAGCCCCCTGAAAGTCAAGTATCCTCAAGGTTCCGAGAAACAATTGATCGAAAGCACCACCGGCAGAAAGGTGCCTGGCGGCGGATTGCCTTTCGATGTCGGCGTCATTGTGCAGAACGTCGGTACGGCCAAGGCGGTATTTGACGCGGTGGTTCTCAATAAACCGCTCTATGAAAAGGTCATCACCATATCCGGCAGAGGCATTTCCAGGCCCGCCAATCTACAGGTTCGGATCGGAACGCGCATTCGGGACATTGTTGAGTACCTGGGAGGCACCAAGGCTGATCTGGCCAAGATCGTCATGGGAGGCCCCATGATGGGATTCGCCGTTTCGAGCTTGGACATTCCAGTAACAAAAACCTGTTCCGGAATTCTCTTTCTGACTCGTGATGAAATTGATGAACAGCCCTATGGACCCTGCATACGGTGCGGATGGTGCGTCGAAGCCTGCCCCATGGGGCTCTCTCCCAATGAGATCGGCCTGTACGTAGAAGCCGGTCGGGCTGCCGACACCGCACCTTTCGGTGTGTTTGATTGTTTTGAGTGCGGTTCTTGCGCCTTTGTATGTCCAGCCAAGAGGCCGCTTGTCCAATTTATCCGCCTGGCCAAGCAAAAGGCGAGAAAATAGTTAAAAAGGAGTCAAGCCATCGTGGAGCAAGTAAAAGACACTCAGATTTCAGAAAATCCATTGCCGGCATTGACGGTCTCCCTGTCGCCCCATGTCAAGAGCCGTGAATCCACGGCCAAGATCATGTGGACGGTGAATGCCTGCCTGTTGCCTCCTCTCGTTTTATCGGTTTTTATTTTCGGTTTTCAGACCTTGATTATCACCCTGATCAGCGTTCTGAGCTGCGTCCTGACCGAAGCGGTTTCCCAGAAGCTGCTTCACCGTCCGATCACCATAAAGGACGGCAGTGCCGTGATCACAGGTCTTTTACTGGCCTATGTGATTCCACCCGGCGTTCCCTACTGGATGCCGATCCTGGGAGCGATTTTTGCCATTTACATCACTAAGCATCTTTTCGGTGGACTGGGATTCAACATTTTCAATCCGGCCCTGATCGGACGCGCCTTTCTGGTGGCAACCTTTCCTGTTGCCATGACCTCGGCATGGATTCTGCCCATCCAGGATTTCGCCATTTTCAAATACATGCAGCCGGGAGTCGATGCGGTATCCACAGCCACCCCCCTTTATGTGCTCAAGCACTACGGACTCGCCGCTTTAATCGAGAAATACGGAACTCTTTCTACCGTTTATAAGGACTTCTTCCTTGGCGTCCGTCCGGGGTGTATCGGGGAAACATCAAATCTGCTCCTTCTCCTGGGAGGGGCATTCTTAATCTATAAACGATATATTTCCTGGCACATTCCCGTTTCCACCATCGCTTCCGTCGGTCTTTTGACGTGGATCTTCGGTGGGGAAGGATATTTCAACGGTGATCCCATTCTGGCGGTGCTGTCTGGCGGTATCTTTTTAGGGGCCATCTTCATGGCCACGGACTACGTCACGGCTCCCACTCAGAAAACTGCACAACTGGTATTCGGGATCGGTGTTGGAGCCATAACCGTCCTGATTCGTCTCAAGGGCGGCTATCCGGAAGGCATCTGCTATGCAATACTGCTGATGAATACGCTGACACCGGCATTGGAATCCTGGTTTAAACCCAAGCGTTTTGCTCCTGCGAAAGGTATTGTAAAATGAAAGAAATTATACGGATAACATTTCGCTTAACTCTTTCCTGTTTTCTTGCAGCCCTGGTTATGGGCATGACCTTTATCTTCACAGATAAAGCCAAAAAAGATAATGAACATCATAATGTTCAGACAACGATGCTGGGACTGCTCGGTTACAGCAGTCAGAACCCGGCTCCCAAAGAATTGAAGCTTTACTCGATTTACCGCTATATTATTGAAGAAAAGGGAACGACCTATCTGGGCTACATGGTCCCTGTCAGTAATGCCGGCAAGGAAAGTTATGAGTTTCTCAAGCTGTCCCTGGATGGAAAACTGGAACAGCGTCTCCCTTTGAACATTTCTTTGGAGAAAGCCGCTGAGGATGCTGAACGCCAGAGTGTTTTGAAAGAGGCCCTCAAGACTGAAAAAGGGTTTGCCTATCAGGATTCAACGGTTGTCGCCCGGATGGGGAATCAGAGGCTGGCATACCTCCTCCCGGGGAAATTTGGAGGCTTCAAGACTCATATTAAAGTCATCCTCTCCCTGAATCCCCAGTTCGATGTCCTCGGTCTGGAGATCATGGAGCACGAGGAAGATCCCGGACTCGGAGCAGAAATCTCACAGAACTACTTCAAGAACCAGTTCAGGAACAGATCCTTTGAGCGTCTGAAGGGTTTGGACGTCGTCAAGGAACCCCTGCCTGATGAATACCGTCGCTACCTGGATGCTCCGGATAAATTCAGTGGTGAACAGCTGGATACGATCCTCACTCAGTATCGCGACAAAGATATCTATGCCCTGACCGGCGCCACCATTTCCAGTCGGTGCGTGACAGATGGCGTGAAGAACATGGCCAAGCGGTTTGCCTACCGGATCAAGATCCTGGATGAGGCAATCGCCAGCCAGAAGATACCAGCTTTGATTTGACATTAAGGAGGAGTATTTTGGCCGCCACGAAAAAAACCAATAGCGAACTGCTTTTCAACGGGATTTTGCTGGAAAATCCGATTTTCCGCCTGGCCCTTTCCATGTGCCCGGCCGTCGGATTGACGACCTCTATCAAAAACGGTCTGCTGCTCGGCACCGCCGTCCTTTTCGTCCAGGTCTTTTCCAGTTGTACGATTGCCGCCATCAAGAACTTTATTCACCCCAGGATTCGCATTCCGACCTACACGTTGACCATTGCCACCTGGGTTACGGTCATCGACCTGGTCCTGGCTGCCTATGTGCCCGAAGCCTACAAGCAGGTGGGACTTTTCGTCAAACTGATTGTTGCGTTTGCAATTATTACCATGCGGCTTGAAATGTTTGCCTGTAAGAACACTGTTACGTCCTCATTCTTTGATGGTGTCGGCATGGGCATCGGGTTCATGGTCGGGATGGTGACTATCGGCTTCGTTCGGGAGCTTCTCGGCGCAGGTACGCTTCTCGGCTACGATGTTCTTGGATTCAAACCCCTGCTTTTCTTTGTTCTCCCTGCTGCAGGTTTCTTCTGTGTGGGGATCATGATGGCAATGTTCAACTACATTGAGGTGGTTTTCAACCGCAGTAAAGAGAGGAAGTCATGAGCACTTTGATGAAAAGATCCATTTTGCTGTCGATCTGGCTGGTTTCGATCTTTCTTGCCAGTCTGCCGGTGTGCGGTCATGCTGCCGAAAATTCATTTGCCAAAAAGACTGATTTCAAGGACAACCGGACCATCGTGATCGAGTTTGCGGGAGCTGTCGACGAAGAATGGGCAACCAGTCCAGCCAACTTTAAAGTAAATGAAAAACAGAACCCGGATGTTCTCCTGCCCGTTGAAAAGGTAGAGCTCAGTCCCGACAAGAAAACCGTTTTGATCAGGTTTGGTGAAGATATAGACCTCCGCGCGGCCCATGTTGTCAGCATGACCCCAGTATCGTCTGAGGGCAAGAATATGGGACCCGCCATTTTGGACGTAAAGAAATCTTATTTCGGTTATCTTTTCTCGATTCTCATCGGCGCGATGCTGATAAACAACTATGTCTTCACCAAATATCTTGGCCTGTGCGTTTTTATCGGAACATCCCGGAAAAAGGACACTGCTGTCGGTATGGGGATAACGTTCACAATCGTCATGGTGGTCAGTGCCATGATATCCTGGTTCCTGTATCAGTACGTTCTCAAACCCTATCGGCTCGATTACCTTCAGGTCGTAGTTTTCATTGGGTTGGTTTCCCTTACTGTACAGGCTGTTGACACGGTCCTTCGTAAGGTTAATCCTGCTCTTTTCAAGGCCTTCGGTGTGTACCTTGTTCTGGTGATCGCCAACTGTGTTATCATTGCTGTTCCTTTGACTCTTGCGAGCAATGAATACAACGCATTTGAAAGCTTCATGCTGGCTCTTGGCGCTGGCGGTGGATTCCTTCTCGCACTCTTCCTGATGTCGGCATCAAGGGAGCGTTTGGAATTAGCCAATGTTCCTCCCACATTTCGTGGTTTGCCCATAGCTTTTGTCGCAACAGGCCTTTTTGCTCTTGCCTTCATGGGTTTTTCCGGAATGGCAATTTTTTAATTAAATTTAACTTTTTTGAGGTATGTCATGGATCCAGTATTGATTAAGTTGGCTCTGGGGGGAATTGCTTTCCTCGTATGTATCGGACTCTTGTTCGGTATCGGTCTAGCTCTGGCTGCGCAGAAATTTGCTGTCGAAGCTAACCCCAAGGTTGAGGAGGTTCTTGAAGTTCTTGCCGGTGCGCAATGAGGCGGTTGTGGCTTCGCAGGTTGCGAAGCGTATGCCGAAGCGGTTGTCGATGATCCGGATGTTCCTACGAATCTCTGCTTTCCCGGCAAGGCCGCAGTCGCGGAAGCGGTTGCAGAAATCACAGGGAAAAAAGTCGCAGGCGCAGAAAATATGATTGCTTCAATACGATGCTCCCGAATCGAAGGGGAGGTTAAACAAAAATATGAATATCTTGGCTATGATACCTGTGCTGGTGCGAGCTTGGCTTTTGGAGGCCCTCAAGAGTGTGCCTATGCCTGCATTGGTTTAGGAGACTGTGCTACGTCATGCCCGTTTGGCGCCATCATCCTGCAAAATTCATTTCCGGTTGTAGATCCTGCCAAGTGTGTTGGTTGCGGATCATGTGTGCGTGCCTGCCCCAAAAAAGTGATCGAACTTATTCCCTTGAAGGCTCGAGTCTGGGTGCCGTGCAGCACTCAGGATCCTGGAAAGACCGTAAGGGCTCTTTGCAAGGTCGGCTGTATAACTTGCAAGATGTGCGTCAAGGCCTGTCCGGCTGGAGCGGTCAGTGTAGATGGAAACCTTGTGCACATTGATCATGAAAAATGTCTGGCCTATGGACCTGACTGTAAGGAAGCCTGTGTTGAAAAGTGTCCCCGAAATATTTTCAGACCTTTTATTGCGGAACTGAAAAGAGTTGAGCCGGCAAAGAACGCGGCTTGAAACAGGTGTACCGATTCCATTGCATACATAACAGTATGAAGCTTTTTAATTCATTCCATTCGAATTAGCGAACATCATTAATTTAACAACAATGCTCTGTGAAAGAGGGTGCTGCATTTATGGGACGCACCCTCTTTTTTTATGTTCGTGTTCCAGAATTTTCAGCCATTTTTCGAAAATTGGAAATAGAATGATTATTTTCCATGACATACATTTTCATCTTTTCCTGAACAGAACTGTCTTTGATAATCTCCGAATTGACTGACGCAGGCATTTTTGAAGAAGATAATGTAATTTAAACAACAGATTGCTTAATGTCATTGAATAGATACTCCCATAATTCCGTGAAAGTCAATTTTTGTTCATAAAACGTCTTGAATGTAAACACCGGCTGTGATACACGGTACGAGGTTTGTGATATATGGATCGGAGTTGTCACTCAAGAGGATTGTGTGCGGACTATTAAGGATGAATAGTTGATCAGATATTTTTTCCTCCAGATAGCGGATATGCAATAAACTGATTATAAAAACTGTTTCGAGATACGGGATGAGTTCTCACTTCTGCATAATCTCGGATAAAAGTTGAATTTAAAATTTTTGAGGGGGTGATAAGAAAGAGGCGTCTGAATCATTAAGTATATTTCAATTTCTATATTAAATCTTTTATGGAGGTGTCTAATGGCTGACGTACCGAATACGATCAAAACGTGGCAAATGGTAGCACCATGGAAGAAAAACAAGGAAACGGGAGAGAAAATTCCTGGTCAGCTTCAGTTGACCGAGATTCCAGTACCCGAACTTGGGCCGGGAAATGTTCTGGTGAAGATCGCCGGTTGCGGCGTCTGCCACACCGATCTCGGCTTTTTCTTTGACGGCGTACCGACCGTTACCAAACCTCCGCTGACGCTGGGGCATGAAGTAAGCGGCACCGTCGTTGCGGGCGATCCGAAATGGCTTGGGAAGGAAGTTCTGATTCCCGCCGTTCTGCCTTGCCGTAAATGTGAACTTTGTAAAACGGGGCGTGGAAACCGCTGTCTAAACCAGATGTTCCTTGGCTGCAGCCATGGCATTTATGGTGGTTATTCAGATTACATCCCCGTTCCTTCTCTGGATCTTTGCGAGATAAAAAATCGCCCCAGCACTCGTCCCCTGGAAAATTATGCCGTTGCGTCCGACGCGGTCACCACCCCATACCAGGCAATGATCAAGGCGAATGTGGGAATCGGCGATAATGTCATCGTTATCGGAGCAACCGGCGGTGTCGGCCTTTACACGGCGCAGATCGCCAAGGCTATGGGCGCGGATGTCGTCATCGGAATTGACATCGCGGAACAGAAGCTTCAGAAGATGCTCAATTATGGTTGCGATTTTGTCATCATGAATAAAGACAAGAGCAACAAGGATGTCATGGGTGAATACCGAGCGATCTGCAAGGCGAATGCTCTTCCCAATTATGGCTGGAAGATCTTCGAAGTTTCAGGAAACAAATTTGGTCAGGCGCTGGCCTTGGATCTTCTATCTTTCACCGGAACCCTGGTTCAGATCGGGTATGGGATTGCCTCAATTGATTTCAATATATCCCGTCTGATGGCGTTTGATGCGCAGATTATCGGCACTTGGGCCTGCCTGCCCGAGTACTATCCGCATGTTCTTTCTCTGATCAATTCCGGAAAGATCCAGATCGATCCTTTCCTGGAAGTGCGTCCGATGAGCACCATTGCCTCGGTCTTTGAAGAGATTCACAAGATCGGTTCTCCGGAAAAGAGAATCGTTTTGAAGCCTGATTTTTAGAAAATACACCAAATAAAATAACGTATAAGGGGGATTTAGTATGAGTTTAAGTTGGATGCCAAGAGAACACGGGTTGAAGAATCACAGTCGTCATACCGATCAGTGGTGGGGTACGGAAGCACCCTGCACCGTATATGAGAAAAGACCTCTGAAAGACCCCAAGGGAAATGTAGTTCCCGGCCTTTACACCGCCTGGATCAGGCTGAACAACCCCGCCCAGTATAATTCCTATACAACCGAGATGGTAAAAGGTGTTATCGCTGGTTTTGAGAATTCCTCCACCGACCGTGAAGTCGTTGCCGTTGTCTTCACCGGAACAGGTCCCAATGCCTTCTGTACAGGCGGCAACACGAAGGAGTATTCCGAGTATTACAGCATGAGGCCGGAAGAATACGGCTCCTACATGGAACTGTTCAATAATATGGTGGACTCCATCCTGATGTGCAAGAAACCGGTCATCTGCCGCGTCAACGGCATGAGAGTAGCCGGTGGTCAGGAACTCGGCACCGCCACGGACATCACCGTTACTTCAGACCTCGCCATTTTCGGTCAGGCAGGTCCCCGTCACGGCTCAGCGCCGGTCGGCGGCGCCTCCGACTTCCTTCCCTGGTTCCTCAGCATTGAAGATGCCATGTGGAACTGCGTAAGCTGCGAAATGTGGTCAGCCTACAAGATGAAGGCAAAGAACCTCGTCTCCAAGGCACTCCCCGTCCTGAAGGACGACAAGGGCAACTGGGTAAGAAACCCCCAGGTTTATACCGACACCTATGTAAAAGACGGCGAGATCGTTTACGGTGAACCGAAGACCGGCGAAGAAGCCAAGCAGGCACGTGCCTGGGTCAACGAGAAACTGAAGAACAACGATTACGATTTCTCCCTCATCGATGCCGAAGTCGACCGGATTGCCTGGGTTTTCGCAAATCTCTTCCCCGGCTGCCTGATGAAATCCATCGACGGCATCCGCCAGAAGAAGAAATTCTGGTGGGATCAGATCAAGAACGACCACCGTTACTGGCTCGGCACCAACATGATGGGCGAAGCCTTCCTGGGCTTCGGCGCATTCAACACGAAGAAGATCACCGGAAAAGACACGATCGACTTCATAAAGAATCGTCAGCTGATCGCGGAAGGCGCCCTGGTCGACGAAGCTTTCATGGAGCAGGTCCTCGGAAAACCGCTGGCAAAATAATTTTCAGATTCAAATTAAAGGGGGGGACTCCCCCCCTTTTTTATTTCAAACAGCTCCACAAAAAGGCTGAGAGAACTGAGCGTGATATTCATGAGCTCTTTGCGGATTAATCTCAGCCCTTGACTTCACAATTTCACTTTAACCTCAAGAGAAAGGGAGATTGTTATGGGATTCAACACTATTCTTTTTGAAAAGAAAGACAAAGTTGCCACAATTACACTGAATGTCCCCAATTCAAACTGGCTTACCATACCGATGATGAAAGAGATCAACGAAGCTCTGATGGATGTCAAGAAGGATCCGACCATTCAGCTTCTCGTTTTCGATCATGCCGGTGATAAAGCCTTCTGTGACGGTGTCGATGTTGCCGATCACGTCCCCGAAAAAGTGGACGAGATGATCGACCTGTTCCACGGCATGTTCCGCAACATGGCCGCCATGGATGTGACCTCCGTATGCCTGGTCAACGGCCGTTCCCTCGGCGGCGGTTGCGAACTCATGGCCTTCTGCGACATCGTCATCGCCTCCGAGAAGGCCAAGATCGGGCAGCCCGAAATCAACCTTGCCGTCTTCCCGCCTGTGGCTGCGGCCTGGTTCCCCAAGATTATGGGTCTTAAAAAGGCAATGGAACTGATCCTCACCGGAAAGATCATTTCGGCGAAAGAAGCGGAAGCCATTGGGCTGGTCAATGTCGTACTCCCAGTGGAAGGTTTCAGGGAAGCCGCACAGAAATTCATGGCTGATTTCACCAGCAAGAGCAGACCCGTTGCGATGTGGACCCGCCGCGCCATCATGGCCGGCCTTAATTTGGATTTCCTCCAGGCCCTTAAAGCATCGGAAATTATCTACATGCAGGGTTGCATGGCGACTGAAGATGCAAATGAAGGACTTGCCTCATTCCTGGAAAAGAGAAAACCGGTGTTCAAGGACAAATAATCGTCCATGATTTATACTCCGAAAGAAGAGATTATAAACAGGACGGAAAAATTAAAGGCTTTAATGGAGAGGGCCTCACTCGATGGGGCCTTCTTCCATTATAAGATCGATTATTTTTACCTCTCAGGAACCATGCAGGACGCCTTTCTCTATGTTCCGCTCAACGGTGAGCCCAAGCTCTTCGTCCGGCGGGAGATGCGTCGGGCACGGCGGGAATCGCCCCTTTCCGAACCGATCCCCCTTCGATCCCTTGAGACCGTCAAGGCCCATATCGGCAACCCGCGGAGAGTTGGTTTTCAGCTTGATGTGATGCCGTACAATTTTGTGATGCGTTTTCAAAAGCTTTTGGGGGATGTCAAACTGGTGGATGTCTCACCGCTGATCATTGACCTCCGAAAGATCAAGAGCCCCTTTGAAGTCGGGTTGATGGATAAGGCGGCGGCCATTGCCGGGAAGGTTTACGAAAAAATCCCCGAGGTGCTCCGGGAAGGCATGACTGAGATTGAGCTCGGCGGGATACTGGAAGCCTATGCCAAGACCCTCGGGCATGAAGGACTGCTGCGCACACGATCCCTGATTTTCGAGGCCTATACCTGGCATATTCTGAGTGGGAAGACGGGAAGCATCGTCAGTCAGATGAATTCCCCCCTGGGTGGCCTGGGCATGTCGCCGGCCTTTCCCGTTGGGGCCAGCCGCAAGAAAATCCGGAGGGGAGAGCCGATCATGATCGATTTCGGCATCTGTTATCACGGGTATCAGGTGGATGAGACCCGCATGTTTGCCATCGGCCATATGCCGGAACGTTTTGCCGATGCCTATGAAGCCTGCCGGGAGATCCATTACCGGGTGCTGGATAAAGCTCTGGAAGGCGTTTCCTGCTCAGAACTTTTTCAGTATTCCGTGGAGCTTGCCGACAGGATGGGATATGGCGATTATTATCTCGGTTACACTCCGCACAAAGTCAATTTTCTGGCTCACGGAATCGGTATAGAGATTTCTGAGCCCCCTTTCATTGCTGCAAAGATGGATTACCCCCTGTTAGAAGGGATGACGCTGGCGATTGAACCCAAGATGGTCTTTCCGCGACAGGGCGCCTGCGGTATCGAGAATACGGTTTTGATCGAGAAAGACCACTACCGGGTTCTCACGAAAATGGATGAAAAGATTATCGTGGTCGATTGAGATCACCACTGTAAAGGCCCCCCTGCCGGATATTCCTTCGCTCCAGCTCCCGGTCAATGGCGTTGAGGACGCTCATCTTGTTTGAAGCCCATGCCGGGGCCAGGAAGATGTCCTGGTAGCCGTCGGCAGTCAATCGCTGGATCACCATGTCCGGAGGCAGGATTTCCAGGACATCGCAGACGGTCTGAACATACACCTCCCGTGTCCACAGGGTTAACTGACCTTTTTTGTACTCCTCCCCGAGAACCGTGCCTTCCAGAGCCAGCAGGAGATGAATCTTGATTCCCTGAATCGGCAGAGACGCCAGAGTAGCCGCGGTTTGCATGACATCTTCATGATTTTCACCGGGCAATCCCAAGATAATATGCGTGCAGATCAAAAGATTTTCGTCGACAGCCCGCGCGACGGCATCTAAAAACTGGGCTGCTGTATGTCCCCTGTTAATACGCAACAGCGTTTTGTCATGGATCGACTGCAGGCCGAATTCCAGCCAGACATGGCGATCCCGGGCATAATCTTTCAAAAGACCAAGCACCTCATCCGATACGCAGTCGGGTCGCGTGCCCACGGAAAGGCCGATGACATCTTCCTGTGCAAGGGCCTCGTCATACAGCCTTTTCAATGAGTCGCAGGGCGCGTATGTGTTTGTGAAGGTCTGGAAATAAGCGATAAATTTTTTTGCGCCCTTGCGGTTACGATAGAATTCCCTTCCCCGGCGGATCTGTTCGCTGACGGAGGGCAGCGGCCCTTCCTGTCGAAGTCGCGATCCCCGACCATCACAGTAGATGCATCCCCCTGTCCCCAGGAAACCATCCCGGTTCGGGCAGGTGAATCCCGCATCCACAGGTAATTTATAAACCGTGCAGCCGAAACGGTTCCTCCAGTATGTCTTTAAATCATGGTAGCGTTTTGAACCGTTCCTTGTATGTGTTGGTGACACGAAAGTTTGTCTCCCCTTGTAATTTTTTTGCTTTATACTATTATATGCCAATTATTTTCAAGGGTAAGAACCGGAATTGAGAAGATATACCGATCTGTCCTTCCAAAGGATGACGAGTCGGCAACAAAGAAGCGGTGAAGTCCTATCCGTTTATGAATGAGTCGAAAAGCCGCCGATGCAGAAAAGTCAGCTGACGAAAGGCGATTGGATAGAACTTCCAGATTACCGGAGAAAGGCGCAAATGAGACAATTTGATGTCATTGTCGTGGGGGCAGGCCATGCCGGTTGTGAGGCGGCGCTGGCAGCATCCCGCATGGGTTGTGAAACCCTTCTTTTCAATATCAATCTGGATTCCATTGCCCTGATGTCGTGCAACCCCGCAATCGGTGGGCTGGCAAAAGGACAGCTCGTCAAGGAAATCGATGCCTTGGGCGGTGAGATGGGCAGGATGGCGGACAAAACGGCCGTTCATTTCCGCATCCTTAACGCATCCAAGGGACCGGCGGTACAGTCGTCGCGGGTTCAGTGCGACAAACAGCTTTACCGGCTCGCCATGAAGTCCGTGGTCGAACGGCAGCCCAAACTTCATCTTTTTCAAAGCCTGGTTGACTGCCTTCTTGTCAAAGACGGCCAGATCATCGGCGTGGCAGATCAGACCGGCGTTTGTTACGGCGCGAAAGCCGTGGTCATCACCACGGGCACGTTTCTCAACGGGCTGGTTCATGTCGGAACATCACATTATCCGGCGGGACGTGCCGGGGAAATCGCTTCCATTTCTCTGGCGAATTGCCTTCGTGAACTGGGCTTCGAAATGGGCAGGATGAAGACCGGAACGCCGCCACGGTTGAAGGCGTCTACAATTGACTTTTCCCGTCTCGAAAGGCAGGACAGCGATCCCGCCTTCGAACCCTTTTCCCTGTCCACGGAACGCCTGGGAAAAGAACGGCTTCCCTCCTATTTCGGCTATACGACTTCAGAAACCCACCGCCTGATCCGGGAAAATATTCGTTTTTCACCCCTTTATTCCGGAGTCATCAAGGGAGTCAGTGCACGTTACTGTCCGTCCCTGGAGGATAAGGTGATGCGTTTTGCCGACAAGGGACGTCATCCCGTGGTTCTTGAATTTGAAGGATTGGAAACGGAAGAGGTCTATGCCAAAGGCCTGGGAAACAGCCTTCCTCTGGACCTCCAGGAACAAATCGTTCACAGCGTGCCGGGACTGGAAAATTCGGAAATTCTGCGATCGGCCTATGCCATTGAATACGACTTCGTCCAGCCGACTCAACTTAATCACACATTGGAAACCAAAAGGGTTCGTGGGCTTTACCTGGCCGGTCAGATCAACGGCACGTCAGGATACGAAGAAGCCGCCGCTCAGGGGATGTGGGCGGGAATCAATGCCGCCCTGGCGGTGCAGGGCCGTCCGCCCTTCGTGCTCGATCGCTCGGAAGCCTATATGGGGGTTTTGATAGATGATCTCGTGACCCAGGGCGTGGATGAACCCTACCGGATGTTTACCTCCAGAGCGGAATACCGGCTGATCCTGCGTGAAGACAATGCCGCACTGCGCCTGACTCCCCGGGGTTTTGATCTGGGGTTGATCTCTCAGGATCTTCATGAGCAGATTTCCGAGAGAATCCGCCGGATTGAAGAAGGGATGAGATGTCTTTCCTCTTTCAAGATCTATCCCGGTGCCGCCGTCAATTCGAAACTGGAGGAACGGGGAACTCCGGCAATCAAAAATCCGGTAACGCTGTTTCAGCTTCTCAAGCGCACGGACCTCTCCTGGGAGAATCTGGCGATGTTTCAGGATCTTCCGGATTTTCCGGAAGATGTGCCGGACGGCTACGATCGGCTGACCCGGAAGCAGATCGAAATCGAAGCCAAATATGAAGGGTACATTCAGCGTCAGCGGGAGGCCATTGTCCGGATGAAAGCCTTGGAAAGCCACAGAATTCCGCCGGGAATGGATTATTCGGCCATCCCCGGTTTGTCCAATGAGTTGCGGATGAAACTGGCCCGAGTGGAACCGGAAACCATCGGGCAGGCCCGGCGCATCACAGGAATGACTCAGGCCGCGCTGGCCGCGGTCATGATCATGATCAAAAAAAAGGAACAGGATACCCGGGGATAATCGTCTGTTCAGGCTCAGTCCCGGTAAACAGGAGATTGTCCCGACGGACTTTCTCAAGGCTCTTGAACTTGAAAATATTTTTTCTTAGATACACTTTGGCTTCATATTTGCGTGAACACCATCCTGGGAGAAGTGCTTGTTCGTCAGGACTCTTTGAATAACCTCATCAGTTTTATTCTTTTGTGCTCTAAGAAAGAAAATGAAATGGCCGGGAGGCAAAGGCCGCAGAAATAATGAAGAAATAATGAAGGTGCCCGGAATTGAGTAAGCATAATTACGAGGAACTGGCGGCATTGCATGCCATTGCAAGGATTCTGGCACAGCCTGGGGAACTGCGGGATCAACTGGAACGGATTCTTCAGGAGATGAACCAGAGGGTCGGAATGCAGCGGGGCATGATCTCCCTGCTGGACAGGGAAAGCGGTGAAGTCTGGCTGGACGTCGCTCACGGGGTTGATATCCAGGGGATGGAAGTCTCCTACCAACCTGGAGAGGGGATTACGGGCAAGGTTGCCCAGACAGGACGCCCTATGGCCGTAGCCAATCTGGGACAGGAAACCCATTTCCTCGACAGGACCGGAGCACGACGTTTTCTTAATCGCACGGAACTCTCCTTTCTCTGTGTGCCGATTATCTATGACAATCAGGTGGTCGGGGTCCTGTCTGCCGATAAGGCCGCCGTACAGGTGGAGGACCTGGATCGGGAACTGGCCATGCTTTCTTCCATATCCGAACTCATTGCCAAAAGCGTTCACATGCGCGCCCTGGAAGAGGAAAACCGGCGCCTCCGGCATATGCTGGGGCGTTCGACAGTGCCTGCTTCCGAAATCATCGGTCATTCCAGAGTGATGCAGGAAGTCTTCGGCCTTATTGCCCAGGTGGCCGATTCCAATACGACCGTCATGATCAACGGCGAAACGGGGACAGGAAAGGAGCTGGTTGCCCGGGCGATCCAAATCCGCAGCCCACGGCGCAAGGGACCGCTGATTCAGGTGAACTGCGCCGCCATGCCGGATACCCTGATCGAAAGCGAACTCTTCGGCCATGAAAAAGGTGCGTTTACGGGAGCGCTTCACGCGCGTCGGGGGCGTTTCGAGGAGGCTCATGGCGGCACCATTTTCCTCGATGAGGTCGGTGAGCTGTCTGCGGCGGCTCAGGCAAAACTGCTGAGGGTCATTCAGGAGAAGAAGTTTCAGCCTCTGGGAGCCTCCCGCATGGTTTCTGTGGATGTCCGTATTATCGCGGCAACCAACCGGAATCTGGAAGAGGATGTGGCGGCAGGCCACTTCCGGGCCGATCTGTATTACCGGCTGAATGTCTTCCCGATTTACCTGCCGCCCCTTCGGGAGCGGGGAAGCGATATTATCCTTCTGGCCGACTATTTTGTATTGAAATATAATAAAGAAATGGGAAAATCCGTAAAACGGATTTCCAATGCCGTTCTGGAAGCCTTTTTAAGCCATACCTGGCCGGGCAATGTCCGGGAACTCGAAAACTGCATAGAACGGGCGGTTCTGCTGGCAACAGGGGATTCCATCGAAACACTCCATCTGCCTCCCTCACTCCAGATCAGGAGCCGGGAAGGAGAGAAGAAGGAATCAGGCAAATTTAATGCGATGATCGAATCCCAGGAAAGGGCGATGATTGTGGACGCACTCAAGGAAAGTCATGGCAACCAGAGCCAGGCAGCACGAATTCTCGGGACAACAAAACGCATCATTCAATACAAGATCCAGAAATTCGGGATCGATCCCCGTCGGTTTAACCCCAAACATGCCGGTTCATCCACGATTTCCGGCTGAATTGAGATGGGCCGGGAAAAGGTCACGGCTTTTCTTGAATTTTGATACAAATTTGTTCTTTATTTGGTCATTTGCACATTTTTGTTTCTTTCCATTTTCATCCTCCTCTTTTTGAAGGCAATTCCCGGATATTTTCCAGGATCCAACCCCCTTAAACTCCGGATTTGCGAACTGTCTTTAACGAAATCGTTCAGAAACCGACGCCATACTCATACTTACAGGAATGGCATGTTTCTGGCTTTTCTCCTTATCACAATGTATCAATTATTGAACATTAACCCTTTTTAATAGGAATGAAAGGCCCAATCTCAAAGGGCTGAAAGGAAGTTTTCCTCATGTGCCGATTGTTTGCAATGACGAGCAGCGAACCTCTTTCCCCCATGGTCGCCATCCGAGCCCTGGATGTCATGAAAGAGGGCCATGACGGTTCCGGAGTGGGTCTTTTTCTTGCCGATCTCGGCGGGGAGTTCGAACAGTTTAAAGGGAGGCCCATTCTTTCAGGAATCTTTTCCAACAGCGGAATCAAGGCGCTGGATCACTACATGATGGAAATGGACTTCCTGGTGAAATACAAGTTGTCCTTCCGCCCCAAAAAGCAGCGTCCGGCTGGAACACCGGACCGGGATCACTACATGATCCGCGTCTATGATTATCCGCCGGAATGGGAGGATCTTGGTGAAGAGGAAATCGGCCGGCGTTTACTGCAGACACGCCTCCGTCTGAGAAAACTGGGGGAAGAGGACGGGTCCATGCTGGTATTCAGCTTCTGGCCGGATGTGATCATGATCAAAGAGGTGGGAGATCCTCTGGCCGTCGGTCAGTATCTCGGCTTCGACCAGCCGAACCTGCAGGCCCGGATCATCATGGCGCAGGGGAGGCAGAACACCAATTACGCCATTGACATCTATGCCTGCCATCCCTTTTTCATTGAGGGAATCGCCACGATGACCAATGGCGAGAATACCGCCTTTGTGCCGATCCGGGAATTTCTTCTTTCCCGGGGCGATCCGGGCTATATCGGATATCGATCGGATTCGGAGGTTTTTACCCATATCCTTCATTATACGCTGAAGCATCTCGGATTGAGCCTGGAAGCATACAAACACATTCTGACGCCGCTCAAGGATGAGGAGCTGGCCGGACATCCCGATGGCCGGCTTTTACAGCTGTTGAAACAGAGCTGCCGACCCATGATCGTGGATGGCCCGAACTGTGTCATGGGATGCCTGCCCGACAAGACGCTTTTTCTGGTGCAGGACAGTAAAAAACTCCGTCCCGGAATCGTCGGCGGACTTCCGGGGTTATATGCCTTTTCCTCGGAAGTGTGCGGTCTTGATGAGGCCATTCCCGAACGGGATAAAAGTCGGGATTTTCAGCCCATGGGAACGGATCTGGTTTCTGTCGGACCGGACCGGCGGGAGGTGAAACGATGGAATCAATGGAAAAACTTACCCCTTCAGCATTAAATACAAAAGACCTTCCCTGGCTGATTCTCTGGGATAAGGAAAAATGCACCTTATGCGGCCGGTGTACGGCCGTATGTCCGGTTCAGGCCATTGAGCCCGCCGTCTTCCGGAAGCGGGTTGTTTCGGTGCAGCCGGGACTCGCCGAAAAACCGGGGCATCTGTATTCGATCTATCACGGAATCCGCCAGAAAACCGATCCGGCCCATTTCTGCATCGGCTGCGGAATGTGCGATTTCGTCTGTCCCAACGGGGCTATCCAGCCGGTACGCAACGAAGAGCAGGATAAACTCCGATTTCATCTCAATTCAGGTGGAGCGCCCCGCCGTCGCGGTGGACGCCGCAATGTGCCGGGAAGTCTTCTCGATGAGATCAAATTTATCAGAATTTCCATGCTTACCGACCCGGCCCTCGATGCCGGACGGCACGAATTTGAACTGCGAACGCTACTGGGCCGCATTCTTCCTCCCGAGGAGATTCTGAAGGTCTCCCGGGAAAACGGCTGGATTCCCCCCGTCCGGGAAATCTACCCCCTCGTGGTGGGCAGCATGTCCTTCGGGGCTCTTTCCCCCAACATGTGGGAGGGTCTCCAGATGGGTGTGGCCTATCTGAATGAGGAACTGGGCATGCCCGTGCGCATGGCCACCGGAGAAGGGGGCTGTCCGCCGCGCCTGCTCCGTTCGCGGTTTCTGAAATACGTGATCCTTCAGATTGCAAGCGGCTATTTCGGCTGGGATGAAATTATCCGCACTCTGCCGGAAATGAAGGAGGATCCCTGCGCCATCGAAATCAAATATGGACAGGGCGCAAAACCGGGCGATGGCGGACTGCTGATGTGGTATAAGGTCAATAAACTGATTGCCGCGATTCGGGGTGTGCCGTCGGGCATCAATCTGCCCAGCCCCCCGACGCACCAGACGCAGTATTCCATCGAAGAATCCGTGGCCAAGATGATTCAGTCCATGTCCATGGCCTGGGGATTCCGGGTTCCCGTCTATCCGAAGATCTCGGCGACGAGCACGGCCCTGGCGGTTCTCAACAATCTGACGCGCAATCCCTATGCTTCGGCACTGGCGATTGACGGCGAAGACGGGGGCACCGGCGCGGCCTATCATGTTTCGATGAATTCCATGGGACACCCCATTGCCAGCAATATCCGGGATGCCTACCTTACCCTGGTCAAACTCGGCAAACAGAACGAAATTCCTCTCTTTGCCGGCGGCGGCATCGGCAAGAACGGAAATCTGGCGGCCAATGCCGCCGCCCTGATCATGCTGGGGGCCAGTGGCGTGCAGGTGGGAAAAGTCCTGATGCAGGCGGCGGCGGGATGCGTCGGTTCGGAGACGGACCGGTGCAACATTTGTAATATCGGCCTCTGCCCGAAAGGGATCACATCGCAGGATCCCCGTTTATACCGGCGGCTTGATCCGGAAAAAGTGGCGGAGCGTCTCGTGGATGTCTTTGTCAGCTTCGACACGGAATTGAAAAAGATCGTCGCGCCGCTGGGACGGTCCACTTCCCTGCCCATCGGCATGTCCGACGCCCTGGGCATCGCGGACAACCATGCCGCCCGGCGGCTGGGGATTTCATATGTCATTTGAAAAAAGATAAGAAGGTGCTTCCATGTCCTTTGAACCGACACAAATTCTCTCCGGAATGGAAAACGGGCTTCGCGTAGATTCCCGGATCCTCGAGGAGCGCGTTCAGGCCGCGGTGCGCGACGGTCATCGGCGAATTGAAATTTCCGCCCATGGCCAGCACGGCATCGGCGGCCGCCTCTGGCAGGCGGGCGAAGAAGAAATCCACCTCCGCGTTCGAGGCATGTCCGGTCAGCGTTTGGGGTCCATGGGTTTTCCCGGGACCCGCATCGAGGTGTGCGGACCCGTTTCCGATGACGTCGGCTGGCTCAACGCGGGATCCCGGATTATCGTCCACGGCCATGCCACCAATGGAGCGGGAAACGCCATGGCCCAGGGAAAAATTTACATCGCCGGCAACATCGGCGCCCGGGGAATGACCATGACCAAGCACAATCCCCGCTTCGATCCCCCCGAGATGTGGATCCTAGGTTCCGCCGGCGATTCCTTCGCGGAATTCATGGCGGGGGGAACAGCCGTAATCTGCGGGCATAATCCTCAGAACCCGTCCAATGTTCTGGGATATCGTCCCTGCGTGGGCATGGTGGGCGGAAAGATTTACTTTCGCGGACTCCATCAGGGATTCAGCAAGCATAACGCCCGCCTGACGAATCTTACAGACGAGGAATGGCAATGGCTGATTTCGGGATTGCGGGATTTTCTCTCCGAAATTGAGAGGATGAACCTTTTTGATCGCCTGACGGCGGATCGGACCGCCTGGCAGCTTCTCGCCGCCCGGAAGCCCTATGAAAAAGTTGCCGTTGAATCCCGTCCCATAAACCGGTTCCGCCGGGAAATCTGGGAAACCGAACTGGGTGCGGGCGGACTGATCGGGGATCTGACCGATCTGGACCGGAGTCCCATCGACGTGATTACGACGGGAGCCCTCCGCCGCTATGTTCCCCTGTGGGGAAATGGCCGCTATCTGCCTCCCTGTCAGGCAAACTGCCCGACAGGCATCCCGGTTCAGGAGCGCTGGCGGTTGATCCGGGAAGGGCATATTGCGGAAGCCGTCAATCTGTCCCTGCGCTACACCCCTTTCCCGACGGCGGTCTGCGGCTATCTCTGTCCGAATCTCTGCATGGAGCACTGCACACGCCAGGCGGAAAATCTTCCTCCCCTGGATGTCACGCTGCTGGGGAAAGCCAGCCTGCAGGCGGAAATGCCCCGTCCTGAGCCTTCCACGAAACACCGGATTGCCGTGATCGGCGGCGGACCGGCGGGTCTTTCCGTGGCCTGGCAGCTCTGGATGAAGGGGCACGAGCCGGTTGTCTATGAAAAAGAAGAAAAGCCGGGCGGCAAGATGTCCGCCACTATTCCCCGCAGCCGTATACCCGACGAAGTTCTGAACCATGAATTGCAGCGAATCCGGGAGGTGATCGAGTTCGTTTCTCTTGAGCAGCCCCTGACGGTGGAAAGATTCATGCAGATTCGCGACTCTTCTGATTTTGTCGTGATTGCCGTGGGCGCTCAGAAACCGGCCACCCTGAATATTCCCGGCCATGAACGGGCCTTGACCGCCCTGGATTTCCTGCGGCTCTGCAAGCAGGACGGCATTCAGCCCGGTCGGCGGGTCGTCATTATCGGCGCCGGCAACGTGGGGTGCGACGCGGCCACGGAGGCGGCCCGGCTGGGGGCAAAGGACATCACCCTGATCGATATTCAGGAACCGGCATCCTTTGGCCGGGAACGGCAGCATGCCGAGGCCGCGGGGGCCCGTTTCCTCTGGCCGCGCTTTGCGAAGGCCATTGCCGATGACGGCGTAGAGCTCGAAGATGGAGAATTCCTTCCGGCGGATACGGTGATTTTCGCCGTAGGGGATCGTCCGGACCTGTCCTTCGTCCCGGATGAAATTATCCGGGAAAGGGGGTTCCTTCAGGTGGACGACCGTTTTCAGAGCAGCGATCCCCGGGTCTTTGCAGTGGGAGACGTCGTCCGTCCGGGATTGTTGACCGAGGCCATCGGGGCGGGTCGGATCGCAGCGGACACCATCGATGGACGAATTCGCGGCAGAAAAGAAACAATGGGCCAGTTGCCGCCGATGCCTGCTGAGCGGGTCAAGATGGCCTATTTCGAACCCTGGCTGCCGGAAAACGCGGATGTGACAGCCTGGTCAAGAGTCTGCGCCTCCTGTGGTTCGTGCCGGGATTGCGGACTCTGTGAAGCGATCTGTCCGCAGAATGCCATTTTCCGCCTGGATAAAGGCAGCGGGGCTTTTGAATACCGGAGCCGGGCGGAGCGGTGCATCGGATGCGGTTTCTGCGCTGGGGTCTGTCCGACCGGCGTCTGGCGACTGGTGGAAAACGAACCCCTGGAATAACATGATTTGATTTTTTGGAGAAAGGAGCCCTCTATGTTCAACTGTAAAACGAAAGAGGAAGTATTGCAGATCGTTAAAGAACAAAATGTCAGTTTCATTCAGTTCTGGTTTACCGATGTCCTCGGAGTGCAGAAAGTTTTCAGCGTCACCCCTTCGGAACTGAAGGAAGGACTGGAGGAAGGAATGGGATTTGACGGATCCTCCATTCAGGGATTCTGCCGCATCGAGGAGAGCGACATGATTGCCATGCCCGATCCGACGACCTTTCAACTCATATCCTGGCGGCCGTCGGAACGACCGGTAGCGCGAATGATCTGCGATATCCTGAAACCTGACGGGTCTCCCTATGAAGGGGATCCCCGCTATGTCCTCAAGCGGATGCTCAAGAAAATCGCGGATCAGGGCTACATCTTCTATGTCGGCCCGGAACTGGAGTTCTTTTATTTCACCAGCGACAGAGCCCCGGAATATCTCGACAGGGGTGGATATTTCGACGGCCTTCCCGTGGACCTGGCCACGGACCTGCGGCGGCAGACCATCTTCGCCCTCCAGGAGATGGGAATCCGGGTCGAATATTCCCATCATGAGGTGGCGCCGAGCCAACACGAGATCGATCTTCGATATGACGAGGCCCTCTGCATGGCGGACAAGGTGATGACCTACAGGACAACGGTCAAGGAAATCGCCCGGCAGAACGGCGTCTACGCCTCTTTCATGCCCAAGCCGATCTTCGGGGAAAACGGCAGCGGGATGCATACCCATCAGTCCCTGTTTGTCGGGGACAAAAACGCCTTTTTCGACAGCGGGGACAAGTATCAGCTCTCCGCTCTTGCGAAGCACTACATTGCCGGACTCATGAAGCATGCCCCGGAGATTACGGCGATCTGCAATCAATGGGTAAATTCCTACAAACGGCTTGTGCCGGGCTACGAAGCGCCGGTTTATGTCTCCTGGGCGCGCCGCAACCGGTCCGCCATGATCCGCGTCCCCATGTACAAACCGGGCAAGGAAAATGCGACCCGGATCGAGTTCCGCTCCCCCGATCCCGCCTGCAATCCCTATCTGGCCTTTGCCGTCATGCTGGCAGCCGGTCTGAAGGGCGTGGAGAAGGCCTATAAACTGCCGGATCCGGTGGAAGAGGATATCTTCGAAATGAATGAAAAAGCCCGCGAACAGGCCGGGATCACCTCCCTGCCGGGCAGTCTGTATGAAGCGATCGTAGAGGTTTCCCAGAGTGAACTGGTCAGGGAGACCCTGGGGGATCATATCTTCGAGAAGTTCGTAGAAAACAAAAAGGTAGAGTGGGACCGGTTCCGCACACATGTCAGCCGGTTTGAAATTGAACGCTATCTGCCGATGCTTTAAGTTTCCCCTCCTTCGACGAACGCGCCGTTTTTCTTGGGAGGAAACGAATCCGGTTATCAAAGGGAAATGATTTCAAAAAAATCGCTTCCCTTTGATAATTATGCATTTATGGTGTTGCATTATCCCTTGTGGTACTGATATAAGGGGCAGAATAGAATTATTTAATGCATAGTGATATCAATTATTTAAGCTTCCATCGCCTGATTTTTCCGTCCGTTGACGGTGAGAAGGCAAAAGGGGCCGGAACCGCCCCGTCGCGGTCTACCTCTTGAGAAATAGCCGGCGTTCAAACAATGAGGAACAACACGACATGACCCTGCTGAGAAAACAGAAACCCGCGCTCCTGGTTCTGGAAGACGGGTGTGTCTTTCGGGGAGAAGCCTTCGCGTGTGAGGGCGAAGTCCTGGGAGAGGTCGTCTTCAATACCGGGATGACGGGCTACCAGGAGGTTCTGACCGATCCATCCTACAAGGGGCAGATCGTCGCCATGACCTATCCGCTGATCGGCAACTACGGGATCAATCCCGAGGATATGGAAGCAGCAGGAATTTCTCTGGAGGGGTTTATCGTCCGGGAATATTCGGATTTCCCGAGTAACTGGCGATCCCGGCAGAGCCTGAAGGCCTTTCTTGAGTCCCTGGGCAAGCTGGGCGTCGAGGGACTGGACTGCCGCGCCCTGACACGGCGTCTTCGCGTTTCCGGGGCGATGCGCGGCATTCTGACCACGGAAATCCAGGACGTGGAGATTCTGCTCCAGCGGGTGCGTGCATATCCCGGTCTTGTCGGGCAGGACCTGGTCAGGACCGTAACGTGTCAAGAGCCGTACCGATGGGTGCGCGGGAGCGTTCAGCCGGCTGACCGGGACCGGAGGCCGGAGGAAGGCAAGAATCTCCGGGTGGTCGTTCTGGATTGCGGCGTCAAATACAATATCCTGCGCTGTCTGGAGGCGGAAGGCTGCGAGGTGATCGTCGTCCCCGCCTGCTCTTCCGATGAACAGATTCTGTCCTGGTCTCCTGACGGGCTGCTCCTGTCCAACGGTCCGGGCGATCCGGCTGCACTGCCTTATATCGTGGCCACCGTCCGGCAATTGCTGGGGAAAGTTCCGATCTTCGGCATCTGCCTGGGACATCAGATCCTGGGACAGGCTGTCGGCGGCCGCACCGAAAAATTGAAGTTCGGCCATCACGGGATCAATCAACCGGTGAAACACCGCCTGTCGGGCCGGGTGGAAATCACCTCCCAGAATCACGGATTTGTCGTTGTGCCGGAATCCCTTCCCGCGGAGCTGGAAAAAACGCATGACAATCTCAATGACGGGACATCGGAAGGAATCGCTTATCCGTCTCTGGGGGCGTTCAGCGTCCAGTATCACCCCGAAGCGGCGCCGGGGCCGCAGGATGCATCCTATCTTTTCAAACAGTTTGTAAAACTAATCACATCAGAGAAGGGAAACAAGCTTAGGACCCCTTCCTGAGACATGAGAGGCTTATCTTGATTCTTATTATTGATTTCGGTTCTCAATACAACCAGCTGATCGCCCGGCGCGTGCGGGAGCTGGAGGTGTACTGCCAGATTGAACCCCCGGAAATTGCGCTGGAAACGATCAAGGCTCTGCAGCCGGAAGGGATTATTCTCTCCGGAGGTCCGGCGAGCATCTACGAACCCAAAAGTCCGAAGGTGGACAAGGGGATTTTCGACTTGAACATCCCGATCCTGGGCATCTGTTATGGCCTGCAGTACATGGTTGACTCCCTGGGTGGCAAAGTGATCCGGTCGGCAAAGCGGGAATACGGGTTTGCCCAGCTCCACATTGTTCGGGAGGGAAAGGGAATCTTTGCGGGGGTAACGGAAAACACCCGCTGCTGGATGAGTCATGGCGATACGATCGACCAGTTGCCCACAGGCTTCGCGATCACGGCCTCTACGGCCAATACCCCCGTCGCGGCGATGGAAGATCCGGTTCGGCGGCTTTACGGCCTGCAGTTCCATCCCGAAGTAGTTCATACGCCGGAAGGGAAAAAGATGCTGGAAAATTTCCTCTTTTCCGTCTGCGGCTGCCGGAAGGGCTGGACCATGGCGTCCTTCATCCGGGATTCCGTGGAAGAGATCCGGTCAACCGTTGGAGACCGGAAGGTCGTCCTTGGTCTGAGCGGCGGCGTGGATTCTTCCGTGGCGGCGCTGCTTCTTCATCAGGCCATCGGCAATCAGTTGACCTGTGTTTTTGTCGATAACGGCCTCCTGCGGCAGGGAGAGGCGGAAAAGGTCCGATCGCTCTTCAAACAGCATTTTCACATGAATGTCCGCTTCGCCCGGGCCAAGGCCCAGTTTCTCGATGCCCTGAAAGGCATCGTGGATCCTGAACGGAAGCGCAAGATCATTGGCCGAGTCTTTGTCGAAGTCTTTGATCAGGAAGCGCGAAAAATCCGGGATGTGGATTATCTGGCACAGGGGACCCTCTATCCCGACGTGATCGAATCCCGTTCCGCCTTCGGCGGTCCAAGTGCGGTGATCAAGTCCCACCATAACGTGGGCGGACTCCCCCGGCGGATGAAACTGAAGCTGATCGAGCCGCTGAAACACCTCTTCAAGGATGAGGTGCGCCTCCTCGGCAGGGAGCTGGGACTCTCCGACGACATGATCTGGCGGCACCCCTTCCCCGGCCCCGGTCTGGGCATCCGGATCATCGGCGAGGTGACGGACAAACGGCTGTCCCTCCTCCGCAAGGCCGATGCCATCCTGCTGGAGGAGATCAAGGCGGCCGATTACTATGGCCGGCTCTGGCAGTCGTTCGTCGTCCTGCTTCCCCTGAAAAGCGTCGGGATTATGGGCGATCAGCGAACCTATGAACATATCGCGGCCATCCGGGCTGTCACCAGCGATGACGCCATGACGGCGGACTGGGCGCGGCTTCCTCATGATCTGCTGGGAAAGATTGCCAATCGGATCATCAACGAGGTCCGGGGAATCAATCGCGTGGTCTACGATATCAGCTCCAAACCACCCAGCACGATTGAATGGGAATAAAGAAGATATTTTATGCCGAAGCGGAAAGACCTTAAGAAGATCCTGATTATCGGCTCGGGACCGATTATCATCAGCCAGGCATGCGAATTCGACTATTCTGGGACTCAGGCATGCAAGGCCCTGCGGGAAGAAGGGTATTCGGTGGTCCTGATCAACAGCAACCCGGCCACCATCATGACCGACCCGGAAACGGCCGACCGGACCTACATCGAGCCCATTACGCCGGAGGCGGTGGAAAAGATCATCGCCCGGGAGCGGCCCGATGCCCTGCTGCCCACCCTGGGCGGCCAGACCGGGCTGAATACCGCCGTGGCCGTTGCGGAAAGCGGGGTCCTGGAGCGCTACGGAGTGGAGATGATCGGTGCATCCCTGCCGGTGATTCACAAGGCCGAGGACCGCGAATTGTTTCGCCGGGCCATGGAGAGCATCGGTCTGCGGGTCCCCCGGAGCGGCTTCGCCCGGACGATGGAAGAGGTTCTGACCATTGCGGAGGAAATCGGGTTCCCTGTCATCGTCCGCCCTTCATTCACCCTGGGAGGGACGGGAAGCGGCGTGGCCTATAACCGGGAGGAACTGGTCGAGCAGGCCCGGGCGGGGCTCGAGGCGAGCATGATCCACGAGATCATGCTGGAAGAGTCGGCCCTGGGCTGGAAGGAATACGAACTGGAGGTCATGCGGGACCGGGCGGACAACGTGGTGATTATCTGCTCGATCGAGAACCTCGACCCCATGGGCGTGCACACGGGCGAATCCATCACGGTGGCGCCGGCCCAGACCCTCACGGATGCCGAATACCAGCACATGCGGAACGCGGCCATCGCCATCATGCGGGAAATCGGCGTGGAAACGGGCGGATCGAACGTCCAGTTCGCCGTCCATCCGGAAACGGGAGAGATGATCGTCATTGAGATGAATCCCCGGGTTTCCCGCTCCTCGGCCCTGGCCTCCAAGGCGACGGGCTTCCCCATCGCCCGGATCGCCGCCAAGCTGGCTGTCGGCTATACCCTAGATGAAATCCCCAACGACATCACCCGGGAGACCATGGCGTCCTTTGAACCGACGCTCGATTACTGCGTGGTGAAGATCCCCCGCTGGACGTTCGAAAAGTTCCCGGAAACCGAGGATATACTGACGACTTCCATGAAATCCGTGGGCGAAACGATGGCCATCGGCCGCACGTTCAAGGAAGCCCTCCAGAAGGCGGTGCGCTCCCTGGAGATCGGTCGGTTCGGGATATCCGAAGCCCTGCCGGCTGAGCTTTCCAATCCGGAAGAGCAGCTCAAGGCCAGGCTGATCATCCCCAACTCGCAGAGGCTTTTCTATCTGGCCGCCGCCTTTGAATTCGGGATGAGTCTGGAAGACATCCATCGCCTGACACAAATCGATCCCTGGTTCCTGGATCAGATCCGGCAGATCATCCAGGCGGAAGGGATTTTCAGGCAGGATACGCCGTCGGGAGAAGTCCTTCGAGAAGCGAAACGCTGGGGCTTTTCTGATCGGAGGCTGGGAGAGCTCTGGAACGTTCCGGAAAGTGAAATCCGGAGCCGCCGCTTTTCCGAAAACCTGCTGCCGGTCTACAAGCTGGTCGATACCTGCGCCGCGGAGTTCGAAGCCTACACCCCCTATTATTACTCCACCTATGAGGAAGAAAACGAGGCGCGGCCCTGGGCCAAACCCAAAGTGCTGATTATCGGGGGCGGTCCTAACCGCATCGGTCAGGGCATCGAGTTCGACTACTGCTGCGTTCATGCATCCTTCGCCCTTCGGGAGGAGGGGTACGAAAGCCTCATGGTGAATTCCAATCCGGAGACGGTAAGCACGGATTACGACACCTCAGACAAGCTCTTTTTTGAACCGGTGACCCTGGAAGATGTCCTTCATATTCTCCAGTGTGAGAAACCCGAGGGTGTCATCGTCCAGTTCGGCGGACAGACACCTCTCAATCTTGCGAAAGGGCTGGAAGCCGCCGGGGCAAAGATTCTCGGCACCTCGCCCGATTCCATCGACCGGGCGGAGGACCGGAAGCGTTTTCAGGAGATCGTCGACAAGCTGTCGTTGAACCAGCCGGTAAACGCGACCGTGACAGATGTGGCCGGAGCCCTGGAAGCGGCGGAGCACATCGGCTATCCCGTGCTGGTCAGACCCTCCTATGTTCTGGGGGGCCGATCCATGGAGATCGTTTACGATGCCGACAGTCTGAGCCAGTTCATGGAGCGGGCTCTGAAGGTCTCTCCCGATCATCCCATCCTTATCGACCAGTTTCTCGAAGATGCCATCGAGGTGGACGTGGACGCCATCAGCGACGGAACGGAGACCGTGGTGGCCGGCATCATGGAGCATATCGAAGAGGCGGGGATTCATTCGGGAGACAGCGCCTGCGTCCTGCCGACGATGAGTTTCTCCGAAGACTTCCTCGGACTCATCGAAAGTCAGACGGAGAGAATCGCCCGGGAGCTCAGGGTCATCGGCCTGATGAATATTCAGTACGCCGTCAAGGAAGGAATCCTCTATGTCCTGGAGGTCAATCCCCGGGCTTCGCGGACCGTTCCTTTTGTCAGTAAGGCGATCGGCGTTCCCCTGGCAAAACTGGCAACCAAGGTTATGCTGGGGCGCTCATTGAAGGAACTGGGATTTACGGAAGCGTTCCGTCCCGCGCACGTGTCGGTCAAGGAGGCCGTTTTTCCCTTCAACCGCTTCCCCAACGCCGAGATTGTCCTGGGGCCGGAAATGAGATCCACGGGAGAAGTAATGGGGATCGATTCCTCCTTCGGTCTGGCCTTTGCCAAATCCCAGATGGCGGTGGGGTTTTCCATCCCGCGGGCGGGACGGGTTTTTATCAGCGTCCACGACATCCACAAGGAAAAGATCACCCCCATTGCCCGGCGTTTCCGGGAAATGGGTTTCGAGATCCTGGCCACGCAGGGAACGGCAGCCTATTTGCGGAAAAACGACATTCCAGCGGAAACAGTCCACAAGGTCAGCGAGGGGCGGCCACACATTGTCGACCGGATCAAAAACGGCGACGTGGCCATTGTCATCAACACGAGTGTGGGCAGAAGGCCGACGCGGGATGCCTACTTCATCCGCCGCAGCGCCCTGACCTGCAACATCCTCTATTCCACGACGATCGCCGGAGCGGGGGCGCTCTGTGAGGCCGTTGCAGCCATGCGCCAGGGGGACTGGGATGTCCAGCCGCTGCAGGCTTATCACTCCAGGTTCTAAAGAAGTTCAGCGTTCAAAGTTGGGACTTCCGGCTGAGAACATGAAACTTTGAACCTGAAACGCTGGAGGATCCAATCAGGGCATAAAAATTCATGGAAACTCAACTATCGGTTATTGAAGACAAACCCCGCGAGGCCTGCGGCGTTTTCGCCGTCTACGGACACCCCGAGGCCGCGAAGCTCACCTTCTTCGGTCTCTTCGCCCTGCAGCACCGGGGACAGGAAAGTGCTGGCATTGCCGCGTCAGACGGATGCATGGTCAGGGCCCATAAAGGAATGGGACTCGCTTCGGAAGTTTTCGGAGAAGAAAATCTGGCCCGCCTTCCCGGCAATCTGGCCATCGGCCATGTCCGCTATTCCACGACCGGTTCCTCCACCCTGTCCAATGCCCAGCCCTTCCTGGTTCATCATGGGGAAGAATATTACGCCTTGGGCCATAATGGCAATCTGATCAACGCCCAGTCGCTGCGCCGGGAGTTGGAGGACTCGGGCTCCATCTTCCAGTCCACCATGGACAGCGAGGTCATCGTTCACCTTATGGCGCCCCATCTGAAGAAGGGCATCGAACCAGCCCTGAAAGCGGCCCTCAAGAGAGTCCAGGGGGCTTACAGCATTGTCATGCTGACGCGGAACTCGGTCATCGCGTTCCGCGATCCCCGGGGGTTCCGCCCGTTGTCACTGGGCCGTCTCAATGACGGCTGGGTGGTGGCGTCGGAAACCTGCGCCTTTGATCTCGTGGGCGCACAGTATCTGCGGGACATCCAGCCGGGGGAGATCGTCATCATAAACGAAGTAGGGTTGCACAGCCTGAAACCCTTTCCCCGTGTACCCCACTCCCACTGTATCTTTGAGCTCATCTATTTTTCCCGCCCGGACAGCCAGGTCTTCGGACAGAACGTCTATCTCTGCCGGAAGCGGTTCGGCCATGCCCTGGCCCGGGAATACCATCCCGATGTCGATTTCGTCATGCCCTTTCCCGATTCGGGCAACTACGCCGCTCTGGGATATTCGGAGGAAAGCGGCTTCCCCTTCGAGATGGGGATGATCCGCAATCATTATGTAGGACGGACTTTCATTCAGCCGACACAGCCCATGAGGGATTTTGCGGTGCGGGTAAAACTGAATCCCGTGAAACCTCTCATGGCGGGCAAGAAGATCCTGATCATCGAGGATTCCATCATCCGGGGAACGACCAGCCGCAACCGGGTCCGCTACCTCCGGGAAAACGGGGCCAAGGCCATTCATATGGCGATCAGTTGTCCCCCAACCCGGTTTCCCTGCCCCTATGGAATCGATTTTTCCGCAAAAGGAGAACTCCTTGCCGCCCAGAAAGGTATTGAAGAGGAGATCGCCCGCTTCATCGGACTCGATTCCATCCATTACCTGAGCCTGGAGGGACTGGTCAGGAGCACGGGAGTGAATCAGGAGGCCTTCTGCCTGGCCTGTTACACGGGAAAGTATCCTCTGCAGCCACCGGGAGAAATCCAGAAGCTCTGTTTTGAATAGTGGGACAACACCGTATTTTGGAGAGGTGACGATTGGAAATCATTGATTCTCATACTCATTGGGGGCCTTCCGCTGCTCTGGGCATTTCCGTGACCACAGAGGAACTCTTGCGTCAGGCCGGAGAGAGCGGGGTGGGCCGGATCGTAATCTTTCCTTTTCCTTCTCAGGCCCTGGCGGATGAAGGCATTAACAATGAACTCCTGGAAGAAACCCGCCGCGCAGCGAAATTCATTCCCTACTATTACATCCCCGACGATCTGCGGCCCATTCCGCGGAGCAGGGGATTTCGAGGCGGCAAATGGCACTGGACGCATGGAATTTCGGATTGCTCTTCAAACTATGAAGTCCTGAACGACCCGGCGTTGCCGGGATTTCTCGAACAGTCTGAGACCATCGGGCTGCCGCTGATTGTCGAGGAGGAGCTGGAATTTACCAAGACCTTTGTAAAAAAGTCCGGGAAACTGAACGTCATCGTCCCCCACCTGGGCATGCTGGGCGGCAATCCCCTGGATTTCCTCGACACCTTCAAAAGTCATGAGCATGTCTTTTTCGACACGGCCCTGGCCCCTCCCCAAACCATCCGGCGCTTCGTTCAGGAAGTGGGAGCGGAGCGGGTTCTCTTCGGATCGGACATCCCCTTCGGCACAATGAAACTCGAACTGCAGAAGGTCCTGTCCCTTCGCCTCAACGACCGGGAACTGGAAGCCGTCCTGGGCGGCAATCTCCGCCGGCTCACCGGTCTTGCTCCCGCCTGAGAATCTGCAACAACTCCCTGCTCATAAATGTGCCACACAGGCTGATCTTCACCTTTTTTGTATCCAGCCAGAGTTTTAAAATGCTGCCCCCTCAGACTTTTCCCCAAAAATCTGTTTATGGTATCCCTCTGTATTTACTGCTTTATAAACGCTGAAATACGGCAATCATCGTGCCCTCTTCTCTAATGGCATACTCATTGACTTAAACAGAGGAAATTGCCGCAGAGGGCGCGAACAAATCGTAGCGTCCCGTCATTCAAATTGAAGTTTTCAGAAAATTTGAAGAATCGGTTGTTTGTAAAGGCGGAAAGCGGGGGGAAACCGGAAAACCGCTTTTTTATGACGTGACACTGAAAGATGGAAATCAGGTGGTGAGGAGGCTTTATGAAATTGTTATGGAGAATCAGACAATTATCAGCAATCGGGTTGCTGATTTCAAGTCTGTTGGCCGTTTCCGCTATCCCGCTGTTCGCTGAGGAAGAAAAACCCACGGCGGATCTTTCGGTGTCGACATTGACCAAGTATGTCTGGCGCGGCCAGGAACTCAGTCGGAACAGCATCGTTCTTCAACCTTCCGCAACAATCGGTTACAGGGACTTTTCCGTCAACCTCTGGGGAAACCTGGATACCAGCCCCTGTCAGGCGGACAAGACTCTCAACGATTCAGACAACTGGACGGAAACAGATATTACATTGGGTTACAACCGTGCTTTTGGCCCCGTAACGGCCGGTGTGGGTTACATCTATTACGCCTTGTCGGCTCTGCAAGCCGGCGGCCGGGATCTGCCTGACTCACAGGAAGTTTATGCCAGTCTGGGTGTGAACGCCCTTTTTTCACCGACTTTGACGGTATACAAGGAAATCAGCCACTACAAACAATGGTATTTTCTGCTGGGGATGTCCCATGCTTTTGCCTTAAACGACAGGGTGACCTTGAAACTGGCGGCAACAGCCAGTTATCTGAAGAGTGGGGATTCCGACGACTATCCCGAGATCGACTCGGATTATCAGCCAACGGGTGATGAATACAACAATTTTCATGATGGGGTATTAAGTATGAGCCTCCCTGTCACCCTGGTGAAGCATCTGACTGTCACACCATCCCTGTCCTATGTTTTTCCTTTATGCGAGGATGCGAAGCATGAAATGAAATACCGGGGTCTCCAGGGAGATGATCCATCGAACAGGGACAGTTCCTATCTCTATGGAGGATTGACCGTGAGTTTTGCCTTTTAATTCTTCGAGATTGTAAAATGAATTATACATAATATAAGATGGTTGCGTTTATGCAATTACTCATTTGATCGTTACACGTTTTAAAATCTTAAAGGACGGTCTGGATCTCTTTTCCCTGCCGATGGGTTAAATCCAGACCGTCATAAATTTTTTGCGCAGGGTCGCATCATCCCCATCCGGTCCCCTGGTCATGGCTGTACTGATTAATCGCCGCTCATTTTCCCCGTTAATAATCAGGATCAGCGGCATTATCCTTCTCCCCTTTTGCCCCCACTTATAATTCATAAACTTCCAAGCGCATCTGATGGCAAGAAAATTTTGAACAATTACGAATACTGATTGTTATATTAAGATTCTGGAGTAATAATACGAACCCTTTTTATCATGCATCGGCATTTTTTAAATGCAGCCTGCTGAGAAGTGAAGATGGCAAAGATTGATTCGATAGTCAGAAGACACCTTTCCCGGCGCAGCTTTATGAAAGGCTTGATCGTAGCCGGTCTGGCCGGACTGGATGTGATGCTTCTGGCACAAAACGGCAGACTGTACGCGAAAAAGATCGAACCCTTCTGGCTGGAAGTCACCCAGGTTCGATTGAAGCTGCCGCGCTTGCCGAAGTCATTTTCCGGCTTCCGGATGGCGCAGATCAGCGATATGCACGTGGGGGGCTGGATGACCGCCCAACGTGCCGCAGATTACTTCAAGATTGTCATGGACCTTTCACCGGATGCCGTGGCAATGACCGGCGATTTTGTTATGGGCTATGGTCGGGGCCGCAATGTGCCGCAGAAGATCGAAAAACTCGCTCCGGTCCTGGAGGAGATGACTCGACAGATCCCGGTTCTGGGAGTGCTGGGAAATCATGACTACATCTATGACTCTGCAGCAATTACAAATATGCTTCAGCAGGCAGGGGTCGTCTATTTAAATAATTCGGTTTCAGTCATCCGGCATGGAGATGACGTGCTGCATATCGCCGGTGTTGATGATGTGATGGAAGGAAGGCCCGAACTGGATGACGTGCTGAAGAAGCTGCCATCCTCGGATTGCTCGATTCTGCTGGTTCATGAACCGGATTTTGCGGATAAAAGCTCCTTGACGGGACGATTTGATTTACAGATTTCCGGTCATTCGCATGGCGGGCAGGTGGTTCTGCCTTTTATCGGTCCACCTATTTTGCCGGACATGGCGCATAAATACCCATCAGGGCTCTATCGGGTCGGAAAAATGCTTCTGTACACAAATCGAGGAGCGGGCATGACGCAGCCTTATGTGCGGTTTAACTGCCGACCGGAAATTACCGTCTTTACTCTCGAAGCCGCCACACCCTGATTCATGCACTCATGTATCACATCCGCCTTGGTTTAAGGTTCGGGTGTTCCGCAAGAGGTCCTCTCCTTGCGGCTCCATTGTATAATCAACTCGTCTATTGTATGTTCCGGACCTCGGGATTGGGACTCCACCATATATTCATTGTATTCCGCAATGGCCTTGTCTATCCCTTCCAGGTCCTCCCTCAGACTTTCTATTTCTGTCTGCACTTCTTGCTCCGGTTTTCTGTCCGTTTTTTCCTCTGCCCCGACTTGTGCAGCCTTCAAGGCTTTTTCAACCTCGAATTCCCTCCAGCCGCCTTTCCTATCAGCCGGGCGTGTGACTTTGGATTCGCTGACAAGCTGGTGAAGCGTGACGACATCGCCGTTCAGCAGCGCACGGATTTTAACCGCTTCATACATGATGGCCTCCCGGACGTTTGAGGGTGGAAATTCTTCGCCCATTGCCATCCGTTTCGCCTGCTCATAGTCCCTGTTAATGAGTTCCAACGCGCAGCGGACTTCATCATCCATATTCATCGTTGGAAATTCAGTCGATTGCCCGGAGGACTCTGTGGCATCGACCTCAAAGGCTGTTTCGTTCCTCTTAATTTCAGTAATTTTTTCTTCAACGGGCAAGGGAGGAGTGGATGTTTCGGCTTTCTGCGCCCTCTGTTGTTTATCCTTGTTTTCTTTTCGGGACAACCACAAATTAAAAAATGCCACACTCCCCATTGCGTAACAAAATATGATTGATAATGTCCATCCCGGAGTCGGCATGTAGGGCATCAGGATTGCGAACAATACTCCGCCTGTTGCGCCCACTCCAATCAACAAAATTTTCATTTTGTTTCACCTCCTTAACGAGGGATAACAAAGAAAAGAAAATTTTCAGCATTTGATGATCCTATCAAGTCAATGAACATTTCAACGGAATCGTCCACATCCTTTTCGGGACGTTTCACTGGTATAAAATACCTTTTTTTTAATCTCTTTCAAACTATAATTTGTGGTTTTATATGGCGGGTTTTCGCCGGCTGTTCCGCAAAGATCTTTTTTGCTGCAAGCGACGCGATCACGGTTAGAGAATGAACTTCATCAATTATGGCCAGGCCATTTAAATTGCAGAGTAGAAAATTCCCTCTGTTTGCGATACATATAATCATCAGGAAATCACCCCCTGCAAGCATAATTTTATCCCTTGTGCATTTTAAATATCGATTTCGACATGAGATAAACTTTCTGGCTATAAGCTATTAACGAAATCGCATCTTTGCTGTAATATAAAATTCAACCGGCATCGAAAGTCCTTTGCCAGCCATGATTGGCAGGGGACAGCCCGCGAATGGAAAGATCATGAAGGTGATGAATCTGCCTGCCCTTGCAGATGCGGATCAGGTATTAACAAAAAAGATGTTCCACGTGAAACACGTTAGATAAAAAGAGGATCGTCATGAGAAAAATACTTTTATCATTATTTATAGCCACATTGCTGGCACTTTCTACCCAAGGTTGCTTCCTCGGTGTTGAACCTGGTTCCTACGAATATACCGGGGACACCGGCCAGGAACCGCCACCCATCTTATTTGAGGCGCCGCCGGACGTGATCGTCATGCCTGACACCCGGGATGTTTACGTAGTCCCTGATATCTATATCGACTTGTATTTCTGGAATGGATGGTGGTGGCGTTCATGGGAAGGTCGATGGTATCGATCATTCTATTATGACCGGGGCTGGATTTATTATAGAAGCATTCCCGGTTTCTATTTCGACGTAAACCCAGGTTGGAGGATTTATTATAAAAACCGCAACTGGCAGGGACATCGGTGGCACTATGAAAAGATATCTAATCAGCGGCTTCAGCAGAACTGGAAGAGCTGGCAGAACAATCGTTACTGGGAAAGAGAAAAAACCTGGGGCGTCGAAAACTATCAGCCTCAGATAGAACGGCAGAGGCAGAAAATACGGCTCCAGCAACAGCAGGACACCACAAAACAGCAAAACAGGCAGGAGCAAAACAGGCAGAACAGACCACAAACTCAACGGCAGATACAGCAACAGCAGGACACCACAAAACAGCAAAACAGGCAGGAGCAAAACAGGCAGAACAGACCACAAACTCAACGGCAGATACAGCAACAGCAGGACACCACAAAACAGCAAAACAGGCAGGAGCAAAANAAAATATTTCTAACAATCCCAAGAAATACAGAAATATGATTAACAGAACAGAGTCAACACCCTGAACCGGAACAATACGGAATCATAAATCAGCGACGTAATTTACCAGTTGCCTGCGCTGACCTGAAATGTCACGGTCGGCGCAGGCATGAAACTGAACACATCCCTGCAACAGATCAAAGCGATTCTGAGATGTTCTGAAATGTATCGATTTGCGGCCGACAACCGAATGATCGCTACCATCGACCTTCCCATGAACGCCACCACCATCCATTCCAGAAATACAACCGGAAGAATCCGTAAAATCAAATCACTGCTCCCGGTCTGTCCTGAATCTCAGCCTTTACCATGACCGATTCGACCCCTTGCTTATCGCGTTTGATCTTCACACTTTTGACCTTGAGTCCGGTCTTGCGTTCAAAATCTCTGATGTCCTGGCAAAGCCCCACGCAGAAGCGCCTCTTTTCCTCCGCCAATTCTTCCTTTTTCCATTGCCGCTGAATTATTCCTGCTATCCGCGCTCTTCTGTATGCCTGAACTTCACGCTGCACGGGATGCGCTATCAGAAAATCAAGAATTCTGTCCAAACGATTCATTTACACGTGCACTTTCCCTTTCGCCAGCCCGACACGGCCTTTCCATGAAGGTCACTAACGGGTGCCCGACGTTACATTGAAATAATTGTCATTATTCTTAGTATTTGACGATTTAAACGGCTTTATGCATAGATTATTTATTAAAGATACATTAAGAAAATGAAGAGCGTTTCTTATAGTGATTCTTTCACAAAGATACAAGTATTTTGTTCTCGCGGCATTCAAAGGTGCTGAAGTCCTTTCAAAACAGATTTCCTTGCAGGAATATCACATTTTGCAGTCATTATCCCATTGACATAAAAATCCTTTCTGCCTATGTTCCCGTAAAAAATCCCCAGCGCATTCTGTGTCGCCACACTTTTGATGGTATGAAAGATGCGTTTGTTATATTGAACAAGCGAATCAGGGAACTTTGAAAGATCTCAGGAAAAGGGCTTTTCATCCTGTATGGCAGCATGAAAATTTTTCGTTAAATCGGGACTGTTCCATTTTTCTGAGTCATAACAAATCTTTGAAATATTTTATTCAGTACGGATGAACAGGATCGAGACGTAAAGATTGGAGCAGTCAATGAAAAAAAAAGACAAACGTTTTGATACACAAATGTTCCTGTTCAACAAGGTGGGTACATTAATGTTCCAATCAGACCTCTTTCAAATAAACTGAGGAAAACTACGGCAGAAAAGGCCGCATTAAGATTTAAGAGGTACACTCTACTATAAGGAGAGATTTATGGAGCTTACAGATATTTTTGGTTCTAACGTATTCAGCGACAAGGTCATGAAAGGACGGCTGCCCAAGGAAGTTTATGATTCGTTGAAGGAAACGATCGAAAAAGACGTGCCGTTAAGGCCCGACATTGCCAATGTCGTTGCCAACGCCATGAAGGATTGGGCGGTCGAGAAAGGGGCGACCCATTATACCCACTGGTTCCAGCCCCTCACCGGAATTACCGCGGAGAAGCACGACTCGTTCCTCTCCCCGGCCGCCGATGGGAGCGGCATTGTGGAATTTTCCGGAAAGCAGCTGATTCAGGGAGAGCCGGACGCGTCATCCTTCCCGAGCGGCGGCCTGCGCACCACTTTCGAAGCAAGAGGCTACACCGCCTGGGACTGTACCTCGCCCGCTTTTCTCAAAGAAGACGAAAGCGGCAACGTCACCCTGACGATTCCCACCGCCTTCTACTCCTATTACGGCGAAGCCCTCGACAAGAAGACCCCCCTGCTGAGGTCCATGAAGGCGGTATCCAAGCAGGCCTTGCGGGTCCTGAAGGCCCTGGGCAATGTCACCGCCGCCCGGGTGATGTCTACCGTGGGTCCCGAGCAGGAGTATTTCCTGGTGGACAGGAAATTCTACCTGGAGCGTCTCGACCTGATGCTGGCGGGGAGAACCATTTTCGGCGCGCCCGCCCCCAAAGGCCAGGAACTGGAGGACCAGTATTTCGGCTGCATCAAGGACAGAGTCTCCGCGTATATGCACGACCTCAACGCCGAGCTGTGGAAAATGGGCATCACCTCCAAAACACAGCACAACGAGGTGGCGCCGACGCAGTACGAAATGGCCCCCCTTTATGACACGACGAACATCGCCGGCGACCATAATCAGCTCGCCATGGAAACCATGCAGAAGGTCGCCCTGCGTCATGACCTGGTGTGCCTGCTCCATGAAAAGCCCTATGCGGGCATTAACGGTTCCGGCAAACACAACAACTGGTCTCTCTCGACTGACGAAGGAATCAATCTCCTTGATCCAGGCCATACGCCCGGTGAAAATGTCCAGTTCCTCTTATTCCTGAGCGCGCTGATCAAGGCGGTCGACACCCATGCCGACATCCTGAGAGCGACCTGCGCATCCGCAGGCAACGATCACCGTCTCGGCGCCAACGAAGCCCCGCCAGCCATTGTTTCCATCTTTATGGGAAAAGAAGTAACGGAAATCCTGGAGAAGCTTTCCAAAGGCGAGAAGGTTGCCGCGAAGGGAGCCCAGTATATGAAAGTCGGGGTGGATACCCTGCCCGAAATTCCCAAGGACAATACGGATCGCAACCGCACCTCTCCCTTTGCCTTCACGGGAAACAAGTTCGAATTCCGGATGGTGGGCTCGGCGCAGTCCATTGCGGGCGCGAATGTAACCTTGAATACCATCGCCGCCGAGGCCCTCGACGAAATCGCCACCCGTCTCGAAAAAGCCAGAGACAAGAATGCCGAGGCCGCGGCCGTCATCCGGGAAATCTATCAGAAGCACAGCCGCGTGATCTTCAATGGAAACAATTACAGCGAAGAATGGGTCAGGGAGGCGGAAAAACGGGGTCTGCCGAATGTGAGAAACTCCGTCGACGCCCTCAAGGCGTTTGTGACGGACAAGGCCGTTAATCTTTTCGAAAAATATGAGGTCCTGTCCCGCAAGGAGCTGCATTCCCGTTATGAAATTTATATCGATACATACTCGAAACAGATTCATATCGAGGCGCTGGTGGCCATCGACATGGTCAGGAAACAGTTTCTCCCTGCCGCCATGGAATACGGAACGTTTCTGGCCGATTCCCTTTCCAGCTTTCAGTCCGTGTCGATTGGCGCTTCCGTCCAGGAAGATCTCCTGAAGAAACTCGGCGCGCTGCTTTCGTCATCCTATAAGAATCTTGCCCGTCTTGAAACGGCCGTCGCGAAGGCTCAAGGGGTTTCCGACTGCGTCAGGCAGGCTGAAGCTTACCGCGACAAGGTGATTCCTGTCATACAATCCCTGCGCGGGGATATCGATGCGATCGAGACGCTTGTTCCCGGGGACATGTGGCCCGTCCCGACTTATGCGGATCTTCTCTTCAAGCTGTAAAACCGGAAAAACTGCAGAGCAGGAATGCCTCCGATCACGGGAAACCCGGCAGTTCTGCCCTGCAGCGAAAACCTCCTTCGACATTCGAGCAAGCCATCGCCAGACAGCCCTGGAACCGCCCAGCCATTCCAGTTCCGGATCAGGGATGCCATCGCGATGGCAAGGCGGCACATCCATGCCCATCCCATAACTCCTGGTTCATCCCCTGTTTTGAAACTCGTCGCGCAGAATATCACTGTCCCAGGCGTGGTCATTCATTGCGGGGTTAATCTCCCGGTCGCTGGTCAGCAACTGCTCCTGGTTTTCAATTTCCTCCCTGACACTGTAAATGTAATCGCTCTCATCATGGCGGTGCGGGGCCAGCCTGCAAAGGGCCGCTTCATCATACCGAATGAAATTCTGACCGGAACGCAGGGCGCTGTACCTCCGGAAGCCGAGCTTGACCAGGGCATCAACCCCCAGTCGCACAGAGGTATCCAGGGTTTCCCGGTAAATATCATTGATCCCCCTATCGAGTAGATCGCAGGCTTCGGTAGTGTGTTCGGCCCGAGCCATGATCGTGAGGTGAGGAAAGAGATTCCGTGCTTTTTGCATGAGATCGGCATTGATGTCCGGCGTACCGATGGCCGCGACCAGTATCCTGGCCTGGTCGGCTCCTGCAGATTTGAGAATGTCAATGCGCGTGGCGTCCCCATAAAAAACCTTGAACCCCATTTTCCTCAGCAGTTCGACGCGGTCCGAATCGTTGTCGAGGATCGTGGCCTGTACTCCGTTCGCCCTGAGAAATCGTCCGACCGTACTGCCGAAGCCGCCGAAACCGGCGATGATCACCGGGTAATGCAGGTCGATCTCGTCGGCTGTCGTTTCCACTTTTTCTCGAGTGCCGAACCGGGGGAGAAGAACGCGTTCATTGATCAGCAGCAAAAGCGGGGTTGCCGTCATGCTCAGAGCGGTCACCCCCATCATCGTGTCCGTCCATTCAACCGACAGGATGCCAAGCTGACTGATGAAGGAAAAGAGGACAAAGGCGAACTCCCCGACTTGGGCCAGGCTGACGCTGAACAGGAGATTTTGATCGAATGACAGCCGGGCCAGCCTGCCCGTTAGAGCAAGGACGAGGAACTTGACAATAATGACCCCGCAGACGAGAGCCATGATTTTCAGGGGATCGCCGAGAATCAGATTGAAGTTGATCGACGTCCCCACGGAGATGAAAAACAGCCCGAGGAGAATCCCTTTGAATGGCGCGATATCGCTTTCCAGTTCATGACGGTACTCGCTGTTTGCCAGCACGACGCCGGCCAGAAAGGTCCCCAGGGCGGGGCTGAGCCCGACCAGGGTCATGATGGAAGCCGTAGCAATGACAATGAACAGGGCGGAGGCCGTAAACAGTTCCTGAAGACGGAGCCTGGCGACAAACCGCAGAAAGGGAACGATGAAAAAGCGGCCGGCGGCGATCACCAGGGCAACGGCGCCCAGCAGGGCCAGCGTCTGGGCCCATCCGGGCAGCCCCTCCAGGAACGTGGCGTGTTCTCCGCTCCCGGGCTGGACCGGTGAAAAGGCCAGAAGAGGCAGCGCCGCCAGGATGGGAATGACGGAGATGTCCTGAAAGAGCAGGACTGCGAAAGAGCTTTTCCCGGATTGGGTCTGGGACAGGCCCTTCTCCCGCAGCGTCTGCAGGACGATGGCCGTGGACGACATGGACAGGGCCAGACCGCAGGCCAGGGCTGCGGGCCAGGAAAATCCCAGGATAAGAAACAAAGCGAGAAGAAGAAGTGTCGTCAGACCGATCTGCAATGTTCCCGTCCCCAGGATAAGATGGCGCATCCGCCAGAAATGGGAGGGTTCCAGTTCCAGGCCGATGAGAAAAAGCATCAGCACCACACCGAATTCGGCAAAATGCATGACATCCTTTCCCTCACCGCCGACAAAGCCGAGGAAAAAGGGGCCGATGATGATGCCCCCGATGAGATAGCCCAGAACCGACCCCATTCCGATCCTCTTGGCAATGGGAACGAAGACGATCGCCGCGGCCAGATAGACCAGGGCATCATTAAGAAAAGTGGAATTCATGACTGTGGCACCCCCGTTTCAGAATCAAGCCAGTCATTCAGGAAAGAAAAAGTCTGCAGGGATTCGACGTCAAAGTCTCCCTGAGACAGCCTGTCCAGAAGCGTGCAATAGCGGAGGGCATGATACTCCAGATCGGCAGCCGTCAGCAGATAGGTGCCCTGAACGGTAAAAGGCGGCAGATAGATCATCCCGCAACGGGCGGCCGTCTGATTAAATGGGAGAAGGAATTCCCCGATCGTAAAGCGGTTGTAACCGCCCGCCGCGTATTCTTTCCGTGTCCCGCCGGAGGTAAGGGCGTTGAAAACCAGTTTTCCCTTCAGGGCATCGCCGCCCCGGCCATGGGCCCACCCATGTTCCAGAACGAGATCAATCCACTGCTTGAGCAGCGCCGGGGCGCTGTACATATAGAAGGGGTGTTGCCAGACCAGAACCCGGTGAGCCGTCAGCAGGGCTTTTTCCCGCTCCACATCGATATTGAAGTCAGGATAGAGCTCATATAGATCATTGAACGTCACCGCCGGATTGTCCCGGATAGCCGCCAGCAGGGCTCTGTTTACCCGTGATTTTTCAAACCGCGGATGGGCGAAGAGGATGAGGATTCGATTCATAGGGCCTATTCCATGTTGATGCTGCTCTGTTTTGAAAGGTTGATTTTTATTAAATATACCATCGCATCCGGATGCACAAGAGCAACATGCCTGGATTTAACAGAAGAACCATGGCGAAGCTGAAGCAGAATTCCGCCATCCCGCTCAAGCTTCCGTCAAGTCGCCCCCTGTCGATCTGACCTTGACACGCCATGGCCTTTCCCGTACACTCCCGCCATCAAAAAACAAAATATAATCAAGCATTAGTGTCCTGTTAATTTAAAATTCACACCCCTGGGATGAACTGATCATGCGGAAAAACCACCCCTTTAGAAAAGGATCGTCGCCTTACCGGTCATTCTCCAAAAGATGGCCGATGATACCAGCCATCCTGTCGAAGAAATTGTGAACCGCTGCAAACGGAGAAAAAGATCATGAATGAAGACCCTGTGCTGTATGCCGTTGAGAACCATTGTGCCCGAATCACCCTTAACCGGCCGGAGGTAAAGAATGCCTTCAGCCCCGAGATGATCCGGCTTTGGCGCGAATACCTGTCGGAAGCCGGCCGGGATGACCGGGTCCGTGTCGTTGTCGTAACCGGAAAGGGGGACACCTTCTGTTCGGGCGGCGACATCAGGGACATGGCCGAGGGAAAACTCCGTTCCTGGGATATGAAGAACTACGTCTGGGAAGGGGTTCATCGCATCGTCCTGGCCCTGGAAGACCTGGACAAACCGGTGATCGCGTCCATCAACGGCGCGGCCATGGGCGCGGGCCTGGACATGGCGCTCATGTGCGATATGAGAATCTGCTCGGACAAAGCGAAACTTGCTGAATCCTATATCCTCATGGGCCTTGTTCCGGGGGACGGTGGAGCCTATTTCCTGCCGCGTCTGGTCGGCGTTTCCAAAGCGCTTGAGTTGTTTCTCACAGGGGATCCGATTCGTCCCGAAGAGGCCCTCCGGCTCGGCATGGTGAACCGTGTCGTCCCTCACGACCGTCTTATGGAAGAAACCCTCGCCCTTGCAGAGAAAATAGCGAGTCGGCCGCCGCTGGCCGTCCGGATGATGAAAAGGGCCGTCTATCAGGCACAGACAAGCACGTTGCGATCGCACCTTGACTACATCTCTTCCCAGTTGTCGCTGCTCTCGGAAACGGAAGACCACATCGAGGCGGCAAAGGCCTTTCTGGAGAAACGGCCTCCCCTTTTCAAAGGAAAATAGATGGGAGATCCATTGAAAAGCAGGTTCATAAGATACTGGCTTCCCGTCCTTCTCTGGATGGGAATGATCTTCTGGATGTCCACCGGGACGTTTTCCGCGGAGCATACCTCCCGTTTCATCGGTCCGCTCCTGCATTTCCTGTTCCCCCGGCTCTCGTCGCAGGATATGGATCTGCTGCATGGATGTATTCGGAAGGCCGGTCATGTCGCCGAGTATTTTATCCTGGGGCTTCTTTTCTTTCGCGCCTTCCGCGGCAACGATCCGCAGGGATGGCGCCTGCACTGGGCGGTTTGCGCCGTGATCGGGGTGGTGTTCTACGCGCTGGGCGATGAATTTCATCAGTCATGGATTGCTTCGAGGACTTCTTCTCTTGTAGATGTGGGCATCGATTCAATGGGCGGCGTTTTTTCACAGATTGTGATGTTCGCCAGAGTAAAAATATCCAGACCTGTTTCCCTCCAATCAATCGGATCAGGATAACCCCCGGCAAGGCATGATTCCGCCGCTGTCTTTTAAGGCCGGCTGAATTTTTTGCAGACATGAACTCATTTTGATTGACAAGTTCACCGACCGCCCTCAAAATGTTTTAAATAACACCCTTCAGGATCTGCTTATGAAACCAGATTATTTACAGAGTTCGAAGTCTTCCTTGAAGGCATCGATGGATTACCATCTCCGCTGTTCTCTCTGCAAGGAAGCTTCTTCTAAAGAGTGTCGGGATCTTTTTCTGGCAACGGCATTTTCTCTGCGGGACCAGATGACGGAAAAAATCCTCGAAACGGAGCGGAGATATCAGCAGGCAAAAGCCAAGAGAGTCTATTATCTCTCCATGGAATTCCTGATCGGTCGATTGCTTGGCGATGCCCTTCACAATCTCGGTCTTATCGACGTGTGTCGGAACGTTCTGGCGGATGCGGGAATCGACATCGAAGAGGTCCGGGAGCAGGAAAACGACGCGGGTCTCGGGAATGGAGGCCTGGGACGTCTGGCGGCCTGCTTTCTCGATTCCATGGCAACGCTTTCCATTGCCGGTTTCGGCTACGGGATCCATTACGAATACGGCCTCTTCAAACAGGAAATCGACAATGGCTACCAGAAGGAAAAACCGGACAACTGGCTGGCGGAATTCAATCCCTGGGAGATCAAGCGCACCGACGAAAAATGCATTGTTCCCATCTACGGCAGGATAGAGCACTTCCAGGACCGTGCGGGTGATTACAACCCCATGTGGCTCGACTGGAAGGTGATCATGGGCATTCCCTTCGATATTCCCGTTGTCGGCTACGGGGGGAAGACGGTAAACTGGCTGCGCCTCTATGGGGCGGGATCTTCCACGGATTTTGACATCCAGATCTTCAATGAAGGTGACTACTTCCGGGCGGTGGAACAGAAGGTCGCTTCCGAAACGATCACCAAAATGCTTTATCCTCTGGACACCCTGAAATCAGGCAAGGAGCTCCGCCTGGTGCAGGAATACTTTCTGGTGGCCTGCTCCCTGAGGGACATTGTCCGCCGTTATCTCAAGGATCACGAGAATTTTGATCGTTTTCCCCATGCCGTAGCCATTCAGATGAACGATACCCATCCATCCCTGGCGGTAGCGGAACTGATGAGGCTTCTCGTGGATGAATACGCCCTTCCCTGGGATCATGCCTGGGAGTTGACACAGAAAACTCTGGCTTATACCAACCACACGATTCTTTCCGAAGCTCTGGAGAAGTGGCCGGTCAGCCTTCTGGAGCAGGTTATCCCCCGTCATCTCCAGATCATTTATGAAATCAATGCGCGCTTTCTCCAGAAGGTGACTTATCTTCATCCCGGCAATGTAGATCTTCTCCGGCGGATGTCTCTCATCGAGGAGGGAGAAAACAAGCAGGTCCGCATGGCCCATCTGGCCATGGTCGGCTCTCATTCAATCAACGGGGTCTCCGCTCTCCATACGGACATCCTGAAAAAAAATAATTTCGCCGACTTCCATGCGATGTGGCCGGACCGTTTCGTCAACATCACCAACGGCATCACCCAGCGACGCTGGCTTCTCAAGGCCAATCCGCAACTTGCGCAACTGATCAGCAAAACGATCGGAGATGCCTGGATAACCGATCTTTCCCAGCTCAAAAGACTGGAACCGTACGCCGATGAACCGGCCTTCCAGAAGGAGTTCCGCAAAATCAAGCTGGCCAACAAGGAGCGTCTGGGTGGAACGATATCCAGGACTGCCTGGATTACCGTAAATCCCGAATCGCTCTTCGATGTTCATGTCAAAAGGATTCATGAGTACAAGCGCCAGCTGCTGAAGGTCATGCATATCATCTACGAGTATCTGCGGATTATCCGGGGAGAAAAAAAGCACACCGTCGCCAGAACCTTTATTTTTGCCGGGAAGGCCGCGCCCGGATACTGGGTGGCAAAGCAGATGATCAAGCTGATTCATAACGTGGGTCAGGTCATCAATTCGGATAAAAGGGTGCAGGACGCCCTGAAGATCGTCTTTCTTCCCGATTACCGTGTCTCGCTGGCGGAGAAGATCATCCCGGCCGCGGATCTGAGCGAGCAGATTTCCATGGCCGGAACGGAGGCTTCCGGAACGGGGAACATGAAGTTCATGTTGAACGGCGCCCTGACGGCAGGAACCCTGGACGGCGCCAATGTGGAAATGCTCGAGGAAGTCGGAGCGGAAAACATCTTCATATTCGGGTTGAAAGCAGAGGAGATCGCGGAGATGGAACGGAATTCTTCCTACCGCCCGACGGAATATTATCACCGCCACCCGGAAATCCGACTGGTCATCGACGCCTTCCGCGACAATGTATTCTCCCCTTCTGAACCGGGACTGTTTCAGTGGATTTATCATCGGTTCATGAACGAAGAAGACTACTACTTCCATCTGCCGGATTTCATATCGTACATCCGGGTTCAGGAAAAGATAGAGAAGGAATACCGGAATACCGCCTCCTGGACAAAGAAAGCCATTCTGAACATTGCCCGTTCCGGAAAATTCTCCAGTGACAGAGCCGTTTCCGAGTACGCTGGACTCATCTGGAATACAGAATCCGTCAAGGAAGGGTAATGAAGGAAAAAATCCTGATCATTGATGATTCCCCGGACATCCGGGCATTGCTCGCCCGCTTCCTCAGGAAGGCCGGCTATGACATTGCGGAAGCTCACGATGGCGAGGACGGTCTGAGGCAGGTGAAAGTATGGAAACCGGATCTGATTCTCCTGGATATCGTCATGCCCGGCATTGACGGCTATCAGGTCTGCCGGAGCATCAAGGGCGATTCCTGCTCCAGAGATATCCCCGTCATTTTTCTTTCTGCGCGGTCTGAGGCGGCTGACAAGATCAAAGGTCTGGCAATCGGTGGTGCGGATTACATTACCAAGCCTTTTGACCGGGGAGAAGTGATGGCCCGCATCGAAAATCAGCTTAAGATCCGCCATCTGACCTACGAGCTGATCCTCGCCAACGCTGAACTGACGGAAAAGCAGAAACGTCTGGATGAGGATCTCCAGGCGGCTGCCGGAATCCAGCGAAGTCTTTTGCCACAGAAAATTCCTCAAATAGAGGGATTGGATATCGCGTGGAAGTTTATGCCCTCCGAACAGATCGGCGGCGACATTTTCAACGTGCTCCGTCTCGATGAGGACCACATCGGATTTTACATGATCGACATCAGCGGCCATGGAGTGCCTGCGGCCCTCGTGACGTTTTCCGTATCCCAGGCACTCCAGCCCCACATGGGCTATACCGTCAGGAAAATACCCGGGTCCGTGGCCTGTCCCGACTACGAAATCGTGCCTCCGCAGGAGGTTCTGAAGGCCTTGGATGGAGAATACCCCTGGGATCGTTTCGAAAAGTTTCTGACGATCATCTACCTGATCGTCAATCTCCGCGAAGGAAGTCTCGTTTACAGTAACGCCGCTCATCCACCGCCTCTTCTTCTCCATCAAGACGGAGCATTCAAGCTGCTTGACAAAGGGGGCACCATCATCGGTCTGGATGGAATCCTGCCTTTTGAAGAGGGAGAGGAGACGGTTCGGGAAGGAGACAAGATCCTGCTCTATACCGATGGGGTGTTTGAATTTACAAATGAAGAAGGGGAAATTTTCGGAGAGAAACGGTTTTATGACATTGTGAAAAGTCTGATCCAAAAGCCGATCAGCGCGATTCTGGATGAGATCGTTGCCGCAATTCAGAATTATGTCAAGGGAGCAAACCTTCAGGATGATGTAAGTCTCCTGGGCATTGAATTCAAGAAGAGGAAAATAAACACCTGAGGTGGTAAATCATGCAATTACACCAGACAAAAAATGGGGATGTCCTGATCGTAAAACCTTTGGAAAAAAGGATCGACGCCGCTACCGCAACGGAATTTAAAGAAAAGATGAGCAACTGGATCGGTGCCGGAAACAAGCGGATCGTGCTCAATCTCACGGAAGTTGATTTTATCGACAGCAGCGGCCTTGGCGCTATTGTTTCAAGCCTCAAAAAGATTGGAACGGAAGGTGATCTTGTGATCTGCGCCGTTAAGGAGACGGTCATGAGTCTGTTCCGCCTGACCCGCATGAATCGGGTATTCGATATTTTTCCGTCAGAAGATGAGGCCGTCAGATCTCTTTCCGGAAAGGCTTGAAAAATGGAACCGGCGGGCAGCAATATCAAGTTGATGATTGAAAGCAGAATAGAGAATGTTTCTCTCCTTGGAGGGGCCGTGCGAGGCATCGCCAATGCGTTGTCTCTCGACGAACTCAGTTGCTATCAGCTTGAGCTTTGTGTCGTGGAAGCGGTAAGCAACGCGACGAAGCACGCCTATCACTCCGAGCAGGGACATCCCGTGGAAGTGGATGTTCTGCTTTTTCGGGATCGGATCACATTCAAAATCTCTGACCAGGGAGACAGTCTGAAGTCACCGAAAGTCAAACTTCTTCGTTTCGACCCTCAGAATCTGGAAACCGTTCCGGAAAGCGGCATGGGGCTTTTCATCATGCATGCCCTCATGGACGAGGTCAGTTACGAAACCGTGAGCGGGCGCAACATCCTCACCATGAGCAAGTATCTGAGAAAACAGGGACCATCCGTATAATTTCAGGAAATTGCCCGGCACAGGAAAGGCCTGCCTTACTATTCATAAACGATGTCCAGCGAATCCAGATAGGTGGACAGTTCGGCGGTCTTTCTTTTAATATCTTCTTCATCACCGCTCTTGGCAGCCTCTTCCAGAGAGCGGCCCAGATCGGTGATCGAGTCGAACCCGTAACCACTGCCGCAGCCTTTCATGCTGTGTCCCAGAATCCGGATGGTCTCATAATCCCCCTGCTCCAGCGCCGACAGGATCAATGCAATGTCCTTGCGCCGGTTTTCAAGAAAGCCGGGAATCAGGTCGGCAAGATCGGGATCGATCCGGACAACGGTTTTTTCCTTCAGCTCCTCTGTCATGATTCTGCCTCCTCTTCTGTGTATTCCGAAATGGCCTCCAACAGGACGGCTTTTTTGATGGGTTTCACCAGATGTCCATTGCAGCCGGCATCCAGGCTCTTGCTGCGATCTTCCTTGTAAGCATAGGCCGTCAGGGCGACAATCGGCGTTTCCCGGAGCTGATGTTCTCTTTCCCATTTCCGGATCTCCCGGGTTGCCGTATAGCCGTCCATCTCAGGCATCTGAATATCCATGAACACAAGATCATATCGGCCTGTTTTGAACTTATCCAGAGCGATGACACCATTTTCAGCGATATCGATCCGGTAAGGCCGGCTCTTGAGATAGGACATTAAAAGCAGACGGTTGTCCTCTGAGTCTTCCGCCAGCAGAATGGAAAGGGGGCGATGGGATTCCGGTGCGGCCGGAGCCTGTGGAGCGGGTTTCCGCCCAGCGACTTTTGTCTTGCTGATCGTCGTCAGAATGGCATTTTTGAGTTCGGTGCGCTTGACCGGTTTGGTCAGGTAACTCGCGATACCCAGCTCACGGAATCTGCGGGGATCGCCCCTGCCCAGATCCGAGGTGAGCATGACGATCGGAATCCCGGCAAGCGAAGGGTTCCGCTGAATGCGTTCCGCAACACCGAACCCGTCGAGGCCGGGCATCTGGTAGTCCAGCAGAAGAAGATCATAGGGTTTGCCCGCCTCCCTGGCCTGCTGCATCTTTACAATTCCTCTTTCACCGCCGTCCGCTTCGTCCGAGCAGCTTCCCCAGCCGGACAGAATCTCCCGCAGAATCATCCGGTTGGTGGCGTTGTCATCGATGATGAAAGTCCGAAGCCCTGTGAGCTTTTCCACACCGGCTTCAACAATTTCGGCCAACTTTTTCCCCTCCGCCTGAACGCTGAAACGGGCGGTGAAGGTAGCAGTCGTTCCTTTGCCTACTTCACTATCCAGCCTGATGTGTCCCCCCATCATCTCAACCAGGCGCCTGGAAATGGACAGGCCAAGCCCTGTTCCGCCGTGCTTTCGGGTTGTGGATGAATCGGCCTGGGTGAATTTTTCAAACATCTTGTCGATTTTTTCCTGTGGGATGCCGATGCCCGTATCCGCAATGGAGAAAAGGAGTTCCACCTTCCCACCTTCTTCCGTACCGGTTTCCGGACCGCCCGTGAGCTCCGTCGACTTTTCGACATGAACGACAACCTCGCCCTTCTCCGTGAATTTGATGGCATTGCCCACCAGGTTGATCAGGATCTGCTGCAGGCGGACAGGATCGCCGATCAGATTAACGGGAACATCGGGCAGGATATGGCAGGCCAGTTCCAGTCCCTTGCCATGAGCGCGGATAGCCAGTTCTTCAACTGTTCTTTCAATAATTTCTCCGAGATCGAATTCGATGTTTTCAAGTTCAAGGTGACCCGCCTCCACCTTGGAAATATCCAGAATGTCATTAATGATATTCAGAAGATTCTCCCCCGCATTTCTGAAAACTTCCACATAGCGCTGCTGTTCGGGGGACAGGGGCGTTTCCAGGAGGAGCTCCGCCATGCCGATGATGGCATGCATGGGCGTGCGTATTTCGTGGCTCATACTGGCAAGAAAATCGCTTTTGGCCCGGTTCGCCGCTTCGGCTTCTTCCTTTGCCTCAAACAGCGCCTTTTCAGCCTGATTCAGAAAGTATTCGCTGAATCGGGTGATCGTATAAATCATCAGATCGTTGACTTTCTGCAGAGCATTGAGCAAGGCATCGCCTTTCAGCTCTTTCACCAGGATGGGTACCAGAAGTGTTCGATAAATTTCAAAGGCATGCTGGACTTCCGGAAGAGAGAACCCCCCTTCAAGCCGCATTTTACTGATTTTGGCGATAAAGGCGTCCAGTTTGGAAAAGTCCTTTCGCAGGAGCACGGCAACATTTGCTTCCATAACTCCCGATGTGGTGATTAAAAGCTCTTCAAAGGGACGGTCTTTATAACGATTGCTGGCGTCTCCCCGATAAAGGAATTCCGCAAATTGGCGGCCTATCTGTTGATTGTATTCCGTCAGTATTTCTGCAAGATCCTTGGCCATATCAAGTCATTCCCCTTTAGTGATGATGGTTGTGTTCCTTTGGACAGCACAGGAGGAAAGTATTGTCCTCTGATCGGGTTTCGAACTGCAATGTGGGATGATCGATACCGAAGCGGCTCCACAGAAGTTCGCGAACCCGGGAAACAAGCAAATCAACCTGGCTCAACATCTGATCGTCCACAATGATATGGGCGGCCAGGGCAGCCCTGTTGGGTGAGAGCGTCCAGACATGAATGTGATGGATATCCTGGATTCCTTCAATAGCTTCGACGGCCCGTTTTATCTCTCTCACGCTGATGCCCGGGGGGGTGGCGTTCATGAGAATCTGGTATGTTTCCTTCAGTATTCCCCAGCCGCCGTAAAAAATTAGGGCGACAATCCCCCAGGAAACCAGGGTATCCAGTCGGTACCACGGCCTGTAAAGCCAGATGATCCCTAAAACGACCACGCCCAGAGAGGTCAGGGCGTCGGTAAGCATGTGCAGAAAAGAACTGCGGATATTGATATTGGTTTTTGCCCCGGCATGCAGCAGAACCGCTGAAAAAGCGTTACCCGCCAAGCCGGCCAGGGCGATCCATACAACCAGTTGCCCCTTGATCACCTGGGGTGCCAGCAGACGCTGCCATCCCTCGATGGCGATAAAAATCGCAACGCCGTAAAGCAGACTTACATTCACCAGGGCGGCCAGGACTTCAATCCGTTTGTAGCCGAACGTCTGAGAAACCGTCGGCTGGCGTTCCCCTATGCGCAGAGCCACATAACTGATAAGAAGGGAGGTAAAATCACTGAGATTGTGGAGCGCATCGCTGATCAGCGCCATACTGCCGGCCAGTATACCGCCGATAATCTGGACCACGGGAATCACCAGATTCAGCATCATGGTCATCAGAAGTCTATTGCCCCAGGAAATATGTTGAGGATGGTGTCCCGTCATAACGCTCCTCTTTTTCGGACCCGGGATTTTATGGAAGGAGCCGTCAATTTTCAAAAAGTTCAGAATCGGCGGAAAGGCTTCGACAAGGAACGGGCCACGTTGCCGCCGTCAGGGAAGGCCGTTCTTTTCCAAGGCTTTTTGCAGGGACAGATCATGATTGTATATGTCCTTGCGAAAATGGACCGTTCCATCGGCCTCAGCCCAGGTGGTGAAGTAAAAAACTCTGATTGAGACGGGTTGACGAAGCTGGAACTGCTTCCGTTTACCCGTCTCAATCGCGGACAGAAGCTGTTTCCTGGTTTCTATGGAATTTCCTCCGAGCAGGACGACAGCCAGCTCCACCGGGTTCTCAACACGAATGCATCCATGACTGAAATTTCTCTTTTTCTGCTCAAAAAGATGGAGATACGGTGTATCGTGCAGATAAACATCATAAGGATTGGGAAAATAAAATTTTATCCGGCCAAGAGGGTTTCTCGGACCCGGGTCCTGGCGGAGATGGTAATTGAACTCGCGGGCGGTCATGTTCTCCCAGTCGATGGTCCAGGGCGGGACGATTCTCGTTTTAGCCCCTGAGCCGGACAGCACTTTCATATCTTCCCAGTTCAGATATTCAGGAGATTGTTTGATCAGAGGCAGAATTTCCTCGACGGCGATGCTGCGGGGAACGTGCCAGTAGGGATTCAGGATGAAATGGGTGATGCGGCTGCCAAAAACCGGGGTGTTCTGGGCGTATTTTCCAACAACAATCCGGCTGTTGAAAACCTCTTTTTCCTTTTCCAGGACTCTTAAGCGAAATTCCGGGATATTGATAATCACCGCCCGATCTCCAGGATCATCAGGTATCCAGCGGAGACGCTCCAGATTGACTTTGATCTGGCGAACCCGCTCAGCCGCGGTGACATTCATGGCTTCCAGGGTCTCTGAACCGGCGACGCCGTCGGCAATCAATCCATGACTCTTCTGAAACGCCTTGACCGCCCTCTCGAGATATTCGTCGAACAGATACTTACCCTCGCCGTCTTCCCTGTCCTCCCAGAAGGGAAACACTTCCGGGACATCGAGGCGCTCCCGCAGCAGGGCAACTTGTTCGCTCCGATCTCCCTTCTTCAGACGAATCCCTTCCATCATGACAGGCCATTTTCTCCGGCGCTCGATATCCCTGTATTTGCTGAGCGCCTTCCTCAGATTGGCGTAAGCCGGGCTGGAAGGGGCAAGGTTTTCCAGGATCGATTCCACCTCTGCCGAACTCAGGGCCTGTTCGAGGGTGCGGAGCAGATTGGGGGAAGGTCGCTTTCGCAGAAACCACTGGGCATCAACCGTTTCAGGATTCACCTTTCCCGAGGCCAGATGGGCGGCGTACAGGAAAAAGGCATCCGTCAGAAGGAGATCGAGTTCCATGCGATTTTCCGCAAAAAGCGCTCCATCGATGCCGACGCCTTTCCTGATCTGGGAAAACAGCCTTTCCAGAGACACGAGGTGATATTCTTCAGGATCCAGTCCATGGAGAGCGGCCTTAAGAAGGGCGTTCCTGAGGGAGGCGGCAACAGGAAGAATGCCGTCATGATCGGTCCACGCGGTCCGGAATCCGCGGCGGGTATAGAAGATTCTCAATTCCGCGGGAAAGCGGAGGGTCTCCCCGGAACGGAGGGTCAGGTTGCGACCGTCCATTGTCTCCAACCGCTTCCGAATCGCCGCGGCCGTTTCATCGACGGGTTCATCCGCCGACAGAGAGCGGTAACAGAAAACGGTCAGCAGGAACGCCAATGACAAAAAAATGACAGAAACCGTCTTTCCTGCAGAACAATTCACTTTTATTCCCCCTGATTTCTAACATCGAGAAGGAGAAAAAAACTGCCTTTTCCGAAAGATCCACTTTTTAGAAGTATAGCACAGGAAGCGAGTTTGGGAAGAGGGAATTTGCCTCCCTGCCGCCCATTTGAAGGAAGGCCCGCAGCCCCTCAACCCTTTGCGGGCCACTCCACTACAATTGGACCCGTTCGACGCCGGGCAGGGACCGGCCGAGGAAACGCTCTCCGATCTGCTGAAAGCGGAGGGGGACGTCCGTTACGTAGAAATGGTATTCCGGAGGGATACGTTCGGGGTTGGTGAGATGTTGAGCCTGCAACAGCTCGGCGGTTGCATCGGCCATCGCCTCGGCGGAATCCACCAGGTGAATGTCCGGGCCGGCAACATCCTGTAGAAGCGCCTTGAGCAGGGGATAATGGGTGCAACCGAGGACCAGGGTATCGATGTGTTCGGCGAGCACGGGCCGCAGGTATTCCTGAGCGGTCAGGCGGGTGACGGGATGGTCGAGCCAGCCTTCCTCCACCAGGGGGACAAGCAGGGCACAGGCCTGCGAAAAGATGCGGGTTTCCGGCGCCAGCCGGCAGATGGCCCGGGCATAGGCATTGCTGTTGATCGTGGTAGGCGTGCCGATGACCCCCACGGAGTGCGTCCGGGTTTCCGCCACGGCACGGCGGGCGCCGGCATCGATGACATCGAGAACCGGAACAGGGGAAAGAGACTCGACGGACTGGCGGGCCACGGCGGCCATCGTGTTACAGGCAATGATGAGGAGCTTGACTTCCTGACGGAGCAGAAATTCCGTGATCTGCCGGGCATAGGCATTGATGGTTTCCACGGATTTCACGCCGTAGGGCACCCGGGCCGTATCTCCGAAGTAAAGGATATTTTCGAAAGGCAGCCTTTCCATCAAGGCCCGGACAACAGTCAACCCGCCGACGCCGGAATCAAAAACACCGATAGGGTGAAGTTCAGGCGAATTTTTATTCATGTTTGACGGTATTTCTCCATAAGATCCGTGTCAATGCAATAAGCAGAAGCGGGTATCCTTCGCTGCGCGGGATACTGCTGCCTGATAGCTCATTTGCTCCGGATTTGCAAGGTGAGAGTGCCCATTCCAGCTGCTGAACATCGGTCGGATGCTCCGTCGTCTTTCTCCATATGATGATTCTTTAAAAAGACGGTCGGATATGATCGGTCAGTTCCCCTCGGGATGGCGCAGTTCTTCCTCTTTCGGCGGCATCCTGTCCCTGTAGCTTCCCTCGTAAAGTTCGTATTCCAGAAGACGGCATTCAATGCCGCTGTTGAAGAAGACAAGGCGGCGCCGGGTTTTCAGACCGACTTTCCTGGCCAGCTCGATATTCCCTGTAAAGATGAATCCCCGGTAGCCCGGACAGGCGTTTTTGAGGAAATTTCCCATTCCGGCGTACGTTTTTTCCAGCTTCTGCACATTTCCCAGACGCTCTCCGTAGGGAGGATTCATGATCACGATTCCCACTTCCGGGGGAATATCCGTTTCCGTATAATCGCAAACGGCCAGACGGATCCAGTTCTGAACACCGGCGTTGACGGCGTTCTGCTCCGCGGCGGCGATGGCCCGCCGGTCCATATCCGTGGCGATGATCTGTCCCGGGAAACGGCGGACAGCCTTTTCCTGTGCTTTTCTTCGCAGTTCCTTCCACAGACCTGCAGGAAATCCTTTGATATGCCGAAAGCCGAAATTGCTTCGCAACAGGCCCGGCGCGCGGTTCAGGGCGATCAGGGCGGCTTCGATGGCAATCGTTCCACTGCCGCACATGGGATTGACAAAGGGGCCTTTTCCGTTCCAGCCCGTGGCGAGGACAATAGCCGCAGCAAGGGTTTCCTGCATGGGGGCCTGAACGGGGATCTTCCTGTATCCCCGGCGGGAGAGGGGCTCTCCGGACGTATCCAGATAAAGCTGCGCCCTCGTCCCCTTCCAGAAAAGATGTACCACCGCCCGATCCCGCGCCGGACCGGAATCCGGCCGCCGCCCGCAGATTCGCTGAAGACGGTCGACAATGGCGTCCTTGCATTTCTGGTTGGCAAAACGCGTGTCCCGAATCGAGGGGTGATCCACGGTGGAAGTCACGCAGAGATACCCGTCCTCATGCAGAATGCTTTCCCAGGACAGGCCGGCAATCCAGCGATAGAGTTCATTGGGATCATTCACCGCACCTTCGGCCAGAAGATAGAGAACGCGGTGTCCCGTACGCAGATGAAGATTCAGACGCAGGGAATCTTCCAGGGTCCCCTCGGTCAGGATGGCAGCCTCCCGCTCATAATCGACTGGGAAGTCCAGGGATTCGATTTCGTTTTTCAGGTACGGAGCGATTCCCTTTGGACAGGTCACCAAGATCCTGCTGGATTTCTTCCAGAGGGAGATGCGTCTTGAATTCATGGTCGTGCCTTTTCCTTTTGTTGTTCTGTTCGCCCGGCGGCCCTTTCATAGCGCCGACATTGACAACTTCTTCCGGCCGCGCTGCGCATTGCTTAACGCGGTGTCCGGATCGACTTTTTCCACCGCCTGGCGTCCCTTCCGCAGGGAGATAATGGAATGCACCAGGACAGTCGGAACATGGCGTCACGTTTCATACATACTTTGATGTGCCTTATATTTCCAGACTTTTATAAGACGGGCTCCTTCCGGTGACAGAAAATTTGAGAAAATACGGTTTTTGTGAAGAGGATTTGCCACTTTCCCCTTCTCCGGACAAGGTTTCGCATGGTCTCTTTTGTTTTTGAAAGCAGCAGTGAACAACATAACGCAGCGTGCGAGACAAGAAATATTTCTTCCTCAAGCTGTCCATAGATTTTATCAGCACTCAACTCTATGGACTGGAAACGAGCAGCGATCAATTTGATCGTTACACGGAATTTTCATGGAACGGATTTATTCAGACATATGCCATTCAAGAATCTGTTTTCTGATATGATAACGATGCCATATTTTCTCCCCTGACCATCTCCCCTGCTGCAATCAATAAAAACAGCGCACAATAAAAATCCAGAAAGAAATTGACATCGGTGTTACCTTATTCTAAAAAATATTATCAAGAATTTTGATGTTGCTCCAAGGGCGAATTTTCCCAAATTATTACATCACTGCAGCGTTGAAGGTACATTATGCAGAAAGATAAAATAAAAACCGATTGGTCTCACGGTGAAAACCCGGAGGATTACAAATGCTGTGTAGCCTTCCACGGCCACGATTGCCCCGGTCTGGCCGTTGGTTACCGGGCTGCACAGGCGGCCCTGGCAGCACTTTGCGGGGAGCGTGCCGAAGATGAGGAACTGGTGGCCATCGTAGAGACAGACGCATGCGGCGTCGATGCCCTCCAGGTCCTGACTGGCTGTACTTTCGGCAAGGGAAACCTCATCTATCAGGACCATGGCAAACACGTCTTCACTCTTATCGAACGAAAATCAGGACGTGGGGTGCGCGTTGCCCTCAAAGCCGGGTTTATGGAGATGAACGAGCGTCACTTGACGCTCATGGAAAAGGTGCATCAGATGACCGCAACTCCGCATGAGACCGCTGAATTTTGGAAGATCCACAGTCAAAAGGCTCTTGAGATTCTGCAAAAACCCATTGAAACCCTTTTTAATATTCAACCAATCAACCGGACGCTCCCTCCCAAGGCTCGGAGGGAGCCCTCCCGTCTCTGCACCCGTTGCGGCGAACCTGCCATGGGCTCGAAACTGGTTGTTCTCGATGGACGAGAGGTCTGCCGCGACTGCCTCCAACCGGAAGAAAGGTGACTTTGCCATGGCCGTCGCAGTCACCAGTCCGCCAACGCTTGCCTATCGAACGGCAATCCGGGGGAAAATTCTCATACTCTTCTCTTGCTTTGCTCTGCTCGTTATTCTGATGCTCCTGGCCATAGTTGTGGGTTCCTATAGTCTCTCCATCAGGGATGTCCTGCTGACCTTAATGGGCCAAGGGGAAGGGGCAATGCGGGCAGTAATATGGGAAATCCGCCTGCCCCGGATCGCCTCGGCGGTCATCGCCGGCAGTGGACTGGCCCTTACGGGCACAGTCTTTCAATGCCTTCTGAAAAACCCTCTCGCTTCGGCATCGACACTGGGTATCAGCCACGGGGCGGCCTTCGGGGCGGCCTTTGCCATTGTTATCCTGGGCGCCGGCGGATTCCAGAGCAGCGCCCTGCGCACCGCTGCCTCCGGCCAGTGGGCCCTGCACGGGGTCTATTCCATCACCCTTTTAGCCTTTGCTGGTGCTCTGGCGGCTACGCTATCCATTCTGGCCATAGCCCGTCTCAGAGAGATGTCCGCTGAGGCGGTCATCCTCGCCGGGGTAGCCCTATCGGCACTCTTCACCTCCGGAACGATTCTGCTTCAGTATTTCGCCGCGGATGTAGAGATCGCGGCTGTCGTCTTCTGGACCTTCGGGGATGTAGCGCGCGCTACTTGGCGGGACATCGGCCTTATGGGAATCGCCACTTCCATTGCCCTGAGTTACTTCATAATGCGCCAGTGGGATCTCAACGCCTTAACCGCCGGCGAAGAGGTGGCCCGAGGCTTGGGCGTAAACGTAGACCGATTCCGTCGGCGTGGCATGTTTTGGGCCGCCTTCGTGGCTGCCCTAATCACCTGCTTCCAGGGTGTGATCGCTTTCATCGGCCTGCTGGCACCCCACATTGCCCGCAAGCTTGTGGGTTCGGACCATAGACTGCTGACCCCGCTATCGTGCCTGGTGGGGGCGCTTCTGCTGCTGGGGTCCGACACGTTAGGCCGGATTTTCGTTGGTTCTGGCTCCCTTCCAGTTGGGGTCATCACCAGCTTCATGGGGGCGCCGCTTTTTCTCTTTCTGCTCCTGCGGGGGACTTCGCGATGATTCTCTCCGTTTCCGGCATCGAGTTCGCCTACAACAGTCGTCCTGTTCTCGACGGTGTGACCTTCGAGCTCCACAAGGGACAAATCCTGGGCATCCTTGGAAAGAACGGCGCAGGCAAATCTACGCTCCTGAAGTGCCTCAACGGAATCCTTCAGGCCCATAGGGGGACGGTGTTTCTCAACAATCAGGATATCCGCCACCTGCGGGGAGACGAAATCGCCCGAATGGTCGGCTACGTCCCGCAGCGCTATGGAAACGAACCTTTGACTGTCTATGACGCGGTCCTTCTGGGACGGAGGCCTCACATCCGGTGGACGGCAACCCGTCGGGATCTTGAGGTGGTGGATGCGGTCCTGAGTCTGATGCGCTTAAAGGCTTTCGCCCTGCGCCCGGTAAACGAGCTCAGCGGGGGCGAGGCCCAGAAGGTGATCATCGCCCGCGCCCTTGCTCAGGAGCCGGAATTGCTTCTACTCGATGAACCCCTGAGCAACCTTGATCTGGGAAACCAGGTTGAAGTAATGCAGCTTATGAAGAGGGCCGTCCGGGAGCGTGACCTGACGGCAATCCTGTCGCTCCACGACGTCAACACCGCCCTGCGTTTTGCTGACCGTTTTTTGCTTCTCAAAGAAGGTCGAGTCCACGCCTTCGCGACCCGTGAAACCCTTTCGGCGGCCATCATCGAAGAGGTCTACGGCGTCCGGGTCCTCCTGCAGGAGATTCAGGGTTACCCCGTCATGGTGCCCTGGCCTCGCCCTTTTGAATCACAACCCTTGAAGGAGCACATTGATGCGATTTAAAATGGACAGTAAATCCCTGGCTGTGATCGTCTTGTTTTTTGCCATCACTCTTTCGGCACCCGCCACCTCCCAGGCCAGGACGCTTGTGGTCACTGATGTCGCGGGCCGTGCCGTCGAGGTGCCGGCGCACCCCAGACGGATCATTGCTGTCAGCAGCGGCGCATTGCGGCTGCTGTGCTACCTGGAAGCAGCAGACCGCATCGTCGGCGTGGAGAGTTTCGACAAAAAACACTCGGCAGGACGTTCCTATCAGTTGGCCTATCCCTCCCTGGCCGGACTTCCCTCCATCGGGCCCGGCGGCCCAGCCCAGATCAATCGGGATCCAGACCTGGAGGCGGTGCTGTGCCTTTCGCCTGATGCGATCTTCATCACCCACATGGAACCGGCCAAGGCCGACGCCCTCCAGAAGAGGCTCGGCATCCCTGTGGTGGTCCTGGCCTACTCAAAAACTGGAGTGGGTACCATCGACGAAAAGCTCTACGAATCACTTCGGCTGGCCGGGAAAATCCTTGGCAAGGAGAAACGGGCTGAGGCGGTGATCGCTTTCATAGAGCAAAACCGCCAGAATCTCCTCGCCCGGACGAAACGGATGGCCCGGGATCGAAAGCCCACGGTCTATATAGGGGGGATTTCACTGAAGGGCGTTCAGGGCATCGAATCCACCGACGCGGATTATCCTCCCCTGGCCTGGGTCAACGCCCGCAACCTGGCCCGGGAAGTGTCCACACGCGGCCACCTGTTCATCAACCGCGAGCAGCTCCTTGCCTGGAACCCGGATTTCCTTTTTCTCGACGCCGGGGGACTGACCTTGATCGCCCAGGATTACCGGAAAAAACCGGATTTCTACCAACATCTCAAGGTCGTCGGCAAAAAACGGATTTATCTTCTCTACCCTTTCAACAACTATGCGACGAACATCGAAACGATGATCGCCGACGCCTATACAGTGGGAAAAATCCTCTACCCTGAGGGATTCGCCGATCTCAACCTGCAAAAGAAATGCGACGAGATCTATACCTTCTTTTTAGGAAAACCGATTTACGGCGAGATGAAAAAAATCTTTGGTGATCTCGGCCGGGCCGTAGATCTGAACAAGGCCTTGCAAACCCCTTAGAGCAGCTATCGCGTTGCCCTTCTTTGAAACAAAACCAGCGCTGTTTACCATGTGTGTAAAGTCACCTGATTCGGTTGCCGGACAATCTCATTACTGTGCGGGCCATACTCAGGGTCCCGTTCCGGACGCCCTTGATGGATGTCAGGATATCGACAGTCGCCGCACACTTTAGGCTTTTACCCTTGCGACAATGATAGTCAGACAGCTGTGGCGATTCAGAGCGATGTGCCGGGTTTCCGCAACCTTCGCCAGGAGGTCGCGTTTGTGATGGTCGCACATCGGCGTGATGTTTCCTGTCAATTGACGGATTTTTTGCTTTGTTACATTCTTATTGACTGCACAGAAACTGAAGAGATTGTCCGAACAGGCCAATGAACAGGGAGAGAAAGCGAAAAGGGGAAAATCGGCATTCCCATTTCCCCCTTTTTTATTCATTCCGGAACCCGTCAAAAGAGGCCTGACTGGATCATGTCCCTGTCCATCCCGATATCCCGTCCCTGGGTGGTGAGGTAGTTGCCCACGATCATGCCGCTGGCGCCCGCCAGGAAAATCCAGGACTGAAAATCCCGCAACGTGATTTCCCGCCCGCCGCATATCAGAAGAGGCTTTGCCGGGTGAATAAAACGGTACAGAGCGATGACTTGCAGGGCCTCCATGGGCGGCAGAAGCGACCGGTCGGCCATCCGGGTCCCCGGGAGAGGATTGAGAAAGTTGATAGGGATGCTGTCCACGTCCAGTTCCCTCAGCGTAAAGGCCATTTCCACCCGCTGCTCCCACGATTCTCCCAAGCCGAAAATGCCCCCGCTGCAGAGGCGTAGCCCTGCTTTCCGGGCAATGAGGAGCGTCTCGATATCTTCTTCATAGTCGTGGGTGGTGCAGATCTGAGGAAAGAAACTTCGCGCTGTTTCCAGGTTGTGATGATAAACGCTGACCCCGCCGGCCTTGAGGCGCTCCGCGGAAGAGGCGGTCAACTGCCCCAGGGAGGCGCATACGGTAAGTCGGGTGGACTTCGTAATGGCCGATGCCGCCTGGCCGACCGTTTCGATTTCCGCCGCGTTCAACCGGCTGCCGCTGGTGACCATGGAAAAGCGGGTCGCGCCGGCTGAATCCAGCCGGCAAGCTTCCTCGATCATGGCCTCGGCGGACAGAAGGGGCCTTTTTACGACGTCTGTCCGGTGGTGGCCTGACTGAGAACAGAAGGCGCAGTTTTCTGCGCAGGCGCCGGATTTGGCGTTGAGGATGGAGCAGAGCACAACGTCATCCTTCTGATAATGCTGCCGGATTTTGCAGGCGGCGAGGAATAAATCGGGGATGGACCGGGCCGGCAATTCGGTCAGGGAGCAGGCTTCCTGAAAGGAAAGGGCTTGCGGCCCTTCGTCGAGAATTTTCTGTGCCAGCATATTTACAGTGGAATCCAGTATCATCAAAATTTTCTCCTGTCGTGTAATGGAAGACATCGCCTATCAGAGGACAGGCTCCTTTGTCAACCGGCAAATGATAACGGGTTGACAAAAAGAAACCTCGGTGGTATTCAAGGCCGCGATGAACACAAAGGAACAGTTGCTGCGATACCTCAAGAAAGAACAGGGACGGTTTGTATCCGGAGAAAAGGTCAGTTCCAGGCTGGCAATTTCCCGCTCCGCGATATGGAAACAGATCAGCAGGCTGAAGGAAGAGGGGTACGACATCGAATCTTCCCCCCGAAGGGGGTATGCCCTGCGGAGCATCCCTGATTGTCTCCTGGCCGGCGAGATCCGGGAAGGCCTGAACACCCGCCTGATCGGCCGGGGTCCGATCTTTCATTTCCGGCAAACGGACAACACCAACAATCAGGCCAAGGCGCTGGCTTATGAAGGCGCGCCGGAGGGCGCCCTGGTCATAGCCGAAGAGCAGTCCCAGGGACGGGGCCGTCGGGGAAGGACCTGGTTTTCCCCTCACAGTCAGGGGATTTACGCAACCGTGATCCTGCGCCCTCTCATCCCCCTCAGTGAAACCCCGAAGCTCACCCTCCTTGCTGCCGTGGCGGCAGCCGAGGCCCTGGAGACGCAAACCGGTCTGCCCATCCGGATCAAGTGGCCCAACGATATCCTGGCAAATGGTCGCAAACTAGCCGGAATCCTTACTGAAATCGGCACGGAAATGGATGCCGTGGATTTTGCGGTCATCGGAATGGGTCTGAACGTAAATGTCCCCCAGGCATCCTTCCCCTCCGATCTTCGATACCCGGCAACTTCCATACTGATCGAAACAGGGCGGCCTTTTCCGCGAATCCGCCTTCTCCAGAGCTGGCTGGAGGCTCTGGAAAAATATTACAGTCTTTTGCTCCAGGGTGATTTTGATAACATCCTTTCGCGCTGGAAGTTCCTGACGGATATTGTGGGAAGCCGGATCGCCGTCGAGATGCCGGGACACCGGTATATCGGCGAAGTGCAGGACGTGGATGGAAACGGGGTTCTGATCCTGAAGGAATCCGACGGGGCCCTTCAGCGGATTTTTTCCGGAGATGTGACCCTGCTCACGGTCTGACGGCGGGATGTAAGAGGAACAAAATAATGAACAAATCAGGACGCACCGCATCCCCTCTGCTCGGGATGATCTATGCCTCTCTTTTCGGAGCCATGACGGCCGTCGGTGCCTTTATCATGATTCCCCTGCCGCTGGTGCCGATCACCCTGCAGAACTTCTTCCTGGCCCTGGCCGCGGCCCTGCTCGGAGGACCCTTGGGCGCATTGAGTCAGATCGTTTATGTGGCGCTGGGATTGATCGGTCTGCCTGTCTTTGCCGGGGGCAAGGCCGGATTAGGGGTTCTGCTGGGACCGACTGGCGGATACCTCTTGGGCTTTATTGCCGGCGCCTGGATCATCGGCATCCTGGCCGGCATGAAAGAACGACCGGGAATAGTCTGGCTGTCGTTCACCATGATTCTGGGACATCTCGTCATCTATGGCATAGGAACCGCTCAGCTCGCCTTTGTGGCGAAACTTTCCCCGGCCCAGGCTCTGGCCGTCGGTGTTTTTCCTTTTATTCCGGGTGATATCGTCAAGATTCTTGCCGCCTCCCTGATTGTCCTGAAGGTCCGCAATTACATACAGCGATAACCGGCAGGGGATTGCAGTTCAGATTAAAGATGATTTCAAGACGGGCAGAAGCGGCCCAGGCATGCAAAAGAAGTACGTTGATGAGCCGATGAAGGATCCGGCGGCACGGTATTGTAAGGACGACTCAGAAATGGAGGGTTTTCCCTGCCTTGAGGTAAGATATGATTGAAGTCCGAGATCTGCGGTTTCAATATCAGGAAAAGGAACGGGCCGTCCTCGACGGCGTCAGCATGACGCTTAAGGATGGGGAATACGTGGCCCTCATCGGAGCGAACGGGTGTGGCAAAACGACCCTGGTTCATCATCTCAATGCCCTCATGAGGCCGACGTCGGGCGTAGTCAGTGTGGACGGGCTGGACACACTGGACGACCGGCAGGTCTGGGAAATCCGTCGTCGTGTTGGAATGGTCTTTCAGAATCCGGAGAACCAGATCGTGGGAATGACCATCGAGGAGGACATTGCCTTCGGTCCGGGCAATCTGGGGCTGCCTCCGGCGGAAATCCGCCGCCGTGTCGCTTCTTCACTGGAGCTCGTCGGTCTGGAGTCCTATGGGCGCCGTGTTCCTTCGGCCCTTTCCGGCGGTGAAAAAAGGCTGGTCGCCATTGCCGGCATCCTGGCCATGGAGCCCCGGTACATCATTTTCGACGAGCCGACCTCCTATCTGGATCCCGCCTCCCGGCAGCGTGTACTCGCCCTGATTGCCGGTCTCCACAAGCGCGGACTGGGCATCATCCATATAACCCACAACATGGATGACATCCTGGACGTGGACCGGGTTCTCGTCATGCGGGAGGGGAAAATCGTCCGCGATGATCGACCGGAGATCGTGCTCAGCCAGGGCGACTGGATGCGGCAGCAGGGACTGGGCATGCCCGCGGCTACGGCCCTGTTGTGGCGGCTCAAGGAAATGGGGGTATCGGTCCGGACTGATATCCTGGATTTTGAGGACGCCTGCCGGGAGATTGCCGCCTGGAAGAGTCACCCTGTTGAATCCGTCGCGTAACAACCGGAAAGGCCATGTACATTCTGGGACAATATATTCCGCAATCTTCCGTCATTTCCCGGCTGGATCCGCGGGTCAAGATCCTTTCGCTCGTCGTCCTGAGTTTTGCCATTCTGCGGGCGGACGGCTGGACGGTCCTGCTGGTCAGCCTTTTCTGGAGCCTTGTCCTCTACGGCGCCCACCTCATGCCGACCCGGCTTTTCCAGGCGCTGAAACCCTTACTGTTCTTTTTTGTTCTCCTTTTCTCGCTGCATCTTTTCTTTTCCCAGGGCACCCCCCTCTTTCCCGGATACCCCTGGCTGGAAGAAATCACCTGGGAAGGACTTTACCGCGGCTCTCTGGTCACCTGGCAGTTTGCAGCCCTGGTGGTCGGCTCTTCCCTTCTGACCATGACCACTACCGCCTCGGAACTGATCTGCGGCGTGGAACGCCTGCTGCGACCCTTGAACCGTATCGGGCTTCCTTCCCATGATCTGGCCATGATGATCTCCCTTGCCCTGCGGTTTGTTCCCACCGTGCTGGATGAATTCAACCGCGTTAAAAAAGCGCAGATGGCCCGCGGCATGGATTTCGGCAGAGGGGGACCTGTTCGGCGCATCCGCGGCATCGCCGGCCTGGCAATACCTGTCGTCCTGGGGGCCTTGAGGCGGGCAGAGGAACTGGCCTGGGCCATGGAAGGACGAGGATACCAGCGGGGGCATCGCACCTATCTTCATGAACTGCGCCTCACCCGTCCGGATTATATCGCGGTTGTCCTGATTTTCCTCTTCTTAACGGAACTTCATTTTCTATAACCGGACCGATGCCTGGAAACATTCCTGCTGTAAAGACCATTGATGTCCGGTTTCCGCAGGCACGATGGTGTTCACCACTGTCAGAAGAAGTGCCGGTCGTCCCGGAATAATCCATAAAACCATTGATTTTCTTAACAGATTTGATGTAAATTTCCCCTGCTGAACTCATCGGCTTTCAACCATCAGGGTAAATCCGCTTTCGGGGCTCATTTTCATGGAAATATCAAAAACGCGCCATCTCGTGTTTGTTTTGCTGCTGGGGCTGGTCGGTTTCGGCTTTCTTTATCTGATGAAACCTTTTTTCTATCCCATCTTCTGGGCCGTCATCATTTCCAGCATCGTCCACCCCCTTTATGCCCGGCTGATCTTGCGCTGGCCAAGCCCAAATCTTCTTTCGGCCGTACTGCTGGTCCTGGTTCTGCTGATTCTCATTTTGCCGACAATTTTCATCGGCAGCCTTCTCGTATCTCAATCGATGAGCATGTACAATACGCTGAGTTCCGATTCCAGCCACATTGCCCGCAATCTCCAGGAGCTGCTCAGTTGGATCTCCAGCCACCCTTACATTCAGAAACTCGATATCGATCAAAATTTCTGGATGGAAAAGCTGTCCGAAATGCTCCGCAGTATTGCCAACTACATCTTTACCCGCCTTTCGAGCCTGACTCAGAACACACTGGCTGCCGTTGCTCAGTTTGCCATAATGCTTTACGCCCTCTTCTTCTTTATCCGGGACGGAGAGAAACTGCTGCAAAGCGCCATGCGCCTTCTCCCTCTGGGCAACCAGAGGGAGCGGCTTCTTTTCGATCGCTTCATCAACACAGCCAAATCCACACTTAAGGTCACATTGATCATTGGCGGACTGCAGGGCACCCTGGGAGCACTGGCCTTCTGGATCGCGGGGATTGAGGGCTCCATGCTGTGGGGCGTCATCATGATCGTCACGGCCATCATACCGGGCATAGGCTGTTCCATCGTCTGGGCGCCGGCCGGCATCATTCTGCTGATTACCGGACACCTCTGGGAGGGTATAATGATCCTTCTGTTCGGCGGCCTTGTAATCAGTCTGGTGGACAATCTGCTGCGCCCCATTCTGCTGGAAAGGGACGTGCAGATGCATCCTCTCCTCATTTTCCTGTCCACCCTCGGCGGGATTGTTCTTTTCGGCTTTTCCGGTTTCGTCCTGGGACCGATCATCGCTTCGCTTATGCAGTCCATCTGCCAGATGTATGAACAGCTTTACCGGGAGCATGATGTTTCGGAGTAAGCGGCAGAGAGCGGATTCATCCCCAGGTGTCAGTTCCGGGTTCCGGCGGCTATCCGGGAAATGAGAAAGATTCAACATGGAGCGGGAAAATAACAACACTGCCTGGCAGATCAGGCCAATGTCGGATCAGAAATGAAATCACGGCGGTCTGGCCGAAGGAAACATGGCTCAGGAAAAACGCAGGGCAAAAAGTCGACGGCGATGCCGGTGAAGTCAGTCGAAGAATGGACCGTTGGCCTTACTGGAGCAACGTTTTCAGGATGAAATAGAGCACGGCGGAGATGAACGCCGAGACCGGAATGGTGAAGATCCAGGCCCAGATGATCGTTCCGGCAATGCCCCAGCGGACGGCGGTAACCCGGATGGTGGAGCCGACGCCGACGATCGCCCCCGTAATGGTGTGGGTGGTGCTCACAGGAATGCCTGCCAGGGAAGCGCCGATGATGGAGATGGCCGCCGCCGTCTCCGCACAGAAGCCGCCGATGGGACGAAGCCTGGTGATCCTCGTTCCCATGGTTTTTACGATTCGCCACCCGCCGGAAGCCGTTCCCATAGCGATGACCGTATAGCAGAGAATAACGACCCAGAAAGGGATATGGAAGGTATCTCCCAGCAATCCTTTGCTGTAAAGGGCCATGGCTATGATGCCCATGGTTTTTTGAGCATCGTTCATGCCATGCCCCAGGCTGTAAGTGGCTGCGGAAAAAAGCTGCATTTTTCGGAAGATGTGGTCCATTTTGGCAGGCTGAGCCCGGCGGAAGAGATGAAGGACACCGAGCATCAGTGTGAGCCCGAGAACCATGCCGATGGCAGGCGAGACAACAATAAAGAGAGTGGCCTTGGTAATGCCCCCCCAAACCAGAATCGATGTACCCCCCTTGACGATGCCGGCGCCGATGAGTCCACCGATCAGTGCGTGGGAGGAACTGCTGGGCAGCCCGAAGTACCAGGTGATGAGGTTCCAGATGATGGCTGCACCCAGAGCGGCGAAGATCAGCAGATTATCAATAATATCCGGATGGATGATACCGGTGCCGATGGTCTTGGCTACGGGAACGCCGATAAAGAAGACGGCGGCAAAGTTGAAAAAGGCCGCCCAGACCACTGCGTACTTGGGAGGCAGCACATGGGTGGAAACCACGGTGGCAATGGAGTTTGCAGAATCGTGAAAGCCGTTGATGAAGTCAAATACCAGGGCCACGATGACCAGGAAAATGACAAAGGCAAGCGAATCAGGCATTTTTCAGAACAATTCCTTCTGCGATATTGGACACATCCTCGCAGACATCGATGGATTCTTCGATCCGCTCAAAAATTTCCTTCCATTTGATCAGTTCCACCACATCCTTCTCATGTTCAAACAACCGGGTGACAGCCGTTCTCAGCACCACGTCGCCTTCATTCTCAGCCGTGTTGATCTCCACGCAGGCGTCGATAATCGTTCGGGCATTTTTCATATTCCTCAAGGCATGGACGACGTCTTTCACCTTGGATATCGCCTTGTTAAGAATACGGACCTGTTCTTTCAGCTCCGGAGCCGGTTCCTTGATCCGGTACAGGGACATTCGAATCGCGCAGGCCTCGATCATATCCAGGATGCTGTCCATTTTATTGACGAGGGCGTAGATATCTTCCCGATCCAGCGGAGTGAGAAAGGTTTTGTGCATCTTTTCGTAGGTCCGGTGCGTGATGACATCCGCCTCATGTTCGATTTCCTTGAGCCGGACAATTTTAGGTTCGGCCTGTGCATAATTTTCCAGGATCTCCGCAAACAGAAGTCCGCCCTCTTCGATCTTGACCGCCAGTTCATCAAACAGATCGAAGAATTTTTCCTCCCTGGGAATAAGTCTCATCTGTGCTTCCTCCTCGTTTGAGTCCTCAACACAATATTGAAGTAACTCCAAAACTTGCCGCAAGTGGTCTATAAGATAATGGCTCAAAAAGCAACTTTTTTATCAAAGGGGACCTGTCAGCTTAATAATTTGATATTATGGATTATTTTTGCGATCCAGCGGGATTACGGGCGATGAAGTCGGGGAAAAGAAAGACAAACCGGTTCAAGATTCCATCATTGTCAATCCGGGGTGAAGCGTGCTATATCTTCATGTCTTTCAGATGCTGGCAACTTTGAATGGAATGGCCGGTTTTTACGCGGGTCGCTTCTGCATGCGCGTCGACTTTCTCTGCCGCCCTGCTGTCACTGTCAAACTCGAAAAGAGTGTGTCAGCGCCCGGATGGACAGACCGGACAAGAAAAGAGGAACACATGCCTGAACTCCCCGAAGTAGAAACCCTTTGCCGTCAACTGCGGCAGAGAGTACCTAGTGCAATGATCAAGGGAACTTTCATCCTTGACAGCAAACTGGGGAAGCTGGACAATCTGAAAGGCCGCGGCATCGCTTCCGTGACTCGTCTTGGGAAACGGATCGTCCTTGGGCTGGATGACGGCAGATCGCTGGAAATTCACCTGAGAATGACAGGTCGGCTTCTCTGGCAGGAAAAACCGGATATCGGAGAAAAGCCGCAGCATAGCCGCTTCATCCTCGATCTGACCCCCGGTCGGATCATTATCGTCGATCCCCGACGTTTTGCCACGTTGTCTCTTGTCGCGGATGCGGCAAAGGGGAACGCGGCTGTCGACGCCCTGAAGCCCGGATGCCCAGAGGCACTGAAAGAAAAGGGATGCAACCGAAGTCGGTCCATAAAATCTTTTCTCATGGACCAGAGCATCATCGGCGGAATTGGTAATATTTATGCCTGCGAAATCCTCTATCGAGCAGGATTGAATCCTCTCCGCAGGACGGCCGACCTGACTTCAGAGGACTGGCGGCGCGTCAGAAGCGCCATGGTTGAGGTCCTTTCAAAGGCCGTTGTTTGCCGGGGGACGTCCATTTCCGACTGGCGCGATCTTTTTGGCTGCAAAGGCGAGTATCAGAAGGAACTTCGCGTATATGGGCGCGAGGGGAAAAAGTGCCCGCACTGCGGAGGAATCATTCAGCGAGTCCGCCTTTTGGGTCGGGGAACGTGGTTCTGTCCGAACTGCCAGGCTTGACTGCCCATCCCCTGGCCTACTTTGTACGAAAATTGAGAAATTTGACCTCGAGCGTCATGTGGGAATGCTTTATTGAATCAGAATGAGGACACATTATGGGTAGCAGCAGGTTATTGGTTCTTGTATTTCTTTTCCTATTGGGACTTGGACTCCCGTCTTGCCCGGCGGTGGCGGGCACGGTGGAAACCCGGATCAAAGAGGCTGTTATTCAGAATTTTCTGGAATGTGTCTTCCCGGTCGCTCTGAACCGCGAGGTTGATCTTCTGGGCCTGGCCAGAATACCGGTAACCGTGCGCTTGAGCCGTCCCCGCTCTCTGCTGACGGAACGGGGAACAGAGGAGAAAATCCCCTGTCTGCAGGTGACCATGGACTATGAATTAACGAACGGCGGCGAAGGCATCAATTCGGCGAAAGGAGAGATAACTGGAGATCTGCATCTGAGCATATCGCCGGATACGGAATATCTTGTCCTGACCCCCTCGGAAACCTTTCTTCCGATCGCGCCGGGACTCAAAATCGGTCTCCACCATATCGTCAAACCAGCCAGGATTCCCCTGTTTAAAAACAGGCCCATCACAGTCAATGGTCAGCAATTGGAGGCACAGTTTTTCGAAATGGGCATGAAGGTAGCGGATGGCGACCTGCTTGTTGCCGGCAACGTCCGTTTTGTCAAAAAATAAGGGAAGGGGACAAGGGGACGGGGGATCATTTCAATCGGGCTGTCGCCGCCCGCAGGACGGCCAGACCGTTTCGAATCTCGAAGACTCCTCTGTAGGTTCGGATATCGGTGGAACTGTATTTGACAACGCAGGTCGGCGTCGAACGGATTTTGAACTGTTTGATGATCCGGTTCAATTCTGCATGCACCGGTTTTAAATCATAGACTTTAAAGGTGATATTCCGGCTTTTAAAAAGGCGGACAATCTTTTTTTCATCGGCAGCGGCATCACGTCCGGCAAGAGCAAATAATTCCTGTCGGGCGAGGAGAATATCTCTTCCGGAATCAGCGGCGTGAGCGGCATAAAGGAAATAGCGGTTGTACAGAGCCGTCTGCCGGGACAGGGGAAGATCGATAAACATGATTTTAACGGAATTCCGGACCATCAGTTCCCGCAGGGTGATGTTCAGTTCCCGTTCAAGTGCCTGGCAGGGGCCACAGAAATAATCCGTAAAAACATAGAGCTCGTAAGGACCTGACCCGATGGAAGGCATACGGGGCTTTTCCGCGCCATAAGCCGGCGTCGCCCCTCCTGAAAAAGAAAAGCTGACGATAACGGATCCGAGAACGGCGATAAGTATCGTTAGAATAGTCCGGCAGGCTGAAGGAGAAAAAACAGCCTGCCTCAACGTAAAAGGAAATCGATTGCGTCTGTATGAATTGTGAAGATCGGATCGATCGGCACTAAGGGTGAATGCCGAACTGATGGTCGGAACATGCCCAAGAAAATGCAGGATTTCCATTATGGTTCGCACGACGGATACTCTCCTTGCCGGACGGAGCCGGGACGATTATTTAAATTTTTCAGTATGTTTATAGCCCGATTTCTTATTTTTTTAAATAGAAAAATAAACCAGATTTTAATGGCTTGAGAAGGTTTGTTCGAGCTGGATATTTTCATTCGAAATTCTCCATGGCAGGTAAGGTATTAAGGCGGATGCAAAAAGATGTCAACCGAAGCTCCTGAATACGAGGTAGTGCTGTTCCATTCCGTCAGTTACGCCTTGAAAGCGGAAAAAATCCTGAAAACAAAGGGGATATCCTATAAATTGATCCCTGTGCCCCGCCATATCAGCTCCGACTGCGGCTTCTGCGTTCGCTTTCCTTCCCATCTCCACCAGGAGGTCGCCGAGGCCCTGAAGGACAGCGTGGACTATGTGGTCATTATTCCCCTCTGAAGGCTGGGGGTGTCGAATAAGTTTCAGAAAAAGAATAAAAAAGTAAAAAAATTGTTTGCATTGGAGTTTTCATCATGGTATGAGAGCGCATGTTTGTGCAGTACCCGTTTGTGACATAAAAATACAGAATAGAGAACCGCACAATCCTCATAAAGAGGGCGTGCGGTTTTTTTGTTCTGAAAAAGACGGGCTGCCGGTTCGCTTGATTCGTGGATCATCCGGACCTATTAAAGAAATGGGTTTCCAGAAAGGAAACCACCAAAAGGAGTCGTACAAGATGTCAGAAGGAACAGTCAAATGGTTCAACGCGTCCAAGGGATTTGGTTTTATCGCACAGGACAATGGAAATGATGTATTCGTTCATTTTTCCGCCATTAAGATGGATGGGTACAAAGCCCTCGAAGAGGGTGCCAGAGTCCGGTTTGATGTTGTCAAGGGGAACAAAGGACCCGCCGCGGACAACGTTGAACTGCTGTAATACCCGATTGAATTCAAAAGGATAACAAGACGGCAAGGAGGCATACACCTTGCCGTCTTTTCTTCTGTCGCACAGAGCAGCAGTTTTCTGCCCTGTCGTCTGAAGTTGGAAAAAACTTATTAAAAAACTGAGGAGCAATCCGGCAGCCCGGCTGTAGTCCCCAGAGAAAAGAAGATATGAAAACATTTGCCGAATTTGAGATTAACACGGATATTATGAAAGGACTTGACGGACTCGGCTTTTCCGTTATGACTCCCGTACAGGAGAAGATTATTCCTATTGTTCTGAACCGTCAGACCGACCTTGTTGGTCTCGCACAAACCGGAACGGGGAAAACGGCGGCATTTGGCATCCCCCTGATCCAATTGACTGATACCCGGCTGAAGCGGACTCAGGCTCTGGTTCTCTGCCCGACTCGGGAGCTTTGCGTTCAGGTGGCCGGCGATCTCAACCTGATGGGTCGATATGTACAGAAATTAAAGATTGTGCCGGTTTACGGCGGGGCGAGCATCGTCAGCCAGACAGAGGAACTGCGGAAAGGGGCTCAGGTTGTCGTGGCGACCCCGGGGCGTCTGCATGATCTGATCCGTCGGGGAGCGGTCGATCTCTCCGGCGTCTCCTGGGTCGTTCTCGATGAAGCAGACGAAATGCTGCAGATGGGTTTCCAGGACGAACTGAACGCCATTCTGGCCGTAACCCCGGATTCCAAAAACACCCTGCTTTTTTCAGCAACCATGCCGCGGGAAGTAGCGGCAATCGCTGCCAACTATATGAAGGATCCGCTGGAAATCATCGTTGGGCGACGCAATGCCGGAGCGGAAAACGTTGATCACATCTATTATGTCGTTTCAGCCAGGCACCGCTATCAGGCTTTGAGGCGAATTGCGGATATGAACCCGGAACTCTATGCCATCATTTTCTGCCGGACCCGCCTGGAAACCAGAGAGATCGTCGATAAGTTGATCGAGGATGGCTACAGCGCCGACGCCCTTCACGGAGATCTCTCCCAGAGCCAGAGAGACCACGTGATGCATAAATTCCGGAGCAGGAACATCCGGATGCTCGTGGCCACCGATGTCGCGGCCCGGGGCCTGGATGTCAATGATCTGACCCACGTGATCAATTACAGCCTCCCGGAGGAATCTTCCGGCTACACGCACCGGAGCGGCCGTACGGGGCGTGCGGGAAAGAAGGGAATTTCCATAGCCTTAATCGAAACTCGAGAAAAGCATAAGATTCGAGAAATCGAACGATGCCTTAAAAAGAATTTTGAAGAAGGCCGTATTCCTTCAGGCCATGAGATCTGTAAACGGCGCCTGCTCAGCCACATGGAAGCCGTTAAAAAGACGGAGATCGATGCGGAACATATTGATCCGTTTCTGCCCGCTATCTCGAAAACACTGGAAAGCCTGGATCGGGAAGAGCTGATCAAACGGTTCGTCTCGATGGAATTCAATCGGTTCCTGGCGTCTTACCGGAATGCCCCGGACCTGAACACCTTTGAAAAAACCCCTCCGAAAAAAAAGACGCGGGAAGCTGCTGCCGGAAAGCCTTATCGGCTGGTTTCCCGGAAGAAATTTACCCCTTTGTTCATTAATGCCGGGAAAAAGGATGGAATCAGTCCGAAACGTCTGATGCGCGATCTTTCGGACGCCGCAGGCATGCCGGACGTCCGGATCGGCAGAATTGAAGTCAACAACACCACCTCGCTGCTGGAAGCGGACAGCCGCTTTGCGCCGAAAATATTGCAGGCATTGAAGTCCCTGACGATCAACGGGCGATATGTTGCCGTCGAGATCGACCGGAAAACCGCCATCCGAAACCGGCCCGAAAATCGGCGTTACGATTCGAGCACGGCGAAGGATAGAAGAAAAGGTCAGAGCAGACCAGCCTAACGAACGGTCGGTGACTCGGGGTAGAAACCCAGTATTCTGAAAAACGGCGTCTTCTCCATGATTTTCTCCAGCGCCTGCTGTACGACAGGATCATCCTCTCTTCCCAGAAAATCCAGAAGAAAAGCGTAGGCGCCGGGATTCCTGCGGATCGGCCGGGATTCGATTCTCGTTAGATTGATTTCATTTTCAGCAAAGACATGCAGGACTTCGAAGAGCGCTCCGGCCCGGTGCTCTGTGGAAAAAACCAGGGAACATTTATTCCCTGCTACAGGGCTGGAATCCCGGGAAATCAGCAGAAACCGGGTAAAATTATCCGTATTGTCTCCGATGTCTTCCTTAACAATATCGAGGCCATACAGCTCAGCGGCGATCGGACTGGCAATGACCGCGGTGGAACTCGGCCTTTCCTGAGCCAGCCACCGGGCCGCACCGGCCGTATCATAAAAGGGGCGAGGCTCCAGTTTGTTCCGGGACAGAAAACTGCGACATTGCGCCAGGGCCTGAGGATGGGAATAAACGACCTTGATATCCCGGTAGTCTCCCCCGGGAAGGACCAGCAGGCACTGACGCACGGGAATCCTGATTTCTCCGATAATTTTCAGATCCGTATCCACAAGAATGTCGTTGACTTCCGTCACCGCGCCCTCAAGGGAATTCTCCACGGGGACCATTCCCATGTCCAGTTCCCGATCCCGCACGCCTTCAAAAACATGGGCAAACTCCACACAGGGAATCGGGATCATATCATCGGCGTAGCTGCGGATCGCCAGCTCCCCCCAGGCGCCATGCTCACCTTGAAAGCCCACGAGTTTCAGATTCCTTTCCTGCAGGGCCTTGCTTTCCGTCAGAATCGATTCGTACAGCGTCGTGATGAATTCCGGGCGGATCAGTCCCCTGGCCTGGGCAAGCAGTTGCCTTAACACCTGCTCTTCGCGGGCCTTGTCCAAAATGACCTCTTTCAGCTTGCCGGCTCGCAGGACGTATTCCATGCGCTGATTGATGAGCTTTACCAGCTGCATATCCGTTTGATCGATCTTTTCCCGAATTTCACCTAAGTTCATTTTTCATCTCCTTCATATAGCGTTCCAGAAGTCGAACTTCTTTCGCAATTTCTTCAAACTGGCTGTGGGTCAGAGCCTGATCCTTGTCACTCAACGCTTCGGCCGGATTTCGATGCACTTCCAAGGTAATGCCGTCGGCGCCGGCAGCAACGGAGGCCAGAGTCATGGGTTTGATCAGGCTGACTTTTCCGGTGCCGTGGGTGGGGTCCGTGATTACCGGCAGATGGCTGATTTCCTTGACTGCTGGAACGGCGCTCAAATCCAGAGTATTTCGGGTATAGGTTTCGAAGGAGCGGATGCCTCTTTCACAGAGCACGACCTGGGGATTTCCCTCATTCATGATGTATTCAGCGCAGTTGAGCCATTCCTCCAGGGTTGAGTACATGCCCCGCTTCAGCAGCACCGGTCTCTGGCATTTACCGACTTCCTTCAGCAGGGAAAAGTTCTGCATGTTTCTGGCGCCAATCTGCAGCATATGGGCAAATTCGGCAATCCAGGAGACATCCCGTGTATCCAGCACTTCCGTAATGACCGGCAGTCCGGCTTCTTCCCCCGCTCTGGCGAGATATTTCAGCCCCTGCAGCCCCAACCCCTGAAACGCGTAGGGTGAAGTCCTGGGTTTGAAGGCGCCGCCGCGGAGGATGTCGGCGCCGGCTTCCTTAACCGCCCAAGCCGTCTCAAGGATCTGATCCTCACTCTCCACACTGCACGGACCGGCGATGATTACCAGCCCCTCGCCGAAAATGGCATTTCCCACCTGAATTTTGGTTCGTTCCTTTCCGATTCCGGCTACTAATTTCAAATTATCCATTTTTTTCCCCTTCATTCAGGATCATCATGCCTGAATGAAAATAATTTATGAAATGACTCAGGAAAATACTCAGAATTTTCTCTTCTCCCTGATCTTTTGATAAGTGTCAAGATATTCCTGCGTTTTTTCAATGGAAAGGGCTTTTTCAATCAGTCTTTCCGATTCTTCGTCTTTCCCCTGCTCATAGAGGAGCAAGGCGAGATTGTTCAGAATACGGGCATTGTTTTCATCCCGGGAGAGGGCTTTCCGGAAACAATCTTCGGCTTCCCGGTAATTCCCCTTTTTATAGGAGACGTTCCCCAGATTGAAATACGGAACGGCCCAGTCCTTCTTTTTTTTGATCGCCCTGCGATATTCCCGCTCGGCGGATTCGAGCTTTCCCTTCTGTTCGTAAATGACTCCCAGATCGTTGTGCTCTTCAGCGGAGAGCGGATCATCGATGATGGCGATGCGCGGCAGCGTGCAGGAAACAATAAAAAGGAGAATGGGCAGAATCAGGAGCCGCCGGAAGGATAGATCAGAAGAAATGTTTTTCCTGCCTTTTTCCATATTTTTTTAAATTGCGGATAGGAGTACGAAGCTGAGGGTTTGTAACCGGTGTGCGCGATAAATCCGCTATCCGTATAACCGATGAGAACAAGATAATGAAACCGTGGCAGCCAGAGAACCCCTGCATCGACGAGGACGATGACCGGCCTGCCCTGCTCGAGAAAACCCTTCAGTTCATCAGGGGTTCCCGTATTGAAAAGGGTGGTGAAGCCCTTCTCACGGGCAAAATTCTCCAAGTCGGTAATCAATGCCCCCTGCAGCTTCTCCGAATAAATTGAACGCCCGATGGTCTGCTGGTTGATGGGTTTCCCATGGAAAGTCATGACGGCAGCCAGCGAAGCGGGACCGCAGTATCGGGATTCCTGTCGGACGAAAGGCACTCCCTGGATTTCAAGAGCATAACCGGAAACAGACGTGCACAGGGCAAGAATGCCGATTAAAATTTTCAGACAGTGGTTCACCTGATAATGATCTCTTTATTCAACAGCTTGAGGATCACAATAACCAGCAGAATGATGACGAGGACGCCGATGACCACGCCGATGCCGTCTCCTCCCTTAAGAACCTGATCCGAGGCCTGGGCAAGCATATGGACCTGACGGTCGGTCATCTGCTGTAATTTCGCCCGGACTTCCTCGGAAGAAAGGCCGTACGCCTGCAGTTTTTCCTGGACAATTCTGTTTTCAAGGCAGCGCTGAATCTTGTGGATCTCCGCCTGCTGGGAAACGATTGCCGCCGTCTCCTGTGAAGACGCCTGCGAAGGCATCATGGCTGCCGTTGCCGGAAAGGCGACAAGCCAGGACAGGAGCAAAGCGGTCAGGGTGGCCAGTACGGGGTGCCGGAATCTGTTAATCATGATTTTCACCTCGGTTTTTAAATTTCAAATCGTGACGATAAACCAGATGTCTTTTCGGCATCTGACAGGCGAGGGAAGATATCATGTTTGCTGACTGTCCACAACGGAAAAATACAATATAATACTGCTGAAATCGAAGGAGGGAAAAGAATCGATACGCGCTTTTTAAACGACAAGCCGGAATCTCTATTTCCCAGAATGAATTCCCCCGAGTCCGCCGGAATAACCTGCCTGTTCCGGCAAACCTCCCACAGCCGACGATGAACAGAAGAAATTCTCGGCAGAGTCCCTTTGTGGGAACGGGCAGAAAGGGGCGCTAATTACTACTCTTTGTGTTCAAAGTGGACCAATTAAATTAACCCAGGAAAATTTCGTTCAGGTTTGCTAATCGCTCCATTTATTTGTTGTGCCCTTTTCCCTTGCCTTTGCCTTTTCCTTTCACGGGGGCGCTGTCTCCCGGTTTCCCCGTCAGGGCAAAATCACCCCCCTTGAGGGCATGGAATTCCGGTGAACCTGGCTTGATTCCCAGCTCTTTCGCAATGACACCCCATCCTTTCCCCCGGTTTACATGATAGGCCTGCACGGCATCCCGATAGGACCTGTGGGCCATCTCCCCGAGCTGGAAGCACAGAAAGGCATCGGCGGGCGTCTGGACCGTTCCGATGACTGCCTGTACCTGGGACAGCGGGATGCCGAACTGGGCGCTCACTCTTGCCGAAAAATCGCCCATGTCCGCCCTGGCCTGAACATTCAGGTTGTTGATAAACACGTCCAATCCTCCGCCGGCCATCACCGGGGCACTACTGAAGAGAAGAAGCATCATGACCGCAAGCAGTCGTGTCAGTTTTCTCATGGCAGCCCTTTCTTTAAACAACAAGATGAAATTTCGGGAAATATAAAGCAGAAGATGCTCAGGCGTCAAGGAGCCCATTCAGGGGCCACCCCCCGACAAGGAGATCGCACTTTTCAGGATCATTGTCTGTACTGACATTGTAACGTTTATGACAGTTTACCCGCCAGCCACAAACGGCGCAGAATCTCGTTTCGTTTCCCTTGGTCATTCCCTCCTTGAATTCGGCTCTTTCTCTCTCAGGGCTTCAAAACCGGACAGGATATTGAGAAGTTCTTCGGTGATGGTCGTTTGCCGCTCGCGATGAAACAGGGTGTTCAATTCTTCGAGACGATCCCCGATATTTTTTTCCGCACTCTGCATTGCGCCCAGTCGGCCGGCATTTTCACTGGCCGAGGATTCGGCGACGGCCCGGTAAAGAGAAACGAAGAGATACTCTCTCAACAGTGCGGCAAACAGGTCATCCCAATCCATCCGGTAGATGGGCAGGGTACGGGATAGCCACGGCCGGCTTTGAATTTCCCGAAGCCACAGGGTGTCTATCGGCAACAGGAGCTGGGTGGAAGGGCGATAAGAAGAACCGGACAGATATTCAGGATAAAAGAGAAAAACGGTATCGATCGAAAGGTGGAAACGCCACTCTTCCAGGATCATGAGCATTTCCTGAACCCGTACGGTAATGCCGGCAACGGAACTTGGGGAAGAAAGGTTTTCGAATGTCTTCTGCCCCTCATCTTCCAGATGACCCTGCAGACGCATTCCGATGGTCAAAACAGTTCGGTTTTCCGGGCTGATCCCTGATTCCTCCATGCGTTTCAGGGCATGGGAAGCCATCAGGCCGTTCAATGGACCGCACAATCCCTGATCCGACCCGAAGATGATGGCGCCGAGACGGTTCAAGGACTTCGGCTTCCGGAACTGCAGGCCGATGTCCCGGTCTTTCAGAACGATCTGCAGCCCCATCTCCAGAGTTTTTTTATACTCATTCAGCGATTCCACAGCCCTCTGATACTGCCGGATGCTGACCGCGGCCAGAGATTTCATGGTTCTGACGACGGACTGCAGGTCTTCCGTAGTCGATATTTTCCGCTTCAACGCCTCATGAGTCTGCATTCCGATCCCTCCCCGGCTCTGAGGCCACTGCAGACCTGGCCGCTTCCAGCAGTGTTTTGCGGTCATGAACGGTCAAGGGTGCACCCTTTTTAATCCGGTCGCACAGATCGGACAACTGCACGTGAACCGCCTCCTGGATTCGTTTTTCCGCCGCACCGATGTTTTCCAGAGAAATCCCATCCAGCGCCCCGGACGTCACGGAAAGCAGCGCGGCAATCTGGTCCGCCACACACAGGGGGTTGTACTGCTTCTGCTTGAGAATTTCCCGGACGCGCCGTCCCCGTTCCAGTTTGCGCCGGGTCTCCTCATCGAGCCGGGTTCCAAAGCGGGAGAAGGTTTCCAGCTCTTCAAACTGCGAGTAAGACAGCCGGAGATCCCCGGCAACCGTTCGGTAGGCGGGCAGTTGGGTCTTGCCGCCCACTCGGGAAACGGATTTGCCGACATCGATGGCTGGCAGAATTCCCTTTTGAAAGAGTCGGGAGGAAAGGTAAATCTGGCCGTCCGTGATGGAAATGAGATTGGTGGGGATATAAGCGGAAATGTCCTGCGCCTCGGTTTCGATAATCGGGATCGCGGTCAGTGAACCACCGCCCAGCTCCTCCCTCAGATGCGTGGCGCGTTCCAGCATCCGGGCATGGATGTAAAAGATATCCCCGGGATAGGCCTCGCGCCCCGGGGGACGGCGCAGCAGCAGGGACAATTCCCGATAAGCCCGGGCATGGCGCGTCAGGTCGTCATAAATGACGAGGACATCCTTCCCCCGTTTCATGAAATATTCCCCCATCGAAGTCGCCGCGTAAGGGGCGATGTATTGCAATCCCGGCGGATCTTCGCCGGCAGCCACCACGATAATGCAGTAGGGCAGAGCCCGAAAACTTTCCAGAACGGAGACCACCCTGGCTGTGTCGGCACTCTGCTTGCCAATCGCGCAGTAAATACAGATTACGTTTTTATCGTGCTGGTTGATGATCGTATCCAGGATAATGGCGGTCTTTCCCGTCTGGCGGTCGCCCAGGATCAATTCCCGCTGACCCCGGCCGATGGCGATCAGAGAATCGATGACCTTGATTCCCGTCTGCAGGGGAACGGAAACCGGAGCTCGGTCCATGACGGCTGGCGCATCCCGTTCCAGCGGCAGTCTTCGGGCGGCGGCAACCTCGCCGCGATTGTCCAGTGGCCTGCCCATGGGATCCAGGACCCGCCCCAGCAGGGCCTCCCCCACAGGGAGATTCAGCACCCGCCCCGTTCGCCGGACCGCAGAGCCGGCGGAAATGTCTTCAGTATGGTCCAGTGTGATAATACCGATTTCGTCCGGGTCAACGTTGAAAACCAGGCCAAGCAGGTTTCCCGGAAAGACGACGAGTTCCTCCGAACGAACATGGGGAAGGCCCGAGGCCCGGACAATACCCTGGCCGACGAAACTGACCGTGCCGACTTCTTTATCCTGCAAACGGGCGTTCTGTCCAGACAGAACGGCATCCAGGGTTGAAAAGGTCTGCTCCAGAAAGGACTTCAATTCACGGCCGGAAGGCATATCCCTGTTCATGGCCTTTGCTCCTCTGAGGGCATGACGCTTTCTCCTGATGGTTTGGGAAGGGTCTGTCGAACTTCTTCATGCAACACCCGATCAAAATCCTGTTCGAGATGTTCGAGATAATCGCTGATGCTCCAGGCAATCCTGTGGCCCGAAGCCAGAAATTCGATGCCGCCGATCAGATCGGAACTTTCCTGATACCGAATAACCGCATCCGGTTTCCCCAAAAGATCCCTGACCGTGTCGGTAAGGCGTTGCCGGTCTTCCGGGAAAAGGGCAAAAGCGCTCTGGACGATTGCCCCTTCTTCTGAATCTTCCAGGGCGCTGCATATTTTTTCCCTTTCAGCCGGGTCCAGAGAATGAATTCGATCGATCAGAACATCGACCATTTTTGATTCGATGGCCGTGTCCGCCAGATCATCGAGAATCTTACGGGCAATAGCAAAAACCTGTTTCCCGGTTCGCTGACGGAGATGCTCCAGAAAGGCGGCCTTTTCCTGGAGAACGGTTTCAATCCAGCGCCGCCGAATCGCATCGACTTCTTCCCGGGCCGAATCCATCCATTCCTTCTGCCGGTGATTCACCACCTCCCGGGCCTGATTCAGCATCTTCTCCTCCTGCCCCTGAAGGAACGAATTTTTTTCCTCATAAACCCTGGCTGCTTCCTCCGCTTCTCTCTTCAGCCGTTCCGCTTCATCAAACCGGGCGGCAATCTTTGCCTCCCGCTCGTTCATCGCCTGGATAATCCGGGTATAGAGGAACCGTTTGAGCAGATAGATGAGAATCAGAAAGTTCACCAGTTGTGCCAACAGGACAAACCAGTCGATATGCATGGTTTATCCCCCGGCCCTGGCAATGGCATGACTCCAGAACGGATTGGCGAAGATCAGAATCATGGAAATCACAAAACAGTAGATGGCAATGGATTCGATCATGGCAAGCCCTACAAAGAGCGTTCGAGTGATCGAGTTGCGTTCATCGGGCTGCTGGGCGATGGCCGTCAAGGCCTGCTTCACTGCATTTCCTTCCCCGAGCGCCGGTCCGATGGATCCGACGGCCATGCACAAACCGGCTGTAACAATCGAGACCATGGCGATCAAAGTCATACTGTCCATAGTAACCTCGTTCTTCCTTTTTTAAATTTGTTAGAAATCATTTTATTCCTCAGGCATTCGGATTGTGTTTTGTATCCTGAGCAACGTCCTCCGCTTCGGGTTGATCTTTCCTTTCTTTCTTTTCATGAGACTGAGTTGCCGATGCGATGTAAACCATTGCCAGAACGGAAAAAATGTAAGCCTGAACCAGCCCGATGAGCAATCCCAGGGCATGCATGATCATCGGGAAAAAAAGCGGGGTCACGGCCAGCAGAATGGCCACCACCTTATCGCCGCTCATGATGTTGCCGAAGAGTCGGACAGCCAGGGCCAGCGTGCGGGAAAATTCGCCCATGACATGGAAAGGAAAAAAGATGAAGGTGGGCTGGAAATACTCCTTAAGATAATTCAAGAGTCCCTGTCGGGAAATTCCGAAAAGCGGAACGGCGATAAACACGGAAATAGACAGGGCGGCCGTCGTCGTCAACGAAGCGGTGGGGGCGACATATCCCGGGACAATCACCAGGACATTGGAGAGACCGATAAACAGAAAAAGGGTCCCGATAAAGGGCAGATAGCGATCCGGATCTTCCTGACTGACTTCCGCAATCTGGGAACGCATGGCGGATACCAGGACTTCCAGCAGGCTCTGCCAGCGTGACACCCGGATATCGGAGGACAGACGACGGGTCACAAGCCAGGACGCACCGACCAGCAGGATCATGACCAGCCAGGTATACAGCAGGGTGATATCAATCACGACAAAATGCCACTGCCAGAGAATCACCTGATCAGGACTGATTTTACTCAGGCCCAGAATGTCCATGAACGGCTCCTTTCCGCAGGAAATGCGGTTTCCCCTTTCCCCAGAACCGGATCAGAATTTCCCGCACGACGACAAATCCCCCCAGGGCGACAACGATTCGTTCCCATCGGCCGGCCATGATCAGATAAAAAGCAGGCAGAACAATACCCACGCGAATCAGCAGACTGGTCATCAGCAGTCTTACCGGAGAGGATGCCACGGGAAGACGACGAACCGTCTGCCAGAGTATGGCAAAATAAACAATCCCGAGAACCATTCCGACGGCAAAGACTCCAACAAGAGAAAGGCCATAGCGGGTCATTGTTCACCTCGCATGCCGATTTTCCTCACCCAGTACCAGGCATTGATACAGCCGACCATCACGCCGCCGACAAGCAGCATCAGCGTCCAGGAAAAACGGCTCGGCCAGGTTCTGTCTATCCACAATCCAATCGCCACACCCAGCAGAGTGGGAATGACCACGGACCAGCCAACCACGCCGAATGTTCCGAGACCAAACCAGAAGGCCTGATTGCTCTGCTCGGCTCCCCGGATTTTCAGATCCTCCCGCCGGGAAATCCTCCCGTGGAAATCACGGGATATGATTTGCCGCCTTTCCCAGGATGAGCGGAATTTTTTAGCCATGTTTTTTCATCTCCATAAACCGGCGGATGATATCCGCTTCCAGTTTCGCGGCGGCGGATCGAGCCATTTTTTCCCGATCGTCCAGGGTCTTGAACTGCTCTTCAATCAGATATTTTGCCCTGCCCAGATCCGCGTTCCGGATGGCGTTGCGGGTGGAAATCCAGACATCCGGACCACGTTTCACCAGCATGCCCTGATCGATTGCCAGCAGTTCTTCATGGCCTTTTTCCGGAAAAATCAGCAGCAGCCCAGGTACCAGAGCCGTTGTAAAATCAATGTGGCCCGGGAGCAGACCAAAATATCCCTCCGCTCCTTCGGCGATAATTTTGGTGACTTTTTCTTCCATCAACACCTGAGAAGGGAGCAGGATCTTAAGATTTATCAATTTTAGCCTCCCTGATGGAACCGATCATATAGAGGCTGCCCTCAGGATAATCGGCAAATTCGCCATTAAGAATCCGTTCACAGCCCTCCAGGGAATCTTCCAGCGCAACTATCTTTCCTTCCGTTCCGATAAACTGTTCGGTCACAAAAAACGGCTGGGTCAGAAATCGCTCCAGCTGGCGAGCCCGGAAAACGATCCGTTTATCTTCGCGTGAAAGTTCCGCGATTCCAAGCATGGCGATAATATCTTTCAATTCTTCGTAAATGGTCAGGGTTCTGCGGATCTCCTGGGCGATGCGATAATGCCGTTCCCCGGCAATGTCAGGCATCAGCATTTTGGAACCGGACTGCAGGAGATCAACGGCGGGATACAGCCCTTCGCTGGCGCGTTTACGGGACAGCACAATGGAGGCGGAGAGGTGGCCGAAGGTATGAACGGCAGACGGATCGGTAAAGTCATCCGCCGGGACGTAGACCGCCTGAATGGAGGTGATCGCCCCCGCAGGAGTGCTGCAGATCCGCTCTTCCAGTTCCGCAAGCTCAGTGGCCAGAGTGGGCTGATAACCCAAGCGGGAGGGAAGCTGCCCCATCAGACCGGAGACCTCCGAACCGGCCTGGATAAACCGGAAAATATTATCGATCAGCAATATAACGTCCTGACGGGCGTCATCACGGAAGTATTCGGCCATCGTCAGCGCCGCGTGACCTACCCGGAAGCGGGCTCCGGGAGGTTCATTCATTTGGCCCAGAATCAGAATGGTGTTTTCCAGAACACCGGCTTCTTTCATTTCTCGATACAGCTCTTCCGCCTCGCGGCAGCGCTCTCCGATACCGCAGAATATACTGACGCCCTGAAGAAGGCCGACCATATTATGAATGATTTCGGTGATCAAAACCGTCTTCCCGACGCCGGCGCCGCCGAAAAGGCCGGCCTTGCCTCCTCGTTCCAGAGGCGCAAGCACGTCGATCGCCTTGATTCCCGTTCTGAAAATTTCAACTTTCGTCGTCTGCCTGGTCAAGGGAGGCGGGGCCTGATGGATGGAACGCCATTCCGCTTCTCCAATCGGCTCCCTTTTGTCGATTGTTTCTCCAAAGACATTGAAAACGCGGCCCAGAAGCGTTTTGCCTACCGGTACGGAAAAGGTGTGCCCCGTATCCACGACGATTGCCCCCCGGGCCAATCCCTGAGTCGGGGTCAGGGCAACCCCGCGGACCGTTCGTTCATCGAGCTGGGTATGAACTTCAACCAGGATCCGGCCTTCGTCGCCAGTCCGAAGCACATGACGGAGAGAGGGAAGATGATCATCAAAGCGGGCATCGATCACACTGCCCCGAACAGAAATGATGACGCCTTGGTGGATTTGATCTTCCATGGGGGGAACCTGTCGTAAAATAAGTCCATGCAATATTTAAATAATTGGTGACAGATCCTTAGCCGGGACTGAAAATATGACAAAAAAAGGCGGTCTGTTAAAAAATGAGGGAAAAATTTCTCGCAGCTCAATCTTTTTTGTAACGGATCTGAAATAGACAGGATAAATTGCTGTTAAAAAAACGTTTTTCTTTTCATTTCCGTTTAAATATGCCCTAACTTTGCCGGAGAAATCAAGTCGATATTTTTTGCTGAACAGCCCCGGTTTATTTTTCTTTTCAAGAATTGATTGATATTTTATTGGAATGCGAGTAAATTTCCCGTCTAACAAATGCCGTTCAGGGCCGTGAAATAATTCGAGGGCATGCAGAATCGGATTTTAACAATAATTACCATGGCTTAATGGGATATGCTCATACTGGCCGGCGTTGATCCTTACCATATAATATTATATTTCAGGAGGAATACAGAGCATGAGAGTTTTTGCAGATCGCTTATTGGGTGTAATGGAGAAAAACACAAGAGACATCGCTGCGAATTGGGCAAAAGACGTCATGAAAAATCCTAAAACGCCATCTTTTCACAGTATGACCCAGGAGCAATGCATCAACTATGCTATTGATTTTTACAAGAATTTTATCAATATTTATTTTGAATCGAGACCCTACCCGAAACAGGAAGCCTATTTTTCTTCATATGCGGAACGAAGATACCGGGAAGGCATCCCGCTGCATGAAGCGATATACGCCTTAATCATGATGCGCCGCCATCTGTGGCTCTATGCCGAAATGCAGGCAATCTTCATGAGCCCCATGGATCAATATCAGGCCGTTGAGACTCTGACGAAGACGATCCGCCTTTTCGATTCGGGGATTTATACGATCACCAAACGTTATCAGGAGCTTGCTGCACAGGCCGGTTAAGTTTAAAACATCTGACAGCACGGAGATGTGTAAAATCCGGATCTCTGAAGCCCGGCAAATTCAGAGGAACGGATCCGGAAGAGGCTTGGCCGGGGAGGAGATATTACATTTTACTTCTTTGGAAATCTTGCCTTGAAGGCGGTCTCAATGATCGAAACCGCCGCATCGATGCTCAGGTTTTCGGTATTCACCACAAGATCGTAATTCAGGGGATCGGTTTCATCCCTTTGGAAATACTGCCTGACAAAGGCTCTCCGGGCATCCTGCGTTTTCAGGACAAACTCTTCCGCAGCTCGCCGGGTAGTTCGTGTGAGATTTTCAATCCTCATGTCAAGAGGTGCGATAATTCTGACCCGGAAAGTCGTTTCGCGGGGAAGTATGTACTGAGCGCCGCGGCCCAGTAAGATGGTGTTTCCGTGTTCTCCAATGGTTCCGATCACTTGGGTCATATGTTTTAAAAATTCATCCGGTGACAGATGCTCCCTGGCATATAGTGAGTCCAGCCAGGAGTCCAGTTTTGATGTTTCCTTCTCGTCAAGTGTTTTCAAGACCGACTCGCTCAACTGGGTACTCTCTGCAAGTTTCTGAAGAATTTCAGCACCGAGGAGATCCATTCCAAGCCGGGGGGCGAGTCGCTTGGCGACTTCAACGCCTCCACTGCCGGGATCGATGGAGATGGTGAGCATAGGTTTAGGCTCTTCTTCTGTGACCGCCTCTTTTTTTGCCGTTTTTTGTGCCTGCCATTTGGATAACTGTTCTTCCACCAGTGAGTTCAAAGAACGGCGTTCTAATTTCATATGCATTTCCTCCTTTTAATGAAGATCCTGTTTTTTCGTAACGGTTTCATTTACAGAATGGCTTAAAACAGCTATCAGCTTCTTAAGGACTTTATAGCAGATGTTTCAAAATGGGGCAAGCATCATCAGGAAAGACACGACGAGCACAAGCATTCGAGAAGGATAAAAAATCAGGACAGGCCTTACTATCCCGCTGTCTGGCATTTCACTCGAAACTTCTGATCCAATGATACACAACAGAACATTCTGCAGGAAAGACAATCCGATCATTCATCCGGGCAGGACGAATCCCGTTGCTCGATGCGCCGAAATATATTAAATTAATAACATTCGTATCACCACGCCAACCGCTCGGTTTATATAAGCGAACCAGCCGTTTTCTTCTGGAATGACAGGCATGAAGCTCACCATCAGCAGAAAATTGATCCTAACTCATTTCGCGATGGCTTTACTTGCTGTGCTGGCAGTCGTCTATGCCCTGGATCGTTTTCGCACACTCAACGACCTGGCTTTTAAAATCATCCACGAAGATTTTTATCTCATCAACACCAGCAAATCGATGATTGACACCCTTCTGGCTCAGGAAAATGCTGAAAAAAAATATCTCGTTCTGAAAGATCCATCCTTTGAAAAGATATTCCGGCAACGGGGCAGAGAATTCGAAGTAGCCTTGACGGCGCTGCAGCGACGCCCATTTGCGGTCAGTAGAGCCAATCCGGAACGCCTGAAAGAACTTCACAATCAATATCAGTCCCTGTTCCAGCGGGAGCGGCGGCTGATTTCCGATGATCGCATAGAGGAAGCCTTCACCCTGTCAGAAAAGGAAAGTCGGCTGCTTATCGAAAGGATGGCTTCCCTGCTCCGCTCTCTGCAACAGAATGCGGAAAAGGAAATGGACTTCCGGATGAATACGATCAACCGTCTGGGAACCACGGCCTCACGAATTACCCTCGTGTTGACAGCTGTTACGCTGATAATCGGTTTACTCCTTGCTATGGCGACAACGATTAATATTTCCCGACCCCTGAAAAAACTGGAAAAGGCGACGGAACGAATCGGCGAAGGCAATTTTGATTATCGGCCGGATATCGCCCGGCACGATGAAATCGGCAGCCTGGCTCAGGCCTTTGGTTATATGGCTGAACGACTCAAAGAACTCGAGGCGTTGCATCTCGATGCGAGTCCCCTGACCGGATTGCCCGGCAATCTGGCCATTGAAAAAGAAATCGGCAGGCGTTTGTCCGAAAAGCACCTGTTTTCCCTCTGTCATGTCGATCTGGACAATTTCAAGCCTTTTGCAGACCACTATGGCTACGCCTGGGGCAGTGAAGTTATCAAGGAAGTGGGGCTGATGCTCGTTGCAGCCCTGGGTCGACGACCTGATCTGGAAAATGATGTATTTCTCGGGCACATCGGGGGCGATGATTTTGTGATTATAGCCGATCCCAGACGGGCTGAGGAAATCAGCGGGGAGATGGTCCGCGTTTTTGATGAGCAGATTACCCTATTTTACAGTGAAAAAGACAGGAACAAGGGATTTATCATCGCCAGGGACCGCCAGGACATTTATCGGAAGTATCCCCTGATGACGATCACGATCGCCATCGTCACCGACGACGGTCAACGCTTTGCCAATCCTCTGGACATGGCCAAAAGGGCGGCAACGCTGAAAGAATACGCAAAGGCCATGCCGGGAAGCAATTACATCAAGGAGGAGGACTTTGAAAAGGAAGCAGGATCAGGTGCTGAGTCAGCTCCTTCCCTTAAATGCAGTTAAAAACAGGGGCACGGAAATAAATGCCTCGGGCATGAAAAAAAGCGGACGGAAAAAGGGAACCCTTCTGCTCCGTGTCCTTTTTCTTAACTTTCTTCTCTGTCAGATGGCGGCCTGTGCAACCATGACAGAACTTCCTCCGGAGAGAAAGCCAACCATTACCCTGCAGCAATCTCTGTCTTTTCCGGATTATTCCGCCGACGACCGGAAGCTGTTCGAGGAGGGCCTGAACTGCCTGAAGACGATCCCGGAACGACTGCCCGATTACACCAAAGCCAGAAAAATTTTTGAAACACTGGTTCAAAAGCATCCTGAAAGTAAGTGGCGTATCCAGGCTGAGCTCTGGCTGGGTCATCTTGACGCATTTTCCCGGCTGGAAGAAAAGTTAAACACCTGTCAGCAAAGGGTGGAAAACAATCAGATCGCACAAGACAGGCTTCAGCGGGAAAACGAGCAACTGAGGAAGGAAATTCGCGAGCTTACGGAAAAAACCCAGGAGGAACTCAATCGGTTTAACCAGGAGAACGAACAGCTCAAAAGAGACATCCGGCTTCTGAAAAACATGGAAATTCAGAGGGAAAAACGGGAAAGAATGCTGCGCTGACACCCGGTTTTCTTGCACTTGATCACCCGGCGGCAGGAAGCACACAACGCCGCTTCACCGGTATGACACCATGAACCCGACGAAATCAGCCGAAAAAAGGCGGCGGCGTGTCCGAGGAGCCCTTAAGATACTCCCAGGCCAGGGTAATCCCCAGGGCGGTTTTTGAATCTGCGATCCGGCCGTCTTTCATCATGGCCAAGGCCTCCTGAAAAGAGGTCGGGACCACCTCGATAACTTCATCAAGGTCCGGCGGCAGGAACGCAGCAAAAAGATCCGTCGCCAGGTAGTAATACATGTATTCATTACAGTAGCCGGGTACCAGATACCCTTCAAAAAGTTTGACCAGCCGTCGGGCCTGAAACCCGATTTCTTCCGCAAGCTCTCTCTGGACGCATTCCTCAAGAGTTTCCGGCCCCTTGTCCAGGGCTCCGGCCGGTATTTCGAGGAGCATCTGCTCGACAGCCGCCCGATACTGACGGATCAAAAGCAGCTTCCCTTCAGGAGAAACGGGCACGGCGGCGATGCAGGGCCTGTGATTGATCCAGCTCTGAGTGGCTGTCCTGCCGTCGGGCAGTTGAATTTTTCCTTCGTAGACCTCAAAAATCCGGCATGTATACACTGGTTTTTCTTCCAGTCGCTGTGGCTTGATTTCGGACATTCTTCCTTACACTCTCATTCATCGGTTTGGGTGGTTATTCCTATTCTCCGTCCAAGGGCCTCCCGCATCGGTTTCACTATGACTCCTCGACCTGCGCGGCCACACGCCCGCATCGCCTCTGCCCCCACTCCTGCCAGCGGCATGAATCCCGAAGAGAAATGTTATGGGGGCTCTGTATTTCCAATTAATTTGTTTCCATGACGGACAGGAGATGACGTTCGATTTCTTCTTTGGGGAGCAGGCCGACGAGGGAATGAACCAGTTTGCCATTCCTGAAAAACAGCATCGTCGGAATGTTCCGGACGCCGAATTGCTGAGCGGTCAAGGGGTTTTCGTCCACATTCAGCTTGACGATTTTGATCCCCCCCGCGTATTTGAGGGCCAGTTCTTCAAGAATGGAGCTCAGGGCCCGGCAGGGACCGCACCAGGGCGCCCAGCAGTCGACCAAAACGGAACCGGCGAACGTCAGCACCTCCCGCAGAAACGTACTGTCCATAACATCCATGGGCTGATGCTGGCTGCTGTCGACAATCAGAGGCGCACCGCAACGTCCGCACAAGGGAGAATCGTTCAGCCTGTTTTCAGGCATGCGATTTTTCGTGCCGCATCTCAGACACCGGATGATCATATCATCGAGCGGCGCATGACAGCGGCCGCACGCGGGATGTTCCTGGAACCTGCCCTTTGGAATACGATTTTTCGTTCCACAGTTAAGGCAGCGAATTATAATGTCGTCATCCTCTTTCATGAAAAAGCCCGAAGCCCTGTCCCTTCCTGTCTCCAGCGAATTCTTGATTCTCAAACCCTGTCCGTCTTCCGTTCCGGACATTCCGGACGGTCCTGATGCGACATCTCACCGGGCATGCTGGAATTACGGCATAAATTACACGAGTCCGCTGGAAAAGTAAAGAATCGAAGCAGGCTGTTCCATAGGCATTCCGGTAATCTTCACCCTGGAGTTGAGTTGCCCCCTCAGGAAAATAACGCCTCCAGAATCCGGAGTTCGGCTCGAGAAAAGGGCAGATTCCGGATATCACCGGGGCTCACCCAGCGCCAGTTGTCCTTTTGCGGGGAGTCGGGTACGCCATCCAGAATCGTTCCGGCAAAAACGTGCAGAGTCAGATGAAAGTGTGTGTAAGTCTGTTGGAGCGTCATCAGGGAATCACCTGCAGCGACGGTAATGTTCAGCCCTTCCCGGCAACGCCTTTCCACGGCCTCCGTAACGATTTCCCCGGGGTTGAGCATCCCCCCGGGAAAGGTCCAGAGGCCCCCAAGAAACCCGGCTGCCGGCCGCCGGATCACAAGAAGACGCTTTTCCGAATCCCGGATGACCGCGGCAACGGCCTCTCTGTGCGGCCGCTTCGTTCTTTTTCGGGAAACCGGCAAGAAGTGCTGGCCACTGCCGGCATAAGCCAGACAGATCGATTGCAGAGGGCAATCGGAACACAGGGGAGTTTTTGGGCGGCAAAGGACAGCCCCCAGCTCCATCAGGGCCTGATTGAACCGTCCCGGCTGCCGGGCGGGAACGAGCTTTTCCGCCAGGGCTGAAAGCAGCCGCCGGGTCGAGGTAAGGTCCACGGGACTGTCCACAAAGAAAAGCCGGCTCAAAACCCGCTTCACATTGCCATCAACGGCAGGAACGGATTTTCCGAAGGCGATGCTGAGGATAGCGCCGGACGTATAGGAACCGATACCGGGAAGCGCCATCAAATCATCCAGACTTGCAGGGAACCGGCCGCCGTGGGACTCCAGAATAAGCCGGGCCGTCGCGTGCAGATGACGCGCCCGGCTGTAATATCCCATCTTCTCCCAAACCTTGAGAACCGCTTCCAGCGGAGCCCGGGCCAGTTCTTCAATCGTCGGGAACTGCTCCAGAAAACGCCGGTAATACGGAATCACAGCCTCCACCTGGGTCTGCTGCAGCATGATTTCTGACAGCCAGATGGCATAGGGATCCGAAGTGCTGCGCCAGGGCAGAAGGCGTTTGTTTTTTTCGTACCAGGCCGTCAGCAGGGTGGCAATCCGCTGTGCATTCTGCTCCGCCCTCTGCAGGGATTCATGCCGGATGTTCATCATTTTCTGTTTGACTGGCAAAAGGATTTTATTGAAAATTCGTCAAATATCCCTTATTTTTAAACCGTTTCGCCGACGTGACACTCCATGCCGCCGAAGAAAAGTTTAATACACCCGGGGTGAAGGGGCATCATGGTTTTTGACGAAACCGTCTTCCTGTTCATTCTCACGGATTTATTTTCACGGACTGCTTCACATTTCAAGAACAAAAAATTTCCATGATTTTTCTATCAGGAGGTTCGACTATGCTGGAGGGAATGAAAAAGCTTTTGAAATCCAAGGATACCTGTGTCCTGGCCACCGCTTCCGGAAACGAGCCGCACTGTTCGCTCATGTCTTATGCCGTTAACGATGACTGCCGGGAAATCTACATGATGACGTTCCGAAGCACTCGCAAGTACGAAAATCTGCTGAGCAATCCGGTGGTCAGTCTGCTTGTGGACACCCGGGAGGAGGACAACCCCGCGGACCGGACTCACACGAAGGCGCTGACAATCAGCGGTCAGTTTGAACGCATTGAAGACGAGGTGGCAAGACTGAGGGCTAAAAACAGTCTGATGGATCGACATCCTCACCTTAAGACCTTTGCCGAAAATCCCGATACCGAATTTTTCGTCGTCAAGGTGAAGTCCCTCCAGCTGCTCGATGGAATAACGGACGCTTCATTTCTCACTCTCGATTGAACAGGCAGCAGAATCCGCAGGCCATAAAAATCTGTGGTCATCCTGCCGGATTCTGAAAAGGAAGTCGTGAAACTCAGCCCAAGGGGAGAAGACAGATGAATATATTCAAGGCAGCAGCAAAGCAGCTTTATGAAACCGCCCGACAGGAAGGCCGCCTTATCGAAGGCCGCCCGCTGGAGGAGTTGAAGGAAATCGCCCTGCGGCAGGAGGGGGTGATTCAGACCCATATCGGCTCCGTGGCGGCGGATTCCGAGCCCATGTCCCGGTCGGCGCCTCACACCCGCAACAGTGTGGATCACCCCTTCGGCGATGAGGAAGCTCAACTGGCCGACCAAATGGTGGAGTCGCTGAAAAAAGAGAGGCTGATTTCCCTTGATACCTACATCGGCGATGGTCGGGACGGCGTCTCCGCCCGATTTCTTGTCCCGGAACAGTATGCCCAGATCGCCTATGGTCTCAAACTCCTCTTCAATCATCCACCGCTCGTTCTGGACAACCCCACCTATACCATCATCTATTACACCGACGAAGCCTTTGAACGCAACCGTGCAAAAAAGCTGGTGGACAAGGACATCTCCATCCGCCTCATGCTGGGCGACAAGCGTGGAGATCAGGTTAAAATCTGCCGCAATACGATTTATCTCGGAGAAGGGAAAAAAGGAATTTTCCAGTTCGAGGACTGGAGGATCAAGGCCATCGACAAAACCGGAATTTTTCTCCATGCCGGCGCGCGCCGAGATTCGCTCTGGGTGTATGATCAGGAAACCGCCCGGATGGAACTGACGGATATCGTGACCGCCGTGGCCGGACTGACCGCGACCGGAAAGACCACGACTCTCTGCCGCAAATTCACGAAAGTTCCGCTTGAGCGTTCGGAGATGATCGGCGACGACGGGGGCGCACTGGGACTGGACGCCAGCTACGCGGCCTTCGAGATGGGCGGAGTTTATGTGAAAACGGAAGGACTGGACGCCAGCCAGCCGGAAATCCTCCGGGCTGCGGAATCCAGGGACGCCTTCCTGGAAAATGTCGCTCTGACCCAGTACCCCTATATGCCTAATTTCGCGGATATTTCCAAGACGGGAAACGGCAGGGCCGTAGTCTCGCGGGACAACCTGGAAATCGCCTCGAAAAGCCTGCGGGCGGACCGCATCCACTACATCATCATCCTGACCCGGAATCCCCTGGTCAATGTGCTCAGCCGCCTGACGCCGGAGCAGGCCACCATGCAGTTCATCTACGGCGAATCCATTGAAAGCAGCGGCGGCAACCCCGAAGAGGCCGGCCGATTCAAACGGGAATTTTTCCTCGATCCCTTCATGACGGGCGACCGCCTGGAACATGCCATGATTTTTTACGATATCGTCAAGCGGAACAAAATCCAGTGCTATCTGGCCAATACGGGAACCATCGGTCTGAAGGAGGAAAAGGTCACCCTGCGCCAGTCCCTCGCGGCCTACAACGATCTGGTCCGCATGCAGCTCCGCTTCAGCCTCGAGGCCGACCACCTGGGCTATCACTATCCCATCAAGTGCGACCGGGCCAATCTGGACCTCATGACCGCTTACCGGCTTTTTGACGACCCCGTTATCCTGGAAAAACGGCTGCAGGATTTTTACCGGGGCCGTCGGGAATACCTGGAGGAATTTGAAGGACGATACGGCCGGATCCCCGAACCGATCCGCGAGTCTCTGCCTTATCACTACAAGGAATTTTCCCCCCGGGAAGCCCTGGACATTGAATAGTCGGAACCAGCCGATCCTGTCATGCCCCGTTATTGCGCATCCGGCCCCGGGCCAGCGAGGCAAAAATTCCCAGAAAACACAGGATGGACAGAATCGAAAAGGCCATTTTCATGCTCTGCAGCAACAGAGGGTAATAAAGCGGCGTAATCTGCACCTTGCCGATTATCAGGGCGAAAATCAACAGAGCGATGCCCATGCTGAACATCTGCCCCAGGATACGCATCGTGGCCAGGGCGCCGGACGCCAGACTGAGAAATTTCCGGTCCACCGAACTCATAATCGCATTGACATTGGGCGAGGAGAAAAAGGCAAACCCAAGTCCAAGCAGGGAAAGGCCGGCCAGAATGCAGGCCAGGGAGGACCGGGCGTCGATAAAGATGAGCAGGCACAGGCCGCATACGGTCAGGGCCATTCCCAGGGAGGCGAGAAATCGAGGCTCGATCCGGTCGGAAAGTCGGCCGATCAGTGGAGAAAAAACGGCCTGAATCACCGGCTGGGCAAGGAGGATTCCCCCCGCAACCTGAGGAGAAAAATCCTTGATGAACTGCAGATAGAGGCTCATGAGAAAACTGACGGCATAGGTGGCGCTGTAGTGGATCAGGGCGGCCAGGTTAGAAAAGGTGAAGGCCCGGTTCTGAAGAAACAGAGAAACATCCAGAAGAGGGCTCGGAGTTCTTATTTCCCATTTGATGAAAGCGGCGACGCCGGCAATGCCGATGACAATGAAAAGAAAAGCGACCGTCGACGGCAGCCGGGAGAAGCCTATCATCAGCAGAAACAGGCTCAGGCTGTAGATGATCGTGCCTGTCAGGTCAAAACGCTCTCCCCGGGCTTCGGCCCATTCATCTCTCAGCTTCCACAGAGTAAAAAAAAGGACGATCAGGCTCAGGACGGCATTGAAGAGGAAGATGCTCCGCCAGCCGAAGTGCTGGGTCAGCAACCCGCCGATTAACGGACCAGCCGACAGGCCGGTATAAACGGCAGCCACGTTGATTCCCAAAACTTTCCCCCGTTCCGTAAAGGGAAACACGGAGATGAGAATGGCCGTTGCCGTGCCGAAAATCATGGCTCCGCCGATGCCCTGCATAAAGCGGGAAAAAATAAGCATGGCGGCATTGGAAGCCAGGCTGCACGCCAGCGAAGAAAGGGTGTAAAGAACGATTCCCCAGAGAAAGATCCGCCTCCGACCATAAAGATCGGCGATTCTTCCCAGAGGAACCAGGCTCATCGCCGCGGCCAGCAGAAAACTGGTGGCCACCCAGCTCAGGGAAAGGGCATTCATCGAGAGTTCCCTTCCCATGGCGGGAAGTGCCACGTTGGAAGCAGATCCCATGAATGGCGTCAGAAAGGAGGCCATGGTGGTCACGACCAGGGTCACCATCCGGCTTGTCGACGGATATGGAGAATTCGAAGGTAAGGAAGTCAAAACTCTGCCTGCCGGAACCGGGATGACCAGGCGGCATCCCGGATAAGGAAATGAGGAACCTGTTACAGCATTTTCACTGACGAATCTGACCTATCAGAGAGTCCGATGTTGTTCAATCTAATTTTAACGCCGGCTCAATGCTGATCGTGTTGCACCACATGCGGGATGGCTATGGCTGATGAAAAAGTTTTTTTATTCAGAAAGCTCAAGAGTTGAAAGCGGAATTCGCAAGGAGAGGCATTCCCGCACAAATGCTTTTTTATTAAATACAACAAGGGGGCGTCCAAAGAAGGAGGAACCGCCGTGCAAAGCCATCTGAAATCTATCAGGCCTTCATGAACAAGATAAAAGGAGAAAAAATGAAAAGATGTACCGGCTGCGAACAGGAAGCTGAAAAAACATCGAAAATTAACTTTCTGATGCTGGACGGAACGGAAGTCGAGGTCAATATCTGCGCAAAATGCGCAAACAAGATTGATGAAAACCTTTTCTACATTATTGTTTGTCGGAACTGCCAATCAGCGATCTGGGTTGAGAACATCGAGAAGGAAAAGGTATCCATCAAAGTTCAGGAAGAATGTGCCCGGTGCGCGGCGCCACCCAGGGGCGCACATTTTTTTCCCATGGTCTGAAATCGCTCAATGGAGGCAGCCGCCCCATTTTACGCGCTTGCCTGACCTGACGTACGGAAGCCGGGCTGATCCTTGAAGCGGAAGTTTTTCCATTTTCAGTTTTCTCGATCATGGGCTTCAGTGCGGGAGCCATTATTTTCAGGATTTTAACAGGCAAAGAACTCGTAAAGCCGTAGCCGGCGGCCTCCGGCCCGGGTACGTAGGCTGTGATGGTGCCGAAGAAGCGATCTCCTATAAAGAAAACAAACACCGAAGCACGGTTTATGATGCGGGATCCTATCAGCTGTCCTTTTTGTCCATAGATATTGTGCCGGTTATCGCCTGTTCCCGTTTTGCCACCCACCGCGACAGGGGTTCCGTCGCTCAGGACAAATGCGCCACGGATCTGCTGCGCCGTGCCTCTTTCCACCACGTCAACCAAGGCGTTTCGCACTGCGGCGGCAATTTCAGGCGACAGTACCCTCCGCCCCGCGAATTCCTTGCGCCCAAGCAGGGTTTCATAGGGGGTCCCGGCAGCAAACTGAAGCTTGTCGATCTTTACGATGGGATAATGGACGCCGCCGTTCATAATGATCCCGACCAATTCCGCCAGAGACGCCGGCCGATCTGCCGAGCTTCCGATAGCGGTGGCATAGGAAGGGACAAGAGAATCGAAGGGGTAGCCAAGCCGTTTCCACACCGGGAGAATCTCCAGAAACGCCTCTACCTCGAGAAGACTGCGAATTCTGATATCCTGAGCGTTTTTCCGGTGGGTCTTGAAGAGCCATCGATAGACCTCCTGGCGCTCTTTCACACTTGCGCGCATGACCTCGGAGCGTTCCGCGTCGGGGTGATTCCGAAGATAGGCGACCAGCCAGAGCTCTAAAGGGTGAAGGCGGGCAATATAGCCCCGGTCCTGGAGGTCCCACTGTTGGGGATTGCAGGTTTCGTAAAGCTTTTCGAAATCCGGCTTCGGTACAGACAGCGAAGATGTCCGGGACTGCAGGAACTCGGTGAATTCCTCCACGCCGGCCTCCGGTTTTACAAAGCGAAAAACCGCCGCCAGACGTAAGGGATTCGGGTGCACGCTCTGCAACAGAAGCTCAAACTGTTCCTCGGTTTTTTTCTCCCGATACTTGTTATAAAAGCGATTGAGAAAAACCCTGCCCTCCTGATCGGCAAACCGCACCAGGTACGCCTGCCGTGCCGGGTCTTGCTTATCCTCGAGGATCCTGGCCGTCGAGCCGGGCATGTTGTACATGTAATACCGGACGACATCGCGCATCAGCCTGATGAAAACCAGGTTGACCGAGTTCCGCAAGCCGTCGCGAACGGACAGGATTCTCGAGTTGTCCGATTTGTCGAAGTTATGAAATACATGCTGGCCACCGCCTGTAAAGAAGATTTCTCCGGGGCTCGCGGAGTAGCGACGCTCCATCGCCGCTTCCATCATTGCGGTCAGAGAGGGGTCGTTTTCAGCCGCCAGGTAATCCAGCACCCATTGGGTCAGTCGATCTCCTCCGTGAACATCGACCTCGCGCAGACTTTCCTTGGGCAATCCGGCATAGCGCTCATGCAGCCCGGCGATGATCTCCAGGTAGGTCACCAGCGTCCGAAGCTTCGCCGTTGAGCCCAACTCAATCTTGACCCCTTCATTGATATCGAAGGGCTGGTCGAAATTGTCGGTCTGAATGCGCAGGAGGTTCGCATTGCCGACATGCTCGTAAAGCGTGAAGCTGTATATGACACGGCTCGGATCGCTGCCCTCCAGGAGACGAAGCCCGCGGAGTCCGACCGTCTCCACATATCCGGGATCCCTCAACTTGAGCAGAAGCTGGCTCACCTCGTCCTGGGTCGCACCATCCAGGGTGCTCCTCACGGACAGGTCCAGACGGTCCAGTTCATAGAGCCGCGGCACGCCTAAAACAGCGCTGAGCTGGCGGCGAATGGCATTGGCGGCCTTGCGGCCCACAAATGAAACGGCGGGCAAAGCCGGTGGCCCTTCACGAAACATGAGCCTTGAGCGAAGCGCGCTGTCGCGCAATCCGGGGTTGATGACTCCCGCCTTGCAAAGCATGTGCAGATAACGGTTCGTGATTGACTCAAGGGCATCCCGATTGGTCATCAAATAGAAAGAAGGACGGCGTTGAGCGATAAAGAGGCTCAAGATCTGCTTGTAGGCCCTGGCCCTTTCCGCATCATCCGATCCGTCTTCATCACAGAGGAGCCTGTTGACCGCGTTGAGATCGGAGCCGTAGACCGCCCACAATCCATCTCCGATTCCGTTGACCTCGCCATGCCCGGGAAGAGCGGCCAACGGAACAGAGTTAAGGTAGTCGATGACGAGCCGGCGGCGCACCGCCGTGGTATCCCGGCCGTGAAGATAGGCTCTCAGAGAAGCGGAAGCCATTTGCCTCAATTTATCACCGGCACTGGCGGTCCGACCATCTGGTGAATGACGGAATTTTTCAAGCTGCGTAGCCAGGGTGCTTCCTCCCGCAAACCGATGATCCGAATCGAAAACATTGATTCCTCTGTCAATCATCGCTTTCGCGAGCCGGTCCCATTCTACCGCCGGATTGCGGTCGGGCTGGCGAGAATCCAGCAGCTCCTTGTTTTCGATAAAGAGCAGCGTGTTTACAATGAGGGGCGGCACGGACTCGAAGCGGCTGTAGACCCGTTCCGGATACCGGACTTTGAAAATAGAGCGGCCGTCATGGTCAAAAATGGAGAGACCCGCCTGGCTCTTCTCCTGATAGCTCGGGTAAAGCCCGCATCCGATTATTCCATTGAGGCTGGAGGAAGGACGGGACTGCGCTTCAACCTGGTATCCCTGAGCACTTAAGTTTTTAAGAAAGTCCGACAGCCGGGTATAACCTAACCGCTTGTCATAAGGGCCGTCAGCAGGAAAACGAAGGGACGGATTGGGGCCGGATTTTACAGAAAATGTGAGCTTTTGCGCGAACCAGGAGAGTAATCGCGCCTCGAGATAGAATGTTTTGAATTCTAAAACCGCCAGCGCGCACAGGACCGCGGATGCAACCAGGATGACCGCGCCGCCGAACAGTCGCCATCGCCACCGAAGAATATGTTTCCAGATCATCATCAAGCCAAATCACGCTGCGAAGGACGGGGGAATAACTGCCATTTTTTACCATATTTGCCATCCGATGGGATCATAGCTCCTCTCAGGCAACAGCAGGTTCGTGTAATTTTTATGACATGGAGTCGGCCTTGAAGCCACGGCGACGCCTTGTACCATATAAGCCGCAGCGCGGCAGCGCTATTGATTCCGAGGCCCCGATGACCGTCACTTTGGCTGCCGTTGTTCAGGGCTGAATTTCCTGACTCCTGATGGACGCCAGAGCCGTGTCCAGAAGCAGTGAATAAGAGGACTCAAAGCGGGGATTCAACACCACAGGAACGCCCGTTCCCATCAAGGCTCCGGCCGGTGTGCTTCTGCCCAGGAAAATCAGGATCTCCGCAATCGAATAGCAGGCATCGATATTCGGGAGAAAATATATATCCACCCGCCCCGCGACAGAACTCTCAAGGCCTTTTCTCAGAGCCCTCTCCCGGGATGAAGCACAATCGATATCAAGAGGGCCTTCAACGATCCCCTTCAATTGCTTCCGCTCAGACATCTTTGCAAGAACTGCTGCGTCCACGGAAGAAGGAACAGAAAAATTGACAAGTTCCATTGTTGACAAGGCAGCGGTCTTTGGTTTTTCAATGCCCAGAATCCCGGCAAATTCTATGGCGTTTTCCAGAATTCGCACCTTCTGCTTCATGTCCGGGTATGACTGGATCAGCGTATCCGTGATCATGATCAGCCTGTTCTCCGAAGGCAATTCAAAAAGGGAAAGATAGCTCAGAGAATCACTTTCAGCGATGCCGGCTTCTCTGACGGTCAGAGCGTCAAGGAAATCCCTCATTCCGGCATCGCCTTGAAAAAGAAGATCCACGTCCCCGTTCCGGGCCATCGCAATAATCCTGGCAAGAACTTCCGGCTCGTTGCCCCCATTGACAAGGACAGGGGTGATCAGACCAGCTTTTTCCGCTTCAGCGAGAAATTGAGATACCCTGCGGCTTCGAGGCGCCGGTACGGCAACCCGCTTTCTGCCTTTCTCCTGAGCCTTCTCCAGAATCTGCCTGAAGTTTCTTATCATGAGAATTTTCTTTCCTTATGAACTCAATACCCCGAGGGCGATATCGGTAATGATTGTCTCATGGGAATCCGAACGGGAGGGTATCACGGCCGGCATGCCTCCTCCGACAATGATCACGTGCCTCCTGATCCCTGAGAAAAAGTCATTCGCGGCGATGTTGTCGATTTTACAGGCAATATTCCCGTATTCCAGGTTAGGGGCAATAAGAATGTCCGGTATCCGGGAATAGTCGATCTCCTCGAACCGATCGAGAAAGCCCTCCCCGCCGAGGAGAAAATCCGCAAGAGATAATCCCTCCATCAAGCGACATCCGGGCAGCTCCCCCTTTTCATAGGCTTCTCGAATCCTGACGGCGTCGGAAACGGAACCCAGATCATCATTCAATCCCCTTCGGGCGGCGATAAGCCCCACCTGCGGGCTTTCGTAGCCGAATCGGGAAAAAAGATCCACGGCGTCTTCTATAATCTCCATCTTGGCCCTGAAATCGGGGGCCACGGTCAGCCCCGCGTCCGTGACCGCGATGAGCTTTGGCAGAACGGGAAACTGCATCAGAGCGACGCCACTGACGCATCTTCTGAATCCCCGCTTGGAAGCAGCCCATATGAGGGACCTGTAAAGATAAGGGCCATCGATATAACCACGCAGAATAAAATGGGTTTCTCCAGACTCAACAAGCTGGACGCCTTTATCGGCTGATTCCTGGGGATCCCGTACATCAATGACGGCAAACTTTGTAATGTCAAAGCTGATCTCCTCGGCGAGCTCTCTGATCTTCCGTTCATCCCCGATCAAAACGGGCTCCGCGTAACCTCTCTCATAAGCTTCTTTCAAGGCCAGAAGAAATTCTCTGTTATCGGCCTTGACGACGGATACCTTCTTAGGACCAACTCTCCCTGCAATTTCGTCTGCCTCTTCAAAACTCCTTATGAGCATTATTGCATACCTCATATCAATATGATTCCGCCGCGCTATCCATATTCCTTGAGTTCGTCCCCGCCACCCAATCCTCCAAAGGCATTTGCTCTGTACAGGACAAACTCTGCGGGCTACTCGATGACCGTTCCCTGGCCGGTCTTCCGATACTCGAGCGCTATATGGTTGGCAAACGCCGTTCTGCCCTGGGAATCGGCTTTATGTCCATGGGCGTTGCACCAATCGGCAAATGTCTCCAGATCGATGTCCGCGCGAATCGCGATGTCGCCGTTTCCCCTGATCAGTTCACACTGTTTTTCGACAAGAGCTTTCCAGTCGGCAAAAGTAGCGGGCATGTTTTCGGGATCGGTAAAGATCGCCAGCGCCCTCCGGTAAGTCGGTTCATCTTTGAACCAGGCAACTCCTATGACATCGTTCATCCTGAAACTCCTTTCGTTTTTCGAAAACAGTTAACGTTTCATGGTTATAGAAATTCTCACTTCCCGGCTCGACTTATTTTCTTCCAGTAAAACGCCTGATGAATAACCCTTGATGACAACAGGGGTACTTGTCAAGATTTTTATTGGATTTTTTCCAGAGATGGATTCCCGACCGGCGGGCCTGCACTCGAACCGGCCCCGCGGGCCAGAAACTTTTCCAGACGGTTGATGCGGAAATCCAGAAGAAGCTCCACAAAGGCGCGGCGCTGGAGAGGAGGGCCGGCCATGCCGAACACAGGGGAAAGCCCGGCATCTCCCCGGGCTTCGAAGCCCGGCACAGACCAGTCGGCAATCCGGGAAAGGGCATCGTTCAGTTCCGCTTCCAGCGGCTCCGTTGTCCGGATCGGGATCGCCAGGATCTTGTCCGCCGCCGCCTTCAGGTTGTCAGGGACGGTGCTTTTCCGGCTGTTTTCCGACCCCGGTCTCCGCCGGGAACTTTTTTGAAGATGCCGGGTCAGGCCGGAACGGATGGAAACAACAGTGACATAATATCCCTTCCGCAAAGAAAGGAGAGTTGAACCACCCGGGATCACGTTTTCATTCCGGGGAAGATGCAGGACCAGCAGATAGCAGCCGCTGTCCTGAACTTCACGCTCCAGAAGCTCCCAGGGAATGTAAAGCTCCCGAATTTCTGCGCCGGGTGTCATATCGGGCTGCCAGTCGACCGCCAGGGCAGAAAACCGGACCGCGTCCCGCACGGCCAGAAAGGTCGAAGCGAAGTCAAAGTCAGTGTGGTAATCCGGAAGGAAGAAGTCCGCATGAGGCCAGTGCACGAGAAAGAGGACATGGGCGGGTGTCCCCTGTCTGGACAGCTCGGCCAGTTCCAGAAGATGCCGCCGTCCGCGGAGGGTGACCGCATCGGGAAACATAGCGATGCAACGGCCGAAGAGGGTACAGGACTTGACTTCCAGCAGCCGGGGAGCGCCGTTCTGCTCCAGCAGGAAATCAAAACGGCTGCGCCCCCGGGCGATCTCCCGCTGAAGGATATTCATGCCTTCGAAGCCGGGCAGACGCTTCTGACGAAGCAGATCGGCCACGATATCGTTGCAGGCCAGCGTGTGCAGCATGACGGGCCGACCTTCCCGCTCGACAGCCACAACAACCCCCCGGAGTTTCCGATCTTGCCCTACGTCCCGCCGCACGACATACAGCACGCTGTCCGGCAACAGCAATTCCCACAGACGACCCGGATTGGGGAGATAGGCATCGAGAATCTCCGACCCCAGGGCGCAGCGAACGGTGAAACGGTTCGGTCTTTCAATAAACCGGGCTTCTTCCATCTTACCCTCCTGGAAGAGAATTCCATGTCGGAATGAATTATTTACCATTTCCATCATGGAGATTCCATACTGTCTTCGCAGGCATCGGATAATTTTTCATGCACGGGCAATCAAAGGGTAAAAAGCCCTTGACAAAGCCCCCAAAAGGATCATAAGAACTGCCTGTTTCAAAGAATGAACGTTCATTCTTTGAAAGAAGAGGTAAGGCCATGAAAAATACCGGCAAAAGGGAGGAGATCGTACAAGCCGCCCTGGAACTGATCGCGGAAAAGGGATTTCACGGCGCCCCGATGGCTATGATCGCGAAGAAGTCCGATGTAGCGGTGGGCACCATCTACCGCTATTTCGAGAACAAGGATGTACTTATCGACGCCCTGTATCATGAACTGGAAGATAAGATTCTGGCGGCCCTTCGTGAAGAATACTCTGTAAAGAAACCCTTCCGGGAACGGTTTCTCCATCTCGGAACCACGCTGCTCCGATATTTCATCACCTACCCTCTGCATTTCCGTTATCTCGAACAATACCATAACTCTCCCTATGGAACGTCCCGGCGCAGGGATCGATTTCTGGGCAAAATCAACAATCGTGACATCGTCACGGAACTCTTTGCAGAGGGAATCGCCCAGCAGGTTCTGAAAGATTTCCCCTGTATTGTGCTGTTTGCTCTCGCTTTCGGTCCCCTGGTTACCCTCGCGCGGGATCATATCCTGGGTTTTGTCGTTCTGGACGAGACCTTGATCACACAAACCGTCGAAGCCTGCTGGGACGGCATCAGAAGATGACAGGAAAAACAGGGCATTAAATAATGAATGGTTATTCAGGATCACAAGGCGTTTTTTTCTTCCGACGTTGCGGATGAACAGCACAAAAATCTCCTGAACCGCAAAGCTGAGGGGCAGGCAATTTCATTCAGGTCGCAGAGGTGGCGTTATGCAGATTTACAACGGCATGAGGTTCATGACTATTCTGGCGGCGGTCCTTGCCGGATTTCTTCTAACGGCAGGCTGCGGACAGAAAGCAGAAAACGGCAAAGCAGGTCCGGGCGGACCTCCCGAAGTCGCCGTCGTGACGGTACAGCCGGAGCGGGTCGTCATCACGACCGCGCTGTCGGGTCGAACCTCACCTTATCTCATCGCCGAGGTCCGGCCTCAGGTCAGCGGCATTCTCCAGAAGCGATTTTTCAGGGAAGGCGCGGATGTCAAGGCCGGAGACGTACTCTATCAGATCGATCCGGCCACCTATTCTGCAGCTTACGCCAGCGCCAGAGCGCATCTTGCACGGGCGGAAGCGAATGTGACGTCCATCCGCTACCGGGCTGACCGTTACGGGGAACTGGTCGCCATCAAGGCGGTCAGCCAGCAGGATTACGACGATGCCGCCGCCGCTCTCAAACAGGCCGAGGCGGAAATCCAGGCAGGCAAAGCGGCGGTGGAGGCCGCCCGGATCAATCTGGCCTATACCCGTATATCCGCGCCCATTTCCGGGCGCATCGGCAGATCCCTGGTGACCGTAGGGGCGCTGGTGACTGCGGGGCAGGGAATCGCACTGACCACGATCCAGCAGATCGACCCCATCTACGTCGACGTCACCCAGTCGAGCGCCAGCCTGCTGCGTCTGCAGAAGAGCATGGCCAGCGGCGCGCTCAAAAAAGACGGAACTTCTTCAGCAAAAGTCAAGCTCCTTCTGGAAGACGGAACCCCCTATCCCCTGGAAGGAACCATGCAATTCCGTGATATTACGGTAGACCCCACAAGCGGATCCTTTATCCTGCGCATTGTTTTTCCCAATCCGCAGGAAATTCTGCTGCCGGGTATGTATGTCCGGACCATAATCGAGGAAGGTGTCAACGAACAGGCGCTCCTGGTTCCCCAGCAGGGTGTCAGCCGCGACCCGAAGGGGAATCCTCTGGCTTTGATCGTAGATGCGGAAGGGAAGGTTCAGCAGCGGATGTTGACCTGTGATCGGACTATCGGAGACAAATGGCTTGTTTCTTCAGGTCTTGCAGCTGGAGATCGGGTGATCGTCGAGGGAATGCAAAAGGTTAAACCAGGGGCTCCCGCAAAGGCTGTGCCTTTTGATGCCGCCAACATGCAGAAGAGTGCTGCCCCCGGAAGCAGTGCCTCACCGGCTGCCGGAACGAACTGACGGAGGGCGTGATGTTATCAAGATTCTTCCTGGATCGGCCTGTTTTCGCCTGGGTCATTGCCATTATCATGATGGCGGCCGGCGCGCTGGCGATCTACAACCTTCCCGTTTCCCAGTATCCCCCCATCGCCCCGCCGTCCATCGCCATCACCGCCTTCTATCCGGGCGCGTCGGCGGAAACCGTTGAAAACAGCGTCACCCAGATCATCGAGCAGAAAATGACCGGCTTTGACAAGCTGCTGTACCTTTCCGCCAGCAGTGATTCGGCGGGCTCTTCCCGCATCGAGTTGACTTTCGCCCCGGGAACCGATCCGGACATGGCCTGGTCCCAAGTGCAGAACAAACTCCAGCTGGCCATGGCAAGCCTCCCCGAAGTCGTGCAGAGTTCGGGGGTCAAAGTGGCCAAATCCACCAGGAACTATCTGATGATCGTGGGCCTCGTCTCGGAAGACGGGAGCATGGATGGAAATGACTTGCGCGACTATGCCCAATCCAGCCTGGAGAAGGTGCTTTCGCGGGTGCCGGGGGTAGGCGAGGTGGAGATCTTCGGCAGTCAGTATGCCATGCGCGTCTGGCTGAATCCCGACAAGCTGACGGATTACCGGATGACGGTTCAGGATGTTGTCACGGCGCTGAAGGCCTACAACGCCGAGGTTTCCGCCGGGCAGTTCGGGGGAGCGCCGGCGGTGCCGGGACAGAGGCTGAATGCCGCCATTGTCGTCCAGAGCATGCTCAAGACGCCTGAGGAATTCGCCGCCGTTCCTCTCCGCACCAATCCCGACGGCTCCGTCGTCCGAATCAGGGATGTGGGGCGGACGGAACTGGGAACGGAGGTCTACGACATCCAGGCCTATTTCAACGGCAAGCCGTCCGCCGGAATGGCCATCCGTCAGGCCGCCGGCGCTAATGCTCTGGAAACGGCCGATAATGTGAGGGCAAAGCTGGAAGAGATGAGCCATTACTTCCCCGCCGGAATGAAAATCGTTTATCCCTACGACACCACGCCCTTTGTCAAGGTGGCCATCAGGGAGGTCGTTAAGACCCTGATCGAAGCGATCGTACTGGTTTTCCTGGTTATGTATCTGTTCATGGGAAATCTGAGGGCCACCCTGATCCCGACCATCGCCGTCCCGGTGGTGATCCTGGGAACGTTTGCGGTGCTGGGATTTTTCGGCTTCTCCATCAACATGCTGACCATGTTTGCCATGGTGCTGGCCATCGGCCTCCTGGTGGATGATGCCATCGTCGTGGTGGAAAACGTGGAGCGGATCATGACTGAGGAAGGGCTGCCCCCCAAAGAGGCCACCCGCAAATCCATGGACCAGATTACCAGCGCCCTGATCGGCATCGGGCTCGTGCTTTCGGCGGTCTTCGGTCCCATGGCCTTTTTCGGCGGGTCCACGGGAGTCATCTATCGCCAGTTTTCCGTGACGATCATCGCCTCCATGCTTCTCTCGGTCGTCGTGGCCCTTATCCTGACGCCGGTGCTCTGTTCGTCGCTGCTCAAACCGGTAACCGCCGGACACAACCCGGCGGACAATGCCGCCTTTTTTCTGCGGCCTTTTTTTATCTGGTTTGATCGGACGTTCCTTCGAATCCGGAACCTCTATGTCAACCTGATCGGCCATTCTCTTTCCAGAATATCCCGCTATCTTGTTATATTCCTTCTGATCGTGGCGGCCATGGGCTTCCTGTTTCTCCGCATGCCCACAGCTTATCTCCCCGATGAAGATCAGGGAATCCTGATGGTCCAGGCCCTGCTTCCGGCAAACTCGACCCTGGAACAGACCGAAAGGATTATGGAGAATGTTCAGGCTCACTTCCTGGAGAACGAGAAGGACGCTGTCGCTCACGTCATGACGATCTCCGGCATTAACTTCTCCGGCAGGGGGCAGAACGCGGGCCTTGCATTCGTCAAGTTGAAGGATTGGGAACTCCGGGATCGACCGGATCTCAAGGTCGACGCTGTAGCGGGCAGGGCCATGGGACAATTTTCTTCAATCCGCAACGCCATGGTTTTTGCCTTTGCCCCGCCTGCGGTTGTGGAACTGGGGCAGGCTAAAGGGTTTGATTTTCAATTGCTGGACCGTGGCGGCCTGGGGCATGCAGAATTGATGTCCGCCCGCAACCAGATCCTCGGCATGGCGGCAAAGGATCCTGTTCTGAGCAAGGTCCGGCCCAATGCCCTGGACGATGTGCCTGAATACCGGATCGATGTGGACTGGGAAAAGGCCGGCGCGCTGGGGACTCCCCTTGCCTCTATTCAGAATACGATCTCCGCGTCCTTCGGCAGCGCCTATGTCAACGACTTCATTCAGGGCGGCCGGGTTAAACGGGTATACGTTCAGGCCGATGCCCCCTACCGTATGCTTCCCGATGATCTGGAGAAGCTCCATGTACGCAACACCGCAGGCAAAATGGTTCCCTTCTCAGCCTTCGCGACGGGGCACTGGACTTCGGGATCTCCAAAACTGCAGCGTTATAACGGTTTTCCTTCCATCAACATCCAGGGTGAGTCGGCGCCGGGCAGGAGTTCCGGTGAGGCCATGCAGGCTATGGAAGAATTTATCAAAAAGCTGCCGCAGGGCATCGGCTTTGACTGGACGGGGCTTTCCTACCAGGAGCGGATGTCGAGTGCCCAGGCGCCCCTGCTTTACGCTTTTTCCATTTTCGTCATTTTCCTTTGCCTGGCGGCACTCTATGAGAGCTGGCCTATCCCGATCGCGATTCTGCTCACCCTTCCCCTGGGTGTGATCGGCGGCGTCATCGCCTCGAGCCTTCGGGGGCTTCCCAATGACGTCTATTTCCAGATCGGCCTGCTGACGACCCTGGGGCTCACCACCAAAAATGCCATCCTGATCGTCCAGTTCGCCAAAACCGGACGGGAACAGGGAATGGGATTGATCGAGGCCACCCTGGAGGGGGCGAAACTACGTTTTCGTCCGATCGTCATGACCTCTCTGGCCTTCGGCTTCGGTGTTCTGCCCCTGGCCCTGACCACGGGCGCCGGCGCGGGAGCTCAAAATGCCATCGGCACGGGCGTATTGGGAGGAATGGTGACCGCGACCGTCCTGGTGGTTATTTTTACCCCGCTTTTTTACGTACTGATCGAGCGGTTTCTGGGCAGACACCGGCAACGGCAAGCTGTCAGGAAAGACTCCCGCATCGGCATCGTCGACCAGAACCTGAGCGATGAGCCGAAAACCGCCACGACAGAAAAGAAAAGTCCATTAGAGGATTGAAAATATGAAGAGTAATGGATCCCGTATTCTTGTACTGGGCATGATCGCTGTTCTGCTGGGGGGATGCACTCTGGCCCCGAAATACCAGCGTCCTGCCTCTCCTGTTCCTTCCGGCTGGCCGACGGGAGCGGCCTACCAGGGGGCAAAGCCTGATGAACCTGCGCTGACGGCGGTGGCGGAGCTGCCCTGGAGGGAGTTCCTCCCCGAGAAACGCCTTCAGAAGGTGATTGAAACGGCCTTGAACAACAGTCGCGACCTGCGTCTGACAACCTTGAATGTGGAGAGGGCGCGGGCCCTTTATGGCGTCCAGCGGGCTGAGCTGCTGCCTGTGGTCGATGTGATGGGAAGCGGGCTCAAGGAGCGCGTCCCGGCGGATCTCTCTTCCTCCGGGCATTCAACGACCCGGGAGGTATACAGCGTCGATCTGGGGGTCACAGCCTGGGAAATCGACTTTTTCGGGCGAATCCGCAGCCTGAAAGACCGTGCCCTGCAGGAATATCTGGCCACGGATCAGGCCCGCCGCAACACCCGGATCCTCCTGGTGTCCGAGGTGGCCAATGTCTGGTTTGCCATGGCCGCCGACGCGGAGAATCTGAAACTCTCCCGCTCCACGCTTGAGGCCCAGCAAGCCTCCTATGATCTGATCCGGAAGCGCTGCGATGTCGGGCTGTCATCCGAGCTGGATCTTCGCCGCGCGCAGACTCAAGTGGATACAGCTCGAAGAAACGTTGCCGTCTACACCCAACTGACGGCTCAGGATGAAAACGCCTTGAATCTTCTGGTCGGAACACCCCTCCCGGGGGAACTCCTGCCAACAGGGCTGGACGGAGTTCTCCCCCCGAGGGAGATCTCTCCCGGCCTGTCCTCCGAAGTGCTCCTGAACCGACCGGATGTGCTGGCGGCGGAACACCGGCTCAAAGCGGCCCACGCCAACATCGGCGCCGCCCGCGCTGCTTTTTTCCCCCGCATCTCCCTGACGACCGCCATCGGAACGGCAAGCGCCGACCTCTCCGGGCTTTTCAAGTCCGGCCAGGATACCTGGATGTTCGCCCCGCAGATCGCCGTCCCGATTTTCGATGCCCGCACCTGGTCGGCCTATGATGTCACTAAAGTGGAGCGGGATATCTCTGTAACCCAATACGAACAGACGATCCAGACGGCTTTCAGGGAAGTGGCCGATGCCCTGGCGCAGAGGGGAACCATCGGGGAACAGCTGGCGGCCCAGGAGTCCCTGGTGGAGGCGACCGCCAGGACTTACCGTCTCGCTGACGCCCGCTACACACGGGGGGTCGACAGTTATCTGAATGTTCTCGACGCGCAGCGCTCCCTCTTCAGCGCTCAGCAGGTGCTGACCGCCCTTCGCGGCAGCCGGTTCACCAATCAGGTCAATCTATACAAGGTTCTGGGGGGCGGGACGGCAATGGATTCCCGTTACCAGTAGCCCCGTTCCATGCAGTTGCTGATGAAGGCAACGGAACGCCGGGGCTCTTCGGAAAAAGAGGCGGACAGCTGTTTGCCCACATCGGGATAAAGGGGTAGGGAGGATAATTTTTCGAGGGGAACCCAGGCCACATCCAGAGAATGGGTCGCGTCCGACCGCACCTTGGGAGTGCCGCGGATTTCCCGGGCCTCAAAAACGACGTGCAGGGTCTGCGGATGCCGTTTTCCAGCGGGAGCTTCTCCAATCAGAATGATGTCGCCGATGTCGACTTTAATCCCCAGTTCCTCCTTCCATTCATTGACGATGGCCTCCTGCAGGGGGATATCCTTGTCCACCCCGCCACCGGGCAGGGCAAAAACCTCTTTTCCACCATAGATGTACTTCATGCACAGGATTTCACCGGCCTGTTCAAAAACGGCAGACACACGAACTCTCATGAAAAACCTCCTTGTGAATCGGAATGAATTATTTTTGTACCACATTTCCGGATGGTATTCGAGTTTTTGCTTTCGCGACGGGCGCTTCTGCCTGCCGGACGGCCCCGGGGCGGCATACTCACATGGCTCGCTGACGGCGCATCCCGGACAGTCGACGAAGAAAGGCGGTTCAGGATGAAAAGACCTTGCAGATGAAACGAAAATGACGCAGAATTTCGCAGAATCAGGAATACATAAACAGGATTTTTCGTGAATGAATAAGCAACAACAATCCGTGGCCGGGTCAAAAAAGCGTGAGAAACTGTCAAGCCTCTATGAGGGGTTATCGCCGGGAGAACAGATCCTGGTGCAGTTCTGCTCCCTGTTTATGGAACCGGTGAGCATGACGACCGTGATCCGCTGTTTCGATGTGACGGGCATTGCCTTTGCGGGATCCGGAAAAACCAGCTGGCAGAACCTGCAGCCGGCGCTGAAACGCATCGTCAAGCTGGGACTCGTGGATGACCATTATCAATGTCCGGAAAGCTTCCGGGAAATCGTCACCCGGCGAGCCGTCGCGGAAGGGCATTTTGAAAAGATGGCCCGGTCGATTCAACGGCTGATGCCCGGCAATCGCTATCTTTCCCGTTATTCTCCCGAATATGACTGGAGACGCGTCCTGCGGGATTTCCGCATCGCCTTCTACCGGCAGGATTCAAGAGAGGTAAAAACGCTGTATGATTCGATGCTTCGCTTCTGCCCCATGCCTTACCGCACCCCGGACCCCTTTCTGCGCGTCTGCAACCAGCCCTTCGACCGGGTCTGGTTCGGCACGCTGCCCCTGGATCTCCGCTCCGCCGCTCTCTCCCGCATCCTGCTCCAGAGCCTGATCTTTCTTGAACCCGACGAAGCGCCGCTGAACGGGGCCCTGGACCTGGTCTCCGGAGACAGACTGACAGAACAAGGCGGCCTCCCACTCCCCGAGGTGCTGGCCCTTCGTCCCCTGCTTCACATCCTGATCCTTCGCCTCCTTCTCGGAGGCCGCCTTGCTGACGCCCGCCAGCTTCTCAGGGAAATTGGCGGGAAAGAGGAAGGGTACACCGACGGGCTGCAGGGATGCCTTTATTTCCTCGAAGGGAAGAATGAGGAGGCCATTGCGGCAACGGAATCGGATCTCCGCCTGCTGGCCCGGAAAACCGGCGTCCGGAACAATTTCTTTACCGACCCGGCCGGCCTTTTTTTCCTGCTGGCCCTTCTGAAGGCTTATGCGGCTCAACCGGATGCGGCAGGGGCTGCGAAACTCAAAAAATACCTGTATCTGACCGTCCATCGCAACAATCCCAGCAATTTCTATGTTACAAGTCTGACCGCCTTGAGAAAAATCGCCGCCGCCCTGATGATGGAGCCGGAATACCCGGATTACGATTCCCTGCCGGAACGACCGGAAATCGGAACGGTTTTTGCCGCCCTGGCGGAATTCTGGCAGAAGCGCCGTCTCACCTCGAAAACCATTACGTCGCTGCAGGCGTTGTATCAGAGAGCCCGGGGCAACGGAATGGCCTGGGCCGTGATGGAATGTGCAGGCCTCCTCACTGCCGCCGGCGTCAATCCGCCTCTGTACCGACAGCAGGCAGAGGAGATCAGCGCCGGCACCGGTCTGGTTTCCCTCATCCCGTCGATCCATTTCGAAGAGCCCTGGCGTAAAAGCCTCCGGGCCCTGACCCAGACGGCGGCGATGGAACGCCCCTCTATCGTTTCCAAGGAAAAAAGGCTGATCTGGCTGTTTCTTTATGGAGAGGAGGGCCTGTCCCTCAAACCGCTGGAACAGCGGCAGAAGGCCCGGGGCGGCTGGACCTCGGGGCGGCCCGTCGCCCTCAGCCGGCTGCACAAGGGGACCAATCTGGAATACCTGAGTCGGCAGGATCACATGATCCGGGCGACCCTGAAAGCAGAAGCCCGGTATTACGGGGGTTACAGCGGCGCCGATTACTATTTCGACTGGGAGAAAACCCTGCCGCTGCTCGTGGGACATCCCCTTATTTTTTCTGAAGAGAATCCGGAAAAACCCGTGGAATTCCTCCGGGGGGAGGTTGAGCTGATGGTGACGGAGTCGACGGAGGGGCTCTGCCTGCGTCTGAGTGTTCCCCTGACGGAATCCCGGGTGGTCCTGATGCCCGAAAATCCCAGCCGGTTCCGGATCTGCGAAATTTCGGACGCCCATCATCGGATCGGACAGATCCTGAGCAGCAAGGGGCTGATTGTTCCGGCAGCGGCCAGGAATGAGCTGATGGCGGCCATGGCGGAACTCTCCTCCCTGGTGACCATCCATTCCACCATCGGCGGCAGTGCGGAATCCCTCGAAGAAATCGAGGGCGATCCCCGTCCTGTTATCCAGCTGGCGCCGGCCGGCGATGGTTTTCACCTGGAGCTGCTGGTTCGTCCCTTCGGCAGCGGCGGAACCCGCCTGAAACCTGGAAAAGGCATGGAGCATGTCATGGCGGACATGGATGGAAAGCATCTCCTGGCCCGGCGCGATCTCGCCCTGGAGATCCGCAATGTCAAGCTCCTGGAAGATCGGTGCCCCACTCTGTTCATGGTCATGAACGACCGGGGGCAGGGGTATCTGGAGAATCCGGAAGATTGTCTGGACCTGCTGCTGGAGCTGAACCCCCTGCAGGAAGCGGAGGAAGTGGTGATCGAATGGCCGGAAGGCGAATCCCTGAAAACTCCTCAGCAGGCCTCTTTCGAGCAGATGCGTCTGAAAGTCCATAAGGTGGGAGACTGGTTCGAGCTGGACGGCCAGCTTCAGCTCGATGAAGGTCTGGTGATGGATATGAAGACCCTCCTTGAGCTGGTGGAATCTTCCCCCCGTCGTTTTCTCCCCCTCGGGGAGGGCCGGTTTATCGCTCTCACCGAGGCTCTGCGCCGCCGCCTGGACGAGATGAACGTCTATGCCGACCGGCGTGGGAAAACAGTCCGCTGCCATGCCCTGGCCATTCCGGTTCTGGACGGAATCTTCGATGACTTTACCCAGGTGAATCGGGACTCCTCGTGGAAAGAGCGGGTAAAAACCTTTCAAAAGGGAATGACCCTGCAGCCCGTCGTCCCCTCCACCCTGCAGGCGGAATTGAGGGATTATCAGGTGGCCGGTTACGAATGGATGATCCGGTTGTCCTCCTGGGGCGCCGGCGCATGTCTCGCCGATGACATGGGACTGGGCAAGACCCTGCAGGCCCTGGCGGTCATGCTGGAACGCGGTCCCAAAGGCCCCACGCTGGTAATCGCCCCGACTTCCGTCTGCATGAACTGGCAGGCCGAGATTAACCGCTTCGCTCCTACCCTCAATCCTGTCCTGTTCGGCGGCCGGAACCGGGAGGAACGCATCGGGAAGCTCAAGGGCATGGACGTGCTGATCTGCAGCTACGGGCTTCTTCAGCAGGAATCGGAACTCCTCGCCACAGCGCACTGGCACACCATCGTCCTCGACGAGGCCCAGGCCATCAAGAATTTCGAGACCCAGCGAGCCCAGGCCGCCCTGTCTTTGAAGGGTGATTTCCGACTCATCACCACGGGCACCCCCATTGAAAATCATCTGGGGGAATTCTATACCCTCTTTGATTTCATCAATCCCGGCCTGCTCGGCTCCCGGCCGCAGTTCAACGAACGCTACGCCATTCCGATCGAAAAAAACGGCGATCGGGAAGCCCGGAAGCGGCTGAAAAAGCTCATTTCCCCCTTTCTCCTGAGGCGGATCAAATCCCAGGTGCTGGACGAACTTCCTCCCCGGACCGATGTGGTCCTCCAGGTGGAAATGTCGCCGGAGGAAACGGCCCTCTATGAGGCCATGCGCCGGCAGGCCGTGGAAACCCTGGAACAGAACGACAGCCCCGTCGGACAAAAGCACCTGAAAATCCTGGCGGAAATCATGCGCCTGCGGCAGGCCTGCTGTCATCCCCGGCTGGTCGTGCCGGACAGCGAACTGACCAGTTCCAAGCTGGCTCTCTTCGGGGAGGTCGTGGAGGAAATGCTGGAAAATTCCCACAAGGCGCTGGTTTTCAGCCAGTTCGTCAGTCATCTGGCTTTGATCCAGGATTACCTGAAGCAGAAGGGCATCGAATACCGTTACCTCGACGGCGGCACACCGCCGAAAGAGCGGCGGCGGGAGGTGGAGGCCTTCCAGGCGGGAAAGGGCTCCCTCTTCCTGATCAGCCTGCGGGCCGGCGGCGTGGGCCTCAACCTGACCGCCGCGGACTTTGTCATTCACATGGATCCGTGGTGGAATCCGGCAGTGGAGGACCAGGCCTCGGATCGGGCCCACCGCATCGGTCAGAAGCGGCCCGTGACGGTGTACCGCCTGGTGACAAAGAACACCATTGAAGAAAAAATTCTAAAACTGCATGCAAGCAAGCGGGATCTGGCCGACAGTCTGCTGGATGGCAGCGATATCAGCGGCCGGATGTCGGCGGACGAGCTGTTTCAGCTGATCCGGGAAGGGTAATTTTTCTGAGGAACAAAGATGAGTTCATCAACTTATAAGGAAGCCACTTTTTCCTTCATCTCACCATCAACGGACGCGCTGGTACTGAGATTGTCCGGAGACTGGATGGCGAACGGCCGGCTTCCTGATGCCGAAGAGATCCGGCAGGCCCTTTCACAACAGATTCCGGCGCCTCGGATTATCTTCGACGTGGTCGGACTCGGCGCCTGGGACAGCGGTCTGCTGATCTTTCTGGCGAAGGTCTTCGACATCTGCCGCGGAAACGGGATTTCCGTCGATTCTTCCGGTCTGCCTCCAGGCGTTTGCAGACTGCTGGAGCTGGCCTCACCGGAAAAACAACGTTCGGGAGTAACGCGCGAAAAATCTCCCCCTTCGTTTCTTGTGAGGGTTGCCGATGCCACTCTGGATTTCGGCAGGGGCTTCAAGGATATGCTCGCCTTTGTCGGCGATGCCACCCTTTCCGTCCTTCGAATGCTGCGGGGAAAACCCGGCTTCCGGCGGTCCGATCTGATCCTGATTCTTCAGGAAACCGGCGCCCAGGCACTGCCCATCGTTTCCCTCATCAGTCTCCTTGTGGGAATGATCCTCGCCTTCGTGGCGGCCATTCAGCTCAGGATGTTCGGCGTTCAGATCTACGTCGCCGACGTGGTGGGAATCGCCATGGTGCGGGTCATGGGGGCGATCATGACGGGCATCATCATGGCCGGCCGCACGGGTGCGGCTTTTGCCGCCCAGCTCGGCATGATGCAGGTCAACGAAGAGATTGACGCGCTGGAAGTCCTGGGCGTTTCTCCCGTGGACTTCCTCGTCCTGCCCCGTCTGCTGGCGCTGATGCTGATGATGCCCCTGCTGTGCATCTATTCCGACCTCATGGGGGTTGTGGGGGGGTTGATTGTCGGCGTCGGCATGCTTGATCTCGGAGTCATCGAGTACTATCATGAAACCGTGAATGCGGTGAGCCTGACCTATTTCTGGATCGGCCTCTTCCACAGTTTTGTCTTCGGAGTGCTCGTGGCCCTGGCCGGCTGTCTGCGCGGCCTGCAGTGTGAACGGAACGCATCCGCCGTCGGCTTTGCCGCCACATCGGCGGTGGTCACCGGCATCGTCAGCATCGTCGTGGCGACCGCCATCATTACTCTGCTCTGCCAGGTGCTTGGGATATGAACGCGTCGGAAAAACTTCCCGAAAGCGAGCGGGAAACGGTCATCGAAGTCCACGATCTCGAGATATCCTACGGCACTTTCGTGCTCATGCGCGATCTGAACTTTCACATCCGCCGGGGTGACATCTTCATCATCATGGGGGGGAGCGGCTGCGGCAAGAGTACGCTTATGAAACAGATGGTGGGCCTCAAGAAACCCGCCCGCGGGCAGGTCCTGTACGGCGACGTCAGTTTCTGGGACGCCGGAACGGAAGTGCGGGAACAGCTCAAAAGGCGCTTCGGCATTCTCTTTCAGAGCGGCGCCCTCTGGAGCTCCTTGACGCTGGCGGAAAACATCGCTCTTCCGCTGGAGCAGTATACCGATCTCCCGCCCGCGCAGATCCGGGAAGTGGCGTCGTTCAAGCTGGCCCTGGTCGGACTCGGGGGCTTTGAAGACTTTTACCCCTCGGAACTCAGCGGCGGCATGAAGAAGCGGGCCGGGCTGGCCAGGGCGATGGCCCTCGATCCGGACATCCTCTTTTTCGATGAGCCCTCCGCCGGTCTCGACCCCATCAGCGCCCGCCTGCTGGACGACCTGATCATCGAGCTGAGCGAAAGCCTGAGCACAACCGTCATCGTGGTGACCCATGACCTGGCAAGCATTTTCGCCATCGGCACCAACTCGGTTTTCCTCGATCCCGAAGCGAAAACCATGACGGCCGCCGGCGATCCCAAGCGTATCCTGACGGAGTCGGCAGACCCGAAAGTGGTCAGTTTCCTGACCCGGGGAACCGGCCGGCGAACCAAAGAATAGTTGCAGCAATTTTCGCGTGGGAAGGAAGAAATAAATGAGCGGAAAGGAAAACAAAACCCTGATCGGCGCGTTTGTCGTCGGCGCGATTGCCATCCTGGTCCTGGCGGTGCTGGTCCTCGGTTCCGGAAAGTTTTTAAGCAGGTCTCAGAAATACGTCCTGTTTTTCGATGGATCGGTAAAAGGGCTGAACGTCGGGTCGCCGGTGACGTTCCGGGGAGTCAAGATAGGCGAAGTGACCGACATCAGTGTGGTCATAGACCAGAAGCAGCGCGCGCTGCGCATTCCCGTGCTCATCCGCCTGGATCCGGAACTGATCGAAGGAGGAAGCCTGCTGAGCACGGATCAAGGGGCGATGCGGCATGCCGTCGATATGGGCCTGAGAGCCCAGCTTCAGCTTCAGAATTTCGTAACCGGCCAGCTTATGGTGGCCCTTGATTTCTTCCCCAACGCGCCACCCCGCTACGTGGGGATGAAAAAACAGTACACCGAGATCCCCACGATTCCCACAGCCCTGCAGGAACTTCAGAGAACCGTCGAACATCTTCCCCTGCGGGAGATCGTCGTCAGCCTCAACAGCGCCGTCCAGGGAATCGACCGGATCGTGAATTCTGTGGATACGCGCAAGACCACCCAGACCCTGGAGGCCGCCCTCAAGGATATTCAGACGCTCGTGCGGCATATCGATGAACGGATCGAGCCCCTCGTTGCCGGCCTCTCTCAGACCTCCGGCGCCGCTGAAGAGACCCTGGTGGAGAGCAAAGAGACGGCCGCATCCGTCCGGAAGGACATGAAAGAACTGGTCGCGTCGACGAAGACAACCCTGGAATCGGCCCAGGCCGTTCTGAAGCAGTCAGAACAGACCCTTCAGGCTTATTCCGGGGATTCTCCGCTCGTCACGGAAATGAACAAAACTCTGCGGGAACTTGGCGCGACGTCGCGCTCGCTGCGCCACCTTTCCGATTATCTGGAGCGCCATCCGGAGTCCCTGCTCCGTGGCAAGGCCATCATCAAAGGACAGTGACATGAAAAACCTGCTTTGCTTCTCCCGACTGTTTCTTCCAGCCGTTGCGATTCTGCTTGCCGGTTGCGCCAGCGTGCAGCCTGCCCGGTTTTACACGCTGACGCCGCTTGAACAGCAGGAGGCAAAGCCAAACCCGCGTGATGAGGCGCCACCTCCTTCGGTCCTCATCGCTCCGGTTGAAATCCCCGATTACCTCGATCGTCCCCAGATTGTGACCCGGGATGGGAAAAACGAATTGAACCTTGCCGAATTCGACCGCTGGGCGGGTTCCCTCCGGGAAAACATCGCCGCCGTGATGGCCGAGAATCTTTCAATTCTCCTCAGCTCAGACCGAATATTCGTTTATCCCCAGGTGCGTGGTGAAAAACCGGATTACCTGATGGCCCTGCGCATTCTCCGGCTGGATTGCATTCCCGGCGACTCGGTGCTCCTCAAGGCGCAGTGGACGATCTTTGCCGGCCAGGACCGGGGAGGCGTCACTCACATGGCCGCGTTCACCGAACGGCTGGCCGACGGCAGTTACGAAGCGCTGGCCGCGGCCGTCAGCAGCACCCTGGCACAGGCAAGCCGGGAAATCGCCCGGACGTTATGGACTCCCCCGACAGCAGCCCCCCGCTGAACTCATGAACAGCAAAGGCCTGCAAAGATGAATCGGCAATTGATCCTTTCCGTAATTCTGATCATGGCCCTGACCGACTACGCGGACACGGCGCGCTGTGCCTGCCGGCGGTGTCAATCTTTATGCCGCACCGGGAGGCGGGGCCGCAGAGTCGCGATGATGACTCAACTCTAACGTCGTCGGCAGTCCTGGTTTAAGCAGTGGAGAATGAACGATGACATTCCAGAAGAAGAAATGGTTGACTCGATTGGTCGTCGCTCTGGTCATCGGCTTTGCCGCCATAGGCGCCTGGAAGCGCTACGGAGTCAGACAGGAAGATGGACTGGTCAGCGGAAACGGCCGGATCGAGGCGACCGAGATCGACATTTCCGCCAGAACCGCCGGCCGGATCAAGGAAATCCTGGTGCGGGAAGGCGATTTTGTCAAGGCGGGTCAGGTCGTGGCTCATATGGATACCGATGTGCTCGAGGCGCAGCTTCGGGAAGCCGAGGCCAGGCTGCAGCAGGCACAAAGTGATGCGGCTGTCACGCGCAGTCAACTGGTGCAGCGGGAAAGCGAAAAGAAGGCGGCGCTGGCGTTCGTCAGGCTGCGCGAGGCCGAGCTCTGAACAATTCGTTTATTCCCCTCCTCCTGGCCGTTCCTCTCCTGGTCGGTCTGGGAACCATCCTGCTCAAGAAACAGGAATCCTGACCATGCGAGCCGCCAACATTTTCCATCTGGGGATTAAGGAACTGCGCAGCCTGCTGCGCGATCCGGTGATGCTGTTTCTGATTATCTACGCTTTTACGTTCGCAATCTACGTCGGCGCCACGGCCATGCCCGAGACGCTGCACAAAGCGCCCATAGCCATCGTGGACGAGGATCGATCACCGCTTTCCCAGCGTATTGTCGATGCCTTTTACCCGCCGTACTTCATGCCTCCCGTGATGATATCGCAGGCGGAGATGGATTCCAGAATGGATGCCGGCCTCGACACTTTTGCCGTCAATATCCCTCCGGAATTCCAGCGTGATGTGCTGGCCGGCCGCTCACCGACGATTCAGCTCAATGTGGACGCCACCCGGATGAGCCAGGCCTTCACCGGAAACAGCTATATCCAGACCATCATCAGCAGCGAGGTTGCCGGCTTCCTACAGGGTTACCGTTCCAGCCCTGCTCCCACGGTGGATCTGGCCATGCGGGCCCGCTTCAACCCGGAGTTGAACAAAACATGGTTCGGCGCGGTTATGAAGATCATTGACAATGTCACCATGCTCTCCATCATTCTAACCGGGGCCGCGCTGATCCGCGAGCGGGAGCATGGCACCGTGGAGCATCTGCTGGTGATGCCGATTACCCCTTTCGAGATCATGACCTCAAAAGTATGGGCCATGGCGCTGGTGGTGCTCATCGCCACGACCTGCTCACTGTTCTTCATCGTCCAGGGTCTTCTCAAGGTCCCCATCGAAGGTTCCATCGGACTGTTTCTGGCCGGGACGGCGCTGCACCTGTTTGCCACCACGTCACTGGGAATTTTCCTCGGTACGCTGGCCCGCTCCATGCCTCAGTTCGGCCTGTTGATGATCCTGCTGCTGATCCCCCTCCAGGTACTCTCAGGGGGCACCACACCCCGGGAAAGCATGCCGGCGTTCGTCCAGTTCGTCATGCTGGCGGCGCCGAACACCCATTTCGTCATGCTCGCCCAGGCCATCCTGTATCGGGGCGCCGGACTGTCGATTGTCTGGCCGCAATTTGTCTCCCTGGCCCTGATCGGGGCCACTCTGTTCGGCCTGTCCCTGACCCGCTTCCGCAAAACTCTGGCGACAATGGCATGAAACTTTTGATGATGTTGATTACAGCTCTGCTGATTGCGGCCTCTGGGCCGTTCCCGTCCTGGGCGGCGGAACCGGCACGCAACGGAACGTTCAGCTTTGTCCTGGAAAACGATCTGTTTTCCGGCAAGGATCGGCACTATACAAATGGGATGAGGTTGATCTGGGTGCCGGATAAGGCTGTCCCGACACCGAAGTGGGCTATGAAGCTGGCCGGCCTTGTGCCGTGGTTCCCCGAACAAGGCGAGGTAAATCATGGCTACGCTCTCGGCCAGAGCATGTTCACGCCGAGCGACATCACTCTGACCGATCCCCCCTCAGAGGAACGGCCCTATGCCGGCTGGCTGTATGCAACGATCGGACTGGCCTTGGAGTCGGGACGGCAACTCGATCAGCTCGGCATCACGCTCGGCATGGTCGGTCCGGCTTCCTTCGCGGAGCAGAGCCAGACGTTCATCCACAGGTTCATCGACTCGGATGAACCGGAAGGCTGGGATACCCAGCTGGAAAATGAGCCGGGCATCGTCTTGACCTGCCAGCGAAGCTGGAGAGGACTCGTCACAACGACATTTTCCGGAAATCAGTTGGATTTCACGCCCTACATCGGAGCGGCGCTGGGCAATGTGTTTACTTACGGCAGCGGGGGTTTAACCGTGCGCTACGGAAGAATACTGCCCCGGGACTACGGGCCGCCGCGCATCCAGCCCGGCTTGCCGGGATCGGGAGATTTCTCATCGAAGAACGATTTCGGCTGGTATCTCTTCGCGGGAATCGAAGGACGGGCGGTTGCACGGAATATTTTTCTCGACGGCAACACGTTCCGGGAAAGCCGCAGTGTGGACAAGAAGCCCCTCGTCGGCGACCTGCAGTTTGGCATCGTTCTGGACTGGTCCGATATTCGTCTGAGCTACACTCATGTTCTGCGCTCCCGGGAGTTCCGCACCCAGGACAGCCACGACGACTTCGGCTCCTTCTCGCTGTCCATTAAATTCTAAGTGATGGCGCACTGCCAGGGCAGGAATGGCTGTTGAAATCTCAGCGAAAAGAGCGTAGGTAATCAGGGTTCGGTTTACAAGTTACAAAAGACACAAAGGAATCGCTCTTGACCACTGAAAAAATCACCCTCTCCCAGCTCGAATCTTTTCTCTTCAAGGCCGCCGACATCCTGCGGGGCAAGATGGATGCCTCGGAGTTCAAGGAATTCATCTTCGGAATGCTCTTCCTCAAGCGCCTCTGCGATGAATTCGACCGCAAGTGAGAACAACTGCGCAACAGAGACTTCGCCCACCTGAAAGACCAGCTTGAACTCGTCAAAGAACTGCTTGAAGACAAGACCTCTTACGGCGCGACCTTTTTCGTCCCCGTGCGCGCCCGCCGGCATGAAGCCTGGGTGGATGAAAACGGCGAGCTGGTCCCCGCCCTCAAGGACCTCAAGTACGACATCGGCAACATGCTCAACAAGGCCCTTGCCGCTGTGGAAGAAGAAAACGACGCTCTCCTTTACGCGGAATAGAGACCATGGAGCTGGATTACACGATTAAACGCTCGGCCGGGCGGCGCAAGCTGACGATCACCGTCGAACGGGATCGCAGCGTCGTTGTGCATGCACCGGAAGGAACATCCGATGAAAAAATCCAGCAGGTAGTAGAATCAAAACGAAAATGGATTTTTGAGAAATCCGGACACCCTCAGAAATACAGGGACCTGCCTCATCCGCCGGGCAAGGAACTGGTCAGCGGCGAATCCGCACTTTATCTGGGACGGCAATACCGCATCGAGATGGTTGGAACGGAGTTGCATGAGGTGGAATTTGTTCAGCGCTTCCTGATTCCGGCGGCCCGGAAGGAAAAAAGAGAGGACGCTTTGCGGGAATGGTATCTGGGCAGGGCCGGGGAAAAGATCATTCCCCGGGTGAAGGTTCATGCCCGCAGACTCGGTGTTGACATCTGCGGGGTGAGGATCGTCGACCACCGCTACCGCTGGGGCTCCTGCACTCCAAGAGATTATGTTCATTTCAACTGGCGGCTGATCAAGGCGCCCATGGTGGTCATCGACTACGTCATCGTCCACGAACTCGCTCATCTCATGGAGGCCAACCACACCGCCAGATTCTGGAATATCGTCCGCACGCAATCTCCGACGATGGATAAGGCCAGGGCCTGGCTGAAAGAGCACGGCCAGCTCCTGGAGCAGGAAATCTGAAGTTATTCTACCGCCTTTTCGCGAAGGCACCAGCCGGAATATTGCCCGATCTCAAAATCCGGAGCGCGCCCGTATTCCTCTTCCATTTTGGCCTTGAATTCCGGCTGGGCGTTCAATGATTCCGTATCATAGAAATCAGCCTCTTCCATCTGAGTCACTATTTGAAAACCGTCTCTTTCGGGAATCCATAAACTTACGTCACGGACGCCGTGCTCCTTTTTGCAGTGCGGGCACATGAACGATGTCACTTGCATTGATTAGTCTCCTTTCCGTTTTTCAACTGCGTTTTCATATATGCGAAGTTTGACTGATTTATAAAGTAATAATTTCAATGGCAGCCGCTGGAAAGACCACCGGCAATCCCATAATAACAGGACGCTTTTATCTGTAATTGGCGAGAAGTCCTTTATCTCGCCTCAACTCTCAACCGTTGTAGATGGTCACAACGACAACAATCGTAATCAGCAGCGTCACCACCATGCCAACGAGACTTTCAAAGCGTTGATAAAAGGTCATGATGCCCCAGTGCCTGAGGAAAAGATTCCTTCATTTATAGTTCATTTTCTCCCTGCCCGTCACTGATCAAAATGAGTTTTCCAACATTATCCCCTGTTTCTTTTTAGAGCATAAATACCGGAGAATCAAACTATTCTCGCATTATGATGAACCATTAGACCGATAATTTTCCCCAAATTTATGGCCATGCCGTCGTTCGTTTGATTAGTGAATGTGATTGTAGTAGAATTTCTTCCAGTTGCGGACCGATGAAAGCATCGGGGATAAATCCGGCTTAAACGCCTCCGTAAGATAATGTAAACATGCAAGACCTTTGTGAGAAGAGGGAAAAGCCATGAACCGCAGAGATTTCCTGAAATCCGCACTGATTACCGGGGCGGCCCTCGGTCTGCCGGCAGGCATGGATCCGCTCCTCACCGTCCTCAAGGCCGCCGAACGACCGGATCTGGCAGTTGTCCGCGGAACTCCGCCCGCCGCGATCACCCGGGCGGCGATCGACAGTCTGGGGGGTATGAAACGCTTCGTTTCACGGGGCGACGTGGTGGTCGTGAAACCCAATATCGGCTGGGACCGCACCCCGGAGTACGCCGCCAATACCAATCCCGAAGTGGTCGGCGCCGTCGTCCGTCTCTGCTTTGAAGCGGGCGCCAAACAGGTCAAGGTTTTCGACCGGCCCGTCAATGATCCCCGGCGAACTTACAGGCAGAGCGGCATCGCCGCCGCGGCTTCCGCCCTGGGCGCTTCCGTCTTATTCACAGACAGCCGGAAATTCAAGGATATGCGCATCAACGGCTCTTCGCTGAAATCATGGCCTCTTTACACGGAGGTCTTCGAGGCGGACAAGGTCATCAACATCCCCATCGCCAAAACTCACGGAACGTCAAAATTAACTCTGGGCATGAAAAACTGGATGGGAGTGATGGGCGGCTGGCGGGGACGGATTCATCAGCGCATCGATGAAAGCCTCGTAGACCTGGCGACGTTCATCAAGCCCACGCTGACCATCCTCGATGCTGTCCGGATTCTGACGGATAACGGACCTCAGGGCGGAAACCTGGCGGATGTGAGGCGGCTCAACATGGTCATCGCCGGAACGGACGCCGTGGCGGTCGACGCCTTCGGAGCCACCCTCTTCGGGATGAAACCGGCGGAACTGGGTTTTGTCCGCATCGGCCACCAGCGCCGACTGGGAAGCATGGACCTGGCCGGAATGAACATCAGGAGAATTACCCTGTAAGCATGTCGCCACCTGCATGCAGGCGCCCGACTTTCCTGCACGACATCAAAGCCCGATGCTTAAAAATATCCGACGCCTGACTCAGGCCATCTTTCTGCTTCTTTTTCTCTGGCTTTTCCTCTCGACGGAATCCCGGGGGGCCAATGAACTGGGCTACCCGGTCAAAATCTTCCTTGACGCCGATCCGCTCCTCACCCTCACCACGATCCTGTCCACGCGGAGGCTGGACAACCCTTTCCTGCTCGCCCTGTTCGTTCTGATCGCCACGGTTGTGCTGGGCCGGGTGTTCTGCGGCTGGATCTGCCCGCTGGGAACCCTGCACAACATGGTAAGTTCGCTGAAGAGACGGAACGTCACCGGGAAACCCCGCAATCTCTATTTATGGAAATATCTCCTGCTGATCTTTCTGCTGGTTTCCTCGGCCTTTTCCCTTCAGCTTGCCGGGATCGCAGATCCTCTTTCCCTGCTGATCCGATCGTTGACGCTGGCCGTTTACCCCCTGATCCAGTATGCGACCGTCAGCGTCTTCGACACCGTCTATGCCTGGAATTTCCCTGTCGTTACCGATATTTCCGAGTTTATTTATGATCTGCTGAAAAAGACCTTCCTCTCTTTCCACCAGCCCCATTTTCAGCAGTCTGTCCTGGTCGGCCTGCTGTTCTTCGGTATCCTGGCCCTGAATCTTGCGGAAAAACGCTTCTGGTGCAAATACCTCTGTCCGCTGGGGGCCCTGCTCGGGCTCTGTTCCCGATACGCCTTGCTGAACCGCTCCGTCAGTGAATCCTGCAACGGCTGCGGATCCTGCAGCGAGGTCTGCCCGGGCGGAGCTTTGCCGGATTCGAGGAAAAACTGGCGTAAGCCGGAATGCCTGGTCTGCATGAACTGTGATGATCTGTGCCCCCGGAATGCCGTCCGCTTCGGATTTTCCCGGAAACCATCCGGGGCGGCGCTGGATCTGGGAAAGCGACGGGTTATCGGATCGATTGTCGCCGGGCTGGTCGCCGTCCCCCTGTTCAAAGTTTCGCCGCTGAAAAAAGCCGGTGCCGCTGAACCCCGGTTGATCCGTCCCCCAGGTTCCCTGGAAGAAACGGAGTTTTTGAAACGATGCATCAAATGCGGGCAGTGCATAAAGGTCTGCATCACGGGCGGCCTCCAGCCCACCCTGCTGGAAGCGGGACTGGACGGGATCTGGTCGCCGGTTCTCGTACCCAGGATCGGCTACTGCGAATACCGGTGCACCCTCTGCGGGCAGGTCTGCCCGACAGGCGCGATTCGAGAACTTGCCCTGGAGGAAAAGGCAGCGGTCCGGATCGGAACAGCCATGATCGACAAGGGGCGCTGTCTTCCTTTCGCGCATGCAACCCCCTGCATCGTCTGCCAGGAGGTCTGCCCCACCCCGCAAAAGGCGATCTGGCTTGAGGCCGTGCGGGTGAAAAACAGGACCGGCCGGACCATGACCCTCCGACAGCCCCATGTGGATCTGGAACTCTGCGTCGGCTGCGGCATCTGCGAAGCCAAATGCCCGGTCCTCGGTCAACCCGCCATCAGGGCGACCAGCATCGGGGAATCCCGGTCGCAGGACAACCAGCTCCTGCTGCCCTGATCTTCAGGAATCTCCCTCTTCCCGGACTCATGAAGGCGCGGAACGTTTTGCATCTCCAGCAAAGTTGCATTCCATATGCAATATTTAATAAGGATGACAAGGCGAATGGAGGGGGCAAGACAGGTGGACAATCGACGACCGTCAATGGGCCGATATCGAAGCCAGCGAAGAGTGCGCTTCGATATGGAATTGAACAGGGTCTAACGGGCGCGGCCCAGCAGGATGTCCCGGACCCGGGCCAGCTCTTCGGGGGTATCCACTTCCACGGAATCATGAAGGGTTTCCACGACCCGAATCCGATAGCCGAATTCCAGGGCGCGCAACTGCTCCAGTGATTCCAAGCGCTCCATCGTCCCTTCTTCCAGCGCGGTAAAGGTGCGGAGAAACGCACGTCGGTAGGCATAAATCCCGTGATGCTTGTAATAAGCGATGGGATGCCGGTCATCCCGGACATAGGGAATCGTTGCCCGGGAAAAATAAAGGGCGTTGAAATTGCGATCGAAAACCACCTTGACCGCGTTGGGGTGGGTAATCTCTTCCTCGCGGACAATCCGATAGATGAGGGTCGCCATGGGGAGGGAAGGGTCTTCCCGGAGCGGCCGGGTAACCTCGGCGATCTGCTCCGGTTCAAAAATGGGTTGATCTCCCTGGACGTTGACGACGATGTCGTCATCCTTCAGATCCAGCGAGTTCACCGCTTCGGCGATGCGGTCGGTTCCGGAGCGATGCCTTGCCGCCGTCATGATCGCCTTGCCGCCGAACTTCCGGACCGCTTCAAAAATCCGGGAATCATCCGTGGCCACTGCCGCATAGGAAACGAGCTCGGATTTCAGAACCCGTTCGTAGACATGCTGAATCATCGGTTTGCCGCAGAGATCGGCCAGGGGCTTCCCCTGAAAGCGGCTGGATGAGTAGCGCGAGGGGATAATACAGACGATTTTTTCCATCCCTTTTCTCTTTTCTCCTGAAAATTACAGGACGTCCGCGGCCTTTTCAATCGCCTGCCGAATCGTGGCCAGCCGCTCCTCCGGCATCCGGATGTTGATTCCCATCACCAGCGTCCGGCCCAGGAGATCATCCGCCTGCGGAATATCCCGGCGATTGTACTGCACCGTTCTGTTGTTCATGGGGTTGGTGAAGGGGAACTTTTTAGAGTTTGCCGTTGACTGGGCGAGAAAATGCTCCCAGTTCATCGCATAATGCCAGGCGTTCTTTTTGTAACAGACCGTATCGACGCCTCCGGCACTCAGGGCCTGCTGAAATTTTTCCGCCGTGCCTTCATCGGGCAGATTGAAGGCCAGGAAGGTGGCCGTATCGCCTTCCGGATCGGGAAGCTCCCGGAATTTGATCCCTTTTAAAGAGGACAGCATGGCCTTGATCGCCGCCTTGTTTTTCTTCTGCTCGGAAATCATGAAATCCAGCTTCCGCACCTGAGCCAGCCCCAAGGCCCCCTGGAGCTCATTCATCCGGAAATTGAAGCCTAGAATTGACCTCCCTTCCATGGCCCGGCTGACCTTGGGATTGTGGTCATGCCCGTGATCATGGTACTCGTCGGCCCGATGATAGAGGGTTTCACTGTTCGTGATGACCATGCCGCCTTCGCCGGTTGTCATGGTTTTGTAGTAGTCGAAGCTGAAGATCCCCATATCGCCGAAGGTGCCCAGTTTTTTCCCCTGGAAAGAGCCGCCGCATCCCTGGGCATTGTCCTCCAGGACCCGGATGTTATGACTGCGGGCCACTTCCACGATCCGGGCGATCCGGGCGGCGGAACCGCACATGTGCACGGGGATGACCGCTTTGGTGGAAGGCGAAATCTTGCGCTCCATATCGGCGGGATCCATGTTCAGGGTTTCATCGATATCCGTCATGACGGGAATCGCCCCCACCTCGAGGACCGCTTCCCAGGTGGCCAGAAACGTGAAGGCCGGCACGAGGACTTCATCGCCGGGGCCGACATCCAGGGCAGTCAGGGCGATCTTGAGCGCGGCGGAACCGGATGTGACTCCCAGGGCGTATCCCGCGCCGCAGTAGCGGGAAAATTCCTCTTCAAACTGCCGGACCTTGAAAACGCCCTTCCTTTCGTTGTCGAAACCATAACGCATCAGGACGCCCGTTTCCATGACATCCATGACTTCCTTTCGTTCTTCCTGACCAATCAGTTCCAAACCGGGCATGAGTTTTAACCTCCCAGATTATATTCCCTTATGAATTTCAAGGACTATTAAGGTTCCCTGTCGGGAATGTCAAGTGTTTTATGGTGAAGATACCAACACAGTTGCCGGCAGATTCCCCTAATAATCCTTACTTCCTTGGCCTGGAGCCGTATCCGGGAAAACAGCCGCCGGATATGCATCATCCAGTATTCCGGATTTTCGGGATTCAAAAAACCGATTTCCTGCAGGAGCGCACCGATGTGCCCGTACATCCCCTCCAGTTCCCGGGATGAGGCCATTTTCGGGGTGAACCGCACCGGAATGCCTGTTTCCGCAACTGAGATTTCATAGCAGAGAATCATAACCGCATGAGAAAGATTGAGAGAGCGGAACCGCTCCGATGTGGGAATGGAAACCACGGTATGGCAGTAACGCAGATCGTCGTTGGTCAATCCGGTGTCCTCCGGACCGAAAAGCAGAGCCACCTCATTGTCCCGGGAAATTTCGATCACCTGTTCCGCCATCTCCCGGGGTGAAACCACCGGGCCCCGGGCAAGGCCCAGCCGCGCGGTCGTGCCGACGATATAATTAAATCCGGACAGGGCTTCGCCGAGATCCCTGAAGTAGACGATTGAATCGACAACATCGGCGGCAAGATGGGTGGACATCTGCCGGATTTCTTCCTGGCGGTACTCCCGGTCGCTCACCACGATCAATCGTTCAATCCCCATGTTCTTGGCGCAGCGCGCCGCCGAACCGATGTTTCCGGCATACTTCGGGTGGTTCAAAACGACCGCGATATGTTCCAGGGTTGCCTTTAAATTCATGATTCGCGGAAACCTTTCACTGGTTGCCAACATTCTCGCCCGGCTTGAAGGTTGACACGCCTGCTTTAATCAAATAGAAGGAGAAAGCGATTCTTAATCCTTTTCCGGCCAAAAGAAAAGTTCAAAGATCAGGAATCTTTGCAGGAAATTTCTTCCGATATTCTTTCCGGCTGCAGACTGGCCAACCTGACACGCAATCTTCTGCAGCATCGGCACAGGTGATACGCTTATTGAACAATTTCAACTTCTCAGAAATCGATAACGCCGACCCGGCACAATGGTGTCGGCTTTTTCAGGAGGCGGCCGCTGAGTTCGATGTCCTCCTGTCGGATGCGCAACTGAACCGTTTTCTGATGTATTACAGGGAACTGAAATTCTGGAATTCCCGGATCAACCTGATCGCGTCGGCCGAATCCGTCACGGATATTGTCATCAAACATTTTCTGGATTCGTTGACGCTGATCCCCTGTATCCCGTTTCCCGACGGCCGACTTATCGACATCGGAACAGGGGGCGGATTTCCAGGGATTCCCTTAAAAATTGCGCTGAACAGTCTGAAGGTCACCCTTCTGGAGGCTTCGAGAAAAAAAGTGTCTTTTCTGAAATCCCTGCGTCGTGTTCTGAATCTTCAGGACATGAAAATACTGAACGAACGGGTTGAAGATTTGATTACGCAGGCGCCCTGTCCGAACCGGTTCGACATGGTAGTCTCCAGGGCGGCCCTGAAACTTCCCGAGTACCTCCGGTTTGGAAAAGAGCTGGTGTCTTCCCACGGGGTTATTATCGCGATGAAAGGGGCGAATTACCAGCATGAACTGGAAGATGTTAATGATATCCTTGAGGAATATGGTATTTTCCTCGCGGAAGTACGCTCTCTGGCCCTGCCCTGTACGGGAGACTTTCGCGCGATTCTGATCTTCAGAAAGTCGTTATCCCGGACCTGACTTCCACGTATCCAGAAGGAAGGGAAATAAGAGCTAAAATAATTGTTTTTGGTAAATAATTTACTATCAATCATTAATAAAAATACTCCTTCTCAAAAAGTTGATTTTGTGTTAGTTTCTGCCACTCCCTGCAGAAGAGAAAGATACTGGAAGACCGGTTTTTATTCCCATGCGTAAAGTGATCTCCATTGCCAATCAGAAAGGAGGGGTCGGGAAAACCACGACCGCCATCAACCTTTCTGCAACTCTGGCATCCGCTGAAAAAAAGACCCTGCTCATCGACTGCGACGCCCAGGGAAATGCCAGCAGCGGTGTGGGTATTCAGCGGGACAAGTGTCAGGAAAAAAATCTCTACTATGCTCTGATTAACAGGGTCCCTCTGCGGGACGTGATTATGCCGACGTGCATCCCTTATCTCGATGTCGTTGCCGCCACCCAGGATCTTGTCGGAATCGAGGTTGAATTCGCGTCGTTAGAGGAAAGAGAGAAGCAGCTGAAAAAGCTGATACGGGAACTGGATCGGGAATATGAGTTCGTTATCCTGGATTGTCCGCCTTCCCTCGGTTTTTTGACACTCAACGCGCTGGTGGCTTCGTCCTCCGTCATCGTTCCGCTGCAGTGCGAGTATTTTGCCATGGAGGGGCTGGGACATTTGATGAGCACGCTCAAACTCGTCAAAACCCGCCTTAATCCCTTTCTGTCCCTGGGAGGAATTCTACTGACCATGTTCGATTCCAGAAATCTCCTTTCCCGCCGGGTCAGCGAGGATGTAAGGAGTCATTTCGGCAATCATGTTTTTAATACGGTTATTCCGCGAAATGTTCGCCTCTCGGAAAGCCCCAGCCACGGGCTGCCGATTATTTTTTACGATATCAAATCCCGCGGGGCGGTTTCCTACATGGAACTTGCCCAGGAAGTCCTGAACTGCAAGAGGATCTAAATGCCGCCCAAGAACATTCTAGGCAAGGGATTGGGGGCGATTCTTCCCGATCTCCTTGACGACATAAACGAAATTCCCTCCTTTCTGCGCTGTGGAGTGGAAGAGCTGATTCCCAATCGGTTTCAGCCGAGAAAAGATTTCAACGATGAAGAACATCGCATTCTGGTGGATTCCATCAGGAAAAACGGCATTCTTCAGCCTGTCGTCGTTCGACTGCTGGAGGAAGGTTATGAAATCATTGCCGGTGAACGCCGCTGGAGGGCGGCAAAGGAAGCCGGTCTCACGGAGATCCCCATCCTGATCAGAAACGCTGAAGATGTGGAAGTGGCTGAATTGTCACTCATTGAAAACATCCAGCGTTCCGCGTTGAATGCCCTTGAAGAGGCGGAGGCTTATCGCACCCTCATGGAGTTTTTTGGACTCACCCAGGAGGAAATCTCCTCAAAGGTTGGAAAAGACCGCTCCACGATTGCCAACACCTTGCGACTTTTGAAACTCGATGACAGGATCAAAAGGGAATTGATCGAAAAACGGATCACCCAGGGTCACGCGCGCGCCCTGCTCACCCTGGGAAGTCGGGAAGATCAGCTCGATGCCCTGGAGGTCATCCTGAAAAAAAAGCTCAGTGTCCGGGAAACGGAACGCCTTGTTCAGAAATCTCCGGACAAGCCCCGGAAAAGTCTCCCGGAAGATGAAATTTCGCATCTGAGGAATCTTGAGCAAGTACTCGCTTCCAGGCTGAAGACTTCGGTAAATATTCGACAGGGAAGAAAAAAAGGCAGAATTGAGATTCAATATACCTCTCATGAGGAGCGGGACCGTCTGCTTGCCCTGTTAAACCCGCCTGAAGAATCCCGATGAAGGCAGCATTTGGTACTTCATCTTTTCAATCAATAGATGGTTAATTTTTTCAATAGTTATTAACAATTGTTGATAACCTTGTGGACAGGTATTGTATAGTGGATAATCTCTGGGAAGAAAGTATTAAAATCATTAAGGAAAAAATTAGCCCACAGAATTTTGAAACCTGGATTCGTCCGCTTAAAGTGGTCTCTCTCGAAGGGAATCATGCCAGCCTGTCGGTACCGAACAAGTTTTTTAAAGACTGGTTGACTGAAAACTATCGGGATGTCATTTCCGACGCCGTATCCTCATCGGCTGGAAAAGACTATGCGATTGATTTTGTTATCCTTCAGGAATCTGAAAAAAATTCCCGCTCCGCTCACCCGGCGAGAAAGAAAAAAATCATCGAGCAGATCCCCCAAGAAAAAATTCGTCCCAAAATTCATCCCACGTTAAACCCAAATTACAGTTTTGAACGTTTCGTTGTGGGCTCATCCAATCAGTTCGCCCATGCGGCAGCGGTTGCCGTTGCCGAACAGCCGGCCAAAAATTACAATCCTCTGTTCATCTACGGAGGCGTGGGGCTGGGTAAGACGCATCTCCTGAATGCCATCGGACTGCTGAGCATGTCCATCTATCCCGATATGAACGTGGTCTACGTCTCCGCGGAAGAGTTCATGAACGAACTGATTCTCTCCATCCGCTACGACAAGATGCCTCAGTTCCGGGAAAAGTTCCGCAACATCGACTGCCTTTTGATGGATGATATTCAGTTTATTGCCGGAAAGGAGCGAACACAGGAAGAATTCTTTCACACCTTCAACACGCTTCATGATTCCGGAAAACAGATCGTCGTCACAAGCGACAAATTTCCCAAGGACATCCCGAACCTGGAAGGCCGCCTCCGTTCCCGTTTTGAGTGGGGTCTGATCGCCGATATCCAGCCGCCGGAAATTGAAACCAAAATTGCCATCCTGGAAAAAAAGGCCCAGGAAAACAATATTCATATCCCGACCAATGTGGCCTATTACATCTCTTCCCATGCCGAATCCAACATCCGCGAGCTGGAAGGTTTTCTCGTCCGTATTGCCGCCTATTCCTCGGTTACGGGAAGAAACATCGATCTGGATCTGGTCAAGGAAGTTCTGAAAGACATCATCAAGCATCGGGAATCCGACGAAATTTCCTTCGAAGAAATTCTCAAGGCGGTCGCTGCCCGATATAACCTGAAAATCGCTGATATCAAGTCGCAGAGCAAAAACAAGAACATCGCCATGGCGAGGCAGGTAACGATGTACATGGCCCGGAAACTGACCGGAAGCTCTTTTCCGGACATCGGAGAAAAAATCGGGGGAAGGGATCATTCCACAGTTATCTACGCCAACAATAAAATCCGTAAACTTCTGGAGACAGATTCCAGGTTGAAAGCCACGCTCCAGGAAATCGAAGATCAACTCCTCAAGAAAAACTAACAGAGCAACAAGGGACTTATCAACAGCCTGTTTTTGTGGTAACATATTAAAAATTTAAAGAATTTATGTTTATAAAGACTTATCCACAGGTCTTATTACTAAAACTAATTTAAATAAATAAACAAAGAATAAAAAATAAAATATAAGATCGAAAGGAATGGGTCAGGATCATGGAATTTGATATTCAGCGACAGGTTTTTCTGGATGGCGTTCAAAAAACCCTCGGAATTGTGGAAAGAAAAAGTACCATGCCCATTCTCGGAAATCTGCTGCTCAAAACGGAAGACAACCAGATCAAGATTGTCGCCACGGATCGGGAACTGGGTCTGGTTGCCGATTACGAGGCGCAGATCATCAGCAGCGGGGCAATCACCCTTTCCGCGAAAAAGCTGTTTGAAATGATCCGGGAAATCCAGGGGGACAGCATTCATTTCTCCTGCGATGATCATGATCAGATTACCCTGAGCAGTCAGAAAGCGGTCTACCGGATACCCGGCATTTCCGCTGATGAGTTTCCCGCTGTGGCATATGATGAAAACTTGCCGCTGTATCCGGTTCCGGCATCCCTTTTAAAGGAATTGATTTCCAAAATCTCCTTTGCCATTTCGAATGATGAGACGAGAAAAAATCTGACCGGCGCCCTGATGGAGGCAGAGCCGGGGGAACAGGGGACCATTCTCCGAATGGTCGCGACGGATGGACATCGCCTGGCCAGGAGTTACGAAGTTATAGAAGGTAATTCTCCCTTCACTCTGGAAAAAGGGATTATTCTTCCCCGAAAGGGAATTTCCGAGATCCGCAAGCTGATCGATGCCGAGCAGGGGGAAATCCTGATCGGGTCGGAACGCGGGATGTTTGTTCTGAAAACAGCCAATACCCTGTTGAAGGTGAGTCTCATTGATGAAACCTACCCGGATTACACGAGGGTCATTCCCAGCCAGCAGGGAGTCCGGGTGATTTTCAATCACGATCTTCTTTTGCATGGCCTCCGGCGGATGAAGGTCATCTCGACTGAACAGTACAGCGGCGTCGTGCTCACCTTGAATAATAACAGAATGATTATGAATTCGACGAACCCTGATGTGGGAGAAGCCAACGACGAACTGGAGGTTGCCTACCAGGGAGAGGAGGTCAAGGTCGGCTTCAACGTGGATTATCTGATTGACGCCATAGAGGTCATCCGGGAAGAAGAAGTGCTGTTTGATATCGGATCGTTCATGAAACCCAGCATGATCATGCCTGTTCACAACGACCGCTTTCTGTGCGTGGTCATGCCTTTAAAGCTTTAAAACCGGTTGAATCAGGGAACCGGCCACTAATGAAAAATCCCTGAAAAATCAAAAAAATAAATTCTGTATCGATGAAATAAAAAGCAGTCGGGAAGAGAGAGTAGATAAAATGACAGACAATTATTCCGCTGACAGCATTAAAATACTGGAAGGTCTGGAAGCCGTAAGGGTCAGACCGGCCATGTATATCGGCAGTATCGGCAAGGAAGGATTGCACCACCTGGTGTATGAAGTGGTGGATAACAGTATCGATGAAGCTTCGGCAGGATACTGTGATAAAATTACAGTAAAAATAAGAGTCGATAACAGCATCATGGTGGAAGACAACGGCCGGGGCATTCCCGTTGATATGCATGAAACGGGAGTTTCAGCCGCCGAGGTCGTGATGACCAAACTGCATGCCGGGGGAAAATTTTCCAATGATTCCTACAAGATTTCCGGTGGGCTTCACGGTGTCGGCGTTTCCGTCGTCAATGCCCTTTCCAGCTCCATGGAACTCAATGTCCGTCGAGACGGAAAGGTCTATTCCCAGTCTTATGTCCGCGGCGTTCCAACAGCTCCTCTGGCCGTCACCGGTCAGACCTCGGGAAGAGGTACCAAGATTTACTTCAAACCCGACGATACGATCTTTGAGGAACTGGAATTCAATTTCGACATTCTGGCCAACCGATTGCGGGAACTGGCGTTTCTGAACTCCGGTGTCCGTATCGCGCTGATCGATGACCGCAGCGACCGGAAGAGTGAATTCTTTTATGAAGGAGGTATTATCTCCTTTGTCGAGTATATCAATCGCAACAAAAAGGTTCTGCACAAGGATCCCATTTACGTCAGCGGAGAGAGGGAAGACTCCACGGTGGAAGTGGCGCTGCAGTACAACGATACCTATACGGAAAATATCTTCTCATTCGCCAACAGCATCAACACCACCGAAGGAGGAACGCATCTGAGCGGATTCCGGTCGGCCCTGACCCGGGTGTTCAATAACTACGCGGTCAACAACGGCCTTTTGAAGAATGGAAAGGAATCGCTGCGGGGGGAAGACCTGCGGGAAGGACTTGCCTGTGTGATCAGCGTCAAGGTCCAGAATCCTCAGTTCGAAGGTCAGACCAAGACCAAACTGGGCAACAGCGAAGTGCGCGGCCTGGTCGAGGGCATCGTCTATGAAAAGATCGGCAGCTACCTTGAGGAAAATCCCTCTGTTGCCAAACAACTGCTGAACAAATGTCTCGAGGCCTCACGAGCCCGGGAAGCAGCCCGGCGGGCAAGGGAACTGACACGCCGGAAAAGCGCCCTGGAGGTGGGGGCTCTGCCCGGCAAACTGGCGGACTGTCAGGAGCGGGATCCGGCAAGAAGTGAGCTTTACCTGGTGGAGGGGGATTCTGCAGGCGGCTCCGCCAAGCAGGGTCGCGATCGACGGAATCAGGCCATTCTGCCCCTGCGGGGCAAAGTGTTGAATGTGGAAAAGGCCCGCTTCGACAAGATGCTTCAGAACGAGGAAATCAAGACCATGATAACCGCCCTGGGAACGGGAATCGGCCAGGAGGATTATGATGTCAGTCGAATCCGCTACCACAAGGTCATTATTATGACCGATGCCGATGTGGACGGTTCTCATATCCGCACCCTTCTGCTGACTTTTTTCTTTCGCCAGATGCGGGAGCTCGTGGAAAAGGGCTATCTCTATATCGCTCAGCCGCCGCTTTTCAAGATCACGGAAAAGAAAAACGAAGTTTACATTCGCAACGAGGAAGAAATGAACAATTTCATCCTCCAGAACGGTGTCAAACGGATCAAGCTGTTTAATGGGCGCGAAGAGGCGGTCACCGGCAACCAGCTGCTCAATCTGGTCAAGAAGGTGATGCGGGTCGAGACCATTCTTGACAAGTTCGAAAAAGAGGATTGCGACCGTAAGATTATACTTGCTCTCGCGGAGAGACCCTCTTTCACCATTCAGGACTTCGATGATGAAGCGCTTCTGAAGGAAGTGGCCCGCCAGACCGCGCAAGCTCTCGGAGAAGAGGTCAGGGAAGCCGGGGTGGAAGCGGATGAGGAACACGGCGGATACAAACTGTTTTTCTTCCTGCAGAATAATGGGAAGGTGCAGCGGATTTCCTTTGGAAAATCCATTTACCGGGCGCCGAAATTCTCGGAAGTCAAAGCGATTCTGGAACAGATTTCCTCTGTCGGAAAACCGCCCTATTCGGTCATGGCCATTGACGGGGATGGAACGGACCGTCAGGAAATTCCGGATATGTCATCCCTGGTGCAGTTTGTCAATTCCGTGGGAAAAAAAGGGCTCTCGGTCCAGCGCTACAAGGGTCTGGGCGAAATGAATCCAGAACAGCTATGGGAAACCACGATGAACCCGGAGAAGAGAACCCTCCTGCAGGTTCGTGTGGATGATGCCGTGCAGGCGGATGAAATTTTCACCACATTGATGGGGGATCAGGTTGAACCCCGTAGAGAATTCATTTACCAGAACGCTCTTTACGTGTCCAACCTGGATGTCTAGAAGGAAGGAATAAAAGAATGGATGCATTGTCAATTCCAAGAAACATTCTTGTAAATATAGAAGATGAAATGAAAAAGTCCTACATGGACTATGCTATGAGCGTTATTATCGGCCGGGCTATTCCCGATGTGCGCGATGGCCTGAAGCCGGTTCACCGCCGTGTTCTTTTTGCCATGAGCGAGATGGGGAACCGCTGGAACAAGCCCTACAAGAAATCCGCCCGCATCGTCGGGGATATTATCGGTAAATACCATCCCCACGGGGATGCGGCTGCCTACGACACCATTGTCCGTCTAGCGCAGGATTTTTCCATGCGCTATCCCCTTATTGATGGTCAGGGCAATTTCGGTTCCATTGACGACGATCCTCCGGCGGCCATGAGGTACACGGAAGTTCGCATGGCCCGGATCACGGAGGAGATTCTGGCGGATCTGGAGAAGGATACCGTCGATTTCGTGCCGAATTACGACGAGTCCCTGATGGAACCGTCCATTCTTCCTTCGCGTATTCCAACACTTCTGCTGAACGGCACGGCAGGTATTGCCGTCGGTGTGGCGACGAACATACCACCTCACAATGTTACGGAAGTCCTGAGTGGAACCATTGCACTGATTCGGAATCCGGAAATGACTCTGGAAGAAATCATGCAGTTCATTCCCGGACCGGATTTTCCAACGGCTGGTTTTATTAATGGCCGCGAGGGGATTATCTCCGCTTATCGGACGGGACGCGGCATCATCCGTTTGCGGGCCAAAGTCGTCATCGAGAAAAATGAGCGGAACGACAGGGAGAGCATCGTAGTAACCGAAATTCCCTACCAGGTCAACAAGGCGGCTCTGATCGAAAAGATCTCCGAGCTGGTCAAGGAAAAGAAAATTACCGGAATTTCCGATCTCCGCGATGAATCCGATCGCGAGGGAATCCGGATCGTCATCGATCTGAAGCGCGACGAAAACTCCAATGTAATCCTGAATCAGTTGTACAAGCACACACAGATGGAGTCGACCTTCGGGATCATTATGCTGGCCATCGAAAACGGTCAGCCTCATGTCTTCAATCTTATTGAAATCCTGAAGAGTTTTATCGAATTTCGCAAAGTCGTCATCGTCCGGCGCACGACTTTCGAGGTCAACAAGGCGCGGGAACGGGCCCATATCCTGGAAGGCCTCATCATTGCCCTCGACAACATCGATGAAGTGGTCGCCGTCATCAAGGCTTCCAAGAGCCCTCAGGAGGCGGCTTCCGCTTTGTGCAGCCGTTTTTCTCTGACAGACATTCAGGCCCGGGCGATTCTGGATATGAGACTGCAACGGCTGACCGGGCTGGAACAGAGTAAGATAAAGGAAGAATTTGATGCACTGTTGAAGGAGATCGAACGGCTGCAGGGCATTCTGGACGATCCCCGGAAAGTGCTTGAAGTGATCATTTCCGAGATGGAGGAGATCATCGATCGCTACGGCGATGAACGGCGCACGGAAATCGTGGCCAGTTCGGAAGACATCGACATAGAGGATATGATCGCCGAGGAAGAAATGGTGGTTACCTACTCGCAGGGAGGGTACATCAAACGCAATCCCTCCAGTCTTTACAGGACGCAGCGCCGGGGCGGACGCGGCAAGGTCGGGATGATGACCAAGGAAGAGGACGTGGTGGAACGTCTCTTTATTGCTTCCACCCATGACTATGTCCTGATTTTTACCAATGCTGGCCGGCTTTACTGGCTGAAGGTGTACCAGATCCCGCAGGCGGGGAGGATGGCCAAAGGCAAGCCCATCGTCAATCTGATCAATATCGGACCGGATGAACGGGTGGCGGCGGTTCTTCCCGTCCGGTCTTTCGAAGAGGGACAGGCGGTGATTATGGCCACCAGGGCGGGCATCGTCAAGAAGACCGATTTAACCGCTTATTCCAATCCCCGATCGGGAGGGATCATCGCCTTGAGTATCGACGAAGGCGATGAACTGGTCGATGTGAAACTGACGGGCGGCGATCAGGATGTTTTTCTCGCCACGCGTAAAGGGAAGGCGATCCGTTTCAAGGAGGATGACATCCGCACCATGGGCAGGACGGCCCGGGGTGTACGCGGCATCTCCATGGATTCGGATGACGCCGTCATCGGCATGGATATTCCGAGAGAAGGCAATGCGATCGTTACCGTTTCCGAAAAAGGTTGCGGCAAGCGGACGGCGGTATCGGAATATCGTCTCCAGAAACGCGGTGGCAAGGGAATGATCAACCTGCGCATCGTGCCCAAGGGAGGACTGGTCGCCGACATCCTGCAGGTTACCGGTGAGGAAGACCTGCTTCTCATGAGCAACAGCGGAAAGATCATCCGGATGAAGGTTGAGGATGTCCCTCTGATTCATCGGGTGACCCAGGGCGTCAAGCTGATCGAACTTGATGCTGAAGAGCAGTTGGTGGGAATGACCAGTGCGGAGCGGGAGGTCCGTGAAGAAGAGGATAATATTCCGGAAGACGATCCGCAGACGGATACGTCCCTGTCCGGAGAGGATGAATAACCGTGAACGAGTTCTGGCGTCTTCTGGATCATACGGCGGATCTCGGCATTGAGGTGGAAGGCCCTTCTCTGGAAGAGCTTTTTGCCCATGCGGGGGAGGCCATTTTTGAACTGATGGTGGAACTGGACACGGTGGAGACCGCGGTGAGCCGCCATCTGGTTATTGAGGGCGCCGATCTTGCCGATCTCTGGGTCAATTATCTCCGGGAAGTGCTCTATCTCTGGGGCGGGGAGAGCCTGCTCATGAAAAAGGTCCAAATCATTAACCTGACTGAAACCTCGCTGGAGGCAACCCTGTACGGTGAACCCTACAATTCCCGCAAACATGAGCTGATGATGGAAATCAAGGCGGTGACCTACCACCAGGCGGAAGTCGTCCGTACCCCGGAAGGGTGGAAAGGACGGGTGATCTTCGATGTCTAAAATCAGTGTGACGCTGAACAAGCTGGATCTCTGCCGCTGGATGATCCCGAAAACCGGGGGAATGCGGGTTCCCGGCATCATTTACACCAGCGAGGAGATGCTGCGGGAAATGGGGGATGATCAAAGTCCCCAGCAGGTCATGAATGTGGCCTATCTTCCTGGAATCGTGAAGTATTCTCTGGCTATGCCGGACATGCACTGGGGATATGGGTTTCCCATCGGCGGTGTGGCGGCTTTTGATTTGAAAAACGGAGTGATTTCCCCCGGTGGGGTGGGGTACGACATCAACTGCGGCTGCCGGATGATGACCACGAAGCTGAACTTCGAGGATATCCGCGATCATGTGCGTGAGCTGGTGGTTGCCCTTTTTCAGAACATTCCTACCGGAGTCGGGTCCACTGGCGTGCTCAAGCTGGCCCAGAAGGAAGAGCGCCAGGTGCTGACGCAGGGTTCCCGCTGGGCGGTGAGCCAGGGATACGGTACGGATGAGGATGTCGAGACGACGGAAGATTACGGCGTGATGACCGGCGCCGACCCGGATAAGGTGAGCCCCCGGGCCATGGAACGGGGGAGGGATCAACTGGGAACACTGGGATCGGGAAATCACTTTCTGGAAATCGAGGTGGTGGAAGAAATCTTCGATCCGGATGTGGCGGCTGTCTTCGGCCTGTCCGTCGGTCAGGTGGCCGTGTTGATACATAGCGGCTCACGGGGGCTGGGATATCAGATCTGCGATGATTACCTGGCCCGGATGGTCAAAAAAATGGGTGAACTGGGTTTTGACCTTCCCGACCGGCAGCTTGCCTGCTCCTGGCTGGAATCTACGGCGGGTAAGGATTACCTGGCCGCCATGGCCTGTGCAGCGAATTACGCCTGGGCAAACCGGCAGATGCTGATGCACTGGACACGAGAAACCTTCGAGAAAACGCTGCAGAAAGCTCCCCGGGAACTCGGCATGAAACTGCTGTACGACGTCTGCCATAATATCGCCAAACTGGAAACTTTTCCCGTGGACGGCGAGATGATGAAACTCTGCGTGCACCGGAAGGGCGCCACCCGCTCTTTTCCTCCCGGACATCCCGCACTGCCCGAGCGCTACCGGAAAGTCGGCCAGCCCGTGCTGATCCCCGGCGATATGGGAACCGGCTCTTACGTGATGGTCGGTACAGAAAAAGCCTATCAGGAGACCTTCGGCAGCACCTGCCACGGCGCCGGACGGGTCATGAGCCGGGCTCAGGCGACGCGCGCCAGCGCGGGCCGGTCGGTTGCAAAGGAAATGGCCGACCGGGGAGTAATTGTCATGGCCTCCGGCAAGGGCACCCTGAAAGAAGAAATCCCCGAAGCTTACAAAAGGCTGGACGACGTAGTCGATGTGGTTCACCGCGCCGGCATCTCCCGCAAAGTCGCCCGCCTGCGGGCTGTGGGATGCATCAAGGGGTAGTCAGGAACGACGTTATTCGGACAGACCAGACCCCCCCTTCCGGTGCGTAAACTGCTCATCGAATTTCGACTGCCATGCAGAAGGGATTGCCAACCTGTGGAGATATCCATCTTCGCAATTATCTTAATTTTGACATGATATCCGGAAGTAAAAAAGATATGGTTCTATAATTTCTTTCCAGAGATTCATAAGCAACTTACCGAATTTAAAATGGAATACGGAAAAACGGGCAGGCCATGAGAGCAAAGGGAAACCCCATGAGTCTTGTCTCGTTTCCTGAAGATTCAAGGTCAAAGTGGAGATATCCAGAAACTTTAGAATAACTTGTTGTGCGGCAACAAGCTCATGGCAGAGTGACGAGGGTAGATGATGAAATGGGCATTCCAAATCGAGCGGACAACATTAGACCAGAGAAACTTATTAGACTTGCTTGATAGGATAGGATATCAACAAGCGGATGTTCCAGGGCTTGATTTAGTTTTTTGCTCGAAGACACTGGAAGCTTGTGTGACCGCTGGCGAGGTCTGGGAAGAGGCAAAAAGGATTCGAGATTTGATATCAGAGGTCACAGAAATTGATCCTGAATTTACCCTTGGGCCAGTAATCGATTTGTCCTCAGGAGAGCCAAAACGGCACCACTTTCTGGAGGTAAAATCTGGCATCATCGTTACAACAGGGGTTGATGCGATTTTGACCGTGTCTCCTCCGGACAATCTCTCTGCAGAACAGCTTATCGAGTACAATAGACGCCGTACTGAACAGGAATATAAGGCTAAGTTGGAAGTGCAGCTATCGAAGCTGGAACCCGCATTTCGTGAGCCTCGCGCAGTCAAAGTGCAACAGCTACTCAAGCGAGATTCACACAACGGTGAATCGTTGTACAAGATCTACGAGTTATTAGAGGGGCATCCATCCCACCGCAAGGAGTTCCATGAACGATTTGGGATTTCCAAAGTTGAGTTCCAACGATTTTCCGATGCTGTCCACAATCCAGTTGTCTCGGGTGAGTTGGCACGTCACGCCTATGAGGACAAACCGAAAACCGATAATCCTATGACTTTCGCAGAGGCGAAATCTTTTGTTTTGGGCATTGCCAAGCATTGGCTAGCTTCTCTTCGGACCTAAACGGACATCCTCGCAGGAGATGGCGTGACTGACATAAAGAGGATATCGCACAACAAGTGCATGCACGCGGACACCGAACCACGCGGCGCACATTCGGTGGCTTTTCTCTGTAGTCTCTTGGCTGCGTGGTTCGGTGCCGGTGATGCCCGCCGTTACACCATAGAATATAAAAGAGGTGATAATATGGCTGCTCCAAAAACGCAAACGTTACAACAACGATTTGGTTTTCAAGATAAAGATTTGACAACGCCAAAACATGATGAAATCTTGCAATGGTTAGATTCTGATCTTTTGAATGTTTTAAAATCGATTGGCATCATAAACATTATTAAACACAGACAACAAAGTGCGATAGAAAATGGTGTCAAAGCAGCATGCAGTGATGAAATAATCAAATCAGCACCTGTCCTTTCTGAAGATTATGATATTTCCATGATAAAAATAACGAAGATTTGGGAAGTACCTATCCGAAATAAATCTTATGTTATTGGTTTTGTGGATTTTAGAGCAATTATAAAATTCCCTATTACTTGTGTAGTTGAGTCTTTAAGTGGCAATTTTTATGGTTCTGATCGATATAAATGGAGTTTACATGATGGTGAAATAATAGTTAATTTTGAGGTAAAATCAACAATACCCTCTCTCGGTGAACTATTCCGACAAATTCAAATGTATAAAGTGTACGACAAAAATCCCTTTGTCATTGTCTGCCCAGACGACAGATTTCGTGATCAAATCGAATCGCAGGGGTTAAAATTTGTAAAATATAACGACGTGTAACCCGTCACCCCGTCATTACAGCCGATCGCAACCCGCTGGGTTGCTCCGGCTGAGCTTTTCGTTATGTGGGAAAGGTAAGAATTTAGGATGGATTTATCTCCGGCTATAAATCAAGTCGTAGGCAAGTTATGGTATTTGATTCCAATCATTATCTTAATAATTTTAATAAAATCTGCCTGGTTCAAAGGGGTGATGGGAGAATTCATTGTAAACGTCTTTGCAAGGATACTATTAGATAAAAATGTGTATCATCTCATCAAGAATGTGACATTACCAACCGAAGACGGAACGACACAGATTGATCATATCATCGTTTCAAGATATGGCATATTTGTAGTTGAAACAAAATATATGAAAGGGTGGATTTTTGGTAGCCCCAATCAGAAGACATGGACTCAAAAAATATACAAGCATTCAAACAATTTCCAAAACCCTCTGCACCAAAATTACAAACACGTAAAAACTCTTGAATCCCTGCTTGATCTGAGTGATCAGCAGGTTTATCCGTTGGTTGTTTTTGTCGGAGATAGTACTTTCAAAACAGAAATGCCTGAAAATGTTACACATGGCCGTGGTTATGTTCGATATATCAAATCAAAAAGACAGCTTGTCCTCTCTGAAGCAGAGGTTGACGCAATCTTAAACAAAATCAGTGCCGGCATGTTGACGCGCTCATTTAAAACCAACAGGGAGCATGTAAAACATGTCAACCATATCAGAAGCGAAAAGAGGAAGAAAAATACCTGTCCAAAGTGTGGTAGCCCCATGGTGCTGAGAGAAGCAAAAAATGGTCAAAATGCTGGAAAGCAATTTTGGGGATGTTCAAATTTTCCAAAATGCAAAGGTATTCTAAATGTCACATAACGAGACGCCAGAGCCGATCGCAGCCCGCGGGACTGCTCCGGCTCAGCTTTTCATTAGACGTATGGTGAAAACACTTTTATATTAAGCGAGATCAAATGGAAGTAACTACAGATATATATCTTGGGGATAGCAGGGAACAACTAAAACTGCTTCCAGATGATTCTGTCGACCTGATAGTGACGTCTCCGCCTTACGCAGATCAGCGTAAAAATACATATGGCGGCATCCATCCTGATAAATACGTTAATTGGTTCTTGCCTATTTCAGTACAGCTTTTACGTGTTCTCAAGCCGACGGGAACCTTTATTTTAAACATCAAAGAAAAAGTAGTCGAGGGCGAGCGCAGCACTTACGTAATGGAGCTCATATTAGAAATGCGCAAACAGGGATGGCTATGGACGGAAGAGTTTATTTGGCATAAGAAAAATTGCTACCCAGGAAAATGGCCTAATCGTTTTCGCGATGCCTGGGAGAGACTTCTTCAGTTTAATAAAAATCGAAAATTTCATATGTATCAGGAAGAAGTAATGGTTCAAATGGGCGAATGGGCAAACTCAAGACTGAAAAACCTTTCTGAGACAGACAAAATCCGTGACAACTCAAAAGTAGGAAGCGGATTTGGTAAAAATATTTCAAACTGGCTTGAAAGAGATAAGGCATATCCCACAAATGTTTTGCACTTGGCTACCGAATGTAACAACAAAAACCATAGCGCGGCTTTTCCTGAAGGGTTGCCTGAATGGTTTATTAAACTTTTTACAAAAGAAAAAGATACGGTTCTTGATCCCTTTATGGGTTCAGGGACAACACTGATTGTCGCTAACAGAATGAGGCGAAATTCAATAGGAATCGACATCGTTCCAGAGTATTGTGAAATGGTAAAAAAGCAATTGAAAGCGGTAGAGTTATATCTATTGGAACCAAAGGCGGAATATGAAAAAACTAGGGTTGAAAAGCGTATCACAATACGTTGAACAAAACATAGGGACTTTTCATCAAAAGCGCATTCAAAGCCTTGATGGATTAAAGTTGTCGAATGTTCTTAAACGAAAAAATCCATACTTATTTAAAGCAAAATATGTATTAACCGCTGAACAGATTATCAAGGGGTTAGTGGATGCGCACGTATCATCAAATGAAGAAACCATTTTTGGTGATTGGTTGGAAGGACTTGCCATTTTTATTAATGACAAGGTCTACGGTGGACGCAAATCGGGCATTACTGGTATTGATCTTGAGTTTGACACCAACGGAACAAGAAATATTGTAACAATCAAATCGGGGCCGAATTGGGGTAATAGTTCGCAAGTAGCTAAAATGATAGCGGACTTCAAAACCGCCAAAAAAACGTTGAGAACCAGTAATTCAGGATTGCACATCGTAGCTGTAAATGGTTGCTGTTACGGCAGGGACAACAAACCAGACAAAGGAGACTATTTTAAATATTGTGGCCAGCGTTTTTGGGAGTTTATATCCGGTGATAGTGAACTGTTTACAGAAATTATCGAACCACTCGGCCACAAAGCCAAAGAGAAGAATGATGAATTCGTGAAATCGTATTCGCAGATGATTAACAAATTTACCAAAGAATTTGCGAATATATTTTGTGATGATGATGGAGAAATTGATTGGGACAAATTGGTGCGTTTTAACTCTGCAGCAGTGGTGCCAAAGGAAAGGAAATAAAATACCATTTAATCACCCGCATCATAGGACTGTCAGTCGCGAGCACACGCATTGCCCGATCAGATGTACGCTGATTTTCGTGATTGAACCAATCGTTTGCTCGACTTCTGCCAGCCTTGGTACGCAAATTTGTTACCTTTCCAGAAGAAAGAGTTTTATGGAAGCCATCGTTTTTGTTGGTTTACAGGAAAGCGGTAAATCAACGTATTATAAAAAAATATTATTTCAATTCCCATTTGAGAATCAGTAATGATTTGTTGAAAACAAAAAACCGTGAAAAGAATCTCATGGAATTTTGCAAAAACACAAATATGCTGTTCGTCATTTACAATTGAGCTCCTGCCCCCCCGATCATATCATTTCACCTCAATAATAGATGAACATTACCGATCATTATCCTTTTCAGCTCTGTGGCTTCCGCGATATTTCTGATTTCCTGTTCATCAATGTAACTGGGAACAAGAAGCGTGCTTGCCGTAAGAAGCGGAGGGCGGAAATTCTCGAACTCCTCGACGAGTCTATCATTGCGCGGATCGTGACGGCGGTTGCGGGGTTCAGCTTTCAGTCTCCAGAGTAATTCAAAAGGGGCTTGTGGTGATAGCCATTGGAGGGACTTTCGGAAAACCTCATCAAGTACGGCAAGCGGGGAAATGCTATGAACATGATCGGGATCGTGGAGGCTGTGGGCGGCAGGTTCTCCCGGGAACTGGGCATCGACCTCGAAGGGGGGCGGTCAGGCGAAATCTTCAAATGGTTCCTCGCCTCGGTTCTTTTCGGCGCCCGGATCTCCGAGACCATCGTGAAACACACGTTCCGGGCCTTCGAACAGGCAGGCGTCACGACACCGGAGAAGATCGAGCGCACCGGGTGGGACGGCCTGGTGTCGATCCTGGACCGCGGCGGCTATGTCCGGTATGATTTCAAGACCGCAACCAAGCTGCTCGAACTCTGCAGGACGCTCCGGGAGCGCTATCAGAACGACCTCGGCCGGCTGCATGCGGAAGCATCGGACCCCCGGGACTTGGAGGAGCGGCTCAAGGCATTGACGAAGGGCATCGGCAACGTGACCGTGACCATCTTTCTACGCGAGCTGCGCGGAATCTGGAAGAAGGCACGGCCACTGCCCTCGGACCTGGTCATGCTGGCTGCCGGAAACCTTGGTCTCATTTCCAGTACCGATGAACGCGAGCAGGCCCTTGCTCTGTTGCAGGAGCGGTGGATGGAAAGCGGGGGAAGGGAAAAGGACTTTCCCGATTGTGAATCCGCCCTGCTGCGCGTCGGGAAGAACTACTGCCGGAAAAAGATATGCGATGCGTGCCCTGCCCGGACTGCATGCAGGTCGGCAGCGACAACCGGCAGATATTAAAGCCGTGGCACCGACAGCAGTCACAGCCGCTTCAATCCTTAAAATAAAGAAGGGAGGCATAAAAGATGCCCCCCCTTCTTACATGTTTTGCCGCAATCAAAAATCCCTGAAAAATTATTTCACCGTGACGGATTCGATCACCACGTCGTCAATGGGCCAGTCCTGAAAAGGACCCCGGGAACCGGTTCTGACTTTAGCCATGACATCCACGATATCCATTCCTTCTGTGACTTTGCCGAAAACCGCATAGCCGAAATTGTTCTTTCCGGCGTAGTTCAGAAAATCGTTGTCCGTGAAATTGATGAAAAACTGGGAGGTGGCGGAGTCGACCACCATGGTCCGGGCCATGGCCAGTGTGCCGCGCTCGTTTTTCAAACCGTTTTCCGCTTCATTCTTGATCGGGGCGCGGGTGGGTTTCTGCCGGCAGTCTTTATCGAATCCTCCTCCCTGGGCCATGAATCCCGGGATAATCCGGTGGAACAGGGTTCCATCAAAAAAATGATCCTTCACATATTGCAGAAAATTATCCACGGTAATGGGGGCTTTGTCTTTGTAAAGAATCGCCTCGAAAGTGCCCATACTGGTTTTGATGATGACGGTGGGATTCTGACTTTTGTCCTGATTTTCCATAGTGCTTTCGTCTCCTTGGGGTCGTTCTGATCGGCCTTCGGAATTTGCCGTCGGATACCCTGAAATTTTGCGGGAGTATAGAGGGAAAACATCGGGATTGTCAAGGCGGGATCAGGAAATACCCATCCCATCGGAGAGCTGTCCGATCCAGTTGAGAAATCCGCCAGGTTGAATGCAGCCTGATGGGCTCCACTTCAGGGCTTCCGGAGAATTTCGATTCGGATTTCAACGGTTCCCTGTTTCGCATCGGCCGTGCCGACAGAAACGCTTGTCCCGGTATCATCCCGGGCTTCCAGCTTCTGGAGAAAGGTTTTGACTTGCCGGGAAGGCAGGATTGCCGTCAGGATTTCTTTTTCTCCGGAAACCGAGGACTCGATTTTTTGGGCATCATACTGACGCAAAAGGATACGGATTTCCTCGACTTTCTTATGTCTGTCGCGCACCTGTGCCGTTTCAGTTGCAGCGGATTCCGCTTTGCTGTCCCGGTTCCCGATCCCGGTGGATGGGGCCGATTGACGCAACGGGAACGTGGCGCCGCCTTCCACGTCCCTTTCCATTGATCGAGAGGCGACGGAAAATTCGTGAGGCTGTGCCTTTAATTGCGCCTCATCGATTTTGTGCTCCTGGAGTCCCGGCTTGGCAGAATCCTGATCGCCCGCTAAGCGTTTTTCTTTTCTTTTTTCCCGTTTTTCCCACTCTTCCGCTTCCGGAGGAAATTCTTTCTTCAGGGCGACAACAGCACCATCGGCAGGCTGTGCGGGCTGGACTGATTCCGGCCTGATTTCTTCCCGAAGCGGGCTTTTCTGAGGTGGCGGAGCAGGTTCCCGGCGGGTGTATCGGGAAGGGGCCGCGACGGATTTATCGCTTTTTTCGAGACTCTCCATTTGAGTTGACGCGGATTGAGCAGGAGCCATCCGAAAGGGTTCACGTTTTTCGGAACTCTGCTGTTGTTGTAAAATTGCCGCAGGCGGGACGATGTCGACCCCCTCTTTCTTCAGCTCCGGCCCTTCTCCCCGGTAAAGATAAAAGGCCAGAACGGTGATGACCAGCAGGGCCACGGTCTGAAGAGGAATCTTGAAATAGACAGGGTTAAAGAGTTTTTTGAAGAATCCCTTTTCCGCATGCACTCCTTCCTTCACCTGGGCCAGAATCTTCTGCTTCAGCCAGGGCGGCGGCGTCACCTCTTCCAGATTCTGAAGAAGAAGTTCCATTCTTTGCAGATCTTCAAGGGCTTTTCCGCACTTCCGGCAAGAGGCGAGGTGCTCCCGGATCAGGTCCTTTTCTTCTTCGGGAAGAAGGTCCTCCAGGTAGGCGGGCAGATTTTGTTCGATATCCCGGCAAGTCATGAGAACTCTCCAATCCTGGCAAGCAGCAGATCCTTCAGGGCGATCCGTGCCCGGAACAGCCGTGATCTGACCGTCCCCGGCGGTATCTTGAGAATCGTTACGATCTCATCATAGGATAAGCCCTGAATGTCCCGGAGAATCAGGATTTCCCGGTGGTCGCTCTCCAGCAGGCCGATGCATTTCTGCACCCCGGCCTCCAGTTCCTTTTTTTCAAGATGTTCGAGAAGGGATTCCTGTTGGCCTGATCCGGATGCCGCCAGGCAATCGAAACCGTCTATTGCGCCATCGCCGGGATCGCCGGGGTTGTCGCCTGCATGCCAAAAGCGGCTCTTATCCCTCTTCAGTTGCTTCAGTCGATTTTTTGTGGAATTAATTACAATTCCATAGAGCCAGGTGGAAAATCGCGCTTCTCCGCGGAACTTTTTAATCGTCCGGAATGCGGCGAGAAAGGCATCCTGAACGACCTCGCAGGATTCCTCGTAATCGCCGGTCATCCGGTAGGCCACATTCAGCATCTTCTTCTGGTACCGTTCCACCAGAATCCCGAACGCCTCGACATCCCCTTTCTGACACAGCAGCACCCATTTGAGGTCATTGTCCTCAACGGTCGCAATTTTATTCTCTGCCAAACCAGAACGTTCCATCCACATGATTTCCGCGACTGTCCTTTTCGAGGGCGAAAAGGACAGAAGATCGAGGCCTGTTTTTCAAAACGATAGAGCGCTGCGTCTTCAATGATGAAGACGGGTTGCATTTTTATCCCGCTGCATGCAACCCGGCAAACTGCTGTAAGAAGGCAGGCCGGCTGTCAGATAAAGCTGTCCCGGCCTGCCTTTTCAGTTTTACCTATGATCCCGCCTGTTTCAGCGTGATCGTGATCGTCAGGGCAGCTTTTCTGCCGTCTCCTGTGGCGGGAAATCGCCACTTTTTCACCCGGTCCACGACACATGACTTCAGGGAGACGCTTTTCAGCTTGCCGGAAGGTTCCGCGACCTCTCTGACCGTGCCGTCCGGGTTGAGAATCAGCTTCAGGAGCAGTTTTTCCGGCAGCGGCTTTCCCGCAAAACAGGGCTTCAGTTCGGAGAGATGCGCCTGGACTGTTTTCTCGATGCTTTCTTTCACCAGACTCCCGGAAACGACGATTTTTTCCAGATTCAGGGAGACCTCGGTTGTCCCGGCTTCTTTCTTCCCGTCTTTTTCCCGTTTCGGCTCCTTCCGGAGGGACTGGTCGTAAACGGCCCTGCCGGATTCTTCCATGACAGGCGCCGCCATCGAGGGCATAAGCATGGCTTTGGTGCTCATTCCACCCACGGCATAGTCCGAAACCCCTTCAGGAAGGGGAAGCGGCTGTTTGACCGTGGTGGGTTTGCCGTCGGTGCGGACCTCGATGTCCACCGCCACAAAGGAGGTATACGCCGTTAACAGGTTATAGGTCAATCCCAGATTCGTCACTTCCTGAATCCGCTGATCATCCGAGTGGAGTCGGTTGTAATCGGAAAGGATCGCGATCCGGTGCCGCGCCCAGAGATAACGCAGAGCCGCGTTGCCCGGCAGCGGAGAGGCGTTCGCCACGGAAAGAGTCTCGCTGTAGGGGCCCTTGCCGGAAATTCCGTTCAGGGTCACGGTGCCCCGGGCTTTTCCCCGCCACTTGCCGAACAGAATGACGGGTCGTTCGGCCAGTACGTCAGGGATAGAAAGGGGCTCCATATCGTAGGCGGAAAATCCCTTGAAGTCCACCTTCACCCGGGTCAGGACCGGGGCGGCGATCATCCGGCGAAAACGGTCCGCTCTGGCGTCCGCCGCTTCAGGCTTTTCGATAATCAGGGGCTCTCCCATGCCGACGCGGGCCATCCCCTCGATGAGATGACGGTTTACGCTCGTCCCGATTCCGAAGGCGAACATGTTGGCATTTCCCAGGTTTTTCCGGATCAGATCGAACACCTCTTCCTCTACGGTGACATAACCGTCCGTGACGATGACGACCGTCCGTGAATCGTTTTCCCGCTTCTTGAGGGAAAGGGCGCGTTTCAATGCAGGCAGGATTTCCGTTCCGCCGCCACCTCGCTGCTGCTCAATGACCGAGATCGCCTTCCGGACATTTTCCGGGGTGGCGGGCAGGGATTCCTCAGACATCAGGGATGAGCCCCCGGAGAAGAGCAGGACGTTGAAGCGGTCCGTGGGACGCAGACTGCCGATCAGGTTGGCCAGCAGTTTCTTTGAGATGTCCAGGGGAAACCCGTGCATCGATCCCGACACATCGACGATGAAAATATATTCGCGGCCGGGGATCTCCCCCTGAGTGATCCGCCGGGGAGGCTGCATCATCAGGAGAAAGAAGTTTTCTTTCCCGCCTTCGCAGAGCAGAAGGCCTGACTGAATTTTGTCGCCGTCAAGACGGTAACGGAGGATGTAATCACGGTTTCCGCCCGATTTTTCCGCCGGATCGAGCATAACCCGGGCTTGGGCGGGACCTTGAAAACTTGTCTTCACCTTGTGAGAGGGGCTGGAGAGGTCACGGACAGGCAGACCGGTTGCCAGATTGACCTGGATGTCGAAAGCATAGGACGGGGATTCTCCTGAATGAAGGTAGGGATTTGCGCTCCATTGTTCCGAAGGGGGGGCCTGCTCCGCCGGCGTGTTGGAGTAGCGGGGGCCGACGACGGTGGGATACACGAATTCGTACACGCGGTCTTCCGGCACGAGCAGTTCCGTGTATTTCAATTCCACAACGATCTCATCCCCGGGAAGGATGTTGGCCACGTTCATCTGGAAGACGTTGGGCCGCTGCTGTTCCAGAAGCGAGGCACTCCGTCCCTCGTCCCGGGCCTGTTCGTAATCACGGCGCGCTTCTTCACGCTTCTTGATTTTCGCCTCGATGACCCGCTTGCCGATGGTCATCTTCATGCCGTAAACGGCGGCCCGTGTGGAGGCAGGAAAGACATAGATCGCCTCCAGCGGCTTTTGGCCTTCGTTGCGGTAGCGCTGGGTGACCCGCACATCGGCGATCACCCCGGAGATGTTCACCGCAGCGGAAGTGGCTTTCAAGGGAAGCCGGTCCACGGAAGGGTCATCACTTTTCACAAGAAAATAGGGAGACAGTGTCCGGTCTCCCGCTGATTCGTCCGGCTGCGACTGGGCGGCATTCCAGGAAAACATGCCGACCAGCACAATCGGGACGGCCAACAGGGTGCTCAATCTTTTCATGACGTCCTCCTTTGATGCGTTAAAATGCGTTATTAATCCGATAATAACTTAGACAATGAAGGTTCCCGAAAAGTTCCCGAAAAAAACAGGGCGGGGGCTTTACCCTTGTTTTCTCGATATTTCATGCATATAGGGCGATATCGTATTGACGGCGCGGAGAAATGCGGGTATTTTTCCGGACGTGTTGGGGAATTTTTCCGGTCTTGTGCAAAAATTGCATCAGCTCCATGAGTAACGCTTTTTTTCCCGGAACGACAAGCGCTGATCTTTTCCTTTGCGGAACAAACTTCCGCAAATCAGAATGCATCGCATTCCCCTCATAATGGAGTAATGGCCTTGAAGTTATATCGATTAAGAAAGATGAAACTGTTCGGTCTGCCGCTCCTGCCCGACAGACTGCCCCTTTTTTTCCTGCGTCTGTCGGCGATCCTGCTGCTTCCCGCTGGTTTCCTCTATTCTTATCAGCACAAACTGCTCCATCACCCCGAGTACGTCTCCAGGAGTGAACTTTCCGAACAACTGGCAAGCAAAAACTTGCAGGCCTGGCCTTCCCTGGATACCTACCGGGGCATTCTGGCAGACTTTGATTCCATCTCATCTGTTCCGGCGAAAGGAACGGTCGTTCTGTTTCACGGAAACTCCGGATCGGCGATCAGCCGGACCAACTTTGCGGATCATTTGCGGGTGCTGGGCTACCGGACAATCCTGCTGGAATATCCCGGATACGGGGCGCGGAAAGGGGGGCTCGATGAGGAAACTCTGATCGCCGACGGAGCGGAATCGGTAAAGCGGGCTATTCAGCAATTTGGAAAACCGGTCTACATCATGGGGGAATCGCTGGGCTGTGGTGTTGCCGCCGGCGTAATTTCCCGGGTGGCCGGACAGGTGAGCGGCGCCCTCCTGATCACGCCCTGGGACAACCTGCCCAATGTCGCTCAGTTTACTTACTGGTATCTGCCTGCAAAATTATTGACGCGGGAAACCTATGACAGCATCGCCAACCTTAAATCCTTTGCCGGCCCCCTGGTGGTTGTGATGTCGGAAAAGGATGAAATCGTCCCGACAACGTCCACTTTGAACCTGTACCGTTCCTTTGTCGGTAAAAAGAAGCTCTATGTCATGCCCGGGGCGACGCATCGAAGCTGGTACGGACATACAGATCAGAAGTGGTGGAAAGAAACCCTGGCCTTTCTGGAATCCGGTTCAGAAACGCCCTGAGCGACGGGATCGGCGTGTTGCGCTCCGTTGCAATCCCTGGCACAAAAAAAGCAGGGCCATCTTCGACCCTGCTTCGATTGTAACACTCTTCATGTTTTACAGCTTAAATCCCTTTGCTGCACAAAGTCCTTCTTCAGAAATCCTTTCGTTCCTGCTCTGCCAGGATCTTCTTGATGCTGGTCATGACCTGGATTTTCACGTTGGTCAGATGGTTCTTGAGCACGGACTGCGCCCTTTCGAGGCTGCGCATCGCGACGGCGTCGTAGATCTCCTGATGTGCCTGATCAGTGGCTGACAGCGATGAAATGGGGAAGTAGTTGCCGCCGTACTTCAGGAACAGCATATCAAAGACATTTTCAAGGATGCGGACCTGAGTGGTCTTGCCGGAAAGAGAGGCGAGGGTCATATGAAAGTCCCTGTTTTTGAACAGCCTTTCCTTAAGATAGGATTCTCTGTCCGCGGCGAGGTGGGCCTCCAGCGCCGCCTTGAGTTCATCGAGGCCATTCTTGTCGATCTTTTCTATGGCGGTGGGGACGAGGGACGGTTCGATCAGCTCCCTGATTTCGTAAAGTTCCTCCAGTTCTTTCAGGCTGAAAGGCGCCATGGAATAGCCGCGGCGCGGTTCATGCTGAACGAATCCCTGTAATTCCAGCCATTTCAAAGCCTGAATGACAGGGGTTGGGCTGAGTTCGAGCTTTTCCGCCAGGTCTCTGTAGAGAATCCGCTGTCCGGGAACAAGTTCCTTGGTGTAAAGCATGTGCCTGATGCCCTGATAGGCGATCTGGGCACTGACTTCCGGTTGTTTTTTTATTTTTTTTTCTGTGTCTTTTTTCATGCGGGCATATCTATATTAATTAAATTTTATTTGCAATCAGATTTTTGTTTTCAGTAAAAAATATAATTTATAAAAAATAGTGTTCAAAATGTGATTATTTCCATTGACATATCAGCACAGCAATTTTATGTATGGCGCACCGTGCACCGAAGATGTTTTCCTGAATCACTATTTATTTAAAGGAATAAACCGCTATGAGACTTCATGAATACGAGGCTTTGGATATTTTTGAACGGAACGGCATTCCCGTTCCCCGACGCGGTGTCGCCTCCACCATGCACGAAGCCCTTCGTGTGGCAGGCGAAATCGGGTATCCCGTTATACTGAAGGCCCAGGTCCTTGTCGGGGGCCGTGGCCTCGCCGGCGGAATCAAAACCGCTTCTTCGCCGGATGAGTTGAAGGAGGTCGCCGAAGCCCTGCTGTCCTCCGACGTCAAGGGACTGCCTGTCCTCAAGCTTCTTGTCTGCGAGAAGGTGGAGGTTGCCAAGGAACTCTACGTGGGCATTACAATCGATGGATATTCAGGCAAACCGGTTATCGTGGCGAGCACCGAAGGCGGCATGCTGATTGAAGAGACGGCGAGGACCTCGCCTGAAAAGATTGCCGCGATTCATGTCGACTCGTCCCTGGAATTTTACCCCTATCAGGCCCGTACCATGCTGGGGCGGCTCAGCGGCATCAATCAGCAGCTTCTCACTTCCTGGACGGATGTCATCGGCCAGCTGTACAACGTTGTGATGCGTTACGAGCCCCTGATCTGTGAAATCAATCCCCTGGTCGTCCTTCCCAACGGAGGACTGATCGCCGTCGATGCCGTGCTGGAGGTAGACGATTCGGCCATATCGCGGGTGCGTTTTCCCCTGCCGGATCGTGTCGAAAGGATCGAGAATCCGCTGGAACGCAGAGGGAGAGAGATCGGTGTCACCTACGTGGACCTTGATGGGGATATCGGATTGATCTCTTCGGGCGCCGGACTGGGCATGGCCTCTACGGACATTATCGGCGAAAGAATGAAACCCGCCAACTTCCTGGAGACGGGCGGCGGCATTACCGCGGACCTGCTCTATAAGTGCATGGAGCTCATCATGATGAAACCGGGACTCCGGGCCGTGTTCATCAATGTTTACGGCGGCATCAATCCCATCCACGAAGGAGCTAAGGGCGTTGTGCGTTACATACAGGAGCACAATGTCAAGATACCCATTGTCGCCAAGGCACTCGGAAACCGTCAGGAGGAGACCTGGGAGATCTTCCGGTCCGCCGGGGTGCATGTCGTCACGGAAGCGGCAACTGAAAAAGCGATCGATCGCTTATATGAACTGGTAGGACGAGGTTAAGCATGAGCATACTGATGAACGATTCAACACGTGTTATCGTGCAGGGCATTACGGGCCGCATCGGAAAGGCGCAGGCCCACTGGATGCTTGAATACGGAACAAAGGTCGTCGGCGGCGTCACGCCAGGCAAAGGCGGAACCACCGTCGAGGGTCTCCCTGTATTTAACAGCGTGCAGGAGGCCGTGAAAGAGACAGGGGCTAACGCTTCGGTATTTTTTGTCCCCGCTGCCTTTGTCCTTGACGCCTTCATGGAGACCATCGATGCTGGGATCAAACTCATTGTCATCGTGCCGGAGCACATCCCTGTCCGGGATGTGATGAAGATGCGCAGCTATGCCATGGAAAACGGCGTCTTTGCCCTGGGGCCGACAACACCGGGCATTCTTGTTCCGGGCAAAGGCAAGATGGGCATCATGCCGGCATCCATGTTCGCTCCGGGACGGGTCGGCATCATTTCCCGAAGCGGGACGCTCTCCTATGAATTCGCCGGAATTCTTTCGGAGAACAACGTGGGGCAGAGCACCGTTGTCGGCATGGGCGCGGATCCGGTCGTGCTGAGAAACCTTACGGATATTCTGGAACTCTTTGAGGAAGACGAAGGAACGGACGCGGTGATCGTGGTCGGAGAGGTCGGCGGGGAACAGGAAGAGAAGGCCGCCGGGTTCATCAAAAGGAGGATGACCAAGCCGGTGGCGGCCTACATCGCCGGACGTTATTCGCCGCAGGGAAAACGGATGGGCCATGCGGGCGCGATCGTGCGCGGCGCCTCGGGAACGGTTGCAGGCAAGCAGGAGGCGTTGAGAGACGCCGGAGTAACCATCCTCGACTCCCCCATCCATGTTGCCGATTGGGCCGTTAAACATAAATTGAGTTAGAGTTTCTCTGAAAAAAAATACGGCGAACATTTTTGCCGGTAGTCCGATAGATTAAAACCATCCTTTCCGTTTTTCGGATCGATAAGCTGCCTCACCTCCGCAGCCCTGGCAAAACCCCCTGGCCCCTTCACCAGCGACGGCCAGGGGGCCGCTATGGAATCATGTCGTTTTTCAGCCATTTCCTGCTGTGGTCTCCCGCCTGACGTATCATCTCGCATTCCGCTTCTGCCTTGAAAAATATAAGAGCCAGAGGGTTAATCAGTTTACCACGTGCCCGCTGACCAGGGTCGGGTCGTCCGGGCTTTCTGCTGCATGGCTTCCTTCCACGAAAAGTTGTATAAGTAAGAAAAAACAGGAGAAAAACCGTGGACTGGAGGGAAGTGATCGGATTTATCGGCGGGTTTCTGACGACCATGGGAATGATCCCTCAGGTATGGCGACTTTTCAGGATGAAGAGCGCCCACGAGATCAGCATCTCATTCAGTCTGCTGTTGAACACCGGTATTGCCTTCTGGCTGATCTATGGAATTCTGCATGGACGGATCGCGTTGATCCTCTGGAACGGCATCGCGCTGATCCTGGGCCTGGCCATGTTCTATGCCAAGATGAAATGGGGCCGATAGGTCGTCACGCATCAGTCAGACCGTTTTCAGGATATTTTCCGGTATCATCTTGATATCATTAACGAATCAGGACGTTTTCAGGATAAACTGCTTCTGCAAATATGGATTGACAAGCAAAAAAGCCTTCACCTATACTTCGTTAGAATAAGGAGATTTTTTTCATCGCTCAAACAGATCTGAAACGTAAACATTAATTTAAACAACCAGACAACAGAGGGCAATGACATGAAGATCACGGAGCTTCTTGGAGCAATGGTGCAGGCCGGGATGGCGCCTTCGTCCAATGATCGGATGAAGAATTCCCTGGGAGGCGGCAATGTGCTGGACAATCTGGCGGGAATGATGGGAGGTTCCACCAGGCAGCCAGGCGGTGGAGGACTCGGGGATATCCTGTCAGGCGTTCTGGGCGGTGGCAAAAGTGGCGGTGGCGGGATCGGAGATTTGCTTTCGAACATGCTGGGTGACGCGGGGAAAGAGATCGGCAGCAACAAAAATATTGCTATCGGCGGCTTGGGCGCGCTTATCGGTTCCCTGCTGGGCGGCGGTGGAAAATCCCTGGGCGGCGCTGTCGGCGGCGGCTTGATGGCCCTGCTTGGAACACTGGCTTTCAACGCCCTTAAAGGAAGCGGTCAATCAAAGCCTCAGCTTCCGGTCGGTCTGCTGGAGCCACAGACGGACGAAGAGCAGCAGGCGCTGGAGCAGACTTCTGAACTCGTCCTGAGAGCCATGATCAACGCCACCAAGGCGGATGGTGAAATCGACCAGGATGAAATCAACCGGATTGTGGGTAAATTCGAGGAAATCGGGGTTGACGAGGAAGGCCGGCGCTATGTCATGAATCAACTGCGGCAGCCGATGGAAACGGAAGAACTGATTGCCGCCGCGAAAGGACAGCCTGAACTGGCCGTGCAGATTTACGCGGCTTCCCTGCTGGCCGTTGAAGTGGACACACAGGCGGAAAAAGATTACCTGGATCAACTCGCTGCCGGACTGGGTTTAACGCCCCAGCTTACCGAACGCATTCAACAGATGATTGGGCTGCAGCAGGCATGAAAACATCAAGGTGGATAAAACAGCGGCTGTTTCCGGTTGCAGGCAGCGGTATCACAGCAGGTCGGCCGCCTCACTGATTCCCCGCGCTTCCTCTGCAAGCGAAGAAATTCGAGAGGTTTCTTCGTCGAGGAGAGCCAGGGGTTCTTTCAGGTCGTGCTGTATCTCAAGAAACAGGCGTTCGAAAATCTGTGTGATCTCCTGATCCAGCCGGCCCCGGAACTCATCCCGTGATTTATCCATCTTCTGCGAGAAGTCTTTCATAATGGCGCTGCGTTTCCAGAGCAGGGTCACCGCGACCAGCCCGGCGCCCACCGCGGCCAGGATGCCTCCGGTGATGTCAAAGGCAATGAGATGCGTCGCCATGGCGATGACGGCCCCAAGAGCGGCGATGCCCCCGCCGGTCAGCGTGAGTTTGCCGAGCTCAGAACCCTGAATGCCTTTTTCGTCAACAATGTCGGAAATGCGGAGATCCCGGAGCTGGCTCCTCAGCCGTTCGAGGATATCCAGCCGGTCCGCGGCGACAGGGTGGCTCCCCTGCTGTTGACGCTCCTGCCGATGGGCGATCGCCAGGGACAGATCATCGAGCATGGCCTTCATTTCATCGGAGAGGTCTTTCGAAACGCGTGAGGACTCGGCCTCGATCTCTTCCTTTGCCGTTTTCTCAAATTTATCCTGGGTTTCCCTGATCCAGGTTTTTACATCCTTATCGCGAAGATAGGGGATGGAGCGGCTCAGGATCGTCCCGATCTGCAATCCTTCCCTGAAATCCTCCTCGAGCCGGGAAGCAAGGCGATCGTAGGAAACGCCGAGGCTGTCCACGACCAGGCGCCGGAGCGAATGCGCCTTTTCCCGACGCCCTTCCACCCTGGCCAGCAGGTCCTGATAAAATGCCTTGTCCTCCGCTATGGCGGCCTCCTCCCGACGCAGTTTCGCGAGGAGGTCGTTGACGATCTTGCGGACCGTATCCCGACATCCCTCCAGTTTCATGCGCCAGACCTCGCCGCTCTCGACGGCGTCGCGCAGATATTCCCGAAACTCCGCAAAACCGCTGTCCGAGGCTCCGTCAAGTTCCCGCTTCGCGGACACCGTGAACAGAACAGGATTCTGAACGTTCCGTTCATGGGCGTACTGCTTCACCCGCTCCTGATTGACGGCAAGCTCCCGCTGGGTGGCCAGATCGGCCTGCTGCAGAACAAAAACGGTTTTCCGGTGCCAGTCCTTGCGTACGAGCGACAGGAGTTCCCACGCCGTGGCGGTATGGGGATTCTTGGCCGGAAAAACGAAAATAACCAGGTCGCTCTTCGGGATATAATTCTCCGTAATGGTCTGGTGATTGCGGATGATCGAGTTCGTGCCCGGCGTGTCCACAATCGTGATATCCCGCAGCACCGTTTTGGGCAGGGTCAGTCTCTCCCAGTAATCCCCCAGGACCGTCTTCGACCGTTCCTCGCCGTAGGCCAGTTCCTGAATGACGGCCGTGCAGGGGTCCGGAGCGACTTCGCATACATCCTCGCCAAGAAGCGCATTGACGAAGCTGCTCTTTCCGGACTTGACCTCGCCCACGACAACGAAAAGAGCCACCGACTGCAGAAGCGCCAGACGGTTCTTCAGGATTGCCGACGCCTCGGTTTCCGAACACTTGTCAGTCAGCGACAGGCATCGCTGGAGAACATCCCGCAGAAAATCATACTTCTGCTTCAGTTCCTGACTGAGGACACGTTGTGCCGCCATTCAGTTCTCCTTCTCCGCATGGGGGTGAGTGTATTTTGTTAACCGGCGCTTGGAGAGCGCAGCGGAATCATCGGAATAGGGAATTGCTTCAGTCCTTCAAAATCCAAAGGACAGTACCATATTCAAATTACTCTATTTAAAGCAGTGAAACAAATTAATTATAAGGAAAAATTATCTATACTGCCGTTCCCGATGCAGGGTATTGTGTCGCCGGGTACCGGGATTCCGCAGACCGCCCGCAGACAGGCGCTGGTGAGAATGTGTTGCCCTGCGGATGCGCATCGCAGCCCAATGCCGGCATGTCCGGCAGAGACGAAGTGGAAGATGTTTCCGCCGAGTGACCTGAAGGGCGGGCATCGGCTGATCCGGATCCGGCTCCCGACTTAACGATTACGGCGGATCGATTAACGATAAGTTTACGAATACAGCATCCCTTCCATCTTTGCCGCTTTGTCCAGGCGGTTTACAATTCGCGGATTCCGCTTTACGATTGCTTAACGATTCTCCCGGGCTTTGAGGCGGTAGCGGGTGGAACGGCCGGCCCCCAGTTTTTCCGCCAGACCCAGGTCAACCAGCAATCCGAAATCTCCGGCCGTAATCGGGCGGGAAACGCCGAATTCCGCCTCACACTGCCGGCTCGTCAACTCCTGCCCTTCGGCAAGCCATTGCAGCATTGTCCTTTGCCTTTCATTCAAACGCGCCTCCACTGCCGGGGTTACAGAGAGACGCTTCTCCGGCGTCCGCAGGAGATCGATATTCTCGCCGGGACCGGGAAAGGTGACTTGAAAATAACCCATCTCCGTGTTCAGAATCGGCAGATCGAGCCCGTGGTTGAGCATGTGGTCGCGCATCCGCCGGAAGCCGCTGCCGCGCTCCTCGATGCGGTGGAAATAGGATAGACACTGGGCCAGAACGGGATTGCGCGAACAGGGCCGATAATTTCCTCTTCTCAGGCCGGCCAGGGTGATCGGCCGGGGAGGCAGTCCCGGGCTGGAGATGACTATGCGGTCGGCGAAGACTTCGAGGATGATCTTGCGGCCGGCGTCTTCATACTGACGGTGGGCCACGGCGTTCACCAGGGCCTCGCGCAGGCCGTCGACAGGGTATTCGTCAAGGCGCACGCGGTTGAGGCCGACAATGCGCATCGGGTGGCGGGTGTTCCGGTCGATAAAGTCGATGGCGCGCTCGATGGCCAGCGGCATCGGACCCCGGATGTCTTCATGGTCGCGCGGGTCCCCGTCGGGTAACGTGCTCCGGTAGGAATCAGCGAGAATCCGGCATTGAGGAAAGACCGCCGACGGGTCTTTCGCCAGCAGGACGATCCCGGCGGCGGTGGCGTAATGTTCCCGCAAGGCCGGGTCATACCAGACCAGTCCGCGCAGGACGGCGCCAGCGAGGAGGTCGTCATTGGACAGCTCATCCGGATTGCAACGCTCGGCAGAGGCGATCAATGTGCGGGCGACGTCCAGGTCGAGGTCGCGCCAGCGGATCCTGTCGAGAGGACGGGATTCGAAGGCGGAAGTGGCCTCGATGGTCGATTCGGCGATGGAATTTTCGTCATTCGTCGGCGAGATCTCGAACCGCTCCTCCAGCAGGGCGACCAGCGCCTCCCGGACTTCCTTCTGGAGTTCGATAACGTTGCCGAAACGTTGATATGTGGGGCCGTCCACATTCAGTTCGTCAAGAAGCCGTACCGTTTCCTCTTCCCGCTTTACGCTGCGGTCTCCCCTGATGAAGGCCAGAACGGGAATATCTCTTTCCTTCGCGCGGCGATATTCTGTGTGGGGTAGAGACAGTCCGTCCACAGGCATGCCGTATTCGGTTCCCACGATGAGCAGATAAACCTGGCATTCGTCGAGAGCTTGCAGGCATCCCTCCAGCGATTCTTGCGGAGAGGCAGGCTCAGTTTCGGAAAGGACGGGCGTGCAGTTCGCCGACAGGAAAGCGTCGGTATTCAAAAGGTTCTGGACGACCAGCCGCTCGTCTTCCAGTTCCTTCCGGACAGAGCTGACAAAAACGTTGAGTTTGATATTCATTACGGGGCATCACTTAGTACGAAAGTCTTAATCGAGTGCTTCAATTCTCATTGTCGGATAATAACTGATTCTATAAATATCATATATCATTAAATTATTAACTATCTGTATGTTCATTATCTTCCAGCTTGGATAATGAAAAGATAGACTGCTGTAAAAAGCCATTTCCAACTCTCCTATACTTCGTCCCACGTTTACCCTTGCTCGTATCCGGTACTAGCATGTCGGCATCTACCCATCGCTTCAGCATTTTTGAGGCTTTGAGGGTGTCTATGCCGGCAATACGGCGTAACTCCCGATTGCTGATAGAACCTTTACGATCAATCCAATCGCTGACCTGCGCCCAAACTGCAGGACGTTCTTCATTAAAGAGTGTGACCATGACGGCATCATGCTCCAGATGTGGAGAAGAAACATAAAGAGGTGGATAGAGGCCGACAGCCTGCATGGTGGAAAACATCATTCTGACCCCTTCCCCTGCATCGATATTTGGTGGAGTTGGAAACTCGCGCAAATTGTTAACAATCAGAGGATTACGACTGAAGGACTTGGTTTTTTGAATGGTTGCGGCTGTGATATGGGCGGGAAATAACCCCGGGCTTTCAACTTCGATACGGTTGTCAAAGATTCGAACATAAATGTCGCGATTGATATGATAATCCCGGTGAATGACAGCGTTTGTCAGGGCCTCCTTGATTACGCGAGTTGGGTAGCGATGCACCGTTTCAAAACCGGAAGCGGCTAGCGTCAGACCTGCTGCAATCTCATTGCGCACATACTCATAGGCATCAGAAATCTGGCGAACTAAAGGGCCCGTGATCGTTTTCGGCGTTTTTAACAGGTTTGGTACCGGACCATGTTCAACTTTCTGTCCCGAATAGTGGAAGATTCTTATGGCAGTTTTACCGGCCAGAACGCCTGAGGGATCCTCGGCAAAAAGTAGAACAGCAGCCCTAGTCGGCAGAATCACTTTTTCTTTCTTTTTTGCCAGACCGATGCGAAACATCCTGTCCTTGACGTCCCCGGAGGACAGCTTTCGGGTGTCACAGTAAATCTTCCAGACATCAGTGTCCAGCAACTCAAATGGAAGATCGACCAATTCTCCTTCTACGCTGATGACGCCGCGGGCAAAACATAGTTCATTGATCTCCGTGGCCGTCATCTCACGATTGCCTTTTTCAAGACGCTTCCACGTTCCATCTGCAACGATTGAATGAATTTTGGCGCTTTTGGGAACGCTGATAACCTTGAGTTCACCTGTCGTTCCATCCTGCACGGCACACGATAAACTGCTCCAAGTTATTCCTTCAATTGGAGGAGTCACCCTGTTATTTGCCTGCTCGTGAAGTTCATCGACGGCTTCGGAATTTTCTTGAATGCCGTACAGGCGATTTACCCCCTTCGCCTTCCTTGAATCTTCCATTCCCAGGATCAGAAAGCCACCTTCTGTGTTGGCAAAGGCCACGATGGTTTCCAATGCCTTGTGCACCATTTTTCCAGAGGTCCGCTTAAACTCGATGGTAATACCCTCATCCATATCACATAAGCGGTTAATCAAATCTTCCGTGCCATAAGATGCTCTATCCTTCTTGATGCGCTTCATACTCATTCTCTTTGCGTGGTGAAGATAATAACGAATTTTACAATCTATTGATATTATGATCTATTTAGCGTTCTGTTCGTTTATTATCTTGTCAAGTGGATAATAAATGAATGAAATTTTCAGGATCTTCTTCGTAAGACGTTTTGTGTCCAGCTATCGGGAATACTCAATTAATGTCCTACAAGTTTAATGTCAGGTGCAATTCTAAAAATGGACTGCTTTCCCCATAGTTTGTCATCAATACCTTTTTCTTTGTTCTCGTTGTGGAGACATAGAGCAATGCACGCTCAAGATTCTCATGATCATTATCGGATACTGAGATGATATCGCTGATAGCTGAAGACTCTAAAGGCATGATCCCTTTGTTGAGACTGGCAATGATCACCTCATCGAACTCCAAACCCTTCACGCGATGCATGGTCGCCAGACGTAGGCCGGACGTTTTTCGATCCTCCGCGACACTCCGTTTGATCAGATAGGTTTTAATGCCTCTTTCTTCAAGGGCTGATTCATATTGCTTCAAAAGATCGTTCGTTCGCGCTACAAGACAGACTGTGTTCAAGTCGATGCCCGCGTTGACCAATCCCTCCAGGTATGTGGCTATGAACTGAACTTCTTCACTGAATGAATTAAAATGCCTGATCTCCGGTGGGGCGCCGTGCAGCAATGATTTATATCCTTGCTGGGAATCCGTACCGCCATCCAAGTCATCTGAGGTTGTGCCTTCCAGTAATTTCACGGCCCATTTTCGCGTTTCCTCCGTGGTGCGATAATTGATTTTGAGCTTCTTGCTCCGTCCCTTGATATTGATGCCGCAACGGCCCAAAACGACTTTTTGCCTGTAGATACGCTGATGTGCGTCGCCAACAATGAAAAGATCATTTTTCAATTCGTTTCGGGTTTCCGGAATCATCTGACGGATGAGTTTAAAAGTCTCCATTCCCATATCCTGGGCCTCATCCACAATAATGGCCCGGTAGGGCAAAATATCGCCTTTGTTTTGCAGGATAATTCGGGCATCTCTGACGGCATCCATCATCTCTTTCAGGCCCTTTGCGTTCAACTGCGCCCGATATTCCTCAAAGACAGGCCAGATCTTCTTTTTCATGGGACGACTCAATTTTTTCTGCCGTCCCACCCGCGACGTTTTCAGGTATTCATCTGCTGTTGTGATTCCCTGAGCCTGGATCACCCGGGCCCATTCCTGGGGATAAAAGGACTCTTCCAAAACTATATCCGAAGGTGCGAGGTTAAGGGCATTCTGCCAGTAGGGTCCCGTGCCGTCTTGAAAAATCAAGGTATAGTTGTAGCCGTGCTTTTTCAAAAATTGAATTACCCAGGAGTCAATATTAACGACTTCAATCTTTTTCATGATTTCCGTTGAACAGAGTTTACGGAGATTTTCTTTGATATCCGCTGCCAGGTTTTTGGTGAATGTTGTAAACAAAATGCGATCATTATCTTTGGTAAAAACCTTTTCCACCAGCCAGCGAGCCCGATGCATGGCAACGACGGTCTTGCCCGTTCCTGCCCCGCCAAGGACGCGGACCGGTCCATTATAGTTTTTTTTCACAATGCTCCGCTGCGAAGGATGGAGAAAGATCCGCCATAGTTCCAAGGGTGAGTTCAGGATTTCCGCCAGTTCCAGAGCGCCTTCGACAACATGAAATCGTCGCTTGCTGTCAGGATTTTCCAAGGCTGCCACAAAATCTGATGTATTGACCGCTACCGGTGCCTGAACTTTTTCAAGGTCTTTGAGCACATCTTCCATTGAAAAGCCCTCGGCAAGGAAAAAAAGAGCCTCATAGGCTTCCTGCGGAAGCTGCTTTTCAAGTGCATCCAGATCATCCAAATTGGTTATTTGACGTACGAAGGGTAAAAGAATTTCAGGAATGCCCAGGCGTAGCAGCTCTTTATCCTTATAGGAATCGAATAGATGCTGGTCTGATTCCTTTGTTTGTGGTGATTTTTCAGGGAGAATTTGCTCTTCAACATTCACAACCTGAAGGCCGCCTGTTTCCACGTTTATGGAAAAGATGCGGTTTTCCGCCCAGGCGTAGGCCTTGTCATGATGATCCACCCAGAGAAGCATATAAACATTTCCGGATGCCGGTTTCAGTATGATGCCCCGATAATTCTCATCGATCCGTACTGAGCGGATGTTTTCATCTTTTGCCCCTTGGATTTTTTCGTAATTGATCGCCGGCGATGCAGGGTTTACACGGAATTTTTCAAAAAATTCCCGGACTTTCGCTTGTTCCTTTTTCGGTATTCCTGAAAATGACTTCAAAAAATCGTTGGATATGGCGACGATAAGCTTTTGTTGTGTTGGGGGCATCATCTTCTCCTTAGAACATATCGGCTGCATCTTTTCGTGGGCATGACAGCTCTCCACTTACATTGAGGACAACAATGGTAAACACAAAGTCGGATCCGTAAGAATTGCATCCAGTTCCGCAGTCTGCCAGCCTCTGGCAAGAAAGGACTGCTCATACGTTTTTTCATCATCTCTCAGAAAGGCGATCTTTTGATCCGGCCACCCCAATTCAGCGGTTGCGATAATTTCGTCCTTTTCATCGCATAATTCAAAGCCTGCTTCGGGAAGCGGCAAGCCATGGGTTGAAAGAAACATCAAAAGAGGATGGACATTAGCGGCGGTTACCTCTCGCAATGCAGCCAGCGATCCGGATTCTTCCCGGATATGTTCTTCTTGTTTTACTTCATCAGTCATCAGCCATAGATAGTGACCTTCGGAGATTCCTTTGGAGGTTATAAACACAGCATCCGGGATAAATTGATAAATGTTGTACATCCTGATGAAGCCATTCCATGCCGACTTGAAACAGGTTTTTTCCGCGAGTTCATCTTCATCAAAAAACCGGCAAAGAACGCAGATTTTACGAAATCGATTTGCCCCGTAATCATCCTTTCCGATATAGGTGATCATCTTGATCAGGGGGCTGTCCTCCCCATTCTTTTGAAAATGTCCGGAAAAATGATTCCCTGTCTTGTCCGGTTTGGTTTCCGATTGGATCTCCTGCCAGGGGGCATCTTCCCACAATCCGTCAACAGAGGCATGAACGTCCTTTTCCATGCATAGATGGTCCAGATGGGCCAGGCCATGAGTGAGGGCATACATCTCCCATCTCCTTCGCTCCGGGCAGGCAAGGTACATCATGAGCATGTCCATGCTCGTTTTATCGGGGATGCCGCCAAGGCTCTTGACTTTGAAAAGATCGTCAAATCGCGCAATCAGCTGTTTAATTTTAGTTCCATGGGCGTCCAGAAAATTAGTGCAGTAATCCCCCTTCTTGTGAATGCTGTTTTCAACGTCATCCCAGGAGAGTGACCAGACAACATAACGGCCACTGCGGACGATGGCCATGCGTTGAGACAAATCCTTCCCAATGCGGATATGTGAACCTTTTTCGGCATGATACATAAAGCCGTCAGTAAAAACGACGACAGGCTTGTTCTCGTTATTCATTTCCGGGTTGCGTGATAATTCCGGGTAAAAAATAAAATCTGCTCGGGACGGCACAACGACTCCCTCGGCAGGTCCCAGTTCCACCTGGGGAACGATAAAATAACCCTGTTCATTTACTTTTAAATACCAGCCGGGCTTTCCCTTGAAGACCTCCTGGCGCAGAGCTACTTTTATATCCTCTGCCCGGTAGGATCGCAACGCCTCAATGAACAGCCCCTCCAATTCGCTGTCCAGCAGCGGATTGATCTTCAGATTTTTCAAGGAATCGGTTTTAACAAGGCGATCCCGGTATTTGAGGATTTCCGATAACACTTCAACCGCGGTATCCCGCGAGGTGTTATTTCGTTCATAGTTGTTTCGATAAGCATAGAGACAGCGATAACAACCGTCCTTTTCGCTATCCTGATTGCAGCCGCAGGCTTTCAGAGCATCCAGGGCCATCTGGAAAACGTCCATCAATGGCTTCTCATTCTGCATGAGTTCTTTCAGATACCCTGTTCCACCCGGAACCATATCATACAGGACGAGGTATCTTTTCCTGTATTGATGATCCGGCGATGGTTCTTCATGGAGTGTTGCCCGCAAGTGATCGATATTGCCCGCGAACCTCTTCTTCAAACCCAGGTAGAACGCGGCAGTGAAGGAATGGATTTTTCTGTCCGACCAGGAATGCGGCGCCGCCGGCAGGAGAATACGCAGAGCCTCGGAAGTAAATTCTCGATAAAGGTAGAGAAAATTGAGGATGTTCTTTTCCTGATCAGCATCCTTCTTCCCGCAGGTCATGGTGTGGATGGGTTTTTCACCACCCTGCACCTTGCCGCAGCTCCGGCAGATGGCGAATCCGTGCTTCGGTATTTCCCACCCCGCGATCATGATGGTCTCACCCGTGTTGTTTTTCTTGCCGAAATTCATCTCCCGAAAGGTCACGTTACGGGCAAATTCCACACCAAAGGGGAATTGATCGTCACTGACCTTGAAAGCGACATCCACGGATGCACCGGCCATATCCAGGAGCATCTGTTTATGAAAGAATTCCGGTTCCCGCTCATCGCTGTCATCCTGAATGCGACTTGCCTGGTCTGAGGTTGTGGCCATCACCTGCCGCATCCGGATCATCCTTCTTTTCTGGCCTTCGTCGTTCCAGAGAACGCTGCCGCAGGAGGGACAGGTTGAGAACTTATCGCCGGTCACCGCCAGTTCCATGTGGGAGCAACTGTTGCAGAAACGCCAGTCCTCGATTTCGGAAAGGCTCAGATTCACCTGATCTACTTTCACCTTACGTCCCTCAGCATAGAAGTGATTGTCCGGGGCCAGTTCGTGTATGGCCGAAACAGCGGGGCGCTCGTATTCGTAAGTCGCCGTCGAATATTTGCCTTTCCCGTCGGGCTTTGGTTTCTTTTTGTAAATGATGGACTGCAATACGATCCCCGCTTCAGGAAAGGCATAGTTGGGCAGAAGTCCTTCATCGGTGAAGAAGTTGTAGGTATCCTTTTCATTTATTCCGCGGATGATGCCGTTTAGAGCAGCCTTCTCACGAAAGAGATCATCTATCTCCCTTTCGTAGTTCTGATCTTTGATCGGGCTGCCTTCTTTTTCCTTGATCAGTTGATTCAGCTTCTGGACCCGTTTGCGGAGCTGAGAGCGTTCCTTGTGGATGCTGTTCAAACGCGCGATGATCCGATAGATTAAGCCCTGGCCGTCCTCCTTGCCGTCGCCGTAAACAAATTCATGGAGGTGTTCCCGGGAGCCCTCTGTCAGGGAATCCAGAAACAGGAGCTGAAAATTTTCCAAAAGCCGACTGCGATTAAGCTCGACGTACTGAATGAAGTTGAAGGGAAACTTCTTCTTGTTGCCGGGATCGCCAAGATTGGCGAGGACCTGTCCGAAACGGTCGGGCAGGGCTGTCACAGGGATTCCCGACTCCACCCAGGAATCAAAACAAAAAGCGGTCATCTGCCTTTCCAGGACAGCGGGTGCATCGAGAAAACAGCCGGGCGGATCGATGCTGCCCGTGATCATCTCTTTCGGTTCTTCATAGAAGTAGAGATCATGAGAGCGGCCATTGGCTACAGTGAAGTTGAAGGAATTTCCGTTTTTACGTCCGGATCGCCCGATCCGCTGCATGTAATTGGCCTGGGCGGGCGGGACGGAACAGAGAATAATCGAAGAGAGATTGCCGATGTCGATCCCCATTTCCAGGGTGGGCGTGCATGAGAGCAGATTGGGCGAACCCGGAACGGAATTCTCGACCATGAAACGCTCCTCCAGGTTTTCCCGTTTTTCTCGTTTTAAGAGGCCGGTATGCTCCGCCGTGAAGATCCGCTGCACATCGCCGGTGGCATAGAGATGACCGTAGTAATCCTCCCCGGTCGTTTCCCGAGTATACCTCCCCCGGCAGGAGAAACGCAGGCAGGAGTTATCCTGCCACAGATCTTCTTCATGGGCTGCAACCGATACGTTGTGACTGCACGTCCGGCAGCGGAACTGCGTCACTTGATCCGTGACTTGCAAATGATGACGGTTTATACCCCATACGGGGAATCCCTGCACCTTCCGCTCACTTAAGATTTCAGTCTTTAAAAGCGTTTGAATGACGAAGTTAAAGAGTGGTTCCCGGTACTCTCGAATTTGGGGATGAATCGGACCAAAACATTTTCGCAGCCAGTCTTCATACCAGGTGCTGCCCGTGCGGGCTGTACTGAGGAGAGGATCGAAGCGGGTTCCCCGCTTCGTGGTCAAGAAAGCAGGCGTACGAGAGAACTTTCCGAAATTGGGCATCCAGTTTATTTTATTGAGAAGGTAGTATCCTCCCCAATTATCGACATATGTACTCAACGCCGGGTGATGGATTGCCCCCTTGGTCCGCAATTGATTCAGAAGCCCTGCAAGAAACTGGAGAATGGATTTCTCAGGGAGACTTCTCAATATGCCGATTTCATTGCGTAGAATTTCGCAAAGTTCCTCCGCGCACTTCTCCAATCGTTCCCTTTCTAAATAAGCCACGGATGAACCGGTCTTTTCCAGAGTCCGTCCGATCCGGCTGTTAAATCCGTATTCACTGACAATTTCCCAATCGAGGCGCTTTTTCAGGTCATCGAGCAGGGTTGATCCCGCTGGTAATTTTCCCGTTTCCACGAGCGTTTCGTAGTCGCTGAACCAGGCCATGTCGGGCGGGAGGAATGTGGCGACGAAAACCTCTTCCGTCAATCGTTCTCGCCAGTATTGAATGAAGGCAGAAGGGATGTCCCTAAGCTTCAGGTCGGTTTTCCGGTCGTGCAGGAATTTCTGAATCGCGCCGCGTAGATTGAAGCGATAGGTCCGGGCAGCAAAGAACCCCGCCCGGTGGGCGGCATCCTGAACGGAATCGGAAAAGGTCAGGAGTTTCTTGTCCCGGTTGAAGGTCGAGGCGTAAAGCTGGCTGATGGCGACACTGGTGAGACTTGCCGCCCGCGAGCCCAGAATGGTCAAACTGTTGTAACCCTGACAGTAAGGACAATCGTGGCTTCCCGTCACTTTGTCTTTTTTGATCCGCCTCAGGTTCGGCATGAATACGGGGATCAGCCGATCCTTGCCGCCACAGGCGGGGCAGGCATCCTTGATGTGTTTACCCATCGCCACATGCAGGCAATGGCCGCATAACACCCAACCGAAACCTTCCTGGCCACCTTCCACCTGCCGGCTATCATCGGGAAAAAGGACGACCATCGTGGGACTGAAATGGAAGAAAGAGGTATAAAAGTGCTGTAAATCCAAGTTGATTTCCCGGTCCTGGTCCCGTTTCGTTCCGCCCCAACCCATGGCGCCGCACTCCCGGCAATGGATGACCGGTAGATAACGGCGGGGGTCTTCCGCTTTCAGATCATCGGAAAAATGAAGTGAGGGGGGATCGTCAACAGCGCCGACAATCCGGCGCACTTCCCGCAGCCAGAGCTGCAAGCGGACATTGAGAAAAGGCGTCAGTCCACTTCCATTTTCCATCCGCGCCGCTGAGATCAGGGCAAGCATGCTGTCCATGACCCGGCGTTTATAATCAGCCGGCGCCTCGGTAAATTCAGGCGTGAAGCGATCAAACAACTCAATCAGTTCATCGATGGGCACGATTTGATTGTTGAGGGACAGAACAATCTTCCAGAAAAAGCCATGCGTCCGCAGTGCCTCGTCTAAGGAAACCGACCATCTCTGATCATCGGTATCGATATCCTTTCCAAACCAGAGTTTGTACTGGGCTTTAAGATAAGCCAGTCGATCGTTATAGCTTTCAGGGTTCAAGGCGCGCGCCTCTTCCGGCGGAATGACGCTGCTGACCTCGATCGAACTAGCCGAAAGAAACTCTTCCGCCGATATGAGAGATTCCGTGATGACGGCCTCCGGTGAGAAGATTTCACCAAACACTGCGGCCGCATAAGCGCAGATTCTTTCCGTTTCTTTTTCACCCAGGGTGGCGGATGTGCCCACGCAGCAGAGGCTGCCCGGCTCCAGCTTCAACCTGCTTTTCAGCCTTCGGATCAGACAGGCCAGGTCTGTCCCCTGGGCGCCGTCGAACGTATGGATTTCATCGACGACCAGATATTTCAGCGTTTCCGGCCCATTTTCCTTCCAGAGGAAAAGATCGCGGGGACGGATCAGCATGTAATCAAGCATCTTGTAATTGGTCAGGAGGATGTCCGGGGGTGAAAGACGCAAGGTCTCCCGGTCGGTGATGAGATGTTCTCGACCCATCACTTGAGAAGTATGCTCTCCCTGATGGCCGCCTATATAAAGCCCTGCCTTGATCCGGCTTTTCAGTTCCGGGTTGTCGTGAATGAGTCTGGCTATGCGTTTAGCCTGGTCAGTGGCCAGGGCGTTCATGGGATAGATGATGATAGCCTTGATGCCGGGTTCGCCTCGATGCCGCCGACAGTAATCCAGGATGGGATAGAGAAAGCATTCCGTTTTTCCCGATCCGGTTCCTGTAGCAATGATGGTGGAGGCTGGGCGCTCGCCGGAGAGCCTGAGAAAGGCTCGTTCCTGGTGCAGATAGGGTGGAAAATCAAGGGGAATGCCCGGAAAAAAATTCTGTCCGATGGCGGATGGACGATAGGGAAGTTTGATTGAGAGGTACGGCCCTTTGAAGATGCCTCCATCCTTGTTCAGAAACCGCTCCATCACCCCATGGAAGAACGGCGTGGACACGGAAAAGGTCGTCTTGAGGAAGTCCTCGATGCCGTGCTGGACCTGGCTGGAAAGAACGGACGGGATCATCTATTTAACACCTTTCACCATATTTGATTTCCATTGCTTCAACCTCGTTCCGGCAACAAATCCATTGCTAATTTACGCACCTTCTTGTAATCTTTTAATAAATCAACAAGGGACATAAACATGAGAAAAAAAACCCTCACCCTGATCGAAACCAATCCCTATCTTCAGGATTTTGAAGAACGTGAAGCCTGGTTGAATCGTTCCGTTATCTCCTCCTCAGCCATTGAAGGCGTCCACATTGCTGCGTGCCGGGCTCTGGGGGTTACGGTAAAAACTCGAAAGGCTAAGGGCCGGCCGACCCTCTCAAAGTCTTCTCAATAACACTGCTGAATATCTTTTCCATCGGGCCATAATCATAATTCATTCCCGCCTGCACGTAAATCCCGCCAAGCCATATCTTGTGCATCCGGCAGATATCTTCGGCCTTGAATCGATGTTCCCTCGTGTAAAAGGACAATATTTCCTTCAACGCTCGTTTCTGTTCCCTTGCCTCTGTCTCATCCATCAGCCGTTTGCCGGTAATACCCAGCAAATTGCGAAGGACGCGTCCATGGGAACCGCGTTGGTATTGGGCTTCGGTAAGACCGGATACATCATAACGGTTGGCCTTAGTCATGTAAATTCGACCTCATTCATCATGACTGTTGACTTAGATAAGTAATTGCCTTGTCGTAGGCCCGCACCTTCAGGTTGGCTGAGTCGCCGAACCATATCCTCTTGACGCGTCTTTCCAGATCATCCTTTTGATATTTTTCCCAGATGGCATTCAGGTCTTTAATGACGATTCTGTCGGAAAGGGGAAGCAGGTAATCTGCAAAATAAACGATGCTGTTATAAGCGCCCCACAGGGTATGTTTGATCGCGGGAGTATCATTCTCATGCCCGATCTCAAACATGTATTCACACGCATTCCGTTGATCGATCACCCGCTCCGCAAGCCGCACCTTCTGCAGACTGTCCCCCGGTTTTATTGCTGGAACAGGCATGACCATGTCCAGATATTGATTGAAATCATCCCTCTTGAACTCTTTTTTCGCCATAAGCTGAAAATTTTCCTCAACTTTCCGGTAGTTGCCGAGGACTTTCTTGATTGTCGTTCCGGCGAAATCCAGCCGCTTCTTGACATCCGGAAAATGGGGAATTCTCATGGACTCTCCGAAGGAAAGGGCCATAGTCAAGGTATTGTTGCAAACAACCCGGATTGGAGTCAGCTTGATTTGGACGGATGACATGCCCGTATGAGAATTGACGAGTAACAGGTATTTCATTACCTCGTCGCCTTTATAGACAACAATGTCTCCAGGAAGCTTGGCCAGAATCCAGACCCTCTCGCCCTCTCCCAAGGCACCGGCTGTTTCATAAAAAGCGAGTCCATCAGAAATGATCGGATCGAAAAAGGAAAAGGCATCCCGGTTCTGGACGATTCCGTAATCCTTTCCGACAATACCGAACACCGGACAGTCTGGGGACTCAATCCGATCGAGGGGCATCAGGGCACAGCGATCGACCTTTTTCATAAATTGTCTGTCGCTGCCGAACTGCGCGAATACTGGAAATTTGTCCACCTCCCAATCCAGCCCAGCCGCCCGAATTGCCTCTTGAGATGTCGGCGGTTTCTCTAAGGATGTCCCCAAACCGTGCCAAGGCAATTGACCAACGTACATCATCGCTGCATTGCCATCTTGTTTGATATAAAGTTCATGCGCCATCGAGAAACCCTCCATAATGAGTGTCGGTCCTAAAACATCGCATACAGGCCCTTTTTGTCGAGTATGGCATTAATTCTCTTATTATCCTGAAATGGTGTGCACTGATAATCCAAGGGCAACTTTACCTTGGCCACAATAGTTTCCAGTGATACTGGACAAAAAGATTTTATCCCCATTTCCCTATGATATTCCAAAGTTTCAGAATATTTTTCTGCGAATTTGACCGCATACACGACGCCATGTGTATGGTTATCGTAAAGCTCCTGGCAATGTTGCAAAAGAGTTTCAAATGAGTTCATCTTTTGTTTCAACCATCGAAGATCAACGGGCATAACGGCCTTCCGATAGAGTTCCTCGTTACACAATAAGTGCTCAAATTCACGACGGAGCATCTGGTTATGGTTTTCTCTCACAGCAGGTGATTCGAGGTATTTTTGAAGATCGCCCAGTGCATACCTCAATGCTCGCGCACATTCGCCACCGGAAAAATCCCTCGTGGCATACGGCATACAATGATGCCCGCCGGGAAGATTCGGCAAAATAAACAGGTTTGCCGCGTGGATCAGCCAGATCATGTTCCAGAGTAAACGGTTTCAAAACGGGCAATCCTCCGACATGATCTCCGTACCAATTCATTTTTTCATAAACGGAAACAACCTCCTGGATTTCCTTTTTATCGGCAACGTGATTGGAAGGACGAAGTCCTGACCGTTCAATCTCACCTTCATATACGCTGGAAGTTCCATGGTAGGCAATCCAGTGGTCCGATGAAATGAATTCGGGAAACAACTCACTGGTAGATTCAAACCGATCACAATCAAAAAGCACTTCCTCAATAGCAGTCATTTGTTCCCTCTTTTTTCAAAGGATGCCCAGGCGGTGGCGTAGTCGGCTTCCCGGTCGCAGCGGTCGAAGGGGGCAACGTAAGTGATGGTTCGTTCCCGGGGGCCGCCGGGGAGGGTGTCGTCGATGATGGTCCGGGAGACGGAACCGGATTTCATGTTTTTGATCTCGTTCCATTCCGGGCGGGAGAAGCCTACGCCGGGAAGGCCCTTGCTGCAGGTGAAGACGATTCGGCCGTTTTGGTCGTACCAGGTATCGTTTTCATTCTGCCGCAGGACGGGGAACTGAATGCGATAAATGGTGCAGAGTTCATCGAGGGTGAGTCCCAGGGCCATCGCCGCCAGGACATCGATCTCCACGAGGGCCTGACGGCGTTCGTAGTCCGTCCGGAGGGCGCAGTTGCGCTGCCATTTTGGGGTCAGGTTGGCGAATTTGTCGTTGTCCAGGCGGGGATCGTTTTTGGTCCAGTGTTCCTGACGGAAGGTCTCATGCCAGCATTCCTCCCAAAGTTCGGCATAGTGGGTGGTTAGGCAGTTAAGCAGGAGGGTTCTGATATCAGTTTGTTCCCGCCATTTTTCATTAAGTAGTGGAAGCTGTACCGCCAAGTCGTGACGGAAATCTGCCTTACCTGTGGTTTTAATAAAAAAATCAAAGGGAAGAGACATCCATGTGGCAGCAACGCCAATGGTATCTTTTATGTTTGCAAACATAATACTGAAAACAGTATTGATGTGAGCACTTCCTTTAGGAGATATCGCACCCTGAAGAGTACGTTCTCCTGACTGGCTTAATCTCCTGCTTGCAATAACCCGATAGAAATTAGTGATAGGTTCCTCACCATTCCATTCTACCCTTGGTGAGCGCACTTGGTAAGTTTCCAATTCGCAGGCTGGAAGATAATTTGTACGAGGAAGGTAATCATCCGGGATAACGGTCAAATCAATTGGATCGTAATCGGAATTGAGGGAACAAGGATCTCGGGGTGTTTTATTCAGCGGGTTACCCACGTAAAAATGGGGGCCGGAAAGAATCCAGCTTTCCGGCTTTACGGCGAATTGGGTTGCCCTTTCAATGATTCCAGCCTTCTGGGAATTCGTTTCATGCCACATTTCCGTGGAGAAATATTCTCCTTTCAGATCGCCCAGGCGCGTTGGCTGGGCGGCAAATTTACGCAGAACCTCCACGACCTGTTGAGAATGGATGACGGGAAGGCGAGCCTGGAGGGCCGGTGTGCCATGTTCGTCATAGAGGTCGGCAAACAGCCGCAACGTGGCGTCGTCGACGGCGATGATCCGGTCTCTGTGACCGGCGGCATTCCAATGATTCTCTTCGTCCTTGATTCCTCCCACCGGGTTGTTCCCGCCATGCCGGAAAGATGCGTCTACGGTGGCAACGGAAAAGAGATTGGCAATGTGGGAAAACGCCGCATTTTTCTCGGCTTTTGCCCTGCCGATATTGACGCTGAATTTGACGTGATGATCTACGTCGCCGAATAAATTCAATTCGTTCTGAAACTGAAAATGGTATCGGAGACGGCGATAAATCTCTTTCCGGAAATTGCCCCCGTTTGGATCGTCATAGACCCCTTCCGGATGGAGAAAACCGGAAACACCCTGCTCTGTCCCGATCAGCCAGGCCTGAGGGAGGAAACACTTGTAAAGGTTCGATTGCGTGCCCCTCAAGATGGGATAGTTCTGCAAGGCGTTGAGAAAATTCTGGGTTCCTTCAAATGACACGTACTCATTGAGATATTCGTCCCAAATGCCCCGTTTCTCAATGGCTTCCTCGCGCAGGATTGCCAGTCGGGCGGCTGAGAATTTCCGAAGAACATACAGGGGGTCGTAGTCGCCCAGGAGTCCCCCTTCGTTCCACTCGATCTTGATCCACGGAGGATTCCCCAAAACGAGGTCAAAGCCGCCCCGGTCGGCGAAGAGGTCGGCGAAGACGAGTTCCCAGTGATGGAAGCGGTGCTTTTCCGCCAGATTGCGGACCAGGGCGAGGCGCTCGATGCCGTCTTCCCCGTCGCAGAGGGCGTCCACATTTACATTGCCGAATTCGTTGGAGAAATCCATTTCCGCCTGAGTCGGGCGGTCGTCGGGAAGGAGGGACAACTGTTCCCCTGTGGCCGGGGTGCTTTCATAGACCGACCCTTCGAGAATAAGACTCAGATCCATGAGGAATTCATCCCGTGTCGGGAGGATGGCCGTCTTTTGAAGTGGCCAGAACCACAGGGCGCACCAGTAATCCATGACGAGCTTCAGCCGTCGGAAGGGACTGGAAACGGGTCCGTCCACCGACAGGATCAATCGGTTGAAACGGTCGTCCTTTTCTTTCGTCGTCAGACGGTACGGATAGATTTTCCCATCGTCATAGCCGAAGAAACGATAACCCTCGCGGGTTGCCTTTCGCACCTCGCGGCACTGCTCCACATGGCGCTTCCAAAGTCTATCCGTCGCGTCGGAGAGACGGACCAGGGTGGCGATTTCTCCGGCACGAAACGGCCGAATGAAATCCTCTCTCCATTGCTTGATCTGCTGCGTTTCCTCTTTGGCCATTCCCCGGACGACCCGATCGGTGTAGTTCGCCATGCCCGCATCGGGAACGAGAAAATGCCAGACCGCCTTTTGCGGTCGATTCGCTCCGAGGGGAATCCGCTCCGGGACAACATCCAGCCAGGTTTTCTTACCCTTGCGGTTTTCTTCCAGGAGTTCGGCGGGGAATACCTGACGCCGGGCGCCGATCAGGGAGTTTCCGCAGACGAGCTGATTACCGAACCAGGGGATGACTGGCGGGGCGCCGTTGTCCTGGACGTACATGGCATTGAGCCACAGCGACACCTCGGCCAGTTCCACCGCCACAGGGTTCAGGTCCACGCCGAAGACGTTGTTGTCGGCAAGAAAGGCCTTCACCTTCTGTTTTTCCCGCCGGTATTCGTCATGACTGATTATATTGCCTGTTTCCTTCTGCTTTCGTTCCAGATAGGCCTCAGCCAACTGATTGATCGCCTCGTTCAGGAAGGCGGCGCTGCCCATGGCAGGCTCGCAGAGAGTGAGCTTCAGGATGTCGTCGGATGCTTTATCTTTCAGAAGTTCCTTCAAGGCGTATTTGACGAGGCAGCGTGTCAGGACCTCCGGCGTGTAGTAGGAAGCCGTCTTTTCCCGGTTCCGACCGGCCAGGCGGTAGATGAAGGTACCCCGGGGATAAATCTTTAATGTTCCGTCTGAATTATAGACCCGCTCCGTTTCGCCGTATTGCGGGAAATCTTCGGCGTTGACGAAGAAGGCCGCTTCAAGTGCGTTGACCTCCGTTCCCGCCTTCTTGACTTCATAGAGATCCGTCTCGGCAAAGAAGCCACTGTAGGAGAGGAGACCTTCATAAACAGCCCCAAGCTGGTTGATACCGAGCTGGGCATAGCTGATCCGTCCCCGTCGCCGATTGCCGCTTCGGGAAAGGGACAGGAGCTCGATGACCTTCTGGAGGACGGAATTGCGGAATTTGACTCCGTTCAGGAGAGGCGTTTTTTCCGGATCGAAGATGTGGCTGTTCAGGGGAAACAGGCGGAAGACGGGGCGCTGTTCCTCAAAGGCCAGGTCCGCGGTTTTTACTTCATAATTGAATCCCTCGAATATGAGGTGAAAAAGGATTTGCAGGGAGTCGTGGATGAAATATCCGTTCTGCGACGATTCTTCCGTCAGGGACTGTAATTCCAGATCCCGCAATTGTTCCAGGCTATAGCCGGTGCGATATTCGTCGCTGTTCAAAGGGGCATAGCCCAGCTCCTGCCGGGCCTCGATGTAAAAGAGAAAAAGGAGGCGGTAGAGATAGCGGAGGCATTCGCGGGTGAGCTGTTCGGCCATATCCTTGCCGTAGATTCCTTCCTTGCGGACGGTGCGGATATAATAGAGGGCTTCGTTTCCCAGTAGTTCCACGGCCTCCCGGGCTGAATACTTCAGGTCTTCCGAAACGGCGAAAGCATGTTTGTGGGAGTTTTCGTCCAGGGTATCCAGCAGACTGACGCCCTCTTCCAGGCAGACGCTTTCCCGGTGCAGGAGCGCCGCTGTTGCCCTCAGGGTCGCCGGGAGGCGACGGTCGAGGATTTCCGCCAGATTGAAGCGGAGGAAGCGCCGTTCATTCCACTTGCTTCGATCCAGGAGGACAAGCTGGGACATGTTCAGGCCGAGAATCCAGCGGGGCGGCTCGCTCAGGGAAAAGACCTGCCTGGTGACGATGTCGGTAAGAGGGATGTCCGTCAATCTTTTTCCTTCTTCCGTGTCGTCGTATTGAACCGGGGAAAAGAAGCTCTCCAGGGGATCGGCATTTTCCGCCAGGGGGCTGACCGTTTCGAGAATCCACAATTCCGGCGCGCCGTTTTTCTTCTGGATCTCGGCGACAATGGGAATCACAGCTCCCGAATCCAGTTCCTTGCATGAGGGAGAGAATGTGTAGCCGAGGGTGGCAAGAAGTTCGGGAATAAATGCCCGTTGTGCCTCGATAATCTCTTCGGGGCGGCTGAGCCGTTCCATCCGGTTTCGCAGAGGAAAATAATCCCTGTAAAGGCGGGCAAAACGGTCATAGGGCGGTTTCTCGCCGGTTTGTTTTGCCCGCTCTTCCCATGAACTGAAGAGCCCCTTGAGATCGTTTTCCAGAATGGCCGTGAGGTAGTGGTGGGTGTAGAATTCGTTTTCATTGCCGATTCCGGTCAGGTCCAGGGCCATTACTCCGCTCCTTTCAGGCAGGAAACCACCCGGATATAAGGAGCGTCCTCCGTCAGCATCGCATTTTCAATCCATGACCAGTATTCATCAAAAATCGCTTCGATCTCCCGGCGTTTTCGTTCTTTTTTATCCAGAATCAGCACTGTCTGGGTGCCGCCGAAATCCAATTCCAGTTGGTGGCGGCGTTTTTCTTTCAGACGATCCAGCGCCTTTAGCTGCTCATTCAGTTTCACGTCCATGGCGGCCTCGAAGGTGCGGCGGCGATCCCGCATTTGTTCTTCCCCTTTAGCGATGGCGATGGGGAGCATGCTTTTCAGGGTGTCTCTGTCAAACGACCTGTTGGAATTGGGGAATTTGTGCCGATCCAGTTCAGTTCGCGCCATAATGTCATCAAATTCGAGGATGGAATCGAATTGTCCATCCAGAAAACGCACACCCAGCCAGGAGGCGATGAGGGGCTGGCTTTTCCTGTTGGGGATGATTCCATAGAGGATGAAGATGACTTCGGCTGCTTCCAGTTTGCCCGAAAGGGTCAGGACGGGAGCCTGCTGACGGCCGAAAACGGCGAGAAGCCGGTCGTTCAGCCAGCGCATGAGGGGGTGAAGATCCCACAGGAGTTGAATCGACGGCCAGGTTTCTTCCTCCTTGCGGGTTCTTTTGATTTCATCCAATAGCCGTTGCCGATCAGCGGAGAGCACGAACTCGCCGCTTTCCGGCCAGATTTCCCGGGGCAGGAAGCGAAACCGCTGCTCCAGCTCCCGCTTCAGGGCCAAGGGGGCGGCGAAGTTGACCATCCGTTCTTTATCATCGAAACCCGCCTGGATAGGGTGCGTCTGTTTCAGATATTCAACGGCCTCGCGGAAGAAGGCATAGTCATCGGCAAAAAGGGAGGGCATGCTGCGTTTGAAATCCGCTGCCGTTTCACCGGTTGGAACAACCTCATCGCCCAGAAGAAGGCCGAGGGGGTCCTTGGGCGCCTTGGCGAGCAGTTTTTCAAAGTCATCCGTGTCTGCTCCGGATTCGATGGCAGTGGCCGTGATGCTTTCCTCCTCCTCCATGTCGTAGACGCCCATCAGGGCCGAAGGGTCGCCGATATTCCTGACGGCCTGCTCATCCTTGGCAATGAGCAGTTCCAATATCCGGTTGTCCCCTTTGATCCTTTCGCTGTTGCTTTCCGTCATTAGGTAGACAATGCGGGGTTCCCTTTCCTGTCCGTAGCGGTCGATACGGCCATTGCGCTGCTGGAAACACATGAAGGACCAGGGAATATCGAAGTGAATCATCTTGTGGCAGAGAAAATGGAGATTGATTCCCTCGGAAGCGACATCGGAGGCCAGCAGGAGTCTGACGGGGGCCTCTTCGCGGCCAAAGTCCTCGACAATCCTTTGCTGATCCAAATCGGGAAGGCCGCCGTGAAGGATGGCGATCTGATCGGGCTTGAGTTTCAGGGCCGGGGGCAGATGTTGGGCAAGAAAATTCAGGGTTTCGATCCGCTCCGTAAAAATAACGAGTCGGTCCCGGGTGTCTTTGCCTGTCCAGCCGAAGCCGTTTGAAGAATCACGGATAACGGAAAGGAGTTTCTGAAACTTACTGAAGTTATGTGAGTCAATGCGCCGGAGGGCTGTTGCCAGTACCTCCAGAGCCTGGATGTCATTTGCCGCCTCGGTGCTTTCTTCGTTTTGCAGGCGGCTTATCCGATGATGGATCGTTTGCAGGCAGGCCGCCGGGCTGGAAAAGAGGGCTTTTTCCAGAGTGGTTTTGAAGAGCTTGCCGGCGTTGCGGCGCTTGTCCAGACGTGTAAAACTGAGTCCCGTGAAAATCGCGAAGGCCTCTTCATCCGCTGCCGACGCCTCGCACCTGGCCACGGAGATTTTCCGCTCCTTGAAGGATTTCGCCACCTGATCCTTGATGTCTTTCTTGAACCGGCGAATGAAAAGCCCCTTGATATCTTCGGGGCCGTAGTCGTCAGGATTGGCGATGGCCGTGGGATTGAGCATATTCATGAGACTGGCGAAGGCCCTTGGTTTTCCGTCATGGGGCGTGGCGGAAAGCATGATCAGGGTATCGGAACGACTCCTCAGGAGATTGGCCAGGCGGTAGCGCATGGAAAGAGAGGCGGCATCGGCGCCCCGTGCGGCCACATTGTGAGCCTCATCGATGACGATGATGTCCCAGTAGCATTTTTCCAGATAGGCCCGGTACTCGGCGTCCTGCTTAAGGGTGTCGATGGAGATGATGGCCCGATCAAAGTAATAAAAGGGGTTGTGATTCGTGGGAATACGGTTGCGGACACGCTGGATGCCCAAGGAATCGAGGCGTGTCAGGGGGATGGTGAAGCGGCTCCAGAGTTCCTTCTGAAACTGGGTGAGCATGCTCTTTACCGTGAGAACCAGTATCCGTTTTCCTTTTCCACGGCGAATCAGCTCGGAGAGCAGGATGCCGGCTTCGATGGTCTTGCCGAGGCCAACGGCATCGGCCATGAGGATGCGCTGCCGGGGTTGTTGCAGGGCTTGGATGGCCGGATCTATCTGGTAGGGAACGACATCCATCGCGCCCTGGTGGCCGATGTAGAGATACTCGTCCGTGGGCGGGGTCTGTCTCAGAAGGCTTTCCATGAAGAGAATCGAATCCCGATAGAAGCTGGACGGATCGGCAACGAATTCCGTATCCACGGGATTCAGGAGTTCGATCCGGTCGATTTCCTCCAGAAAGGTGGCCTCCCGGTCTTTGACGATCTGCGAGAGACCAACGACGGAAACCGCCTGTCGGCCATTGGCAGTGCGGTCTACTTTCCGTACCAGCCATTCGGCGTCGCGTATCAAGACGCGGGCGCCGGGGGCTAAGGATGGATTTGGTATCGATCCCACGACGTACCTCTTAAAGAATTGTTAATTTTAAGATGTTGTTCTTGTCACTCCTGACAAAAAAATAAAACCCCAATCTCTTGGGGATATTGGGGGGGGTGGCGATCTTTCCATGACTTTCTTACAAAAGGCACTGCCGGATGGGGTTAAGTTTTAAAGGATCATGATTTTACATGTCCGCGAAACTAATCAGATAATGCTCGCTTCGTCAAGTGGTAATTATGCTCAATGCGACATTGGTAAAGCACTTCTTTCAATGCTTTTGATATTATAGAAAGTATTTTGTCTAAAAAAAGTGGTCCAGTCCAGGGCCGGCGGTTCGCTAATTTCCAGCAGATAACCGATCCGCCATGAATAAGATCATCTCACTGCGGGTAAATTGTTTCTTCCAGCTTTTTGTGATGCCACCCTCGCCATAAAACGCCCCCGCAAACTGTCCGGTATCGCTCCCGTCGTATTGGGATCATCCCTCAGATTGACAGCCAGCAGGCAGCCTTCATCAAAAGATCGGCTGTGATAAAAGGCTCAGAGGGCGGCTTTCAGTGATCGGGCAGGCGCGTTTCCCTGGCTTCACTCTTCAATCCCCTTTCCTCACCACAATTCCTGCGTTTCTTTCACGTTCCAATGTGCTAAAATGTATACAAATATCGCAACTGGTTTCCTTGAAGAAATTAATGTTCTCAACAAAGATTAAGGAGGCAGACGATGATCATTCCACTCCAGATCACAGCCCAGGGCGTAGAACTCAGTGACGAGATAAGGGACGAAATCACTGAAAGGGCTAACAAGCTCGATAAGTTCTACGACCGGATAATGCGCTGCAGAGTTGTCGTGGAGGAGCCGAAACGGCATCCCAATGAGGGGAAGTTATACAGCGTTCACATCATCATGACCGTTCCCGGGGGGGAGATCGTGACCAAGAGGGAGCGGAATGAGGATCTCTGGGTGGCGATGCGGGATTCCTTCCAGGCCGCCCAGCGGAAACTCGAGGATTTCTCCCGAGAGCAGCGGGGCGATGTGAAGACTCACGAAAAGCAGCCGCGGGGGCGCATCAGCGTGATTTTCCCGGATCAGGGATATGGATTTCTCGTCCATCCCGAAGGATACGATGTCTATTTTCACGCCAACAGTGTATTAAACAGGGATTTCGATAAACTTGCCGTGGGGATGGAAGTCCGGTTTAACGAAGAGATGGGCGACAAGGGACCGCAGGCAAGTTCCGTGATCGTCTTGTAGGTGATTTTGAGGAAGCTTTCCCGGCCATGAAAACATCCGGCCTGCCATTGCCCTGCTGATCGCCTCCAGGGGGGACGGTGTATCGCCTTCCCCCCCTGGAAGGCTCTCCATGTACTTGAATCTCATCGACCCGCCGCTTCGGAATCATGCCTGCCGGCCATCTGCAGGGGCTCTATCCATCCTTTTGAAATAGGTCTTTTTCCCCGAAAAACTGGCCTTTCCGAAATTTACCCGTGTACGTCCTGCCATCGGGAAATGTCATGATTCCATGGCCGTGAGGAAGGCCTTCCTCCATTTCGCCTGTATACGTTCGTCCGTCGATCAGGGTCAGCGTTCCCTCCCCGTGATACTTGTTATTCCTGAATTCTCCTTCGTACCGGTCACCGTTGGGATATCGCAGAATGCCCCTGCCGCAGGACAGCCCCTTTGCAAATTTTCCCGTATATCGGGTTCCGTCGGCCAGGGTCAGTGTTCCCTGTCCCTCGTAACGTCCTTCTTTGAATTCCCCTTCATAGGTTTTTCCATCGGGATAAACATCCATGCCGCGTCCGTGGAAGAGATCGCTTGCCCATTCCCCGGTGTATTTTTGCGCGTCGGGCAGAGTCAGAGTTCCCAGTCCGTTTCGTTTCCCCTCCCGCCACTCGCCGGCATAGTATCCGCCGTCGGGGAAGGCCATGATTCCCAGTCCCTCGGGGAGATCCCCTTTTACTTCACCCAGATACCTTCTCCCATCGGAATAGACCCTGGTCCGGAATTCCTGAGGAAGGAGCCGCTCTGTTTCGGGGGGAGCGGGGCTCTCCTGTGCGGAAGGGCTTTTTTGCTCCGTTTCGGCGGCACGCTGTTCGAGAAAAGAGATGGCGTTTCTCAGCTCGGCCTTGAACAGGCCCACCTCCTGTTCAAGGCCTTGAATTTTCTCTTCCGCCTGGATTTTTTCCGCCTCCAGGGTTCTGCATCGGGCCTCGGCGTCGGCGGCAGCGAGGGATGCCCTGCGGGCGATGGCAATTTGCTGTTCGAGCCGGGCTTGAAGCTCGGCTCGAGTTGCCTGCTGGTTGTCCACGGGGTTTTCCTGTTCGGCCGTTAATCCACCGGTTTTTTCCTCAGCCATATTCTCCCATTCATGAGGCCGTGCCTTTGAATCCGCAGCCTGCAGGCGGATGAAAGCTCTGCTTTGCATGCAGCGGAGCGGGGTCAGCTTACATTTTTTTATAAAGCTCCATCGCTCTTTCCCGGGTCATGATATTGGCCCAGTCGGGACCGAGGCAGTTCTCCCAGAGGGGAACCAGATTGAGGGCCGTGGTGACCATCTTTTCCATGGAGGCCGAATCCAGCTCTTTTGTCAGATTCCGGGGGAGCGGGATATCGTGCTTCTCCATCATCTGCCGGAATTCCTGGACGCCTTCCGGGTAGATCTCCTCCAGCTGATCGAAGGCGATGCAGCAGCCGACTCCGTGATGGATGCCCAGGACATAGGAAAGCCCGTAGGAGAGGGCATGGCAGGCGCCCACCTGGGAATAGGCGATGCTCATGCCGCCGAAATAGGAGGCCATCATCAGTTTGTCATCCTTTGCCGGGGAATCGTCAAGAAAAACCTCGCGGCACAGATCGCGGGACTTTTCACCGTATGCTTTGCTGAATTCATTGATGAACGTACCGTTCAGGGATTCCACGTCATGGATGTAACAGTCCATGCCGGTGTAGAACCACTGGTTTTTGGGCACGCCGGCCAGCAGTTCCGGATCGAGGAGGATCTGGTCGTAGAGGGTGTAGTCGGAATTGATGCCCAGTTTCTTTTCCGGCCCTGTGAGGATGGTCGTCCGGGAGATTTCGGCCCCCGTCCCGGCGAGAGTGGGAACCGCTACGTGATAGACGGCCGGGTTTTTGATCAGGTCCCAGCCCTGATAATCGGCCGAAGAACCGGGGTTGTTGAGCATCAGGGAGACGGCCTTGGCGATGTCCATGGCGCTGCCGCCACCGATCCCGGCAATGCCGGCCGGGGCGGTAGGGGAATAAGCCCGGATCCGGGCCACCAGTTCGTCGATATAGCGGGTCTTCGGTTCATCATCGACATTGACCCACAGGAGGAGATCCCGACCCCGCAGGGGGAGCCGCCCTTCAAGAGGTTTTCCGGTGAAGACGTCATCGACGACAAAGACCATCCAGGAATCCGCGGTTACCCGCCGGTCCTTCAGGACATCGTCGAGTTGATTGAAAGAGCCGCGGCCGAAAATAATATTGGGTACAATCCGAAAGTTTCTATACATAGGTCGTTCCATTCCTTGAGAAAATTTTTTTAATGCGGTGGAGTATAGGGAAAAATCAGTTGGAATGTCAATCAAATCATCCAATGCGAATTGTGACTGTCGTGGGGAATTGGCATTGCCGTCAGCCCGTCCGCAGGGCGTCCACAATCTTCATGCGGGCCGCCCGCATCGCCGGCAGGACCCCGCCGACAAATCCCATGATCAGGGCGAAGAGCAAGGAAGAAATAACGATTTTCGGCGTCAGGGTGAAGCTGAAGGCCAGCTCGGAGAAGGTCTGAAAGTTCATGGTGGACACGGTAATCAACTGCAGAAAGGAAGCCAGAAACAGACCGACCACCCCGCCGAGCAGTCCCAGAAGGAGGGATTCCATCAGGAAGGCCATCAGGATATCGCGCCGCTGGAAACCCAGAGCCCGCAGGGTGCCGATCTCTCCGGTTCGGTTGGCCACGGCGGCATACATGGTGATCATGGCGCCGATCATGGCGCCCAGCGAAAAGATCAGGGTCAGGGTCAGGCCGAGGATGCGGAGGAATTTGGCCATCAATTCCGACTGTTCGGCATAGTACTTTGTTTCTCTCTTGAATTCGACGGTCAGGCGGGGATCCTGTTCGAGCCGCGCCTTGACCCGCTCGAATCCCTCGGAATCGCGCAGGCGAAAGATCACGGAGGAATAAGCGGGACGCCGGAAGGCCGACATGAGCTGGTCGGCGTCTCCCCAGATTTCCGAACTGTATCCCCGGTTTCCCGCATCGAAGACCCCGACGATCCGCCAGTTGCGCATGCCGCAGCACAGGGTCTCATTCAGGCCTCCGCCCTGAAAGCGCTGGGCGATGCTGATGCCGGCCATCATTTCCATGGACCCGGGACGAGGCCGGCGGCCGGCCACCAGCTTCACCTGGGGCCTCAGGGTCACGGACGCGGAGGCAATGCCGCGCAGGACGACATTGCCCGGAGAACCGGTAACCCGCTTGGGGAGCGTAATGAGAACAACGAGTTCTCTGGCGAGCAGGAGCTGACCTTCAGGGCCAAGGGCGATTTCCGGTTCGGTCTCGACCACGGCGGCCTGATCACGGGCCACGCTGCTCTGGACCTCCGAGACCGCACCCTTCCGGATGACCACAATATTGTCGAAAGAGCCCGTTTCCACCAGCGTTTTCTGCAATCCCTCCGCCAGCATCAGGATGGCGGCAAAGACAAAAACAACCAGGGCCATGCCGGCGATGGTCAGGGCGGTTGTCAGGCGTCTTGTCCAGAGATTTCTAAGGGTGTAACTGATGGGAAGGATCATGCGATCCTCCTCAGTCCTTCCGCGATGCGGATGCCGATGGCCCGGGAGAGCGGGATCAGGGCGGCCACGACGCCCACCAGGAACGCGGCGGCCAGATCCAGATAGATCGTATGCGCATCCACGTTGAAAATGGGGAAGTAGGTCCCAAGCTTTTCTTTGATCAGCGCCGCGGCGGGATAGGTCAGGGCGATGCCTAGGGCGCAGCCCAGCAGGGTGATGACCAGGGATTCCCCCAGGATCAGGGCGGCGAGGTGTTTTCCCCTGAACCCCAGAGTCTTCATCACGGCATATTCCCCGAAGCGCTCCCTCGTCGTCATGGCCATGGTGTTGGCCACGACGGCCATGATGATGAAGATGACCACAAAGGACACAATCTGGATCGCCGTGACAATCGCCCCGGTCATGGCGATAAACCCGAGCTGAAAGGCCTTTTCCGTTTCCGTCAGGGTTTCCGCCATGGAATTTTTGAACATCCGGTCGATGGCAGCGGCCACTTCCCCGGCCACATCAGGGTGCTCGACGCCGATCATGTAGAAGCCCACCTGATCCGCGCGGGCTGGGGCCGTTTTTTTCAGGGTTTCGTTGAGATAGCTCCAGTGAAAAATGAACTGGCTCTCGTCGACGTTTTCATCCCGTCCCCGATAGATGCCCCTCAGCACAAAATCCCAGTTTCCCGGAAAAATCGTGCCCCGCAGCGTCACAGTGTCCCCCGGTTGCCAGCGGTATTTGTCCGCGAGCTTTCTACCGGCGAGAAATCCTTTCCGGTCCCGGAGAAAGACGGCTTTGTCGGCGGGTGAGAGAATAAATTCGGGATAAAGGCTCAGATAGGTCTCCGGATCGACGGCATAATTGGCGAAGAAGTTTTTTTCATCGATATAGATCCCGCCGAACCAGTTGCCCCAGGAGACCGATTTGACGCCGCTCACCTGACGGATTTTTTCCTTATAGGAAAAGGGCAGGGGAAAGATCAGGGAAACGGCGTTGCGCGTCACGAGCCGGGTGGCCGACGAGGCCTCGACACCGGCATACCAGGCGCCGATGAGGGTGCGCAGCAGCCCGAAGGCCAGGATGGCGACGGTGACGCCGAGGATCGTCAGCGCGCTGCGCAGGCGGTTGCGGAAGGCGTTTCTAAAGAGGAGCCGAAAGAGCGTCATCCGTCAGGGTTCCCTTCTCCAGGTGTCGGACAATCCTGGCCTTTTCCGCTGCCCGGGGGTCATGAGTCACCATGATAATGGTCTTGCCGGACTCTTCGTTGAGGCGTTCCATAAGGTTCAGGATCTCCGCAGCGGATCGCCGGTCCAGATCCCCGGTGGGTTCATCGGCAACGAGGATCGATGGATCGGTGATCACCGCCCTGGCGATGGCGACCCGCTGCTGTTCTCCTCCCGAGAGCTGGCGCGGATAGTGATCGCTCCGGTCGGACAGATTCACGACCCGCAGGGCCATCTCCACATGTTCCCGACGTTCCTTCCGGGACAGGGACGTGAGGTGAAGGGGAAGCTCCACGTTTTCGTAAGCGGTGAGCACGGGAATGAGATTGTAGAACTGAAAGATGAATCCCACATGGGTCGCCCTCCAGCGGGCGAGTTCCGTTTCCGAAAGGGTCGTGATATCCAGACCGCCCACGAGGATCGTCCCGCTGTCCACGGTGTCGATGCCGGCGATGAGATTGAGGAGGGTGCTCTTTCCCGATCCCGAGGGGCCCATGAGGGCGAGAAATTCCCCTTCGGCAATATCGAAGGTAATATTCTCCAGCACGGGGACAGGGCGGGTTCCCCGCCAGTAGGATTTGCTGACGCCTCGAATGGAAACCATGGCCGTTGCCGCAGGGCTGTCTTCATTCTTCATGGAGGCTTTCCCGTTTCATTTTTCATTGATTTTGATTCGCGAACCATCCCGCAGACGGGTTGAAGGGGTCAGGACAACCCGATCTCCCGTCTTGAGACCGGCGGTCACCTCGACAAGATCGCCGAAGGTCTCGCCTTTTTCCACCGGGGTTTCCCGGACCCGGTCGCCCTCGATTTTAAACGCCACGAACAGTCCGGCCCGCTTCACCAGAGCAGAGGCATTGACGGCGGTTCGCAGGCGCTGTTCTTCCGGTTTTGGCAGACGGGAGAGGAAGGCGACCTTGGCGCTCATTTCGGGAAGTATCCGGGGATCCAAATCCACAAAGCGGACTTTGACCAGAATGGTCGCCTTGGTCCGATCCGCCGTTGGCACAATCATGTGGACTACACCGCGGAAGCGGAGATCGGGCAGGGCATCCAGTTGAATTTCGCAGGGCTGCCCCGTCTTCACGAGAGCGAGACTGGATTCGGAAACATCTGCTTCCACCTGCAGGGAATTCAGGTCGGCGATGGTCACCACGGCCGCCTTGGCGTTGGCCGCAGCGCCCAGGGGGGTGACGATGTCGCCGATGTCGGCATTTTTCGTCAGAACGACGGCATCAAAAGGGGCGCGAATCAGGGCGTAACCCAGCGATGTTTCCGCGCCCTTCAAGGCAGCTTCCGCAGACTTTTCTCTGGCTTCGGCGGCGGCAACCGCGGCCCTGGCCCGCAGATAGCGCGCCTCGGCCGTATCGTATTCCGCCCGGGAAATCACATCCCGCTGCAGCAACTGTTTTTTTCTCGAATAATTCAGGTCGGCGTCCTGCAATTCCGCGCGCATCTGAGCCGTATCGGCCCGGGCGCTCTTCAGATTGGCAGCTGCCTGATCGCGAGCCGCCCTGGCATCCTCATCCTCCAGGCGGGCGATGACTTCACCGGCCTTAACCCGGCTTCCCTCCTCCACGGAAAGCGAAATAAGGCGGCCTGTAATCTTGGAAGCCACCGCGGCTTTCCGCTGGGCCGCGACATAACCGCTGGCATTCAAGAGAGAAAAAGTCTGGGAGGGATAGATTCGGGAAACGGCGGCGGTGTCCACGGCTATGGCCGGAACCAGCCGTCCGGTGAGATAGAGCGACACAAGAAGAATAACCAGCAGCAGGCCCGCGGCGGTCCAGTAGAGCGGTTGAAGCCGCCGTCTTTTTCGCACCGTCCGGTCCGATTTATCGATGGTCAGCCTGGAAAGATCTTCTGGGGCCATGAGAGATTCTCCTGGTGTTCGCATACAGCGAGGATAACATTTTCATGGATCAAATATGCGGCATATGCGGAACCGCCCGTACAGTTTCTGGAAAAAACCGGGAGAAGGATTTTTTCCATGTCCGGATATCCGGTCGAATTGCCTGAGGAGGCGCTTTTGAAAAAGAGTGAGTTTCCGGGGGATGATGACGCGGATCCGGACAATTAGATCCCCGCGGCCGGCGCTTTGAAGGATCGGCATCCCCTTGCCGGGAATTTTGAAGATATCTCCATACTGAGTCCCTGGAGGAATCGTCAGATTGATGTCTCCCCAGAGCGTCGGAACGGAAATCTTTGCGCCCAGGGCCGCCTGGGTCATACGGATCGGGAGCTGGCAGAGAAGATCGTCGCCGTCCCGCTCAAACAGGGGATGGCCTTCAACTGCAACTTTTACGTAGAGATTGCCGGCCGGTCCTCCCCGTCGGCCGGGCTGTCCCGCGCCGGCAAGAAAGAGCTGGGAACCGCTCCGGACCCCCGGCGGTATTTTCAGAGAAATCGTGGTGGGGGCCTGAATTTTTCCACTGCCGTGACAGCTGCCACAAGGGGATTCCAGGCGCTGGCCCTGACCCTTACACTCCGGACAGGTGACGGAAAACCGGAACAGGTGGCCGCCATGGGAGAGTGTACCGCTGCCATGACAGACGGGGCATGTGATCCAGCCGGTACCCGGCTTTGCGCCTGAGCCTTTGCAGTTCGGACAGATCTTGGTCCGGGGGAGCTCCAGCCCGACCTCTTTTCCATGGGCGGCTTCTTCCAAGGTGATGGTTACGGAGGCGACGAGATCCTCGCCGGCCTCTTCCTCGGGCTGCCCCCTCCTCCCGAAGGAGAAATTCAGAAATTCGTCGAATATCCCGCCGAAAGCCCGGAAGATATCCTCAGGCCTGGTGAAGCCCTGATAGCCGCTGCGCCGAAGACCTTCGTGGCCGAACTGGTCGTAAATGCTTCGTTTATCCGGGTTGCTCAGCGCTTCATAGGCTTCAGCGGCTTCACGGAAGCGGGCTTCCGCTTCTTTGTCCCCGGGATTGCGGTCCGGGTGGTATTTCAGGGCCAGTTGCCGATAGGCCTTTTTGATCTCTTCGGGTGAGGCCTTTCTGCTGACTCCCAATATCTCGTAATAGTCACGCACGGCCGTATTCCTCCCGGCTGCGAAAAGCGCTGACTTGATTTCAGTGGCAGGTTAAAAGATATCGTTTTTTTCTTTCATAAGCAATGACTTATAAAAAAACCCCCCTGCCGTTGCGACAGAGAGGTTTTTTGAGGGGGGTGAGGTATCTGTTCGTTGTCTCAGTATTCCATATCGCCCATGTCGGGAGGCATGCCACCGGGCATCCCGGCTCCCTTTTTCTTGGGCGCTTCGGCGATCATGGCCTCGGTCGTCAGGAGCAGAGAGGCCACGGACGCCGCGTTCTGAAGGGCAAAACGGACAACCTTGGTGGGATCGATGATGCCGGCTTCCATCATGTCCACGTATTTTTCGGTATCGGCATTGAAACCGAAATTCCCGGTGTTCTCCTTCACCTTCTCGACGACGATGGATCCTTCGAAACCGGCATTTGCGGCAATCTGGCGCATGGGTTCCTCGACGGCCCGTTTGACGATATTCAGGCCAGGCCGCTCATCATCGGGAAGATCCATGCCTGCAAGGGCCGGAAGGGTCCGCAGCAGGGCGACACCGCCTCCGGGGACGATGCCTTCTTCCACCGCCGCCCGCGTGGCATGGAGGGCGTCTTCCACCCGCGCCTTTTTCTCCTTCATTTCAATTTCCGTTGCCGCACCGACTTTGATCACGGCGACACCGCCCACCAGTTTGGCCAGCCGCTCCTGAAGCTTTTCCCGATCGTAATCGGATGTCGTTTCCTCGATCTGTGCGCGAATCTGCTTGACCCGCCCTTCGATGTCGGCCTGACTGCCCGCGCCATCCACAATCGTGGTGTTGTCCTTGGTGATATGCAGCCGTTTGCAGGTCCCCAGATCGGTCAGTGTAATGCTGTCCAGCTTGATGCCCAGTTCTTCAGAGACGACCTTGCCGCCGGTAAGAATGGCGATATCTTCCAGCATGGCCTTTCGCCGATCACCGAACCCCGGCGCCTTGACGGCCGCGCACTTGAGGGTGCCCCGGATGTTGTTCACCACCAGCGTGGCCAGGGCTTCTCCTTCAAGATCTTCGGACACGATGAGCATGGGCCTTCCGGAACGGGCGATCTGTTCCAGAATGGGCACCAGGTCCTGCATAACGCTGATTTTCTTATCATAAAGCAGAATGTAGGGATCATCCATGACGACTTCCATCTTTTCCGGATCCGTCACGAAATAGGGGGAAACATAACCGCGGTCGAACTGCATGCCTTCCACGATTTCCAGTGTGGTCTCCATGCCTTTGGCTTCTTCGACGGTGATGACGCCTTCCTTGCCGACCTTTTCCATGGCTTCGGAAATGATCTCACCGATTGTATTATCGTTGTTTGCGGAAATGGTCCCGACCTGGGTGATCTCCTTTTTGTCCCGGATGTCCTTGGAGATCTTTTTCAATTCGTCGATGACGAGTTGCACGCTCTTGTCAATGCCCCTCTTGAGCGACATGGGATTCATGCCGGCGGCGGCGAGTTTGGTTCCTTCACGGTAAATCGCCTGGGCGAGGATGGTGGCCGTGGTGGTTCCATCGCCGGCCATATCCGAGGTTTTGGACGCCACTTCTCGGACCATCTGAGCGCCCATGTTTTCAAATTTGTCTTCCAGTTCGATTTCCTTGGCTACCGTGACCCCGTCCTTGGTAATGGTCGGACCTCCCCAGGCTTTTTCAATCACGACATTCCGTCCCCGGGGACCAAGAGTGACCTTCACCGCATTGGCCAGGGTATCCACGCCCTTCATGACTTTATCCCGGGCGACCGAATCATATTTGATCTCTTTTGCTGCCATTTCGTTGCCCTCCCTTTAAGATTCAATGACGCCCAGAATATCGTCTTCCCGCATGATCAGGTGTTCGACGCCGTCGATCTTGACCTCCGTTCCGGCATAGCGACCGAACAGAATCCGATCCCCTTCCCTGACATTCAGAGGAATGCGATTGCCTTTATCATCCCGCTTGCCCGGTCCCGCGGCAATAACCTTTCCCTCCTGGGGTTTTTCCTTCGCTGTGTCGGGGATGATGATGCCACCCGCTGTCTTTTCCGTGTTTTCGGTCCGTAAAACCAGAACGCGATCATGTAATGGTACGATCTTCATTTCTTACCTCCTTGCAAAATTCTTACAAAATGACTTTTCACAGGATAAGCATGCCGGGCATGCCTGATTCTTTTGAAACAGCAGATTTTGTCCGCTTAAAAAAGCGGCACAACTGCGCATAAAATAATCACGCAATGGCGCTTGTCAATGAAACAGGAAGGGTTTTTTGTCAGGCTGGCAGAAGCAGCTGACGGAGGGAATGAAGAATAGCGGCCATTGCCGGCCCTGATCCCTATGGAGGATCAGGGCCTTGGAGGTCGCTTCCATCATCAACTGAAGCTGATAAGAATCAGCCTGTGATCGTGCCGCTTCGGCCGGGTTCGATCATTCCGTGGAGATGGGGATCTTCTTGCTTTTGGTCTGGGCTTCCTCGGTCTTGGGAAGTTTTATGGAAAGAAGACCATTTTTAAAGGTCGCCTCCACCTTTTCCAGGTTAATGCCCTTGGGCAGAGGAATCACCCGGTGGAAGGAACCGTAAGTCCTCTCCAGGCGGTAATAGTCCTTTCCTTTATCCTCCTGTTCCTCCTTCTTCTCCCCTTTAATGGTAACGCTGTCATCGGAAACAAGCACTTCCACATCTTTTTCATCGATTCCGGGAATTTCGGCCTTGATGGTTAAGGCGTCATCATTTTCCCGCACATCGATGGAAGGTGTAAAACCGGCATATCGATCTTCCATCGTCGCAAAAGGCTCGAGGTCAAAGCCACGGAAGAAATCATCAAAAAGCCGGTTCATTTCCCTCTGCAGAGAGTAAAAGGGATGTTCCTCTTCTCGCTTTGAAGGTGTTTCCCCCTTCTTCCAGAGCGAGGGCAAAAGACTTTTCATTGCCATGATTTTTTCCTCCTTCCCTGTTTCTTCTTATCCCGCCTTGATGGCTATTTTTTTTGCTTTGACGGGTTCAACTTTGCGCAGGACTACCCGAAGCACGCCGTTCTTCACCGTCGCTTCAATCTTTTCCCTGTCCACGTCTTCAGACAGGGTAAAGGTCCGCTGGTAATCACCGACATCGTGTTCCGCGTAGTAGACGCGGCGTCCCTGCACATCGGCCGGTTCGACCGATGCGTTGATTTTCAGTACATTCCTGTCCAGGATGACATCGACCGAAGTTTCATCAGCTCCTGGAATATCCGCTGTGAGAACGATCGCTTCCCGAGTCTCGTAAATATCCACCTTTGGCGTGTAAACCTTTGTATTTTTTGTTCTTTCCAATTCGATCGGTTCTCGTGCCGGCTGTTTCTCTAACGGTTTGTATTCCTGATCCATAGGAATTTCCTCCTCTGCTATTCCGATTTGATGACGACCTTACGGGGTTTGTCTTCTTCCGCCCGTGGGAGAAGAATCTGAAGAATGCCTTTTTCATAACTTGCTTCCACCTTCTCCTGGTCAATGTTAAAAGGCAATTGCAGAGTCCGGCTGAAACGTCCGTAGCCTCTTTCCTGCCGGTGATAACGGCATCCCTCCCCGGGGGGGTCCGGTTCTCTTGACCCCTTGATATACAGAAGATCCCCCTTGGTCGTGATCTCGATCTTGTCGGAATCCATGCCGGGGAGTTCCCCCCTGATCAGCACATCATCATCGCCGATCCATACATTGACGGGCGGATGGTGCTGGTCATACTCCTGAGTCAAACCCGAAAAAAATCGATTCATCTCTTTCTGGAATCGCATCATTTCCGGAAACATGTCCACCATGATTCCCCTTCTCAAAATTCCCGGTCCAAACATCTGATCTTCCTCCTTGCCTCATTGAGAATAGAGTGCATCTTACAGAATATTATCAAACTCGCTCATTCAAAAAAATCAGTTCTCCGAGACCTTTTCTAAGAAAAACGATAACTCTGTCTCAATCAAAATCCTGATATTGTTATGGATATCCGGATTCGGCATTAATATAGTCACTCAAGTTCGGTTGTCAAGGGAGGAGGGGTTGGTGGTGTTGCAAGTGAATTCAGAGGACAGAAAAAAGGGGGGAGCGAAAGCCTTGACCGCGTCGCCCGCTCACCCCTGCTGTAATGAAATCGAATTTTTGATGGAGTCCCGGTTATTGGGGGCTGGAAGCGCCGGGGGACTGTTTAAGTGAGGCCAGGACCATCAGTAGATTAGCCGGAATGTTATCGATATCATAAATATCCGGACGGAAGTTGAGGTTGCCTTCCCGATCGATCCAGACGGTCTGATAAACAATGTGGACCGGAACCCGTTCGTTCAGCGGCAGGGGCAGGTTCTTTCCCTTTCGGATCTCGGCCTGGATGTTCTGGCTCGACCATCGGTTATTCGGTTGAATCTTCAGCAGATAGGCGGCAAGATCCACAGGTTTTTCGATCCGGACGCAGCCGTGACTGAAGCTGCGTTTGTCCTGCGTAAAGAGATTGCGCGTGGGAGTGTCATGGATATAAATATCCGCTTCGTTGGAAAAAACGAACTTGACGCGCCCCAGCGGATTATCCGATCCAGGTTCCTGTCTCAGAAAGTAGGGGAAATTTTCGGCAGTGACCCGGGACCATTTGATTGAAGTCGGAGAGACGGGATTGGTCTGATAATCTCCCGCGAAAACTTTAATCTTCTTTCCGAGGTATCGGGGATTTCTCTTGAGCTGCGGCAAAAACTCCTCCACAGCGATGCTCTTGGGGATTTTCCAGTATGGATTCAGCTCTATGGCGGTAATCCGGCTGCTTAACAGGTTCGTCCGTTTGTCGGTCTTGCCGACGATGGCGCGGATATGCATCACCACGCGCTTGTCTTCCACGATTTCAAGGTTGAAGTCCGGAATATTGATCAGGATATGCCGATCGCCCAGCTCATAGGGCAGCCACCGCAACCGATCCAGATTGACGGCCATCTGGCAGATGCGGACTTCCACGGGAACGTTCAGCTCCACCAGGGTGGTGCGGCCGACGATGCCGTCTTCCCGAAGACCGTGCTGACGCTGGAATCGACGAACGGCTGTCTCCAGATCAAGATCGAAATAGGTATCCGTTTTAGCTTTCGACAAGGACGCCATTCCAGTGGAAATCAGTCGTTTCCTTAGTGTTCTGACCCGTTTGTCGCGCATGCCCTTCATCAGCGGGCGGCCTGCCGGAATCTTGCGCCAGCCGCCGGCTTCCGCGATATCGATGTACTCGTTAAGTCGCTCCCGGAGCTTCATATAGCCATAAAACCGGGGAGCCACTTCATTCAGCGTCGCTTCCATCTCTCTGCTTTCCAGGGCGCTTGTCAGCGTCTTGATGAGATCGGTTTGTCGCCGTTTGAAGACCCAGCCGGGATAATGCCGCTGATGATCGGCCCTGCCACCGGAAAAATGAGAGGTATAGGAAAAAAAGGCCTCGGTCAGCAGGAGATCGAGATCGGCCAGTTGTTCAACATTGAGAGGCTGACTTCCCTCCCTGTCCAAATTGATTGTCGCTATCAGGGCCTCAATGCGTGCAACGCCATAGTCCTGGGGACTCAAACCCTCCCGAGTCGCCCGCTTTAAAATGCGCAGCAGATCGGCGGCCTGCTCATTCGGTCCCTCATTCCCGCTCCAGGCCGGCAAACCTTTTCGGTCCGTATAAAAGGCTTGCAGCAGGCGGACGGTATCCTGATCGTTGTATGCAAAATTCAGTAGAGATTTCCCGGACCCGTTCACGGTCCTCTGCAGAATACGATCGGCAACCTCTTCGGTAAGGGGTCTTGCGTCCAGCATTCCTGTCGTGACAATCCAGGTCAGGGCGATGCCGGCCAGCAGCATGACCCGGAGAATATGGACATTCCTCAATCTCATGCAGAATTCTCTCATTTGAATAAACATGCCGTTCTGTGGATTTTTATGGAAGCTTCCGAGGGGATGATTCGGGGTTATTTTTGGATGCCGTGCTGCATCTTCGTGCCGATCCCTTCTGACGCTCGACTGTCCATATACCAGAGCATGATAATTGGTCAACTATGTTTTTCTGTAGAAAATTCGATGAATCAAAGCGCCGAAAACAAAGCCGCCGATGTGAGCCCACCAGGCAATACCTGAGGTATGGTCACCAGCCAGTGTGGCATTGAGGAACTGCATGAGAAACCAGAGGGCGAGGAATAGAATGGCGGGGATTTCGATGAACCACGGGATAAAGAGCAGAGGAACGAGGGTCACAATCCTGGCGCGGGGATAGAGAAGGAAATACGCGCCCATAACCCCGGCGACGGCGCCACTGGCCCCGATCGTCGGCACCGGAGAGTGCGGATTGAGAAGGATATGCGTGAAACCCGAAGCGAGGCCGCAAAGCAGATAAAAAAGGAGATAGGATAAAGAACCGAGGCGATCCTCGACATTGTCGCCAAAGATATAAAGAAACCACATATTGCCGAGGAGATGCCAGAAACTGCCATGGATAAACATGAAGGTGAACAGGGCCGGAATCGCCTGCCCGCTGCCGAAGTCAGCGACCCCTCCAGGATCGGTGTAGCGGGCGGGGACCAGGGCATAACGGATCATAAAGGTATCGGCTTCCCCGCCAAGAGAAAGCTGTATCCCGTAAAAAAACACGTTAAGCAGGATAAGGACGATATTGACGAAAGGAAAATGGCGGGATTGAATCGTATCGCGAACTGGAATCATGAGGAGATAACCTCTGCACCGCTGAACGGTCCGCTTCCCGGTATTTCCAGGGTGAACAATTCAGGCGCATGCTGAAAAAACCCTGCATTTCGTGAGGTGGTCGCCAATCAGCAATACGGTCGGGATTTGAACACTAAGCGGTTTTCGGGAAACCGTTATCCTGATTCGAACGCGGGTTGAATGTTCCTGAGGACGGCATGCAGATCATCCAGCTTGAAGGGCTTTCTGAAAAAGGTGTCCGCGCCGGCCTCCTCGAATTTGCGAAAATCCAGAGAGCCGGTGATTCCGATAATGAACATATGAGGAAATCGGGAGCGGACGGTCCGGCACAGATCAAAACCACTCATCCCCGGCATCTCCGCGTCGGTGATCAGGATATCGTAAGAATTCCGGTTCAGCAGTTCCAGGGCGTCATCGGCACGGCCGGCCTTGCCGGGGTAATAGCCCCACAGGGAGGTGCTGATTTCCAGAAGATCGGTTGTTCCGGGGTCGTCGTCGACAATCAGAATTTTCATGCTGATCTCCCTTTTATTTAAATTTAAAGGGTTCCGGTCCTCAATGCCGAGGTTCCAATTTCCCCTTGAAGGGAGGATTCCCAAGGAGGGTTTCCAGGGCTTTTACCGGTCGTTTAGTGTATGATGTCATAAGGAATTTTCCCATCATGGGGAGGACTGATTTTAGTGGGGATAAGTACTTATTTTTCTCTCAGGAAAAGGATGAGAAACAGAGAATCTGAGGCCGGGCTGTGTCCGTTTTGAGTTTTTTTCTTTCCTTGGCGGCCGCCGCGGGGTTGGCGACTTCCGATGCCCTGACGAAGCGGTTTTTCAGTGACCGCTCCGCTTATGAGATGGGGCTGATCCGTCTGGCTTATACTGTTCCCTGGCTGCTTGCCGCGTCTCTTTTTATCTCTCCGGCGAAAACGGACGGGGTGTTCTGGTCCTGCGTCCTGGTTGGGCTGCCTTTAGAGGTGCTGTCCTTTCTGTGCTACATGAAAGCCCTCAAGGTGTCGCCGCTTTCCCTGTCGCTTCCTTTTCTGGCCTTTACCCCCGGCTTCATTATTCTGACCGGATGGCTTATCCTGGGAGAAAGGCTCAGCGCCGGAGGGCTGGCCGGCATCATGCTGATTATTGCCGGTTCCTACTGCCTTAATATTTCTTCCTTGAAACAGGGGGCTCTTCAGCCGTTCCGGGCTATCATCCGGGAGCCGGGCTCAAGGTTGATGCTGCTGGTTTCCTTTATTTATGCCTTTACGTCCACTGTGGGGAAACTGGCGATTCTGCACTCCAGTCCGGCTTACTTCGGCATTGTATATTACCTGCTCTTCACAGGCCTCATGTTTGCCGGTCTGGCCTTTATCGGGAAAAGATCCGGGAACATCCTGCGGACGCGGACTCCGGCCATGGCGCTGGCGCTGGGGGCGACGGTGGCCGTGACGATTTTCAGCCACATGCTGGCCATTTCATTGACCCAGGCTGCTTACATGATCGCCCTGAAGCGGACCAGCCTGCTGATCGGCGTACTTTACGGGGCCTGGTGGTTCCGGGAGGAAAAGATCATGGAAAGACTGACGGGGGCCTCGCTCATGGCGACCGGAGCCCTGTTGATCGGTTTGTTGGGATAGAAATTCAGAAAGAAGCAGCGCGTCCGGATGTTTACGGCACTTTGCGCGGGTCAGCTCAGATTTTCGTATTCTTCCTGTTTGATCGTCTGGAGGGTGGCTGTCGCCTTTTCGGAAATCAGATCCCATTCCGCCTTCAAGGCGCGCAACAGACTGTCCCAGGGGGGAAAAACATCGGAATCTCCGTTTTCGGAATGATGATCTGCCAGAATGGCTTCATAAAGACCGGCCATCTTTAACCCACACTGCCGGCGGGAAAAGGCGGGTGCCGTTTCTGCCGCTCCCTGCCGCCACCGGTTCGCCTTCTTCGGGTCCAGGGCGAATTCTTCCATGGCCTGGACGAAGGCCTCGATGGGAGCATCGGCGGCCAGAAGCCTCCCGTTCCAGTCATCTCGCACCACTTCACGCGTTCCCGGCGCATCCAGACCGATGACCGGTTTTCCCGCTGCCATGGCTTCGGCAAGCACCATGCCCTGCGTTTCTGATTTCGAGGAAAAAACGAAGAGATCCATCGCTGAATACAGATCCCGCAATGCCTCTCCGGTTTGACTGCCGGCCAGAAAAAGGCGCGATTCCTGTCCCGCGGACTCGAAGATTTCCCGAATTCGGGATTCACTGGGACCTGAACCCACAACAAGAAAACGGGCCGAGGGATGGCGATCGAGGAACAGGCAGACGGCCCGGGCCAGATAATCCAGATTTTTCTCCGGCGCCAGTCGGCCCACGTGGCCAATGACCAGTCGGTCTCTGCTCACACCGCAACGCTCGCGGCCGGCAGACCGGCAGCCTCCTCCGAGTACATCGAGATCCACTCCCGTGGGGATTTCAGAAATGGGACTCTGGACCCCCCGGTTTTTAAGCAGTTCACCGATGCTGCGACTCGGCGCTACCACATGGGCGCACAGATTCGCATAGGCTTTGGACAGGCAGACCACAAACCGCTTCATCGCTTTGGAATCCAAAGGAACATAGTGAGTATAAGCTTCATAAAGGGTATGATGGGTGAAGACGAGGGGCAGATCGCGCCGCCTCGCTTCCCGCAGGGCGGCATCGCCCAGCAGATAGGGATGGTGGCTGTGAATGAGGTCCGGCTGAAAGGCGTCCAATCGCTCCCGGATGATAAAAGGCAGAGGTATGCACAGGGAAAAATCACTGCCGTTGAAATTCTGAATCGCCGGCACGCGCATCACCTCCGGTCCTTCGTCATCCTCTCCCTGTGCGGCGTAGGTCGGCGCGACGATCAGGACCTGGTGCCCCAGGGCCTGCAGATCTTCAGCGAGTGTGAAGACGGATCGGGAAACCCCTCCGATCTGCGGCAGGTAGGTATTCGTGAACATGCAGATTTTCATGGTCGATTCCGTTGGATTGTTAAAAGTCTCCTGCAGTGTCTGTAAAAAATTCGGGACAGGACGATAGATGCACAGAAATTCTGGATCATATTAACATTTAACCTGAATCCCGTAAACCGCAAGTGTGGAGAAAGCGTTTTTCGCGATCCTGTCTGCACTCCTGTTAAAGATCGTAAAGCGTTTCATCGACTCGGGGCTGGGTGCGCCGCTTCGTTCCCTTTGCTGCTTTCTGCCCGGGCAGAAACGGTTCCTCCGATTCCAGCAGGTCACCCATTTCCTGCTCGATCTGTTCCGGATCCTCCCCCCGTTCCATGCGGCGAAGGGCTTCTTCCATCCCCTCTCCCAGGTGCAAACCGGTCATGTCGGACAGTTTCCTCATCAGGCGGACAGCCTGACGGGGATCCTCTTCATCGATTCCGTCCATCTCGCCGGCCAGCATGGACATCGCCCTTTCCATCCGGTTTTCATCAAGAGCGGGCATATCCTCCCCTGCCGGGTCCTCCCGGCCGGGGGTAATTTTGGCGAAGACCGACATCTGACGTTTCAAGGGAACCGTTTTGCAGGTGGGGCAGAAGGGGATCTTCTCCGTGTTGACCGTTCGAGAAAAAAAATTATAAACCGTATTGCACTGTTCACAGAAAAATTCATAAATCGGCATAAAACTTCCTCACGTTACAATTATCATTTGATGATTTTAATCATTTCCCTCCGGGAAAATCAAGTTTCCGGGGGCCTGTCGAGCAGCCCTCCTTCTTCTCCGGAAAGCGGATGGTCCTTATTTATTCTTTTTATAGAAATATCGAATCGTTACCGAGCTCAAGCCCGGCGGTCCACAAGGCGACCGATCCGTTCCAGCAGCGGCGGGTGGGAATAGTGAAACCACACATAAAGCGGATGGGGAAAGAGGTTGGCGAGGTTGTCCTTTGCCAGGCGTTTCAGGGCAGATATCATGGGGGCTGCCGTTCCGATCAGATTCCGGCTGTAGTCATCCGCTTCCCGTTCGAACCGGCGGAGCATTGCGGCGCTGAAAGGCTTCAGAAAGAAGAAAAAGGGCCCGGTCAGGATCCCGATAAGCAGCAGGCCGGCATAAGTGACGGGTTCCGAAAAGCCGAAGGTCGAATAGAGAAGAGGCCATTTCAGCAGACGGGAAAAGAGGTAAAGTATCCCCAGGGAGGTCAGTTCCGTGAAAATCAGCTGTTTGAGTATGTGCCTCTTTTTCCAGTGCCCGATTTCATGAGCCAGCACGGCCAGGATTTCCTCCCGGGTCGAAGAAGCAAGGAGGGTGTCGAACAGGACGATCCGCCGGGTTTTCCCCAGACCGGTAAAGTACGCATTGGTGTGACGACTCCGTTTCCCTTCATCGACCTGATAAATTCCGGCCACTTCCAGTTCCGCCCGTCTCGCCAGATCCATCACGGCCCTTTTGAGATCCTGGTCCTGGATCGGTTCGTAGCGGTTGAAAAGGGGGGCGATGACCACCGGATAAAGCCAGAGCATCAACAGTTGAAAGGCGGCGAACAGCAGCCAGGACCAGAACCACCAGGATTCCCTGGCGTATTGTATCAGTGCCAGAAAAGCGCTTCCCAGCGCACCCAGCAGGATGACGGAAATCCCCAGGCTTTTCAGGCTGTCCATCACCCACAGCCGGAAAGTCATCGTGCTGAAGCCATACCGTTTTTCAATCCCGAAGATGCGGTAGAGATCGAAAGGCACAGCGATTACACCGCTGGCCAGCATCAGGACACTGAAAAAGAGCAGACCCGACAGGATAAAGGGAAGCTGCCGGCCTGAAAGAATGCCGGTCAGCCAGGGAAGGACACCGCTGAGGAGAACTGTCAGCGTCAACAGATCATCGACGATCCCTTCAAACGAAGTAAAACGGGAGGTCGTCACCGTATAATCCGTCATCCGGGAGAGGGTGGCTTCATCGATTTCACCGCGGAAAAGTTCCGGCACCCGGCGGCCGTGATGCTGGAGATGCCGGATGTTGATCCGGGTCAACGCTTCCTTGAAAAGGCTGCGGGCAAGGAAAAGAATCAGAAAAGTCACCAGCAACGCGTTCCATTCTATCATCGGGTTCTCGATTTCTCGCAGTTCTTGATTATTCTCTGCCTGCTGAAGCCTCTCGGAAGCGGCAGAGACAGGGATGCCTCTAACAGTTCGGAGGAAAAAAGTCAATTTCGGTCAGGGTGGGCTCTAGTCTGGAAATATGGATCTCCCTCTGATCTTCCTGGAAACGGTGACAGGAAGGACCTGCCCTGCCGTAAAAAAGAAAAGAATTGAATTTTCAAGGATTCGGTGCAATGATTGCGCGCTTGAATTTACTGCTGAAAAGTCACTTTCCCTTAAAAAAGCGATAATTGCTGAAGGATGCCTATGGACCCCACATTGAACGATCAAGAACCCGAATCGACACCGCCTGCAGACCAGAATTTCAATGATCCCGGGGAGGAGCCGATCCTGGAGCCGACCGACGCCCTGCCCGAGGTCGCTCTGGAGTGTTTGCCCCCGACGATAAGGGATGCTGCCACCCGCGCGGGGTGGACGAAACTGATGGACGTTCAGGCCAAGGCGATTCCCTATATCCTGGCCCGGCGGGATCTCATGATCCAGTCGAAAACGGGCAGTGGAAAGACGGGAGCCTATCTCCTGCCCATACTGGGACGTCTTGACCCGCGGAAGGCCGCCTGCCAGGCCATGATTCTTGTGCCGACTCGGGAACTGGCCCTTCAGGTGTCGAGGGAAGCCCTCCTGCTGAGCGCCGACTCCGGAATCCGCACCGCCGTTGCCTACGGCGGCGTTGGGTATCACGCCCAGCTCGAGGCCTTCCGGGAAGGGGCGCAGCTCGTCATCGGAACACCAGGGCGGATCCTGGATCATCTGATCCGGGGTTCCCTGTCGCTGAAAGCCTTGTCGATTCTGGTTTTCGATGAGGCGGATCGCATGCTGTCCATGGGATTCTATCCGGACATGAAGCGCATTCAGGAATTCATTCCCCGCGAGATCAATGCCTATCTGCTGTCGGCCACGTTTCCGTCCCATGTTCTCCGCCTTGCCGGAGAATTTCTGAGAAAACCGGAATTGCTGAGCCTCAGTCGGGATCAGATTCACGTGACGGAAACGGAGCATGTGTACTATCTCGTTCCGGGAATGGGCAAGGAACGGTCTCTTGTCCGGATCATCGAAGCGGAAAATCCCGTTTCCGCCATTATCTTCTGCAACACCAAAGCCACGGTCCATTTCGTGAGCGTCGTACTGAAACGTTTCGGTTATGACGCGGACGAATTGAGTTCCGAACTGTCCCAGAAGGCACGGGAAAAAGTCATGGCGCGGATTAGGAGCGGATTACTCCGTTTTCTGGTGGCCACGGATGTGGCAGCCAGAGGCATCGATATCCCGGACCTGTCCCATGTCATTCAATATGAACCGCCGGAAGATCCCGAGGCTTACATCCACCGGGCGGGCCGCACCGGCCGGAAAGGCGCCAGCGGCGTCGCCATTTCCCTGGTTGCCGGGATGGAGCAGTTTCGGCTGCGGGACATCGCGAAGTCCTTCGGTATCGATATTCAGGAACGGTCCCTGCCAAAAGATGAAGAAGTGGAAACGACCGTGTCCCAGCGAGTGATCGCTCTGCTGGAGGCCAAGATGAGAATGCGTGACCGACTGCAGGTGGAACATATGCAGCGTTTCATTCCTCTGGTCAAAAGTCTGTTGCAGAATGAAGAAGAAATGGACCTGATCGCCATGCTGGTTGATGATTTCTATATGGCGACTCTGAATACGCCTCCTCCCCAGCCGCCGGAAGTGCAGAAGTCGTCAGTGTCCGCTGGGGGGCCTGATGCTGCATCCGGGGCAAAAAAGAAACGCCGCCATCGCAAATCTTCCCGCAGCATGGCCGGAAGCCGATCGGACAGCGGCGAATCCACGGGAGAAACGGAAGGGGATTAATTTTTCTCTTCCGCAATGACCGGCTCTACTTCCCATCCCATGTTTCCGGCGCCGCAGCGGTGAAAGTTCCCATGCCGGCCTTCCATGAAGATCCGCCGGTTGCGCTGCCCCCCTCCCTTTTGGTTTTGTCTGCAACCGTTAAAACGCCTTCAGCTCGAGTCCGCCATCTCCTGATTCCGTGGAATTTCGGAGAGTTTTTGTTTTACAGGCTGACAAAAAAACGGTATGGAAAAAACGATGGAATTTTCAAGGAGATGCGATGAGCGCACTGCAGAATGTCCTTTCCCGCATGACCGGGACCCCGCTGATTTTTGACGGGGCCATGGGGACGATGATTTATGAAAAAGGGGTCTTTATCCAGACCTGTTACGACGAATTATGCCTGACCGAGCCCGGGCTGATTCTGGGGATTCATGAGCAGTACGCTCAGGCCGGGGCGCAGGTGCTGGAAACCAATTCCTTCGGCGCCAACCGGATCAAACTCCGGGCTTACGGCCTGGCGGAAAAAGTGGCCGACATCAACCGCGCCGCAGCAAGACTCGCCCGCCAGGCGGCCGGGACGACGCTCTACGTCGCCGGATCCGTGGGACCCTGTACCCAGGGAGGTCAGGTGATCACCGGGAGGGACATGGCGGAAGTCGAAGCCGCCTTCCGGGAACAGATGGAAGCCCTGACAGAAGAAGGCGTGGATCTGCTGCTTCTGGAGACGTTCAGCGACTTAAAAGAGCTGCAGCTGGCAGCCCGGGTTGCACGTGAAAGAGGCGTGCCGGTGCTGGCCTCCTTTGCCGTGGACGATGATGGGGAGACGGCGGCCGGAACACCGGCGGAAAAGATGGCTGCGGCCCTGGAAAAAGATCCTCACGTCGACGTCATCGGCCTCAACTGCGGCACCGGTCCGGCAGGGATTTACGAGGCTCTGCTGAAAGTCCTTCCCGTTGCTGGCAAACCGGTGATCGTGATGCCCAATGCCGGGATGCCGCGGGAAATCGGTGGAAGGACCCTCTATCTGGCCAACCCCGAATATTTCACCGAATATGCCAAAAAATTCATTGAACTGGGCGTTCGCGGAATCGGCGGATGCTGCGGCGTCCATCCCGCACACATCGCCACGGCGGCCCGTGCTGTTCGCGGACTCAGCGGTGTCCGAAAGCATGTCGAAGTGACGACTCGTCAGCAGGCTCCTGCGCAGAAGCCCGCAATTCCGACTGCGGCTAAATCACGTCTGGCCGCGAAGATATGTTCCGGGCAGAAGGTGACTTCTGTGGAGATTCTTCCCCCCCGGGCCGGCGACTTCAGTAATATGCTGGCCAAAGTGCGTCGGTGCCATGAAGCCGGCGTCGATGCCATAAACATTCCCGATGGTCCCCGGGCCAGCGCCCGGGTCTCACCCATGATCACGGCCCTGGTCATCCTCAGGGAAGTGGGCATCGAGCCGGTAGTCCATTACTGCTGCCGGGACCGGAACCTGATCGGGATGCAGAGTGATCTGCTGGGCGGGTACGCCGTGGGGCTCGTGAATTACCTGATCATTACGGGTGACCCGCCGAAACTGGGAAACTGCCCGGAGGCGACGGGCGTCTTCGATGTGGATTCCATCGGCCTCACCTCCGTGGTCCACAATCTCAATTCCGGCTGGGACATCGGAGGCAGTCCCGTAGACCCGCCCACGGGCATCTTCATCGGCGTGGGCGCCAATCCCTGCGCGGTGGATCTGGAGCGGGAGATCGACCGCTATTTTCAGAAGATCGAGGCCGGCGCCGAGTTTGCCATTACTCAGCCGGTTTTCGACGAGGAGGCCCTGTTCCGGTTCCTGGACCGCGTGGAGAAGCACTCGAAGCGCGTTCCCGTTCTGGCCGGCGTCTGGCCGCTGTTGAGCTACCGGAATGCGGAATTCATGAATAATGAAGTTCCGGGCGTGATGGTGCCGCGGGAAATCCTCGAGCGCATGGCCCGGTGTGAAACCCGGGAGGAAAGCCAGCGCACCGGGATCGAAATTGCCAGGGCCATCTGTGAAAAAATTCACGAAAGGGTTGCCGGTTTCCAGGTGTCCGCTCCCTTGAACAACGTGGAAATCGCACTTTCCGTGCTGAGGAAGGGCGAAGGTCGGGAAATCTAGCCCCGGCATTTTTTATGGAAATATTTTTTCCCCCCTGATATGAGATGAAACTGAGTTTTTAGAGAGGATACATTTCTGTCGGCTCTGGAGTATAGTCGCGATGATTGTTCGGTGCTGGGGGGCGAGAGGATCCATTCCCGTTTCCGGAAGAGATTACCTGAAATATGGCGGGGATACCACCTGCATTGAGATTCGGACGCAGCGGGACGAGATCATCATCATCGATTCCGGCTCCGGAATCCGGCGACTGGGCAACAGGCTCATGGCGGAACGCCGTTTCGAATACACCCTCATCTTTACCCACGCGCACTGGGACCATCTCATCGGATTTCCCTTCTTCAAGCCGATCTACCATCGAAAAACACGCGTCGCCCTGTATGGCTGTCCCTATGCCCAGGCCTCCGTCCAGCAGATTATCTCGCGCATCATGACGCCTCCGAACTTTCCGGTCGCGCTTGCCGATGTCCATGCCGATCTGATCTTTCATGAATCCTGCGCCGTGCCGTTTGAAATCGGCGGGATGCGCGTGACCCCGATTCCTCTGAGCCACCCCAACGAGGGGATCGGTTACCGGTTTGAAGAAGACGGCAAAAGTTTTGTATTTCTGACAGATAATGAATTGATGCATCACCATCCCGGGGGAATGGCCTATGAGGATTATTGCCGCTTTGCCCGGGGGGCGGATCTGCTCATCCATGACGCGGAGTATGTTGCCGCCGACTATCTGACAAAAAAATCGTGGGGGCATACCGTTTACCTGGATGCCCTGCGTCTTGCCCTGGACGCGGGCGTCGCGAGACTGGGATTGTTTCATCACAATCAGGAGCGAACGGATTCGGAGCTTGACGCCATGGTGGAGGACTGCCGCGGCTTGATTTCGCGGGGGGGGCACAGGCTGGACTGTTTCGCCATGAATCAGGAAATGGAAATCAATCTGTAAAAACCTTGAAGGGGCGGCAGCCTGCTGCCGCATTGAACGGGCAGGTCGGGGAAGGATCTCGTGGTATGAACGAAGGGGGCCAGGTCAGGACCGGTCGGATGCGGGACAGGGTTGTCCTGGGGCGGCGATGGATGCCGACGGAGCCGGCGGAAGACGAAACCGAACGGCTCCGGGAGGAACTCCTGGAAACCCGGAAGAGACTTCGGGATTTTAAAGCCCTGATCAATCGGAGCCCGGCGGCGGTCTTTCTGTGGCGCGTTACAGCCGGCCGGCCAGTGGAATTTGTCTGTGGCAATGTGACCCAGTTCGGTTATACAAGGAAGGAATTCCTGGATGGCGACGTTTCCTGGACAGCGATTATCCATCCCGATGACATTGCCTGTCTGGAAAGGGAGAAGGAAGAATGTGCCGCCCGGGGGATTGACAAATTCACCCGGGAATACCGGATTTTCACGAGATCGGGTGAAATCCGCTGGATCGAGGATCGAACAGTGGCTATCCGGGATGAACGGGGGATCACAACGCACTATCAGGGGGTACTTCTGGATGTGACGGATCGCAAGCGTCTGGAGGAGATGCTCTGCAATACCAGAGAGGAGCTGGAACGGCGGGTGGCTGAACGGACCGCCGAACTGGCCCTGGTCAATGAAGAGCTCCAGCTTGACATCGCCATGCGCAGGGAGGCTGAAGAAAGCCGCAGGCAGTTGGAGCAGATGCTTCAGCAGGCGCAGAAGATGGAAGCGATCGGCACGCTGGCAGGCGGAATTGCACATGATTTCAACAACATCCTGGGTGGGATCATGGGGTTTACGGAGCTGGCCCTCCTGGATATCCCGGAAGGAAGTCCGGCTTGCCTGAATCTGAAACAGTCTCTGAAAGCGCAGCATCGAGCCATCGAAATGGTCAATCAGATTCTGGCCTTCGGTCGCCAGACGGAAGGCGATCCCATTCCGGTCAAGGTCAGCACGATCGTCAAGGAAGCCGTGAAGCTGCTCCGAATGTCGATTCCAGCCATGATTGACATTGTGTTGAAAAACGATGCCGCTTCGGACATGGTCATCGTCGATCCCACCCGGATTCACCAGATCCTCATGAATCTCTGCACCAATGCGGCCCATGCCATGCGTGAGCGGGGAGGCAGACTCACGGTTTCGCTGTTCAATGTTTCGATTGATCTGGAAGCCGCTCTGGCTTATCCGGAAATTCTGCCCGGACTCTATATCGAGTTGGCGGTGGAAGATACGGGGCATGGCATTGATCCCCAAATCCAGGACCGGATTTTTGACCCCTTCTTTACGACCAAAAAACCCGGAGAAGGCACGGGGATGGGACTGGCTGTGGTTTATGGGATCGTTAAAGACTTCAAGGGCGCCATTGACCTGGACAGTCAGCCCGGCAAGGGGACTCGGTTCCGCGTGCTGATCCCTGCGATTGAATCCAGGGAGGAAGAATGCACAACGACAGGTTCGATCCCCCGGGGGCGGGAACGGATTCTTTTCGTGGATGACGAAAAGTGTCTGGTTCGGATTGCTGAACAATTGCTGACCCGACTTGGCTATAAGATTGTGGCGAGCATGAGCAGTATCGAGGCCCTGGAAGCCTTTCGCAGCCGGCCGGAAAGCTTCGATCTGGTGATTACCGATCTGAACATGCCCGATATGACCGGGATCGACCTTTCCAGGGAACTGCTTCATATCCGGGCGGATATCCCGATTATTCTCTGTACGGGATTCAGCGAGCAGATCATTGAAGAAAAGGCGAGAAAACTGGGCATCCGGGAATTTATTTTCAAACCGTTCATCATGAGCACAATGGCACAGGTTATTCGGGATGTCCTGGAGCGTCGGGAGTAACTGAGGGGGCGAAGATGCCGCGTATTCTGGTTGTGGAAGATGATGAACCGCTGCGGTCCGTTCTGAGGCAGATTCTGGAACGAACAGGCCATGAAGTGGCTGAAGCGGCGGATGGCAGGGCGGCCATGGAGATTCAGCGTCAGAAGGGAGCCGATCTTGTGATTACGGACATCATCATGCCGGAAGTGGACGGCATCGAAACGATCATGGTCCTGCGGCGGGAATTTCCGTCGGTCAAGATCATCGCCATCTCCGGGGGCAGCCGCGTCGGTCCCAGGGAGTTCCTGAATCTTGCCAGGGTGCTGGGGGCGCATCGGACGCTTCATAAACCTTTTGCTCTGCAGGAGATGCTCGATGCCGTTGATGAGCTCCTCGGCGAAGGCGGTGCATCCGGTTAGAGGAGAACGTTCCGGAGCAGACGAAAGGAGCCGGATGTTTCATGTGCGTGTTGAATTCCGATCAACTGGAACCGGGGATGATACTGGCCGGACCGATCTTGATGAAAAACGGCATGGTCCTTTTCGGGAAGGGCACGGAATTAACGGAAGCTTACATTGAGCGGATTCGCAGTATGACCTTGAACGGCATCTCCATTGTGGAAAGGGCGCCGCTTTACGAGTCCCGGGAGCAGCTCCTGGAGAAGCTGGAGGCGCGGTTCCGGCCTGTCGGACAGCAGCCCTACATGAAGATGCTGAAGCGGCTGGTTGAAGAGCGCATCCTGGAGTGCGATGAGCAGGAAAAAAAAGAAGATTCCCGGGGAAAGAGCGAATAAAATCGTGAGGATAAGCGGTGGTTCCGGTGCCGGATAATCCCACGGATATCCGTATCCTGCGCCACAGGATTGAAAAGATCGACATGCTGCCCACGATTTCCGGGGTTGTGAGGCGGCTCACAAAGGTTATCGGAAATCCGAAAACATCCCTGCATGAAATCAGCAGCTTCATCTCCAGCGATCCGGCGCTTACCAGCAGGATCCTGAAGATGGTCAATTCCGCCGTCTTCGGCTTTCCCGGAAGGATTTCATCCGTCACGCATGCATTGACGCTTCTGGGACTGGACGCCGTCAGGAGCCTTCTGATGGGGGTGACCGTTCTGGAGCTCATGCAGACTGTGATGGTCGGTCTTCGGGAACATTCCGTCGGATGTGCAGTGGCGGCGCGGTCAATAGCGGAAATCAAAGGCTTGAAAAATCTGGAAGAAGTTTCCGTGGCCGGTCTGCTCCACGATATCGGCAAGGTGATTTTCCTTCTGGAATTTCCCAAAGATTATAGGACAGTTATGGAGGAGGCGGAGCAAAAGGAGATTCTGGTCATGGAAGCCGAGAAGGCCCGTTTTTCCGAAACCCACGCGGCCGCGGGCCAGTGGCTTGCCGAAAAATTATTCTTTCCCGGAAAGCTGACGGACATGATCGCCTTCCACCACAAGCCCGGCCTGGCGAGAAGCGCGCCCCTGGAGACGGCCATCGTTCATCTGGCGGACATCCTGGTGAGGGCCCTGGGGTTCGGTTATGCCGGCGATGCCTTCGTTCCCGCCGTTTCCCCCGTTGCCTTCGAACTGCTCGATCTCAAAGAACGGGATATCCGGGAGGTTCTGAAGAGCATCGAGAATGTGCGGGCATCGGGGGAAGACCTCTTCTGGTAAACCGGTGGTAAACCGGGAAACCGTTATCATTGCCAGCCGGAATCCCGCCGCCGCCCTTTCTTCCTCCCTATTCTTTCCTAATTCTTTCCCTTCCGGTTTCCGGATTTCCAAGCGGGTTAAAATCGAGAAAGAAACCCTGTCTGCACCCGGTTTCGGGGATGAAATGTGAACAGCAGGTCGTTCCGGCGTTGACGCGGGCGTCAGGATGGGTTATGCAGGAGCGAAAAATTTTTCGAACCGGACAGGAGTTGAAAAATGATCGAATTTTTCAAAATGAGCGGAAGCGGCAATGACTTCATCCTGATAGACAACCGGGAAGGGGCGCTGTCTTCCATCAAGAATATTCCGTCCTTCGTGGAGGCGATCTGCCGTCGGAAGGTTTCCGTCGGCGCCGATGGTGTGATCCTCGTCGAACGGTCGCCGCGGGCGGATTTCCAGTGGCGCTTTTTCAACGCCGACGGCAGCGAAGTGGAAATGTGCGGCAACGGCGGTCGCTGTGTCGCCCGCTTTGCCTATCTCAAAGGGATTGCCGGGGAGCGGATGTCCTTTGAAACCGTGGCCGGACTTATCGATGCCGAACTACGGGGAGACGATGTGAAATTGCGGCTGACCGAACCTTCGTCTCTGCAGGCGAACCAACCCATTCCCGTTGGAGACGAAATCCTGACGGTGGACAGCCTCAACACCGGCGTGCCCCACGTCGTGGCCTTCGTCGAGGAGCTGGACGGATTCGATGTTTTCCGTTACGGCCGGGCGTTGCGGTATGCCGAGGCTTTTCAGCCGGCGGGCACGAACGCCAACTTCGTGACCGTCACCAGCCTTCACAGCCTTTCCGTCCGGACCTATGAAAGGGGCGTGGAAGACGAAACCCTGGCCTGCGGCACAGGGTCGGTGGCTTCGGCCCTGGCGGCAGCGACGCGGGGATTGGTGGAGTCACCGGTGGAGGTGACCGTGAGAAGCGGCGAAAGGCTCAAGATTCATTTTGAGCGGATCGACGGTGCGTTCAGGAACGTTTACATGGAAGGCCGGGTCCGGGTGATTTACGAGGGCCGGCTCTGGGAAGAGGCCTGGCAGGAGAACGGAAATTAAACGATTAAAGGAGAGAGAACGGTGCAGATTGCGGAGCGTTTAGGAAAAATTCCCCCTTACCTGTTCATGGAGTTGCGGAAAAAGATCAATAAGGCGAAGGCCGAGGGCGTGGACGTCATCAGTCTGGCCATCGGCGACCCGGTGGAACCTACGCCGGATTCCATAATCGAGGAACTCTGCCGCCAGGCGCACGTCCCCGAGAATCACCGGTATCCCACAGATGAGGAAAAAGGGATGCTGGCCTACCGGCAGGAGGTGGCCCGCTGGTACCGGGAGCGCTACGGCGTCACTCTCGATCCCGAAAAGGAAACCCTGGGGCTTATCGGTTCGAAGGAAGGATGCCATCACTTTGTGCTGGCCTGCATCAACCCCGGTGACATCGTTCTCATGACCGATCCGGGCTATCCGGCCTATCGTTCCAGCATTCTCATGGCCGGCGGAGAACCCTGGAATGTTCCGATTCTGCCCGAAAACGATTATCTTCCCGTTTTCGAAGACATCCCTTCCAACATCCTGAAGCGGGCGCGGGGGATGTTCCTCAACTATCCCAACAACCCGACGGGGGCCTGCGCAACCCGGCCTTTCCTGGACCGGCTGGTGGCCTTCGCGAGGGAGACCGGAATCGCCGTCTGCTATGACAATCCTTATGGGGAGATGGTTTTTGAAGGGCAGGAACGTTTGAGCTTCCTGATGGCCGATGGGGCTAAGGAGGTCGGCGTGGAACTCAATTCCCTGTCCAAACCGTTCAACATGACGGGCTGGCGGATTGGGATGGCTTCGGGAAACCAGGAAATCCTTGCCGCCATGAGCAAGGTCAAGGAAAATACCGACTCGGGAATCTTCAATCCCATTCAGTACGCGGGAATTCACGCCCTCCGTCATGAGGGAGCTTCGATTGACCGGATGCGGGCGATCTATGCCAGGCGGCGGGCGCTGGTTCTGGAGACGCTCAAGAAGATCGGCATAAACTTCGAACCGCCCAAGGGCACCTTTTATCTCTGGGTGCCGGTTCCTGCGGGAATGACTTCCCTGGAGTTCACCAATCGACTTTTCGAGAAGACCGCGGTCGTCGTGGCTTCCGGTACGGCCTATGGCCAGTACGGCGAAGGCTTCATCCGCATCTCGCTGACCGTGCCCGATGACCGGCTGGCAGAGGCCATGGCCCGGATCGGGAAGGAGTTCGCCTGATTGCGAGCAGTGATCCCTGCCCCTTCGGAAGGTTTGGTTCGACGTTTAATGTTCTCACCGTAATATTCCGACCTTGAACATTGAACGTAGCGCCCCCCCGTCGAGGTGGCGCTTTGTTAGTGAGTAACTTGTTTTCGTGTTACTCGCAAAGGAGGAATCAGCAATGGAAATCGGGATTCTGGGTCTTCCCCAGAGTGGAAAAAGCACCCTTTTCGAAATCATGACAGGCGTCCGCAGCCGCGATGTTCATGGGGAACCGTGTGTCCGCGGACAGGCCTCCGTTCCCGACAGACGGTTTGACCGGCTTGTGGAAATCTATAAACCCCTTCGGGCCGTGCCTGCCCGGGTTCCCTTTACGGATGTGAACGCCGCGGGTGAAAAGGCGTGGGAAACGGTTCGCCAGGCGCTCAGCGGCGCCGAAGGCCTGCTCCATGTGGTGGACTGCTTTTCGGACAGATCGATTTCGGCCATGGTGAATCGCTGCCGGCAACTGGATGACGAACTGATCCTCTCCGATCTGGTGGTGGTGGAGAACCGCCGCGAGCGGCTCTTGAAGGTGGCCAGAAAAAACCTGAAGCCGCCTGAATCTCTCCATGTGGAGCTGATGCCGCGCCTGCAGGAGCAGCTCGAAAGCGGGAGGCCCTTGCGGGAACTGAATCTGACGGTTGAGGAACGCCATGCTCTGTCCAGTTTTTCTTTCTGGACGCTGAGACCGGAACTGGTTGTCCTTAATGTGGCTGAAGATGGTTTCCCGACCGTGGAAGCCTTTCAGACGGAAGCCGGGCTGGTGGAGCCGGTGATGGGGATCTGCTGCGAGCTGGAAGCGGAAGTGGCCTCTCTTCCCACTGAGGAGCAGAAGGAATTCCTGGCGGCCCTGGGCATGGAAGAACCTGCTTTCGGACGGGTGATCCGCGCCGCCTTTTCTCTCCTCGGGCGGATATCCTACTTTACCGTGGGAGAGGACGAGGTGAAGGCCTGGGTCATTCCGGAAGGGACAAAGGCCCCACGCGCAGCCGCGGCCATTCACAAGGATTTTGAAAGGGGTTTCATCAAAGCCGAAGTGGTAGCTTATGATGATTTCATCGCCTGCGGCGGCTCTCACGCCAAAGCCAAGGCGGCGGGGAAGGTCCGCCTGGAAGGCAAGGATTATATCGTGCGGGACGGCGACATCATCACCTTCCGATTCAACGTCTGATCTTTCTTTTTCCCTTACAGGCAAGACGAAGAGCAGACGGCCTATCATCCAAATTCTTATTGCAGAGGTTCATAATTATGAAAATCAAATTTTTAGGCGCGGCGAGAACGGTGACAGGGTCCTGTTATATTCTGGAAACGCAGGGGCATCGCTTTGCGATTGACTGCGGCATGCATCAGGGAAATGAGGAGATCGAGAAGCGGAACTGGAATGTGGAGCTTTATGAGCCTGAAAAGATTGAGTTTTTTCTGATTACCCATGCCCATATCGATCATACCGGTCTTCTGCCCCGCCTTGTTCAGAAAGGGTTTCGGGGGCCGATTTATGCGACGCAACCGACCGTGGATCTGCTGAGGATTCTCCTGCTGGATTCCGCCCATATCCAGGAAATGGAAGCCCAGTGGAAAAGCCGGAAGCGCCTGCGCTTCGGAGAGAAACGCGTGGGGCCGCTTTATACACAGCGGGATGCCGAAGCGGTTTTTCCGATGTTGAAAAGCGTTTCCTATGACAAACCCTTTGAACCCTTCCCGGGGCTTAAGGTGAACTTCATGGATGCGGGGCATATCCTGGGCTCTTCATTTCTGGAACTCTGGCTGAAGGAAAACGGCGTTCCTGCAAAACTTGTTTTTTCCGGGGATATCGGTCGACCAGCCCAGTTGCTCATGGACGATCCCGGGATTATCGCCGAGGCGGACTATCTCTTTCTCGAATCCACCTACGGCAACCGGAATCACAAGAATGAGCAGGACAGCCTGAACGAGCTGGCCGAGGCCATCGCCTACAGCTATGAATGCAGGCAGAAGATGGTGATTCCCGCATTTGCCGTCGAACGGACGCAGGAGATGATGTACTGTCTCTATCTGCTGTCCAAAAAGGGACAGCTGCCTAAGGACATGCCCATTTACCTGGACAGCCCCCTGGCGATCCAGGCTACGGAAATCTTCCGCCGCCATGCCACCTTTCTGGATGATGAAACACAGGCACTGATCCTGAAGGGAGAAAACCCCCTGCGCCTCCCCCAGCTCCGTTGTACGCAGACCACGGAGGAATCCATCGCCATCAACCAGACCGAGGGGCCGGCCATCATCATCTCCGCCAGTGGAATGGCCAACGCCGGTCGGATTCGCCATCATCTCCGCCATAATCTGTGGCGTGAAGGCGCCAGCATCGTCTTTGTGGGTTTTCAGGCCGAGGGAACCACAGGACGAAAGATTATCGACGGTGCGAAAAGAGTCCGCATCCTGAATGAAAATGTGGCCGTCAAGGCCCGGATTTTCACAATCGGCGGTTTTTCGGCGCATGCCGGGCAGAGCCAGCTTCTCGAATGGCTCAGTCATTTTAAAAATCATGGGCTGGAGGTTTTTCTGGTTCACGGTGAATATTCCGCTCAGCAGGTTCTGGCGGACCGCATCCGGGAACGGTTCGGCTACAAGGTGATTATTCCGGAATATCTGGAAGAAACGTTCCTGAAGATCGGCGAGGAAATCAAAAGAGTGGAATTCCCGGAAAAGGCGGCGCCGAAGATCGACTGGGCCTATCTGATCGGCGATCTGGAAGCCCGGATGGAGCAATTGCGCCAGAGACAGCCGCAGCTGGAGTCCAAATCCTGGGTGCAGCAGACCGAATTTCGCGATCGGATTCTGGAGCTTAACCGGGATCTGATGGAAACCATTTCGGAAATCTGATGGGGCGGTGCAGGGGAAATTACCGGACCAGACGGTATTCGAAAGTCGCAACGACATTCAGCCGGGAAAGCTGAAAAAAGTCGGGCAGAGGTGCATAACGGGATTTTCTGACCGCCCTCAGAGTGGCTTCATCCAGCAGAGGGAAGCCCGATGACCGGATGATGGCTGTATCCAGAAGCTCTCCCGTCTTTGCGAGGGAAAACCGGATGACCGTGATGCCCTGTTCTTTCCGGGCGGAAGCTTTTTCGGGATAAATCCAGGAGCTTTCGATTTTTTCTCTGACTGCCTTCAAGTAAGGCCGGTAGCGCGATTCACTGCTGTTCAGGTCCACCGTCGCTTCGCGAATCTTTCCGCCGGCGAAGCTCTGTACCTTCTTTGCCGGCGGATGAGCCGGTCGAGCCTGCGGCGGTGGTGCTGCAGGGGGAAGGGATTTGCCCTCGACACCGGCAGACATCTCCCTGAGATCGAGGGTCATCACCCGCGCCGGGCGTCTTTTCCCCTGCCATTCGATCAGACCGGTCAGGGAGAGGACGGCAAGATGAATGACCAGAGAAATCATGACGGAATAAATGAGGATTTTGTTTGCCGGCATCGGTAGCTTCACCTTTCATTGGCCGGGAAGCATAGAATAAGAACTTTTTAAAATCAACAGGCGGTTCAGTGGATACGGAAAACGGTTCTGCAGAGTCAGACAGAAATCCGGGTTTCCCATCAGGGGCATCGGAAACGGAAAGAGACCATGATGAGCGATGGATGAGCCTTGCCCTCGAAGAAGCCCGCCTGGCCGCGTCAGAGGGAGAGGTTCCGATCGGGGCGGTGATTGTCCGGGAAAATGAGGTGATCGCCAGAAGCCACAATATGCCGGTTGACCGTCATGATCCCACGGCCCATGCGGAGATTCTGGCCATCCGGGAAGCCGCGGAAAAAATGAAAAATTACCGCCTGACGGGAATGACCCTCTACGTGACGCTTGAACCGTGCATCATGTGTGCGGGGGCGATTCTTCAGGCCCGCCTGAAAAGGCTGGTTTATGGAACCGGCGACCCAAAGGGCGGTGCGGTGGATTCCCTTTACCGGTTGCTTCAGGACAGCAGACTGAATCATTTCGTGGAGGTTACAGGGGGCGTTCTGCAGGCATCCTGCGCGGAAATTTTAAGTGGATTTTTCCGGGAAAAGAGGGTAACATCCCCTCTCTTAAAATCAGAAGGACAGGTAAAGTCTTGATTTTGCGGAGAGGTACCGAAGTGGTCGTAACGGGATCGACTCGAAATCGATTTGGGGGCCAAAAGCTCTCACGGGGGTTCGAATCCCCCTCTCTCCGCCAGTTATTGCTTCGGGAAGCAATCCAAATCCGGATTCGGAATGAGGTGCAAGGCACCGGCGCAGAGTGTGCTGCGATACGGAATTGGAAGCGGACTCCCGCCGGGGAAGGCCGCATCCTGCCCTTGAACGGTTTTTAAAAATCGTTGGTGTTTTTTCTCTTTTTCTGTTAGGGAGTTCCCGTCATTTTTCGGCAGGCCGTTTCTTTAAGGAGAGATGCCCGAGAGGCTGAAGGGGCACGACTGGAAATCGTGTGTATGTCCACAAAGATGTACCGGGGGTTCGAATCCCCCTCTCTCCGCCAGTCCCTGTTATTTTCCCGAAAGCGGTCAACCGGCTGCCGCGGAAGCGGCTTTCCTGACGGGATTCCTTTTTGATACGGATAGCCGGGCCCCGTGCAACGACGGCGTGTGAACCCCGCCAGGTCCGGAAGGAAGCAGCGGTAGCAATGTCCGGCGTGTGCTGCGGATCAGCCTGGCTATCTTTTGTCCGTTATGGTGGCAGGTCGTAAATTCTCAGGTCTAAGTGCGCCATCCGGCGTGAAATCGTCCAGCCCCTTGATCGTGGTTTCTCTGAGCATCTTCGCACTTCCAGCGTCATCATGATGTTTCAGACCGGGAAGCTCCCTCTTCCGATTCTGATCTTACCCGTTTTTCGGAGAGGGGAAGATGGAATTGTCTGCCGTTTTTTTCCCCAGGAGCCCTTATGGACTACCTTGTTTTAGCCCGCAAATGGAGGCCTCAGGTCTTTGAGGACGTCGTCGGCCAGCAGCATGTCGTCCAGACCCTGAAGAATGCCATCCGTCAGGAGCGCATTGCCCACGCCTTTCTGTTCAGTGGGCCGCGCGGTGTCGGCAAGACCTCCATTGCCCGCATTCTGGCCAAGGCCATCAATTGTGAACAGGGGCCTGCCGGGACACCGTGCAATGTCTGTACAAACTGCCGTGAAATCACGGAAGGCATTTCCATGGATGTCCGGGAAATCGATGGCGCCTCCAATCGGGGTATCGACGAAATTCGGGAGCTCCGCGAACGGATCCGTTTCCTGCCCGTTTCCTGCCGTTATAAGGTCTATATCATCGATGAAGTGCACATGCTGACTCGGGAAGCCTTCAACGCTCTGCTGAAGACCCTCGAGGAACCCCCACCCCATGTCGTTTTCATTTTTGCCACAACAGAGACCCATAAAGTGCCGGCAACCATCCTTTCCCGCTGTCAGTGCTTTGAGTTCCGCCGCCTTTCCCTGCGTCAGATTGCAGAGCAGCTGCGGAAGATCGCCGAGACGGAAAAGATCCGGATCAGCGATGCCGGCCTTGCCTGGATTGCCGAAGCGGGGGACGGCAGCATGCGGGACTCCGAGAGCATCTTTGATCAAGTGATTTCCTATGCCGGAACGGCGATCGAAGACGAGGCCGTTGAGGAGCTGCTCGGCCGGACCGACCGTCGCTTTCTCTTCCAGCTTTCCGAGGCGGTCCTGCGCCGCGATGCCGGACAATGTCTCCGGATTGTGGAGGAGGGGTATTACGCCGGCCTGGACATGACGTATTTTTATACGCTTCTTCTCCACCATTTCCGTAATCTTCTCCTGGTGAAGATCGTCGGGCCGCAGCAGGAGCTCCTGGATCTGCCCGGCAACGACCTGTCCGGCATCGAGGCGCAGGTGGCGGAGGTCTCGCGGGAGACTCTGCAGCAGCTTCTGGATATCCTGCTGGCGGAAGAGGAAAGCGCGCGACGGAGCCACAACCCCCGGCTTCACTTGGAAGCGATCGTCTGCCGCATGGCCGGTCTGCCGCCAGCTCTTCCCATCGAAGAGATTCTCTCCCGCATGGAGGACCTGGAAACCCGGCTGGCGTCTTCCGCGCCTTGCCTTTCGGAAACGGTTCCCGGGGCCGCCTCCTTTTCGCCTTCCAAACCGGGAAATTCAACGACAGTGAGAGAGCGTCCGTTGACACTGCCAATCGTCCGGACAGAGGACCGGAGCGTAAGGGAACCGATGGCGGAATTGCAGGGGGCGGTCAGGGATCCGGCGCATGCCGGGGGGGATGTCTGGGCGGATTTCAAAGCCCATGTGAAGAAGCATTCGATCCTGCTGGCCTCCAAGATCGAGCAGGGCGAATGTCTCGGCTGTGAAAACGGCCATCTGCGCATCGGGTTTCGCAAGGGGAGCGTTTTTTTTGAGGACCTCAACGAACCGGAGCAGAAGAGCCGGCTGAGCGAGCTTGCCGGATCCTTTTTCAAAACCGCCGTGACGGTGGACATCGAGCCCGTGGAGACGGAATCCGACGGTCGGGGCTCCGGGGGGAGATTGTCGGAGGCCATGGCCCGGAAAAATCAGGCGGAAGAGCTCCGTCGGGAAGCCCTGAATCATCCCCTTCTGCAGAAAGTCTTGAGTGTCTTCGAAGGAGCGGAGGTTCAGGAGATTAAAGTCCTGCCCCCTCAGAGGCCATCGACCGATGTGAAGCCTGAAGGATAAGCCGGAAGGAGCCGCAATCGGGCTCCGGGCGGCATGAATGTGCAGTTTTATTATCAAGTGATAAGGATAAGGAGGTAAGGTTTTTTGGCGCCCAATATTGGAAATATCATGAAGCAGGCCAAGGCCCTTCAGGAGAAGATGGCCCGCCTTCAGGAAGAGCTGGCGTCCCGGACCGTGGAAGCCACGGCGGGGGGGGGGATGGTCTCGGTTACGGTCAACGGCCGGTTTGAAGTCGTTTCTCTGAGAATTGAAAAAGATGTGGTCAATCCCGAGGATCTGGAAATGCTGCAGGATCTGATTGTCGCGGCCGTTAACGAAGGCATTCGCAAGGCGCAGGAGATGACGTCCTCGGAAATGGCCAAGATTACCGGGGGGATGAATATTCCCGGGTTGATGTAGAGGAGGGGTGGTTTTCAATGGCAGGATATCCCCTTCCCATTAAACATCTGATTTCGGAACTGGGAAAACTTCCGGGAATCGGGGAAAAAACGGCGACCAGACTGGCGATGCACATTCTGAGAGCCCCGGAAGGCGATGCTCGCGCTCTGGCCGACAGCATTCTGGAGGTTCGGGATAAAATCCGGTTCTGTCGGGTCTGCTACAATTTTTCCGAGGCCGAGTTGTGCACGGTTTGTCGCGATTCTGCCCGGGATTCGAGTCAGATCTGCGTCGTCGAGGATCCCGATGCCCTGATGGCGATCGAAGACAGCGGAAGTTATTCGGGGACTTATCATGTCCTGCACGGTGTTCTGTCTCCGTTGGACGGGATCGGGCCTGAGCAGTTGAAACTGCGGGAACTGGTTGAACGGATCCGGGAAAGTGGGGTCCGGGAGGTTATCCTGGCCACGAATCCCAATGTTTCGGGAGATTCGACGGCCCTTTTGATTTCCCGTATGATCGGGCCGCTGGCTGTCACCGTGACCCGGATCGCCCAGGGAGTTCCCATGGGCAGCGATCTCCGGTATATGGATCGGATGACCCTGTCCAAATCGCTGGAATTCCGCCGGGGCATGGAGAAAGAGCCGTGAGGCCTTCAGGAAAGTCGATATCGGAATGATGAGCCGAATCAGAGAAATTTTCGTGGAGACTGTCACGGATACCGTGCGGGAGCTTTTCATCGCCGCAAACCGCGAACTGAGCCGCGACGTGCTGGAAGCTCTGGCAAGGGCGGCGGAAGAGGAAGTGTCGCCCCTGGGACGTTACGCCCTGGAAAAAATCCTCGAAAATACGGAAGTGGCCAGAGATGATAATATGCCTCTCTGCCAGGATACGGGCCTGGCGGTAGTTTTCGTGGAAATGGGCCAGGATGTGCACATCGTGGGCGGCGATTTCAATGAAGCCGTTCAGGAGGGCGTCCGACAGGCCTACCGGGATGGGTATCTCCGCAAATCCCTTTGTGACCCCCTGTCGCGGCTGAATACGGGCGACAATACTCCGGCGGTGATTTTTACCGAACTGGTTCCGGGCGACCAGCTCAAGCTGAGTGCGATGCCCAAGGGCGGCGGCAGTGAAAACATGAGCGGCAGTGTCATGCTGACCCCGGCTGTGGGTGAGGCCGGGATTCGGGCTCATGTTGTGGACTGTGTCCGCAGAGCCGGTTCCAATCCCTGTCCGCCGGTCGTTGTAGGGGTGGGCATCGGCGGCTCTCTGGAGATGTCCGCCGTTCTGGCGAAAAAGGCCCTGCTCCGGCCGCTGGGAACGGCCAATGTCCGGGACGAACGTCTGGCTGCCATGGAGCGGGAACTACTGACGGAAATCAACCGGCTGGGAATCGGGCCGCAGGGGTACGGGGGGCGTGTGACCGCCCTGGCCGTCCATGTGGAAATGATGTCCTGCCATATCGCCAGTCTGCCCGTTACCGTCAACATTCAGTGTCACGTGGCTCGGCACCGGGAGGCGGTGATTTAATGATGAGCGAACCGATCCGTCTGGAAACACCCTTAAATGAGGAGCTGTGCAGGCGTCTGTCTGTGGGCGACCGGGTTCTTCTCAACGGAGTCGTCTATACCGGTCGGGATGCGGCCCATCGCCGCCTTTGCGAGGCCGCCGGACGCGGCGAGCCTCTGCCGTTTCCGATTGAGGGAGCGGTGATCTTCTATGCCGGGCCGGCCCCGGCAAGGCCGGGTTCCATAACCGGATCCATCGGTCCGACTACGAGTTGCCGGATGGATTCCTTTGCGCCGCAGTTGATGGCTCTGGGATTGAAAGGGATGATCGGCAAGGGGAAGCGTTCAGCGGAGGTCGTTGCCGCCATGAAGCGGTACAAGGCGGTTTATTTTGGTGCCATCGGGGGAATTGCGGCACTGACGGCCCGCTGCATCCGGGAATCCTCTGTCATTGCCTATGAGGATCTCGGTCCAGAGGCCATCTTCCGCTTGGTCGTCTTCGAATTGCCCCTGGTGGTGATCAACGACACCCGGGGGAGGGATCTTTACGACGAAGCCTTGAAGGCCTATGCCCTGACTTGAATGGAGCAGGCGCGTGTATTGATGTTGAAAACGGTTGCATCGGGTAAAAATGACAATCAATGAGTTACAGTCTACATCATTATTATAATAAATGACTGTATTTCAATCCATTACGGCATTTTTCCTTCTAAATAAAGATTGACAAGGCCTTTTTTTTATATAATAGCAGGAAACTCTCTTCAATAGAAAAGAGCAAGTTCTATCTGTTTGCGAACACAACCTGGGGGAAGAGTCAATGATAGAAGTGAGGTGGCATGGAAGAGGCGGACAGGGTGCTGTGACATCCGTTGAGCTGCTTGCGCTGGCAGCGATCGGCGAAGGCCGGTACGCGCAGGGATTTCCGAGTTTCGGTCCTGAAAGGCGGGGAGCGCCGGTTGAGGCTTTCAACCGGATTAATGACACCCGGATCAAGAAGCGGCAGCGTATTTATCGTCCCGATGTGGTGGTCGTCCTGGATCCCGGTTTGATTTCCCTGGTCAACGTGTCCGAGGGGCTGAAGCCGGAAGGGCTCCTGATTATCAATACGAGCAAATCCTTGAAGGAGATTGAAAAACACATTCAGTTCAAGGGTCGGATTGCTCTGGTCGATGCGACAGCCATTGCCTGGAAGGAACTGAAGGTTCCCATTACCAACACGACCATGCTGGGCGCTTTAGTCAAAATGACAGATGTTGTCAAGCTGGAATCCCTGAATGAGCCGATTGAACACCGGTTCGGCCGGATTGCCAACAGGAATCTGGCGGCCATGAAGCTGGCCTATGATGAGGTTCATCTCGCTTAAATCTCAGATAAAGGTTGAGGTATATAGAATGGCGGAAAAAAAATGGCCAGAAGACTGGCAGGAAGTCAATCCCGGATGTATCGTCTTTCGACCTGGAAGCTCCAGAGACTACCATACAGGCACCTGGAGGGCGGAACGCCCGGTCTGGGATAATTCCAGATGCATCAAATGCGGCCTCTGCTATATATTCTGCCCCGAAGGCTGCATTTCGGAAGACGCGGATGGATATTTTGCGGCGGATCTTAATTACTGCAAGGGGTGCGGTATCTGCGCACATGAGTGCTGGCCCCTCGCGATCAAGATGGTGGAGGAGGAATAGGCCATGTCGAAACGAATTGGTATGGAAATCGCCTTGGCGGCTGCCGAAGCGGCTGCCCTGTGCAGGCCGGAAGTGATCGCCGCCTATCCCATTACTCCGAACACACATGTACCGGAACACCTGTCTGAGATCGTTGCGGAAGGCCGCCTTGACGCGGAATTCATCACCGTGGAATCGGAACATTCTGCCATGAGCGCCTGTGCCGGGGCTTCCGGCGCCGGGGCGCGTTCCTTTACGGCAACCAGCTCTCAGGGGCTTCTTTATATGGCTGAAATTCTGGCGATCGTCTCCGCCATGCGGCTGCCGGTCGTTATGATTATCGGGAACCGGGCGCTCTCCGGTCCCCTGAACATCTGGAACGATCACAGCGACATCATGAGCCAGAGAGACATCGGCTGGATTTCCATGTTTGCCGCCAACGGACAGGAAACCGTGGATATGACGATCCAGGCCTTCAAAATCGCTGAACATCAGGACGTCATGCTGCCGGTGAACGTCAATCTCGACGGCTTCCAGTTGACCCATGTGGTGGAGCCGATGTTCATGCCCGACCAGGAAGAGGTGGATCGTTTCCTGCCCCCTTTCAAACCTCTTGCCGCGCTTGATCCCGATCATCCCGTGACGCTCGGGGCGCTGGGGCTGCCGGACATCTATGCCGAAGCCTGCAAAAGCCGGGAGGTTACTCTGCTGAACTCCAAAAAGGTCATTCTCGAAATCTGGAAGGAGTGGGAACAGCAGTTTGGGCGGAAGTACGAACCCATCGAGTCCTACAAAACGGAGGGGGCGGAGGTTCTTCTCATGACCATGGGATCCATGGGGGAAACAGCGGAGATGGCGATCGATGAGCTGCGTCAGGAAGGAGTAAAAGCTGGCCTACTTAAACTGAAACTCTGGCGGCCCTTTCCCTTCGAGGAATTGCAGAAGGCGGTCAAGGGAGCGAAGGTGCTGGCTGTTACGGATCGCTGCCTGTCCTATGGCGGGGCTGGCGGTCCGCTCGCTCTGGAAGTGCGTTCGGCCCTTTATGCACAGAAGAAGCGCCCCGCGATCGTGAATTACATCATCGGTCTCGGGGGGCGGGATGTCATGGTGGATCACTTCAAGGATATGATCTCCAGAGCGGCGAAAGCGGATACGGAAAAACCCAAAGAAGCCTATGAATTTTATGGAGTGAGAGGATAATGAATACGTTCCAATCCGGTATTGTGGAAAATTTTGACCTTTACGCGCCGAAACTGGTGGACAAGGAAGAATACTTTGCCGCCGGGCATCGCGCCTGCCAGGGATGCGGAGAGGCTCTGGCCATTCGCCTGATGTGCAAGGCGCTGGGTAAGGATACGGTGATTGTCAACGCCACGGGATGTATGGAAGTCGTCTCAACCATGTATCCTACGACGGCATGGAAACTTCCCTGGATGCATGTGGCTTTTCCCAATGCCGCTGCCGTGGCTTCCGGCGTGGAAGCCGGCCTGAAGGTTCTGCGGCGCAAGGGAAAAATATCCGACCGTTATGTCAAGACCGTGGGTATCGGCGGGGATGGCGGCACGGTCGATATCGGACTTCAGGCTCTGTCAGGCGCCATGGAGAGAGGACATGACATGCTCTATGTCTGCTTCGACAATGAAGCATACATGAACACGGGTATTCAGCGTTCCGGCGCCACCCCCTTCGGTGCTTCAACAACAACTGCCCCTCCCGGCAAGGTCAGCAGCGGCAATCCGACATGGAAGAAAAACATGCCCGAGATCATGGTGGCTCATAATCTGCCTTATGTGGCTACGGCATGTCACAGTTATCCCATTGATTTCATGAACAAGGTGAAAAAGGCACGGTCGATCAAAGGGCCTTCCTATATCCATTGTCTTTCCGTATGTCCCACCGGATGGCGCTGTCGTACCCGCGAATGTATTGCAATGGGGCGGCTGGCGGTTCAGACCGGGGCATTTCCGCTTTATGAGGTGGAACATGGGAAATACAAGCTCAGTTCGGTTATGCCGGAAACGTTGAGGCCCCTGGAAGACTATATCAGACTTCAGGGCCGCTTCCGGCATCTGACTCCTGATGAGATCGGAATGTTTCAGAAGAGGGTGAAGCTGGAGTACAATAAACTCATGAACAAGATGAAGCATTCTCGCTCGTGGCGGGAAATGTAACCGAAAAAATCAAGGGGAAAATAATGAACAAAGAGGTAGACAGGGGGAAAATCAGGGAGATTATCAGCAAGTACGATGGAGAAAAAAGTGCTGCCGTCGCCGTATTGCAGGATCTCCAGGAGGAATTCCGATACCTGCCGAAGGAGGCCTTAACCATCGTGAGTGATGAGCTTCAGGTGCCCTTGAGCAGGATCTATGAGATTGCGACCTTCTACAATGTCTTCAGCCTGAAGCCGCGGGGTAAATATCTTATTGAAGTGTGCGCCGGTACGGCTTGCCATGTTCAGGGAGGCTTCAACCTCATGAACCGGCTGGAGAGGAATCTCAATATCTCCTGCGGAGAGACGACGGAGGATGCCATGTTCACCCTTGAGGAGGTGCGGTGTCTCGGCTGCTGCAGTCTTGCCCCGGTGGTACGGATTGACGGGAACATTCATCCTTACCTCACCCAGGATGAGATTCCCGGGATTCTGAAAAACTATCGCAAAGCAGGGGTGAAAAAGTGAGCACGATAAATACATGGGATGATTTGAACAAAGCTGCGAAGCGAGGCCTGGCGCGTCTTCTGCCGGCAAAGGTGAAGATCGTTGTCGGTATGGCTACGAGCGGTATCGCTTCGGGAGCCCAGGCAGTGTATGACGCCTTGGCAAAAGAAATTGCGAATCGCGGTCTGGATATCGTCCTCAGCAAGGCGGGCAGTATGGGGATGGACTGCATCGAACCCATCGTCGACGTCATCGCGCCGGGCAAGCCGCGCCTCTCCTTCAGCAAGATGACGGCGAAGATGGTCCCCATCCTTATTGACCGGGTGGTCAATGGTGATCTGAATGGGATACAGCCGGCATACCGTATGGATGAGATGGAGCTTCTCCTTCAGGGAGAGAAAAAGGCCTATTTCTCTGGTTCCGTGCCGGTCGATTGCTCCGGAATTCCTCAGATCAACGAGCTGCCCTTCTACCGCAAACAAGTTAAGATTGCCTTGCGCAACTGCGGTATGATCGATCCTGAAAATATGGATGAATATATCGCCAGGGGTGGTTACACCGCCCTGCATAAAGCCCTCACGACCATGTCGCCGGAGGATGTTATCCTCGAGGTGAAGACTTCAGGCCTTCGAGGGCGCGGCGGCGGCGGCTTCCCGACGGGTACGAAATGGGAAAGCTGCCGGCGGGCTGAGGGGGAAATCAAATACGTCATCTGCAACGGTGATGAAGGAGATCCCGGGGCTTACATGGATCGGAGCCTTATGGAAGGCGATCCCCACAGCGTTCTTGAGGGGATGATCATCGGAGCTTATGCTATAGGCGCCCATGAAGGGTACATTTACGTACGGAACGAGTACCCTCTGGCCGTGGCAAATCTTCAGCATGCCATCGGGCAGGCAAGAGAAGCCGGCCTTCTGGGGAAAAATATCCTCGGCACGGGTTTTGAGTTCGACATCAAGATCGCCAAAGGTGCGGGCGCCTTTGTCTGTGGAGAATCGACGGCCCTGATGGCTTCCCTGGAAGGGAAAGCGGGCGAGCCTCGGGCCAAGTACATACATACGGTGGAACAGGGGCTTTGGAACCGGCCGTCCAACTTGAACAACGTGGAGACATGGGCGAATGTTCCCGTCATTATCGCCCGGGGCGGCCAATGGTTCTCCGGCATCGGTGTGAAGCACAGCACGGGGACAAAGGTTTTTTCCCTGGTGGGTAAGATCAACAACATCGGCCTCGTGGAAGTGCCTATGGGCATACCGCTTAAAGACATCATCTACGAGATCGGCGGCGGCATCCCCGGCGGCAGGAAGTTCAAGGCCGTGCAGACGGGAGGCCCTTCCGGCGGATGCATCCCGGACACGATGATCGATCTGCCCGTTGATTTCGATTCCCTCTGGGAAGCCGGCTCCATGATGGGATCCGGGGGGATGATCGTCATGGACGATAAGACCTGCATGGTTGACATTGCCCGCTACTTTATCGAATTTCTCGTGTCCGAATCCTGCGGGAAGTGCGTGCCCTGCCGGGAGGGAATCTACCGGATGAACGAGATTCTCCAGGACATCTGTGCGGGAAAGGGCAGAAGGGGTGACCTGGAGCTTCTGGGACGAATGGCAGAAGCCATCAAGGACGGGTCCCTTTGTGCTCTCGGTGGCAGCGCCCCGAATCCTGTACTGAGCACAATCCGTTATTTCCGGAGCGAATATGACGCCCACATCCGGAGCAAGAAGTGCCCCGCCGGTGTTTGCAAGGCCCTCATCCAATATAACATCGACAAGGAGAAGTGTACCGGCTGCATGGCCTGTGCGAAGAAGTGTCCCGTTGAGGCAATCAGTGGCGAGCGGAAAAAGGCCCACGAGATTGACCAGGCGAAATGCATCAAGTGCGGAGTTTGCATGGAAACGTGCAAGTTTGATGCGATAACCTTATCATAAAGGTAGGCGAGATGGTGAATTTAGTCATAGATGGGAAGAAGATCGAGGCAGAGACCGGCACAACAATCCTTTCCGCTGCCCGGGACAACGGGATCGTCATTCCGACCTTGTGTCATCACGAGTCGATTGAGGCGTCAGGCGCTTGCCGGCTGTGCGTCGTGGAGATCGCAAAGGGCGGGAGAAAGCGTATCGTTACCTCCTGCATTTATCTTGTCGAAGACGGCATCGTTGTTGATACAAAAAGCGAACGCGTTCTTGGGGTCCGACGCCTCGTCCTGGAGCTGCTTATGGCCCGGTGTCCGGAATCCGAGGTGGTGCGGAACCTGGCTGAAGAGCTTGGCGTCAAAACTCAGAAACGCTTCAAGCCTGATAAGGACAAGGGCAAGTGCATCCTGTGCCGGTTGTGTGTAAAGACCTGTGAAGATATCGTGGGCGTGTCCGCCATCGGATTGTCCTTCCGCGGGAAGGATAAGGTGGTTGGTCCCCCTTTCACGGAGGATTCGAAGGCCTGCATCGGCTGTGGCGCCTGTGCTTATGTATGCCCGACGGGGCACATCGAGATGACCACCGGCAACGGCGGCGCCGAGCGCACAATCTGGGGACGAACCTTCAAAATGGCACAATGCAGCGTCTGCGGTCAGTATTTTGCCCCGGAGGATCAGCTTCAATATATCAGCAACAAGACGGGTGTGCCGATGGAGAACCTCACCGTCTGTATGAACTGCCGGCTGTAAGCCGGGAGACCCGGGCAGCAGAGACACATGAATTAGAGATACATACTCCTCAGTAGCTCAGTCGGTAGAGCAGATGGCTGTTAACCATCGGGTCCGTGGTTCGAGTCCGCGCTGGGGAGCCAATTTTAAATCTGCTAAATTTTGGCAGATCCTTGTTAACGCGAAACCCCGTTGGGTCATCCCTTCGGGGTTTTGCTATTTATAATGAATTCACAGCCTCTTGCACACCCTCTTGAATTTTACCCCATTCTCCATTTCACCGGTTGTTTTCGGAGAATCGAATGTAACGCTGAAGATTGTGCCCGAAGCCGCAGATAAACGCCTCAAATTCTCCAATTCTCCGTTTCTCTCCAATTATGGGGTTAACAGCTCCCTCTTCGACATTCAATCCCCGACACCCCGAAAGAGAATCCGGTAAGTATCTATCAAAAGCCAGGCACGAGTGCCAGGAAAAATTACCAGACAGCGGAAACGGCCGGAGAGATGGAAACCGTTGTGGGTGACGCCATGACCGCCTTCTAAGGCGGACAGATGGGCTCCATGATTTCCGACCCGAAAACCAAGCCCATCTCTCTCTGGCTGCATCCACGATGTTTCTCCCATGGCCGCCGCAAGGAGGACATGATGGAAGCCGGAAAACCTGCAGCACCTTTACTCGAAGAAACAATCTCAGAAATCGCCTCGATATTGGCGGAAGGATACCTTCGCTATCGGAATAGACGCCGTCTGCCCGCATCTGATCCGGATATTATAGGGCGGGGAAATAATTCACAACAATCTGATTTTATTGGCGATATTTCTCTTGATTCTTCAGACGATATAGGCCTTGATACATAGAGCATCAAAGAGGTGTGGAGGCTTCAATGGATAAAGAAACTTACCAGCAGGTTCAGGCTCTTTCCCGGATGACTGTCGGCGAACTGCGGGAAAGGTATATCGATGTCTTCGGTGAGGAAACGAGGTCGCATCACAAAGATTTCCTTTGCAAGCGTATCGCCTGGCGGATTCAGACCTTGGCTGAAGGCGGCCTCTCGGAACGAGCAAAACGGAGGGCTGAGGAAATAGCCAATGACGCCGACCTTCGGATCCGCTCACCTCGCGATCCCGTCAAGCCAGGGTCGATGGAAGTGAGGCAGCGTTCGGTGACCGGACGGCTTCTCCAATTGATGGATACCAGGTTGCCCTTGCCCGGGACCCTGCTGGTCAGAGAATATCAGGGCCGGGATATCGTGGTCAAGGTTCTCGACAAGGGCTTCGAGTATGACGGCCGCCACTTCAAGTCTTTGTCCGCCATCGCTCAGGCGGCGACAGGTAGTAAATGGAACGGATTCCTCTTCTTCGGCCTGAAAAAAACCAAGCGGCCGCGAAATCATAACAATGAGTCGAAAGGGAGCGATGAATGAGTAGAACCAGTACATCCGCCATGCAATCGGTGGAGGACCTCAAGGCGACCGTACGGTGCGCCATCTATACCAGAAAATCAACAGACGAGGGTCTGGACCAGGACTTCAACAGCCTTGACGCCCAGAGGGAGTCCGCCGAGGCCTACATAGCGAGCCAACGACACGAAAAGTGGCTGTGCATCTCCGAACGGTATGATGACGGCGGATTTACCGGCGGCAATATGGAGCGGCCGGCCCTCAAGCGACTCATTGCGGACATCGAATCCGGCGGCATAGATTGTGTGGTGGTTTACAAGGTGGACCGTCTTAGCCGGTCCCTCTTGGACTTTTCACGCCTCATGGAGCTTTTCGACAAGCATGCCGTGAGCTTCGTCTCGGTCACCCAGCAGTTCAACACAACCAGTTCCATGGGTCGCCTCACGCTCAACATCCTGTTCTCCTTCGCCCAATTCGAACGGGAAATTATCTCGGAGCGCACCCGGGACAAGATGTCCGCCGCCCGCAAAAAAGGGAAATGGATCGGCGGCACGCCGGTTCTGGGTTATGATTTGGATCCCAAAGGGGGACGGCTGATCGTCAATGAAGATGAGGCCGCCCGGGTGCGGGCCATTTACGACCTCTACATGGATCGCAAGGCTTTGATGCCTGTTGTGCTTGAACTCGAACACCGGCAATGGGGCAAGAAGCAGTGGACTACCAAGCGAGGGGATCTCCGCGGCGGTAATCCGTTCACAAAGAACAGCCTCTTTCGGTTGCTGACCAACATTGTTTACACGGGCAACGTCGATTATAAGGGAACGATTTACAAGGGAGAACATGAGGGCATTGTGGATACTGATCTTTGGCAGCGGGTTCAGGATACCCTGAGACACAACGGCCGCTCCGGGAGCAAGGATGTGCGCAATAAATATGGGGCCTTGCTGAGAGGATTACTTTACTGCGCACCGTGCAGAGCCGCCATGGTGCATTCCTACACCGTCAGGAACGGCAAATGCTATCGTTACTATGTCTGTCTGAACGCCCAGCAGCGGGGCTGGACGGCTTGTCCCACAAAATCCCTGAACGCCCACGAGATCGAGACTGCGGTGGTCGATTACATCCGGGGGCTTGGTTCAAACGTTGCCGTCTTTTCGAAGACATTATCCGCCGCGAGGGCGCGGGAAGAAAAACGGCGGCATGACCTCGAAACCGAGCGTCGGGCGAATGAGCGCGAGCTCAAAAGATTGGATGACAGACTACATGCCCTTGTAAGCGACAATTCGGCCTTACGCACCGACAGTCGGCTGGTTACGGATCAAATGGCCGATCTTCAGGACCGGATACGTTTTTTGGAACAGAGGATGACCGTCATTCGGGAGGAGACTATCGACATCCAGAGGAAGACCCTGGATGAGGAAGACCTGGAGAAAGCGCTCAACGCTTTCGATCCCGTATGGGAATCACTCGCACCACGCGAGCAGGCAAAGATTCTCAAGATCCTTATCGAGCGTGTCTCCTACGATGGGCGCGACGGCAAAGTCACCGTGACCTTTCGCTCCCCGGGTATCAAGGCATTGTGCATGGGAGGCGAAGTCCGTTTGCTGGAGGAACATGGACTCAAGGAAATCTCATAACCTGGAACACCTGGAAGCGAGTTTTACCTTCCAACCGAGGAACAAACGGAAGAACGGCGATACACGCCCTGAGAGGTCCGGCGCTGCCGTCGGCAAGGGAAATGTTCCCCGTGTATCCAGGCTGCTCGCTTTAGCGATTCGCTTCGAGAATCTGATTCGACGAGGCGAGGTTCAGGACTATGCCGATCTTGCCCGTCTCGGCTATGTAACCCGCGCTCGGATAACCCAGCTCATGAATCTTCTCAACCTCGCTCCGGACATCCAGGAGGATATCCTTTGCCTTCCCAACACAACAAATGGCCGTGATCGAATCTGTGAAAGGGATTTGCGGCCGGTTGCCTCCGTGCTCCACTGGCACCGCCAGAGGAAGATGTGGATCCAAATTAAAAAAGGTCGCCCCGGATAGACCTTCGGGACGCAAAGTGATCGGTGGAAAACTGGAATTTGCTGCCGAATGACAACATCTTGAGGTAACTTTTTTTGAGAAGCCATGAAGTTGAGCATTACCAAAAGAACGCAAAATCTCTCGTAAATAATTGATACGGCCCAGTAACTCTGTGGACCGCCCGGTGCGGACCCGCATGTCGGGTGGTGTGGGGAGGGGGAGAGAAAAACTCCCCCTTACCCGATTAGATGGGAATTATTTAAGCATTCCTACGGCTCTTATCGGTGATCCATCAGCATTTTCAATTCTTAAAGGAAAGCAATAGAAAGAAAACGATCTATTTATTAAGTACTCTAAACTACATAAATTTTCGATAATGACCATTTCCTGCTTCATGAGAATTTTATGATTCATCATTATTTCATCGCCAATTGGGTCTACGGAAATACAGTCTACTCCTATTCCCTTAATATTTAAACTCGCTAAAAAATTGGCGGACTCTTTTGTTAATATAGGAAAATCAATAAAATATTTAGCGTCTCCCCATTTCTTATCCCAATTCGAATGAAATAAAACATATTCAATACTGCTAATACTACCAATAGTTGTTTGGATATGTTTTACATCAATCGATCTTCCTACATTTGAAACATCAATAACTACACCTTCACCTGTAAATTTTGAGATCCCAAATTCATCTAGTGATTTTGCATCCTTTATCATATGACTCGGAGAGTCCATATGTGTTCCAGTATGTGAAAACATCGATATTAATTTCACAGCGAATCCATCGCTTTCAATTGTTGTAGCATCTGTAAATTTTGGACCTTCTGTCCCAGGATAAACAGGCGTTGTATTGTTTAGAGTCTGAGTCAAGTCAATTATTTCCATAGTTACTCCAAAAACTGACAGAGCGAAGCGTCCATCTAACAAGTTATTCTAAAGTATCTGGATATCTTCACTTTGATTTGAAATCTTCAGGAACCCAGGCAATAACCATGCGGTTATCTTTTTTTCCATGGCTTGCCGCTTTCCCTATCCATTTTAATTACGGTAAATTGTTTGTAAAACTCTTTAAAGAAATTATACAATAACATTTTTCTCTTTCCGGATACCATGTTAAAATTAATGTTATTGAGAAACTGGCGATCTCCGCATGTTGGCAACACCGTCCGCATTACAAGTAATATCGATAGAAACTGTGCATGACAGTCTAAATTATGGAATGCCACATTTCAGGAAGCAGTCAAGCGTCGGTCTGACGACCAAAATGAAGGTATTAAACCCGCCGTGCTCCACTGGCACCGCCACCGCAAATGTGGATCCAAATTCAAAAAAGCCGGGCCGATTAGATGTCCTGTGCAAAATCCCGTGTTCTGGGTTATTTTTCATATCATCCTTCTGGGCCTTGTGACGGATTGGCGAGATAAGGTCAAAATATTTGCTACTTTCTCGCCTCTCTGGCAGCAAGGCCAATGCTTTTTAAATACCTGATCCTTTTTTAGGATTTTGTGTAAATTTTTTATATTGACCTAACATATATCACTTTTTATATAATAACGAATTTGCAGACTGATTTATTGTATTGCCTATGGCACAGCATATTACGGGATGTTAATCATTGGCAAGGTTGTCGCCATCAGACGGCCTGGCTGAAAGCAAAAATGCCAGGGATGCCTGGCCATAAAAAATATAAGGAGGAAAGAACGAATGGCGACGTACAACCTCAGGCGTTTTGCCCATGCCGCAGGCCTCAAGGCCATCTCGCGTGATCATTTGTTGGCTCTACTGAATCCTCATACACTCTACTTCGACCGCCGAGGTTTGACGTTGCCACCGCTATCAGCCTCTGATGGTCTCGACTATGACCAGCTCATAGATGTACTCATGAGCCCGGACACGGGAACACCGACGGGATTGCTCGATGCTCTCTACTTCGTGCACGAGATGGCAACGCCTGAAGCCATGGACATCCTCCTCCAAGAGGCGGAGAACAACGGCATCTCTCTTGACGGGAATCCGGACCCCACTGCAGCGGACGTCGCCGTTCAGGTTTACCTACAGGACAAGGATCTTCTTGAGCGGAAACATGCCGAGCAGTACCTCATGAAGCCTCGCTCCTTTGAATACTTCCAAACCGATACACATCCGATTCCCGGTTTCAAGCAGCCAACCATAGAAACGCTGAGCATCCTCGAACAGGACCTCGACTACTGGTTCGAGAAGAAAAAGCGCGGGAGGGGATCGCGGGTTTTCGTATATCCTAAAAAAGATTCCGTTTGGTTCTTGGTACGTCATGGTGACCCCTTGAGACGCGAAGGCAGTCTTGACGGCGGCCAGGCATCGAGCGTTTTCTATCGCCCCGAAAAGTATGACGTCCTCGTCTATGAACCAGCCATCGGCGAGCTTCGAATGCACGCCTGCGGAAAAGGTGAAAAGGACCTCTTCCGACAACAGTTCGGCCGCCATGTGTTCAACAACGAGAATTTCTTTCCGGAGACCGGTAAGTACACTCTCGAGCCGCTACGGATCGATGGGGAGGCATCCATCGTCTGCACGGACGTGGACGGCATGGAATGGGTGCGTCTGAAGGAAATTCAATTCTTCTGGGGTGGATCTGAAACAGAAATCGAAATACGTAAGGCCAACGATGTATTCGCCGCCTACACCGGACGGGGGCGAACAATGCCCCAAAATGCACGGATCACCCGGGCGAGCTTTCAGGTGAAGTTTTCGGATTCGAAAACGGCCCGCACAGTGACTATCCGTCCCTCAAACATTGCCCAATACACCAGGGACAGCGATGCTGTTGTGGTCGAGGACTGGCTTACGAAGCGCGGATTCATCCTCGCCGAGCAGGAAGACGATGAAGAATAGAGCGGCGGGATTCTGGCAGGCGCTTGAGGCCGTCCCAGGTACGGCGGCGGTGGATATCGAGTGGAAAGCCTTGCTGGGGAGCGATTATGAGACGGCAAAGACCTTCCTCCGTCCCAACGGCAAGCTCGCGTCGTCCTATCCTTGCCAGATCCACCGCGGGTGCAGATGCCAACATGATGTCGTCAATCACAGCGGAGACGATATTGCAGCTGTCTGCCGATGCGAGCGTGGTTGCGAGACCTTTGCCCTGCAACGATCCGACATCGTGGTCCATGAACTGGACCGCCGGGCGTTCGACAGGGCGCTCGCCAAGGTCTTCGGCCTGATAGAAGAACCAGCCCCAACAATCGACCTTCACGGAACGACGATAATCGGTAACTACACACCGTATGCCGGGTACAGGTTCCCAGTCTACCTGACAATCCAGATCGAGCCCGACGATTTTAACAAGACTCTCGATGGTCTGCTCGGCAGAAATGACACTCCATTCATCCTGTTGGCCCCTACGCGTGACCTCTGCACTGCAAAGGCGAAGAAGCGCTTGACCGTTAAAAAGTCCCTATTCGTTCCCTTGTGCGAGAACGTGGCCGTCAGTGAAAAGCAACAACTCCGGCTACTCCATTCCCTGGATGACATTCTGGCGCAATTCCGCAGTTTCAATCTTCCACCACCGACGAAAGATGGAGCTCTCGTTTTTTTCCCCACACCTCCAGGAACAACTTGGGGCGACGTGTCGATACGATTCAAAGACGGACATACCGTCTCCATCAAAGCAAAATCGGCCGGGGGCGTGTTCAACTTCACCCAGATGGGCATGGCAAATAAAAAGAACGGCAATCCCACCATCCAATGGAAGCTGCTTGAGGCGTTTGCCAACTCCAGGGGCGAGATCGACTGGAAGAACAGCCATGCACACTCCAACCTGAAAAAGCAGAAGCAAGAGCTGGCCAATTGCTTGAAAGAGTTTTTTAAATTGAAGGACGACCCCATCGAATGGGACAAAGGTTCCAAGGCCTACCGATGTCGTTTTCGCATCCTCCCTGAGGGTGACGACGCCTATTGATTTCTAAGCCCGTCTGCCGTCAAACGGCTACATCAACGACTCCAGCGAAATTTCGTTTAGCCTCTTTAAAAAAATCAAAAATATTTTTCCCTTCGTAACCCATCTATCTGCTTAAAATCTCGCTATTCCCCCCGATGAACATTCTCTCTTCGTCGGGCCGTACCACCCCTCTCATCGAAATTTCGTCAAAGAGGGGTGACGGTCCGGCGAGAACCTCATCCCTGAAATAAACGCCCGGGTAATTCGGGTATATGCCCCCTGGGAGATCCATTCGCCGGATCCCACTCCCAGGGGGCTATTTTTTTTGATGCGCCACGGGCGCGAAAAGAGGTCCGGTATGACGGATGTCGTGACAAAGGCGGCCCTGACTCCTGCCAGGAAACGCCTGGTCGAGCTGATGCAGGAGATCAACTACGGGCGGATCGAGAAACTTCATGTCCGGGACGGTGAGCCCGTCTTCGATCCCCCGCCCACCGTGCTGCGGCTTTTCCTGTTCGGCAAGGACAACGGCCCGAACGAATCCCGCGGCAGCGACGGTTTCTCCCTGAAAAAGAAGGTGGCGGAGCTGTTCGAGGTCTTTGATCGGGAGAGCTCTCTCTCGATTCAGGAACTCATTATAGACAATGGATTGCCCGTCCGCATGACCGTAACGGACGAGGTTCGGGTCTGATTCAGACCCGGTAATAGAATACGTTTCAACATCAGACAACAGACTGGCCGCAGAGCGGAGGTCGTTGTGGGTGTCGCCGATACCGGCGTACTCGCAATGCCTCCGCTTTTTTTCTGTAGAGCGTTCATTCCGGCACAGGTTGACACCCGCACGAGCTCCTCCTCGGCCCCGAGGAGGCTCAGATGGGTAGTATCAATCACTGTGAAGGAATTGACGAGTATGCCGTTCAGATCATCAAATTCAAGGCAAAACAACTGGTTGGACGTGTTGGTTTGACCGACTCCGACCGCGAGGATCTGGAGCAGGAAATGATCCTGGACCTGCTCCAACGCCTGCCCAAATACAACCCCGACCGCGCTCAGCGCAATACCTTCATCGCCCGCGTGGTGGAACATAAGATTGCCACCATCATCGAGGCGCGGAAGGCAGGACTACGGGATTACCGCCTATGCAATTGCTCTCTTAACGAACGCCTCGAAGACGAGGAAGGCGGCTCGGTCGAGCGCATGGAAACCATCGACCAGGAGGATTATCTTCGCCTGACGGCCGGACTTTCACGCCCCGTCTCCGAGCTGCATGATCTCTCCCTCGATGTCCGTCAGGCGATCAAAAACCTTTCCCCTGAGCTGCGTGAGCTGTGCCGGCGTCTCAACGTCAACACAATAACCGAGCTCTCCCACGACACCGGCATACCCCGCGGGACCATCTACGAATCCATCAAAAAGCTGCGTGCCTTTTTCAATGACGCCGGCCTGAGGGACTACCTCTGAGCGTCCGGCGGTTCGGGTCCACTTCCGGTAAGTATTAACCGAAACGTACTGAACGCAATGGAGGAATAACCATGAACCGAGAACTTTACCGATATAACTTCGACTCCAAGGTCCCCATCAGGGACGTTGAGGAGTCCCTACTCCTTGCGGTGGTCGCCGCCGAAAGCCTTCACGGCCGGTCCCTCGTTCGGCTGGACGCGTCCTTCCGCCTGGATCCACAAAAGCACTCCTGCGTCGTGGATGCGGCGACCGATGTCGGCCGCGCCATCGCCCGCATCTTCACCGGCTTTCTCACCCGGGAATTCGGCGAAAACGCATTTAAGGTGCGGCGTATCCTCACCAGGGAAAACCAAAACTGGAGGTAGAAGCATGAAAATCATAACCGCAGATCAGCGATTGGCTGAGAAAAAGCGAATTAAAGGGGCGATATTTGGACCCCATGGTATCGGGAAAACATCTCTATTGTGGAGCCTGGATCCAAGTAAAACGCTCTTCTTCGACCTTGAGGGTGGTGACCTGGCCGTACAGGATTGTCCGGTGGATCAGATCAAGATCAAAACATGGGAAGAAGCGATCAACATGGCCTGCCTTATCACAGGACCCAATCCCTCTAAACGGTCGGAACAGCCGTATAGTCAGGCCCATTATGAATTTATAGTCGGGGAAACAGATCCGTCATTTCTCCAGAAGTACGACACCATATTTTGGGATTCCATTTCGGTTGCATCGCGTCTCTGCTGGCAATGGGCAACCGGCCAGCCGGAAGCGTTCTCAGAAAAGACAGGCAAGCAAGACAATCGCGGGGCTTATGGACTGGTCGGTCGTGAATTAGTTCAGTGGCTTACCCAAATTCAATATTGCAAAGACAAGAATGTATGGGTTGTCGGCGGGCTTGACCGGAAAGAAGATGATTATGGCCGTGCCCTTTGGGTGCCGCAAATCGAAGGCACTAAAGCAGGGAACGAATTGCCGGGCATCTTCGACGAAATCATCAGTATGGTCGCGCTGAAAGACGATTCCGGCAATCCCTATCGTGCATTCGTGACACATCAAGTCAATCCCTGGAACTATCCGGCAAAAGACCGCAGCGGAAGGCTTGATATGATTGAAGAACCACACCTTGGCCGTCTTATGGCGAAAATTAACGGACCGAAACCCGAACGAAAATTCCAGACACACATAAAGGAGGACAACAATGAGTAATTTTTTCGATTTCAATACGGCGCCGGAGCAACAGACTGGAGATCTACTTCCAGCCAAAACATATGCGAGAGTCATTTGTGCCATTAGACCTGGAGGCCATGGTGATGGTGGATGGTTAACCAAATCAGCCTCAGGATTTGAATATCTCAATATGGAACTGACGATTTCATCCGCTCCATACGCCAAACGCAAGATATTTCAAAACGCCGGTGTCGGAGGCATGACCGAGGGGCACGAAAAAGCGGCGGCAATAACAAGGTCTCTGCTTCGCGGAATGCTGGAATCGGCCAGGGGCATCGATCCCAAAGATGGGTCTGACAAAGCCCGACATGCAAGAATCATCAGCACCTGGGCGGACCTGAACGAACTGGAATTTGCCATCGAGATCGGCATTGAGAAAGGAAAGGACGGATATGACGATAAGAATAAAATCCAGCGCATTCTGAATTCTGACCACAAGATGTATCAGCGGGTAATGGCGGGAGAAACCATTATCCCCGGTGAAAACGGGAAAACAGAAGCGCCTCCTGTATACACCCCACCGCCGACACAAAAGCCGGCACCGTCAGCAATTCCGGCATGGGCGAGGTAAGCAATGCTTCTGAGACCATATCAAGAGGAATTTGTTGAGAGAATGGTTAACGCTCTTAACGAATATGGAAATAGTTTAGGGATCAGCCCAACCGGGTCGGGAAAAACTATCATGATGTCAGCATTGCTTGCACGCCTCGGCGGGCGGCAAATGATTCTGCAGCACCGGGAAGAATTGGTCGAGCAAAACCGGGAGAAGTTCCACCGGATTAACCCCGTAAGGACGTCTTCCATTTATGGTCTCGGCACAAAAGACCCCTCCGGAGACACTATCTTCGGTATGGCTCAGACACTTGGACGTAATGGCGGCATGGAGATTATCCCGCCATTGGACGTTCTGGTAATTGATGAAGCACATCACGCCAGGTCTGAGACATACCAACGCATCGTCAATGCCGCCAGAGTTCGAAACCCCAATGTTCTCATCGCAGGATTTACCGCTACAGCATCGCGAGGCGATAAACGTGGTCTGAAGCCGACCTTCGACAATGTCTGCGACATGATCACTATGCGGCACCTGGTGGATCTGGGATTCTTGGTCCCACCGCGGACATTCATTGCCACTCTTCCCGGGCTGGCTGAAGAAATCCAAAAAGTACGGAAAACGTCGGGGGGCGAATACGACCTGGACGAGGTTGAAACTTTGATGAACACCGTACCGGTAAATACCGCGGTGTTCAGGGAATGGAAGAATATTGCGGGAGATCGCAAAACGATAGTCTTCTGCTCTACGATCAGCCATGCGGAAGCGGTATGCGCCCTGTTTCAGGAGAACGGGGTAAAGACGGACTGTATTTTCGGCGATACGCCAAATCGAGCGGAGATACTTCAGCGGTTTGAGTATGGAGACCTGCAGGTCCTCTGTAACGTGGCGGTACTAACCGAAGGATACGATTGCCCGCCAGTTTCATGTGTGGTGCTCCTTCGGCCGTGCTCCTTTAAGTCCACCATGCTGCAGATGATCGGCCGAGGACTCCGGGTCGTGGACCCGGAAGAACATCCCGGGGTGATAAAGCGGGACTGCATTGTCCTGGATTTCGGGGAATCCATCCATATCCACGGCGACCTGGAACAGGGTGTCCGATTGGATGATGTGGAAGGAACGGAAACAGCGAAAAAAGAATGTCCGATCTGTAATACCTTAATCCCCATTCAGGCGAGAGAATGCCCTGCGTGTGGCTATGAATTCCCATCCAGGCAAGGTGGTGACGGAAAAGAAAAGGAATTTTCCGATGTTGTCATGTTGGAAGTAGATCTGCTGAAAAAATCGCCTTTCAAATGGGCAGACCTATTTGGCAGCGGGAAGGTCATGGTCGCCAGCGGATTCAATGCGTGGGTTGTGGTGGCGTCAGCGAACAAAGAGGATTGGATATCGCTGGGAAAAATAAAAGGTCAACAGATGCGTCGGCTATCGGTTGGCGCGAAAGTTCCGGCCTTGGCGCAAGCTGACGATTTTCTTCGGTTGCATGAAGATACAGACGCCGCGCAGAAAAGCAAGCGGTGGCTGAAGGATCAACCGTCATTCGCGCAGTTGGAATTGCTCAACAAGGCCGGATGGAATGTAAACGATTACAATCTCAGAAAGTACGAGGCTTCGTGCCTCCTGAACTTTCTTTGGAACAAATCAGCAATCGAACAGGAGGTGTTCCGTGCCGGTTGATTATCAAAAACTTGGTGAAGCACTCGTATCAGCGGGACTCACCGGGAAAGCTGTGAACGACTATTCTCGCACCGAGGTGGATGTCCTTGTCCGCGCCTGCATCGAGGCGCTAATTCCGGAAACCGGGGCAAAGTTCACTCCCCCGTACATTCAGGATATGACGTTAGTTATTCCATTCGACGCAGATCCTCGGTTTCATTACTGGAAGCCGTGTGGACAATCGATTTTTGAAACGCTCCGGGAATTAGGTGCCAGTGAAGAAGTGTGGCGCAAGTACGTTAACGATCCCAATGAACCTTTCTAACTATTATGCAACCGCACACTGGCGTCAGAGATCGAAAGAGTTCCGGGAAAAACAAGGAAAATGCGAACGATGCGGATCGACGTTAAAATTGCAGGTGCACCACAAGAGATATCGGTTTTTTCGGGAAAAAGATTCTGATCTCTCTTGCCTCTGCGAAACCTGCCACCTCCAGGGCATACACAAACAACGAGGAGAGCTGGATATGCTCGATTTTAATCACCAAATAAACCAATCAGATCGGATAAATCACCTCATTGACGAGGCTCTTACCGGCAGTCCCGAGCGGCCCAGGACCTACCTCGGCGGATCTCGTCTGGGGGGAGAATGTGCCAGAGCCCTGCAATATGAATTTTTCAATGCACCACGAGACAGGCCATTCGAAGGAAGAACCTTACGGATATTCTCCATCGGTCATGTAGTCGAAGACCTGGCCTCGGAATGGATCCGCATGGCTGGATTTGACCTGAGAGTAAAGGACAAAGAGGGCCGGCAATTTGGTTTTTCTGTCGCCGGCGGGAAAATATCCGGGCACATCGATGGAGTTATTGTCGGCGGACCGGACGAGTTCGGCCCGTATCCGCGGTTATGGGAATGTAAAACAGCAAACGCAAAAAAATGGCGGGAATTTGAGAAACATAGGGTCAAGAAGGCGAATTGGATCTACTACGTCCAGGTTCAGATCTACATGGCCTACATGGACCTTACCGATGGCCCTGCCCTCTGGACATGCGTAAACAAAAACGATTCATCTCTGTATCATGAAAATATTCCTTTCGATCAATCAGTAGCTCAAGACGCATCGGACAGGGCTGTCCGGATTATACAGGCCTGCATGGCCGGTGAATTGTTACCGCGGGAATATCCATCTGCCGATTTCTACCAGTGCAAATGGTGTGCGTGGAACGACAGGTGCTGGCATGACTAAGGTATACGATTTCGATTTCAATAACGCTAAAAGGCAGGATGACGATCTGCCTGATTATTCACCGGTCCCCCCAGAGCAGGCATTCCAGAACACCATTGCCGCTGCGGGACTCGGTTGCCCGTTCATCAAGTCCACCGGACAGATCGAAAGATACGACGCGCCAGGGGAAAAGCGGGGCAGGAAATCAAACTGGTATGTCTTCTTCCCCGACGACATTCCCGGCGGGGCCGCCGGGTCATGGAAGGACGGCGGTCTTTCGACGCTGACCTGGAGCGCCAGGGACGTCTCCGAAATGACGCAACGGGAGAGACAACGGTACGAAAACCGGATGGCCGAGGCAAGGCGCCTGCGCGAACAAGCGGAGCAGGTCCGCCGAGCGGAGGCCCGCGAGAAAGCCACAAAACGCTGGGAGGCGGCGAAAGCCCCAACCCCCGGTCATGCCTACCTGGCGAAAAAGCAGGTCCGAGCATATGGAATCCGCCAGGATGAAGAAGGAAGGCTGATGATCCCCGTACGCGATGCGGAAGGAACGCTGCATTCCCTGGAATACATCGATCCGCATGGCGGAAAAAGGTTCCTGACCGGCGGAGAGCTGAAAGGTCACTTCCATGTCATCCCCGGAGAGGGACATACGGCATACCTGGTCGAAGGATACGCCACTGGAGCCTCCATCCATGAAGCCACCGGCGCGGAGGTCGTAATAGCTTTCTCGGCAGGGAACCTCCAGCATACCGCGAAGGCATACAGGACCTCCAAGCGCTTAGTTGTCGCAGCCGACAACGATGTAAGCGAGGCCGGCCTCAAGGGTGCTCAGGCCACCGGATTGCCGTATGTCCTCCCCGAGGAGGCCGGCAAGGATTTTAACGACATCGCCGTAGAGAAGGGGCTGGCTGAAGTTAAACGGCAGCTTGTTCCGCCGGAAAACAAATTCGCCCGGCGTGTGCTTGCCTCGCCTACAGCACTGAACGAGGCATTCCTCGAAACACTTTCAATGTCCTGGACCATCAAAAAGATCATTCCGGAGTCAACAGGATTGATGATGATCTATGGAGCACCATCCTCCGGAAAATCGTTTGCAGCGCTGGATATGGCGTTATCGATCGCTCATGGCCTGCCATGGCATGGACATGACACCAAAAAGAAGTCGGTGCTATATCTCGCCGCCGAAGGGCAAGCTGGGGTCCTCAAGCGCATCGAGACATGGCGGCAGTATCACGGTATGGAGAGGATCGACAACTTTTCCCTTTTGCCGATGCCCTGTCTGATCGACAATCCCGGCCAGCTCGGAGAACTGCTGGCTATGATTCGCAGTCTGCCAGCTATGCCGGGTGTGATCATATTGGATACAGTTGCCAGGTCCATGCTCGGCGACGAGAACTCCACGTTGGACATGGGCAAGTTAGTGAATGCCTGTGGGGAACTGCACGAAGCCACCAAGGCAACGATTTGTCTTATTCATCATACCGGTAAGGATGAGACTCGGGGAGCCCGAGGGGCCATCGCCCTGACCGGAGCCACCGACACGATGTTCAAGGTGGTTCGTACAACCGAGGAGAAACAGTATCTTCTTATATGTGAGCGTCAGAAGGACGATGAACCGTTCAAGCCTATGGTATTTAACCTTGAGGTTATCGATACCGGGCACGTGAATGCCGATGGTGATCCGGTTACTTCACTGGTCCCGGTGTATGATCCGGATGCAAAGATAACAAAAAAGGAAGACAAGGGAAACGGGAAGAAACCGCGTGGTGCGGCAAAAATCGCTTTGGATGCATTTATGGCAGCTATCAAAGAGTTTGGAGAGTGTCCTCCGGAGTCAATAAAAATGCAAATGGACGGCCTCATCTTGCCGACCGATAAAGTGCTGGCTGAATCCTCCTGGCGATTATGGGCTTATCGAAAAGGGATCTCCGACGGGAATGATGAAGCAAAACGGCAGGCGTTTTTCAGGGCACGCAATTCATTGGTCGCACTAGGGGTCATTGATACGATCGACGGGTATTATTGGTTATGTGACAAAGCGTGACATGCGTGACAAATGTCACGGTCTGTCCCCGTCACGGCAGAGTGACAAGCGTGACATTTTGTCACGATATTTTCGTCACGATATTGTGACGTACGTGACACCCCCTATTTATAGGGGTGTCACGTGTCACGGTGTGATGAAGGATGTTTGTTTGAGGATGATAGAAAAAGATTTTTTTCCTTGGAGGAAAGCGATGACCCAAGATGATTTTATGAGACTGGTGGATTCCAGGTACCGCTCATGCTGTCAGGTGATGACGAGGAAGGGCATGGAGTATTCGAGGAACGAGGACAAGCTGCACAATTTCAAACGGGCGGCGAAGGTGCTGGGCGTAACGCCCGAGATGGCCCTGGTGGGTATGATGGCCAAGCACCTCGTGTCGATCCTGGATATGGTGGATGACCTGCAGTGCCGGGACAGCAGGCCGGCACCAGAGTTATTGGCGGAGAAGATGAACGATATGCATAACTACTTTTTCCTGCTGGAGGCCCTGTTGAGCGAGAAGAGCAAGTCCCGTGGGGCCTAAGATGTCCCGCCCTATCCCCGTGCTTGTTTCATATCGAGTCCATGACCTTGTCAACCTTTCACTCTTGTCGTTTCGAGCATTATCCGCCGCCTGCTCAAAAAGCGACAATTGCTCAAATGAGAAATCTCCATAAAATCCCGAAATGCTGATTCCGATCCATATTCATTCTCCTCTCAGTTTGTACTGTCGAACATTGAGAGCTTTCCATTCGAGCAGCGGCTGGGATTGTATGCGTCGCTGAAGAGATTCGTCGGTGGTCAAAAGCGTGGGATCGATCATCCCTCGGTCCAGCAATAAATCCAAGAACGCCCGCTCGGGGTCCGTGAAAGGCAGCACGGCGGATAGACCTTCGCGGCATTCCCTTACAAGACGTTCTCCGTATTCAGCTAAGTCCGCTTGGATCTCGGCCGCATTGACGCGCAGCGTGGGAACCAACTGCCTGGCCAATTCCATGGCGTCGAAGTCCACATCGTCCACAGAGACCGTCCTCCAATCCTTCCTGTTCATCGCGCCGTAGACCACGAATCCTATGCGAAGGCGCTGGGAATCGAGGTTGTTCATTCGGAGAATCCGATGGCTGTCGAACAGGTCCCGCGCCTGTCGGCGCGCCAACAACGCCGCGAGCTTCCCGGCCGCCAGTTCATGGTGATCCAGCACGGGAATCCCTATGGCCCGCCAAGTCCCGACGGGATGAGAGTCGATGGTCGTCACCGGCCATAATGGGACGCGGAACATGAAATTGATGTCTACTTCGAGGTTCCCGCTCCGGCCGGGGGCGCTTTCATACCGCAACGACCACTTGCCTCCGGCGTGTTCTTCAGGCATCCGCCTGACG